>ODAI014142323.1_pt1 | contig 191924 bp, 172 predicted proteins | sample 1539321 | NCBI WGS metagenome assembly ODAI01 (sample SAMN02144231, study PRJEB22623) | gut metagenome | biome: sheep rumen | host: Ovis aries | place: New Zealand | reverse complement strand
TTGGAGGCAATGCCCACCAGATCTACAAAACCCATACAGAAAAAACTCAGCATTATGGGTATCAGGGTAAGTTTCTTAGTCATCTCCATAATTATTTTTTTAGTTGGTAAATGGTTGTTTTGCAGCCTGTTGCCGCAATTTTAGAATAATATTCCGACGGGAATACGAGGTTGGTCATTACGACTCTGCCTTCCGAATCGAATACCTCAATGCTGCAACGGTCGATGAATATCCTCAACTGACGGCTTCCGCCCGGCACTTTTACAGATGTTTCTGCCGCAAAATCTGGACTGAAATCGCAGTTGCCGCTGTGCGTGCGGTCAAATTTCAATACGCTTGTCGTTTTGTCGTAACTGATTGTTACATACTCGTTTCGCGAGTTAGACAATGTGATTTTTGTGTCTTTTTTGATGTCAACAACAATTTCGCAGGTCTCGGACGGCGTTTTTATTGCCGAGCCGCGCATTTTGAGGAGTTCGGACGACGGTTTGGCACTGCAATAATAATTGCCGTCAACAGCAAACACTCCCAAATCTCTCGGAACCGAATTTGCCGAGCGGAACTGATTGGTAGGCACTTGGTTAGCGTATTGCCAATTGCTCATCCAAGCGAGCGCAATGCGGCGGTTGTAGGGCGCGTTGAAGAATGTTACCGTGGCGTAATGGTCTTTGCCGTAATCGAGCCAAAGTGTCTCTTTCTGATTGGTAGTGAAGCGTTTGCCATCAAAATCGCCCACAAAATACTGAGTTGCGCTGCCGCCAAAAATGCCACCCGGATTGATGTTGCAAATCAACACCCACTTGTTGTCGATTTTCATCAAGTCGGGACATTCCCAAACGCCGCCGTGCGCTCCGTAGCCCGCGCCAAAACTACTCTCAAACTCCCACTCTTTCAGGTTTTTAGACGAATAAATCCTCATCTCCTGCCCTGCGGCAAGTATCATATTCCATAAGCCCGCCTCCGAGTTCCAAAACACCTTCGGGTCGCGAAAATCGGGACAGTCGCCAATGAGGACGGGATTTCGGTCGTACTTGGAGAAAGTGTAGCCGCCGTCGGTAGAATACGCCATCGACTGCACCTGATTCCTTCCCGCCGAGGTGTAGAAGGCTACAATGGCGTTTTTGCCGAAGCCCGCAGTGTTGTTTTTGTCAACCACGCACGAACCCGAAAATATCGCGCCCAATGCGTCGGGAAAGAGCACAGGTTTTTCAGCCGTCCAATTCACGAGGTCTTTGGATGTGGAATGTCCCCAAGTCATATTTTCCCAAGTGGAGCCGTATGGATTCCATTGATAATAAAGATGATACACACCATCGAGGTAAAACATACCGTTAGGGTCGTTCATCCAACCATAGGCGGGCGTGTGGTGAAATTCAGGGCGGAATCTCTCGCGGTTTTGAGTGTTGAAATCGTCAGATTGCGGCATATCTTTCCAACACGCATAATGTTCGATGCCCTTGTTTTCGCCCCAAAAATCGATGTCGAGAGTCAGGTCGCCATTGATTTCGAGCGGCACGTAGTAGTCGGTTTTTTGACGGGCGAGCCTTACGTTGAGACTCTTTACAAGGCTGTTTTTGCCGATTACCTGAATGTTGGCGCCGTCGGCATTGTCCTCAACGGGCAACATTAGGTACTTTTTCTGCGCCTTCACTTTGAGCATAGCGCGGTTTGCAGCCGGAAAATCCTGCGCAAAACCTCCCGCCGCCAAAGCCAAAGCGGTCAATGTTAATAACAATCTTTTCATATTAGGACGTTTTTTGTTGATTAAAAATTTCGTGAATTACGATGGCAAATTTACACCCTGCCGCCCACCCAGCATATAAAAAAACGTTCAAATACTATCAAATTTGTTGCACGCAACATTTTTGAAAGGGTTTGAACAAAAATTGTGGGGGAGGGGGAGATTTTTTCCAAAACTTTTCCTATCTTTGCCCTTACCAATTAAATATAACAAAATGAAAGCAATTCAAATAAAATCTCCCGGCAACGTGGCTGTTGTCGATGTTGAAAAGCCGGTTCTCAAATCCGGCGAAGTGCTGTTGAAACTCGGTTATGTAGGTTTCTGTGGATCAGACCTCAATACTTTTCGTGGCGGCAACGCTATGGTAACTTTCCCTCGTATTCCGGGTCACGAAATTGGCGCAACAATCGTTGAAACCGCCGATGGAGTTCCGCCGCAACTCAAAGCGGGACAAGTAGTTACCGTAAATCCTTACACCAACTGCGGATGTTGTGCATCGTGCCGTCGTGGTCGTGTGAATGCCTGCGAAAACAACGAAACTCTTGGCGTTCAGCGTAATGGCGCAATGCAGGAATACATCGCCCTCCCGTGGCAAAAGGTGATTCCTTGCGGTGAGGTTTCATTGCGTGACGCGGCTTTGATTGAGCCGATGAGCGTTGGTTTTCACGCTGTTGACCGTGGCAGAGTTACCGACACCGACACGGTTATGGTTATCGGCTGCGGAATGGTGGGTCTTGGTGCTGTTGTGCGTGCCATTATGCGTGGTGCAACTGTAATTGCTGCCGACCTTGACGACGAAAAACTTGCCCTCGCTCGCACTCTCGGCGCAAAATTCACCTACAACACCGCCACAGAATGGAATCTTCCCGCGCCCGACGTTGTGATTGAGGCAGTTGGCGCGGCTCCTACATACCAATTGGCTGTCAATAAAGTGGCGTTCACAGGTCGCATTGTTTGCATAGGTTATGCCAAAGCCGACATTGCCCTCACCACGAGCCTTTTTGTAAAGAAGGAACTCGACATTATGGGTTCGCGCAACGCCAATCCTTCGGATTTTGAGGCAGTTATCAAATACCTCACCAACGCCAACGCCCCCATCGAAAAATTCATCAGCCGTATCATTGAGCCTAATCAAGCCGCCGAAGCGTTGAAAACGTGGAGCGATGCACCGGGCAAGGTGTTTAGGATATTGGTGAAATGGGAATAGTGGCATAAATTTTTTTTGCAAAATCCGAAATAAGTGCTTAAATTTGTTCGTCGTTAAAAATAGGAGATTATTATGAGCGAATTTATAGACTACGGTAATAGCGATTTTGAAAGCGTTAAAAACAGCAAGTTCGTTGATAAATCGGGACTACTGAATGTGTTGAACTCAAATATCGACACAGAAGACCGTTTTATGTGCATCTCCCGCCCCCGACGTTTTGGCAAGTCGGTGGCGGCTAAGATGGCGTATGCCTATTACGACAGATTTTCGGATTCAAGGAAACTTTTTGACGACCTCGAAATTTCCAAATCGCCTGATTATGAAAAACATCTCAACAAATATCCGACGATTTTCATAGATTGGAATCGTTTTGCGGCAATCAAAAAGAGCGACATTGTTACAGTGGCGCAAAAGAAAATTGTTGCTGATTTGAAGAAGTCGTATCCATTTTTGAAGGAAGAAAACATTCTCTTTGACGCTCTTACCGAAATCAACGAGACAACCGGCGACCGTTTCATAATGATAATCGACGAGTGGGATATGCTTGTGCGGGACGAGGATAAGAGCATTTGCGATCAATATGTCAACTTCTTGCGTTCGATGTTCAAGGCAAACTCCGCCAACAAAATTTTCCTCTTGGTGTATATGACGGGTATTTTGCCGATTATCAAGTACGAAACGCAGTCGGCGATGAACAATTTCAGGGAACAAAGTGTCATCAACCCGGGCCCGACAGCCAAGTATTACGGTTTTACAAAGGAGGAGGTTAAGACTCTCTGCGAAAAATACAATATGGATTTGGAACAGATGGAACACGCATACGACGGTTATATCGTCGGCGATGAAAGGTCTATGTTCAATCCCAATTCCGTAATGCTGTCGATTTACAACCGTAATTACAACAGTTATTGGGCAAAGTCCGCATCTTACACATTCATAGAGCCTTACATACATATTGACGAGAACAATGTAAAACCGAAAATTGAAAAATTGCTCAACGGCGAAGAGATAACAATTGAAGTTACGAGTTTTCGCAACGATTTTAGGCACATCGAAAGTTACGACGATGTTTTCACTCTATTGGTTCATCTCGGATATTTGTCGTATAATCCTGAAACTAATGGTGTTATGATTCCCAATACCGAAGTTGCCGGCGAGTTTAGGATTACTTTGTCGAAAACAGGTTGGGGATGGATTTCAAAGGCAATGGCTAATTCGCTCACTTTGGTCGAAAAGACTATTTCGCTTGATAGCCAATATGTTGCAAATTCTTTTGACGACTGCCGCCCGGATGCCTCGTCGTTTATCAACATCAACAGCGAGGCGGCAATGGCTGTGGCAATACGTTTTGCGTATTATGCGGCTATAAAAGATTACAAAATCTTCCACGAACTCCCCACGGGCAAAGGTTTTGCAGATATGGTTTTTGTTCCTGTCAACAAGCCTCACCGCCCTGCCATAGTTGTTGAACTCAAATACGACAAGACAGCCAAAGGCGCAATCGAACAAATCAAGCGCAAAGACTATCCTAAGTCGCTCAAAGGGTTCTCCCGCCGCATAATTCTTGTCGGAATCAATTACAACACAAAAGAATCCAAGCACGAGGTGGAGATGGAGGTAATTGAGGGAAATTGAAATCATCGAGCCTAATCAATCCGCCGAAGCGTTGAAAACGTGGAGCGAGGCTCCTGGCAAAGTGTTCAGGATTTTGGTGGAGTGGGAATAAGATTTTTGGGTGATGTTGCAAATTGCGGCATCACTGCATACTATTGATTTTCAGACAAGTGTTGTCTAAACTTGAAATTGCAATTTGCGACATCAAGTTTGGACAATACTTTTTTTAATCAACTATTAAAGCCGTGGGTTGATAGAAAAGTTGACAGAAAGGTTGATAGAAAAGTTGTTAGTGGTTGGTTTTTGGGAAGTTTTTGGGCAGTAAACTTCCCCGATACTTTCCCTTAGATATTATTTCTTATCTTTATCATCCTTTAATGTCTGCACAATCGTTTTGTGCAAGTCCAAAATATTCTTCTGCATTTCGTTGAAATTGCCCATCATTGTCGAGGTGTTTTCCTTGAAGAAGTTAAGAATATCGGGTGTAATGTCTTTAACTTCGGTGTGGTCTTCTTTTTCAAGACGTTGACGTTGAATATCAAGGTGGAGTTTTATCATTTCGTCAAATGTTTTATCTATTGATTTGTTGGTCTCCTCTTCATTGGTTGACATATCAACTTTACCTTTTAATAAAGCGCCGATGTATTGGTATTCCTGAATCTCTTTTGATAAAAGAACTAAGTTCTTCCTCGAACGGGCGGCTTGATTCATAAGAACGAATATCATAGATAGGAATGACATACTAATTAAAATCCTTATTAATATTTCAGAAATTGATATTTCATACGGACTTCCTTTGTGTTCAGGTCTATAATCATCAGTGATATTGAACATAATTTGCGATAACGAATCAATTGCTTTTTGTTCAAACAATGTGGAGTCTAAAATGGCTCGCGTAGGGGTATAATCCATACGGACAAATAGTTTGGTGATTCCTTTTTTGAGAGAGTCCAGTTGCAATTGGTTCTTTCTCAGACTATTAATTTGAATTTTAACGGAATCCATTTTCTCTTGGTCTGTTCTTAAAAAATAAACACCTTCCACATCTGTTTTCGAACTAATGGTTTGCAGATTCCAAGACATATAAAATCCAAATCCTGTAAGTAGTCCAACGAAAAGTACATTACACATCCAATACCACCATTGAACACGAGAATGTTCACGCTCAATCCTGTCGGTTTTGAGACCACTAACAATTTCATCAATGCTTTTCTTTCGTTCTTTTTTGCGTTCTATTTGTTCGGCTTGTGCTTTTGAAATGCTTGTTACTACAAGGGCTTCTTTAAGTTTAGTATAATCCTCGTCAGTAAATGAATCGCTTATTGTTAAACACATTGTGCTACGTAGATAAGATGACATCTTGTCATCATTAAAACGTCTTCTTGATAGATCTGATAAACTTTTTTTTATAATGGGTATGATATGTTTTTGTTGTTCAAAGGCATAATGAAATTCATCTTTCATTTTTTCGTCAATTAATATAGTATCATACTCTTGATTAAATATATAATCGTGATCAATTATCAAAATAAAATCGGAGCACAAATCTATATTCGATAGAAGATTGTCGCCTATCTTTACAGAACTTCGACGATCTAAAACATTGAATCCATCTTTAAGAAGTTCGTCACGCATTTTTTTCCCAATTTCGGACCTAACAGCACAACTAATATATATATTCTTATGCGTATAGGTAGAGGGAAAAATAATATTGTTGTTGGTTGTATCGACCTTAACAGTTGTTTTTTCCATAGTTATTATTATGAATTGATTTAACATACGACAAAAAAGAAAGACGCAGACTGTTTTTAATAGTAAACATAGGTTTCCCAAAAGCCAATATCCACCACTAAAAAACAAGCCTGAACTGACGGATACTTACTTAATTAGGGAGATTTCAGTTAGTCAGTTTTGGGCAAACGCTCTTTCAATTTTATGTTTTTGTCGCTTCAAATGTATGTATTTTTGAAATTGCTGCAAAATTATTCAGCCACTTTTTTTAGAAAATGTTTGCGTTGTGTTGATAATTTATTAATAATCAACTGATTAAGTCATTAAATAATCCTTGACAACTGCCATTTATTCCAAAATGGAATATCTGTCACCAAAATATCTTTGCCATCACAAAATCTTTTATTACATTTGTCGCAAACAAAACGTCGATTATGAACGCAGAAAACCAAAACATCGAATACAAGGAAACTTGGCGCGACGAGTATTTGAAATGGATTTGTGGCTTTGCAAATGCGCAGGGCGGCAAACTCTACATCGGTATCGACGACGGCGGCAATGTGTGTGGCGTAAAGGACGCACACCGCCTTTCGGAGGATATTCCAAACAAAATCGTCGCGCTGTTGGGCATTGTAGCCGATGTAAATGTCCATACCAAGGACGGCAAAGAATACATCGAGATAGACGTTGCACCGAGCAATGTACCTATCTCGCTCAAAGGCGTTTACCATTACCGTTCGGGCAGCACCAAACAGGAGTTGAACGGCATTGCCTTGCAACAGTTTGTGCTTAAAAAACTTGGTCGCACTTGGGACGACATTATCTGCGAACAGGCCACCATCAACGACATCGACCGAAAAGCCATAGACTATTTTTTGCGCAAGTCAGTTGATGCACAGCGTCTTCCCGAAGAATCGCTCAACAGTAGCACCGAAGATGTTTTGAAAAATCTTCACCTTATGGATTCTGACGGCAAACTCAAAAACGCCGCAATCCTTTTGTTTGGCAAGTGTCCTCAGGATTTTATTACGGGTGTGTATTTCAAAATCGGTTTTTTTGGCAAGGACGACACCGACCTCATTTTTCAAGACCTTGTGGAAGGCAACATTTTGAAAATGTGCGACACCGTGATTAAAATCCTCAAAGCCAAATACTTGATTTCGCCGATACATTACGAGGGTTTGCAGCGCATAGAACCGCTCGAAATTCCCGAAGATGCATTCCGCGAGGCGATTTTCAATTCGATTATCCATAAGGACTATATGGGCGTGGCTATTCAGATGAAAGTTTGGCGCGACCGCATTGAACTTTGGAATTACGGACGTCTGCCCGAAGAACTCACTATCGCCAAACTCCACGAGCCACACGCCTCCAGTGCTCGTAACAAGAACATTGCGTTTGCATTTTATAAGGCAGGTTTCATCGAGGCTTGGGGGCGCGGCATTTCAAAAATAGTTACTCAGTTCACCGCAGCGGGTCTCAAAGAACCAAAATTTGAAGATTTCTGCGGCGGTGTGCGCGTTACCATCTATCGCAATACCGATTTGGTGGCGGAAACTATTGAAAAAAACAATGGCGAGGACGTAGAAAATGTAAATGGGGTCGTAGAGAAACGCGTAGAGATTTCCCAGAAAAATAACGGTAAGGTCACTGAAAACGATAGTGGGGTCACCAAAAAGGTCACTGAAAACATTGATGGGGTCACCAAAAAGGTCACCAATGGGGTCACCAATGAGGTCGTAGAAAGGGTCACCGAAAACCAAAAGGTAATTCTTGATGAGATTGGGAAAAATGCAATTGTTACGATACAACAATTAGCGGATATTCTTCATATTTCAATTAGAAAAACTAAACAGAATATTGCAAAACTCAAAGACAAAGGCCTCATACAGCACGTTGGTTCTAATCGAAGCGGTCATTGGGAAATTATAAAACAGAACAACAACAATTAATAACAATATGGAACTTAGATCACTTGGAAATACATCCTTAAAACTCTCTGCATTGGGTTTTGGAGCGTCGAGCCTCGGCGGGGTTTTCCACTCGCTTAAAGAGGAGGACGGAATCAGGGCGGTGCATACCGCTGTGGAAAATGGTATCAACTTTATCGACGTGTCGCCGTATTACGGACACTTGAAGGCCGAAATGGTGCTTGGCAAGGCGTTGAAGGAGATTCCCCGCGACAAATTCATCCTCTCAACAAAGGTTGGTCGCTACGGCAAGGACGGTGTCAACTCTTGGGACTATTCCGCCAAACGCGCTCACGACAGCGTTTACGAGAGTATGGAACGCCTCAATGTTGACTACATCGACATCATCAACGTTCACGACATCGAATTTCAGGCTGCGCTGCCCGGCGGATTGCAAAAGGTGTGCGACGAAACTCTGCCCGCACTCGTAGAACTCCGCGAAAAGGGCGTTGTTGGGCACGTGGGCATCACCGACCTCCAACTCGAAAACCTCCGTTGGGTGGTGGAGCATACGCCAAAAGGCACAGTGGAATCGGTATTGAACTTCTGCCACTACTGCCTTTGCGATGACAAGTTGGTTGACTTTCTCGACTTTTTTGAGAGCCGTGGCGTGGGCGTTATCAATGCAAGTCCGCTCTCGATGGGATTGCTCACAATGCGCGGCGCACCCGATTGGCATCCCGCTCCACAGGCTTTGCGCGATGCTTGCGCCAAGGCGGCAAAATATTGCGATTCAATTGGTTATCCTATCGAAAAACTCGCAATGCAATACAGCCTCCACAACCCGCGCATTACGTCAACGCTGTTCTCAACCACCAATCCGCAGAACGTGTTGAAAAACATCGACTTCATCTCCACTCCGCCCGATGAAGAAGTTGTGGCTAAGGTTCGCGAGATTATCGGCGAGCAATTCAGGGTTAGTTGGAAAAATTCGTAATCATTAGGCATCGAACGCGGTAAGTCCTTCGTTGACCTCTGCCGCTTCGATTTCGATTTTGTCGATGCGCGCCCACGCGGGTCCCTTCTTGCAGTAGTCGATGAAGTCCTGCAAGCCCTGTTCCTCGCCCTGTGCCTCGATATATACCGAGCCGTTGTCGTTGTTGACAAATTTGCCCACTATGCCGTAGTCGTAGGCGGCGAGACGTGCGTAATGACGGTAGCCGACGTTTTGAAGCCGTCCGTTGACTTTTATTGTTACTGCCTTAATCATCTTGTCTAATTTTTGTTATGTGATATTGTTTAAGTTTCTTGTTAAGTGCCTTCTCGTTGTGCATTGGCAACAAGGCGTTTAGCGTTGCGTGAAATTTTGGCGAATGGTTCATTTGTACCGTGTGCGCGAGTTCGTGCAGGAGCACAAGGTCGATGAGTTCCTCCGTCAATATCATCACAAAACACGATATGCGTATGTGCCCGAGCGAGCTGCAACTGCCCCACTTGGAGGTGGTGGTTGTTATCGTTAACCCCTCAAAATGCAGACCATTCAGAGCCGCCAAATGTTGCAATCTTTGCGGAATATATTTTGCCGCCCTTTCGCGCAGGCCTTTCACTTGCGCCGGCGACACGGAGATGTCGTTGGATGCAGATTTGGGCGGGCGTGTGCGAAATCGTTCCACAGCCTGCCGTATCCAATCCACATTGCGCAAGATGTAGTTGGCGGCGCGAATCTTGGCGGTGCGCGGCGGACAGGTGAGTGTGATTGTGCAATCGGTGTGTACTATCAACTTCAAACTCCGCGACGCCCGGTACTCTTTCACGCTGATATTGAGACCTTCGTGGGTCAGTATGTATCTTTTGAGTTGGGTTGGCATTGCTGTTGTTTTTGGAGACACAAAGATAATCATTTTTTCATTAATTGCAATCCTAAAAAATCCCAAATCCTCAAATTAGAAAAAAGTGCTGTAAATTCAAAAATTCTTTGTACCTTTGCAAACTCAAAATAGATTATAAACGCATTAACAATTATAAGCAAAAGAAATGGAAATCGCTGTTAAAATAGCGCAGTTGCTGGTGAGTCTGAGCCTCTTGATTATTTTTCACGAGTTTGGACACTTCATCACCGCAAAAATTTTCAAGTGCAGGGTCGAAAAATTCTACCTGTTTTTCAATCCGTGGTTCAGCCTCTTCAAGCACAAGCACGGCGAGACTGAATACGGCATCGGTTGGATTCCGCTCGGCGGCTATGTGAGCATTGCCGGTATGATAGACGAGACCACCAACGCCGACGACCTCAAACACGACCCCGAACCGTGGGAGTTCCGCTCCAAACCCGCCTGGCAACGCCTTATTATAATGCTTGCCGGCGTCATCGTCAATGCAATACTCGCAATGATTATCTACGCGATGGTGGCTTTCTATTGGGGCGATTCTTATATGTCGGTCAACAACCTCAAATACGGCATCTCCGTGGATTCTGTGGGTTACAACTTCGGATTCCGAGAGGGCGATATGATTAAGAGCGTCAATGGCAAGCCCGCCGACAATTTCCACAAGATTTTTGTTGACATTTTGCTCGACGACCCCAAGACCGTTACCCTCACCCGCAACGGCAAGGACACCACAATCACCTTCACCAACGAGATGGTTGCTATGCTTCTCGACGACAGCAACGCCTCCCGCGACATCATTTCGCCGAGGTTCCCGTTTGTGGTTGGCGGATTCCCCGAAGGCGCGGAGAGCGCGGGCAAGAAGGCTGGATTGATGGAAGGCGACTCATTGCTTACATTCAATGGAATGCCAAGTCCGTTCTATTCCGATGTGCGCCGTCAACTCGCCGCCAACAAGGGCAAGCCGGCTACAATTACATTTATGCGTGGCGGTCAAGTGGATTCGGTGTCGCTCACTATTCCCGAAGACGGATTGCTCGGCGTGTATGTGAAGCCTTACACGGCATTTTTGGAGCCTACCAAAATTGAATACGGATTCTTTGAGTCGTTTCCCGTGGGCATTTCGCGAGGCGTGGGTAAGATTTCGGAATATTTGAAACAGTTTAAGTTGATATTCAACCCCGAGACCAAGGCATACAAGTCTGTGGGCAGTTTCATTACTATGACCAAGATTTTCCCGGGCTATTGGGATTGGCACGCATTCTGGAATTTGACAGCGTTTTTCTCGATTATTCTTGCAGTGATGAACGTATTGCCGATACCCGCATTGGACGGCGGACACGCACTGTTTACCCTTGTGGAGATTGTTACAGGCAAGAAACCGAGCGAAAAATTCCTCGAACGCGCCCAAATGGTCGGTATGATTATCTTGCTTGCTCTGATGGCTTTTGCAATAGGCAACGACTTGATACGGCACGTGTTCAATTAGGTTTAGCGGTTGTTAAAAAATAATAAAACCCAAAAATAAATTTGCATAACTAAAATATAAGTTTTATAATTGCAATATCAATTAATAAACTAAATTTTAAGTTATGGAAGCATTATCAAAATACAACAAGATGTTAAGACTCAGGAACTTATTGGTGACATTGGTGTCGGCGTTTGCGTTATCGGCTTGCAGCACCGATTCCACAACGTTCGGATGGCTGCCCGAAAGTTCGGGACGGTCGGGTGAGGTGTTGGTGGTGATGCCCGACGCCAAATGGCAGGGCGTGATTGGCGACACCGTGGCGGGTTGGTTGGCGCAGGAGGTGCTTGTATTGCCACAATACGAGCCTACATTCAAGATTATCCGCATCAATCCCAACGCCTACAACGAGATGTTCAAGAAGTCGCGCAACATCTTCATCGCCGACATCAACCCCAAGTACGAGAAGGCTGAATTTCGCGTAGAGGGAGACAAGTTTGCCCGCCCGCAGGTGTACATCACTCTTCGCGCCCCAAACGATTCGGTGTTTCTCAAATCGTGGTACAATGTCGAAAAATATGTCTATGACACGCTCCTGATGGCGGAGAAGGCGCGTTTTCTCTACGGATTCAAGAAAATCCGCGCAATGTCCATCGAGGAACGCCTCAAAAACCGTCACAATGTCGATATGATAATCCCCAACGCTGGCTACAAGTTGGACGTGGATTCCACTCATTTTGTGTGGATTGCCCGCGAGACCAATATTTCGAGCCAAGGTCTGTTGATTTTTGACTTTCCGTACTCTGGACCCAAGGATTTTGAGATGCAGAGGTTAATCAACAAGATGGATTCCGTATTGATGCTCAATGTCCCTGGCCCCGCGCCCAATTCGTATATGGCTGTCGAGAAACGCCTCGAACCTTTCAAGACTTCATTTGCCCGCAACGGCAGTTATGTATGCGAACTTCGCGGACTTTGGGAGACCGAGGGCGACTTTATGGGCGGGCCTTTCGTCAGCAACAGTATGGTAGATACCGTCAACAACCGCCTTGTAACCGCCTTTGCATACGTGTATGGCGGCAAAAACGACAAGAAGACGCTCCTGTGGCAACTTGAAGCCATTCTTTCCACCTTCAATATCCATTACGATGCAGAAGATTAGATTGACAAAACATTTTTCCTTTGAGGCGGCTCACGCATTGCACAATTACGACGGCAAATGCAGCCGCCTTCACGGGCATAGTTATCAATTGTTTGTAACTGTGATTGGCACGCCGGAGACCGACCCCGCCTCCCCAAAACTTGGTATGGTGATGGACTTTGGATTGTTGAAAACAATTGTCAACGAAGAGATTATCGACAAATACGACCATTCTGTGGTGTTTAGCGAGGCGGCTGATTTGCAGGGTTTTGACAGCAACAATCAGATGTTCAGCAATGTCATCATAGTCCCCTTCCAACCCACTTGCGAGAATATGCTCATCCATTTTGCATCCAAGATTCAGCCCCGCCTGCCGGAAGGCGTCGAGTTGTGGAATTTGAAATTGTACGAAACGGCGGATTCGTATGCGGAATGGTGTAAGGAGGATAATTTGGAAGTTGAAAAAAAATAATGTGCAAATTTTGCATAATACTCTTTTTGTGATGCAGTTTTTGATTGAAACTTTTTTATTAACATTTTTTTTGCAACATTAGGACAGAAATAAATTTGTGTATATCGCTATAATGTTGTAATTTTGCAGCGGTGAAAAGAAATTTTTGCCTATGGTCTTTGAAACTTCAATAATGAAGATTTATTGGGGTGATTAACCTATGTATTAACATAAAAAACATAATTATATGGAAATACAAATCAAAAAGAGTGTTGATACAATCTCTGATTGTATCTCCTCGCAGGTTAATTCGATTTGCATTCCTATAAAAATGGAAGGCGAAGTCGATGAATCTTTGCATTATAACGCCAGTTTTAACAACGACATCGGTCGTGAAAAATTGAAGCCTGATAGAAGACGCAATTGGTTGATAGACGAATACAATAGTAACAACTACGACAATGAACAGAGTTACATTAAGTTTGAAAGTCACGGCAATTGGGTCATCAAAGATTATGCAAGGATTGATTTATGGTAATCACTGTTTAAATGCGGCTTCTTTTCATCAACAAGATAAGAACGTGTCACAAGCCACTAACGCAGAGTGAAACAGACAATAAATTATGATTCAAGAAATAAGCATTAAAAATTTCTTGTCGTACAAAGACAAGATGACGTTCAGTTTTGTCGCCGACACGAGCAAATTCAGGGAGGAAACTCAGGTCGTGGAAGTCGCCAAAGGGGTTAGACTTCTGCGGTTTGCCGTTTTGTACGGCGCCAATGCATCGGGTAAGTCTAATTTTTTAAGAGCGGTTTATTTTGTAACGGAGTTCATCTTCCGCGTTTTTAACAGTAAAGACGAAAAAACGGGAGTTGTTCCTTTTTTACTTGATGACAAGACACCTAATGAAGATTCTGAGTTTGAGATTGTCTTTTATGTTGAACGTAAAAGATACCATTATTATTTGGTTATTAATTCTGAGCGTGTCGTTTCGGAAAGGTTGACTGTTGGAAAATCTGAAAAACAGATTTTTTTGAGATGTTTGAATGGTGATAATTCAAAAATCACTTTTAATGCCAATTTGAGTCAAATTGCAAAAGAAGCTATTGAAGTCAATTGCCTTCCTAATATGTCGGTATTTGCTGCGTATAGGAGAGTAAATGTTACTATACCTGAATTGCAGATGGTTGTGGATTATTTTGGAAGTTTTATGCCAAATATTACCACAAACAAAGATGTATATTTATATGCCGCAAATGTTTTAAAAGAATCGGAAAATGTCAATTTGAAACAAACTGTTTTGTCTGATTTACACAATGCGGATTTCAACATCAAGGATTTTTCTTTTACGGTAGAAGATGGAGAAATCAAAGATAAATATTCCATAAAGATTAAAGACGAGAATAAGACTTATATTATGCCTGGCTTTTTGCAGTCTAATGGAACAAAGCGTTATATAGGATTGGATGTAATCTTGCATCAACTTCTTGAAAAACAATCTTTCCTTATTGCTGATGAATTAGAGAACGCTATTCATCCCGATTTGTTTGAAAAGATTGTATATGACTTCTTGACTGCCAAGGACAATCATTCGCAGTTGATATTGACCACACACTATTCGGGATTGATGGAAACAGTTACACTGAGGCCTGACTCTGTACGTTTTATTGAGAAAAGAGAGGATTGTAGTTCTGATTTATTTGCGCTCACGGATTTCAAAGATTTAAATTCTTTGGGTTCGTCTATTTATAAGGCTTACCGTGATGGACGTTTCGGTGCAGTTGCAAAAATTAAATACTAATTGCTATGGAAAGAAGCACGCTAGCACCTAACGAACAAAATAAAAGTCGAATTGGATCCCATCCTTCTTTGGAGTCAAGTGGAAATAGACTGTCAAAACCATTGGAGGCTTATTATATTGTTGAGGGTGAAAATACTGAGCGTTTTTATATTCGTCATCTTGATAAAATAAATAAGTTGAAATATAGTATAAAAGAATTTGAAGTTGTTGAATGTCCTAAGGGAAGTCATTGGGTGATTATAGATGGAATAAAAAGTTTAAAGGGAGGTGGTTATTTTAGTGAACTGAACTCATTAGAAGAACTTCGCGTTGAAATAGACAAAACCATAAATAAGTCACGCCCGTACATAATATGTGTTTTCGATTTAGACAAATGTGTCGAACCAAAGGGAAACAAACTTTGGGAAACTTATAGAAATGACTTGCTACCTTTATCAAAGAATGATTATGTTATTTTTTGTGCAAGTATGCCAAATGTCGAATATTGGTTTCTGTCTCATTCCAATAATTTGACAGAATATGATGATCATTTGTCATATAACACTGATAATAAAGATAAGATTAAAGATGGGTTGAATAGTATTATTGGGGGAAAGGGAACCTTTTATAGTAAAAGAGATAAATTTTTTAAGACAAAACATTGGAGGAATTTGCGTGATTATTTGTGCAATGATGAAAACCTCAACCGCGCCATCTCTCGTGCCAAAGCAAAAGCCAATCATTCGAAACGTTTAGATAGGGTTGACGATAGAATGAAATGCGACGTTTCCTATTCCGATATGTACAAACTTTTTGAGATTGAATAATTAATTGGCGGTCTAAAATTTGGTTTGGCGGTGTAAATTTTGTAATTTTGGCGGTGTAAAATCCGAAATACATCAACATTATGAAAAAACTCTTCCTCATCGACGCTTACGCGATGATATACAGGGCGTTTTATTCGCTCATCAACAATCCGATGGTCAATAGCAAAGGCGAATCGACGTCGGCTGTGTATGGTTTTATGAACTTTTTGTTGGACATCCTCAAAAACGAGCAATTCTCGCATATCGCGGTGGTGTTTGACCCTCCGTACCCTACATTCAGAAACAAGATTTACCCCGAATACAAGGCGCAACGTCCGCTCACGCCCGAAGGCATCAAGACCGGCGTGCCGCGCATCAAGGACATCCTCGACGCAATCGGCGTAAAACGTGTGGAAGTGCCTGAATACGAGGCTGATGACGTAATCGGTACGTTGGCAAAACAGGCGCGCAGGAAGGGTTTTGAGGTGTATATGATAACGCCCGACAAGGATTACAACCAACTTCTCGAAGACGGCATCTACATCTACAAGCCCCAAAAGGGCAAGAATGCCGAAATCGTTTCCGCAGAGAGTTTCTGCAACGAGACGGGATTGGACAATCCGCTGCAATTCATCGACATATTGGCACTTTGGGGCGACGCCGCCGACAATGTGAAGGGCATCCCCGGCATTGGCGAAAAGACAGCATACAAGTTGATAACCCAATACAAGAGTGCCGAAAATATTTATCAACAACTCAACACGCTGAAAGGCAAGCAAAAAGAGAACTTTTCAACACACAGGGACGATTTCCTTCTTGCCCAAAAACTCGTAACAATCGTTACCGATGCGCCCACGGAGTTTGTGGAGGGCGATTTCATACGCAAGCCCACCGACGAGGGAAAATTGCGTTCGATTTTGGAAGAATTGGAAATGAAATCGTTGTTAACGAGGATGTTGCCCAAGGCAAAACCGATAGAGGCGGTGCAGGGTTCGTTGTTCTTTGACCCCAACGCCGTTGCTCCCACGCCCGAACCTCCCAAGACGGCTCCTCTTGTTACTCACGAAAACATCAACACCGTACCGCACACATATCATCTCGTGGAGAGCGATGACGATTTGGTGGATTTGCGGCACAAGTTGTTGGAACTCACCGAGTTTTGCTTTGATACCGAGACCACGAGCCTCGACACCCGCAACCTCAAAATCGTTGGTATGTCGTTCTGTTACAAAGCACACGAGGCGTATTACGTTCCCTTTGACGTTAATGACGAAGAAGGCACGCGGCGCAAACTCGAATTTTTCCGTCCGGCGTTTATGGCGGAGAGCATCACAAAAATTGGTCAAAACATCAAGTATGACATTCTCGTGCTCCGAAATTATGACATTGAGGTCAAGGGCAAACTCTTTGACACAATGGTTGCGGACTATATGATAAACCCCGAACGCAAGCACAACATGGATTTGTTGTCGGAGATTTACCTCAACTACATGCCCGTGCACATTGAGGAACTCATCGGCGCAAAGAAGTCAGCACAGACCACGATGGACAAGGTTGACATCGAGCAAATCAAGGAGTATGCGGCTGAGGATGCGGACGTTACATTTCAACTCAAAGAAAAACTCTACGCCGAACTCGTCAAATACGACCTCCTGAAAGCCGCCGAGGATATAGAGATGCCGCTCGTGTATGTATTGGCGGATATGGAATTTAATGGCGTATGCATAAATACTTCGTATTTAAAGGATTATACAAAGGAACTTAATGAAAAGGTTGCAGCCATAGAGAAACAGATTTACGACTATGCGGGACACGAGTTTAATGTATCGTCAACGCGGCAACTCGGCGAAGTATTGTTTGACGAATTGAAGGTAACCGACAAGCCCAAGACCACCAAGACCGGTCAATACGCCACTGCCGAGGACGAACTCGTCAAAATCAAGGACCAGCATCCCATCATTGAGGCGATTCTCGATTATCGTGGCATCAAAAAACTCATCAACACCTACACCGAGGCTCTCCCCGCGCTCATCAACCCCAAGACTGGACGCATACACACCAATTTCAATCAGTGCGTTACTGCCACGGGTCGGCTCAGTTCGTCGAATCCAAACATTCAAAACATCCCCGTCCGCACGGAGGAGGGGCAGAAGGTGAGGGCGGCGTTCATACCGTCAAGACCAGAAAACTTCATCTTTGCCGCCGACTATTCGCAGGTGGAGCTCCGCGTGCTCGCCGATATGTCGGGCGACGAGGCTATGATTCAAGCTTTTAACCATGACGAGGATTTTCACCGCGCTACCGCCGCACGATTGTTCAAAATTCCGCCGGAGCAAGTTACCAAAAAGCAACGCTCCTTCGCCAAGTCGGTCAATTTTGGAATCAACTACGGCATCTCGGCGTTTGGACTTTCGCAGGACACTGGCATGTCGCGCAATGAAGCCAAGGATTTGATTGACGAATATTTCAGGACATTTGCCGGCATCAAGCGTTTCACGGATTCCACGGTGGCCTCCTGCCGTGCGAATGGCTATGTAAGCACAATGTTTGGGCATCGTCGCTACCTTTCCGACATCAATTCGCGGAATGTTAACGTCCGCGCCGCAGCCGAGCGTCTCGCCGTAAATACCGTAATCCAAGGCACCGCCGCTGAAATCATCAAGATTGCAATGAACAACATCCGCCGCGAGTTCATTGCCGCCGGTTTGAAGTCGCAGTTGTTGATTCAGGTACACGACGAACTTGTATTCGACGTGCTTCCTGACGAAAAGGATGCCGTTGAAGAAATCGTTGTCAATCAGATGGAAAACGCAGCGAAGTTGAAGGTAAGATTGAAAGTGGAAGGCAAGTTTGCGAAGAATTGGTTGGAGGCGCACTAAAAGTGGGGGAGAGGAAGATTTTTTTTTACCTTTAATTATTCTTAATTATGATTGATTCTATTCTCAATTTCAACCGGGAGTTTGTGGCTTCCAAAGGTTACGAAAAGTTTGTAACGTCCAAATATCCCGACAAGAAACTTGCTGTGCTGTCTTGTATGGACACGCGCCTGACTGAATTGTTGCCCGCCGCGCTCGGTCTGCGCAACGGAGACGCCAAGATTATCAAAAACGCCGGCGGACTCGTGATTTCGCCTTTCGACAGTGCTATGCGCAGTCTTTTGGTGGCAGTTTACGAACTTGGTGTCAACGAAATAATGGTTGTGGCTCATAGTAGTTGCGGTGCTTGCCACATGAGTTTCAAGGATTTTGAAGCCAAAATGGCGGAGCGTGGCATCAAGCCGGAAGTTTTTGAAATGATTTCGCGTTGCGGCATTGACCTCGACCATTGGCTCGAAGGTTTTCACGACACCGAAGAATCAGTCCGCCGCACCGTCGATACCGTCAAGAATCATCCCCTGATGGCAAAAGACGTGGTCGTAAGGGGATTTATAATTGATAGCGTAACGGGCGAATTGTCGGAGGTAAAATAAAAAATTCTGAAATTACCACTCAACCCAATACATCACAAAAGACAATGTTATCATTTGAATCTGATTACAACAACGGGGCGCATCCACAAATTCTCCGGCGGCTTGTGGAGACCAACGATTTGCAGAGTTTGACCTACGGGTTTGACCAATGGTCGGAGTCGGCTCGGTCAAAAATCCGTGTCGCGGCGCAGTGTCCCGATGCGTCGGTGTATTTCTTGACCGGCGGCACGCAGACTAATATGACCGTTATCGACGGCTGTTTGAAGTCGTATGAAGCCGTCATTGCCGTGGAGACGGGACACATCAGCATCCACGAGGCGAGCGCAATAGAATTTACAGGACACAAGGTAATCACCCTGCCGCATCACGACGGCAAGATGTCGGCGGCAGACCTCAAAAATTATATGCAGTGGTTTGTCAACGACCAAAGCCGCGACCACCTCGCGCAGCCGGGAATGGTTTATATTACGTACCCAACAGAATTTGGCACGGTATATACTAAGGGCGAAATTGAGGAGATTTGCGATATTTGTCAACAATACCAACTGTTGCTCTTCGTAGATGGTGCAAGGCTTGGCTACGGATTGATGGTGGAAGGGTCGGAGGTTACCAATCTCTATTTCGACATAGCCCGACACGCCATCACAATGGCAATGCGCCTGCGTGAGACCTTGCGCAAGAAGGGTTACAGATTCTTCCTCGATTCGCTGTCCAACCAACAGTTTGTAATCCTGCCCAACGACAAGGTGAAGGCGTTGTCGGAGAAGGTGGAGTTTACGATTTGGCAGCCATACGACGCAGATTCGCAAGTGTGTCGGTTTGTTACGAGTTGGGCAACTACGGAGGAGCAACTCGCCGCCCTCGAATCATATTTGTAAATTTACTGCAATTAATTATTGAAGATATTCTTTTTTTCCGTATCTTTGGCGCGTTGAATTTAACATCATCTATTATATGAAAATAACAGTGATAGGCTGTGGCAATCTCGGAGCGTCGATTGTCAAGGGCCTTGCTAATAAGCAAAAGGAAAACGGATTCGATATTACCGCCACCGACCCCGAGGCGGACCTCGACAAGGTGCGCTCGTGGGGCGTCAATGCAAGTAGAAACAACATCGAGGCTGTCAAAAGCGCAGACATCATTTTCCTGTGCGTGAAGCCGTGGATAGCCAAGGACGTCATCGAGGAAATCGCGCCCGCGCTTAATAACAGTCAGACCATCGTGTCGCCGGTTGCGGGATTGAGCATCGACCAAATCAAGGGCTATTGCTACAAGAAGGTTTCGGTGTTCAGGATAATGCCAAACATCGCAGCATCCATCAATCAATCAACCACTTGTGTCGCTTACGACGCTGAGGACGAGGTCATCGAGCCTACAATGCAGGTGCTCGGCACTCTCGGCAAGGTGATTGTAATCGACGAGAGCCGCATCAACGCCGCCACAATCTTGACCGGTTCGGGCATCGCTTACGTATTGAGGTTTATGAGGGCAATGGTGGAAGGCGGCATCGAGATAGGTTTCCGCAGCGACGTCGCCAACGAAATCGTGTCGCAGACCATGAAGGGCACTGTGGAACTCTTTATGCAGGAGGGCACTCACCTCGAACAACTCATCGACCGCGTTTGCACTCCGTCGGGCACCACTATCCGTGGTCTCAACGAGATGGAGAAGAATGGTTTCTCCTCCTCGGTGATTGAAGGTATCATTTCGTCTTATCACGTAATAGCCAAGTAGCCAATGTTTTCGGGAATTGTAGAAAGTATCGGTCGCATTGTGGACATCCATCGCGACCGTTCCAATATCGACTTCACGCTCGAATGTCCCTTTGCGGGCGAATTGAAGATAGACCAAAGCGTCGCTCATAATGGCGTTTGCCTTACCGTGGTCAAATGCGACGGCAAGCGATATACCGTAACCGCTATGAAGGAAACTCTCGACCGTAGCAATCTCTCTGATTGGCAGGTAGGTACGGAGGTCAATTTGGAGCGGAGTATGAAGCCCGATTCACTCCTCGACGGTCATATCGTACAAGGACACGTGGATCAGCGCGGCACTTGCACCAACATCGAGGATGCTGACGGAAGTCGTTATTACACAATAGAATACGACCCCACGCAGGGCAATATCACCGTAGAGAAAGGCTCGGTTGCCGTCAATGGTGTAAGCCTCACGGTCTGCAACTCCGAGACTGGCAAATTCCGCGTAGCTATCATCCCTTACACGTATGAAGTTACCAACTTCCACGCGCTTAAAGTTGGCGACAAGGTGAACCTCGAATTTGACATCATCGGCAAGTATATCCAGAAGATTGCAAAGGTGTATATGAAACAACTGTAGAGACGCACGGTCGTGCGTCTCTACGATAACGGTCGTGCGTCTCTACAATGACAACGAAAAAGACCAAAAAAAAGCGAGTTGCATCGCTGCGACCCGCTTTTTTGCTGCTTACTAATCTAACCTAAATCTTATTATGAAAAGAGTTCTGACATTAAAATTTTGATTGGCCTGGACTTCACAGTCGAGTGTCTTTGTTTTTGTTTTCTAATAGGTTATACGGATTTGGAGAAAAAAGGTTTCACGTTTTAATGTTTCTTAACATTATTTTTTTGGCAGTGTGATTTTGAATGTTGTGCCCTTGCCTGGCTCGCTGCTTTTTACTATGATGTTGCCTTTGTGGTAGTCGTTGATGATGCGCTGCGCGAGCGAGAGCCCAAGTCCCCAACCGTGTTTTTTGGTGGTGTAGCCGGGTTTGAATACGGTCTTGAAATTGCGCTTGGGGATGCCCTTGCCAGTGTCGGAGATTTCTACGATGGCGTTTTTGCCGCTGTTGATGAGGCGGAGGGTTATCGAGCCCTTGCCCTGCATTGCGTCGATTGCGTTTTTCACGATGTTTTCTACTACCCATTCGATGAGCGGTATGCACATCGGGACTATGATTGTGGAGTTTTCGGGGATTTCCACGGTGTATTTCACGTTTGACGACGTGCGGGAGCGGAGGTATTCGATGGCCTTGCTTAGCACGGGGCCGAGGTTTTCGGGTTTGAGTTCGGGCGTGTTGCCAATGCGGGAGAATCGGTCGGTGATTTGCACGAGCCTCGTAACGTCCTTCTCTACCTCGCAGGTGATTTCGGGGTTGTAATTCTCCATTTTGAGTATCTCCACCCACGCGAGGAGCGATGTGATGGGCGTGCCGAGTTGGTGCGCGGTCTCCTTGCTCATTCCCACCATCATAATGCTTTGGTCGGCTTTGTTGCTGATGCGGATGCCTACGATGGTGAGCGCAATTATCATAAAGGTAACTATCAACTGTATTATCGGGTAGGTCTCCAGCTGACGGATGATGCTACTGTCCCTGTAATAGAGGGTGTAATAACGGTCGATGTTGATGGGCGGATGCTCCTTTTTCATATTCTCGATTTCGGCGAGTAGGTAGTCGTTGAGCGACATTTCTGTTGTGTCGATGTCGAGGTTTATGTAGGAGTATTGCCCGTCGATGTTTGATTTGAGGATGGCGGGGATGGTGCTGTTTTCTTGTATTATGGTATATACAATGGGGCTTATCTCGCCGTCGAGGTCAACTTTCTCAATCTCGCGGATGGATTCTGCCCACAGCGAGATGTTCTTTTGCTCCTGTTGTTTGAGAAGGTCGGTGAGGTGGTTGCAGTATAGCCACGCAGCCACACTTGCAATCGCCGTGAGTATGTATAACACTGTTCGTATTATTTCCTTCCTTGTCATAAGGGCAAAAGTTGTTTATTTTTGTTATTTGTCTTCGCTTACATTCTTTCGGCGAAGTATGATAATTTAGTGGGTTGGGGGAGCGATGCTGCCTTAGCCGGAGTGTCGGGCTTTGCGGTGGTTGCTTTGCCTTTGTCGGCGTCGGCGTTGGCGTTGTCCTGAGTGTTGGCGTCGGGCTTGGTGAGGCGTTCTTCGTCGCGCTTGGATTTGGGCATCAGGTTGTCAAATACGTTTTTGATTATCTTGTCGATGAATCCCAACACGTGCTCCACGCAGTAGCCCGCAATGAAGGCAAGCAACATTGGCGAGAGCGATATTGACGTGAATCCCACAGCCTGTGCGTTCTCGATGTCGCTCCAAAACAGTCCTACCGACAGTCCGGCTACCGCGCCGAGTATGATGCGGAGGATGTATTTGATGGTGGATTCCTTGTCGAGGGTGTATTTGCGGACATCGGAGCGCATCTCGCGCAATACGTATGTGAGGCCGCCGATGAGTCCGTACAACAGTGGCAGGATGTATATGCCGAGTATCAGGGCGTAGCCTTTAGCCTCTTGGATGACCTCGATGTTGGTCTTCATATTTTCCTTTTCCTTGGTGTCGATGTCCTTGTTGCTGCGCGTATTGAAGGTGAGCGCGCTGATTACCTTGGTCCACGGTTCGAGGAGGAGGATGTTGCTTTGGAGCGAATTGTTGAGCTCTGTGGTCTTCGACACATTGTCCTCCAATTCGAGTTCGTATGAGAGGTTTTCGGGCGCGGACGTGGTGAGTATCTGCAATTCGCGCTGACGGAAGAGCGTCTTTTCGAGTTCGGCGTTGGTGTTGTTGATGTTGTTGAGACGGGTGCTGCCGAGGAAGTAGAATATCTGCACGCCAAGCAACAGCAACACGAAGAATCCCGTGATTGCCGAGTAAATGATGGCAGACTTTTTCTTCCTGTGGTCACGGTTCGACTTGCCGAGTATCGTGCCCGAGAGTTCCACCTTGTCGATTTTTGACGGATTGTTGATCATCTCGATGGAGACGGGGTAGATGCGCTTTACGAGTTCGTTGTATGTCATCATAAATTTGCACTCCACGTCGTTCCATTTCGGGGTGTTTACCGTTTCGCGAGCTTCTGCCACTTGACGGAGTATCGGCTCGTCCACGTCGAGTCCGTTGTCGAGCATAAACGATATTATCATTTGGGCATTGTAAACCTTTGTATTGACGATTTCAACGTATTTGTCGTACACCAGGTCGTCGTAGGTCTGAATGTCCTTTTGATTTTCGGTGAGTGTGGCGGGCGCGGCGGCGGGCTTGTCGCTCGGTGCGGCGGCAGTCTCCGTGGGCTCTGTGGGCGTAGGCTCTGTGTGTACAGGCTCCTCGTGTTCCTCTGCGTGCGCGTCTTCGGTGTGCAGGGGAACGTCGGCGTTTAGCGGCCCGTCTGTGTTTATTATGTTTTTTGTGTCTTCCATTTTTATTTTTTGATATTATTGTCCTATACTTAACAACGGATTTTATAGCCGTGTATTTTGTTATTTTGAAAAAAAACATTAAAAAATTTTGGTACGACGTAAATAATGAGTAACTTGCACGCTGAAATTATAAAATCTTATTATGAGCAAGAATATTTCAGAAGAAAGTAAGACAAGTACCATCGCCGCAGGCGTGGAGATTGTTGGCGAGATAAAGGCCAACGGCAACATTAGGATAGACGGCAAGGTGAAGGGCAACATCTCCCTTACCGGCAAACTCGTAGTGGTAAACACGGGCGTCATAGAAGGCGACGTGAAGTGCAAGAACGCCGCAATCGCGGGCAAATTTGACGGCAAAATCTCCGTCGATGAGACCCTCGTATTGCAGGAGACAGCCATAGTGCACGGCGACATCATCACCGACAAACTCGTCGTGGAGAATGGCGCAGTGTTCACCGGCACTTGCAATATGGATCGCAAGTCGCCGTCCCAACCATCGCAATCAAAGTAAGAAATGGCAAATAAGAAGCGAAGCGACAAAGACCGTCTCCGCATCGTAGCCAAGTACACCTCCGCCGCGTTCCAAATGGCGGCAATCATCGTGCTCGGGGCGTTGGGCGGCAAGTGGCTCGACGGCTATATGGGCAACGAGTTCAAGGTGTGGACGCTTGTGCTCACCATCGTGGCGGTCGCATTGGCGTTGTATTATTTCATAAAAGACGTTACAAAATGAGCGCAAACGAACTTATCAAGCGCAGCGTCATCATCGGCTGTGCAATCACCATAGTGGTTGCCGTGGTGTTTTCGGTGTGGTTTGCGTCGATGGCATCCACGGCGTTGCTATTGACTCCGATTTTGTTTACGGTGGCGAGCGTATTGACTATCAAGGTCTTGACCACACCGTCGGTGGAGGCGTTGCTCAAATTCAACGGCGCGTTTATGCTCACCAACGGCGCAAAACTGTTGATATTCTTGGTGTATTTTGTCGTGGCTTATCTCTCGATGAAAGGCGAGCCGAGGATTCCGTTTGTGGTGGTTTTCCTGTTGCTGTATCTGTTTTTTACGGTGATGGACACCATTACGCTGTTGCAGTTTTATAAGGACAAGGAAAATTCATAATAGCCTAACCAACACTAACTTAACTACCGCTATGAGAACAAGGACTTTAATGTTATCTTTTGCGCTTATGGCATCCATTGACGCGGCGGCGCAGGTAAACAGTGGCGTCATATTCCGCGCCGTCAACGAAATCAGGAATCACGACGCTTTTGCCAACGGTCAGGTGTCTCTGTTGGCTACCGATATGAAGACCGGCGAGGTGCTTGCGTCCGTCAATCCCGATATGAGCGTGATTCCCGCGAGCAACACCAAACTTTTCACAACCGCCGCCGCCCTCGAACTCCTCGGCGCAGATTACACTTACAAGACCGAACTCGTCTATACCGGCAACATCGATTCCACGGGTCTCTTGAAGGGCGACATCATAATCCGTGGCAGCGGCGACCCTACGCTTGGGTCGAGGTTTTTCACCGACCACGCCAATTATAATTACAACGAACTTTTCATCGCCGCCATCCAAAAGGCGGGCATCAAGCACGTGAGCGGCAATATTGTCGGCGACGGCACTATTTATATAAAGGAGACCACGCCGCCTACTTGGGCGTGGGAGGATTTGGGCAATTATTTCGGCGCAGTGCCTAATGGCTTGACTGTCAACGACAATATGATGACCCTCCATTTCAAGACGGGGCGCGACGGCTCCGAGCCTGTCTATATGGGCAGCGAACCGCCTATCAAGGGTATGAACCTCACTAACTTGACCACGGCGTCGGCATCCGTTACCCGTGAAAATACCAACGTATTCGGCAAGACTTACCAACTCTCAAAATATATCGAAGGCCCGATGCCAATCAATAAAAATGATGTTACAGTGCGTTGCATACTGCCCGACCCTCCGCTTTTTGCCGCGACGCAGTTGTTGGACAGCCTCAATAGCCGTGGCATCAAAGTTTTGGGCAAGCCTTTTAGCGCGGCAGACAACAATCGCTATCTCGAAAAAGACACCACGGCAACGGTGATTTGCACCCTCGAATCGCCGCCGCTGTCGGAGATTATCAAATACACCAATTGGCATAGTATCAACCTCTATGCGGAACATTGCGCAATTTTGGTGGGTATGAAATGGTTCAATAGTAGTAGCATCCCGATGGGCGGCGCGGCTGTGATGCAGTTTTGGAAGTCCAAGGGTATGGACATCAAGGGCATGAGCATCAACGACGGCTGCGGCTTGTCGCATTTCAACATTGTGACGGCGCGTCAATTGTGTTATCTATTGACGTATATGCACAATACGTCTAAGAATTACGACGCTTTCAATAATAGTCTTACGATGTGCGGCGACAAGGGCACGATGTCGGGTATGTGTCTCAACACCCGCGCCGAAAAAAACGCGCGTGGCAAATCCGGCACTGTTCGTCGTGTGAAGTCGTATTCCGGATATGTCACGTCGCGTTCAGGTCGTGAAATTGCGTGGGCGATTGTCATCAACAATTTCACTTGCTCGTCCAATGATACGAGAAAGATAATGGAGAAGTTTATCGTGGCGTTGGCGGATTATAATAATTAATCCTATTCGCCAATAATCATGACGCCAGTGGCTTTGTTGTCGCCGGCGGGTGTTTCTGTCGATGACAATGCAAACTTAATCGGCATTACAAGACTAACGGCGACGTTCTGACCGCGCTGACGTCCGGGGGTGAAGTCGGGGATTGTGTTTACAACCCTGATTGCCTCTTCGTCAAGGGATTCGCAGTCTGAGCCTTTGACGATGGTCGGTTCGGTTACTTTGCCGGTCTTGTCAACGATGAACTTCACATAGACAGTACCCTGTTCGTTGTTGTCTTTGGCATCTTGGGGGTAGCGGACGTTTTCGGCGATGTACTTGCGGAGTTCAAGGTCGCCGCCCGGAAATTCGGGCATATCTTCAACGACTTGGAAGACTTGCTGTTCCATCGCTGAGGCTTCTGCCTTCTTTGTGGTGAAGATGACTACTCCAACGTCGGGGTCGGAAGTCCATTTGGAGGCGGCTACGCCTTTATAGACTTCCATCTTCGCGATTTCATCGGCGGGGATGTCGTTTTTGAAGTTTTCCACGCGCTCGCCGTCCACAATGTAGATGACTTTGCCGCCGAGGGATTCGTCGAGAGAGGTCTCGCTTCCGTCGGGTTTCCTCACGCGGATTGCATAGGATGCGTCGCCGTTAGTATTTTGCGCCCAATTGTGGTCGGCGACAGGGTTGAGCATCGATTCCTTCTGCGAGTTGCAGTCGGCGAAAGTTACGGCGCAGAGTGCTGCGACAGCCACCGGGAGCAATGCTTTGAAAGCCGCCGAGGCTGATTTCTTTTGAATTGACATCATAGTGATACGTTTTTTGAGATTACTGTGATTCAGGCTGTTGGCAACAGAGTTCCAATTCCTGCCGGCAGCCTTTTTTATTAATAGAATTTGATACTTTTTAGCGTTGAAGCCCGATGCGAGCACCTTTTGGTCGGCTTGAAATTCGTGTACGGCGCATAGTTCCCTCCTGAACAGCCACGCCGCCGGGTTGAACCATTGCACGCAGCAAGCCAAATCGATGAAAATCAGGTCGATGGAATGACGATAACTGATGTGCGCCATCTCGTGTACAAGGATTTCGCGGGAATTTTCGTTGTAGTCGGCGTTGTTCATAAAGATGTATTTGAGCCAACTTACGGGCGATTTGATGGTTTCGGAGAGGATGAGTTTTACGCCTTTACGGAGGTCGATTTTTTTGTGTCGGATGGCTTGGATGGCAATTGATATAGTTGAAATCAAAAACCTAAGGAAAAACGCCAACGCTCCCGCCACCATCAGGTATGGCAGATAGTCTGTGAGCGACATTTGCGGCTCGTAGTCGGCTATCTCGGCGGTGATTTCGCCCATTCCAACTGTTGCCGTGGGCATCGTCTGTGCGTCGTTGACGGCAAAAATGGACGGTATCGGCAATAGCGGCAGCACAAATGATACCGCCACCGATGCAAGTATCGCCGCACGGTTAAGCGCGTGGAATGTGTCCTTGCTCAGAAACACTTTGTACGTCAAGTACATAGCCGCCATTATCAGCGCAACCCGGATGATGTAAGGGAGTTCCATAATGTTATAGTTTTTAGTTGATAGATTAGAGATTAAAGTTGAGAGATTAGAGATTAAAGTTTAAAGATTAATGATTAAAGATTAAAGTTTAATCTTGTTTCTCAACTTGTTCCAACAGTTCCTTAATCTCGTCGGTGGAGAGTTCTCCGTCGTCCACGAGTGCGGATACTGCGTTTTTGTAGGAGTTGCCGAAGTACTCCTTGATGATGTTTTTGAGTGTGCGGCGGCCGAAGTCGCTGCGTTGCACTGTTGCGAAATACTGATATGTAGTTCCGTAAACCTTGTGGCTCACGTAGCCTTTTGCCTCCAACGACCTCACCATCGTTGAAATCGTGTTGAAGTGCGGCTTTGGTTCGGGAAATAGTTCGAGGATTTCCTTCACAAACATTGGCCCGTTGTCCCAAAAAATATTCAGGATTTCGTCTTCTTTTTTTGTAACTTTTTCCATTGCTGTAGATGTTTTAGTTTCACGTTGCAAATGTATAAACTATTTTTGATAGTTACAACTATTTTTTGTAGTTTTTTTGGTATTTTTTTTAGTTGTTTTGCAATTGGTTGATTAGTAATGTATTATGGTGTGGCGTAGAGACGCGATTAATCGCGTCTTTACATAATGTTTGCCTTAAGTCCGTCAGGAATTTTGCTGTCGTTAGTAAGAAAACGGATTGGTGTATGTGTGTCGATGAGGTATTTCATAGTGAGCAAAGTTAGTAGTGAGTCATTTATATACAAAAAAATTTGATTGTTGCTTTTTTGACGGAAAAATATTACCTTTGCACCCGGAAAAAAACAAAAAATCATATAAAAATTATGGCAAAGAAAGCACTTCTTATGATTCTCGATGGATGGGGAATCGGCGACAAGGGCAAGGGCGATGTCATCTATCAGACCCCGACCCCTTATATGGATTATCTCAACAGCAATTATCCTAACTCGCAACTCTTGGCTTGTGGCGAGAATGTGGGTCTGCCCGACGGTCAGATGGGCAATTCGGAGGTTGGACACCTCAACATTGGTGCAGGACGCATCGTATATCAGGATTTGGTGAAAATCAACCGCGCCTGCGCCGACAATTCTATCATGCAGAATCCCGAAATCAAGTCGGCTTACGGATACGCCAAGGAAAATGGCAAGAGCATCCACATTATGGGCTTGACTTCCACCGGCGGCGTTCACAGTTCGCTCGACCACCTCTTCAAACTCCTTGACATCGCCAAGGAATACGGAGTGAAGAACACTTTTGTACACTGTTTTATGGACGGTCGTGACACCGACCCGAAATCCGGCAAGGGTTTCATCGCCGACCTTCAAAAGCATATCGACACCATCGGCAACGGCTACATTGCATCCATCATCGGACGTTTTTACGCAATGGATCGCGACAAGCGTTGGGACCGCATCAAGGTTGCCTACGACCAATTGGTCAACGGCAAGGGTCTCGCTTGCAACGATATGGTGGAAGGCGTTCAGGGTTGCTACGACCGCCACACCGAGGAGCACAAGGACACCGACGAATTTATGGAGCCGTTGGTTAATGCCAATGTTGACGGCAGAATCAAGGAAGGCGACGTTGTGATATTCTTCAACTACCGCAACGACCGCGCCAAGGAAATCACCATCGTCCTCACTCAGAAGGATATGCCCGAGCAAGGTATGAAGACCATCCCCGGTCTCCAATATTACTGTATGACTCCTTACGACGCATCTTTCACCGGCGTTCACATCCTCTTCCCCAAGGAGAATGTAACGGAGACCCTCGGCGAAATCATCTCGAAGAAAGGCCTCAAGCAACTCCATACAGCTGAGACAGAAAAGTACGCTCACGTAACGTTCTTCTTCAACGGCGGACGCGAACAGCCTTACGAAAACGAAGACCGCATCCTTGTCAATTCTCCCAAGGTTGCCACCTACGACCTCAAACCCGAAATGTCGGCTTACGAGGTGAAGGACAAACTTGTTGACGCCATCGGCACTCAGAAGTACGATTGGATTGTTGTTAACTTTGCCAACGGCGATATGGTGGGACACACCGGCGTTTACGAGGCTATCGAGAAGGCTGTTGTTGCTGTCGATAAGTGCGTAAGCGAGGTTGTGGAAGCCGCCAAGAAGAATGGTTATGAGACCATCATCATCGCTGACCATGGCAACGCCGACAACGCCCTCAACCCCGACGGCACTCCGAACACCGCTCACTCGTTGAATCCCGTGCCTTTCATCTATGTAACTGAAAACAAGAATGCAAAGGTAAAATCCGGCGTTCTCGCAGACGTTGCTCCGTCCATTCTCCACATCATGGGCATCCAGCAGCCCAAGGAGATGACCGGCAAGTGTCTGATTGAGGACTAATTGGAGAGTAGAGAGTAAAGATTTAAGTACAGAGATTAAAGTACAGAGATTAAAGTAATTACCCGTCGAGATTTCGTAGAGAAATGATTCGGCGGGTAATTCTTTTTGATGTTGACTATAATTGCCTTATGATCAGTTGTCGGTAAAAAAATCAAAATTCCAATCTCAACACAGCCATAGTTTTTTCCATTCCCGATAAATCCGAATCAACGCAGGTTTCGCCAGTGGCTACAAAGCCGCATTTCTGCATTACGCGACCCGAGGCGGGATTGTCAACAAAGTGGCTACTAATGAGCGATTTGCAATCTTCGACGGCGCGGATATGTTTAATCATTAGATTAAGTGCCTCGGTGCAAATGCCTTGGTTCCAATACGGTTTGCCCACCCAATAACCCACGAGAGGTTCGTTTGGACGCGATGGGAGAGTGGATGTGTAATTTGTCATATATCCGATAGAACCGATTGGTTCGCCAGTTTCGCGGAGGATGATAGCCCACGTGGTGTCGTTCATCAAGATATTGCGCAAAACCTCTGTGCTGTCCTCAATGTTCATGTGCGGCGGCCAACCTGCGCGAGTGCCAAGGTCGGGGTCGGAGGCGTATTTGTAGAGTGCCTCCACATCGTCCTCACGCCACGGACGGAGAAGGATGCGGTTGGTATGGAGTTCCCATTTAGCCATCGAAACCCACGAAACGCCGTTGTCGAAATGTTCGGTTTTGTAAATTCTGAACCCTTCGCGCTCGTAAAACGTGTAAGTGCTTTTGATGTCGGCAGTTGTATCGAGCCAAACACGATTGTGCGGCAACACCTCTTGAATCTTGTGGAGCAACTCTTTTGCATATCCATTGCGCTGATATTCAGGCAAAACCATCAACCGTCCGATAAATAGCGACCCATCGTCCACCTTGCCCCTTACCGAGCCTACAATCTTGCCATTGTCTGCCACCATTTTTAGCACGGTAAATTTAGGAAACGCTTCGAGAGCCGTTTCGATAGTTTCGGTGATATTAGGTGCGTCGAGCCAGTTAAGTTGCTTTGCCACAGGGTAAAACGCCTTATGTTGCAGTTCCAAGATTTCAGGAACGTCGGAGATGGTTGCGGTTTGGATTTGCATAATGTATTTATTTTCCGCAAAGTTAGCAAAAATATTTTGAAAAAATGGTGGCGGTGTGGAAAAAGTTTGGTATATTTGCCATCGTTAACGTAAAAATTGAAAATACGAAACAGAAATAACGTAAATTATTAACATACAAAGCATTGACTATTATTCACATTCAAAACAAAAGCGTCGCAAACTCTTGATTTTGAATCGGAAGTAATAAAATCCACTCGCAGAGTGTCCAGTACGCTCTCGCTGTCCCGTATTTGTTGATGCTCGCACCGTCTAAGGTGTGGGCAATTCTAACGGGACAACGGGGTTCTTGCGACGCTCCTCGCGAATGTGATAGAAAGGCTCACGCCTTATTTTATGCCGATAAGTGATTGATAGCGAATGCAAAAAACTATCAATCAAAATGGCAGGAAACAAAGGACTTAATGCAGCTATTAAGGCTAAAAAAGATGAGTTTTATACTCGACTTGAAGACATTGAGACTGAATTGAATCACTATAAAAAGCATTTCAAAGACAAAGTGGTCTTCTGTAATTGCGACGACCCATACGAAAGTAATTTCTTCAAGTATTTTGCAATGAATTTCAATCAGTTAGGATTAAAAAAACTCATTGCAACTTGTTATGAGGGGTCGCCAGTAGCCGACACACAACTATCGTTGTTTGAAGATAACACACAAAAGAAGGAAACCAAGACTGGCGTTCCTCACAAAATTGTCATTTCCGAAGTAGCCGACCTCAATGGCGATGGAGCAATCAATCTTGCCGATGTTGAATATCTTTTACAGAATGACAAAAACGTTTTAACAAGATTAAAAGGTACGGGTGATTTCCGCAGCGATGAATGTGTTGAATTAATCAAAGAAGCCGACATAGTTGTTACAAACCCGCCATTCTCTTTGTTTAGAGAATATGTCAACCAATTAATCACATATGAAAAAAAATTCATCATTGTAGGTCATCAAAATGCTATACATTATAAAGACATATTCTCACATATAAAGAATAACAAAATATGGTTAGGATACGGATTTAAAGGAGGTGCAGCTCATTTTTATTCGATATATGAGGACATAGCAACCGCTTCTAATCATAAAAAAGGTATGATTAGGGTGTCAGGAGTTACGTGGTTTACAAATCTTGACCATAAAAAACATCACGACAATTTTGATTTTTACAAGCATTATTCGCCAGAAGAATATCCCAAATATGACAATTATGATGCTATCAATGTGAACAAAACTGCGGACATTCCGGATGACTATGATGGAATAATGGGAGTGCCAATTACTTTTTTGGACAAATACAATCCTGACGAATTTGAAATAATTGGTACAAGTACAATTGATATGGCAAAGGGTGCTCCATATATCAACGGCAAACGAATTTATGAAAGAATATTAATTCGTAAAAAATAATTACTATGGAAATAAAACTAAAAGAAATCACAATCAAAGACCTTTGGGAAGGTTACGAGAACAGCGAAGAATTTGGTTTTGTCCCCTACGGTGGCAATCTTGATGTGCGTCCGCCGTATCAGCGTGAATTTATCTACAAACCTGAGCAACAGCGTGAAGTAATAAAAACCGTTTCAAAAAACTTTCCGCTTAATGTTATGTATTGGGCGACAAGGGATGACGGCACGTTTGAGGTAATCGACGGGCAACAACGAACAATGTCAATTTGTGAATATTTGGAAGGCAACTTTTCCGTTGATTTCCGAAAAGACGACCATCCAATGACTTTTGGAGGACTGCAACCCGACAAACAAAAAGCAATCCTCGATTACAAACTCACTGTTTATGTTTGTACAGGTGAAGCAAGTGAAAAACTTGATTGGTTTGAAACAATTAACATTGCTGGCGAAAAACTCACAGCACAGGAACTGCGCAACGCTGTTTATTCGGGTCCTTTTGTAACCGAGGCTAAAAAGAAATTCTCAAAAACTGGTTGTGTCGCCTACAAACTTGGAAACAAATATATGTCAGGTTCTTGTATTCGTCAAGAATATTTGGAAACCGTCATTGAATGGATTAATGGCGGGGATGTTTCTGGTTATATGTCGAAGCATCAGAATGACAAAAATGCTGATGAACTTTGGAAATATTTCCAATCTGTAATTGAATGGGTAAAAGCCACTTTCCCAACGTATCGCAGCAAAGAAATGAAATCCGTTCAATGGGGATTCCTTTACAATCAATTCAAAGACAAAAAACTTGATGCTGCCGAACTTGAAAACTGTATCGCCAAACTTATGAAAGACTCCGACGTTCAGAAAAAATCTGGTATTTATCCTTACGTCCTTGATGGTGACGAAAAGCATCTCAGCATCCGCGCCTTCGACGACAATACCAAGCGCGAAGTGTATGAAAATCAGAACGGTATCTGCAAAATCTGTGGCGAGCATTTTGAAATAGAACAGATGGAAGCCGACCATATAAAGCCGTGGTGTCAGGGTGGACACACAGTAAAAGAAAACTGCCAAATGCTCTGCAAAAAATGCAATCGCGAGAAGTCAGGGAAGTGATGTTACTTACTTTTCCCACTCCGTAATCTCGCACTCGTGCTTTTTGGTGTCCTTGTCGTAGTTGATGGCGACGAAAAGGAGGTTGCCTTTATAGTTATCGAGGGCGTCGAAATATTGGCGGCTTTGAATCTGTTGCAATGCCTTTCCGGTTGATTCATTGATTTTCAACTCGATGATAATTGCCGGATGCTCAGGAGATTTCACCACCGGAACATAAACCAAGTCGGCAAAACCCTTTCCCGTAGAGAGTTCCTTGAAACAGTTGTAGTAGTTGAGCGCGTGAACAAATGCGATATAAACAGCGGCGGCGAGAGCGTTCTCGTTGTTATAGTTGCGGTTTGAAGTAACGTGTAAGTGAGTGTTGTCTAAGGCTTTGGCAACGGCATCGGAATTTTTGAGGAGGGTCTGTTCCAAAAGTTCTTCCGAAGCCTTGATGATTTCGTCGGTTTTGGAATATTCGGGCAAGGTAGAAACCGCCCTATGCCACTCTTTGCGGACTTCAAGATTAGGAATTCTGCACGTAAATTTGTTGTTGTCGTATGCCAAATAGCCGAGATGAATCAAATATGTAAAAACATCGTCCTTGCTCACGAAATCGGTCATAGTGTTGAGATACATTTCAACATCTACCTTCACTTCTTCGCCAGAAAGCATTTTTATTACATCTTCTTTCGCGCCTTTGTAGTTGTGTTTCAGACGGTCGGTGATGACCATATACGTGGAAGTCTTGCCCCAAAAGTTGCCAAACTTTTTGGTCTCCATACACATAACTACGGATTCGGGGTTGTAAATTTCAAATCCGTTTTGGGCATAACCGTCGTATTCTTTTTTGCATTGTGCAAAGTCCACCTTGTATTTTGTGCATAATGGCTTTACTTCCTGTTCTGTAAACCCTACAAATTCGGCAAGATTGAAAGCGTCTAAAATTGTATATTCCCTAAAATTGTTGAGTTTGCTCTGCACACGGTCTCTCACAATTGGCAAAATTCCCGTGAGATAGGCGAGCGCAATTGCAGGACGTAGAGTGTCGCTTTTGAATAGTCCGTTCAGAAACTCCAAATAATCGGCAAACAGATGTGTGCCAAAAGTGTCGCGCACAAGGCAGTCGTACTCGTCGAGAATGATTACAAAGGTCTCATTGTTTTCTTTATATACCTTCATCATACAGTTGGCGATAGTTTCGTTCTTCACAAACCTTATCTTGGGATATTGTTCCTGAAATTCGTCGCGTACTTTTTTTTGAAGGTCTTTGAGCATTTCATTTTTATCATTTGCGTTCTGATACTCGCTTGCGACATCTATCTTGATGAAATTCAGTTTGTTAAGATATTGTTCGTAGTTCTTTGCCTTGGAAATTTTCAACTTGGAAAATATCTCTCGCGAATCGCAACCCTTTGAATAGTATGCGCACATAATGTTTGTGGCGATTGTTTTGCCAAACCGCCTCGGACGAGAAACGCAGATATATTGGTTTCCACTGTCGATAAACTTGTTTAACTCGCTTATCAACATTGATTTATCTACGAATATATTGCCGGCCAACGTTTTTTTGAAACCGGCATTGCTTGGATTGAGGTATATGCCCATAGTGCCTTACGTTTTATTTTCCGCAAAGTTAGCAAAAATTATTTTAATTCCCTAATTGCCGCCTGCAATTCTTCCAAAAAATGTGCTGCGTGTCCGCCGTCCATCTGAACGTGGTGAAACTGAAACGAGATTGGCAATGTTACTTTAAACCAATGTTTTCGGTAACGTCCCCACGAAAGGAACGGATTGTTGTAAATGCCTGAATATTGGTTTACTATGCAGTCGAGTTCGGTGCCTGTAACCGCCGACGTGCCAACAATTGCCGCGCCTTCGTCCAAAATGTTTTTGCAAGATTCTATCGCTGATTTTGATATTGAGATGTAATCGTTGTTAAAACGCTGCAAATCATCGTTGTAAGGAATATCGCGGAAGCACAATGCACCGTTTTTGTCGTTGAAAATCGTGTTGATGGCGAGATGGTCGTAACGGAAAAGTTTGTCGCCTTCAGGCAGGGTCAGAAACTCGTCAACTTTGCTTGCTGCCTTGCCAATGCACCACGATAGCAACATATTGAATTTCATACCTTTGCGCTTGCTTACACGGCAAAGGTTGGTAACGTCAAAAGTTTTCACAACAGTTACCATCGGCATCGGCGATTTCATCCAATATTCAAACGCCTTTGCACGCGATGTTTCCGAAGGGTTGATTTCTGTTTTCATAGATGTTTGGATTATGCGATTATTTTCCTCATTCTTACCACGCCGTCTTCTTCGCCGAGGTTTTCAAATCCTGAGCGGGTGTAAAGTTGAAATGCAACAGGCATTACTGCGGGACGGGTGGTGAGGGTTGCCGTTGTGAAACCAAGTTGTTGGGCGCGTTGTAAGGCGGCGTTGAGCATCTGCCGCGAATATCCTTTGCCACGGTGCTCTGGCTTGACATAGAGGCGTTGAATTTCGCAAGTGAAATCATCAATTTTTTTGATGGCAATGCAAGCCACTGGGGTTTCGTATTCATAACCCAAAAACAATGCTCCGCCATTATAAAACGACTGTAAATCAGCCAATTCTGTTTCAAACGACACGAAACACCCTTCCGCGCCCTTGATTTGCGAATAATCTACGAACAGCGACTTTATGGTGTCGTAATCGTTGCTTTCTGTTACTTTGAATGTGCTCATTGATGTAATGATTTATTTTGGGGGCAAAGATAAGAAATTTTTGGTAATCATCCCTCCCTCACCGGATGCCTAATCACCGTCTTCAACTTTTCCGGCGCGGTCTTTCGTGGGTCGGAGAGGTAGATTTCGTGGTGGAGGCGGGGGGAGGAGAGGTCGTTGGTGTAGCCGGCGGTGGCGATGAAGTCGTCCATAAGTTTCACGGTTTCAGTCTCTTGATCGTAGGTGCCGATGTGCATTATTTGAACGCAGAGACCTTCGTTGATGGTGAGAAATTCGGCTCGCGAACAGTCAATCTTTTTCTTTTTGGTGGCTGTGGAAACCGCCCAATCAAAATCTTTGCGGGTGATGAAATCGGGCAGACGCAGCACCGAAATCCAATTGAAAGTGGATTTGTTGGAATAATCAACGCCTACAACGCCGTCTTGCCACCAAAAGCCTTCGAGCGGCGGCACAACGTATTCATAAAAACCATTGATTTTGTAATCGGTTTTATAACTCATTTTCAGTGTGTAAGCCACGGCGTAGAGAATGTTGAGGGCGTGCTTGTAGTCGCCGTCCTCGTCGTTGGGATTGCCGCTGCCACGTACTGCAATGAAGTTGGCAGGGGGTACGTTGACAATCTCCGGCTTGCAGGGCGGAAGGTAATATTCTTTGAACTCTTTCTTGAAATCAAATGCCATAATGTTGTTTTGTTTGAACAGTCAAAATCCTGATTTTCAGCGTAAAAGTGCTTTTTGTTTTAGTTTCGGCTGTAAAGATAGCAAACTTTGTTAAATGTGCAAAATTTAGATTAATGCATTAAGAATCGTTTCGGGCGGCGTACCCATAAGCATTATGGCTGTAAGTTTTTTGCCCATATCCTTGATTGAATGTCCACAATGGAAAAGATTGTCGTCGATAATTAGCCAACGGTCGTGTGATGGATTTGTCCAAATGTGCTCGTTAATGGGATTTGCACCTGCGGCAGAATTGTGGGCATTGCGCAGCGTAGTATGCAGGCTACCCGAATAAATGTCGGCTGAAACACCTTGCTGTCTAACATCGAGGATGTCAAAAGTGGCGGCATCAATATAGTTGTCAACAATTACAACACGTTTTTGCGCGGATTTTACCAATTTTTCCAACAATACACGTGCCTCAAAAAATTGACCATTGAAGAAAACTTGTTCGATCGGCGGAAGATTAGTTTTTACGAAAAAGTCGATTTTCTGTTGATGTTCGGCGAGGGTGGATTCAATGGAATTGAGACGGCGGTCAATCCGTTCTTCCATATACACAAGACGTTGATTAATGTTATAACCTTTCAGAAGATAGTCTTTGAGTACCGCGGTAGCCCAACGACGAAACAGAGTGGCATTAACACTATTCACCCTGTACCCAACTGAAATAATCATATCCAAATTATAAAAGTCAATGTGCCGAGTTACCATTCTGTTGCCCTCTTGTCGAACTACTCTAATTTTTTGAGTAGTTGAATCCGCATCAAGTTCGTGCGACTTGTAAATGCTTTGGATATGGTAAGTTATGTTGTTTTCTTTCACGTCAAACAATTTTGACATCTGTTGCTGCGATAGCCAAACCGTTTCGTTCTCCAACTTCACCTCCAACGACAAACTGTCGTCAGGCTGATACAGCACAATCTCGCCGCTGTTTTCTATATTTTTGAGTGTTTGAGGCATATTCGTAAAGTTTTCGGCAAAGATATGGAAAAAAAACTCATCCAAAGTCATTTTTTAAATAAAAAAGTTTGTACCTTTGCCCTGCAAACCCCCGCCGTTTGTAGGGCGGGCGGAGTAGTTTATAGAGAGGCGTTTATTTACGCTTTGTTACTGACACGTTGAAACTTCGAACACTTCAATTTTCTGCCAGAAACATTGCAACGATAGATGCCCATTGGGTTATGTATATAATTATGCGGCATGCCGTAGGTGTGTCCGTGCGTTTATACATACGCGTGGGTCTTCGTTGCTCGTTTCGGCAGAAAGGGCAAGTTCGAAGGCCTCAACGTGTGGAACGGGCATAATAAGGTTCCACGCCTTTTTTATTTATAAGTTATCCATTGGAGCCGTGGTGATGATATGTTGATAAACAGACAGAATGGCTCAAAATCCGCCAAATACAATAGGAGAAAAAATCAAGGCTGTCGTCAAAGAACAGGGACGGAGCGTGAGTTGGCTTGCCGAGCAACTCAACTGCCACCGCGTCAATATTTACGATATCTATGAGCGTCAAAATATTGATTCTGCACTTCTTCTGCGAATTTCGGTGGCATTGAGATATAATTTTTTTGCTTTCTATACGGAGATTTTTCAAGAAAAAGTCAATAATGTAAAATAACGTACTACATTTTGTAAAAGAACGTATTACATATTTTTGCTGTGGTTTGAAGGAAATTGTGTTACTTTGTATATTGTTTTCTACGGAAGTGGGAGGCGGGTAGTTAACAAAATTTTAATCAATCTTAAAATTCATTCTATTATGAATAATAACGAAGAACTTGAGTCAATAACGGAACAATTTAAGAAAGCAGCGTTGGATAGTCAAGATGTAGAATTTATTGATATGGTACAAAGAAACCTTGTCAAAGCAAATGACAATGTAGAAAAGTGGAAGAATGTGCGCAAATTGCCACCATTTTTATGAAAAAGGGGCATAATTGTATAAAAAAATTTCTAACCGAATATCATAATTCTAATGTGGTGGTCTTTGAACGAATTTACATATATCCTGATGTTTGCGATTATGATGTTAGGAGTCTTATGGATTGTGATTTTATCAACGAAATCGCACAAATCGGATACCATTATGATGATAAGGATTCAACTGTTGAATCACTTAGGTTTACAAAAATTATCTAAATTATTCTATTGTGGAAGAAAACAAGAATAAAGAAGAAGAACCTCAGTCAAGGCGTGACAAAGAAAACAAACACTGTCTGACAAAGAGTTTATGGATTAAATTGTCTATAAGTGTTTTGTGTATTCCTAAGTTTAAGGTAATTTAAGTAGATTTAGTATTTATTTTTAAACAAAAAAATCATGTTTTGTAAATATTGTGGAAAAGAAATATCCGATGATGCTACATTTTGCCAATATTGTGGTGGATCTTTGGTTGAGGAAAAAACTATAATATCGCCTCAACATATGACTGTAGAGATGGTCGAACAGCGAAATGCACCAATAGAAGACAAAATACGTAATATACTGAAAATCGTCATCAAGAAATTATTACAATTGGTTGGTATTGTAGCCATTGCTTTTGCTTCAGCGTTCATTGTTTACCATATCTTTATGTTCATTAATAAGCCGTGTAGTGATTTGGACAAAGCCCGAGCACTAGATAATGACCTTCCAAATAAAGAACTTTTACATGAAAGAGGAGATATAGGATTGCTGGTTTCACATTGGGGGTGGGGTGAGTATAAATATGATAAAGAAATGACATCGTTAGGCGATTTTGCAAATTTGTGGGAAACTCGTTGGTATTTGTGCCGCAGGCATGCTAACAATTGGAGCAAATGGTCTTTTTTTATAGTTGGTACTGGACTATTATTGTTTTTCTTCATTCGGTGGCTATATAAACCAAAAGGGATTGAAAAAAATGTTACGAAAGAAGGATGAATTATGCGCTGCCATTTAGCGTTGAATGCAGAAAACTTTTCAAAGTGGGTGTAAGTTTTTCGAGCGCGACCCACAAAGTGGCGGAATAGGTGTTGTTGCACTCTTTCAATCGTGATAATCGCTATCTTTCCACTCAAACTTAATGGTCTCTGGCACAAGGTAATTGCCGATTTTGTAGTCGATGTTGGCTTTATGGGCTTGGCTGAGTTGGTAACAACGGCGTATGCGGTACATTTTGCCATCTTTGATAAACCGTGCTCCCGTCTGATGAAAACGGAAGGCAATATCACGAGCCATACATTGCGAGCGCACATCGAGAATCCAATCATAATCACAAGGACGAGCATCAACACCCGATTCGCCACTTACGGCAACTTCCTCGATTTCAGACGTTAAATATGGCGTAAGGTCAACGGCTGATAGCATCGGCGCCACCATTATGCTCTTGTGTTTGATTGGCACTGAGAGAAATATCGGCAAACGGTAATCCGCCATTTGTTGGTTTTCAACGGTGCAGCCCACCATCACATTGTCGTAACCATCGCCCCAATCGCTTGGAACACAGTCCATAAAACGGTCGATGCGTTTGGTGAAGAAATAAAAACAAAGGTCGCTCCGTTGCTTAATCATCTGCCAACATTCGCCACGCCACGGGTCGGCATCTTTCAAGAGAAAATCCGACGTAAAACAAGTGAAAACAATCCGTCCGCTTGGAATTTTCCAACTTTTGTCGCGTTTGCGTTTGATTGGGAGATTGAAATTGCCGGTTTTTCTACATTCTTGGCTTGAAATTTCGCTGCCATACATCTCATCCTGACGATAGACATAACAGTATTTGCATCCGGGGCTGATTTTGGTGCAACCGTGCCACGGATTCCAATCGGCGTATATTTCCCAATGTTCTGACATCTCTCCAAATTTATTCTTCCTTATACACATCTCCCGTCATCCATTTGTGACCAAAGTGTTCGGTGAAGCGTTTGAGGTCGTCGAATTTGAGGCTGATGGAGGCGGTGTTGCGTAAGGGGTGGATGACAACGTTGTGTCCCTCAAATGATTGGTCGTAGAGCACTTTGACGGCGCAGTTGGCATCGAACATCAAACATAGCGGACTCACCGAACCCGGCGTAATGTTGAGGTATTGCATCAGTTCGTCGGCGTTGCAGAAACTCAGGCGGCCAAATCCAAATTGAGAGGCGATTTTTTTGAGGTCGGCGCGGCGGTGCAAGTCCATACTCACAAGCCCGTAGTTGTGGTTCTTGTCCTTTACAAAAAGGTTTTTTACGTCGATGCCTTCGAGTGTGATTACAACATCCTTGGCGTCCTCCTCCGAAAATATCGCCTTATGCTCCTGAATTTCATATGGAATATTCAGTGAGTCAAGGGTTTGAAATATGGGTTCGTTTGTCATAATTGTTGATTTATTGACTTGCCGTATTGTGCAAAGTATTGGTTGCAAATTTATAAAAAATTGCTGATAAAAAAATGTGTCACTGTTACTAACTCGGATTGTCGCCATAAAAATATTTGCTTATCCTGAAACAATATTTTATCTTTGCATTAATTTTCTATAACACTTTAATCAATTAATTATACAGATATGAAAAACAGATTTCTTTCGGTGGCGGCGATTGCGGCGGCTGTGTTGCTTGGCAGTTGTGCGACGCAGACAGCCCCACAGCAGCAGGAGCCTCAGACCGGCTGCACCAATCCCGTATTGTGGACCGACATTCCCGACCTCTCGATGTTGCGCGTGGGCGACACGTATTATATGACGAGCACCACGATGCATCTGAATCCGGGCGTTCCCGTGATGAAGTCCAAGGACTTGTCTAATTGGGAGATTGTGAGTTATTGTTATGACATCCTCGGCAATCAGGACGAGACGATGCTCATTGGTGGCAAAAACACCTACGGCAAAGGCTCGTGGGCAAGTTGCATCCGTTACGTGGGCGGCAAGTACATTGTAAGTACCTTCGACCAAGTAACAGACAAGACGTATTTCTTCGTTACCGACAATATCGAGAGCGGCAAGTGGGAGCGGCACGAATTTGAGCCGTCGCTGCACGACCACACCGTTGTCTTTGAGGAGGATGGTCGCGTGTATATGATCAATGGCAATGGCAGGCTCACTATCCGCGAAATCAAGCCCGATTTTAGCGGCATTGTGGACGGCACGGAGAAGGTGCTTATCGAGGATGCCGGACTTCCCGCCGGCGGGCGCGAACAGATGATGCTCAATGGCGAGGGTTCGCAGATGTTTAAGATTAACGGCAAATATTACCTCTTCAACATTGTATGGCCGCGTGGCGGTATGCGCACCGTGGTATGTCATCGTGCCGACAATCTCTTTGGCCCTTACGAGGGCAAGGTTGTGTTCCAAGACAAGGGCGTGGCTCAGGGCGGACTTGTTGACACTCCCGATGGACGTTGGTTCGCTTATCTGTTTGGCGACAGGGGCGGCGTCGGTCGTATTCCGTATTGGGTTCCCGTGGAATGGAAGGACGGTTGGCCGGTGATTGGCGATGCCAATGGCAAAGTGCCTGATACTCTCGCGTTGCCCAAGAGTAAGGGTTTGATTCCCGGCATTGTGGATGGCGACGAATTTGACGGCGACAAGTTGAAACTTGTTTGGCAGTGGAATCACAATCCTGTCAATGAGTTGTGGTCGCTCAGTGAAAGGAAAGGTTTTATGCGGTTGAAGACAGATCGTACCGATACGCTTTTCACGCAGAGCCGCAATATGTTGACGCAGCGTACATTTGGTCCCAAGTGTAATGGTTCTGTTTGTCTCGATGCTTCTGGTCTCAATGATGGAGACGTGGCAGGGTTGGCGTTGTTGGCGGGACAGTTTGGTTATGTGGGCGTTGTCAACGAGGGCGGCAAGAAGTCCATTGTGATGGTTGACAATATGCCTGATGGCGAACAGACCGGCGGTTGGCCTCCAAAGCGCGGTACGCAGCACGTTGTAGCGTCGGTGCCTGTGGCTGCTGACGTGGTGTATTTGAAGGCGTCGTGCGATTTTTCACGTGTTGATGACGATAGTCAGATTGGCAGCCACGGTGTCGATACGGCAGAGTTTTATTATTCGCTTGATGGCAAAGAGTGGAAGGGTATTGGACATACATTCAAGATGGTTTATATGCTCGATCACTTTATGGGTCAGCGGTATGCGTTGTTCTATTACTCGACCAAGAAGGCTGGCGGAAATGCTGATTTCGACTGGTATAGGGTGGCATATTGAAAGGGGAAGGGCGGATAAAATCCGCCTTTAAGGAACTGAACTATTACCACAGCCAGCCTATGTCGATGTAGAGACCGCTGTCGCCGTCGTGCTTGTCGAGACATTGTCCGTAGTCGATGCTGACGACGAAATTGTTGTTGAGTGCTATGCGAAAGCCTCCGCCGAGAGCGTTGTGGAGGCTTTCGTTTTTGTGTTTGGGCGCGGTGGTTTCGTATTTGCGGGTTACGAGTCCGGTGTCGTAGAAGGCACTGAGGGCAAGGTAGATGTCTTGATTGAAGGCGCGGGTCTTGACGAACTTCCAACGCGCTTCAAAATTGCCGAATGCGTAGCCGTCTCCCTGTATGCGGTCGCGCTTGACGCCGCGCACGGTCTTGACGCCGCCGATGCCGTCGTAGATGAATTTGGTGTCGGAGTAGAATGGCAGGATGTAATATGGTGCTTTGCCGCCAATGAGCGTATTGTAAACAAGGCGGTAGGTGAGGATTAGTCTGTCGTTGACTATCGGGAAATATTCTCTGATGCTTGCCGATAGGGTGGCGTAGGTGTCGCCCGAACCAAGAAACGAGGGTGCAACGTTGATGTAAAGCTCGTTCCAAAAACCACGCGAGGGGCATATCAGGACGTCGCGGCTGTCGTAGATGATGCCGCCTTTGAGTACTGTAACCGTGCCGCCGTCGGCTTCGTCGGGGGATATGTGTCCGTTGGCAACGTAATTGAGGTAGAGATTGGTCTCTGGCGTGGCTTCGGGGAGGAGGTCTTTGCCCGATTTGCCCTTGTTGAGTTTCTGAATGTCGGGTGCGGATACGTCGATGTCGCAAAACATAAATCCCCCGAGCCATCTGAGGTGCGGCACTGAGGTGTTGCCTTGCAAATTTGCCACAAGACGCCACATTTTCCTGCCGATGCGGTAATATGCGCGGCTGATGTATTCGGGGCTGTCTTGGTCTTCAAAAGCAGAATTATAATATGATTCGTATCCGTTGAAGCCGTAGAAGTCGATTGACTTTTCGGTGGCGTAGTTGAAATCGGCGGTAAGGTGCATATCGGTGCCGAGGAAGTGGTTGTCCTCGTAGATGATATTATTCTTGCCAGTGCCTTTGGTGGTGCGCGACCATTCTACGTAGATAGATTTGCGGTAGTTGGGGTAATCGCTGCCGTCGCCGTAGTCATATACGTTGCCAAGTACGCCGTATCGGAATCCGTTGTCGCTGTTGTAGCCAATGGCGGGAAGCGCGCCGCCAAATTTCCAGCCTTTTTTGACGTGGGCGGTGTCTTGGGCAAGGGTTAGGGTGGGGGATAGGGCGATGAGGATGATGAGGACGATGAGGGGGAGTGGTTTCATTGTGGTATGTGTTGGGGGTGGCGTGGCGGAAATGAAATTTCCGCTTAATTAACTGAACGGGTGGTTGACAGAATGGGTGATTCTGCTATGGTTGACAGAATGGGTGATTCTGCGGGTTGATTTGATTAAAAATGCGGGCTGTCTGAGTGAGGACAGCCCGCAATGTTTTTGTTTAGTTTTCGGGGGATTGGATTACGAAGTCCTCCATGAATTTTGTGGTGTAGTTGCCGGCGCGGAAGTTGGGGTCTTCGAGGAGTTGCTGATGGAAGGGTGCTGTGGTTTTTACGCCTTCTATCACGAGTTCGAAGAGTGCGCGGCGCATCTTGTCGATGGCTTCGGCGCGGGTCTGCGCTACGGCTACTATTTTTGCAATCATTGAGTCGTAGTTAGCCGGGATTTTGTAGCCGGTATATACGTGTGTATCAACGCGGATGCCGTTGCCGCCCGGCAAGTGGAGACCTGTGATTTGTCCCGGACAGGGGCGGAAGTTGTTGAAGGGGTCTTCGGCGTTGATGCGGCACTCGATGGCGTGTGCCTGCGGATAATAGTTGCGCTGGGAGATTTTGGCTCCGGCGGCTATCATTATTTGTTCTTTTACGAGGTCGAGTTTCGTAACTTCTTCGGTGATGCCGTGCTCTACTTGGATGCGGGTGTTCATCTCCATAAAGTAGAAGTTGCGGTTTTTGTCCACGAGAAATTCGCACGTGCCCACGCCTTCGTATTTGATGGCTTTTGCGGCTTTGATGGCTGCTTCGCCCATCTTGTGGCGGAGTGCCTCGGTCATAAAGGGCGACGGGGTTTCTTCGAGGAGTTTCTGGTGGCGGCGTTGGATGGAACAATCGCGCTCCGAGAGGTGGCATACGTTGCCATACTGGTCGCCGGCTATCTGTATTTCGATGTGGTGCGGTTCTTCGATGAATTTTTCGAGGAACATTGCGTCGTTGGCGAAAGATGCAGCCGCCTCGGCTTTGGCGGCGTTCCACAGGTGCTCAAACTCTTCTTCGTTGCGTATCACCCTCATTCCTTTGCCGCCGCCGCCGGCTGTTGCCTTGAGCATCACGGGGTAGCCTATGCGCATGGCCTCGCGCTTGCCGTCTTCTACGGTGGGTATCAGCCCTTCGGAGCCCGGAGTGATAGGCACGCCGTTGGCAATCATCGTCTTGCGAGCCGTTGCCTTGTCGCCCATCTTGTTGATGTGCTCCTCGGTGGGTCCGATGAATTTGATGCCGTGCTCGGCGCAGATGCGGGCAAATTTGGCGTTTTCGGAGAGAAAGCCGTAGCCCGGGTGGATTGCGTCGGCGTTGGTGAGTTCAGCCACCGATATTATCGCCGGGATGTTGAGGTAACTCTGTGCCGACGGCGCAGGGCCTATGCATACCGCTTCGTCTGCAAACCTGACGTGCAACGAGTCCCTGTCGGCGGTGGAATATATCGCCACGGTCTTGATGCCCATCTCTTTGCAGGTGCGGATGATGCGGAGCGCGATTTCGCCTCGATTGGCTATAAGTATCTTGTTGAACATAGAGGTTTCGTTTTTTTACGTTTTTAACGGGTTGGCGTTGCGTTAGGGTTCAACGAGGAACAATGGCTGGTCGTACTCAACGGGGCTGCCGTCCTCGACGAGGATTTTGGCGATTTTGCCCGATACTTCGGCTTCAATTTCGTTGAAGAGTTTCATAGCCTCGATTACGCACAATACCTTTCCTTTGGTGATTTCGTCGCCAACGTTTACGTAGATGGGCTTGTCTGGTGAAGGGCGGCGGTAGAATGTGCCTACCATCGGAGATTTGATGGTGAGGTACTTCTTGTCGTCTTCCTTGGTCTCTTGGCGGAACTCAATGGGAGTTGTGGTCGTTGTGGCGGCTTGTACGGGGTTGCCCATCTGTTGTGAAATGCCCGATGCCATTTGGAGATGGTAGGGGATTTGGATGGGGTCGTTGCCGGCAGCGGGTGCGGCAAATGCGCCTGTCGGGAATTTGACGTTGAGTTTGAGGTCGTCGGTCTGGACGTCAACCTCAGATATGCCGATTTTGGAGACTGTTCTGATGAAGTCTTGTATTTCCTTTAAGTTTGCCATAATTATTATTTTTTAATTGACAATTGGCAATTGACAGTTGTCAATTGACCCATTGTCGATTCCTAATTTTCTGTTTTATTTGGGGTCGTAGCCCCATTTGAGCCATACAGAGCCCCACGTGAATCCTGCGCCGAATGCGGAGAGGATTAGATTGTCGCCCTTGTGGAGTTGGTTTTCCCACTCGCAGAGGCAGAGGGGAATTGTGGCTGAGGTGGTGTTGCCGTATTTGTGGATGTTGATCATCACTTTTGACGGGTCGAGTTCCATACGGCGTGCAGTTGCGTCGATGATGCGGAGATTTGCCTGATGAGGAACGAGATATGCGATGTCGCTGGCTTTGAGACCGTTGCGCTCCATTATCTCAACCGATACGTCAGCCATGCGCATTACGGCGTATTTGAACACCGGCTGTCCTTCCTGATAGATGAAGTGTTCGCGGTTTTGGACGGTTTCGGCGGAGGCGGGGTTGAGCGAGCCTCCCGCTTTCATGTGTAGGTATTTGACACCAACACCGTCGGAACGGAGTATGTAGTCCTTGATGCCGAGGTCTTCTTCTGTGGGTTCCAAAAGGACAGCTGATGCAGCGTCGCCAAAGAGCGGACAGGTCTTGCGGTCGGTGTAGTCGGTGATAGCCGACATTTTTTCTGCGCCTACTACGATTATTTTCTTTTCGGTGCCCGCCTTGATGAACTTAGAAGCGGTCGTGATGGCGTACAGGAAACCTGAACATGCGGCGTGGAGGTCGAATGCGTAGGCATTTTTGAGACCTGCCATGTCTGCAATGATGATGCCTGTTGCGGGGAAGAAGTAGTCTGGCGCTACTGTGGCGCATATTACGAGGTCGATTTCTTCGGGCTTGGTGCCGGTCTTTTGGAGCAAGTCTTTTACGGCTTCTGCGCCCATGAAGGCGGATGCCTTGTCCTTGTCTTTGAGTATTCGGCGTTCCTTGATGCCCATGTGGCTCATGATCCACTCGTCGTTGGTGTCCACCATCTTAGAGAGTTCGTCGTTGGTGAGCCTGTACTCTGGGAGGTACATTCCCACGCCTGTAATTACTGCGTTGATGTTGCTCATTCTGTGATAAATAAATTGTCGGAAAAGGGATAGAAATTTAGTTGCATTCGTGTGGCGTGGATGGGCAGAAAAAAAGACAAATGAGGTAAGTCCGGCTATCACAGTCGCACCTCATCTGTCTTGACATCTTGCCTACCATCATAGGTTACTCTGCTGCCGCAGTCTCGGTAGCGATGGCGAGTTGTCCACGGTAGTAGCCGCACTCAGGGCATACGTGGTGCATCTGGATTGTTGCGCCGCAGTTGCTGCACTTTGTGAGCGTGGGTGCGGTTGCCTTATAATGTGTTCTTCTCTTGTCCCTTCTTGTCTTGGACATCTTGCTTCTTGGATTTGCCATTTTCTTTTACTATTTTTATATGTTATTTAATTTTGCTTTTATTTTTTTCCAATGCGGGTCGCGGGAGAGTTTTTGCTCTATGGTCTCCATTTCTTGCCCGGCGAAGGGGTCGGCGCTGACAAGTATGTCAGCGGGCTCAACAAGGCGGCCTTCGTCGTACTCTTCGTCGCCTTCTTCTTCGTCATCGTACTCTTCGTCATCGTACTCTTCGTCATATTCTTCCTCGTTGCCTTCTTCTTCGTCGTAATCCTCGTTGCCTTCTTCGTTGTAATCATCATCGTCGTCGGCGATGATGATGTGGGAGAGCATTTCGGGGTTGCAGCCTGGCTGTCCGTCGGGGAGGTCGGGGTGTACACGGCGGGCGGGAAGACTCAACACTACATATTCATATATGTGTTGGCTGAGGTCGAGGAAGTCGTCGTCGTCTCCTATGGTGATTACGTCGTCGGCTTCGTCGAGCGGTGTGGTCTTGTCGCCGTATTTAACTACAAGGTCGTAGGATGCGTCGATTGGCATATCGAATGTTTCGAGGCAGCGGTCACATTCCACTTGAAGCGTGCCGGATATGTCAAGGCGTATGCTAAGCCCCGCCGACGTTACTCTCATCGCGGCGTGGACATCGGCATTTCCGTCTTGCGCAAGCGGCTCGTCGAACATTGAAAAGAAGTCCTTATCTATATGATAATCAAACTCGTATGTGCCCGACTCCAATGTCTTGTAGTCTATTATGTACTCTTGTCTCTTGTTGGACATGGTTCACCTTTTATAAGGCGCAAAATTAATCATTTATCTGCAATTAAAAAAAAATATTTTCATTTTTTTGCAGAATTATACCGGGATTGCCACGCTGATGACCTTGTAGGGCTGGCCTTCGTCATTTTTGATGAGAGTGAATGTCTCGCGGTATAGTTGCTCTCCGCGTGTGAATTTTCGGCTCTTCTTTTTGCCTTTGATGATTTCGTCCCAGAATTTGTCGAAGTTTTCCATGTCGTTTTTGGTGAGGGCGAGGATTTCGCGGAGGCTGTGGCCAACGATGTCGCTGCGCTTGTAGCCGGTAACGTCGAGGGTCTTGTCGCGGAGATCATGCACTACGGCGTTGATGTCGTAGCGTGTAATGATGCAAGTGTCGGCGAGCGCGTCGAGGATGGCTTCGGTTTCGTATTGGAGTTTGCCAATCTCTGCGCGCGATTCTTTGATTCCAGCGAGTGATTTTTGGATTTCGGTCTCGCGGAATGCGAGTTCGTCGCTCTGTGTGCGGAATTTTTCGAGGAGTTCGGCAGTGTTGATGTTTTTCTTGATGTTGCTGATGGACGACGCGATACGTTCAGCAACGCTGTTGAAGAACGTAATCTGGTATTCTTCTATCATTTTGATAGAGGCAATCTCGATGACACCGTGCACTTCGTCTTCAAACACGAGCGGCACGAGGAGCAGGCAGCGGGGCTTGTTTTCGCCGAGGCCTGATGTTATATAAAGGTATCCGTCGGGAATGTCGGTGAGGAAGATGGTCTTGCCTTCGATGGCGCAGCGTCCTACGAGGCTTTCGCCAAATTCTACGCGGCCTTCGAGTTGTTTTTTGCGGTCGAAGGCGTATGCGGCTTTGAGGCTGAGGTATTTGGTGCCTTCTTGCTCTTCCGAAATGAAGATGCCGCCCTGCAATGCGCCCACGTACTTGACGAGGAAGCTGATGACGTTGAAGGCAAATTCGGAAATGTCGATGTTGCTCATACGGAGGTATTCGCCGAGCTGAGCAAGACCGTTTTGCGACCAGGAGAGTTTTTCGTTTTCAGCCTTTCGGTTTTCCTCTTCTTCGCGGGCGTGCTGGAGGTTTTTCTGCATGTCGATGAGCGCGGCGTCGAGTGCGTTTTGGCTGTCGATTTCGTATTTGATGTTGAGGTCGCCGCTACCGATGCTTCGTGCAAACTGCGTTGTCTTCTGGATTTTTTCGGCGAAGATGTTTAGCGACTTGTAGAATGTATTGATTTCCTCGTCGGACGATTCGAGGTGCTCCACTTTGTCGTATTCGCCACGGTCGATGTAATTGAGCATTAGGGAAGCCTGCTGCATCGGGTTGGATGATTTTCTTACGAATGTGAGGGTGAAGAACACCATTATGCATAGACCGAGGAACGATAGCAGGAAGTACGGCATTATCTTCCTGATGGTCTGCTTAACGATACGGCTGTAGTGAATTTCCGATACTAACGTCCAGGGCTTTCCGCTGTCTTTTACGGTAATCGGGATGAGCGTGATATGGGACTTGTTGCCGTCGCGGTCGCGGTAGTCGGTGCTGCATACGAGCGATTCCGTAAGCGACTGCGCCACTTCGTCGTCTTTTTCAATGTCTGCATAGGCGTCGAGGAAGTTGGTGCGGTCGAGGTCTTTGTTTGAGTGGCAGTAGATTTTGCCGTTGCTTGCTATGATGAAAGGCTTGCCTGCATAATCAGGCGGCATAATGTCGAGAGCCTTGGCTATGTGAGAGAGCGGCAGTTCGGCTTCCACGATGCCAATGAAGGTGTCGTGGAGCATAATCCTTGTTGCAATAGATGTGCATAGCTGCGACTCGGCATGAGAGATGTAATCGTTGGTATTGATTTCTGGACTGGTGAAAAGCGTGTGCATCGAGCCGTTTTTCATCTGGTAGTAATTTTCGCTGACGTATTCGCCTTCGAGGTCCACGGTGTCTTTTATGATTTTGGGGCGACCATCGAGCATGTATGCCTTCATGACGAGGCGACCGTATGGACGGCTCCACGATTTGCACACGGCAGAAAATTCCCATGTAACAGTGATTGAGGCAAACTGCGGATTGTCGATGCAGAGGGTCTGCAGGCTCTGCTCTACGAAAGGTATGAGGTCGTAGCCGTATTTTTCGCGGGCGGAAGCCAACATGTTACCTATTGTGTTGGCGGTCTGAACGCTTGAATTGAGGTACGACGAAATCTCGTCCGACTTGTACTGTCCGTACCTGACGGAGGTCTTGATAGTCTGGTTGAGGCTTACTTTGTAGTCGTCGTACACGAGGTACGTGGCTACCAGTATGTATGCCAGCAGCAGCGAGAATATTAATATTGCGATGTTTCGAAAGTTAGTTTTCATTATGTCGCGCAAGTTATTATCGTGATTGTTTTAAAAAAGCATATAACAATTTTTGCACCAAACATTTGTTTTGACGCTGGAGCCATTGTTTTTGCAACCAAAGTTATAAATTATCTTTGAGATTTTGTGCTTTTTTTGCGAAATGTTTTTTTTATTTTTACTTTTAACATTTGTTAACTAAAATCGTGCAACCTTTTTTATCTTTTTCCGTTCTTATAGGTGTGTTTCATGTTATAGAATACTTCTTTTTTTAGTTGTTTATTTTTTGATTGCGGGGCGGCCATCCGGACGCCCCGTTTCTTTTTTATGTATGTCATCATCTTGATTTACAGGATTTTGCCCGCGATATAATGCCTTCCTATCTGACATTCGATGCAGCGACGAGGCTTGCAGTATGCGGTGTCGAGCTGTATTGCGGCTTGCGAGTCGTATGCTGATTGTATTGAAAGTCCAGCCTTTTTTTTGGTTTCAACGAGCGAATTTTTTTCGGGCGGTAGTTTTTCCAGGATGTCAACCGCGAGTTCTGCGAGGTCGCTGTTGCCGGTGTATTGGGCGTAGCATGTGAGGAATGGACATACGAGGTTGATGATCAAAAGGTGCTTGGCATCGGCGCCGAGCGGCGGGATTTCGTTGTTGTTTTTTATAGTAAACAACGATTCCATCTGTTCAATGTCGGTGCAGGCGAGCATCTTGTCGAAGATAGGAGTATTGGTGGCAACGAGGGAGGCAAGTTGCCGCATACGGACAAAGGGCGAATTTTGCGGACGGGTGCCCGAGTATTTCCAAATGCTGTGGTCGATGGGGGAGAGGCTGTATTTGGCCTGTTGGTATTTGTATTCTTGGAGTAATGTTTCGCAGTCGCTTCCTTTGTATTTGCCGGAATGTAGAATGCCCGCTTGCCCGTACAATAGAGCGAGTACAGTGGTGAATGAGTCGTAATTTTTTATTATAAGGTTGTATGGCAACGACTGAGCCGTCAGCTCGAATGGCGTGGAGTTTTTGCCGAATCCGAAGCTCCTCGCCAAATATTGCCAGAATGTCTGCAACCAGTCGCCCTGCGTGGTTTCGAGTGTTTTGCGGATGAGTTCTGATTTTTGCTGAAGTCTTTCAATCGTAAGACGCGACGTGAAAGTCAATGAGTTGAATGTGTTGAGTTCAAGTATTCCTGCGGGGCAGAGGTGTGGGTTTTGCTGATTGAGAAGCTGGTGGCACCGGTCGTCGATAGCCTTGTCGTATTGTATGACGAGGGTAGGCACATAGTTACCGCGCCGATCGGTGAGTGGGGCGTCGTCTTCAAAGACTACGTGCATTATTATATTGTCGTAGGCGTGGTCGAGGTGGTGCTTGTGGAGCGTCCAGTGGGATGATTTGGTGTGAAGCTCCACGTTGCCGGTCCAGAGGATGTCGCCGATGCGTATCTGTGCGTCGGTGATGTCTGGACCGGACATTGTGTTGGTATATCCTGTCTTGACTACTTGGACGGGTTCGCCTTGCGTTGTGTGCAGTCCGGCTGGGTCAAAAAGCCTGTTTTGCCATATAAGTGCGAGTGTCTTTTCGTTCATAGTAAGGTGGTTAGTCGTCCACGATGAGCTTTTTGAGGCGTTCTATCTGGTATTCCTTCGCCTCTTCGCGTATCCTCTGTGCGGTGTTGGTGAAGTATTGATGCGTAGATAGAAATGCTACTTGTTTTTTGTTCCAGGTATTGAGGTCAATGTCGGAGCCTTGATCCCGAAGTTCTTCGTACAGCGCGTTGGAGATAGGGATGAAGTCGCTGCGACCGAGGTAGTCGAGGTCGGCGTCGCATATTACCTTTTCGAGCAGGTTGTGTGGGTTGGGCGGCAATTTAGTTGCCATTATGATGTCGCAAATCTTGTCGATCTGTTCGTCGTTGTAGTGCCATTTGGGCAGGATTTCGCGGGCAAACTGGGTGCTGTAAAATTCGTGATTGTCGAATCCGATGATGAGACCCGAATCGTGGAAGAGTGCGGCGGTCTTGAGCAGGAGTATGTCGCTGTCGTCGAGACCTTCGCCAACTCCGATGAGTTCTGCCTGGTTTACCACGTCGATGGTGTGCTTGTAATTGTGATAATGCAAGGTTTTTGGGAGTTCGCGTTCGAGCTTGTCGAGCAGAAATTCCTGAAGGTCGGTAAACTGGCGGAGTGCGTATTTGATTTTGAAGATTTCGTTGGGGTATTCGCCCACCTTTTTATTGACCGACAATGCCGGGCGCAGCCTCCTGACGTAGTACATCTCGAGGTCGCCGTGGTATTTGACTGGCGTAACGCCGTTGTAGTCGGTTACGAAATATTCGCGGACGAGTTCGTATGTATATACAGAAACGTTGATTTTGTCGCGTTCTGCCGCCGCCGCCATTCGCGTGGCGATGTTGACGGTCTCGCCTTTGATGTCGTAAGAAAATTTTTTCTTGCCGTTGACAGTAGCCACCACGGGACCCGTGTGGATGCCGATGCGGAGTTCCCAAAACTTATTGTCGTCGTCCACCATAGCCTTGAGCCCTTTGGTGTAGCGCACCATTTCCATTGCGCTAAGCACAACGTCCACGGGGTTGGTGATATTCTTTTCGGGTATGCCGCCCACACACATAAATGCGTCGCCGATAGTCTTGATTATCTGCAAATTGTGGGCTGCTGCTATGTCGGCAAACTGGATGATTATCTGGTCGAGTTCGTCCACGCCCGATTGTGTGCGTGGCTCGTTGTTGTTGGACTTGTAGCCGCGCATATCTACGTACATCACCGTTGCCATCTTAAATCTGAGTAGGCGAGTGCCGGTCTCGTTGTCGATGGTGATGTCTTGTGGCAGCACGTCTTTGGGGAGCGTGGAGAAGATGCCTTCGAGTCGGTCTAACTCGGATTGCACTTTTTCGTATGCTGCCTTCAACTGGTCGATTTGCTCTTTGGCTTGCGCCAGCTCCTGCTCTAAGCGTGTGTTTTTGAAGATAAGCTCGTTTTGGCTGAGGTCCATAACGTGTGATTTGGTTATATGATGTGAATATGGCGCGAATTTACAAAAATAAGTCTGTTTTTTGTAAAAAAGCTGCGATTATTGTCTCCGATGGGTCGGACTTGATAATCGCAGTTTTTTTATGGGGTTGACAGGCTTGTATTGTCTATCGTGTGAGAAGCCAAAGAGCTTCGTCGATGTTTTTGCGGAGCTCAGGCAGAGCGGCGCGGGCCTCTGCCACGGTCTTGAATTGCTTTACAGTAACCCTGTGGTACTGGCCGTAGGGTTCGAGGATTTTTGAGTCGAATCCCTTTGCTTTGAGCTTTGTGTTGAGTTTCTGTGCGTTGTTGTAGATTGTGAAGCTGCCAGCAACGATGTAGAATACGTTGGAGTCGTTGACTTTGGCATCCGGCACTTGAGAGAGGTTGCCTTCCTTGTCTTCTGCCATAACGGGCTCTTGCTCTGTTGTAGCGCCGCCGTTGTTTGCACTAAGGTCGGCGGTATTGGAGGTGCCGTTGTCGCTGTCGGAAGTGCTTCCAGTGTATTCCGAGTCGGCGTATGGGTCGTAGGTTGACATAGTGTCGCTGTTGTTGCTGTTGCTTGCCTGGTCGGCGTTTTTGTTGTTCTTGCATCCTGCGAGGGCTAACAGCGCTACCGATGCAAGTGCGAGTCCAAATAGTTTAAGTTTTGACATAATGTGTTTATTTTTAAGGTTTTACAATCGTTTATAGATGTTTTTGCAGTTGTAAAGGTACAACTTTTTTTTGATATTGTGTATATTTTTCGTTTCTTTTTTTTAATAAGCCACCCTTAGTGCGGTTGCGTTGTTGAATTTGTCTTTGGAGATGGCAACCGGGCTCAGGTCGGATAGGCTTGCAAAGTAAGCTACTGCGTGGCTGCTGTCGGCTTCCATAAGGAAGTAGATATTGCCGTCGTCGGAGACTGCGAAGTCCTTGCACGACTTGTCGCTCGGCAGGATTTTGAGAATGTCGCCGTTGGTGATGTTGTAGATATTGAGGTGTCGGAGGTCGTCGCGCTCCGAGTCGTAGTCGGCGCAGGTATATACGATGCGGTCGTTGCCCGGGGTAAACTGGATTTTGCAAGCAGTATTGATGGACAGGCCGTTGTCAACGCAGAGATGGTCGCAGCTGATAGTCTTGATGTGCTTAGCCGTTCCGTTGTCGAATTTGTAAACGAGCACTTTCTGCATGTCGTGGCAGGAGAGCAGCCTGCCGTCGGGACTGAATGTAGGGTTGTACAATGCCTTGGTATCAGGATTGACGATGCTTGTGAGCGTGCTGTCGCGCATATCGTACAGGATTACCATACACGAATATTCGTCGAACTGGCAACTTACAGCGAGATAATTGCCATCGGGGCTGAAACTCCGCGAATGGTAATTGTACCTGCCGAGTTCGAGGCTCGTGTCGTTTTTGGTGTTGATGTTGTACAGATGCACGGAGCATCGTCCGTCGGTGGTGTCGGTATATGCAATGATGTCGCCGCTTGGCGAGAGCGTGATGTCGGTGCCTTTGATTTCGGTGTCTTTGAGCATATCGGCAGAATTGCCCACCATTATCTTGCCGTCGGCTTCTATGGCAAAGAAGTTGTCGGCGTTGTGAGCGGGCTTCGGGGCATTCTTGCTCTGCGGGGCGCGGAATACAGATAGCGTCTCTTCTGGCATTTCGAGGGTGTCGGAAGGCTGTGTGGCATCCACTTCTTGCTTTTGACCGCCGCAGGATGCGATGAGGAGTGTTGAGAGTAGGATATGTAGGTTGGTTCTCATATATAATAAGGTGTGTTGTTTTTAGTAATTGCCGATATAAAAATTATAATAGGCTTCTATCGTGGCTGCATCGTGGATTCGCCTGAGATTTTCTGCGCTTACAGACATTATCTTGATGTCGCTGCCGTCGTTGAGAAAATCGGCGTTCTCTTTGGCGAATCCGTCGCAGAATGTCTTTGACTGTTCCTTGTTGTCAAAATATGTAACAAGGAGTGCGCGTATGTTGTCCGATTGAAGGTCTTTGGCTTCCTCGATGTCCATCTGATTTAGCCCATTGTCGGCGCAATATTTCATCAGGTGAAATTTCAATTGACCTGTTTTGGTGGCTACGGTGTCGGCGACAATGGCGAGTACGGCGTGGCGCGCATCGGGATTCTTGGTGAATTGTTCTGTGTCGAATCGTCCCGTGGCGAGGGCGTCGAGTTTGTCTTGCGCGGGGGCTACGAGTTTGCTGCTCGGATAGTGCTCGATGAGGTATTCGAGACGCTCGCGCATCTTGTCGGTATTGTGCATACGGCCGTATGAACGCGCCTCCATGTAGATGAGGTTTGGCATTATGCCGAGGTCAGAATATTCTTTTTGGGCTTGGAGGCTGAGGTCTTTTGCCTGCTGATAGTTGCCGGAATTGAATGACGCCACCACATTGTCGTACTGACGTAGCGCATCTTCCTGGCGACGGGCAATGGTTTGCAAATATTGCGGGTCGCTGAGTATCTTGGCGTAGCCCGATTCGGGATATTGCGACATCAACTGTTGCTTGTTGTAATCCGACAACTGCTGCTCGCCTTTCTTGGCGTAGAGTTTCACGAGTTGGTAGAGGCTCTGCGGCATCAGGTAATGGTCGGGATGCTTTTGGTTGAGGTGGAGCAGGGTCTCGATTGCCTTGTCGATGTCTTCTATCTTTTCTTCATAAACTCCCGCTGCGGCAAACCACGAATCGGCCTCCTTGCTGATGCTCGCCTGCATCGCCGAATCGGTGAGGGGCAGGTTGCGGGTGTAAAATTCGGGCATCTTGTTGGTAAGGGTGGAGTCGCCTTTGTCGGTGTCGTCTTCGTCGTCAGAATCTGTGTCGGCGGTTTCTGACTTGTTTTTGCGACGCCAATTGTCTTCGAGCGGGCGGTTGCCCCATTTTTTGAGGAACTCGGAGCGTCCGTAGTTGAGAGCCGTCACGTTGTACAAGTACCATTTGCCGCTGAAACCAGGGTTGCCGTCCTGTCCGGTGTATTCCACGCCGTAGCTATTGTCACGCGACTGATAGTACGGCTGCGACTGCATCAATTTCTCCTGTTCCTCTTTGTTGACAACGTCGAGGATTATCTGCGAGATGAGTTTGCTGCGGTCGCTTTCCGACATTTTGGCTACACGTTGCAGGCTGTCCTGATGCTCTGCCTCGCGGATGTAGGTGATGAGTTCGGAGAGGTTTTTGGCTTTTTTCGATATGGCGTCGTAGTCGGAGTATGTCTTGGGCAGGTAAGCCATCGTGGAGTCGTAGAATGTGCCGGCGTTGATGTAGTCGTTGCGGTCGAAATAAATGCCCGCCGCCGCCATATACGATTTGGCTTTTTGGATATTGTTGTTGGATGAGTATTGCGCTGAGCGTCTGTAATCTACGAGTGCCGGGTTGATGTTTCCGTTTCGGTATTCCATCTCGGCGAGTGCGTAGTAGATTTGGTCGCGGTAAGGTTCGTTTTTAGGGTCTTTGGCGAGGACTTCGAGTCCGTGTCGGATTTTTTCAACGTTGTCGCCGGGCGTGAATACTACGGCGAGGTTGATTTTTGAATTGAATACCATAGAGTATTCTGGGCGCATCTTGATGACTTGTTCATAGCATTTGCGCGCCTTCGGGTAGTCGCCCGCCATGCGGTTGAGGTCGCCGAGGATGTAGGTGAGCCACGCCTTTTCGGGTTTCTTTTTGGTGAGGGCGAGTGCGTCTTCCAAATGTTTGATAGCCGTGGTGTATTGCCGCTTGCTGATTGCAATCTGCGCATACACTTTGTGGATGTCGGCGTCGAGGCGTTTGGGATGCCGGAGGTCTTTTACGAGTTTGTCGAGGAGTTCCTGCGCTTCGTCGTATTTTTTTTGCGCCCAATATGTCTTCGCAAGCCACAATTGCGCCTCAAATTTGGTGGGTTCGTGGCGGAATCGCGTTACGCCGAGTTGCAACGACGATTCGGCGCGGTCGAGGTCGCCCGCCACGTAGTTTGCCTTGCCCATCAGTAGGTATGTGTCGTCTATCCACTTGCAAAACTCGGGCTTATTGAAGAAGTCTTGGTCGGCGAGGGTCATGCCGCCGTGTCCGTAGCGTTGCGACGGTTTGGAGGTGATGGAATGTTTGAGGATGTTTTTGCCGCACTCTTCCACGCAGGCGTCCATGTAGGGCGATGCTATCTGCGCGGCGTCGGGCGAGTCAAAGCGATATACCGGCGGCAGGTCGGTGTAATCGACTTTCAGATTGTCGGCAATCGCTTTGATGCCTTGTTCGTATGACTGCCTTGCTTCAAACACGACATTATACCGCGACGTCACGTTGTGGAACGAGCGCGTCGCGGTGGTGTTTTTCGTGTTGCTGCACGCACACATACACGCCACTATCAGCGGGTATATGCAGGCGGCTATTTTGCGGCTTGGACTCATTGGGTCTGTTGTTACTTTTTTAGGGTTGCAATTCCTAATCCGCGTCTGATACGATGAGTTTGTATCCTTTGCCGTGGATGTTGAGGATTTCGATGCTGTCGTCGCTTTTGAGTAGTTTGCGGAGTTTGGTGATGTACACGTCCATGCTGCGGGCGTTGAAGTAGTTGTCGTCGTCCCACACCTGCTTCAAGGCGTAGTTGCGCTCCAATACCTTGTTGACGTTCATACAGAGGAGTTTCAGGAGTTCCGATTCCTTTGTGGTGAGCTTCACGGGGTCTTCGTCGTTGTATTGGAGGGTCTGCTTGATTGATTCGAATACGTATCCGCCGAGTTTGAATGATGTGAACGATTCGCTGTCGGATATGCCCGAGCGGCGGAGCACAGCCTCGATGCGGAGCAGGAGTTCCTCCATATTGAATGGCTTGGTGATGTAGTCGTCGGCGCCAATCTTGAATCCGGCAAGCACGTCTTCTTTCATATTCTTGGCGGTCAGGAATATGATCGGCACCGATGCGCTTGCTGCGCGGATTTCGGCGGCGACTTGGAAGCCGTCTTTCTTGGGCATCATTATGTCGAGGATGCAGATGTCAAACAGTTCGTGCGAGAAGGTGTCTGTCGCCTTTTCGCCGTCGGTGCAGAGCGTCGTGGCGTAGTTTTTGGCGTCGAGGTACTGTTTGAGGAGCGAGCCGAGGCTTACGTCGTCTTCGGCAAGCAATACGTTGATTTTTCTTTCCATATCGATGTGGTTTTTATGTTTTTGTTCGTTTTGTTTTCCGTTATTCGTTATCCGTGCGCTTACGCACACGGCTTGGTGTTGTCGCCCCGTTGGGGCTATGTTTTTTGCGTTTATGTTCTGTTTTATTGGTCAAAGTTTTATTGGTCAAAGGGGAGGAATACCGTGAAGGTGGTTCCGCGGCCGATGTCCGATTTTAGTTTGATGGTGCCGTGGTGGGCGTCCACTATTTTTTTTACGTAACTCAATCCGATGCCAAATCCCTTGACATTGTGGATGTTGCCGGTGTGCACCCGGAAGAATTGCTCGAAGATGCGTTTTTGGTTTTCACGCGAGATGCCGATGCCATTGTCGGTGATTGTAAATTCCACGCCGTTTTTTACGTTGGAGGTGGTTACTTTGAGTTCGGGCTTTATCTCAGTGTATTTGAGCGCGTTGTCCAATAGGTTGGTTACTATGTTGGTGATATGCACCTCGTCGCCTTCTATGAGGTCGTCCTTTGCGCCGTATTTGCAGGTGATGGTGCCGTCTTTGGCTTTGAGTTTGAGGTCGAATGTCTTTACGACCTTGCGGATGATGTCGTTGAGGCATATCTCCTTGATTTTGAGGAGGGTCTTGCCGCGTTCCAATGCCGCCATCTGCAACACTCTTTCCACTTGGAATCCAAGCCGCTTGCTCTCTTCCTCGATGATGGACGATATGTTGGCAAAACTCTGTTCGTTTTTGGAGATTGCGGGGTCTTTGAGCATCTGGCTCGCGAGCGATATTGACGCAATCGGGGTCTTGAGTTCGTGGGTCATATTGTTGACAAAATCGGTCTTCATCTCGTGCAACTTCTTCTGCTTGAGGATGATAATCAGCGTGCTGAGGAATATTGCAATTATTATAAAAGCCAATATGATGGACGTTACGGAGTTGCGTGTGAGGGTGGACATCGAGATTTTGTTTTCGTCGGGGAAGTACAGCACGAGGTATGCGTGCGGCGATATGAGGTCGTCGGGGAAGAGGTCGATTTCGTAGAGGTGGTCGTCCTCGTCGGGCTCGTAGCCTTCGCTGCTGAAATATGTGCTGCGGTCTTCTTTGAGCACCGTGAAGTAATATTCGGAGCAGATGCCGACGCGTTTGAGTTGTTCGCAGAGTATCTGTTGGATTTCTGCCGGGGTGATGCGCTCCTCGATTTTTACTTTTTTGCTCGTTATCTTGTTGATGATGTTTTCTACTATGATGGTTTTGTCTTGATGGATTCGCTTTTGTATTTCCTCGTGGATTTGTGCGCGGTTCATACTGCGGTAGTCCATTGTGAGGCGTCTGTCGCTCGTATCGGTGATTGAATAAAAGAGGGAGTCCTTGCTCACAACAAAGAGTGTGTTGGCGGTGTCGGCGTCGCGGATAGCGTCGGCCACCAACTCGGGCGCGGGTTGTATGAGGTTTGGGTTTTTGAGTGTCGGCACGGTGTCAAAACTGAGTGCGATGACCTCGTTGTTGAGTTGCCGGAACACTTCTCGTTGGTCGAGTTGCTTTACTACGCCGTCGAGGGCGTGCATTACTTGCTCGCTGAATTGGTGTTGCCTGAGCGAAAACGACGTCTTGAACCACGATGCCTGTATGAAAATCATCCATACTATCGTGGCGGTCATCACAATTGCGAGTATCCAAATCAATTTTTTGCTCATAACGCTGTTAGTTAATATCAAAGTGCAAAGTAACAAAAAATTGTCAGGATTTCCAAAAAAAAGTTGAGCACGTCATTCGCTAATTATTTTTGAATTATCACAAAAGAAAAATGAATATTTTTTTTGTCATAGTTGAAAATCAAAATTCCATACTAATCCGTTGATTATCATTGTAGAAAATATCATCCCGTCTGTGTTGGAAATTCAAAAACTCAAAAAAAAAATTTGTTTGTTAGACAAAAACATAATATATTTGGGCGTGAAAAACCAACAAAATTTGAATCGTTATGGCTATTGATCCCAACGAGACAGAGAAACGAATCCAAAAACGCAATGCCATCATCAAGATTGCGAGGCACGTGTTCAATAAGTACGGCTACGACAAGACCCGTATGGAGCATATCGCCAAGGCAACGGGCAAGGGCAAGAGTTCGATGTATTACTACTTCAAGAGCAAGGAGCAGATTTTTCAGTCTGTGGTGCTTACTGAGGCGGTGGCGTTTCGCCATACCATCATCGATGCGCTCGCCAAGACTGCCGACGCCGTGGAGAAGATAAAGGTGTATGTGCTCACGAGGATGAATATCATCAAGATATACACCAACTTCCATTCCGCATTGAAGAACACTAAACTCAGGCATTTGGATTTTGTCCGCAGGCTCAACAACCTCTACGACAGGGAGGAAATCAGGCTATTTAAAGATATACTTGAAGAGGGCGTCAAGAAGCGGCTCTTCAATGTCAAGGATCTCGACCTCGCGGCGATGGCTCTGATAATGGCGGTGAAGGGCATTGAAGATTACGTTTTCAGAACCAACGACGCCGTGGAGTTCACATCGCGAATCGACCAATTGATAGACCTAATCCTCCACGGCATAATCATCTAATCCATTGTCCAAAAATGAAAAAGAACACCATACTTTGGATTGACGACGAGATTGACCTTCTGAAAGTGCAGATACTTTTTCTGAGGGGCAAGGGATATGACGTTACAACCGCTTCCAACGGTCTCGACGCTATCGACGAGGTGCGCTCCAACACTTTCGACATCATCTTCCTCGACGAAAATATGCCCGGTCTCAGCGGCCTTGATACGCTTCGCGCCATCCGCGAAATCAATCAGGACGTGCCGGTGGTGATGATTACCAAAAACGAAGGCGAGGAGATTATGGACGAGGCTCTCGGCAGCAAGGTCTCCGACTACCTCATAAAGCCCGTCAACCCGTTCCAAATCCTCTCGTCAATCAAGAAAAACATCGACAACAAGCGGCTCGTAAGCAACAAGACCGCCGAGGAGTATCAAAGCGAATTTCAGACACTTGGCACTGAGATTGCGCAGGTGAAAGACATCGACGGATGGGTCGCGTTATATAAAAAATTGGTGGATTGGGACCTGAAACTCCAAGACCTCAACGAGGACAAGACCACGCTCTACGAAATCTTCAATTATCAGAAAAACGAGGCGGGCGTGGCGTTCTGCAAGTATTTTGAGAAGAATTACGAAAAGTGGGTAAACGGCGCACGCGAACATCGACCAATGATGCAGATGGACGTATTTAAGGAGCGGATATTGCCGATGTTGGACGCGGGGCAAAAAGTTTTTTGGATTGTGATTGACAACCTCCGTTTCGACCAATGGAAGGCACTGCAACCCACAATCGCGGAATATCTGACAGTTGAGAAAGAAGAAATCCTTTGTTCGATCCTGCCGACCGCCACGCAGTACGCGAGAAACGCGATGTTTTCGGGGTTGACGCCATTGATGATTTCGCAACTTTACCCCGAACTTTGGACCGACGAGGACGAGTTGCACTCCAAAAACAACCACGAACGAGAATTGATACAGACGATGTTGACGAGGTTTAGGCTTGATGTCAAGTTTACTTACAACAAGACCTTCAACAACCGCGAGGGTCAACGCATCACCGACAACATCCAAAACATCGCCGACACGCCGCTCAACATTGCCGTCTATAACTTTGTGGATATGATTTCGCACGCCCGCACCGACAATCCGATGATGCGCGAATTGGCAGACAACGAGATTTCGTACAGGGCATTGACTAAGACGTGGTTTGAACATTCGTCGCTCCTGACGCTCATCAAGACCTTATCGCGCAAGGATTTTAAGGTAATCCTCACCACTGACCACGGCAACACTCGTGTGAGCAATCCCGTAAAGGTAACGGGCGAAAAAGAAATCACCTCCAACGTCCGCTACAAGATTGGCAAAGACTTGCAGTTCAACAAGAAAGACGTTTTTGAAATCCAAAATCCCAAACTCGCGCAACTCCCGCAGCAAAGCATCAGCACGCGGTACATATTTGCGCACAATCGGGATTTTATGGCTTATCCCAACAACTTCAACTATTACGCCAAGTATTACAGCGACACATTTCAGCACGGCGGAATCTCGATGGAAGAGTTGCTGATACCATTCATAACGTTGAAGCCGAAGTAATGCATAATTCACAATGCATAATGCATAATTGCCATTCGGCGGAGGTGAATAGCGATGAATGTAAGATAAAAAACAACAAGAATTAAAAAGATTTGTAAGATTTGAATAGATTTGTGAGATTTCCCGCCGTAGGCGGCGGACATTACAGAGGCGATGCCATAACGGGCAGAAATTTTACAAAATCGGAACAAATTTTTCAAAAATAATGACTGATTATAAGACTAAGTATTATGGAATGTCAGTTGAAAATCAATAATTTATCAGAGATAGACGCTGCGGCGCAGGAGTTTCTTGGGATTTTGAAGACACAATATCCCGATTCGCGCTGCATAATTTTTAACGCTGGAATGGGGGTGGGGAAGACCACTTTCATCAAGGCATTGAGCAAGGCAATGGGTGCAATTGACGAGGCAAGTTCGCCGACTTTTGCCATTGTCAACGATTACCTTTGCAAAGACGGCAGCCACATCTTCCACTTCGACCTCTACCGCATCAAGGATACCGAAGAAGCGATGGCGGCGGGCGCGGAAGATTATATTTATGGCAACGACTATTGCTTTATCGAGTGGCCCGAAACGCTCCTGCCCGTCCTGCCCGACAACACGATAGCCGTCAATATCGAGGAAGCCGAAGATGGAACGCGAATTATGACCGTTGACCGCCTTGCAGCGGTTTAGCCAAAAATGAAAAGAATAATAAAGAATTAAAAGAAATGATAACTGAAACACCTGAACTTTGTGTAACTGAAATATCGTTGTTGCCGGAGGAGAAGTTGCAGCAACTTGTAAAGGGCGGTCGTGAATTGACGATTGCCGTACTCAAAAACGTTCCCGACACCGATACCCGTGTGCCGCTCACGCCGATGGGCGTGTCGATACTTGCGGCGGGCGGGCATCACGTGCTTATAGAAAGCGGCGCGGGCGCACAGGCAAATTACGACGACCTCGAATACGCCGAATCGGGCGCGGACGTTACCGAATCGCGTGAAAAACTTTTCAAGGCAGACATCATCCTTAAAACTTCGCCTTTCACGGTGGAGGAGGCGTCGATGACCAAAAAACGTCAGACCCTCATCTCTTACCTCGGCGTGGCTCAGGCAAGCAAGGAGTACATACAGACTTTGCTGAAGCGCAAGGTTACTGCAATTGCGATGGAGTACATTCAGACAGAAAAAGATTTTTATCCTATCTCTCACATCAACAGCGAGATAGCGGGTAGAAACGCCATCTTTATTGCGGCAGAACAACTCGGCAAACAGAGCGGCGGCAAGGGAGTGTTGCTCGGCGGCGTTACGGGCATTTCGCCATCGTCGGTGGTGATTATAGGCACGGGCGTTGCGGCTCTACACGCGGCAAAGGCAGCTGAATTTCTCGGTGCGGAAGTCAAGGTGTTTGACGACAGCGTGTGCAAACTTGCCGGTTTCAGGCAGAGGCTCGGCAGGGATATTTTCACGTCGGTATTGCTGCCGCAGGTGTTCAATAAGGCACTTGCAACCGCCGATGTAGTAATTGGCGCCAAACATATCACGTCGCAGCCCTATCCGATAGTAACTGCCGATGTGTTGGCTACGATGAAGAAGGGTTCGGTAATCGTGGACCTCAATGTGGTGACGGGCTCGTGTTTTGAGACATCGCATCCGACGACGCTTCAGCAACCGGTCTATGACGTCAACGGCGTAAAACATTTTTGCCTCCCCGACATCACCGCCCTCGTTCCCAAGACTTCGAGTATCGCTTTAAGCAATGTGCTGTATCCGCTTATCAAAGAGATTGCCGACAATGGCGGCATCAATCCTACAATCACGTTCAACAAGCTCCTGCGCTCCTGCATCTATTGCTACAACGGGATGCTTACCAACCGGTATCTGGGCAAACGCTTGGACATAGAAACACGGGACATCGATTTGTATTTGCTGTAATGGAGGGGGCTATACTATGAGAGAAAATTCAATATATGATAAGAAATCGCTTAGATCTATATGTGGTCATAAGTCTGATTTTAAAGAAATCGCAAAAGATTGCGTTGCGTTTTGTAATGCAGAGGGGGGGATTATCGATTTTGGGATTGAAGATGGCGTCAATTTGCCTGATTCGAGTCAGATTGTGCCATTGGATTTGCCTACAACGTTAATTAATCGTATGACAGGACTGACTGTTGGTGTCAGCCTTAGTACAGAGGTAGTTAAAGCAAAAAATGGAGGCGAGATATTGCGGTTGCATATATTGCGTAACCCAAATGCTATTGCTACGACTTCAACAGGACAGGTCTATTTCCGGAGGGGAGACAATAGTGTTCCTATTAGTTCAGAGGACTTAGCACGGCTTGCAGCGGATAAGGGGTGTCTGAGGTGGGAGGATCAAGATAGTGGTGTTGAAACGTGTTTTGTCGACAGAAAAAAACTTGTAAATTTTATCAAAACGGTCAAAATGTCAAACAGAGTCAGTGAATTTGTCAAGGTTAAGGATGAGCATGAATTGTTAGAACATTTTTCGTTGATAGTCCCTGATACAGATCGTTTAACTAATTTGGGCGTATTGTTTTTGGGTAAAGCGTCGTATCGTGCCCGACTAAATAGTGCGTTAGTGGTTCAGTGCATCAAATATGACGAGTATGGTGATAAAATTAATAAGTGGGTATGGGATGATTTTTCGCTTAACCCGGCAGAACTTATAGATGATATTTGGGATAAGATACCAGATTGGAAAGAGTCATACGAAGTACCTGACGGTTTGTTGCGTCGTACCATTCCTGCATACGACAAGAGTGTCATCAGGGAATTGCTTGCTAATGCACTTGTTCACCGTCCATATACCGTTAGAGGCGATATTTTTATTAATATATTTCCTGACCGCGTTGAAGTTAGGAATCCGGGCAGGTTGCCGCTGGGCATTACTCCAGACAATATATTGCATAAAACCGTGAAACGTAACGAACACATGGCGGCCTTATTCTATATTCTTCACTTGATGGAGCGTGAAGGGTCAGGGTATGACTTGATGTATGCTATTCAGTTGTCGCAGGGTAAACAAGTGCCCATAGTAATTGAGGATGAAGATTCTGTTACTGCTGTTGTTAAAAGGAGAATCGTAAGTATGGAAGCTGTCAAACTGATGCAACATATTTCGCGTAATTTTGATTTAAAGCAAAAACAAGTTATTTGTCTTGGTTTGATAGCACAAAACGAAAGTATTTCGGCTCTTGCGTTGTGCAAATTGATTGGACTTGAAAATTCAGATGCTTTACGTTCATGGATTCGTCCTCTATTGGATTTTGGGCTTGTTGTTCCATCGTCGGGAAAAACAAGTGCTGTTAAATATCAAGTCGTTCCCCAGCTTCTACAAGACTCCAACTACAAAGGACATACAACGTTGAAACGTATCGAGGATTACCGTATCCGTGAGTTAATTATTGAAGACTTGCGTATATACAAACGTTCAGCTATTAGGGATATTAATCAACGAATCGGTCTCGAAATAACGCACAAGAAGATATTGATTATCATTAATCAATTGATTTTATCTGGCAAGGTGAAGAAATCGGGTGATAATAGATGGGCGTTGTATGAACTTGTTAAATGATTTATATCTTCCACTTTTGTGCGGAGTTTTTGTACAAATGGAAGATAGAAATGAAAGATATAATTGTTATTTTGTTGAATATCAATATTTTATATGGTGTGCGCTTATATAAGATTTATATTATGTATTTTGGTTGAATAGGTTCGAGTGTGGGAATGAGGTATTATCGGATTTGTTGTTAAAACTGATAATAGGTATATTAGATATGTATTTGCATGTCCTTAACATATTGTTCTAATCTTGTTTTAAAAACCTTATAAAAAGTATCTATTAAGCATGTTCTGCCGAATATGACGTCAAAAGTTGAAAAACTCCATGCCCTTTTACATTGATAAGTGTGTCCTTTATAGGTGATTTCATTTTCAAAGAAGTAAGATGTAGCATATTTGTTGAATAACTCATGCTGTTTTTGCAAACAAAATTCTACATTAGTTTTTCCTTTTTTGTAAATATTATCGTTACGGTAAAAATAGTAGGCTGGGATGTTTGGATATTCCTCGTCATACTCTAAATTAATTAGTACAAAATCTGCATTAAAATACATATCCAATCCATCTTTAATGGAGTAAAAATTATTATTAATAAAATTTGTATATGTTTCATAGACATAATTAAGTACAATTTGCATTTTTGCAAATGCGAGTTCTGGTGTAAAAGAATCGGTAGCGTAACCTGTGTATCCATATTCATTCTCGCTTGGGTATAATTCGATATTTTCTTTGTAACCTCTGTTTAATAAATAATTGATGCAATCATCTACCACCTCTAAGTCAACAGGTTTGTACCCTCCCTTTAATATTTTTCTATGTTTTTTGATATGTTGTTCTATTTCTTTTTGGAGCGCATAATAATCATGTGCAATTTGAGTAGAATTACATAGAGTATTAGAATATGTGTTAATAACATCTTGAAGATATTCGACTACATAGTAATCATACGGAGGTATTGTTTTGTATCTTTTAAACATTTGCGTTATGTCATCAGAGAGTATTTCTTTTGCCAAAGAGAAAATGTCTTTCTTTATTTTGTTGACACCATGATACGCCAGATTGAAATTGAATTTATTTAAAAAGTTTTGAGGAAGTTGTTTTATTAGTAAACTGTTTTCTCCGTATTTTATTGAATAAATGGCATATAACACTTCATCATCTTGATAGTCAAAAATAGCTATGCCTTGTTTCCATATATAAGGGTATCGCATTCTTTTTACATAATTGAAATCTGTATCAAGTAGTCCATTATATATGTTAGAAAATTTTTGTATTTCTATGACTTCTGTTTTTGGTATGGTAAACGCAGATGACTCTGCATTTACAAGTAGGTTTCTAAGTCTTTCATTTTCTTCGTTTATATTCTCAATGTTATCTATTAGTTTTTTATGGAAATTACAAATAGATTTCCATTTGTTTATTACTTCGTGAATGTTATCTTTCGTTAGTTTTTCATTGTCATCAAAGTGTAAGGTAATTGTTTCTTGATCCTGTTTGTGTCGATAGTATTTAATTAGTTGTCTGGATATGTATTTCCACAAGACAACTTGTTGCAGATGGTCAACCGCCAACAAAAAAACATCATCATTTGTTCGTTCTGCATATCCAAACAAAGATGTAGGACAGGGAAATACATTTTTCTCCTCGTTACAAGGTGACACTGTTTTTACTTGCACTGTCATTTTACCATCAATGCATCTTTCTTCGTCAAGTAAATGGATATATCCATCAATGTTTGCCCCCTTTTCTCCATATTTTAATTCTGGATACGCGTGCGTACCTTTCAACAGTACATTAATAAAATCAACTGATTGCTGTTCTCTTTGGTCTTTTTCTGTATATGTCTGTTTTGGTTTGAATGCCATATTCAATTTTATTGTATCATTATTTTTTGTGTTTTTACGACAGTCTTTACTATGTACAGTCCTGATTTCGACATTGGTATAACATCCCGATTACTATTAGACGTTACTGTTTTGACAATGTGTCCCGACATATCGATGATTTTGATTTCTGAACCACCATTTTCTACTATTATTGTCTTGCCGTAAGAGTAGATTTTTACGGCATTATTGGTATCTATTTCTGAAACAGGAGTTGATGGGTCGTCTTTTTTCTCGTTGACAGTTACTTTAAATTCAGTTTGCAAACCAAGATATTCAACAGTAATGATTTGTTCACCGAGACGGTTGGGGTCGTAGCCTGAAATGGTTGCAGAGATTAGTGCTATCTCTTCGGAGGTTGCATTGTTATATCTTACAATGACACGTCCATTGTCGAGATTTAAATCTTCTCCTTCTTGATACACCACAACCGGTAGTCTCGTAATCTCAATTGAAATTACAGACTTCTCTTTTACAATGACATCGAAACTTGTTTCTTTACCTTGATATTGCACACATAATGTTTGTTCGCCTATTTTGTTTTTGTCAAAACCAGAAACCACAGCTTTTGAAAGCTCGAGTTCGTCAAACGTTTCATTGTCATATTTGACAATAAATTTTCCTTCCAAATAATCTAAGTTTTGTCCTTCGATATATTCTGTTTTTGGAAGTTGTGAAATTTCGATTGATGTTACGTTTTTTCCCGTTACGTTGATGTTGAAAGTTGTTTTTTCTCCAAGATATTCAACCGTCAAAGTTTGCTCACCAACTCTCAAAGGGTCAAACCCTGAAACGGAGGCATGTGTAAGCTCAACATATTCAATAATGTTGCTTCCATAAACAATTTCTAAGATGCCACCATCCAAAGAAAGTATGTTGCCTTCAAGATACTCTGTTTTGGGTAGTGTTTTGACAAAAATAGACATTGGTTTTAAGGTTAAATATCCAGGGTTGTTTTCTCCTTCGTCGATTTTTGCAAAGGATTTGTTGAAATGTCTCCAATAGTCAAATGAAGAACCGTTGCCACCACAAAGTTTGTAGCAATTGTAAAACATAAATGTATCATAAAGTACATTTTCTATATTCCAACTATTACTTACGTATATGGTTTTAAGATTGTGGCAACAATTAAACATATGGTCCATGTTTTTCACGCTGACAGTGTTAAAACCGCTCAAATCTAACTCTGTGAGACTACTACAATTATCAAACATTCCCGACATACCTCTAACTTTTTCAGTGTTTAGATTATCTTTCATACCCTCAAATGTAGTTAATTGTTCACAGCCATAAAACCAATTCATACAAGATAATGGTCTATATTCTTTGAATGATATATCGAAAACAACTTTTTTGACATTTTTCCTCCATATTCCCGAGTTAGAAGCCAAATCATACGCATCAATATCAAAAGCATCTTCGGGAATAGTTTCGGCATAGTAAAAGGTTAATGTGTTGTCGTGTAAAAGCGCATAAGCCTCTTTCGATACGGTAAAAACAGGTTCCCCTGCTTTTGCGAGATAGCCTGGTGAATCATTGCCACCATCTATTTTCGCATACGTCTTGTCTGAAATTGCTTTTTCTTGCGAAGAAGTGCCTTTGCCACCATATAGTTTTCCACAACTTCCAAACATCCTTTCAGAAGAAGATACTTTATCCGTATTCCATTTCTCTCCCACATATATTGTTTTAAGTTTTCGACAATCCTCGAACATTTCAGACATGTTTGTAACATTTTCTGTATTTAACATGCTCAAATCAATATTAGTGTTACTGCAACCCTTGAACATGCCACGCATATTAGTTACCTTTGTTGTATTAAATCCTCTAAAATCGAAATCAAGGTTTCCACAATTTTGAAACATATATGCCATATTCGTGACATTTGATGTGTTTAGTTTACTGAAATCAAGATAGGTAAGTCTCGTATTTGCAAACATATTATTCATATCTGTAACATTTTCTGTATTAAATCTGCTTATGTCGAGTCTTCTAATTTTGCTACATGACATGAACATTGCTTGCATATTTGTAACTTTATCTGTTTTAAAACCGCTCAAATCAATGGCTGACAGATGGTAACAACAATAGAACATGTTGCTCATATCAGTCACATTCTCTGTGTTTAAATTCTCCGACATACCAACTATTTCTGTCAAATTGTTGCAACCTCCAAACCAGTTGTAACAAGTAATTGGTTTGTAATCCTTAAAGGATTCATCAAAAATTGCTATTTTGATTTTTTGTTTCCAATAGATTTCAGATAAAGAACTTAGTTTTGAAGCATCATTTGGTTTGAGTTTCTTGTAGTAAAAGGTTAATGTATCATTTCTTAAAACAATATACGCCTCCTTACCCTGTCCCTTCGCTTCATTTGTTGAGAACAGCATTACAATCGCACAGATAAGCAACAATAGCCAGAATTTGTTTTCTTTGCACATTTTTGTCGATATAATTAAATTTGATAATACAAAGGAATTGCGCAACAGAAACACAAAAAAGCGCAGTCTTGTCTTTCGTCATATTGTTTGATGAGGTCGTGGAATGTACCCGAAGTAATAATATAACACAACAGACCACGCCTTATTATAGTAGGCGTGGCAGTTGTGCAATAACCATTACTCCTGAAATTTTCCACGTTTCATCAAACGATTACAGCACAATGCCTTTCAAAATACCTATTCGTGGATTGCTATCTGCAATCCGATGCAAATATATGGATTATTTTTAATATAACCAAATATAAATAGTTTTTTTGCATTAAAAAAAATGGGACTGTCGGAAATGGCATTTGGAATGCTGACATCCTTGCCTGCAAATCCTTGGGAAGCTCGCTTCCCACCTTTTGTGACAGTCCCTTCCTTTTTTCGCGGACGAGCCGTCCGCACTCCAATGTTAGATGCCTTCTACGACGCGGGTCCAGCCGAATGGGTCTTCGCACTCGCCGAATTGGATGGCGACGTACTTTTCGTAGAGTTTTGTGCAGACTGGGCCGGGCTTGCCGTCTTTGGTGAGGACGTAGGTCTTGTTGTTTTCTACATCGACTATTTCGTGTATCGGGGTGATTACCGCAGCAGTGCCGCAGGCTCCCGCCTCGTCAAATTCCAAAAGTTCCTCTTCGGGAATCGGACGGCGTTCCACCTTGTAGCCCATCCATTCTGCAAGTTGCATGAGGCTCTTGTTGGTGATGGAGGGGAGGATGGATGTCGATTTGGGCGTTACGTAGGTGTTGCCCTTGATGCCGAAGAAGTTGGCCGCGCCACATTCGTCGATGTATTTCTTCTCTTTGGCGTCAAGATAAAACTCGCCGTTGTAGCCGAGGTCGTGCGCTTCCTTGTTGGCACGGAGCGATGCGGCGTAGTTGCCGCCTACCTTGTAGATGCCGGTGCCGAGGGGCGCGGAGCGGTCATATTTGCGGGTAATCATGAAGTCGCCGGTGGCAAATCCGCCCTTGAAGTACGGGCCTACGGGCGTTACGAATATCATAAAGAGGTATTCGGGGCTGGGCTTTACACCCACTGTGGGTCCCACGCCGATGAGCAACGGGCGTATGTAGAGTGTTGCGCCGTAGCCGTAGGGGGGGATGAATCGTGCGTTGAGTTTGACGACCATCTCGGTCATCTTTACGAACAGGTCGGTAGGCACTTCTGGCATGAGGATGCCGCGTGATGTTGACTGCATTCGAGCGGCGTTTTCTTCCGGGCGGAAGAGACGTACTTTGCCGTCTTTGCCACGGTATGCCTTCATACCCTCGAATGCTTCCTGTCCGTAGTGGAGGCAGGTGGCGGCCATCGACATATTGATGTTTTCGTCGCTGGATATTTCTATCTCGCCCCACTTGCCGTTGCGGTGGTAGCACCTTATGTTGTAGTCGGTCTTTACGTAACCGAACCCGATTTTGCTCCAATCGGGGTTGAAATCGTTGTTTGTATTCATCATACTTTCTGATTAGGGTCGTATAATTCTCCGCAAATATATAAAATGTTTTTTGGTTTGGAGCTTTTTCTCCAAATTTTTTTCCTAAAATGTGAGTTCGTGGAATATGTTTTCGAGTGAGCTGTTTTCGCGGCGGAGCTCGAGGAGCGGGATGTTGTTTTGTGCTGCGAATTGGAACACTGCGCGTCTTGCCTCGGTGTCGTCGCCGCTCACGGTGAGTTGCCACTGACGTCCCGCGCCTTCCACGTTGTCGATGCCGGGGATTGCGCTGAGTTTTTTTGGGTCGATGTCTTGGTCAAACTCCACTATTATCGTGCGGCGGGTGTTGTGCGCTTTGAGGGCGGCGAGGGTGTCGTCGGCTACGATTGTGCCTTTGCGGATGATGATGGCGCGGTTGCAGACTGCCTCCGCCTCCTGCATTATGTGCGTGGAGAGTATTACGGTCTTCTCCTTGCCGAGTTCTTTGATGAGGTTGCGGATTTCGACGATTTGATTTGGGTCGAGGCCGGTTGTGGGCTCGTCGAGGATGAGTATTTCGGGGTTGTGCACCATTGCACGGGCTATGCCGGTGCGTTGGCGGTAACCTTTGGAGAGTTCACCGATTTTTTTATATTGATGTTCGCCAAGTCCAACTGCATCAACGGCATAATTGACTGCACTTAAAGTTTCGCTTTGTGGCATGTACATCATTGCCGCATATTCGAGGTATTCGCGGACGTACATATTGAGGTATAGCGGGTTGTTTTCGGGCAGGTAGCCGATGGCGTGTTTGAGCGCGGTGCCGCCCGTGGCGATGTCTGTGCCGTTGATGAGTACTGTACCGCTGTCGGCTGATATGCAGCCTGTTATGATTTTCATCGTGGTGCTTTTGCCCGCGCCGTTTGGCCCGAGGAAGCCCACTACCTCGCCGCTGTCGATGCGGAAGGATATGTCGTTGACGGCGATGTTTGCGCCGTAGGATTTGGTTAGGTGTTCGATTGTGAGGGACATAATTGTAATTTATGTTTTGTTATTCCAGGTGTTCGATTTGTGCCAATGGTTCGCGACGACAGTCCCAAAATGCGGCGATATGTATTGTTTCGTTTTGCTCGTCAACATAATACACCATTTTGCTTAGTTTGTTGATGATTGTGCTACGATATGTTCGCGAGCGTTTAGTCAACAATGATTCTAATGCACACATATATGGATTTGACTGTAAGAGTTCGGTGGTATGGTTTAATTCCTGACGGAAGTTAATCAAACTTTTAACGCCAAAATTTTGTAATATATAGATGGCTACTTGGTTCATTTGCCTTTCAGCCTTTTCGTCCCAATGAATTTTCATACAGCGATAGCCATTTCAAATTGTTCTTCTTGCTCAGTTTCTGTTCGTTGGCTGTGGTCAATTAATAGGTCTAATCTCCGCATAACTTCTTCGTTGGTAACGTATCTTCCAGCGTCAAACCGTGCCTCCGCCTCGTCGAGCATTGTGTTGATTTCGTCCATAGAATAACGCTTGAATGGTTTCCTCGCGGTGTCTGTCGTCAGATACTCGGCAAGCCATTCCCTGTCGTCGTCTGAGAGTGTGTCCCAAAGGTTGTCACCTATTGCTTTTAATCGTTCTCTGTCCATTGTGTGTATGTTTTAGAGATTATTTTTTGCAAATATACACAATACTTTTTTTTCTGCAAATTTTTTTTGCGTATGAAAACAACAAACGGCTGCCGCGTGTGGCGACAGCCGTTTGAAGGTATGGGGTGGGGGAGAGGAGTTAGAAGAAGAAGCCGCAGATAATGAGCGCAACTGCCCATTTATCATAACCGCAATTACATTCGCCGACTTGTGAGGATCCGAGATTAACTCTTCCGTAACTATCTACACTGCCTATTGTTTCCCATTCTCCGTATGTGCCATTGCTCAATACGTAGATAGTTCTGCCGTGAACTCTCCATTTTTTGCCAGAACTGTTGGTGATTTCTGTATCGCAACTGATGTCGCCAATCCGCCAACCGCCGCTGTCTTTAATTGTGCCGCAGCCGCCAGAGGGCAATTGACCTATTATTTTCTTGTCGCGGTTGTAAACATTGCCGCTCTTTGCAACGTAACCTACTGTTGAGGATCCTTTTTGCACAGGTATCAAATTTGCCAATTCTGCCTTCAAACGCTCTTCTTCAGCCTTTTTGCGTGCTGCTTCTTCTTGTGCGCGGCGTTCTGCTTCGGCCTTGATTCGTGCTTCTTGTTCGGCTTTGTATGTGGCAATGTTTTCCTTGCTGATGAGTACGCCGAAGTAAACGTATGCTGCCAATAGCGGGCTTACATAGCCGTCCATTTCGCCGACTTGGGCATCGTAACTCGTTACAGTGTGGTCTTTGCCTATGATGCCGACGATTGCGTTGCCGTCGTAAACTTTGCCGTCTTTCAATGTGTATTTGTCACCATCGATGGAGATTATTGTGCCGTTGTTGTTGATTGAGCCCAATACAGCGCCTGCGTTGTTGGCGATTTTGCCAGTCTGAGGGTCGAGAATCATAATGATTTTTTTGCCGGCATTTGCTCCTTCCTTGTAAGTGAGGGTGGTGGTCAGTTGGAGTGTTTCGGGATTCCAAGTGCCGAATACGTCGCCTTCTACCTTGAATGTTACCTCTTTGAGTTCTTTGGATGGCTGGGGAATTATTGGCTCTGCCTTCCACTCGATGAGTTGACTTTCGGCAACGAGGCAACCGAAATAGAGATATGCCACCAAGAGGTTGCTGACGTCTTGGTCGAATGAGCCGATGTTGTCATTGCCTTCGCACCAGGCTTTTGCGGTGTTCACTTGTCCAATTTCCTTGCCGTTGCGGTAAACAATTGTTTTGCCGCCTTCTCGCTTGGCTTGCAGTTTGCCGAGGTTGGGAGATTCGATTTCGCCGCCGTCCCTCATATAGCCTTTCGGTGTGCCGTTGTTGCTCTTGACATCGCCTGTGGCTGGGTCTATCTTATAGACAATCTGCTGACCCTTCATTGAACCGTCCTCGTATTTGAGGTTGAAGGCGATTTCGAATGTCGTGGGGTTGTAGGTGCCGATGGTTGTGTTTCCCCACTTGAATGTGATTGGTTTGGCTTTCTTGTCGGGAGTTGTGGGGAGATGGAGGTCGGAGAGAGCCGCTTGCCTTTTCTCAGCCTTCTTCTCCTTGGCCTTGTTGACGGCTGCTGCGCCGAGGTCTATAAGCCCCCACTGCGCGTTGGCACTCGTTGCAAAGAGTAGTGCCGCAATGATGAATAATAATAGTTTTTTCATTGGCTTATGTATTAATTATTAATTAATTGATTGTCTGATGTGTATGCAAAAATACCTTGCGGACGATTCTATGTATAATTGTCCGCAAGGTATTATAGTTGTATCATTGTTTTGTAAATCTAACTGCATAAAATTCCTCCATGTTACATTTGCAAAAAATAGTTGGCTTGTTTGTGTTATGGTTTTAATGTGCATCATTTGCTGTTTTTTGTATTATAACGGCTTAATGGTCGCGAATATTATGCCGCGTGAATATTTTTTCGTTGTGGGTGCATAAAATTACTGTCGTTGACGACTCTCCGCAAAACAATCCGTTGTTTCGGTTTGGATGTTTAACAAAAAAAGCCATCATAGCGTGTGATGGCTTTTTTTATTGTTTTGGCGGACGAGCCGTCCATATTCCATTGTTTTGGCGGACAAGATGTCCGCACTCCATTGTTTTGGCGGACGAGCCGTCCGCACTCCAAATTATTCTGATTTTTGCTCCGTGCCTTTGGGGATCATGATGAAGTCGAAACGGTTGGCGGTTTGGAGCATATTGTAAATGTAGTCGCGGACGTCGGTGGCGGAGACGCTGCGGTAGGTGGCGTCATAACCCGTATGATAGTCAAGCGAATAGATGTATTTGCCGGAGAGTACCCATTCCCAATAGTTGTTGGTCTTTATGACTTCCTGATGGTGTTTGAGGCAGTATTCGCGGGCTTTTTCGAGTTCTTGGACGTCGAATCCTTCGTCGGCAACTTTTTGGGCGATTTGGTACATCGTGCGGTTGGCGAGGTCGGCGTATTCAGGTTTTACGGGGCATTGGAAGATGAGGATGTCGTCGGCTTTGCCCTGATTCTCTGATGGGGAGAAGTCCGAGTAGCACGCGGCGGAGTATGCGATGGATTTTTCTTCGCGGATTTCGTTGAAGAATAGGGTTTTGAGCACTTCGGCGGAGAGTTCGGCTACGGCTTTGTTGCGCATTGTGTAGTCGGTCTCTTTATAAATGTAATCGACGATGAGGCTCTGCGGGGTCTGCATCTCTTTTTCAAATCGTATGACGCCTTTGCCTTTTGCCCACGGCAACATATTCTTGCGTATTGAAGAAGTGCCTGACGCTTTGGGCAATGCGCCGATGTATTTGATGACCAACTTCAATAGTTGTTGCTCGTCAAAATTACCTATGAAGAAGTATGTCATCGAGGCGGGGTTGGCGAGGCGTTGCTTGTATGACTGCATTATTGAATTGAAGTCCATGGCCTTGACGTCGGCTTCGGTGTAGGTTTTGACGCGGGGCGAGTTGTTGTAGAGCGTGTAGATGGTGGTGTCGGAGAAGGTTGAGGATGGATTGGCCTTGCGGTTGGTTACGCTGATGAGCATTTGGTTGCGGAATGTTTCGAATGCCTTTTCGTCCGTGCCGGGCTGCATCAGGTAGAGGTAGGCCATTTGGAGCATAGTCTCTATGTCTTGCGGGGTGGAGTGCCCGCGAAGTTCTTCGGATGTGTTGTCGATGTTTACGTTGACGTTGCATTGTTTGCCTTGGAGTGCTTTTTGGAGTTCTACGGAGGAGAATGTGCCGAGTCCGTTGCTATTGGCGATTTCGCTGGCGTAGCGGAATTTGAGGTAGTCGTTACCGTCAAAATTGCTTGTGCCGCCCAGCCTCGACGCGAGAAACAGGATTTCGTCGTCCTTGAAGTCGGTCTTTTTCATAACGACTTTTGCGCCGTTTTGGAGTATGTAGGTGGTGGTGCCAAGGTCGGGGTCGGTGGTTTTTGATTTGATTTTAAGCGACTTGGGGTCTCTGAGTATGAGGAGCGGTTCGTCTTTGACGTTATCGACGAAAGGCTGTATCTGTTCGGCTCGTACTTCGGCTATTGCCTGGCGCATTTGGTCGGTGGTCAGGTATGTGGCGCCGTCTTTTTCTTGCGCGAGGGCTATTACTACGAGGTTGGTGTCGGTAGCGGAGATGAGGCTCTGCGCCATCATATTGACGGTCGGGAGGTCTATCTGATTGAGGAGCGACTGTTCGAGGCTGTATGCCTGTTCGATGCTCATCATCGGCTCTGAGTTGAGGAAGTGCTCCACGCATTTTTGAACGTAATATTCGTTGGTCTGTTTGGCGCGGTTGGTGTAGAGTTTTTCGCCGCGTGAGAGTTCTTCCATCTTTGCGCGGGCAAATTCGCCGGGTGTGAATCCGTATTTCTTTATGCGCATTGCTTCGCGGAATAGGCTTTTGAGTGTTTCGAGTTCTTTGCCGGTCTTTGCCACGCCTTCAAATGCGAATGAGTTTTTGGTTTTGGCGACGATGTAGTCGTAATAATATGCGTCGGCGGTGGTGAATGGCGCGTCGGGATCTTGCACGAGTTCCGCGAATCGGCTTTCTGCCATGTTGTTGATGAGGTCTTGGATTTCCTGCGAGGCGAAGTATTGGACGGTGTTTTTGAGGGAATCGGGCCAGACGTCGCTCTTGAAGTTGATGGAGATTGTGTTGCGGGTCTGTTCCTTGTCTTTTTCGCTTACGTAGATGGCTTCGTTGTTGTCGGGAACGGGGTAATCCACGAGCGGGGGCGCACCGGCGGGGTTGGTGAAGTGGGAGAAGTATTGCTTTATCTTGGATTCTATTTGGGCAACGTCGATGTCGCCAACTACGATAATCGCCTGATGGTCAGGATGGTACCAAGTCTTGTAATAATCTTTGAGGTCTTGGTAGGGGAAGTTGTCAACGATGTCCATAAGACCGATTGGCATACGACGGCCGTATTTGCTGCCGGGGAAGAGGGTCTCGATGCTGCGCTCCATCATGCGGTACCAAGCACCGGTGCGCATACGCCATTCGCTGTGGATGACGCCGCGCTCGTTGTCTATCTCCTTGTCGTCGAGGGTGAGCGCGCCGCTCCAGTCGCTGAGTACGAGGAGGCAGGAGTCGATGAGCCAAGTGTTTTTGTTGGTGGGTACGTTGTCTATGTTATAGACAGTCTCGTCGAAACTTGTGTAGGCGTTGAGTTCTCTGCCAAAACTTACGCCGTTTTCTTTCAACATTTCGATGAGGCGTTTGCCGGGGAAATGCTTGCTGCCGTTGAACGCCATGTGTTCGAGGAAGTGGGCGAGTCCGCGCTGGTGTTCTTCTTCCTGCATCGAGCCCACTTTTTGCGCGATGTAGAAACAGGCTTGGTTTTCAGGTTTTTCGTTGTGACGGATGTAGTAGGTGAGTCCATTGTCAAGTCGTCCGACGCGTGTGTCGGGGTCTTGCGGCAGGGGCATCATTTGCGCCATTGCGCTGATGGACAGCAATATGGCTGCGAGTAGTGAAAGTATTTGTTTCATTTGATGTGTGTTATGTTTGTTGTTTATTAACGCCGCAAAATTAGCACTTTTCTCGCAAATAAAAAAACGGTCTCGGAGGCAAATGCTCCAAGACCGCAGTTTTTCCGGTTAATGTCGTGGTGTTGACAATGAGCGTTACTCCATACATTTGTAATGTATAAGGGACTTGACAATTAAGTTTATGTGGCGCCCGTAGCCACGCTGATAGTTTCGCAGACTATTTTGTGAAATTTGACTCTTTCACTGAGTTTGACATTCACCCCGAAAAAACTTTGTTTCGTTATTCCATCAAGTCTGCCGTCCAATTGGTCTGTTGGAGGAGGTTGTCGAGAATGCGGATGCGCTTGGCAATTTCGTCGGTGGCGGCTTGTATAGCCTTGACGTCCACGGCGCGTTTTATCTTGATTTCGCTGCGTGTGGCGCGGTTGGAGATGTTGCTTGCGCTGGCGACCACATTTTTCAGGATTGAGTGTTTCTTCACCAAGGAATCTTTTTCGGAGATGATTTCGGTGAGCGTCTTGCCGTCGGCCTTCACTGTGCAGTTGGTGAGGTTGATGCGCGATACGAGGTATTCGAGGCGGCTGATTGCCGTGTCGAGTTCTGAAAGAAGTTCCTGCGGGTCTTCCGCCGTCTGTTCGCCCTCCTGCACTGTGGCGTTGCTTTCGAGGCGGTATCTGAGTTGGTCGATTTTTTTGCTCAAATCGGCGCGTTCCTGTAATGCTTCTGCTAATTTCATAGTTGTAATAGTTTTGCGTTTTGGCAAAGGTAAGGAGATTTTTACATTTTGCCAAATGCTTTTTTTATCTTTTGCCAAAATGACATTTTTTTGCTTGTTGTCTCGGACAGGTCTAACACAAAACCATCAGGGTAAACGACACAATTATTTGTGATGTCGAAGAAAGCAAGAGAAAACTTTTTCGCACTATCTTTGACAATTTGATGAACTTTTTCCCCGTCTTGCCAAGCAAATGCAACATAAATTGCTTCTGTCGCGATACAATAGTCTGCTTCCTTAAAATCGCCTTTCCCAAAATCTTCGTCTTTGGGAGCAAACTCGCCATTCAGTGGAGGAACAATGTCTTTCATATACAAAAACCATTGTTGCAGTTCGGGCATAGTATGTTTGTAGTCGTTATAATCGACATTTTCATGCCATTGTATGAGGTCATCATACCATTTCAAGAACGCATTCCGCTCGTTGAAACGCCGTTCTTTGTTAAAAACCATCAAATCGTAACTCATATTCAAATTTTTTGCAAAAATAATAAAAAGAATTATTGAACAATAATTTTTCTGGCTTTTTACCAAAAACTCCGACTAAAAAGTGTAACAACCCCATTACAGTATGTTGTAGGGGCGTTGCTTGTCAACGCTCCGAAAACCCATAAAAAACATCAATTTTTTTGCACCGACAGAACATTTTTTTTGCCATATCCAAAAAAACTTTGTAGTTTTGCAAAGAACTTAAAAACAATTGTACTATGCCGGAAATTAGTCGTTTCTATGGAATCATCATAACAATGTACCTTCCCGACCACAATCCGCCGCACTTTCACGTTAAGTATAATGAGTATCGTGCGACGATTGACATCAAGACAGGCAAGGTCGTTGGTGAGATGCCGCGTCGAGCCTTGAATTTTGTCTATGAATGGCTTGATTTGCATCAGGACGAACTTTTGGAAAATTGGCAAAGAATGGAAAAAGGCGAATCTTTAATAACAATTAATCCCTTGGACTAATATGAAACTTGACAATCCTCTCATTTGGGTAACTTCGGCGAAGCCTGTCGCTGATTACAAATTGTCCCTGACGTTCAACGATGGTAGTGTGAAAATATTTGACTGTATGCCATTGATTGAACGTTACAAGGTCTTTGCGCCGTTGAGGAACGAGGCTGTGTTTGCTAATTTTGCACTTGACGGATGGACGGTAACTTGGCTTGACGGACAAATTGATATTGCGCCCGAATATCTATTTTCGGAAGGTATCGCTGCATAATTTAACACCTTTACTATTATGAACATCAACACCTTAATTATCAACGCCATCGACAATCCCGCCACGAGGGTGGACAGGGAGCAATTTTTGAGGGAGACGCTTTTTAAGTACAAGCCAAATCTCTCGAAGGAGGAGCAAATGTATTTTGTTGACAATCCGGTGCGGGCGATTGGCATTACGGAGGTCAATTATATCGCCGACAAGATTATTAAAAGTGCTGTTTTGCAGACTGCGGGGCTGTCGTTCCTTGCGGGGCTGCCGGGTGGCGTGTGGGGCATTGCGGCGGCGGGTCCCGACATCGTGCAAAACCTTGCGTATTACGTCATCCTGTCGCAGAAGTTGGCTTATATCTATGGCGTCAATTTTTACGAAACCGCGTTCCCTACCGACTACGAATACCGCAAGAGTAGCACGTTGCTGTGCCTTGGATTTATGCTTGGAGTCAATAGTGTTGACTCGTTGATACAGAAGGTGTTGACAGGTGCGTGGAAAAATTCGGGCAAGGAGTTTGTGGAGTTTTTGATGAAGACTGCCGGATTCGCACTCGCCCGCAAAATCCTCACCTCGATAGGCGAAAGGCTCGCAAACAAGGGCGCGCCCAACGTCTTGGGCAAGGCTGTGCCGCTGTTGGGCGGATTGCTGTCGGGCGGTATGACCTTTGCCGATTTCAAGAAGTCGGCGGCGCAGATGCAGCAAAAACTCGTGGAGTACAACGAGGATTTGTCGAGGGGATTGTAACGTTTGTAGCAAAAATTTTTTATCGGGTGGTAGAAAATTGCTATCTTTGCGCATCAAAAAAACTTACACAAAATGCGACAGTACAACTACCCCAAAGTGATATTGAAGACCGGCAAGGAACGGTCTTTGCAGCGTTTGCACCCGTGGATTTTCTCGGGCGCAATCAAGAATATTATTGGCAATGCCGTTGATGGTGAGAATGTTGCCGTCTATGACAGCCGCAATACTTTCCTCGGACTCGGTCATTATCAGAAGATTGGCTCTATTACCGTGCGTATGTTTACCTTCGACGAGGTGGAGCCCGACCACGAATTTTGGAAGGCTAAGATTGAATCTGCAATAAGGCTTAGACAGTCAATTGGTTATCTCGACAGTCCCGATACCAACGTCTGCCGGTTGATACACGGCGAGGGCGACGGTTTTCCGGGTTTTATCTGTGATTATTACAACGGAATTGTTGTTTTTCAGGCACATAGCAAAGGTATGTACTTGTTGGAGGAGATGTTTGCGGAGATTTTCCGCGAGATACTCGGCGACAAGGTAACGACCATCTATGACAAGAGCGACAAGACCATCCCCAAATCTGACGGCGCGGCTATCGAAAACCGTTTTCTCTACGGCAACGAGGCTGAGAAGGAGGTTTTGGAGTACGGAATGAAATTTTATGTGAACGTTGTGGAGGGTCAGAAGACGGGTTATTTCGTTGACCAACGCGAAAACAGGTTGCTTCTCCGTCAGTATTCCAAGGGCAGGAATGTATTGAATATGTTTTGTTACACGGGCGGATTTTCGGTGTCGGCGTTCAAGGGCGGCGCATCGAGCGTTACTTCCGTTGACGCATCGCAAACCGCTATCGACTTGACAGTTAGGAACTGCGAATTGAATGGTTTTGACCTCAACCACGAGGCAATCGCGACCGATGCATTTGAATTTCTCGACAAGATGGAGCCCAACAAATACGACCTCATCATCCTCGACCCGCCCGCCTTTGCCAAGCACGCCAATGTTACCAATCAGGCTGTAAAAGGCTACACGCGCATCAACCGTGCGGCGATGGAGCGCATTGCGCCGGGCAGCATCTTGTTCACATTCTCTTGCTCTCAGGCGATTGACAAACAGACATTTCGTATGGCAGTGATGGAGGCGTCGCTTCAAGCCAAGCGCAAAATCCGCATCCTCCACCAACTCACACAGCCCAACGACCACCCAATCTCGATGTACCACCCCGAGGGCGAATACCTCAAAGGCCTCGTCCTCTACGTGGAATAGTAGTGTGGAGCGCGGGCGGCTCGCCCGCTTAATTTTATAAACGAAAATTACCGTCAATTTTTTCGTCAATTACCGTCAATTTTGGGATGTTATAAAAATAATTGACGATAATTATTTGTTAATAGAATAAAAAAAATTGACGATAATTTTTTGTTAATTGACGGTAATTGTCGTTAAAAAATAAGCCGCGCAAGCGGCGTTAATCAATAAAATTTTCGTTGAAGATGGAATATATCAGTTCGTTAACCAATTATAACCGCAATGTTACCAACGAGGTGAAGATTGGCGGCGTTAAGATAGGCGGCGATAATGAAATCGTCGTCCAAACTATGTGCAACACTCCAACTGACGACGTTGAGAAGACTGTGGCACAAATAATTGGCGTTGTCAACCTAACCGGTTGCAAAATCGTGCGCGTTACCGTGCCGTCGATGAAGGATGTGGAGGCGTTGAAGGCAATTCACGAGCGTATCAACGGCATCTGCGCCCTCGTTGCCGATGTGCATTTCAATGCGCAGATAGCATTCGAGTGCGCCAAAATCGTTGAAAAAGTGCGCGTCAATCCGGGCAATTTTGGTCATCACGAATTGGCTTGCTTGACCGAGGAGGAGTTTAAGGCGGAGGGCAAATTGTTGGAAGATACATTCCGCAATTTCCTGAAAGTGTGCCGCGAACACGGTACGGCGGTCAGGATTGGCACCAATCACGGCTCGTTGGCAAAGAGGATTCTCAATCGTTACGGCGACACGCCCGAAGGAATGGTGGAGTCGGTGATGGAATTTTTGAGAATTGCCAAGGCTGAGGATTTCAAGGATGTTGCGATTTCGTTGAAATCGTCTAATCCGACTGTTGCGATACGTGCGGCGCGTCTGATGGTGAAGGCGATGAAGGACGAGAAGATGAATTATTGTCTGCATCTTGGCGTTACCGAGGCGGGCGAGGGCGACGACGGACGCATCAAATCTGCCGCCGGTATTTGTCCGCTCTTGAACGATGGCATTGGCGACACTATCCGTGTTTCGCTTACCGAACAGCCTGAAAACGAGATACTTCCCGCGCAAGAAATTGTTGCTTACCGTGATTATATCGCGCAGAGCGATGCACTTCCCGAAATTCCATTCTTCTACGACCCTTACCATTATCAAAAGCGCAAATCTACCGCCGTCGGCATTTTTGGCGGCGACAATCCGGCAGCCGTTGCCATCACCATCAACAACGAAGACGAACTGATGAAACTCGCAGCCGCCCTCGATTCGCTCGTCAAGGCAAACAAAAAGCCCGATCTCGTTATCTGCAACGATGGCAATATTGTGGCAAAGTGCCGCTCATTGCTCCGTGGAATAATGATTTTCGACAATAGCGAAACGGCTGATAATAAGGGTGTTGAAGTGGTTTATGTGAATGAAAAGTTTATTAATAATAAAAATATTATTAATAAACTCATCATCGCCGAGCCGCAAAGCCGCAACAAGACTGCGGCGATGAGGTTGATTTTCAATCAATTAAAAGTAAACAACATCAATTGCCCTGTCCTCCTGAAACCTGATGGCGGAGAACAGGACGCACGGTTCAAGAAATTTGCGCCGGCGGCTGTTTGTGCGGGAATTTTCATCGATGGATTTGGCGACGGAGTATGCTTGGAGAGCAATGGAGACCCTGTCGCAGCCGTTGAGATGGCGTTCAAGATATTGCAAATCAGTCGTTTGCGCGTTACGGAGACCGAATACGTATCGTGTCCGGGGTGCGGCAGGACGATGTACGATTTGCAGGGCACTGTAAAGCGCATCAAGGCTGCAACGTCCAAATATTGCAACCTAAAAATCGCCGTTATGGGCTGTATTGTCAACGGTCCGGGCGAAATGGCGGACGCAGATTTTGGCTACGTGGGCGCAGGAAAAGGCAAAATCGCGCTCTACAAGGCGGGCGAAGTGGTCAAACGCGCAATCCCCGAAGAAAATGCCGTTGATGAATTGATAAAATTAATTGAAAATTCAAAATAAAATATGTATATTTGGGCGATTTTGTTTTGCTACTAATCGTTACTAATTATACATTGAATTATGAAAGTTAAAGGTCTTAATATCATATTGTTGCTACTGACGCTCCTAAATTTTACGAAGGCGGGGGCTGCCAACGAAATCAGGGTCGAAGGCATTTTCAAAGGGCAGAACATCTTTGTTACCAATCCCTTTGCAGCCTCCGGCGTGGGGTTTTGTATATACGAGATTACGGTCAACGGCACTGTTACTATGGACGAACTCAATCGCTCCGGCTTTGAAATCGACCTTACGCAATACCATCTCGCGCAGGGCGATCCCGTTGTCGTGGTCATCAAACATAAGGACGGTTGCACCCCAAAAGTGCTTAATCCTGAGGTACTTAAACCGCAAAGCACATACAACGTGGTCTCGATGAAGGTCGATAAGACCGGACGGCTCACTTTCTCGACCAAGGAGGAGAAGGGTTCGCTGCCCTTCGTGGTGGAACAGTTCAAATGGAAAAAATGGATTGCCGTGGCTCAGGTCAATGGCAAAGGAACGCCGTCGCTCAATAATTACAGCGTGAATGTTCCTCTACATTCTGGTATCAACAAGCTGAGGCTCAAACAGGTAGATTGCACCAAAAAGCCGCGCTACTCCAACGAAGTTACTTACAACAACCTCCTGCCCGAGGTAACTTTCAAGCCCGGCAACAACGGGCAGACCGCGGGGCCAATTACTTTTAGCCGAGCGACCGACTATGAAATTTATGATTTTTACGGGCGACGTATGACCAAGGGCAAGGCGGCGAGCGTAGATGTGTCGTCGTACCCCAAAGGCACTTACTTCATCAATTACGACTGCAAGAGCGAGTCGTTTGAAAAGATTGAAAAGAAGTAGATTTAATCATTGTCAACAAGGAGGGCAAAGTATTTTTTCCTGGTCTCGATGTACGAGATGATGATATTTACGGCGTCCTCCTCCGAGATGTTGTCCATATTGATTACGAGGTCATAATTGCGGGTGTCGTGTCGCGGCATTCCCGTATTTTCTACTACGTACATATCGCGCTCCATCGATACGCGGTTGATGATTTCTATCGCCTCTTCGCGTGAAATTCCCTCGCGGGTCATCAGTTTTGCGATGCGGTTTTCGTCCGATGCGCAGATGAAGATGTTGATATGATTGGGATAATCCCTGAAAATATAAAACGCGCTCTGTCCCGCCACAATGCAGGATTCGTTGCGGGCGATTCGGTTGAGGATTTCCTGTTGCTTGTCAGAAAGGGGTGCGACAGAAGTTTCCGACTGCTCTTTTTTGCCGATATTGGTTTTTATGAGGTCGCGGATGCCGCTCCACCAACTGTTTTTTTGGTCTTTGTTGACCTTCTCTACGATGTCGGTATCTTTATCGTATTGGTTTGTAAGTGCCTCTATAACAGCATAATCGAAATAGTTGATGCGCAGTCTTTCTGCAAGAAGACGACCCACGACGCGGCCTCCCGCACCGAGTTCGCGGCTGATGGTTACAATGAAAGTTTCGTTCTTTTGAAATTCTATGCCGTTTTTGGGGTTGCCCTTTGTCTGCTCGTCTTTTTTTTGCTGCAACGCCACCTCTGCGGTAGTCATAATGATTGGCACGTTGACAATACGGGCGTACTCCACACCGGCGTCCTCCATATCAATGTCGCCGCTTTCATATATCCACGTTACACGCACGTCGTGTCCCGTACTATAAATGTCTTCGAGGCGCAAGAGAATTTCGAGGATTTGCTTGGCAGTGGAGGTGTTGTAATAACTCATATTGAATACAAACTCCGTCCTCGGCAGAGGATTGTGCTTGTACTCGTCGAGCCAATTCAAAATCGGTTTGAAAAACATGACCGAGCTTTCCGGCAGCGACCGCCCCGAAATTTCAAATACATTGTTTTCCCTGTCCAATATCACGGTGGGAATATCTTCCTCGCCTTTTATCTTGTATGCTTCCATATCGTATTGTCATTATAAAGTTTGACGTTTTGATATGTTGCAAAAATGATACCAATCAACTAAACGCCCCTTGCAAATACTTTTTGGTAAGTTCATTTTGGGGATTGTTGAAAACCTCTTTTGCGTCGCCACACTCAATTATTTCGCCTAAATAGATGAAAATCACATAGTCGGCAATGCGCATTGCCTGTCTCAGGGTGTGAGTTACCATTATGATTGAATATTGCTCTTTGAGTTTCACGAACAAATCTTCCACTGTGCGGCTCGAAACGGGGTCGAGGGCAGATGTGGCTTCGTCGGCGAGGATAAATTCTGGCTCAACGGCAAGGCTGCGGGCAAGACAAAGTCGCTGTTGCTGACCGATGGAAAGTCGCACGGCGGGCGAGCGCAGACGGTCTTTCACTTCGTCCCAAAGTCCAACTACTTTCAAGTAATGACGGACGATACGGCGGAGTTGTCGTATTTTTTTGATACCGTGAATTTTACAACCATATCCAACGTTGTTCATTATCGACATAGGTAGCGGTGTTGGACGTTGAGGCACAAGACCAATTTTGCGGCGTAGTTCCACAAGGTCGGATGCTGAACAATTTACAATGTCCTCATTGCCAAGACGTATCGAGCCAGAGGTTTTGATGCCCTCGATTGAATCGTTCAAGCGGTTGAAAGATTTGAGGAGAGTCGATTTTCCACAACCCGACGGACCAATTATACAGGTGATTTTGTTGGGCGGGATTGTTACGTTTATATCTTTGAGTATGTGCGCTTTATCAATCCAAAGATTGAAGTTTTCAACCTTGATTTCCGACGCAGTTTCGGGGTGTTGAAATTTGGCATCGGGAACGAAAGCCTCGTTGCTGTCGCTCGCCAAAAATTTGCGCAAAAATAGATTTTTGAACCACATTTTTAATTGAGTTTATGTTTTGAAAAACGGTTTGTGATAAAGCGTCCCAAAAGACTGATTATCAACACAATGATTGTAAGAACAAGCGCGGCGGCGTAGGCTCTGTTTTGAACCTCGGCTTGTGGTGCGCTCAGTTGAAAAAATATGCTAAGCGGCAATGTTGCAGCCGGTTGCGAAAGCGTTGTGGGTATCGAATCCGAAAAACCTGCCGTGAACATCACGCCCGCCGCATCGCCAATTGCACGACCAACCGAAAGCAATGTTGCCGTTGCAATTCCGGGTGCTATCTGTCTGAGAACCACGCCGATAGTTTCCAATCTTGTGGCTCCGAGCGAATACGATGCCTCCAACAAATCGCGCGGAAAATTCTTTGCCACCTCGTCCATCGAGCGCATCAAAATCGGTATTATCAACAATGTAATTACAATAATGCCACCCAAAAGCGATGTCCTGATTCCCAAATATATCATTAATGAAAATGCAAACGCACCGTAAACTATTGACGGTATGCCATATAACACGTCGAATGCCAACCTCGTCCAATATGCGAGTCGAGATTTTTGCGATTTAAAAACATTGAGGTAAAACACGATTGGGATGCTGATTATCAAGCCTATTACCGTCGATGACACAACAATATACAGCGACCCGACGGTAGCGTTCAGGAATCCGCCCTCGCCGCCGATATAGAATCCGCCTTTTGGCAGCGACGACACCATCTCCCACGTTATGCAGCCGAATCCGCGTTTGAAAATCGTATATATAATGCTCGCCACCATCACAAAAACAACTGCGACGGACGCCACCATAAAGCCCTTGGCGATTTTTTCAAAAATAATGCTTGGTTTCATAATTTATCTTTTTTCAATCTTCCTCAATATCAGCCTTGATGCCAAATTGAATATTATCACCACTACCAACAGCAACAGCGCGGCAAACATCAACGCCGATTCGTAGAGCGGCAGGGAGAGCATTTCGCCGTAATTGTTGGCGATAAGGGCGGGTAATGGGTAACAAGCGTCCAAAAGCGTCTTAGGCACTTCGGGGAGGCAACCGCAGACCATCAAAACGGCAATTGTTTCGCCCAATGCCTTTGATATTGCAAGCACAACGGATGCAAAAATACCCGACAATGATTTTTTAAGAACCACATTTTTGGCAGTCTGCCAACGTGTTGCGCCTAACGAATATGCGGCGGCGCGGAGGTCGTCGGGTACTGTGGAAAACAATTCCACAAACAGACTCACCAATATCGGCACAAGCATCAAGCTCAGCACGATGCCCGCCGCCAAGACGGTGTAACCCGTTGAAAATTCGCCCGATAAAACTGGCGCGATATTGTCTGAAATTAGCGGCACAATCACTATCGTGCCCCAAACGCCAAAAATCACGCTCGGCAGCGACGCCAAGATGTCCAAGGCGGGAAAAACGAATTTTTTGACACGTTTTTTGGCGTATTCGGTCAGGAAAATCGCCGTCATCAACGACAGCGGCAAGGCAATCAGAATAGCCAACAATGTTACCCAAATCGTGCCCATTATGAATGGCAGAAATCCAAAATGATTTTTGAACGGCTGCCACGACGAATCGGTGAGCAATCCCCAAAGCGAGTGTTCTTCTAATATTGGTATCGACTTGATATACAGACCGATAGCCATTACAAACACAAAGGCAATCGAGATTATGGTGACTGCCATCATAATCCCGTTTGCCGTTTGGTCTTTTATGATTCTTAGTTTGTTCATTTGCCCTCAGCCAATGTTTTCAAAGCCTTGTCGAGTTTGTCTTGTGAAATTTTGATGTAGCCAACGGGATCGTTTTTCTTTTGACCGTCGGTGAGGACGTACTGCAAAAACGCCTTAACTACCGGGTCGGTGGGCACGCCTTTGGTAACGAGGTAGAGGTCGCGGGCGGGAGGCGAAGGATATTTGCCATCGGCAATCGCCTTGGTAATCGATTCCTTGGTGTCATAAAACTTTTCATCGTCGGTGATTGTGCCGTCCTCGTTGGCATCCACAGGGAATATCTCCAAACCGTCGTTAAGTTTGTGAGTATCATTGTTGTAGGCGTAACCAATATTGTTGAAACCAATGCCGTAAATGTCCTTTTGGATGGCTTCGGCAAGTCCCGGGTCGCCAAAAACAGCTGTTCCGGTAAGTTCCTCTTGCTTAGAGCCAAACCATTTTGCAAAAGTTTCGGCAGCACCGCAAGCGTCGCTACGTGTGTAGATGTGGATTGGGGTTGCATCGTCGGTGCCAAGCACTTCGCCCCAAGTTTTCACGCTGCCATCAATCCAAATTTTCTTGGCAACTTCTTTGGTAAGTCCCTTAGCGAGAATGGCTTGCAGGGCAGGATTTTTAGCATTGATGGTAGGCACAACGGCATCCTTTGCCGATGGGAAACCTACCGCTCCTTTCTCGATTTCGGGAGGATAGACCTCGCGCGAAACCATTCCAAAATCGACCATCCCAGCCAAAACGTCGGTCATGCCCTTGCCCGCGCCGCCAGCCGAAACATCGACTTTGACGTCGGGGTTGTTTTTCTTAAATTCGTCGGCCCATTCCACAGCCAACGGATAGAGCGCAAACGCACCTGAAAGCGACAATTCGCCGTGGAGTTTGCCATCTTCGGAAACGTAGTTTTTCACCGTTCCACCGCCGCACGCCGTAAGAAACAATGCGGCAATAATCAATGATTTTTTCATTTTTATAATTTTGAATTATTAATTACGAATTATGAATTGTGAATTATGAATTGTGAATTGTGAATTGTCAATTCCTCTGATGCAATCCGCACTCCCGATGCTCGGGATTTTCCCACCACCAACGGCCGGAGCGGATGTCTTCGCCTTCTTTGACGGCGCGGGTGCAGGGCTGACAGCCAATCGAAGGGAAACCTTTGTCGTGGAGACGGTTGTAAGGGACGTTGTTGGCTTTTACAAAACGCTTTACGTCGTCCTCGCTCCAATTAATCAGGGGGTTGAGTTTGATGATGTCGTCATCTTGGTCGTACTCAACAAGTTGCATATTTTTGCGCGTCACCGACTGACTGCGGCGCAATCCCGTTACCCATACTTTGAGACCTTTCAAAGCACGTTTTAGAGGTTCGATTTTGCGCACATTGCAGCATAGGTGGCGGAGTTGCACAGATTCGTAAAAAAGATTTACTCCGTGTTCGCCCACCATCTTTTCAACGGCATTATAATCAGGGAAATAGACCTGAATTTTGATGCCGTAACGCATATTGGTGTTGTCGATTAGGGAATACGTTTCGGGGAAAAATCTGCCTGTGTCAAGGGTGAAAATCTTGGCGGTTTTGTCGATGCCGCAAATGATATGCGTGAGCACTTGGTCTTCGTAACTCAGCGACGACGACAATCCGATTTCACCCTTGTATTCGGCAAGGAAATATTTTAAAACTTCCTCGGCAGAAGCCGAAGAAAATTTTTCGTTCAATTGTTTGATGAAGTCTTCCATTTTGCAACATTTTTTACGCTGCAAAATTCGACACAAAATCATTACTTCCGCATTTTTTTGCGGTGGAAGATTACATTAAAAAAAATGGAGGATTGCAGTTTTTTATTTCACTTCCAATTTAATTTCGATTTCCCCATCGCCGAGGAATTTCAATAATTCTTCTTTGCTGATATTTGGTATTTTGGCGATTCGGGTAAAGTTCCAAGAATTTTCGCCGTAATAGATGCAGAGGTTATGTCCCTGATAGAGAATGATGTCGCCCGCCGAGGTGGAGATTTGCTCGTTGTTTTGAGGGAACGACTGACCAAGGTCGCCCACCTTTTCAAATCCGCCGTAATCATCTGCCTTGTAGGTAATTGGCGATTGTTTGAGGGCTTCGGCAAGGGCTTTTGCGCTACTATTGTCGGCAAAATCGGCTTCGAGACTCTTGCCCGAAACGTTGATGATGAGTTTTTGTGTCATTTTTGATGCAAATTTTTGATTTTCAATCCATTGTGTCAGCAATGTGGACATTTCGGAGCGATTGCTGTTGTTTATCCAAAGAGCCTCGCCTGTGAGGTTTTTCTTGTTAACAAGACGTTTGGCATCGTCAATCACCGACGAAATGCCGCTACTTGCACTCGATACAATCAGCATTATGTTCTTGTTGGTGAGTTTGTTACCCTCTTGAAACAAAAACGTCTGCATGGGTGCCGCCATATTGCTCCACCACAGCGGAGTGGCTATTACAATGTTGCTATATTGCTCTAAATCAATCTTGTAAGACTTGATTTCGGGGTAACTTTCAGCCTTGTCGGGATTGTCGCGGATGGCTTTGATTAATGCGCTGCCGATGGCGTAGTTATCTGCCTCATATTTAAGACCTTCCTGCGCCGGAAGCACCTCCAAAACATCTGCGTCAACGGTTTTCAAAAACTCGTTGGCAATGCTCTTGACGTTGCCGGTATAACTGTAATATACCAAAAGCGTCTTGCCATTTGCGGCATTAGGTTCAGTGTTCTGATTTTCAGGGTTTTCGGCATTTTGAGGATTGTCATTATTTTGAGGATTATCCTTTTGGTTTTCCTCTTGATTTTCAGCGGGTTTAGTATCGTCATCCTTGTCGCCGCACGCCACAAGCGAAATGCACAAAAACGCAAGTATGGTTAAAATTTTTTTCATAGATATTTAGTTTTGAAATTCAACTATTTTGCTGCAAATATAATCAATATTTTTCAGAAAATAGTTTCACTTTTGGAGCGAAAAGTTGTACGGAATGACTTATTCCTTTCCGCAGTCAACCACCGCCTCTTAAATCTTTTTGCCGTTGTGGTCAATCCATTCGGGCTTGGCTTGGGCGGTCTTTCCCTTTAAGAATGAGAACGTTACAAGGTAGCCTTCGGCGAGGTTGCGGGTTTCGAGGTATTCGGAAAGTTGGTCGCGACCCGAAATCTCGTATTCTGTGCCGTGCCAAATTTTTAGTTCAATGACGTATTCTTTGCGGTTGTAGGTGATTACTAAATCCATACGGCTGCCGTCGTCGTTTTCGGGTTCGGAGTAATAGAATCCCGTGCCGTTGATAATCGGTTTCAGGAAACAGATGAACATAAAGCGTCCTTCGCGTTCGAGAAACTCCGCCTTGTCGGTCTTTTTGCTCATCAAGTCTTTGAAACGGTTTATAATTAGCGGCATATTCAAGTCGCCTTGTTTGGTGAGATAGAGCCTCATACCCGAGTCGGGCGAGAGCATATTGAGGTTGCTTTCCGAAACGAAATGGTTGATGAGAATCTGTTGAAAAATCAAGTTGTGAATTTCAACCCTGCCATCTTTGTTGGCCTTGATAATGGGAAACATATTGGCAAATTTCATCGTCGGATTGTTGACATCAAGCGGAATCGAATAATTCTCCATCAACACAGCCCTGATAAATGCCTTTAACTTAGGATATTTGGCAAGGTTGTTAATCATACTTTCTGACAGATTTGTCTTTTTGGCGATGATGTTTTTTGCGGCTTCTTGCACGCCGTTCTTTGTCCAATCTCTGTCTAAATTCTCGTCAATCTCTTTGCATACCCCACTTACCAAAACAGGATACCCCGAAGTATATTTGTAAATCTCCTGAGAAATTTCATTGATGTCAAAACCTATATGGTTTTCATTCTCGTAATCGGCAAGCATTGTGCTGATTTCCTGAGGGTTGAAAGTCATATCAAGTTTGTAATCGGCGGCAACGTTCCACGGCGAATTGTACTTTCGCTCCTCAATTATTAACGGTAAATTTGTAATATCTTTAACGCTTACAAGAATTACGCTATGAAAAATTGACGTTCGTTCAAAACTATTCCTTTCGATATATTCAGCCCTAAAATGACTCAATAAATCCGCTAATTGCGGAATGATAAACCTATCGGCGTTATCAATGATTAATACTACTGGTTTGGAACTATTTTCACAGAGTTTTCTTGTCGCTTCATCAAGTGAATGAAAAGAATCAATATTGGCAAATAAATTATCATTTATATTGTCATCAATTAAACGTCCTAATGCTTTGCAAAATGCAGTATCCGATATACAGTCATTTTCGTTTAGATTGTTAAAGTCAATTACTACAACCATGTATTCGCCGTTGAGGTGGTTGTAAATCCATTTCAACGACGTTGACTTGCCAAACTGCCGCGCACGGTTGATGGTGAAATATTTGCCAAAGTTGATGAGACGTTCAAAAACTTTCATCTTGTTGGTGGTGTCCACCATATAGTGCCGTTTCGGGTCGCAGGTTACCTCTGTATTAAATTGTCTTGCCATCACAATCAGGGTTTTTATTCTCGGTAAAGTTACAAAAAAAATCAGAATTGCAAAATGATTTTCTACACATTCTTGATTTTGCATTATAAAAAAAATTGACTATATTTGTGGCGGAAAGTAACATTAATCGTTATTGACTATGAGCGAAATTACTACTGATTTGATGAGTGCTGTTAAGACAATTAAGACAGCCATTTTGCAGAGCCAATACAAAGCAGCAAAAACCGTTAATGCCGAGCAACTATCGTTGTATTTCGGCATTGGTAAGTATATTTCCAAAAACTCACGCAATGGTTTTTGGGGTACAGGGGCAATTGTAAATATAAGCCAACAACTTCAAAAAGAACTGCCAGGACTTCGTGGTTTTTCTTGCGAAAGCATTAAAAAAATGCGGAGGTTCTATGAACAATGGTCGTTTATCGTAAATCGGTCGCCATTGGCGACCGATTCGCAACTATCTGATAATAACGAAGATATAAAAATCGATTCGTTAACTACTGCATTTAGATTGCCAAATACTATCGATTTTAATGCACAAGAATTTTTGTCAATTAGTTTTACTCATCATATTGAAATCCTCAATAAAACCGAAGAATATTATGAGCGTATTTTCTACATTCATCAGGCTTTCCAAAACAAATGGGACAAGTATAAACTTCGCGAAATGCTCAAAGCCGATTTATTTCACAAACAGGAAATTCTGCCAAACAATTTCTCAAAGTCGATGCCCGATGCAAAAAAGGCGTTGAAGGCTATTGAAATGTTTAAAGATGAGTATCTTTTGGATTTTATCAATGTGGAAGAATTGGGCGAAAGAGACCGTGAAGATATTGACGAAAGGGTTGTTGAAAAAGAGATTATACATAATGTCAAGAATTTTATAATGACTTTCGGACACGATTTTACATTTGTTGGCAACCAATATCATTTGGAAAAGTTCGGACACGACAATTACCCCGACCTTTTGTTTTACAATCGTGAATTGGCAGCTTTGGTTGTGGTGGAACTCAAAAAAGGCGACTTCAAACCTGCATATCTCGGTCAACTTAGTGCATATTTAAGGATTATTGATTCGGAAATCAAAAAGCCGTTTGAGAATCCTACTATCGGCATTATTCTTTGCAAACGTGCCGACAAGAGTTTTGTCGAATTTTTGATTCAAGGCTACGACAATCCAATGGGTGTTGCCACTTACAAAACCGCCGAAGATGTTCGCCGAGTGTTGCCGTCGGAGGAAGATTTACGAAAAATCATCGACCAAGAGTTTTAACCCTCCTCACACAATCTTTTGCCGAGTTCGTAAGCCTTGTTGAGGTCTTGCTGAAACTGCGTGTCGCGCACTTGTGCCTTGTGAGGCTCGCTGAATGTGGCGGCATCATAACGGTCGTAGTTAGAGAATTGGTAGGTGTCGAATGAGCGCAAAATCTCCGTTGGACCAAATACGCCGAGTTGATTTGCGCTGTTGTCCATCAGAATATCATAATTCATTTGCTTGTAAACAGTCTCGTCGGGACAGTTCATTGTGTAGATTGTGGCAGAATGTATCTTTTTGATAACCAACGGTTTGGTATAGTCGGAATAGTTGACCGTGGGAAACTCCAACCGCTCCATAAAAGCGCGCATCATTGCCGTCGGGTAGCCGCAATAGTTTGGCGAGCCGCAGATAAGCACGTCGGTGGCGACAGCCTTTTCGAGTATGGGCTGCAAATCGTCTTTGAAAGTGCAGATGCCCTTTTTGCCGCCTTTCAATTTGCAGGCGAAACAACTCATACAGCCCTTGAAATTCAGGCTTCGGTCGTAAAGGTTAATCAATTCGGTTTCTGCGCCCGCCTCAGCCGCGCCTTCCATTGCCCGTTTCAAAAGTTTTGCAGTGTTGCCATTCTTTCGCGGACTGCCGTTGATGAATAATGCTTTCATAATTTTTGCGATTTTTTGGGGTTGGTTTGTGAGGGCGAAGATAAGGAAAAATTTGGATTTTATGGAAAGACCGAAATAATTTTTTTAGCAAAAACCTTTCATCAATGCAGAATTTTTTATAATTTTGCCACGTTGTACAAACTAAAAACACGAACAATGAACAAAAAAAGCGTCGGGCAACCGATGTGAAATATAAACTAACATATTGTAAAACTTAGCGTTTGCTATTTATTTTAATATTTTCATTATTCTTTTTGCTATTATTTCCGCTAATCTTGGTGGAACAGCGTTGCCAACCATTTTATAACCGTCTTTGACATCAGTGTATATAAACCTAAACGAATCGGGGAAAGTTTGTATTCTCGCACATTCTCTAACACTCAAACGCCTATACAAATGTTCGTAACCTTTGGCAAAAATCCTTTGGTTATACGAAACAAATTCCATTTTAGGGGCTTGCGGATGTAACGGTTCGTTTTTGGCTTGGGCTTGTATTGTGAAAGAAACCTCATCCCAAGAACGGACACGATTCCTTGACATATATTTTGCATCAAAATTTCCAATATAGACATCGTGGTTTAGATACTTGTCATATTGTTGATTAACTATTTGATTGTCAGAATAAAAACGTGGTTCTTCCTTAATACCGCCAATTGCTTGTCGTAGTGTAATTGGCTTTTCTGTGGTAGGATTTGGGAAAAGACAAAATGTATCAAGTTGATTAACAATCCCAACAATAATAATGCGTTTTCTATCTTGTGGAATTTTAAAATCTTTTGCATTTAATAAAGCATACGTAACATCATAATCGGCATTTTCCAATTCGGAAATAAAATAATTGAGTGTCCCGATGTGTGTTTCAGACAATATGCCTTCAACATTTTCTATGACAAAAAACGACGGCTTTTTTTCTTTGATTAATCGAATGTAATCAAGGAACACCTTACCTCGGTCATCTTTCAGACCTAAATTTTTGCCACCTTCGCTCCACGCTTGGCAAGGTGGACCGCCTATAAAGCCATCACAATCAGGAATTTCGTCTGTCTTAATTGTGCGGATGTCTGCGGATACAAATTGAGTTTTAGGGTGGTTAAATTGATATGTCTGTTCAACTGATTTGTCAAAATCATTTGCCCAAACAACGTCAAAACCTGCCCTTGTAAAGCCTAAATCCAAGCCGCCGCAACCGCTGAAAAAAGAACAAACTTTCATATTGCTTTGTACTTTTTCAACGTGTTTTTTATCTGATTTGCAACGTGATACGCCAAATTGACAGGCACCGCGTTTCCTATCATTTTGTACCCGATATTCACATCATCATAGATGAATTTAAAATCATCGGGAAACGTCTGAACTCTTGCCACTTCTCGCACCGTCATTCGACGATACAAATTCTCCTTGCCGGGGACAAAAATTTGTTTATTTTTTTCTATTTTTATCATTTTCGGGGCTTGTGGATGGAGTTGGCATTGACGACCACTCGCTTGTACTGTAAAACCGGGTTCGTCCCACTGCCTAACACGATTTCTCGACATAAATATCGGCGAATAACTACCAATAAAATACTCGTGGTTAGGCACTTGGCATTTGTCTCCGTTAGTCTTGTTGTGAACAAGGGCGGGAATCGCATTGTCTTTCAAATCCCAAATTGCTTCTCGCAAAGTTGGTTTGTGCTCCAATGGTTTCGGATATTCAAAATCATTGATTTTTAAATCTTTACGAAAACCAATATAAAACACTCTATCACGGTCTTCGGGTACGTCAAAATCGTTGGCATTAAGCATTTTGAGGTAAACATCATAGCCTGCGTCGTCAAAAAGTTGCATAAAACCCTTCACCGCCTCGGAATGACGAGCGGCGAGCATTCCCGAAACGTTTTCCGCAACAAAAAACAAAGGTTGTGTTGTTTTCAATATGCGGATATATTCATAAAATAATTGACCTCGGGCATCTTCGATGCCTTTCAACGAACCCGCTTCACTCCACGATTGACACGGGGGGCCTCCAATAATGCCAATAATATCTTTTGGAAATTTATCTTCGCTTATTTTGCGAATATCATCGTCAAGTAGTTCTGTTTCAGGGAAATTAACCCTGAATGTCGGGCAAATTTGTTTGTCATATTCATTGGCGATTATGGTATGGAATCCGGCTTTATGAAAACCCAAATCCAAACCACCCGCACCACTGAAAAGGCTTATTATCTTCATTTTATTTCCAAATGCAATTTATAGTTATTATTGTAATTGGCAATCCTGCAATCTGAATGTCAAATTTTAACGATGGTTTTACGAAAGTTTCTGCATTATGAATGCGAAAAGTAAAATACCATCCTCCATCTAAATACATCTCGGCAGTATTACTTCTGTCGGGCATAAAATCCAGACTGATTATCCTTTTGGGTAAGGTGGCAATAGGGATTTCAATTTTCGGTTTAATGCATTTTGCAGGAGCATTTAATGTGCCGTGAATATTGTAGGATTGGATTTGTGTTTCCTTTTTTGCGTCAATGCTTATGATTTTATAAAAATCAAATTTGCTCAACAAATACTCAACCAACTTTTGTGGAATACTACTGTTGATATCACATTGACGTTTTATTTCGTTTATAAACGCTTGAACCAATGGTTTATAAACATCATTATCTTTGTCAGGCAACTCGCTAAATTTCGTATTCTTATTCTTTTCCTCTTCGAGGTATTCAAAAATTGGATTAACATCTGCCCAATATTGATCGGAACACTTAACGCCATACCATTTTTCACCGAAATCAATGGTTGCAGATAAACGACTGTGTTTTACTGCAAAATGATTGTGTTTAATGCTAAGACCAATTTCCCATTCAATATCATTCCTAACAATGATTATATCTCGGACGTCGCCAGCCTTTCCTGCCTCGTCCTTTTGAATGAAAAGTTGGATAACATCGTCATCCTTCTCAATCATTCTTGGCTCGCAGTCAAAAATGGATGGAATCATTGCCAAGGCACTTTGTTTGTAAAGTGCCTTTTCCACGCTTGAAAGCGTGTTGTATGCTTTTTGTGCGGCGTGGAAACTACTATTTATGACTATTTGCGCACTTCGAAACTTACTTATTTCTTCATAAAGTGCGTTCAAACAGACAAATTCGTAGGCTCTGCCTTGATTATTGCTGAGGTCGCTCATTTGTGTTTTCTATTTTGTTGCGAAATTACAAAAAAAAACTGACCTAAAAAATTTTTTTCAATAAAGTATCGTTCAAGAATTTTATTAAACAAGTTCTCTACCAACTATCGAAATCTCGTTAAATATTAGGCGTTCACGTTCTTTGGAGGGTTTTTGACAAAAAGTCTTTGAAAACATCGAAGAAAAACCATATCTTTGTCATCAAGAAAAATACAATCAAAGGATGTCTGACAAGCACAAAATATCAATCCGTTTTTTCAACGACCGTGAAGTGTGGGGAGAATGATGCCAACTCTAACTAAAAACCGAAAAACCTCAGTTGGTTAGCGACACTAACCAACTGAAAAAGTTATTCATCTTGTTTATTCCTTCTTTTCCTCTTGGGCTAAACATTCTTGATAAACTTAGCCGGATTGCCGCCTACGATGGTGTTTGGGGCAACATCTTTGGTAACAACCGCACCCGCAGCCACCACAGCGTTTTCGCCCACTGTTACGCCGGGCAGAATGGTTGCACCTGCGCCTATCCAAGCGTTACGGCAGATACGGACGGGCTTGCAGATGAGAATCTGTCGGTCGTGAAGGTCATGGTTGTTGCTGATTAACTGAGCGTTGGCGGCTATCATTACGTTGTCTTCGATGGTGATGCCACCGCGCGACATCATCAGGCAGTCGGGCATTATGAAAACATTGTTGCCAATTTTCACTTGGTCGAAGCAAACGCCTTTGAGCGGTGTCTGCAAAAATACGTTTTCGCCGATGTTTTTGCCAAAAAGTTCGCCCACCAAGGCGTTGTACTCGTCGGTGAAAGGCATTGTGTGGTTGAGTTTGAAAAGCACCTGCGCCTGACGCACACCCTCGGCGCGTTCTTCTGCCGTGGTCTGCCGCGGATCTACACGAAATTCTGTCATTTTTGTTGTGGTTTTATGTTTTTGGAATTTTTACACTGCAAATATAGTTGTTAGTTTTTAGACGATAGTTTTACAAAAGGAGCGGAAAATTTCACAAATGGGAGAAAAATTGGAAAATTACTCCTTCTGTTTCTCTGGATCTTGCATTTTGATGACTTTGGCAGGGCAGCCGCCCACAACGGCGTAATCGGGCACATCTTTGGTAACTACTGCACCGGCTGCCACAACTGCATATTTGCCAATCGATACGCCGGGACAGATGGTTACGTTCATGCCAATCCACGCATTCTTTTTGATGGTTACTTTGCCGTATGTGTATTTGGTGTGCCGCTCGTTGAAGTCGTGGTTTATTGTGGCGATGCGCACGCCCGGAGCCACCGACACGCCGTCTTCAAACTCAATGCCGCCCGATGCGCTCAGGATTGCCGAGTGGTTGATGAAAACGTTGTCGCCAAAGGTAACGCGGTTTCCAAAATCGCAGATAAACGGCGTGAGGATTCTTATGCCGTTGAGTCGGCGACCAAAAAGTTGCTCCAAATCAGTAACATAACTTTCGTCGTCGGGCATTTTGGCGTTTGCGATGGCGCAGAGTTTGCGCGAACGCATCATTTCGTCAACCGCTTCATTGAAGTACGGCTCTCTTACGTCGGTAGGTCCGCCGTTGTCCATCAGTTGATAGACATATCCTTTTGGGTATTCCATATTGTTGATTTTTAATATGTTGAACCGTTTGATTATCCGTAAGTTTCTATCAGATATTTCACAAATTGTGGGTCGGCGAAATTCACCGTTCCCGCATCGTGCTGATTGAGAGTGGCGATGGCCTTCATTTCGTCGTCGGTAAGGGCAAAATCAAAGATATTGAAATTTTGCTCCATGCGTTCCTTGTGTGTGGATTTTGGAATGGCGACAATACCACGTTGAGTCAGCCAACGGAGCGCAACCTGTGCGGCGGTCTTGCCGTATTTTTTGCCGATTTGCGCAAGGGGTTTGCTTTTGACGATTCCGTCCACGCCCTGACCTCCGAGCGGTCCCCATGCCATCACCTTAGTGTCGGTTTCTTTGAGGATTGGCTCAATGCCGTTCTGTTGGATTAACACGTTGCACTGCAATTGGTTGACCATCGGCTTGATGTCCACATAATGCGCAAAGTCGAAAAACCTTGCCGCCTGAAAGTTTGACACGCCAATTGCGCGGACCTTGCCCGCCTTGTAGGCTTTTTGCATCGCCCTCCACGTGCCAAAAACGTCGCCATAAGCCTGATGGATAAGCAAAAGGTCGATATAGTTGGTTTGCAGTTTGCGCAGGCTTTCGTCAATAGATTTGGCGGCTTTTTCCTCGCCTGCGTTAGATATCCAGACTTTTGTAACAAGGAAAATGTCTTCGCGGTTGACACCCGATTTCGTAATTGCTGCGCCAACGCCTTCCTCGTTGTAATACGCTTGTGCGGTGTCTATCAGTCGATAACCAACTGACAATGCGTCGGTTACGCATCTTTCGGCATCTTTGGGCGGTACTTGGAAAACACCATAGCCCAAGAGTGGCATTTCTACGCCATTGTTGAGTTTTATTGTTTGCATAATTGTCGCTAATTAGTTATTTTACAATCCTTTTATCCATTTCTCCACCTTTGCTTTCTCAGTCCTTACCTCGTGGCCGTAGATTGAGAAACCTTTTTGAACGTTGGCTTTTGGGAAGGCTTTCTTGACGTCGCTGACGCAGTTTGCAAGGCCGCTGCCTTCGTGGGTGGTGAAGGGATAGACGGTTTTGCCGTCAAGGTTGATGTCCTTGAAAAGCGTGAACATCACTTGCGGATAAGTTCCCCACCAAACGGGTCCGCCGATAAACACTGTGTCGTACTTGGAGAGGTCGGGTGCAGAGCCTTCGTATGGCGGAAGTTCGCCCTTGTTGGCCTCCTCCTTGGCGAGTTGGATGAGCGGGTTGTAAGCCATTCCGTCGTACTTGTGGGTAACGATTTCGTACTGAGCCGCGCCGGTGAGTTCGGAGATGTAGTCGGCAACGATTTTTGTGTTGCCAACCTCGATGTTGCCCACCGAGTAATTGTCGCCCGCGTGGGAGAAGAAGATTACGATTGAATTTTTCATATTGCCTGTGTTTTTAACGGTTTGCGAATTGCAGCCCGACACGGTAAACAGTGCAATCAAGGCTGCGAGGATTGATTTTAATTTCATAACATTTCAGTTTTAATTTCTGATGCAAAGATAACCGTTATTTATCAGAAATTAGTTTCACAAAAGGAGTGTAAATTTTCACAAAAAGAAGAAAACTTTTGTTTAACACTTCGCAAAGGTATTTTTTTTTGCAATAAAAAAGGCAGAAAAGAAAAAGCACACCGTCACCAACGGCTCACCGAAAAAGGCAGAGAGTTGAGCGATGGTGCGACGGGTGAAGTTATGCTGACCGTTTGGATTGTTATGGTATGGTGATAAAACAAAATAAGGGCTATTGACAAGCAAATGTAATCTTATTTTTTGTTCCAACAAAACCCAAATAATTCTCCACCATTAGAAGTTAACGACATAACTTTGTTTTGGTTTATAATTCTTGCGGTTTCATTTGAATATGAGGATAATTTGTCAAATGCGATAAAAATTTGTTTTGGTGAATTATTATAAATCGTCAATATATTTTCAATTGCATTGTTTTCAATATGTTTGAACATAACAGAATCGTGTACTAAAAACGGCAGTTTAGTCAATTTTAAAATGGCCAAATCAAATGAAATCAAATTTTTAAAATTTGTACCTGTTCCGTTGTCATCATCAGTTTCAAAAATATAACTATTTTTGGCTTTAAAATGAATCGACGGGGCTTTCTTGTCAATATTTATTTCATCGCTGACTTGTTCTAAAATAGTATTGATAGAATGCTCCAACTCATTAACAATATCCATAAATAAATTTTCATACTCTACCTTACATTCGTTTTCTTCGTCTTTCAATGATTTCAATTGTTCGTATTCTTTATTTTGTTTTTGCAAATTTTCAATTTCTCTCTGCAATTCAATTAGTTTGCCAATAACTACTTTTGAAAGAGTCTTCTTATTGTTTGTAATTTCAGTGATTTTAAGAGCAATTTCATTAATTTGTTCTTCCAACACAGAAATAACCATCTCTTTTTCTGATATAAAATTTGAAATCTCATTTTTCAAATTCTTTCTCAAAACAGAATGAAACACTTGAATATCTTTCAGTTTTTTCATATTTATGGATGGAAAAAACGAAATTAAATCTTTTTCATCTATTTTACTAATCGTATTTATTTCAGAGAGATTGCCCTCCAATTTGCTAAGCGATGCTTTTTCAATTGCACGTTGTCTTAGCAATTTAGATTTTTCAGATTCCAACTCTTTTGTTTGCTCCAACTGAAATGAATCCAAATCAAGCAAATTATTGTCGCTTTTGGTTGTTAATTCTTCTGATTGCTTGCTTAGTTCGTTGATTTTAATTAAATTTCCGCTATATGTTTTTGCATTTATTGATGAGATGAAACTATATTTTTGTGCTTTTTTAAATGATTCAAATTTATCTTTTGCATCTTTCACCTTGAATTCTGCCTCCGAAATGAGAGAATATTTACCAAACAATTTGATAAGTCTTAAAATAGAGGGTTCAGCACTTTCTTTTTCAAAAGATTGCAATGGTTGTTTTTCGTTGATGGTTGATTTGCCGTATATACGTGAATATACACCAACGGCATCTCTAAATGTCATAGACAACACTGATAAGTCATACATTTTTGACAACCAATCGCGGAATTCTTCTATTTTAATAAACTTGTTTTCGTTATAGGAAAACACCTGTTTCTTATCCAAAAAATCTCGATGGAATGAATAATCTATTCCATTAAACGAATATGTAAATTCAATTCGATGGTCGCCGACATTATCACGAATTTCTCTATTCTCGGCATACTTATCCCCACCAAAAACATAATCAATAACTAACAAGGATGTTGACTTTCCGATTGAATTAGAACCGTTGTCATCACCCAAAATGCAATTCAGGCCATTATTAAATATAATAATAGACTGATTTACAAACTTATCACATTTGATTAGTTTCAACATAACAAATTGATTTAGTTTCGTTATTGTATTCAATTTTATCTATTGCATACAAACAGCATACCGTATCCAAAAAATCGGGCATCAAAATTTTATCCTTAACTTGTTGGTACAATTCATATATACTCAATGTCGGTTTCTTGGACATTAGTTTTAGTATCAATACCATATCGTATATGACACTTTGTTTGTACGTATATATTTTATTAGGCAACTTCATCAAACACCTCGCAATTTTGAACAAAAAATGAAACAACAATCACACACGCATCATAATTCAGCGTAACATCTTTTGAATTAAGCCAATTTACTATGTTGTTAAATACGTCATCTTTATCTTCTGTACAACAACTTAAATATGCCGTATTAATTTGATTGGCTATTATTTTAAACTTTTTCTCCTTTTCATCTAAATTTCTGAGTTGTTCTTCTATAAACAAGTAATACTCAGAGACATAATGTTTAATTTTTCGCTTTAACAAACTATATTTGTCCTCTATCTTGTTATCAATTTTTAAAGATTTGTATTTTTCCAATTTATCAAATTCTTCATCGGATAATTTGGCTACAACTTCTAAAACTTTAACAATATCATTATCAATATTTATACTCGCTAATTCATCATCTGTTTTTTGTATGACTGATAATTTTTTCTTTATTGAAACTAAATTATTATATTCTTCAATAGTTTTGTCTGTATCATACTTATGATGACAAGTTTCGCACAGAGCAATCTTATTTTCATAAGATTCAGAATCTTCACCCAACAATTCCACCCCATCTAATATTTCCTTTTCGTGTTCAGTCGGACTGTGTGGAAATATGTGTGCTATTTCATAAATTTTGTCTTTCTTATTTTTACCATATATAGAACGGCTGCATATGGGACATCTAAAAGACACTTCTCTAAGGTGCATAATTTTTTCGCTGTCAGGAATGTTTCTACGTTTGTCCTTACAGTAATCAATGTCCTTATGATATACTTTTATACCCATTTAGTTGTCTTTTACGATTGATAATACGCCCGTTTCATAATATTAAACTTGATTTCCTCGTAGTCCATTTGTGGTTTGAAGGAATCCGTTCTCAATCCAATATTCAAAACATTTACAAAATCAGGTAAAGAATAATCGTCTTTACCCTCTCCTTATTTATTTTTATGCCTTGCTTGTTTTCCAAACCACTCAATCTACCTGACGAAAAAGATAGTTATTGAATGTAATCAAACTCGTTTCTTCGCATTACCAAAGGGTAACGTTCAGGATGTTTTAGACTTTCAACCTCCAAATCCACGTCAAGTTCAGGCCATTCAACCGCATTTTTCCCTAACATTTTAATATTAAGGATGTTTCTCACGGTCGCATCTTTCAGCCAAGGCACTCGGTTATATGATAGGAAATAGTCATTTCCTGCCACAGAAATCATAATTCCTTGATTATTAATCATCAACACGCTTGCCGATATGGCGTTTGTATTGTTCTCTAAAATCGTTTGCATTTTCTTCTACAAGTTTAATAATTTTATTTATCTCGTGCTCTGCAAAACCATCATTGTTTGCGAGTTCTATGTCAGGCTCCAACCATATTTTGGCTTCGCAATATTCTTTGAAAACGTGAATGTGCATTCTCAATTCTTCGTTGGAGAATATTTTGAACACAAATCCCTTTTCTCTTTTAAATGTCGGACTCATATTGACAATTTTGTTTAAAACACACCGCAAAGATATATTATTTTTGTTCAACAAGAAAATTTTTAATAAAAAAATGCAAAAAAATTGGTAGAAAAAAAGGAAATGAGTATATTTGCAAAGTTAATTAACCCTTACGGAAGTGAACGAAGACAAGAAATCAGAGATAATGAATCTCATTGGATATGGACTTGCAAAATTCGACAATGATTTTGCAAACGAGTTTGCTATGCCCTCAAAGTCCGCTTTTGCTCGTTATATTGTTGGTTTGGGATTGGCAAATACAGTAAAAGCCGTTACAAACAGAATGGATAGTTTCGATCCATATTTTGACAATGGACGTCGTGGTTGGTTTCAACGGAATCAGCGTGAACATATAAAATTGTTCATTGATAGTCTTTTTGGGAACGAAGATGTTAAGGGTTTTGCAAACGTCGTAAAAATGTTCATTCAAGAATTGAGTCCTGATGTTCAAATTGTAACTTCGCAAATACCCCCCTCCACAAAGTCGAAATACAAACTAATGCAAGAGACAGGGAAAGAGGCAGAATTCTATTTCATAAACAACTATATGAAAATTCCAATTTTTGTTGATGGTATTTTAGAAGATGCAAGATTATGGGGTGACGGCTATGATTTCCAAATCCAATGCAACGAGAAATATTTGTTAGCGGAAGTTAAAGGCCTACGAGATGCCAGTGGCTCTGTAAGGATGACAAAAAACGAATATTCAAAAGCATTGGAATACAATTCTAATTATATCCTTGTGGTCGTAAGCAACTTGCTCAGTACTCCTAAACTTAGCATAGTGGAAAATCCAGCGAAGCAACTTGTTTTTTCTCCACGAGAAATACAATCTACACAAATAAACTATTATTCAGAAATAATAAATTGGTGAGTTATGACAGTTGGTGCAACATTTGATTGGGGCGACGAGATTTATTCGTATAAATGTAAAGCCGAAGACTTAAAAATTGCTTTTGGCAAAGGTCGTTATGCCTATTTTACAAAAAAAGTTCCCAATTTTGTTAGGAGTTTATTTGAAATAAATATCTTAAAGGATGAAGATGGTAACCTAATTGAAAAAGGCTATGTAGCATTTTATAAAAGCATTGATGATAGTTGTCCTTATAAATGTTTTGATGCAGATATCAAATTTTTGAGAAACAACGAGGAAATAAGTGCTAAATTTGATTGGAAGGGAAAACATTACTCGTATAAATGCAAGTATGAGAAACTTGACAGAAATTATGAAGATGAAAGTTATGCATATTTTTTTAAAACTATACCGATAATTCAATGGAGTATGATTCAGATTAATGTCAATTTAGACGATGATTTAAACTTGACTAATGAAGGCAGTGTTTGGTTTTACAATGATAAATACGATTCATTACCACGTTATTCCTTGTCCATTCCAATCGATATTTTACAACAATAGTCATACATTTTGTAAATCGTTTTCTATATTGCTTTGTCGTTACCGTTAATGGCTGTACATACTGATAAAAAACAGATATATTTTAAAAGAGAAAAAAAGGTTTGATTTGTTGAATCATTCTTATAGACTCAACCACAAGGGAATTTCGTTTTAGTTCATCTCCTTTCTTGTGGTTAGCAACAGACATTCCCTGACAAGGTGGCGTTGCGATAAGCACGTCTAAATCAGATAAATGTTGCTGTTTTTTCCATTTTTCTATCTCACCAAAAACTTTATCTTGCGTCTCTTGAAGTGTCAAATCTCCACAAATATAACCACTGTCCAACAGACATTTATGATTGTACTTTTGAACATTAAGACGACGTTCAATCAATTCAACCGTAGCAATACAGTTGTATTCTTCCTGTTTAAAACCATAGCAACCGACACCGGCACTACTAAAAAGGCTAACGTAGGTAGGATGGTTTTGTAAAGGTAATTTTGTATTTTTTTGTTCTTCAATCAGTTGTTGTAATGTTGTATCTGCATACGTATCCCAAATTTGAAGTTTTTGTTTCTTATATTCGGGGTATAAAGATTTTAAGAATTTAAGTTCAAAAACTATTCTTAAATCATTTGGATCGTTATCCAATTCTCCTTCTCGACGAGAACCGACGCGAGCAATTTTTATAAGATACAAATCTCGTATTCCATAAAAATCCAAATCACATTGTTTGCCAATATACGGAATAAAATAGTATAACTTATTTAATGCGATAGTCGATGGAAAACGCTTCCCTGAGTAATATATCTTTGCTGTCCCGTTTAAAAAATGTTCAACGTTATCCTTTTTGACATTGCAAATAAGTACATTTTGCGACATATCCAAATCGCTCACGTCAATAGTTTGGCGCGAGTGGTTCACAATCTCTTTCGGATACTCTGAATGCACTTGAAACAAGTCCAACTGCACAGGCTTTAATCGTATATTTGCTTTTGTTGTCACTTTGTTTGTTCCTTTTGTTTTTCACGGCAAAATTACAAAAATACCAATAAAATGACAATAAAAAAACAGAAAAAAAACGCATATTATTTGTAATTATAAGACACTCAATCTTTTATACAGTTTCCACGCAAATTTTCAGTCAACTGTGGCGGCGAGGGCAATATATAAAAAAAACGACCCGCAAAACATTTGAGCATCGTTGAGAGGCTTGGCGGGTTCTAACGCTGCAAATGTAGGAACTTTTTTATTTCCACCAAATCTTTCCACAACTTTTTTTGTAAATATTTTCTAATTACTTGATACACACTATATCCACAGTGGCTCGTTGTTCCAATCTGCAACTGTTATATTCAGGGATGGCTGTTATCAAAAATATTCTCCCATACGTCTCATCGTCAACCGCTTCGAGCCATTAATTGCTGTTGCAAAAATACTCCGCCAAACATGCTATTTTTTGTTGAGTTTGGCGGAGTATTCTTCAGTTTTTATGGTTCGCAAAATGCTGTCCGATACGATAATTTGTGTTTAGCAAATTGTCTTCACCCTTTCAACAATCTTTTCTGCCGTTATGCCGAGCGATTCAAGTAGTTGCTGCGGGTTGTAGCGGTCGTAGAATTTTTTTTCGAGTCCGAGGTTGACTACTTTCATATCTGACGAGCCGTAATACGAGGCAATTTTTTGTCCAAAACCGCCGTCCAAAATGCCGTCTTCCAAGGTGATTACAAGGCTGTGGTTGGATTTGAGATTGTCTAAAAGTGCCTTGTCGAGGCCGCTTGCAAACCGTGGATTGATGAGCGTGGGCTTGAATCCGAACTCTTTCTCAATGGCTGTGGCGGCTTGTTCGCCTTTTTGGTAAAAATCGCCAAGGGCAACGATTGCCACTTTTTCGCCCTGTTGCTCCACCTTGTAGGTGTTGAGGTTGGCAAATGACTTGTCGGCATTGCGGTGCGTTACCTCGTTGCCCGGAATCAGAATCAAAACCGGATGTTCCCTTTGGTCGATTGACCAGTCGAGCATGTTGACATACTCTTCGGCACTCGTCGGGCAAAGCACCACAAGATTTGGAATGTTGGAGAACGCCGCCAATCCAAATATTCCAAGGTGTGTAACGTCGGTAAGACCGTCGAAAGCGGTGAAATTCATCAGCATCGTAACGGGAGCGTTGTTGATGCAGACATCCTGTGAGATTTGGTCGTAGGCGCGGGTCAGGAATGTCATGTTGGTAACAACCAATGGTTTAGCCCCGTTGGTGGCAATTCCCGAAGCAATGGCGACGGCGGCTTCTTCGGCGATTCCCGTGTCGATGTACTGACTGCCGAGCTGTTTGCGCTCCTCAATGCCAAGACCCACAGCCATGGGCATCGCAGGCGTTACCACAATTACATCCTTGTCTTTTTTTACCTTGTCCAAGATGTATTTCTGAGTGATTTCCAGATACGATTCGCCGCTGCCAAAATCTATTGTCGGCTTGCCTGTGGCACGGTCGAAAGGCATAGTCCAATGCCAAGCCTCGCGGTTTTGTTCGGCGAGGGCATATCCTTTGCCTTTTATTGTATGTATGTGAACGACAACGGGTTTGGTCGTGTCCTTTACCTTTTGGAACGCCTTGATGAGCGCGGCGATGTCGTTGCCGTTTTCTTCGTAAATGTAGTCCAGTCCGAACGCGCGGAACCAGTTGTTTTGCGCCTTGCCGTTGCTCTCTCGCAATTCTTTGAGATTCTGATAGATGCCGCCGTGGGTTTCGGCAATTGCTTGTTCGTTGTCGTTAACAATAATGATGAAATTGCTGCCAAGTTCCGAGCCGGCAACGTTGAGGGCTTCCATCGCCTCGCCGCCCGAAAGCGAACCGTCGCCGATGACCGCCACGATGTTTTCTCTGCGGCCGAGAATGTCGCGCCCTTTGGCAAGTCCGAGCGCAAGTGCGATGGACGTGGAGGTGTGTCCGATGTTAAAAAAGTCGTGTTCGCTTTCCTCTGGATTTGAATATCCCGAATCTTCGGCAAACCTTGTGTCGTCGATGTATCCCGCCTTGCGACCCGTGAGAATCTTGTGGGGGTAACTCTGGTGCGAAACGTCGAAAACAAACTTGTCTTTGGGCGAATCGAAAACGTAATGCATTGCTATTGAGGCTTCTACAAAACCAAAGTTGGGTCCAAAGTGTCCACCTACTTTTGTGAGCCTGTTGAACAATGCCTCGCGAATTTCATCGGCGAGGGTTTCCATTTCGCTTATCGTCAATTTCTTGACATCTGCGGGGGAGTTGATGTTGTCTAATATCATGTTTCTTTTTATTTCAATTTGTTATATGTCTCATCGTCAACGGGTTCGAGCCATTCGTTGCTGTTGCCGGGTTTGAGGTCGGCGTGGTAAGTCAGGTGCTGCATCCAACTATCGGCGGCGGCTCCGTGCCAATGTTTTACGCCTTCGGGAACGGCTATCGTAACGCCCGGTTTTAGTTCAACGGCTTCTTTGCCCCATTCCTGATACCAGCCGCGTCCGCTCACGCATATCAACATCTGAACAGCGCCGTGGTGAACGTGCCAATTGTTGCGGCATCCGGGTTCAAAGGTAACGTTGCAAAGTCCGTTGTCCAAGACCGCCAAATAACTGTTGCCGATGAAATATTGCGCGTAGGCGGTGTTGGGATTGCCGAGCGGCCATGCAGAGGGCGAAATTACGGGAGTTTGGTCGCCTTTGACGGTGGCTATTGCCGCCTCGCAGCGTGTGGCTTCGGCTGTGAATCCGTGGCTTTTGAGCGACGACACTATCCACTGCAACTGGCTGTCGGTAACGCCCATGTTTTTTGCGCCTTGAACGTGTGCAATCAACTGTGGCATAACGTTTTCCAATCCGCTCAACGCACTCACGGTAACAAGTTCGCGGTCGGCGTGTGTGAGAACGTCGCGGGCAAAAATGTCGCCAAAAAGATGCGCTTTGAGGTAATAATCCTCGGCGGGGCAGAATGTGTAGTTGAACGGTTTGCCCGACAGTTTGGTCTGAACCTCAGAGCCTTGTTTCAGAGCGTCGTAATCAGACGGCATCGGCGACGATTCTGCGCCTGTGGCAACGTCTTGGCGTTGCTCCATTACCTTCTGCAATGTGCCTAACGCATTTAGCGAGCGCGGAAAACCCGTGTAGGCGTAGAGTTGCGAAAGTGCCTCTTTGATTTGATTTGCAGAGAGTTTGGCGTCGAAACCCTCGTTGATGGCGTTCATGAGCGATGATTGGTCGCCACGAGCCTCATTGCAAGCGATTGCCGTAATGGCAGAGGCTTGTTGTTCTGTAAAAGTCAATTTGGACATATCTTTCATATTGTCAGTGCTTTTAGAATTGTTGTTGCAGCCCGACACTATTAACAATGCCGTAAGTGCTGCGATGATTGTCTTTAATTTCATAATGTTTTGTTTTATTATGATGCAAAGTTAGCCGAATTTTTACAAAAAATAGTTTCACATTTGGAGCGAAAAGTTTCACAGAATGAAGAAAAGTTTTTATCTTTGCCCTATGAAACCACATTTCTATTATTCATCAGATATTAACGGCATCAACGCCGAGAGCCTTGCCGATTGTTGCTTGCATTTGATATGCTTGGAGGGCGAGGGCAGTTTTGTGTATAATGAACGGTGCTTCCACTTTGTAAAAAACAGCCTTGTGGTTGTGCCATCGCCTTGCAAAATCAAGAATATTGCAGTGGTGGAAGGCTCTGTGTTTGAATGGTTTGCAGCACCGAATAGTTTTCTTGGCGGACTGTTGCCGTCTAATAATTACAGCATCGGCGGCTCTATCAGCCTTAATGCCAACCCCGTGATTCCGCTCTCCGAAAGCGACGCTCAACGTTTCATCGACGACATCCGCCGAATCCGCCACCGTTTAGACGACAGCGATTTCCTTTTTTATATCGAAATTATTGGAAGTCTTTGTCTTACAATGATTTACGATATTTTTGAATTTCACGCCAAATATTACGGCACCACGCAGCACACCGACCGTGCGGGTTATATCGTCAGCCAACTTATGGACTTGCTGTCAACGGGAATTTGCCGCACCGAGCGCGAAATGCGTTATTATGCCGAGCGTCTCAATGTGTCGCCAAAATACCTCTCAGCCACCGTCCGCCGAATGACGGGCAACAGCGTAACATCGTTTATCGACCGCCACGCCGTGCCCATCCTCAAAAAATATCTCAACGATCGCCGCCTTTCGATAACGCAGATTTGCGAAAAAATGAATTTCACAACCCTCTCATATTTCAGCCGTTACTGCAAAAAACACTTGGGAATGTCGCCACAAGAATATCGGAAAAGTTTGCAGCCGAGGTAATGACTATTCGCCTCCTGCCAACTTCCATTCTGCCTCGCTGATTTTGAGTTGAGAATAGGATTCGGTGTATTTGTCGCGGGATTGTTGGTAGAGGAGTTGGGCTTGGAGAAGGTCTGACATTGAGAGAGTTCCGGCGTCGTAGCCGTCGCGGACAATGCGGAGGTTTTCTTCGGATTGCGAAATGCTCAGACGTGCAATTTCAAGTTGTTGACGCGATTCCACAACGCCGTACCACGCCTTTTGAATGTTGATTTTCAGGAGTTCGGCATTTTCGGTGAGTTGGTCTGCCGCCTTCTGACGGTTGATTTCGGCGCGTTTGATGGCGTGGGAGCCGCCCCACCAATCCGAAATCGGGACATTGACCGTTGCAAACACCATCCCAAAAGTGCGGTCGTTTTCCATAAGATTGTGATACATATAACCCGCTCCAACTGCCACAGAAGGCAGATTTTTGCCGGTTTCAGTCTTCTTTTGGAGTTCGGCAATTTTTACTTGCTTTTCCAACAACTGATATTCAGTCGTACCTGTTACCGCTTGGCTCAGGTCGGCGGTGGGTTGATTGTCGGCGTAATCTTCTGTGTATGAGATTGTAAATGTTGAATCTTCAAGTCCGCAATGTTGCACCAAAAGCATTTTGAGGAGCGAAATTCCGTTTTCAAGTTTCACGCGCTGCGATGCAATTTCGTTTTTTCGGAGTTGAACTTCCAAAAGGTCGTTTCTCACTGCAACTCCCGCATTTACAGCCGCTTCCACGTCATTGAGGGTTTTGGTCAACAATGAATCCACGGCGTCCAAAGTACGTGTTTTTTCTTCGAGTGAAACTAATTGCCAAAAATATTCGTCTGTGGCTTTAATAACTTGTTTTTCTGAAAGTTGCGTTTGTAAATCCACACACTCTTCGCCCTCCTTTGCAAGACGGTAGCCGTTGATGATTTGTCCGCCTGCATACACTGGCTGAACCGCTGTTACAGAGCCAATTATGCCGTCTTTCATCATTGCGATTGAGATTGGATTTCCAAGTGCCGACAACGCTTCGGGCGGGAGGCTCTGCGACAATGATGCGCCCAATTCTTGCGGAATCATTTCCGACGGATTGATGTCGGTTTTTGCCATTTCGCGGCTTGCATTGAACCACAATCCCGTCGCGCTCACCTGTGGGAAAAACTTTGTGAAAACTTCCTTACGTTGTTCGCGTGCGGCGTCGGCACTGTAACGCGCCGATTTTATCGAATAATTGCCCGCCAACGCCGAATCCCTCAGTTGCTGCAACGTGTAAGCATTTTGCCCACCGGCATTGAGCGACGCCAACACTGCCGAAAATATGATTGCTAATATCTTTTTGTTCATTGATTTTGATTTTTATTTTCATTATTCACCTTCCAATACACCACTGGCAACATCGTAACTGCCATAATCAGTGCGCCGATGCCGCCGGCGAAGATTGTAACGCCTACGGGCATCCAAAACGACGATTGCGCAATTATCATCGGCACTACGCCTACCGCTGTTGTGGCTGTCGTGAGGAAAATCGGCACCATACGCCTTTTGCCCGCGTCAAATGCCGCGCTGCGTATGCTTGCACCCGTGGCGGCGATGTTGTCCGCGTGTTCAAAAATGAGGATTTCATTGCGCATTATCATTCCCATCAGGGTTATGAGTCCAAAGATTGATGTCAAGCCTAACGCCCTGTCCATCAGTCCCAAACCTATCAATGCACCCGGTGTCATCAGCGATAAGGCTGCCATACAAATTGTCGTGATTCCATAACGTTTGAAATTGAACAAGAGGAAGAAAAACACCATTACCATTGCAAGCACAATGCCCCAAAATATCTGTGGCAGAGCCTCGTCGCCGTATTCAAGTTCGCCGCCGAGTTCGTATCTAACGCCTTGGGGCAGAGTGAGTTCTGATTTTGAAATTTCATCAATGCGCTTTTCGACCGGCGCGGTGAACACCCTCGGTGCAAACTGCGCCTTTACCGTGATGCAACGCTCGCCGCAGCGGTGGTTGATTCGGCTCTGGCTCCACAATGGCTCCACGTCGGCTATCTGCCTGATTGCCACGGTGTAATTGTCGGCGGGCGAGGGCATTAGAGTTTGAGGCGACGCGATGCCGATGTTGTTGATGTCAGAAAACTTCAAACCCGCTTTGTCACAGATTGTTATGCCGAGTTCGTAACCATTTTCCCAAATGCTGCCCGCCTGAATTTCGCCGGTATAAGCCGCCAATGCAAGCGCAATCGAGGAGCGTGAAAATCCCGTCTGAGATGCCGCCACAGCGTCGGGACGGATATCAACCAATGGATAAGAGCCATTAAAATCGTTATGAACCCATTCAATTTCAGGCATTAAGCGCATACGGTCTTCGAGCATTTCGGCGGCGGCGAGTAGCGAGTCGATGTTGTCGCCATAAAACCTGTATTCCAACTCGTCAACCTCCAAATAATCCAACCTTTTGAACTTGACGTATGCCTCAGGGAAACTCTCCGAAAGCATTGATTGATACTGATATAGCATTTCGAGAGCGTCGTCCTGCGACGTAGTGTTTACAATCATTTGAGCAAAATTTTTGCCCGCCATCTGCGGCGCGTAGGCATCCATAAAACGCGGCGACGAACAGCCGATAAATGATGTTATGGACGTTGCACGTGGGTCGGCAGCGATGATTTTGCGCACGGAATCCGCAACCGTGCGAGCCTGCGCAATGCCCTTTCCCTCAGGCAGAAAGATTTCCACGGCAAATTGGTCGCGGTCGGCGTATGGAAACAGTCGGATTTTTAATGTTGGCATTATCAACGACGAAAGCATTATTACGACAATGCCGCAAATGATTGTAAACCAAGGCTTTTTGAATGTGAAAGCCAACGTCCTGTCATAAATCCGCTGCACGGTTTTGGTGATGATGTTGCCGTCCGTGGAAACTTTTCCGGGTTTGATAATCTTCACTTCGAGAAACGGAATCACCGTCACGGCAAGCAAAAGCGACACAAGAAGGTTGATGGTGATTGTGAGCGGAAAATCTTTGAGCGCGTCGTGGAATGTGCCTTTCATCGTCAACAAAAACGGATAGAAAATCGCACATATACAGATAGTTGCAAGCATCATCGGCATAAAATATTGTTCAGCCGACTTTAACGCCGCCACCTTTGGCATAAAACCTTTGTTGAGGTACTCTAAGTAGCCGTCAATCACCACTATAGAATTGTCAACAATCATTCCCAAAACCACAATCAGCGCGGCGAGGGTTACGATATTGAGTTCGATGCCCGCCATATACATCACAGCCACCGACACAAACGTGCTCAATGGGATTGTTGCCGCCGCCACCACTGCCGAGCGCAATGGAAACAGCACCATCATCACCAAAATTATCACCGCCATCGACAGCAACAAGTCGCGCAAAAACGAACTTACGCTCATCGCCACAACTTTGGGCTTATCGGCTATGCGAGTGATAGTTACGTCGTCGGGCAGCGAGTTGAGGCGGAAGTCGTCGAGCACCTTGTCAACGTCCTCGCCGTATTGCACAACATTGTTGCCGGGGGTCATTTCCATCGAAAGCAATACGCAGGGATGCCCGTCCTGTTCGATGCAGGGGCTGTCGGGCGGATATTCGCGCACAACGTCCGCAATGTCGCCCACGCGGACGGTTTTGCCAGATGCTGGGTCGCTGTAAATTATTTGATTTTCAATCTCTTGCACGCTGTTGTTGACCGTGGAGACGTGTATCGGCACTTGATTGTCGGCGGTGTTGATGGAGCCGCCTGTGGTGCTGAAACCTTGCGCCGATAATTGCGACATCAAAAACTGTTGCCCTATGCCGTAAGCCTCTAAACGCTTGCGGTCGAGGTAGATAGAGATTCTTTCGCGCTGTTCTCCATAGAGATTCACATTGGCGACCGACGGAATACGGCGCAGACGGTCGGAGAGATTGTCTGCGTAAGTCTTTAATTCTCTGTAACTTCGCTGTGCGCTTTCGATGGCAACCAGCAATGCCGACGTGTTGCCAAAATCGTCGTTGACCACCACTGCAAGCACTCCAGAGGGCAGCTGAGCCTTGTAGCCATTGACGCCGTGCTTGATTTTGCTCCATACCTCGTCTTTGTTGTCAACATCGTCGTTGAGCCTCACCATAATTATCGCCATTCCGTTTTGGGAAGTCGAGGTGGTTTTTGTGCGGTTGACCTCCGAAAACGTAAACAGATAGCGTTCCAAGGGTTTTGTAACCTGTTCTTCAATCTCTTCGGAAGTTGCGCCCGGATACACCGCCACCACAACTCCCTGACGGATTACAACGTGCGGAAATTCGTCTTTGGGCATCACATACATACCGTAAATGCCTGCCACAAAGAGGATTGCAACAATCAGGAGCGAAATCGAATAATGTTCCAACGGCCATTTGAGCCATTTCATCTTGCTTTCCATAATCAATAAACCACTTTAACGCCTTCGCTTAATTTTTGATAACCTTCTGTAATAATGATATTTCCGGCAGAAATTCCGCTCGTAATCACCACGTCGTTGCCCACCATCGAGCCTGTTTTCACTTCGGCGCGTTTCACGGTATTGTCGTCGCCCACAATCCACACAAACAGGCTCCCGTCAAATCGTTTTTGGACAGCCGTAACAGGCAGTGTGATAGAGTTTTGGGTGTTGTTGTTAATATCAAAACTTACCTGAGCCGCCATTCCGGGCAGGAGTTTGTGGTTTGGATTGTTGACACTGATTCTGATGTCGTAGGTGTGCGTCATGGCGTCTGCAACGATGCCTTTTTCGATTTTTCCGCCGTTGATGCTCACGCCCGCCGCCTCAACATTGATGTTCGATTTGGTGTCGGCGTTGATGTCCGAAATTTCCTTTTCGGGAATTGCAACTTTTATCTTCACGGTGTTGATGTCGAGGATTGTAGCCACCGGTTGGGACGGCAGCGCAGTTTCGCCCGCGCCGACAAACTTTTTGCCAATGATTCCGCCCTGTGGAGCACGCAGGGTGCAGTCGTCGAGATTTTTTTGCGCACCCTCCAACTGTGCCTTTGCCTGAGCGGTTTTGCTGAGGATTTCCACCCATTGAACCTCCGACATCGAGCCTTTGTCGTGGAGTATTTTATAACGTGAGAGTGCGTCGTCGGCTTGTTGAGCGGCGGCTTTTGAGGCAGTGAGCAAGTTTTGGGCTTGCGTGTCGTCAATTTGCGCAATCAACTGTCCCTTAGATACTTGCATACCTTCGTTGATGGGGATGTTTTTCACCACGCCCATTGTTGTGAAACTCACTGCAACTGCCTGATTTTCTTCCACAATGCCTGTAAAAGTTCTGCCGAAAGAAGCGACATTATCGCCGCCCGCAGTCTGCACGGCGACCCTCACAGGCTGTTTTTGAGTATTTACCTGGCTCTGACCGCCGCATCCCGCAACCCCAAGAGCCAACATCATTGCTAAATATACCTTGAAATTCATTTTTGTAACATTTTTCAGCGACAAAAATACAGAGATTTCAAACATAAATAATAGCCGATTTTTCTGCAAAAATGGTAGATTTGGCGGGAAAAAAGTTAACTATTGCCAAAGAATTTCTTGTTCCCATCCATTAGGGAAACCCATTGAAGACGGATTTATTGTTGGATATTTTGCAATCAATTTTTTTAGTTCTGTGCCAAAAGTATTTTTGGGGTCGATGCCATTAATGATATATCGTATTATTGCTAATGTGAAATAGACACGTTGTGTGCCTGATGTAGGGATTTGTATAAATGTTCGTCGTGTATGCCTTGGCATCAATGGACGTATTCCAAAAACTCGATTCCACAAACGTGCGTGATGTGCACAGATATTGCGTACATAGACTAATGTATGCAACCACGAAACAAATACAGTGTCGCTAACACCAAAAAACGAGGCTACATTTCTTTTGGGTAAACCAGGCTTTAATTGTTGGTATAATATAGACATTGTACCAAAAGAAGTGATTTCTAAAGTTATCCAACTTGGAGGAAATGTGTCGCTGTATTTGCATTGAAATGCCTTTACAAATTGTTCGTCGCTACGGTTGTATTCCTCACTTATATTTTGCAATGTTTTTGCATGCTGAACTACGTTAGAAAACAATGTTGCATCTTCAAACCACAATCCATTATGGGCTTGTGATAGAATATATGCCATTTGAGTTCGTACTGCAACTTCTATTATTTCAATGTAAGTCATTACAAGATGTCGTAGTTGACAGTCAAACTCATAGAGTGTTTTGGCTTGTTCAAATGTTGTTCCCGATTTAAAGATATGTTTTTCCTTATCGGCAAGTAATGGATACCAATAACCGCTCATTCGGTAGTAACTCACCTGTTTTAGCCATTTTTCAGCCTCTGGCTCGCTACCGAATGTCATTCCTCGTTGTTTGAGAATCTTTATCTGGTCGGCAAATGTCTGTATTTGCTTTGTGTAAGGAACTTTCATACTTAAAAAATAAAAGACTCACCCTAAGCGCGCTGTTCAATGGGAAGCGGGGTGAGTTTGTTGCTGCAAATTTAAATAGTTTTTTTTATATGGAAAACCTTTTATAGTTTTTTTTATAAAAATCTATCGACCCAATTCTCTTTTGCCATTCTCGCAAAAAATCAATACCTTTGCCGAAAACTCATCAATCTACTATGCACCAAGAAGAAATCACCATACAATCGCTTTCGGTAAATGACTGTATCAAAGTCAGTTATTGCGACAACAATGTGATGATTGTTGACGATGTGCAGGAGTTTGCGGCTATTGGGGCGGCGAGGCTGTCGCTCAATGGTATCGCGATTTGCACCAATGGAAAAATCACCGGCAGTATGAACGGTCGTAAGATTGAAATCTCTAAAAATGAGGTGGCGATTATCCCGAAAAATGCGCTCGTTACAGACCTGATGATTAGCCCGGATTTCAAGTTGAAGGCGTTGTTTTTTTCCGAAAAAATTCTCCAAAGTTTCCTTCACGAAAAAATCAGCATTTGGAATGAGATGATGTACATCCACTGCAACAATGTTTTCACTCTCGGCGGCGACGATGTGAAGTTTTATGAACATTTTTACTCGTTGCTGAAATTTGTGGTGGAGCGCGGCAAAAACCGTCCTTATTATAATGAGGTTGTGCAGTCGCTTTTGAAGTCGGCGTTGTTGGGAGTTTGCAGCGAGTTTAAGCACCGCCAAAAAGCCGCTGAAACGCCGCCTGTTGCCACTGACAACAATCTTCGCTCATCGCCTGCGGTTTATTTTCAGCGTTTTTTGGACATCATTCACACCGTGGAAATCAAACATCGCACTGTGGAATGGTACGCACGTCAACTTTGCATTACTCCCAAATACCTCTCCGCCGTCTGCAAGTCGTGTTCGGGCAAGACAGCCCTCGAATGGATTACAGAGTCGCTGATGGAAAAAATCAGGTTTTATCTTAGCGACACCAATTTGAGTATCAAACAGATATGCGACATTCTCGGTTTCGCAAACACCTCATTTTTCGGACGTTACGTCAAGGAGCATTTCGGTATGCCGCCCGCACAGATGAGAAAGAGTGGGGCGGAGGGTAGGTCGTAAATACAATTATCACAAAATCATCCCCGCGCCCACGGTCTCAAACGTAAACGGGTCAACAAATATCAGCGAGCCTAAAACCTTATTTTTGGCATAACTTTCATACACCAAAGGACTTGCGGTTTTGAGTTGGACTTGTGCGATGTCGTTGAGTTGCAACTCGTTAACACCTGAGATTTTTTCTTGGGTGGAGATGTCAACGCGGAAATCTATTGCCGTAAACAAGCCCTGAACCTCTTGTGTGGCGTGGCGGACGATGTATTTTTTGCGGAGTTGCATCGGCGAGGGGTTAAACCAACAGATATTCAGCGTAAACTGATTACCCACTTGTGGAATGTTGGCGTCGTCGGACACCAAAAAGTCGCCGCGCGAAATGTCGATGTCGTCGGCGAGAGTGATGTCAACCGATTCGCCTTCTTGCGCTTCGGAGAATTTGTCTTTGCCGTTGTAAATACCTTTAACAGTGGACGTTAAACCTGACGGAAGGATTTTTACCTTGTCGCCCTCTTTGATAACGCCCTGAGCAATGCGTCCAGAATAGCCGCGAAAATCGGCAAACTTGTCTGAAATCGGTCTTATAACATACTGCACAGCCATTCGGAAGCCCTGATTATCAGACTTTTTGATTTCAACAGTTTCCAAATATTCCAAAAGCGGTTTGCCGGTGTACCAAGGCGTGTTTTCAGATTTATTAACCACATTGTCGCCGTTTTTGGCACTGATGGGAATAAAGTCAACTGCCGGAATATCAAGGTGTTTTGACATAATGTTGTAGTCGGCTATAATCTTGTCGAAAGCTTCCTTAGAAAAATCCACCAAGTCCATCTTATTGATACACACCACAATATTGCGGATTCCGAGGAGCGAGGCAATAAACGAATGGCGGATAGTTTGCTCCATTACACCGTGGCGGGCGTCGATTAGGATTATCGCCAAATCTGCCGTAGAAGCACCTGTAACCATATTTCGGGTGTACTGAATGTGTCCCGGAGTGTCGGCAATGATAAATTTGCGTTTTGGAGTGGCAAAATATCTGTAAGCCACATCGATAGTGATGCCCTGTTCGCGCTCGGCTTTGAGACCGTCGGTAAGGAGAGCAAGGTTAACTTCTTCATTGCCACGACTCTTTGATGCCTGTTCCACGGCTTCGAGTTGGTCTTCAAAAATCGACTTAGAATCGTACAAAAGTCTGCCAATGAGTGTAGATTTTCCGTCGTCAACGCTGCCCGCCGTCGAAAAGCGGAGCAACTGCATATCTAAATATCCGTTTTGTGTCATAACTATTATGAATTATGCATTATGAATTATGCATTGTTTTTACGGTGCAAAATTCGGCATAATTGTTTTTCTGACGGCATTTTCGACGGTGTAAGATTACATTAAAAAAAATGCAGGATTGCAGTTTTTTCCCCGAAAATGATTGCCACCAATACTTAGGCAAAAGTGAAGTTTAGTTTTTGACAGGGAAATTAAATGTTCAAAAAATATTTGAAAAAATTTTTGTCAAATCAAAGATAAAACGCTACATTTGCAGAAACTATAATCAGGATTACTATGGGACAGTATATCGACAATGGAAATTTGCCTTTCAGACGTATCTTAAACAGTGATTTTACCGATAAGTCAGGGTTGCTGAATATTCTGAACAGGAATATGGACACCGAAAATAGTTTTATGTGCGTATCCCGCCCACGACGTTTTGGCAAGTCAGTGGCGGCAAAGATGGCGTATGCGTATTACGACAGAAAATCGGATTCAAAGGAACTTTTTAAAGGTTTGGAAATCACCAAGTCGCCTGATTATGAAAAACATCTCAACAAGTATCCGACAATATACATCGATTGGAATGAATTTGCTAACATCCCCGACAAAGATAAACTGAGAGTGGCGCAACAAAGGATTGTTGCCGACCTGAGGGAAACTTATGAAAATATTTTGGAAGAACAGAACGAACTTGGCGTTGCCCTTGCCGAAATCAACAAAAAGACAGGCGACCGCTTTATCCTGATTATCGATGAGTGGGATATGCTCGTAAGAGATGTTACACAAGAAATTCAGGACGAGTATGTCAACTTTCTGCGCTCGATGTTCAAGACTAACAAAGCGAACAATGTATTTCTCCTTGTATATATGACGGGCATTCTGCCGATAATCAAGATTAAGACGCAATCGGCGTTGAACAATTTCAGAGAATACAGCATCATTTATCCCGCCAACACCGCTAAATATTACGGATTTACAGAGACGGAAGTAGAAACGCTATGCAAAACACACAATATGAACCTCGAACTGATGAAACACGCATACGACGGCTACATCATCGGCGAAGAAAAATCGATGTTCAACCCTAATTCTGTGATGCAATCCATTGAGTACCGCACATACGACAGTTTTTGGTCAAGGACAGCGTCGTTTATGGCAATAGAAAGTTACCTGAACATCGATGCCGACCAAGTGCGCACCAAAATCATCAAGATGATGAATGGTGAAGAAGTGGTAATAGAACCGACAAGTTTCCGCAACGATATGAAAAACATCGAGACGAGTGACGACGTGCTGACATTGTTGGCACATCTTGGATATTTGTCGTACAACCCTGAAACTCAATCTGTAAGGATTCCTAACACAGAAGTTAGCGCAGAGTTCAGAAACGCCGTCCGCTTTGCGGGTTGGAAAGAGTTGTCCAAAGCGGTTGGGCAGTCACGACAACTATTGGAGGACACCATCAACCTCTGCAAAGACAAAGTGGCGCGTGCCTTCGACGACTATCATTTTGAGGCGTCGTCAATTTTGGAATTCAACGACGAAAACTCAATGCGGTGCGCAATAACGTTGGCTTATTACGCCGCCAAACCTTTTTACAAGATTTTTCACGAACTGCCTACGGGCAAAGGTTTTGCTGATATGGTTTTCATTCCGTTGCCCAAGTCGCCGCGCCCTGCAATAGTCATCGAACTCAAATACGACAAGACAGCCGACTCCGCCATCTCTCAAATCAAACGCAAAAATTATCCCAAGAGCCTCCAAGGTTTTTCCAAACGCATCGTGCTATGCGGCATCAATTACAACAAGGAAACTTCTAAACACGAAGTGGAGATGGAGGTGATTGAAGGTGAGGAATAAAGTGATTATCCTGCCACTTCGTCGAAATGCTCTATTGCCCATTGAATCAGTCCCGAAATGTAAGGCATTAGTGATTTGCCGGTGTCGGTGAGTGAGTATTCCACTTTTGGAGGCACCACAGGATAGACCTTGCGGCAAAGGAGGTTGTCGCTTTCGAGACGTTTGAGGGTAGCCGACAACATCTTTTGCGAACAGTCGGTCATCAAGTTGCGAAGTTCGTTGAACCGCAAAACACCGCTTTCGCTCGCATTAATGGAATACAACACCAACAACGACCATTTGTCGCCAAACTTGCTGATTACCTGTCGTATAGGGCATTTGTTATATTTGTCTTGAAAATCATTCATAGCGCAAAGATACGAAATATTCCCCAAACAATCAAGAATATTTTTCGCCGACATAACCGTTGCCTGCCTCGCCCGTTATCAGGTTGAAATGCCTAAGCACCGGCGGCGTGGGTTCGAGGTCGTAATAATCCATTTCGGCAATGTTCATCGAAAAATACGCCAACTGATCGTAACTATCGTAAAGTCGCGACAAAACTGGATTGTTGTCAAAAATCCACTTCTTGATGTTGTCGTCAACGTGAAAATTCACCTGTCCCGAACAACGAACCGAAATTTTGTCTTTCATACTAAGAATCTCGATGTCAGGATTTTGCAGCAACTGACGGTAAACCGCTTTTTTGAACGACGTGGCAAAATACAACACTGTTCCGTCCTGTTTCATTATCTGAAAAACACGGATTTTTGGCAAGCCGCCTTCACAAGTTGCAAAGGCGACTTCATTGTTTGCTTTGAGGAAATCCAACGCTGTCTGCATAGTTACCAAGAGAGTTTTTCGTTAAGGATGATGCCGTCTTCCATTGGTGAATCTTTCTCAGTGAAAGCGTTGGCCTTGTATTGGATGCAAAGCATTGTCAGATTGGAAGTTCCGCTGTTTTTGAGGGCGCGTTTGCCATCGGGCGAAACCCTTATAATCGAACCTTCCGACACCGGGAAAATTTCGCCGTCCACCTGATACTGACCTTCGCCGGAGATGATTACATAAATCTCCTCGTGAGTCTTGTGCGTGTGAAGAAAACCGCTGTCCTGACCCGGCACAAGTGTCTGAAAACTCATTTCGGCACCTGTCAAGCCTAATGCCTGCGAGAGAAACACCTTGCCTTTGAGCGTAAAGTCCTTGCCCATAGGAAGTTCGTAGTTGATTACTTCGTTCATCGTGCCGAGGTTAACGGCGTTGAAATTCTTTCCTGATTTGATTTGCTGTACTGTCTTCATTTTTTTTACTATTTAATAAATTGTTTGTTGATTTGTTTTACGCTGCAAAGTTAATCCATTGAAAAACAATACGCAAGAAGGCACTTTTTTGTTTTATAGTTACCAAAAAGTTAGAATTGCTGACAATCAGTAATGATGAATTTTGATATTTAACATTAATTAACAAAGCGGTGCGGTTGGGTTTGTGAAAAACAGATAAAATGAGTAACTTTGCGGTGGGTTAATTATCGAAACGAAATATGCACGACAACAACATTCAAACATACAACAGCGCCGTCACAACCATCAAAAACGCGATTCTGAACGCCCAATACGAGGCGGCAAAGGGTGTCAATAATATTCAGTTGACACTCTACTACTCTATTGGTCGTTTTATTTCGCAAAACAGCCGTAACGGAAAGTGGGGCACTCACGCCATCGCCACTATCAGTCAACTTCTTAAAAAAGATATGCCCGGATTGAGGGGTTATTCGGAAACAAGTTTGAAACGTATGCGATCTTTTTATGAAGAATGGGCGGAACTTGACCCAGTTTTAAATTCGTCCATTAAAACGGACGAATTTTCGCCAGTTAAAACTGACGAAATTATCGACTTGCTTCCGTTCAACTTTTCCGCCGTGGATGCATTCCCCGCTAATGATTTTAGAAGTATTGGTTTTACTCATCACAGCGAAATTTTGACGCAATGCAAAGACCGTAAAGAGCGTATGTTCTACATTTCGGTATGCGCTCGCGAGCACCTCACGCCCGACGGTATCAAAAACTGCATCAAACAAAATCTTTATAGCAAAAAAGGTCAGATGCCTAACAATTTTTTGCAGCGGCTACCATCTGGAAACCTCGCAAAAAGGGCTATTCTTGCATTCAAAGACCAATATATGCTTGATTTTATCAATGTGGAGGAACTTGGAGCACGTGATATTGAGGAAGTTAACGAAACTGTTGTAGAACAGAAAATTGTTGACAACATCAAAAAATTTATCCTAAAATTTGGCAAGGATTTCTTGTTTGTTGGCAATCAATACACGATAACAGTTGCCGGACACGACCATCGGATTGATTTGCTGTTTTACAACCGCGATTTAAATTGTTTGGTGGCAATTGAATTGAAAACAGGAGCGTTCAAACAGATTTACTTAGGCGAACTCAATGGTTATCTACGACTTTTGGACGATTATGTGCGCAAGCCTCACGAAAATCCATCCATAGGCATTGTACTCTGCAAAAGTGCCGACAAAACTTACGTTGAATATATGATTCAGGATTACGACAAACCTATGGGCGTGGCAACATTCACCACAGCCACCGATATGCCCGAGCGTTTCCGCAACGCCCTCCCTGACATCGAAGAACTAAAAAAACTGTTAAGTAGCGGGGATGAATAACAATCCCCTACAATATTAATTTTTTATTAATTCCGCCATATATCGGGGTTACAAGTTATTGGAATAATCTGTAATTTTGTGCCCGAAAATTTTGACAAGCCGGGCGTACAAAAAAAAGCATCCGTGGCGGGGTGCATCAAGCGTTAACCGTTATCCGATAAACAGACGGCAGCCCAAGATACCAATTGCGGTTCTTGGCTGCCGTCTGTTTTTTTGCGCCCTGACGAAATTGAATTGAACTTTGAGATTAATTATTTAATAGAATGGAATTACAAAAAATTATCAGTTTTGCTGTGGCAATGACGCTCAGTGCGCAACTTTGGGCGCAGGGCGAGGTGGTAACGCTCCAACATCTTTGGGACGAGGCTGAGCGCAACAGCACGTCTATCAAGGTGATGAAGAGCGAACTCGACGCCGCAAATCTCGCTGTGGAGGCTGCCAAAAGCGGCAATCTGCCCGACCTTAATGCAAGCCTCAGCATCGGCTATCTCGGCGACGGCGTGTTGACCGATAGAAATTTCAAAAACTCTTTACACGTTGACAATCCGCACTTTATGAACAGTTTTTCGGTGCAGGCGAGTCAGTTGATTTATGGTGGAGGCGCGGTGAAAAATGCCGTCAAGACCGCCGAATCGGGTCGCAATATTGCCGCCCTCAATCTTGAAAGTGAGCGTCAGAACCTCAGGCTGATGATTGCGGGATATTATCTCGATATTTGCCGACTTTGGAATCAGACCGCCGTCCTCGACGAGAACCTCCGTCTGTGCGACGTTGTTATTGAAAATATGCGAGTTATGGAGGCGCAAGGAACGGCTCTCAGCAACGATATTTTGCGTTACGAACTCCAAAAAGAGAGTCTTTTGCTCTCGAAGCGCAAAGTGGCCGACGGGTTGCAGATACTTTACCGACGGATAGCCACGGCAACGGGTTACGAAGGCAAAAACGATTTTGCACCCGACACCGTACAGATTGCGCAAATGGTTGAAAATCTTAACGATACAACGCTACAAAACTCTTACGCAGACAATGGTGTGAATGTAAGGATTTCGCAAGAGGCGGCGTATCTTGCTGAAAACCAACTAAAAACCATCAAAAGCGGAATGTTGCCGCAGGTGGCTGTCATTGCCGAAGACCATTTTGACGGACCTATTACGATTGAGGTGCCGGTAATCGACAAGAATTTCAACTATTGGTTTGCGGGAATTGGCGTAAAATACAGCATATCATCGCTTTATAAAACCAAACGAGATGTGCGACCTCGCTCAGGAACTTACCAAAGACCCTTACAATTTTGCGTTTACGGGCATAACAGGCAGATATAATGAGCGTTTATTGAAAGATTCGTTGCTCAACAATATTACCAATTTTTTGATTGAGTTGGGTACAGGTTTCGCATACATCGTACTTTGGGGTATCGTCGTTCCATTTGCAGTATGTGCGTTGGTCGCAACTTATGAAAAATTGCGCGCTCGCACATATTACTGCTAACGACATAAACATTGTTAACATAATTGCTTTCATTATCTGCGCAATTTAGTCGTTAAACCACGAATGATTATAGTTGCAGTAAGAATCAATTACCCAGTCGAACTGAGGAATTGCAACTACATTACCTTCTTTGTCAACAATTCCCCATTTCGGGTCTTCGTATTTTCTTCCGTCCTTCTTTTGTCCGACGAAAATAATGTCCTTGTGTACAAGTACGTCGTCATACTGAGGATTAATGATTATTTTGCCAGTCTTGTCAATGCAGCCCCATTTCTCATTTAGTTTTACGGCTACATAACCATTAGCCCAAAAACTGTCTGCGTGGTCGAATTGCGGATTGATAATCAGTTTTCCTGTTTTATCAATGAATCCCCATTTTTTGTTTACCTTGGCTGATGCCAATCCATTCTCGGCAAAATAATAAGCGTCATCAAATTGTGGATTGATTACCATTTTACCAGAATTGTCAATGTATCCCCACTTGTCGTTCAACTTTACCAATGCGAGTCCGTTTTTAGTGAAACCGTATGTTTCGTCAAACTGAGGGTTGATTAGCATTTTGCCGGTTTTGTCGATGTATCCCCACTTGCCGTTGGTTTTGACTGCGCATAATCCGTTTTCTGAGAAACCGTTTACATCGTCAAATTGAGGATTGATTAATATTTTACCAGTTTTGTCAATGTATCCCCATAAGTCGTTCAATTTTACACCAGACAATTCATCATCGCCAAATCCTGATGCAGAATCGAATTGAAGATTTATGACAATTTTGCCGGTTTTATCGATGAATCCCCATTTGCCATCCATTTCGATGGCAGCCAAACCGTTTTTCGAGAAAGCGTATGCCTTGTCAAATTGCGGATTGACAATCAATTTGCCTGTCTTGTCTATGTAACCCCATTTGTCATCCATCTTGACAGGTGCCAATACATTTTCTCCAAAGTTGTACGCCTTGTCAAACTGAGGATTGATTACCCATTGCCCAAGTTTGTCGATGTATCCCCATTTGTCATCGGATTTTGCTGCTGCCAATTCGTTTTCACCGAAGTTGTATACTTCTGTGAATTGAGGGTTGATTATCCAATTGCCGTTTCTGTCGATGAAACCGCATTTGTCGCCGAATCCAGCGGGGATGAGGATGTTTTCATCTTTTCCGTTGTTACAGGACACAATGTTGATTAGCCCAATCAACAAACTGAGAATGAGAAATTTTGCTTTCATTTTGTGTATGTTATTTATTAGTTTTACAATCATTAGTGTCAATTTCCGCCAAAAGGTTACACATTTTTTAGTATTTGTTAATAAAAAGTTTCACCTCGTTGTCGTCGGGGACGGATGGCAGCGAATCCAATGCCTGACGGTTGATTATTGGCGTGTTTCTAATGTGATTTTTGAATGTATCATTAAGCCAACAATTATTCCAAAGGTCACAGGCGTTTTTTGTGTCGTTGACAATTTGACATAAATCTTCCTCGTTGCATTTGTCAATCACTATGTTGTCTTTGATAACCATACGTTGCAACCAAACCAACAGATAGCCAATGTTGGGAAGAACACTCAATTTTTGGGCAACTAATTTGTATAGTTCCTCTTTTTTTGTATTGTCAGGTTCGTATGAAACAATTTTTGCAATAGTCGCGGCAACCAAGGCATATACCTTTGAATTGTGAAGGGCGATGTCTGTCAGGATTGCAACAAGAACAGCCAAATTTTGTCCCTGAATTTTATTAGGCGTTATTCTTCCCATAAAGTCGGTCAACGCTCTTGATATGCTTCCTGAATTGGGATATTCTTTCGACAATTTATGGATAATCAACAAATGTTTCTGCAATGATGTTTCCTCTTGCTTGACACTGTTCCAATACAACTTGTCAGGTTTAATTGCATCTGTGATAAGTTCTTGTGTTACAAATGTTTTTTGATTGTTGAGTTTGAAGTTCAAATCAGTCAGAACCACAGACAACAGACGCAAAATTTTCACTGCATCTTCTTTCGTCTTTGTGAAAATACGGTAGTCGTCTCTGTAACGCAGAATCTTGAAATCGGGAATTGAGTTACCTATCTTGTCCAATAACAATGTATCTGCATAACCTAAAACGATTTCGGCAATAAAATCCATCAAAATACTACCTTGTGGAATACCGTTGGTTTGACGATAGTTCATTTCTTCCAACTCAGTATCTATTTTATTACCGAGCAATGACCTATCGTTTGGATTTTGTTTTGCAACAGACTTAGTATGCAATGCCCAAACAATTGTGTGGGTATATAATGTGCCATAACAATCGGTAATGTCTGTATTAGCAAGCCATTCATATTTCAGAGATAGTTCAAGTGATTGCTGTTCAACTCGATCCCACCAATTGATAACAGAATTGGCAGATATGTCCGATGTTTCAAAATTGAACGGAATACTATGACACTCTATTTTGTCGCTTGCCGAACAATTTTTGAAATGCGTTTGCAACAATGCCCAATTATGCGGTTCTGTTATAATACCAACCAACTTGATATACAAAACAGGGTTAATAATCTCCATCTTGCGCCACGCCAAATTGCCATCCTTGTTTTGGTAAAATTTGTAGTTTACATTGTCAAATTTTCTTGGCGAATCGCTTGTAATCCTTGAATAATCTATTCCTGACATTTCTGTTGACAACTTATCCAACAACGGTTGAAAATCAAAGTACTTCGGCAAATCTATTGTCGAATAACACTTCGCATTAAGGAAGAAGTTCCTTGCATCGTCTGCGGATAATTCTGTAATTCTTTCTGCCATTTTTTGACAATAAGATTTTTCTCCGCCGAACGCTCACCCAAACTCGGAATTAAACACAAAAAAGACGTGGGAGTTTTTTACATCAACTTATCCCACTAATCGCAGGCCTTCGCATTGCCTTTATAGGATGAGATAAGCAACGCAAAAGTCCACGTCAGAATATATATTAGGCGTATTAAACCCATATATATCACATAAACGCGGACGTTGCATTGCCGTTTACTCTACCCTATAACAAAAGTTGCGAAGTTTTGCGATTAGTAGATTCGCGTCAATAAAACGTCCTTGAAGGAATCAGAATGGCTATGTATGTCGCCATCTTATCCGACACTGCAAATATAACGAAAGTTTTGCAAAAAAATGTACAAAATAATAAAAAAAATCATTGACCAATCATAATTAAATGATAGTCAATGATTTTGCATTTGAATTATTTTTTTAATTAAAAATACCCATTAATCTTCCTGTCCTCCATAGCAGTTTCGCTGCGTTTGTCGTCGGCACGTCCGCCGCGCTCTGTTACGCGGGTTGCGGCTGTTTCGGCAATGATGTCTTCGATGGAGTGCGCAGTGGAAAGTGTTAATCCTGTGCAAGTTATGTCGCCAATGGTGCGGCAGCGAACTTGCTTTTCTACCACTTCCTCTTCGGGACGGCGTTTGATGCACGGTTCGGCGGCAAGCCACTGTCCATCACGGAAAAAGCATTTGCGGGTGTGGGTGTAATAGAGGCTCGGCAGCGGAATTTTTTCGCGGGAGATGTACTGCCAAACGTCCATTTCGGTCCAATTTGAGATGGGGAACACGCGGAAATGTTCGCCCATATTTTTCTTGCCGTTGAGAATGTTCCAAAGTTCGGGACGTTGGTTTTTGGGATTCCACTGACCAAACTCGTCGCGGTGCGAAAAAATACGTTCCTTGGCGCGGGCTTTCTCCTCGTCGCGGCGTGCTCCGCCAATGCAAGCGTCAAATTTGTATTCCTCAATAGTATCGAGTAATGTGGTGGTTTGCAGGGCGTTGCGCGATGCGTTGTAACCAGTTTCTTCCTTTACGCGACCGGTGTCGATGCTCTTTTGAACCGAGCCAACAATGAGTTCGGCATTGAGACGTTTTACAAGTTCGTCGCGGTAGTCGAGAGTCTCTTGAAAATTGTGTCCCGTGTCGATATGCACCAACGGAAACGGCAATTTGGCAGGATAGAACGCCTTGTAAGCCAAGTATGTTACCACAATGGAATCCTTTCCGCCCGAAAACAATATTGCCGGACGTTGAAACTGCGCAGCCACTTCGCGCAGTATATAAATTGATTCCGCTTCTAATTCGTTTAGATGTGTCATTTTTCAAAACTTTTTTATGGGGCAAAATTCGGGATTAGTTTGTTTTTTGAGAAATAATTTGCGGTGGAATAATGCAGCAAATAAAATGGAGTTTTGCAGTTTTTCCGCAATTTTTGTATCTTTGCGGACGAAAATTTCACGACCAAATGAACACAAAAAATACATTAAAAATCGCTTGTGCTGCCGTGTGTGCATTGTTGATGGCGTCGTCATGCGCCAATAGGCAGGGCAAACCCACCGACACGCAATATATGTTGGCGCAGGGACGTGCGCAGGGCACTACGTGGCACATTACTTACAAGAGTTTCAATGGCGAAGACCTCACGCCGAAGTTCGATTCGATTTTGAAGGCTTTCGACTATTCTATTTCGACGTACAACAAGGAGTCGCTCCTCACCAAAATCAACAACAATGAGGACGTTGCGCCCGACGGTGTAATTACGGCGGTGTTCCAACAGTCGCAACGTATGTACGCCCTCACCGACGGACTTTTTGACCCGACTTGCCGCCCGCTCGTCAACGCCTGGGGTTTTGGCAAGCACACCGACCTCCGCAAACCGTCGCAGAAGGAGTTGGATTCGGTGCTTCAATTTGTCGGTATGGACAAGGTGCGCATCGAAAACAGCCGCATCATCAAGGACGACCCGAGGCTTACTCTCAATTTCAACGCCAATGCGCAGGGTTACAGCGTGGATTTGATTTGTGATTATTTGAAGGCTAATGGCTACACCGATTATCTTGTGGAGATTGGCGGCGAGACTCGCGCAGTAGGCTGTAATCCTTACGGCGACAATTGGCGCATTGCCATCGACAGCCCAATCGACGGCTCCACGGAGCAAAACCGCGAGTACAACACCGTGGTTCGCATCACCGGCAAATCGCTCTGTACATCAGGAGATTACAGGAATTTTTTAAAGGTTGACGGCAAGAAATACAGCCACGAACTCAATCCCAAAACCGGCTACCCAAAGGACGACAGCCTGTTGTCTGTTTCTGTACTCAGCGACCTTGCCATCGATGGCGACGCGCTTGCAACGGCTGTAATGGTGATGGGTATGGAGCGCGGATTTCAATTCCTTGATTCGTTGCCCAATGTGGAAGGATATTTTATCTATGCCACGGGCGACGGCGGATTTGGCGTGAAGAAGACGAAAGGTTTCGTTGAACAGTCATTAAAGTAAATAATTATGTCGTCTAATGTAATTAATTATCCCACAATGCAAAACTTCAAGGCAATATTTTTCGATTTTGACGGCACTATCGCCGACACTGTCAACGGCATCCTCGCCACGATGACGGCAACTTTCAAGGAACTTGACATTACGCTGCCTCCCGCAGATGAGATGCGGGCTACGATTGGTATGCTCCTCGGCGACGCGCTCCAAAAACTTGGCAACCTCGACAATGCCCGTCGCGAACTTGCCGTCAAGACCTACCAACGTCTTTTCAGCGAGGTGGAACTCCCAAATACACGCATTTTCCCCGGCGTGGCGCAGACGCTCCAGCAATTACGTTCTAAGGGCGTTAAATTGGCGATTGTAACATCTCGCGGCATAGGTTCGTTGCGCCTGATATTGACCAAGAACGGCATTTTGGATTATTTTGACGAACTTGTAACCCGCGACAACGGTTTTGCGCCCAAGCCCGCGCCCGATATGGTCAATTATCTTCTTAAAAAGATGAACCTCGCACCGCATGAAGTCCTTGTAGTCGGCGATACAACCTTCGACATTGATATGGGCAACGCCGCCGGCTGCAAGACTTGCGCCGTTACGTATGGCAACCACACCGCCGAAATGCTTGCAAAGTCGAAGTGCGATTGGATGGTGGGGAGTTTTGAGGAGATTGCGGGATTGTAAACAACAAAATTAATTATTGTTGTCGGAATGTTTATTGTGATTTATACATAATATATTATGTGTAATTCGCAAAAATAGCGATTTATACATAAAATATTATGCGTAAAATTTTGAGATTAGAAGGAAATATGTTACCTTTGCTACATCAACAAAACACTATTTGATTATGGAATTTAACAAATACGTTTTTGACCCGTACCCATTGGAGGTAACGATGCGGCGTCTTGCTGAAAACCTGAAAGCAAGGCGATTGGAGAAGAAATTCTCCACCAAAACTCTTGCGCAAATGAGCGGCGTGCCGGCACCAACAATTCAGCGTTTTGAATTGAAACACTCCATCTCGCTCGAATCTTTCGTAAAGATAGCCAAGGCGTTAGGCTATTCCGAAGAGATTATGAACCTTCTCTCCGAACCTAAGTACGACACAATGGAAGAACTTTTGGAAATCAACAAAAACAGCACAAGAAGGAGGGGCGTATGATAGATAAGTTGTTGTTAGTAAACGTGTTGTATCACGGCAAAAAAGTTGGTACACTTACTTGCAGAAAGCGCGGTGTTTGCAGTTTTGAGTACGACAAACAGTGGCTTGTTGACGGCTTTTCGATTTCGCCATTAAAACTGCCGTTAAAATCAGGTATTTTTACTGCTGATTATCAACCTTTTAACGGCAATTTCGGCGTTTTTGAAGATTCATTGCCCGGAGGTTACGGCGAATATCTCATAAACAAGGTGTTAAAAAAGAATAGCATTGATTATCAATCGCTTACACCTGTGCAAAAACTAAGTCTTGTGGGAAGTGGTGGTCTTGGGGCGTTGTGTTATATACCTGAAAACAAGGTAATTAACGACAGTTTTGACGGTTCTTTTGACCAAATGCAACAGATTATCAACGATGTTCTTTCCGAAAAGACCGATTCTGCCGCCGGAATGTTATTCAACAAGAGCGGTAATTCAGGTGGCGCACGTCCAAAATGCCTTTACACCGATGCAGACGGGCATTGGATTGTGAAATTTCGTCATATTTACGACCGCAAAGACATCGGTGAAATCGAATATGCTTATAATCTTGCAGCACGCAAATGTGGAATCGATGTCCCTGATTTTAAACTATTTGATGGCAAATATTTCGGGGTAAAGCGTTTTGACATTTTACCAAACGGGGAACGGCTGCACGTTGTTACGGCAAGTGGACTTTTGAACGAGCCAATCACCCCGCCTAAAATGGATTACAACTCGCTTTTGCAACTTACAGGCTATCTGACACAAAGTTCGCAAGAGGTCGAACAACAATTTCGTAGAATGGCTTTCAACGTTATTGCCAAAAATTTAGATGACCACGCCCGCAATTTTTCATTTATTTATAAAAACGGTCGTTGGCATCTTTCGCCCGCCTACGACCTCACAAACGACAACACCCTCGGCGAACACGCTACAACTGTGAATTTCAACGGTTTGCCCAACGACGCAGATATGATTTTCGTCGGCAAAAACATCAAAATTTCTGAAAAACGATGCAAGGATATTATTGATGAAGTGAGGGAAGGTGTAAGAGGTTTGGAGAAATGGTTTTGAAGAAGTTGACATCTATAAAAAAACTTTCGGAATGATATTTTTTGTTAATATTGCCGTCAATTGTGGAACCAATTAAAATAGAGCGGGAAACAAGATTCGAACTCGTGTCTCCGCACTTACTATTTATACGAAGCGTGTTTTTCAAAATAAATAATAAGTGCGTGCTCTAACCATTGGCAGAATAATGCTCTGCCACTAAGCTATTCCCGCATTTTGTTGTCGCAAAATAAATAGTGCGGGAAACAAGATTCGAACTCGTGTATCACATAGACCGTATGTGCGTTCTAACCGTTGGCAGAATATTGTACTGCCACTGAACTATTCCCGCATTTAAGATGTCGCAAAGATAGAAATATTTTTTCTTTCCACAAACCACTGCCGCAAAAAACATCTTGCACATTCGCGAAAGCGATTAATTCTTTTATTAGGGAGGCAATTAGTCGATAATTGTGATATTTTTTGCGAAAAAAAATTTGCAAGTTCATTTATTATGTGTTACTTTTGCAAAGTTAAGCAAAAACAACACAACGCCAATGAAAATCAAGAAAATGATATTAACCAATTTCCGCGCATACAAACACGTTGAAATTGATTTTGATGATTTTAACTGCATCGTAGGCAAAAATGATGTGGGTAAATCTACTATATTTGTTGCATTGGAGTGGTTTTTCGGGCAAAGAGAATTTGACGGTTATGATTTTAATTATGATACAATAAGAAAAAATCAATCAGATTCTATTTTTGGAGACGATGGAGAATTTTCTGTGGAAATTATTTTCACGGGAGAAATGGATGAAATGATACAATGCGTAAACGTAAACTCTTTTGGCAGTTTAAAAACACATTATTTTGTAAAAGACTTTATAGAGGATGATTGTATTTGTATAAAAAAACAATTGGTAAATCCATTATCATGGAATAATTACAGATCAGGAACAAAACCTAATGTGTATGAAATAAAGGCATATTATTTCGATGAAATTGGCAATATTTTTTCTAAAATAGACATTAATACACTACGAGAAAAACATTTATCATTTAATTTAAATAACACTTCTAAACGTAAAGTTCTTAATGAATATCATGAGGAGAGTGAAAAAATATGCGATGATTTATTCAAGTATTGCCGAAACAATACATCTAAAAGGAAAGAGAAATATATTGGATTCGATTATGACAAACTAATGTGCAGTAAGTTCTCAGAACTATTCAGATTACAACGTACTACTGATACTATTGATGGGTACATTAAACTATTGTTGCGACAAGATTATTTCGAACTTCAACGGAGGGTTATTTCTTCGAGGAATAAAATCGCCGCCCAATTATCAAACGAGTTTCTTAAATCAAACGAAAGTTTTAGATTCGTTGAAAATAGTGACGTCGACATTCTAGCAAATGATATATTAATGACGAATGGTGGAATACCTTTACAGCACAGAGGAGAGGGGTTTCAGACAAATGTCAAGAATGCTATATTTAGATTGTTGTCTGACCCCAAATTTAATTCTAATCAAACTGTTATTATGGGTTTTGAAGAACCTGAAACACATTTGCACCCAAATGAACAGCGCAAAATGTATGAAACATTAAAAAATCTATCAAAAATACACCAAGTTATTATAACGACCCATTCGCCATTTATTGTTAAAGAATTAGCGAAAGAAAAAGAAGGTGTGAAGTGTATTGTTTTGAAACAAACGAATGGCAGTACAGAAAGAATTGATGTGGCTGAACGTGTTTTAAAATACAACAACAATTACGTTTCAATGAACGAAATTAACTATATTGCCTTTGCTGAAGGTTCAATAGAATTTCATATTGAATTATTTGGTTATATGCATCGATTGATAAATGAGAGAAACAGTGCTACATATAGTTTGGAACAAATTGACGATTATTTAAAAACAAATTATAAGGCGAATTTAAGGATAGAAAAGTTTTATCGTATAGGTAAAAAAGAAGAACCAATAATTAGGAACGATAAGGAAACATTGCCCGAAAAGCGATTCGTTATTCAAGAGCGTTCTCTGCCTTATTGTGTACGTAATCAAATAGACCATCCGCATCCTTTAAATAGCAAGTTTGACAATATTGAATTGATAAAACAATCTATTGATTATATGATTGGTGTAATAAATGATTTGAAATCAAAATCAAAGCGCGATTTCGTGTAGGGGCGTCCTTGTGTACGCTCCGCTTACCAATCCACATCCCTGCATTCCCACAAATCATCATCGGAGCGTTGATGAGCAACGCCCCTACAAAAAAACATTTTTTCCTCTTGCACATTCCCCCAAAAAACTATAAATTTGTACCCGTCTAATTAGCAAAATTAATATAACATTCATTATAATGAACACCAAACTTAAAAAAGTGCTTGTGCTCGGCTCCGGCGCGCTGAAAATCGGTCAGGCGGGTGAGTTTGACTACTCTGGTAGTCAGGCACTTAAAGCATTACGAGAAGAGGGCATCAAGTCCGTCCTCGTCAACCCCAATATCGCTACTATCCAGACAAGCGAGGGCATCGCCGACAAGGTGTATTTCTTGCCCGTCAACACGCATTTCGTTACCGAAATCATCAAAAAAGAACGCCCCGACGGTATTCTGTTGGCTTTCGGCGGTCAGACCGCGCTTAACTGCGGCACCGAACTTTTCAAGACTGGTGTTTTGAAGGAATACGGCGTTCAGGTGCTCGGAACAAGCGTTGAGGCGATTATGAACACAGAAGACCGCGACCTTTTCGTCAAGGAGATGAACAAGGCGGATCTCAAAGTGCCTGTAAGCCACGCTTGCGAAAGTCTCGACGAGGCGGTGGCAACTGCCCGCAAAATCGGTTATCCGGTGATGATTCGTTCGGCATACGCTTTGGGCGGATTGGGTTCGGGCGTGTGTCCCGACGAAAAAACTTTCCTCGAAATCGCCGAATCTGCATTTACATTCGCTCCACAAGTGCTTGTGGAAGAGAGTCTTAAAGGTTGGAAGGAAATTGAGTTTGAGGTAATCCGTGATGCCAACGACCATTGCTTCACCGTTGCGTCGATGGAAAACTTCGACCCGCTCGGAATCCACACCGGCGAATCAATCGTTGTAGCCCCAACTTGCTCACTCTCAGACGCTCAGGTGAAGATGTTGCAGGAATTGGCGGTTAAATGTGTCCGTCATCTCAATATCGTCGGCGAATGTAACATCCAATACGCTTTCAACGCCGAGACCAACGATTACCGCATCATCGAAATCAACGCCCGCCTCAGCCGCTCGTCTGCCCTTGCATCAAAGGCTACGGGCTATCCGTTGGCATTTGTTGCAGCCAAAATTGCCCTCGGCTACACCCTCGACCAAATCGGCGAAATGGGCACCACAAATTCGGCTTACGTGGCTCCGTCGTTGGATTATTTAATCTGCAAAATCCCTCGTTGGGACTTGACGAAATTTGCCGGAGTGAGCCGCAAAATCGGTTCGTCGATGAAGTCTGTGGGCGAAATCATGTCAATCGGACGCACCTTTGAGGAGCTGATACAGAAGGGTTTGAGGATGATTGGACAGGGTATGCACGGTTTTGTTGGCAACGACCACACCAAGTTTGCCAACCTCGACGACGAACTCGCCAACCCCACCGACCTCCGCATTTTTGCGATTGCGCAGGCGTTGGAGGATGGCTACACAATCGACCGCATTTACGAACTCACCAAAATCGATCCGTGGTTCATCGGCAAACTCAAAAACATCGTCGATTTCAAGCACAAACTCGAATCTTACAACAAGATTGAAGACCTGAGTGCCGACGTTCTCCGCGAAGCCAAGATACTCGGTTTCAGCGACTTCCAGATTGCACGTTTTGTCCTCAAAACCAAGGGCGGCAATATGGAGAAGGAAAATCTCGCCGTGCGCGCCTACCGCAAAAAACTCGGCATTCTTCCCGCCGTCAAGCGCATCCCGACTGTTGCAAGCGAGCATCCAGACCTCACCAATTACCTCTATATGACGTACAGCGTTGAGGGTTATGATATTAATTATTATCAAAATGAAAAATCCGTAATCGTACTTGGCTCAGGTGCTTACAGAATTGGCTCGTCTGTGGAGTTCGACTGGTGTAGCGTCAACGCCATCAATACCGCCCGCAAACTCGGTTACAAGTCGATTATGATTAATTATAATCCCGAAACCGTCTCCACCGACTACGACATGTGCGACCGTCTGTATTTTGACGAGCTGTCGTTTGAGCGTGTTTTGGACGTCATCGACTTGGAAAATCCTCGCGGCGTGATTGTTTCGGTTGGCGGTCAGATACCAAACAACCTCGCAATGAAACTCCACCGTCAGAGCGTGCCAATTCTCGGTACATCGCCGGTATCAATCGACCGCGCCGAAAATCGCAACAAGTTCTCGGCAATGCTCGATCAACTCGGCATCGACCAACCCGAATGGAGTGCACTCACAAGTATGGATGACGTGAAGGCGTTTGTTGACAGGGTTGGATTCCCGGTTTTGGTGCGTCCGTCGTATGTGCTTTCGGGCGCGGCAATGAACGTTTGCTACGATTACGAGGAGTTGGAGCGTTTTCTCGCGCTCGCAAGCGAAGTCAGCAAGGAGTATCCCGTTGTGATCTCGCAGTTCATGCAGGAAACCAACGAGATAGAGTTTGACGCTGTGGCTCAGAACGGCGAAATCGTTGAGTACGGCATCAGCGAACACGTTGAGTATGCGGGCGTTCATTCCGGCGACGCTACGATGGTGTTCCCGGCTCAGCAAATCAGCTTTGGCACGGTGCGTCAGATTAAGAAAATAAGCCGTGCAATCGCCAAGGAACTCAATATTTCGGGTCCGTTCAACATCCAGTATCTTGCTAAGGGTCGCGACGTGAAAGTAATCGAGTGCAACCTCCGTGCATCGCGTTCGTTCCCGTTTGTAAGCAAGGTTTTGAAGAGAAATTTCATCGAGACCGCCACACGCATCATGCTCGACGCGCCTTACACCAAGCCCGACAAGAGCGAGTTTGACATCGACAGAATGGGCGTTAAGGCAAGTCAATTCTCGTTTGCAAGGCTTCAAAATGCCGATCCGGTTTTGGGCGTCGATATGAGTTCTACGGGCGAAGTTGGCTGTCTTGGCGACACTTACGAAGAGGCTCTCTTGAACGCTCTCATCGCCACCGGCTACAAGATTCCGTCGAAGGAGAAGGGCATTATGATTTCGTCGGGAAGTGCCAAGGAGAAGGCTGCGATGCTCGACGCCGCCCGCGAACTTTGCAAGAATGGTTATTCGATTTACGCCACCGAAGGCACCGCCAAGTATTTCAACGACAACGGTGTAAAAGCCACCGCAGTAGGTTGGCCCGACGAGGACGGCGTATCGAAGTACGAGAATGTGATGAAGATGATTTCCGACCACAAGTTTGACCTCATCGTCAACATCCCGAAAAACCACACCAAGCGCGAACTCACCAACGGCTACCGCATCCGTCGCGGCGCAATCGACCACAACATCCCGCTCATCACCAACGCAAGACTTGCCACGGCATTTATCGAGGCATTCTGCGCAGTAGGAGTCGATGGATTGAAGATTAAGAGTTGGCAGGAGTATGTGTAGAAATTAATGATTGAGAATTTAAAAAAGGGGCGAGAAATAAAGTTTTTTCGCTCTTTTTTTGTAAAAACTTTTGTGTTTTGAAAAAAAAATATTAATATTGCAACGAATTTCACAACAAAATTTTAAATATGGGTGTTTTCGCAGATATATTAAGAAACAAACTCAGTTCTATGTCAAACGACGAATTTGACCAATGGTGGAGTAATATAGAAGCCAAAAGAACTGATAATAATTCGATATCTGCCGCTGAATATCAGGATATAATGGATAATTATATTGGTGGTAATATGATTATGGATATTGCTGATTTGGCGGAAGATAGGGTTTCTATTGCCGTAGAAAAATGTGAATTAGAATTTAGTGAAGAAGATTATAATTTGGCAGCATAATGGAGAAAGCAATGTTTTCGTTGGAAAGTTTCAACTTTTCAAAAGTAATGTTGGATTTGGATTCGGAACCCAAGGTGCTTAGTATAGGTAAATTGGAGCCGAGAGGCATATTTGATGCAAAAAAACGAGAATATTGGCTTTCTATTTTATTTACAGCCAAGGATTCCGACAAAGACAAAGAAGTTATTGCACTAAAAGTTGTTTCCTTGTTTAAATTTTCAGATGCGGTGGATAACATAAACGATATTCCGCATTTCTTTTATGCCAATAGTATTGCCATTATGTATCCTTATATTAGGGCATTTGTAAGTTCGCTGACTTTACAAGCCAATTATAAACCTATCATTTTGCCTACGATGAATTTATCGTCATTGAAAGATGTTTTGATAAAAAACACCTCAGAAAAATAAATTATGTCTTCCTTTTGTACCATATATCAAGCATTGGAATATACCGCAGACGAAGATGAAATTCCACATTGGAGTAGTGACCAAAACGCTTGGTTGGGTTATGGTTACTACTTTTGGGATTCGAGCATCGACCGTGCGCATTGGTGGGGAAAAAGTCGTTACAAAAATAATTATATGATTTGCAAAACTGAATACGACAAAAATTTCCATTTGTTTGATATGTTTGACACAAACCATAGCAAAGAATATACCGATACGCGGATTGTATTAGCAAAAGAATTCGCATCTCGCAAAAAAGTAAGCAACACAATTTACGCACAAGATGTAATCAACGCATTGAAAAGCACATCCGAATTTATGAACAATTTTTTCGCTATTAGGATGTTAGCGATGGAATGTGCTCCGGTAATACACAAAATTCAATTTGCTTCAAACAGTCCTGCCTATTCGGACGAAGATTTGCCGGTGCAGTTGTGTGTATGGGACAAACGTTTTTTTAAGGCTGATGTAATAGTTGTTTTTCCTGACGATTCGGAATTAGTGTTTTAGAAATAACGTTCCATTCTTTGTGGACTATAATTATTACTAACAACCAATAAATTTTCCTTTTGCAAACGTACTTTTATAGCCTCCTTTGATACATTAAATATAGTCGAAAGTTGATTAACAATTGAATTAACTAATGAAATGTTACATCTTTGATTATCAAGATATAATCTGCCTTTTGTAACACTAAACTGTGTGAACAATCGAGCGACTTCTTTCATTAGAACATCTTGTTTGATCAATAAATATGAGGCGAATAAATCAGCTTGCATTTCCATTCTTTTCCGTTTAGTCTCAGGTAATGCAATGATAAGTCTTTCAAAATCATCAAATTGTCCTTCCATTTTTTGAAAAAGAGGAACGTGCAAAATTAGATGCCCTAATTCGTGCGCTAATGTAAAATTCATTCTATGAAAATCATTAATTATTGAATTTGAAATATAAATTACTTCACTTTTTAGGTCCAAATGGCATAATACACCGTATGGCATATCTACGAAATCTACCCTATATGAAGGAAATGCTTTGACCAATAGTTCGCCGGCTTTATCATTGCCTAATTTATACGTTGAACACAATTCATCGACTTTCTTTTTCAAATCATCCTCTGTAATGTATGGAATAATAACATTGTTGAATGAAACCGCAGCCCCGTATTTCAAAAGAATATCCTCAATATTCGTGAACCTATTATCATCATAAACAACAGGTCGCCCATCTGTTTTAGCATTACCTATTAAGAACTCCCACAATTGTTCAGGATATTTATTCAAATCTCTACTAACCAACCATTTCAAATCACCGCTCGGGTTTGCAACAATAAGTGCAATATGTTCGCTTTGTGCTTGTTCAATTTCAGTTTGAGAAAATCCAACAGTAGTTACAAATATTCCTTTAATTGCCGATGTCGATATTAGGCTTATTTTTTTACTAAACTCATCTAAATCTGAAATATCAACCTTATTAGTATAATTCTTACATTCTATCACAATCAAAGAACTCCAAGTGTCAGTATTTATATAAGGATTGTAATTTTCTATTGTTATTTCAAAGTCAATCGTTCTACTTGTATTGGAACACTTATATTTTTTATGTTTAAATATTTTGGAATATTTTTTTGACGCATTAGGTACTTCATCCTTGTTAAGCAAGGATGAAAATATATCGAAAATCTTGTTTTCGAATTCAGTTCCTATTTTTGTTGTGTTACTCATTTTTTTTGTCATAATAAATCGTTGCCCCCACTCCTGTATTGCCCCATTCCATAGTGTTATCTTTGTAATAGAATCTTTTAGTCCCGTATTCACCCGCATTCCTATCGCATTCTCCTACAAGAAGATTCTGAGAATTATACCTGTAAATGCGCTTGTCTACTATTTTAAATGAAACTGTGTCATTGGGGGCTGAGTAAAAACGTTTCTCAACAATTCTGTATTCGTTCCCAATCTTTTCGTATTTTGATTTTTGATAATCTGTTATTTCCATTGAAACATCATTAACTCCCATAAATGATTGAGTTAATGTATCATATTTGAATGAACTGTCTAAAAAGTAAGCAATCTCCTTTACATCGACGTCATAGCATCCCAAGTTCCTTTTCCCATTGCCGATTCTAACGTTTCCATCGTAATAATATTTTATGGTGAAGTAAATGCCATTTTTATTACTTATCTCTTTGGCGATAAGGCGATTACTTTTGTCATATATTGTTTTGTCCATTTCTTCTCTATAAAATGAGCCAGGTAGCACTTTATGAATGACGCATAATCCGCTGTCTGTACTGAGATAAGTCCATTTTTCGATTGTATCATTATCTTCTCCAATTGAATACAATGGCTTATTCCAATCTGTATTTTCATCAATTGAGAAAACTGTCTTTTGCAACTCCTCCACAAATTGCATATTAACATAGTAATCGTTGTTGTTATTTTGTGCTGTGTTTTGAGAACGAGTTTGGTTGCCGCTACACGAACATAGTATAGTGGCTACAATCAAACAACTATTTATCAACAAGTTAATGTTTTTCATTTTAGTTTCAAACATACTGTTATTTAACAACGCCAAAGTTACAAACAAAAAATGTAACAACAAACTATAATTTGTTTTTTTTAGGATAGGCTTAAAATTAAAACCCATAAAGCGTGAAATTATACAAAAAACGATGCCATTGTAGATAAATGAACGTCAATGGCATCGCATATCATATTTCTTAGAAATCATCATTCGTGTTTAATGACTTTTCTAATGACCCAGAAATCTTATCCTTGAGTATATGAAAATTTACCTCTATACTCAATAGTATGTCATATTTTGCTTTGGCAATTTGATAGTCATCGCTTATACGGCCTTTTTTCTCGTCCTTTGCGCTTTTGTATTGAGGTGTGCTCTCTGAAACTTCCTTAGCCTTTTTAACTCTTTCTTCAAAGGAATTGTTTATCTTTGTTCCCTCGCGAAGCACCGTCTCCGATGCTTCAAGCGTATTACGAATGCTCTTTATCTCTTCCGTTGGCAAGAATCGAATTGTTGTTGGATTCGCCACACTATTGGGTGTTAATCCAAAATTGACATCGAAAATCTTGTATCTAAACTTATTGTCTCTAACATCAATTTTCAATGTTGCTGATATGTTTTCATCAACTCCACGTGTACAAATCTGACTTGATGAAAACTTCAAGATTAGAGTTCCCGTTTCTTGATCTTCCACATCAACAGTATGCTTATAACTTCTGAATGATGTTGACACCCACGTCTTGAGGTTTCTCCACAGAGCTGCCTTAGACAACTCAACTTGTACGACCTTCTCAAACGTTCCAAAATCGTCATTAGTTGTCTGAGCATAAGATGCAACTGAAAGCATTACAATAGCAATTAATACAAAAATCTTTTTCATAATTGTAAATATTTTAATGTTAAACAAAATTGTTATTTTGACAACGCAATTATTCAGGATGGTATAAACGCGGAGCGTGGAACTGTATTGTTGTTGATTATGCAATCCAACTCCATATCTCAATTGAAGGTCTTAGGAAACCGAGGATACGATATGGCAATAACAGTCCACGCCCATACGGGTTGGCTGTTATGCTTTCTGTATCCTGAAAAGTTCCTAAGTTCTCAATTGAAGAAAGTCATAACACTTCCAATAAAATTGTATGTCAGCATTGGGGATTATTGCACCCAATACCGATGGCAAAATTAAAACATTTTTTTTACAATGAAAAAAAAATCACAAAAAAATCTTTGCTAATCCAAAATATTTCACTCATAGTGCATCGCCATTATAAACGCAAAAGTAATGAAATCAAAAGACCAAATGTCTAAAATTCAGGCTATTGTGGCATACATACTCAAAAAAGTGCCGCAAGGGTTGGTCTATATACACCTCTTTAAGATAATGTATATTGCTCAACAGGAATATCTTATAGTGTGGGGACTGTCGAAGACAACAAACACCAACTTATAAAACTTGCCGACGGCGCAAATTGCGATTTGGACGAACTTTCGGAATCAAACACTGAAATACTCGACAAGTGGATTGCAAATTGCATGGATATTAACTCATACAAACTTTCTGACCTTTCTTACGACAAGGCTTGGACACAAGCCAAACGTCAGACAGAAAAAGCTGGCGAGGATACAAAAATCACCCTTTATGCAATGGCAAAGGCAGGCGGCGCATCTGACGGAATGCTTGAAGTAATTAAAGAACGTCAATTTATTCAAAAGAGATTCAACATACACCCCCAAAGATAAAGCAATTAATCTCCCCTAAATCCCACAAAATCTTCGTATCTTTGCGCAAATTTTTCACGACCATGCAAAGAGATTCTATTGATTTTGAGAAGACGGACATTGCGCCGTTGTTTTTCAAATTGTTTGTGCCGACGCTTTTGGGATTGCTGTTTGGAGCGGCGTTGAATATTGCCGACGGTATTTTTGTGGGCAAAGGCGTTGGCAGCGACGCTTTGGCGGCGGTCAACATCGCCGCGCCAATTTTCCTCATTGGGACAGGCCTCGCGCTCCTTACCGGCACAGGCGCATCGGTGGTGGCTGCAATACATCTCGCCAAAAACAACGTCAAGGCCGCCAATATCAATGTTACACAAGCCGTTACAGTGTCAACAGCATTGATGGCGGTGGTTTGCACGTTTGTGTACATATTTCCGGAATTGACTGCCAAAATGTTTGGCGGCTCAGAAAAACTCATGCCGCTCGTCAAGACATATTTTTATTACGGATTGCCGTGCGTCTTTGTGTTTTCGTTCACGATGGCGGGCATGTTTATCATCAGGCTTGACGGCTCGCCAAAATACGCAATGCTCACCAATGTAGTGCCGTCGGTGCTCAACATCATTCTCGACTATATCTTTGTCTTTCCGTTGCAAATGGGACTCAAAGGCGCTGCTCTCGCAACGTCGATTGCGCAGGTAATAGGCTCGATAATGGTGGCGGTGTATTTTTGGAAATTTTCAAAAACCATCAAATTCTACCGCCTAAAATTCACCAACACGAGCTTGCACTTGACCATACGAAACGTCGGCTACATGGCAAAAGTGGGAATGTCGGGACTTATAGGCGAACTCGCTATCATGCTGATGATTATGGCTGGCAACTTTCAGTTTATGAAATTGCTGCATGAAGACGGCGTGGCGGCGTACAGCGTGGCGTGTTACCTGTTTCCGCTCGTTTTTATGTTTGGAAATGCAATTTCGCAATCGGCATTGCCAATCATCAGTTTCAATCACGGCAAAGGCATTGCGGCAAGGGTTTCCAAGACGCTGAAACTCTCTGTGGTATTTGGACTTGCGTGTGGAGTTGTGATTACTGCACTCACAATCGTATGTTGCCGCCCGATATTGCAACTTTTTTTGACCCAAGGAAGCAACGCCTTTGAAATCGCAGCAAACGGATTGCCTTACTTCGCGGTGAGTTTTCTGTTTTTCACGCTCAATCTCGTGCTAATCGGTTACTATCAAAGCATCGAAAAAATCAAAAAGGCGATTATCTACATGACCCTGCGCGGACTTCTGTTTATGATTCCGTGTTTCATAATAATGCCGCAAATCATGGGCGAAAAGGGCTTGTGGCTCGCCGTGCCGATGTCTGAATTTCTGACGTTTTTGACGATTGTAATTGTGTCGCAACACAGTAAGAGTCAGCTAAAAAATTATGAAGTACATCCCTAACGTTAATAACAAAACAACGTCCATTATCATATATTAATAATGACAATGGACGTTGTTGAATTTTGGATGAAAAAACCTTTTACTTTTCCTTGTTCTTCTCCAACAATGCCTTCATCTGCGCGGCGAGTTCCTGTGCCTTTTCGCCGGCTTTTTCGGCGAAGTCGGTGCCATTGGAGGCGTAGATGATGCCACGGGACGAGTTGACGATGAGGCCGCAGCTGTCGTTCATTCCAAATGTTGCTACGTCTTCCAGGCTGCCGCCTTGTGCGCCTACGCCGGGGACGAGGAGGAAGTTGTCGGGGGCTATCTTGCGCACTTGTTGGAGTTTGTACGCCTGCGTGGCGCCGCATACAAACATTATCTGGTCGGTGTTGCCCCAACGCTGGCCAAATTTCAAGGTCTTCTCAAAAATGTACTCGTTTGACTCCTTCTCCTGGATTATCTGGTAGTCGGATGCCGACGGGTTGGATGTAAGGGCGAGGATTATTGCCCATTTGTCCTTGTATTCGAGGAACGGCGCAACTGAATCTTTGCCCATGTATGGCGAGAGGGTTACCGCGTCGAAGGGCATTTGGTCGAAGAAAGTTTTTGCGTACATCTTGCAGGTATTGCCTATGTCGCCCCTCTTGCAGTCGGCGATGAGGAAGATGCCCGGATAGGTCTTCTTGATGTATTCGGCGGTCTTTTGGAGCGACTGCCAGCCCTTTGAGCCCAACGATTCGTAAAAGGCAGTATTGGGCTTGTAAGAAACGGCGTATTCCTGCGTGGCGTCGATTATCGCCTTGTTGAAGGCAAATATCGGGTCGTCCTCTTTGAGCAAAAATTCGGGGATCTTGGTGATGTCGGTGTCAAGACCAACGCAAAGAAACGAGTTCTTCTTCTGAATCTTGTTGTATATGTCGCGGTAGTTCATAACGGTAAACGTTAAAATTGTTTTTGGAGTTGGCGACCACCTTGCGGCGGTCTTTTTTCTTAAACGAAAATTACCGTGAATTTTTTCGTCAATTACCGTCAATTTCCTTATTAAAAATTGACGGTAATTTTTGTGTAATTGACGGTAATTTTTGTTTATAAATTTTACATTCCGCTTGCTTTGAGGCGTTCGGCGTTTTCGGCGATTTGGAGTTTTTCGATGAGCTCGTCGATTTCGCCGTCCATCACTATCGGCAGGTTGTAGAGCGTGAGGTTGATGCGGTGGTCGGTAACTCGCGACTGTGGATAGTTGTAGGTGCGGATTTTGGCACTGCGGTCGCCGGTGGAGACCATCGTCTTGCGCTGCGAACCCACTTTGTCCAAATACTTTTGGTACTCGATGGCGTAGAGACGCGAGCGGAGTTCGCGCATGGCTTTTTCGAGGTTTTTGATTTGCGATTTTTCGTCCTGGCACGTTACCACCAATCCCGTCGGGATGTGCGTAAGGCGTATTGCGGAGTATGTGGTATTGACGCTCTGGCCGCCCGGACCCGACGAACAGTAGGTGTCTTTGCGGATGTCGGATTCCTTGAGGTCCACGTCAAACTCTCCGGCTTCCGGCAATACTACCACCGACGCCGCCGAGGTGTGGATGCGTCCCTGTGTCTCGGTCTGAGGCACGCGCTGCACGCGGTGTACGCCCGATTCGTATTTGAGTATGCCATAGACACCGTCGGTGCTGGAGGATACGGTAAATACGATTTCCTTGTAGCCGCCCATTGTGCCTTCGGTCATTCGGGTGATTTCGATTTTCCAACGGCGTTTTTCGCAGTATTTGGAGTACATGCGGAATAGGTCGCCGGCAAAGATGGCCGCTTCGTCGCCGCCTGTGCCGCCACGGATTTCCACGATTGCGTTTTTGTCGTCCTCGGGGTCTTTGGGCAGGAGCATTAGCTTGATTTCCTCCTCGCGGGCGGGGAGGGCGTTTACGAGTTCGTCGAGTTCCTCTTTTGCCATTTCGCGCATTTCCTCGTCTTTTTCGTCGCGGAGTATCGCTTTGGCCTCCTCGATGTTGGCAAGCATTGTCTTGTAGTCGTCGTAGGTCTTGATGAGCGGCTCCAAGTCCTTGAACTCCTTATTGAGCGCGACGTATTTTTTCATGTCTGCCATCGCGTCGGGGGAGTTTACTTGTGCCGATACTTCTTCAAAACGTTGCTTGACGCCTTCGAGTTTGGTAAGTATAAGGTTTTCTGCCATTTGTATGGTGTTTTTTGTTGTAATCAATAATTAAATTCGCCGTGCTCGCTCTTGACGGTAACTTGCTTTTTGTCAGATGCTTCGCAGCGTCCGATTATCTGCGCGTCCACGTTGAATGTCTTAGATATTTTGATGACTTCCTGCGCGGTCTCTTGGTCGGTATAGACTTCAAAACGGTGTCCCATGTTGAAGACTTTGTACATCTCGCGCCACGGCGTATGGCTCTGTTGCTGAATCATTTGGAAGAGCGGCGGGGTGGCAAAGAGGTTGTCTTTGATGACGTGTATGTCGTTGCCAATGAAATTGAGCACTTTGGTCTGCGCACCGCCCGAACAGTGTATCATCGCATGGATTTTGGAGCGGTGATGTTGAAGTATTTGTTTAACTATCGGTGCGTATGTGCGTGTGGGGCTGAGTACAAGTTTGCCGGCGGTGATGCCGTCGAGACCAGACACTGGGTCGGTGAGGTTGTAATCGCCCGAATACACGAGGTCTTCGGGGATTGCGTGGTCGTAGGTTTCGGGGTATTTTTGAGCGACGTTTTTGTTGAAAACGTCGTGGCGGGCTGATGTAAGGCCGTTGCTGCCCATGCCGCCGTTGTATTCGGTTTCGTAAGTGGCTTGTCCTGAGGATGATAGTCCCACTATGACGTCTCCGGGCTTTATGTGGCACTCGATGACGTCGCTGCGTTTCATGCGGCAGGTTACTGTGCTATCGACGATAATTGTCCTCACGAGGTCGCCGACGTCTGCTGTCTCGCCGCCCGTGCCGTAGATTTCGATGCCGTGCTCGCGCAAGGTTGACATCAGGGAGTCGGTGGAGTTGATGAGTTCGGAGATTACGGAGCCGGGGATGAGGTTGGCATTGCGTCCGATTGTGGAACTTACTAATATGTTGTCTGTTGCGCCTACGCATATCAGGTCGTCAACGTTCATTATGAGCGAATCTTGCGCTATGCCGCGCCATACCGACATGTCGCCGGTCTCTTTCCAATATGCGTATGCGAGGGACGATTTGGTGCCCGCGCCGTCGGCGTGCATTATGACGCAATATTCCGGGTCGCCGGCAAGGATGTCGGGGACGATTTTGCAAAAGGCGTTTGGAAACACGCCCTTGTCTATGTTTTTGATGGCGTTGTGGACGTCGGTCTTTGATGCCGATACGCCGCGCTGCCCGTACCGAAGGTTTTCTTCCATTTTCGAAAATGTGTTTTCTTATATAAGACGGCGCAAAGGTACGTTTTTTTGGGGAGATGTGCAAATGTTTTTTTTAGCGTTGTTTTTTATAAGTTGGTAGTATCGTTTGAGCAATTTTTGTGTAAAGTGGTAGGATTCTATATGTTTGAGGCGTTGAAAAAATATGTAGATTTTAGGTGAATTTCCGTTTATACCGTGCGGAAATGTGCATTTTTTTGATGATTTCCGCACGCTATAAACGGAAAAGTTGTTTTTGTAATCAAAACCATACAGCCGCATATACGCTTCCTTGACTTCTACCACGCCGTTGTAAAACGGGGTTGGAGACGTGCTGCTTGTAGGTTACGGTCACTTTGGTTTTAAGACTAAGAAGTGTGCCGTTGGTGCGAATGATGCGGATTTCAAAGTCATTTATTCGATTTGATGTTCTTCTTTGTATCTTTGCAGGTATTCTCGCATATTGGATTTGACCTGCGTGGAAATTTCATGAGGCTGTATGAATGTTTCATAGCCATATTGTATGCTAGATTTTCCCATGCTAAAGAGATTTTCCGCATCAAGATTTGATTGCGCTAACTTGCAGATCCCTGATACGGTGGTGCATCCGATAATAGTTCGGCTGATTTTTTTACCTGCAGCTTTGCTTACAATGTTCCTTTTCACGAGTTCATTGACACTTTTTTTGATGTACGGTTTGAGAAACTTTGCTAATGCTTTCCCAATTGGACCTGGTCCACAAACTTCCATTGTGTCAGAGGTAACCGGTGTTGTATTTGACGCGTAGCCTGCCGATGTGTATAGTAGCATTAGCAATGACAATGTTATGATGTAGAGTGTTTTCATATTCCTAATTGTAATTTTAGTTTGTATTTAATACTATTGCTGATATATTGGATCTTTTTTTCACTTTCGTCTTGCAATTCATTAAATATTTTTTCAGATACTTTTGTGCCATATTTTTTCATTTCTTCACGATAATTATAGAGATTTTTTGCATCTCGTCCAGCACTGAACAGACCAATTCCTGCGGCAATTGGCTGTCCGCCAGGTATCACGCCACTTATGAGTTCGGCTGCAGTTAAGCCCCATCCAAGCCAATCCGTAGAATTTTGTTTGTCGGATATTAAGTATAATTCGGGATAGGTGTTATTGGGATGAGGATACCTCTCCGTCGCAGTTTGCACTATGTCAGTAATGTCGATTTCGTATCGTACATAATAGGACATGTTGTATTTGTCCGCTAATTTGCGTCTTGTGATTATTTCATCATCCGTAAATTGCTTGTACAACGACATAATTTTGGCGTTAATTTTATTATTGTATGCTTTTATCCAATTGTTAGCCTTTTGGTTTATTTCTCATTTTTCTTCAGGCAGGTCTTCCTCAAAAATATTGTCAACCAATGTAGAGGAAACAAGTTCGCCGATGTATTGTGCAACGTCATTTGAAATGATTATTTCTAATGCTGTAAGTAAACTATCACAATTTTGATAATAAATTGTAGCATACAATTTGCGTTGTTGTTCTTCTTTTTCTTCTATCCGTTTTTGTATAACGTTGAAAATGTGGTAATCGTAATTAAAAAGAGTTGCAGCATCTTCGAGGTCGTCAATGCTACCATCCAGCGAAGACATACTTTCGCTAATGGCGTTTCCAAGGAAATCATACCTGTTTTCTTTGTAAAACTCAGCCAATTGAGGCAAATCCATGTTGCAAACCATTTCAAGTATGCTTGCCTGTTTTAACGCAATATGTTTTTGTAGTTTGCTCTGTATTTGCTCGTCATAGTAAAAGAGAGATTCTGCAGTCTTTAACTCTTCAAGACTGTATTCCTCCGATGATATTTGTTCTATAATGTAATCCCTGAGAATGTCGTATCTATTTTCTTTGTAAAACTCAGCTGTTTGAGGTAAATCCATATTGTTTGCCTCTTTGATTATCTGTTCTGTTATTCGTTTTTGAATGACATTATAGATTTGTGTATCATAAGAAAAGAGATTTGATGCGTTTTTTAAGTCGTCAATACTATATTCTTGTGATGATACATTTTGAACAATCGCATCCCTAAGAAAAATGTATTGATTCTCTTTGTAAAATTCAGCCAATTGAGATAAGTTCATTTGACTTGCCTCTTTAAGCATCTTTGCAGGGGTTACCTTGTAACTCTGTCCCGATTGTGTCATTGGTACGCGGTGAATATACGAACATGATGCAACCAATGCCAACAGAAAAAATAATGTATATAGAATGGTCTTCATTTGATTTCGGCTTTTAAATCGTTCTGTTTGTTTTTCTCCTTCATTGTTTCGCGGACATCTGTGATGGCAAACCAAATGAGAATCAATACGACAGGAATCCAAAGAATTAGGTATGTGTCCGTATAAAGTGCGGTTCCGCCTACGTCAATGATGTTTTGCGGATTGATTGGAATTAGCACTGACAAAATGCTAATTGGAATCTGTGCCACAACAATCAGAAACACGTATTTGCTGGCTCTGTGCATTGTTCTTTTTGTTTGATTGCTAATCACGGAGTTTCAATTGGCAGTCTTCAAAAACTTGCGGTAGGAATTATAGAAAAGAAAAAGGTGCAGACAATCTATCCACATTCTTGGGGAGTGTAGGAAAGAACCCCATCTAACAAATAACAGATTAAACCTGCACCTCGGAAGGTGCAAGCATCAGTTTGCATTTGTTAGAGTTCGGCTTTCCGACACTATGAGAGTGTGAAAATTGAGATTAGTCGTTGTCTGTTTTCAAAATCCAACAGCTTCCTACACTTTTGTTTTGAATGTGACAATTGCTAATGCCGTATGTTTTGTGTCATGATGTCGCCATTATGACACGTGCAAAGGTAGATAAGATTTTGTAATCTGCAAAAAAAATCACAACTTTTTTCCAAAAAAAAACTGCGCAAAAATATATTAAGGCTTCTGCCCCTCAAAAACCGCCAATGTTGTATGCGAACAGTGTTTCAGGCGGTTGGAATGGATGTGTATAAAAATGTTAATTCATTGTTCCCAGTCCTCGATTTGGCAGGTGTGGGTTTGTGTTTTTTCGTCGTAGTTGATGCCCACCAAGAGGAGGTGACCTTTGTATTTACCTAATGGTTCAAAGTATTGACGCTCTTTTATTTGCTTGATTGCGCTCTCGGTGGTGTCGTTGCGTTTGAGTTCGATTACCATTGCGGGTTTGTCAGTGATTGCGGGTATGAATACCACGTCGGCGAAGCCTTTGCCCGCCGTCATTTCCTTGATGATGGTGTATTCGTTGAGGGCGTGGACGTATGCAAGGTAAATCGCAGATGCAAGGGCGTCCTCGTTGTTGTAACTGAGGTGAGAGGTAACGTGGATGTGTGTTTCGTCGAGGGCTTTGGCAACCGCATCGGCGTTTTTTGCAATTGTCTGATATAGAAGTTCTTCCGATGCCTTGATGATTTCGTCGGTCTTGGAATAATCGGGCATAGCGGCGATGGCGTTGTTCCATTCGTTGCGCACTTCAAGGTTGGGAATCCGGCAGGTGTTGTCTTCGTTGTTGTACGCCAAATAACCAAGATGGATCAGGTATGTAAACACATCGTCCTTGGTGATGAAGTCGGTCATCGTGTTCATGTAACTTGTAACGTTGACCTTGACCCTCTCGCCTGCAAGCATTTTTATGATGTCTTCCTTTGCGCCCTTGTAGTTGTGTTTGAGTCGGTCGGTGATTACGGCGTATGATGATGTTTTGCCCCAATGGTTTTCAAATTTTTTGGTCAACATACATTTAACGACCGATTCGGGGTTGTAAAGTTCATAGCCGTTTTGAGCATAGCCGTCGTATTGTTGTTTGCATTTGGCAAAGTCGATTTTGTATTTTTTGCACAGCGGACGCACTTCTTTTTCTGTAAATCCCGTGTATTCTGCGAGTTCGTATGCGTCGAGGATTGTATATTCCGCAAAATTGTTGAGTTTGCTCTGTACGCGGTCTCTTACGACAGGCAGGATTCCTGTGATGTATGCCAATGCGATTGCGGGTTTCAATGTGTTGCTCTTGAATAGTCCGTTGAGAAACTCAAGGTAGTCAGCGAACAAATGCGTTCCGAATTGGTCGCGCACAAGACAGTCGTATTCGTCGAGAATGATTACAAAACGCTCGTTTGTAGCGGCGTAAACCTCCAACATACAATCGGCGAAGGTTTCACAAAGCGAAAAATCAACGGTGGGAAATTCTTTCTTGAACTCTCTATTCAATTTTGCGTTCAGTTTGTCGAGCATTTTGTCTTTATCCTTCGCGTTTTGGTACTCGCTTGCAATATCTATTGCAATGAAATTCAGTTTGTTGAGATACTCCTCGTAATTCTTTGCCTTGGAGATTTTGAGTGCCTTAAATATATCCCTCGAATCGCAGCCCTTGGAATAGTAGGCACATAGCATATTTGTGGCGATAGTTTTGCCAAAACGCCTTGGTCGTGAGATGCATATATATTTTTTTTTGTTGTCGATAAACTTATTTAATTCGCTGATTAACATTGTTTTATCAACATAAATATTAGCGGCTAATATTTCTTTGAAGCCGATGTTGGATGGATTCAAGTAGATGCCCATAGTTGCGATTCGTTTTGTTTTTCGCAAAGGTATAGTTATTTTGGGAGATATGCAAATAATTTCGGCTTTTCGTCTGCCCTGATACTGTGTTTTTCGTTTTTTTGCTAATTTTGTGCCGTCAAAAAAACAAATCATTGAAAATGAAACGAGAGAGCGCGATTTTTAATAGGCAGAGCCTTCTTTTGGGCGAGGATGCGATGGAGCGCATCGGGAGCAAGCGTGTGATAATATTTGGCGTGGGCGGCGTCGGGAGTTGGTGCGCGGAGAGCCTTGTGCGCAGCGGCATCAGGCGTCTTACCATCGTGGATAGCGACCGTGTGTGCATCACAAATGTAAACCGTCAGTTGCAGGCTACGACCAAGACCGTCGGTCTTGTGAAGGTGGATGTCTTGAGAGACAGGTTGTTGGAGATTAATCCCGATGCCGAAATCAATGCCATGCAGGAAATTTATACTGCCGAGAACGACGCTATGTTTCATCTCGACGATTACGATTATATCATTGATGCAATTGACAGCCTCCAACATAAAGCAAATCTGATACTTCGCGCCACCGAATGTAATGGCAAATTGTTTTCGGCGATGGGCGCGGCTCTCAAGATGGACCCTACCAAAGTGCAGGTGGCGGAGTTTTGGAAGGTGCAGGGCTGTCCGTTGGCGAGGGCGGTGCGCAATAGGTTCAAGCGCAACCACACGTTCCCCAAAAAGAAGTTTTTGTGCGTCTATTCGCCCGAATTGCTTTGCAACAAGGGCAAGGCTTCTACGTGCGGCACAAGCGCGTGTATGTGTCCAAAAGCAATAATCGCCGCCGGCAACCCAAGCCTTGTCAACCACGAATGGTGTTCGTCAAAAGCGCAAATCAACGGCACTGTGGCGCACATAACGGCGATTTTTGGTTTTACGATTTCGGGATTGGTGATTCAGGATATTGTGTCCTCTTAGAAGAATTTCACAACCTCGTCAAAGGGTCTGTGTCCGGGCTGTTTGGGTTCGCCGGAGCGGTAGCCGAGGGCGATGACAGCCATCACAGTCTCTTCGGCAGGGATGTTGAACTCCTTGCGGAGGCCGTCGGAATCGCGCATTCCCATTATCAACGTGTCAAAACCCATTGCGCGCGCCTGCATAATGAGGTAACAGTTGCTCAGTCCGTTGTCGTATGCGCCCCAGCCGTCGCCGATTTCGTTGGTGGCGTTGCCGTTGAAGAAGCCCGATTTGCCTCTTTCGTAGGTAGATACGATGAGTACGGGGGCGTTTTGGATGCGCTCCTTGTTGCCGCCGACGAGGTTTTGCACGGCTTCAAGTTTTTCTTTACTTATAGCCACGTAATACTTTGTGGGTTGCTGATTTGCCCATAACGGCGCTTCCTGTACGGCGGTAAGGAGCGTGCGCACTTCGGCTTCGGAGATTTTCTTCGAAGCGTCGTAACTGCGGATGCTGCGCCTGGTCTTCAATACTTCGTCAAATGACGGCGACGCTGACGATTCTGGCGTCGGTGATGGATGTGTGCTGTTGGTATTGCCGCTGTTGCAGCCCGACAATGCAAAAAGTGCCATTGCGGCACAAAGGATGATTTTTTTGTACATAATGTTGAGATTAATGATTTTTGGTTGTTAGATTGCATTGAGGGCGGTATGGTTTAATGCTTGCCATTTCTAAATTTCTCCGCCCTCGCCTCCATGTTGGCTTTCAGGCAGTCGCGGTAAAACCAAATTTCGCGGGAGTGATAGTTGCCTTCCTTGCCGATGAGGGGCAGGATGTAGTCGTTGGCTGTAACGCCTTCCACGCAGAGAAGGCCTGTTGCGGCATCAATGCGGACTGTCAGGGTGTCTTTGGTAGTGGTGTTGAAGGTAGTTTCGGTGATGAGGGTTGCCGGTGTGGGGTCTGTAGTCCAAGATACGGGATTGATGCAGACCGCGCTATGTCCAAACATGTCGAGGGCGCAACTTGGCTCGCGTACCGAATTGTAACATATCGTAACGCCGGTGTCGTCGGCTCCTTGGGTGGGGACGAGGTATTTGGTGGCGTGTACGGTGGCAGAATCGATTGTCGCGCCGATGACGTAGGCGGCTATCATCCTTGAGTAGGTCTGCGAATCCATCTCTTTTAGGAGTTCGATTGCTATCATCGCGCCTTGGCTGAATCCGGCGATTATGAACGGTCGCGACGGGTTGATTCGCTTGATGTAATGATTGAAAGCCCGCCTTACATCTTCTGTCGGCAGCGGCATACGAGCGTCGATGGTGCTGTCGTCAGCGTATGTTTGTAACGAACATTGACGGTAATATGGCGAAAAAAAGTTGAACTTGTCGCCCACAATTGCATCCACGCCTGTCATTTCGGCGAGCATCGGGGCGCGGAGGCTGTCGTTGTAAGTATCGGCAAAATGACGTGTGATGCCATTGTCGGTGATGTAGTCGCCGATTTCGGTGGAGATTATGTAGAAAATGTCCACGTCGGCTTTCCTGTCGCTGACGTACCACTGCGCGGTGTCTTGGTATTGGGGCTGCGGCGGAATGTCGGCGGGGTGGTCGTCGTTTTTACCACAACTTGAAATGACAGTTGTCAACGATAATATTGTCAGTAATTTGCGTATCATCATAAATGTCTGTTTTGAGGTTATTTCCCGCCTGCCTCCTCGTATTGCATCGTGGCGTCTTCCCAATATGCCATTTCTTTTTCGAGTTCGGTTTTCAATGCCTCGTATTGCTCGAATAGGGACATGTCGGTCTGGTTTTCGGGCAGGGAGAGTTTTTGTTGGATTCCCTGTTGTTGGGCTTCGAGTTCGGCGATGCGGGCTTCCGATTTTTCTACTTGCGATTTGAGTTTGCGGAGGGCGCGCTCGCGTTCCTTGCGTTGCAGATAGTCTTCCTTGCCGGATGATGGGGTGGGGGAGGGCGATTCGGTTTTAGGTTGGGGTTGCTGAGACGTTTTTGCGGCAGAGGACGACATTGAAGTAGATGTTGACTTCTGCAACTCAAACTCCTTCATGTTCTGCAATTTGAGTTTTTCGAGGAAGTATGTGATGTCGCCTTTGTATTGCTTTATCTTTTGGTCGCGAAACTCGTAGATTGTGTCGGCAAGGCCGTGGAGAAAGTCGCGGTCGTGGCTTACCAAAATCAATGTGCCGTCATATTTCAAGAGGGCTTGCTTGAGGATTTCCTTGCTGCGGATGTCGAGGTGGTTGGTGGGTTCGTCGAGCACGAGGAGCGAATATGGTTCAAACAATAATTTGGCCATCTCCAATCGCGCACGCTCGCCGCCTGACAGCACTTTTACCTTCTTGTCGATGTCTTCGCCGCCAAAGAGAAACGCGCCGAGTATGTCGCGTACTTTGGTGCGCATATCGCCCGTTGCAATGTCGTCAAGTGTCTGAAAAACAGTTTTGTTGAGGTCGAGGAGTTCGTCCTGATTTTGGGCGTAATAGCCGATTGATACGTTGTAGCCGAGTTTCAATTCCCCTTCGTATGGCAACTGACCGATGATGCAACGCGAGAAGGTGGTTTTGCCCTCGCCGTTGCGTCCTACAAATGCAACCTTTTCGCCGCGTTCAAGCTGAAAATCAATATCTTTCAAAATCACTTTGTCGCCGAATGCCTTGGTCATGTGCGTGGCTTTCACTACAATCTGACCGGAGCGCGGCGCGGGCGGAAATTTGAAGTGTATGCTACTATTGTCCTCCAAATCCACCGACAGTCTTTCCATCTTGTCCAACATTTTGATGCGCGATTGCACTTGGTTGGATTTGGTAGGCTTGTAACGGAATTTTTCGATGAAATCTTCGGTGTCTTTGATGATTTTTTGCTGGTTTTCGTAGGCTGCAATTTGCTGTTGACGGCGTTCCTTGCGGAGTTCGAGGTATTTGGTGTAAGGCGCGTTATAATCATAGATTTTTCCAAGCGAAATCTCTATGGTTCTGCGTGTTACGTTGTCGAGGAAGGTGCGGTCGTGGCTTATCAAGACTACCGCTCCGGGATAGTCTTTCAGGAAATCCTCGAGCCATTGGATAGATTCGATGTCGAGGTGGTTGGTAGGCTCGTCGAGTAGGAATACGCTCGGCTTGCGGAGTATCACTTTGGCAAGGATGATGCGCATTTTCCAACCGCCCGAGAATTCGGATGTCTGCCTTGTAAAGTCCGTTTGGCGGAATCCAAGACCTTTCAATACGACTTCGGTCTCCGCTTCACGCTTGGAGCCGCCGAGGAGTTCAAGTCGTTCTGTGGCTTCGGTCATTCGGTGAATCAACGTCATGTAAGATTCTGATTCGTAGTCGGTTCGCGAGGCTATTTGTGTGGAAAGCTGGTTGATTTCCTCTTCGAGTTTTTTGGCGTCTTCAAAACACGTCAATGCTTCCTCTATCACGGTGCGCCCTTCTGGGAGTTCCATTTGTTGAGGCAGGTAGCCGAGTGTTACGCCGTTTGGAATAGTTATAGAGCCGCCGTCCAGTGGCTGGATGCCGACGATTGTTTTCAGAAGCGTAGATTTGCCCGCGCCATTCTTGCCCGTAAGACCGATGCGATCCTTGGGGTTGATTACAAAACTTATGTCTTGAAACAGGTCGTTGCCTGAAAATGTTACTGTTACGTTGTTTATGGAAATCATTGCAAGTAATTTTCAAATTTTGATTTGTTGATTTTTGAATTATGCATTGTGCATTGTCCCGTATCCTCGCACTCCTCCAACAATTGCCTAATCGTCTTACCAATCCTCGGATGCACAAAATCTGGTGCGATGTCTGCCGTAGGTTGCAATACGAATCGTCTTAAAGCAATTTTTGGATGAGGTATTGTAAGTTGTGGTGTGTCAAGTATTTTGTTATCATAAAACAAAATGTCTATGTCGATTGTTCGCGCCTCGTAACCTTTGCCGCTGCGGACGCGACCGAGGGCAGATTCGATGGCGTTGATTGTTTTCAATAGTTGGAATGGCGTGAGCGAGGTCTCCACTTTGATTGTTTGGTTGAGATAATCCTCGTCGCTGTATCCCCACGATTGGGTTTCGTAGATTGGGGATTGCATTGTTACTGTCCCAACGGACACGGCAATTTGCTCGACGGCGCGGCGGAGGTTGGCGGCGCGGTCGGGGATGTTGGAGCCGAGGGATAGGTATGTGGTGTGGCTTGTTGGCATTTTTGCAAAATTTGCGCAAAGATACTCATTTGTAACGGAATATGCAAATAAAAAAACTGCGCCGCAGATTCTGTGTGTCTGTGGCGCAGTTTTGATATTGTAATGTTGGCTAACTTGGGTGTGTTAGTAGTTGATTACGTATTCAAAATCATCGTCGTCTTCGTCCTCAAAACCTTCTTCGAGATATATCATTTTTGAGGTGGATTTTATCGTTATTTTAGTTACGTATCCCTCGGTGTCCTTTCCGTATGTGAAGGTGTAAATGGAAGTGTCATCCCTCTTGCTGTTTTTCGAGTGGATGGTCATTTTCGACGGAAGATATTTGTTCCTTATTGTTGTGAAGGAAGGGAACATATCGTCCATCAAGAGAGTGAAGATGTCCACAGCGTACTCGTTTTCGATGTCACCGTACTCGAATTCGTATGATTCGAAATTGTCGCCCATTTCGGGTTCTACCTGCACCACTTTGATGGATTTGATGCAATTGTTGTCCAGTACAATGGTGTAGTTGCCCTTGTAGGGGGTGTCTTCGTCGTCATCTTCGAGGATGTCGTTGTCTGTAAAGGTGATTGTGTTGCCATCAACCTTTAAGTCGGTGAGAGTCTGAGTGGTAGTGACGCCATCTTCATCGGTGTAGTCAACGGATGTCAAAAAGCCGTTTGCGTATTTGAAAACGTTGGTTTCTGTTACGATGGCGTTGTCGTCGTTTTCGTAGGTGTTGATTACTTTGATTTCGTTGTCAGAATACACATACTCGAATGTTCCGTCTTGGTTGTTTTCCATTTTTGCAATTTGACCATTGGAGTCGTATGTGTAGATGGAGGTAGCAACACCTTCGTCAAGGTAGTTGAGTGCTGTGCATGCGATTGATGTGATTCTCTTGTCAAAGAGTTTCACGTCGGTTGAGCCACCGTTGTTATCGCTTGGTGTGGTTGTGCCGCCGTTGTCATCGCTTGGTGTGTTGTTGACATCGCCGCCGTTGTCAATGACTTTGCCTGTCTGGTCGTCAACTTGGTTTTGCGGATTAGGCTTCTGCTCCTCTTCCTCCTCTTCGTCATCGCCGCACGCACAGAATGTGCAGGAGAACAGGAGTGCCGCCGCTACAAGAAATGAATATTTTTTCATGTTTTGTTGGTTTTTTAGTTATTTTTATTCTAAGGACAAAAGTTTTTTGTCGGTACAAAATTAATAAAAAGGTATGTAAACCGCCGTTAATTTAATGTTAATTTTCAAAGTTTGTTATTTTTTTCCTCTTTTGTCAATATTTCTTTATCTTTGCAACTGTAATCTAAATCTGTTGGCTATGATTAAGATAAAAGACATATTAGAATCTGTGAAGTCTGCGCCTAAGGAGTTTCCTGTGGAGACTGCGATTGGGCTTACGTTTGCCATTGCGACGATGTTGGCAGTGGAGAATGTGGTACACCGGTTTTATCCGTTGGCGTTTTGTTTCATAATTTTTGTAATTGCAATTACCCTCCGCAAAATCAACAAGATAGCGTATTATGCGTCGTATTTTTTGATTTGGGTGGCGTTTCTGTTGTTCCATAGCGGCAGAATAATAGAACAGCCGTGGTTTTGGGTGCTCAATATAATTGCCGCCATTGTCCTGACTGCCGACCTCTCCAAAAATGATAACAAGCAATTTGCCAACACTGTGATTTCCAGGCTCGGACAGATGGCGTCGGCGGCGTTGTTGAGCGGTATTTTGGCGGCGATGGTTTCTGCCATTATCGGGTCGGTGATTTATCTTTTTAATGCTGATTTGAAGCATCTATTGGCGCACGTCAATATTTTCATTGGGTTTGTAATTATGCCTCTGACATTCTGTTATTTGCAGGAGCATATTAACAGTGAAGAAAATGACGAGAGCCGGCTTTTGCGCATAGTTATGGATTACATCGTGTCGCCCGCATTGGTGATTTACACGGTGGTGCTGTTGGTGTATGTATTGAAAATCCTCTTTGCGATGGAACTTCCTCGCGGCGGCGTGGCTTATATGGTGAGCATTTATATTGGACTGGTTTTGGTGGGCAATTTGCTCAATAAGTTGGTGCAGGACAGCCATTTCAATTGGTTTTATGACAACTTTGCCTACATCGCCATTGCGCCTATCGTGCTGTTGTGGGTGGGCACTATCTATCGCATCAACGAATACGGACTCACCGAATGGCGTGTTTATCTGTTGATAGTCAATGTGTTGATGACTATATTTCCATTTATGCTGAAAATCCCCGCCGCCAACCGTTACAATCTGATGACTTTTGTTTTGATGGCGGTGATGGTGATTTTCACGTGCATACCGCCGATTTCTGCCGCCAATATCAGTTTGAGGAATCAATATTCGCGGTTTGTGGCTTACGCTCAGGAGATTGGCGTTTTTGATACAAGCACTTGGAATTTGCGCAATGATATTGATGTTGATTACATTAAAGAGGACAGCGTCGCAAATTCCAAATATCTGATGATGCGTTCGGAGTATTATTACCTCAAAGCACGTCTCGACTCTATCAGTGACAAATATGGGGATTGGAATTATTGGTATTCGTTTGACGACAATGGGCGACGTCTGGAGTTCGACCACCCTTTGGAATATCTGAAGGCAAATGATTTCTGCGACGCGGTGCCGATAGATGGCGCAAATCGCTATCTGTTGGATTGTAATGCAATTTTCGACTATGATAGCAATAGATTAAAGGTGTTTCGCAACGACAGAATTGTTTTGGAATATGCCGTTCAGGATTCCATCAATGCCAATCTGACGGCGTTTAGGGAAAATCCGTTGCGTTTTCTCCGTGCTGAAAATGACAGCGTTATGGTTATAATCCTCGAAATGTCGGGCAGGGAGATAGACGGTACTTTTGATGTGGAGGACATTTCGTCGTATGACGTTAGGTTTTTTGGAAAATAATTGTAATTATGGCAAAACTAATCGACAAATACAACGCTGCCAAGGATTTTGTGGTAAAGGACATCTGGCGGGCGGATATGGACAATATGTCAACCCGCAAGCGCAGCGCGTTCAACATATTGAAAATCTTGATAATAGCCGTGCGTGGTTTTATTGAGAATGGTTGCGCGGTAAGGGCGTCGGCGTTGACGTATTTTACGTTGTTGTCGTCGGTGCCGGTGGTCGCGTTGGCATTTGCGCTCGCCAAAGGTTTTGGGTTGGAAACTATCGTAACTGACTTGATACGTGATAGTTTCGCCGCAAATCCCGAGACTGCCGATTATCTGATTTCCTTTGCGTCGTCGATGCTCGAAAACGCCAAGGGCGGACTTATCGCGGGCATCGGTGTCATAATGTTGTTGTATTCGGTGTTTGAGTTGCTTAGCCACGTTGAGGAGGCGTTCAATTTTATGTGGAACATCAAGAAAAACCGTCCAATCCTACGCAAAGTTACTGATTATATGACGATTATGGTGTTTTCGCCGATTTTGATAATCACCGCAAGTAGTGCCACGTTCTTCATCCGCGCCAAACTCGGCGATTATTTTGCCGATTATCTTTCGCCGGTTTTGACGTTGATTATCAAGGTGTTGCCGTATTTGTTGATGGCGATTGTGTTTACGCTTGTATATTTGATAATGCCCAATACAAAGGTCAATTTCAAGTCGGCGGTTTCGGCTGGCGTCATCACGGGCATTGTGTTTCAGGTTTGGCAGTGGGCGTATGTGGCGTTTCAGGTGGGCGTGTCGGAATACGGCGCGGTTTACGGAAGTTTTGCCGCGTTGCCGCTGTTTTTGGTGTGGTTGCAGGTATCGTGGATTATAGTTTTGTTGGGCTGCGAAGTGGCGTATTCGGTGCAGAATGTCAATTATTATTCCACCGAACTTTCCGCTGGCAATATTAGTCCGAGAATGATGAAAAGGGTTTCTATGTTGCTGATGACCAAGATTGTAAAGAATTTTGCTGAGTCAAAGCCGCCCAAGGATGCCACGACGTGGAGCGAGGAACTCAAAATCTCCCAAAAACTTTTTCTCCACGTTGCTCAGCGGTTGCAGGATGTTGGTCTTCTTGCCGAACTCCGCAACGACGGTGGCGGCAGTCCGATATACATTCCTGCCATTGATATTGCAAATATTAATGTAGATACAATTTGTTCGCGGATAGAGAGTTACGGTGAGGATGATAATTTTCCACTTCAAATGACCGGCGACCTCGAACACATCGACCATCTCGCCGCCGAGGGCGAAAAGGCAATGCGCGACATTATGGACAAGAAGTTGGTGAAGGATATATAGGCGGGAGGATTTTTGAGTAAAGTTATAATAACTCGACTTCCTCCTTGTTTAATCCCGTAATGCTGCAAATCTCCTTGATGTCGTAGCCCTTTTTTTTCATCCTTTGCGCTGTCTGTATGAGGGTTTTGTGTGCGGAAGATTCGTTGATGGTAGCGGCGTTATTTTCCCACTCGTCCCAGTCTGTTTCGGATAGGTAGCGGGCTATTTGTTCGCGTAGGGGGCGCAAGTCTTTCTCTATAACATAAAAAACTGAATCTTCGTCGATTAAATAATAATCGTGTATCAGTACGTGGCGCATCCTTGTTATGTCTTTCCAAGGAGTTTCGCTATGTTGGTTGCGGAAGGCGTTTGTAAGTTTGTATGCAGCCTCGCCTACAATTTCGATATTTTTTACAACGCCGTAGAATCTCATATTGTCGGAGACCAGTTGCTCCTTTGTCTTCCCTTCGGAAAATATAAGGACACGGTCAATGGCTTCGATAATGTGTTCAAGTCTTTCTCTATCTCTAATTTGCTCTCTCATAGATTAATACTTTATCACGGTTAACACTTTCTGCAACACGCTGCCTCAGACATTTTTCTGAAACGAGATCCACCTGACGGTCGAGGAGATCTTCAAGTTCATTGGACATTGATGCAATTTTAAGCAAACTTACCCGTGCGTTTTCATCGTATTGTACAAGCAAGTCAACATCGCTGAGCGGCGTTTCCTCTCCCCGCGCATACGACCCGAAAAGCCAAGCCTTTATTATAGGCTGTGTCTTGAAATATTCCGCAACGTTTTTTTTAATTGATTGCAAATTATTCATGATGCTTTTATTTTGGTTATAATACTGCAAATGTAACAAACGATTTTTGTATCTGCAAAATATTTTTCAAAAAAATATCTTTTCCCCCTTCTATTTTTGCGATATGGCGGCGGAATTTGACAAAATTCTTCAAATTCCGCAGCGTAATAATTGTTTTGTTGGGAAAAATGTTGTAATTTTTCATAAAAACCTGTACCTTTATGCTCTGAAAAATATGAAGATTGGTAATTAAATTGTTACAATGAATAAACTTATCGAACTTATTGACGCAGAGCCATTTGTTTATGGCATCAATTTTAAGAATAAGGTAAATCTGACGGTGTATGAAGGCGAGCATCCGACGATTGTGGGCGCAAACGGCGCGGGCAAGACCAAACTCGCCGAGATGATTGCCGGCAAGGTGATTGTCAGGTCTGGCGTGATGAGGCTGTCGTTTTTGCCAGAAGGCGTTCATTATCAGAAAGACAAAGTAATCAAGGCGGGATTTGAATCGGCATACACGATGGCAGATTATGCCAATATGTATTATCAACAACGATTTTCCGCCACAGAAAACGAATGGGACGCCATCCAAAACACCCGCCGCCCAACCGTCGAAAATCTCATTGCCGACCTGCCCGGCTCCGACAAGGGCATTTGGGTTGAAAAACTGCATCTCCGTCCATTGTTCCCGAAAACATTGTTGATGCTGTCGTCGGGCGAGTTGAGGCGGTTTTTGATTGCGACCATACTCATCAAAAAGCCTGAAATCGTCATCTTCGACAATCCTTTCATTGGACTTGACGCCAAAACTCGCATCGTGCTCAATCAAGTATTTGCCGACATCGCCGACCGTCAACAGATGATTTTTGTGGTGCCGGACGTGAAAGATATTCCCGAAATTTCAAAGTCCGTGATACCTTGCCGCGACCTTGAATATTTCCCTAAAATGGATAAGGATAAATTCTTGGCGGACAAGGATTTCTTGCAAATGATTTTTAGTAAAAATAATACCAACGAATTGCGCCTGCCAGAACCATTCGTGAAGGAAGAGCGTCAGTTTGAGATAGCCGCCGACCTCCGCAACGTTACCATCAAATATCCGACTCGGACGCTTTTTGAGGGCATAAGTTGGCAAATCAAGAAGGGCGAAAAATGGACGCTTTCTGGACCAAACGGCAGTGGCAAATCAACCCTTCTGAGCCTCGTAACTGCCGACAATCCACGGAGTTACAATATGGACATCACGCTCTTTGACCGCAAGCGCGGCACGGGCGAGAGCATCTGGGACATCAAGAAGCGTATCGGCTATATCTCGTCGGAGATGCACCTGTATTTCCGTGAAAATCAGCCTTGCAAAAAGGTTGTCGCCTCGGGATTGTTTGATACTCAGGGGCTTTTTCGTCAATGCAGCGACGCACAATACCAAAAGGCACAGCAAATAATGGATACTTTTGGCATAGGACATTTGGCGGAGTGGCCCTTCTTGCAGACTTCCGACGGAGAGCAACGCCTTGTATTGCTTGCCCGCACGATGATTAAAAACCCTGACCTTCTGATACTTGACGAGCCTCTCCACGGTCTCGACGCCGCCAACAAAGCACGCGCCAAGCAACTCATCAACCAATACGCCGCGCAGCCGGAGCGCACTCTCATTCTCGTTACCCACGAGCCGGAGAATGTGCCGGAATGTGTTGACAGGCATTTTGAATTGGGATAATATCGGGCGGGCACATAGTATCGGGCGGACACATAGGTCAGCCCCTACATCACAAACGCCGCCTTGATGTTTTCCGAAAAGGTTTTCATTGCCTTTTGGTTGTTCATAATGCCGCGATAGTCGGTGAAAAGTTCGGCGTTTGGGTAGTCGAAGATTGTGGAGATGTCGAGGTTGATGACGGCATTGTTGCCTTGACGCTTGACGGGAATCTTGACGCGAAAATCATTGTCGATATACTCAACGGGTTCACCATCAGCATTATACACCTGACCGCGACCGATGTGGCAGTTGAAAGCGTTGGTGTTGCCGTTGGCGTCGAGGTAAAGTATGTTTGTCTTCATATAATGATAGCCGCCGCCGAGATAGTCGGGCCAAAACATCAGGTTTTCAGGCGGATTCTTGAACCTGTAACTGCGGTTTTGCGTGGCACTGAATCCAAATGTAAACTCAATGCTGTCAGCGTTTTGCAGCGAAAAATCCGCCGCCGGAATCCATTGCAATGTTTTCGCAATCTCCACATCAACATAATGGCAACTCTGTGGAAAATCCTTCACCGATTTGTCCTTGTTGATAATCCTGATGTCGGTTACGAAATATTGCACCTGGCTCACCTGATACGTCAGCCCGCGAGAAGATTTGTATATCATCTCATTGAGTTTCAGTGGATTATTATCACAAGTAAACGTAAACACTATGCCGTCTTGCGCTTGTATTGTGCCGCAAGCGAGGATTATCGAAAGCATCAAAAGTAATATTCTTTTCATTGTTGTAATGGGGTTAATGTTTGGGACAAAGATAAGCAAAAAGTGTCTTTTTTTCTATATATTCAAAAAAATCCATACTTGTGTTATTGATTTTTTGAGTAACTTTGGGGCGTGGAAAAAATTGCGGTCAGAAATTTTGACCGCAAAAAATATTAAACGAATATGGCATCAGAAATAGCAATACACGATACAAACAGTTTGAAAGACAAAATCTACACCATTCGCGGCGTACAGGTGATGCTCGACAGCGATTTGGCGGAGATATATGGCTATGAAGTCAAAACACTTAATCAACAAGTCAAGCGAAACTTAAATCGGTTTCCTTCTGATTTTATGTTTCAATTGACCCGAGATGAATTTGATTTTTTGAGGTCGCAATTTGCGACCTCAAACTTGAAGTCACAAATTGTGACTTCAAGTTGGGGCGGAGTGCGAAAGTTGCCTAATGCCTTTACAGAACAAGGCATATATATGCTTGCCACAGTTCTTCGTGGCGAACTTGCTGAGCAACAGAGTATTTTTATAATGAGAGCGTTTCGTGAGATGAAACATTTTTTACAAACCAATGCTCACGTATTTGCCGAAATTGAGAACATCAAAAAACATCTTTTGGATTCAGACATTCACCATCGTGAACACGACAGGCAAATTGACGAACTTTTCACTCTTTTAGACAAATACAACGTGAAAGACACCCACGGCATTTTCTATCAGGGACAAATCTTCGACGCATACGCCAAGTTCAAAAGTTTTATCCAACAGGCTACCAAAGAAATAGTCCTGATTGACAACTATGTAGATGTTTCTACACTTGAACGCCTTGCTGACAAAAACAGCGGCGTACCTGTTAAGATTTACACTGCGCCAAATACAAGGCTTACCGCGCAAGACATACAAAATTTCAACACTCAATATCCCACTCTTACGGTCAACTACACCACACGGATGCACGATAGGTTTATGATTATCGACCATAGCATCCTCTACCACATCGGCGCGTCGCTCAAAGATTTGGGCAAAAAATGTTTCGCGTTCGATGTGTTTGACGCAAGTTTTATCCCCGACATTTTGGCTAAAATTTAATTATTGCCACTTCTTTAACGTTTTTTTGTTATCTTTGCGCCGAAATTGATTAATATCCAATTATAATGTTAAGGCGCATTGCCATAATATCTGTCATACTTTGCCTGTCGCTGTTTGCGAAGGCACAGGACGACGCCGAAGATGAAGAATTCGACGTCGTGGACAGCCTTTTGCGCGAGTACGCCGCCGCTACGTCTGACACGACGAGGTTCAGGCTGTGTTATGAAATTGGTTATGAATCAAATGACCCTGATACTGTAATCAAATATTCTTCTATTGGCGTTTCTTTGTTTGATAGCAAGGATTCTTCTCGATTGGCTAAGTTGTATGGCTATTGGGGCTGGGGATTTGGGAAAAAAACACAATATGAACTTGCAATAGAGTATAGTAAAAAATCCGCTGAAATTTCTAAATCTATTGGTGATATCGAACGCTATGTTTTTAGATCTGTTAATGTAAGTATCTATTATCAATTTGTTCATAATTATCAAGATATGTGGCGGACGCTTTATGATGCACTTCAAGTTGCACAACAATATGCTGATACTGTAAATATGTGTTATTGTTATTATAATATTGCAGATATTTATGATGATTTGGGTATGAAAGAACAGGGAATCGAAGTGGCTACCAAGGGCTTTCAATTAGCACAGCAGTCTAATAATTATAAGGATATGGGGATGTTGGCGTCTGTATTGTCTATGTTAAATAAGTTAGACGGTGATGTCAATGATTGTCGTGAGTCAATAAATTGGGCACGTCGTGCATTGAAATATCTCGACAAGATTGACAATCTTGATGACGATTGTTTATCCAAAAAAATCAACTCTTATTTGCAATTAATCGATGGATATTTATCACTTGCCGAACTTGAAAAGAATGATTCGTTTATAGATTCAGCGGCGCGGTACAATTGTGAATTAGAGAAGTCATTGGAAGATTATTCGAATATCCAAATTCTTGTAATGGACAATAAGGCTATGATAAAATATGCTAAACGTGATTATCGTGGTGCGGAGAAGCTTTTGAACGAAACCTTAAAATATGCTAACGATATGGATTGTTATGGATACAATATATATATTTACAACGACTTATCCAAAACATACTCCAAACTCGGCGACTATCGCAATGCCATCAAATATTACGAACTATACCGCAAGGAGATAGAGCCGATAAGTGGCACAAAGGCAATGATGGAGGCGGCGGCTTTTCAAACGAGGGCCAATGTAGAAGTTGAACAAGAGGCGGCGGAATACGAAAAGCGCATTGCTGAAATGGACTTGATGGAAAAGAAAAGCCATTTTCGGCGGATGATGACGGTGAGTGCGATTGGGTTTGTGGCGTTGCTGGTGTTGGTGTTTTTTATATGGAGGATTCTTCAACACACCCGCAAGGGCAACGCTGATATTGCGTCGCACAATGAAGAAATCAAAACTCAAAACGAGGAATTGGAGGTGGAAAAAGTACGCCTTCAAGAGGTCAACAACAAAATCCGTCAGAGTATGAGGTATGCACGGCGCATACAGATGGCTACCGTAAGTTCGGAGGCGGAGATTGAGGAATTGTTTCCAGGGGCGTTGGTTTATAACAAACCTTGCGAAATCGTGAGCGGCGATTGGTACTGGACGTCGCGCCTCGGTTCCAAGAGGATTCTTGCATTGGGCGGCAGCGCAAAAATCGGCGTGCCGGGCGCATTGGTAAGTATGATGACTGTCAATGCGTTGAAAGACACCATTGGTCAATTGTCGGCGATGTCGATGGTCTCGCCGTCGGCAATATTGCGCACCGTGCAATCCAAACTTCCCGAATCGGCTCGCAACAATGCGGCGGGCGTGTCGCTGTGCGTGTTTGGGCGGGGGAGCGTCAGGTTTGCGGGCGTCAATCAAAACGCATTGCTCTTCAAAAACGGCACTCCCATCATAATGGGCGGCGACAAGCCGGGCGACAAATTCAATACCGTGTCTCCGGGCGATGCCGTAATGTTGTATTCCACGACCACCAAGCGCGAACTCGTTGCCCGCAACATAACGCCGGAGATTTTGTGTGAAACTCTCTACCAAAAGTCGCCGGTGGAGCAAAAGGGCGCGGTGGAAGAATTTATTTCGCAATCCGAACAGAAGGAGGACATTACGATTGTATCAATCACAATATGAAAATTAGGTTACTCATCATATTATCCGTGTTGACTTTGCTATCGTGCCGCGCATTTTCGCAGCGCGACGAAAGAGCGTTTGCCGATAGTTGCGTGCGCGTCGCCTCCAATAGTTATGACCCCGACACTGTGAAAAAATACGCGGATATGGCTTATATTGTGGCTCAGCGGCTCGCCGACAGGAATTTGATGTATATGGCTGCCAACAATTTGGGCTGGGCGTATTCGGAGCGCAGGATGTTTGATTCGGCAATCGTGATGTATAGGAAACAATTGCTCCTTGTAGCCTCCGACCAAGACCCAAGCAAAGCCGCGCTCGTGTATTGCAACCTCGGATTGTGTTACAAAAACACCAACAGTTATTTTGAGATGTGGGACTGTTTCCGACAGGCGGCTGATATTTACACCGAACTCAAAGACACTTCCCGCCTCTGTTGGGCTATCAGGTCGCAGGGGTTGCCATACGCACAACTCGGCATGTCTAATACTGCCCAAAAACACTTCAACGATGCGTTGAGGCTTTCCACGATGTCGGGCGATTCTGTGGAGACTGCCGTTACTCTCTATCATTTGGCGGAATGTACTCTGATGCAATACATTGACAGTGTGGGCGTTAATACCGTAGATACGTTGCTCATTGCCAAACAGCAATTGCTCTCCGTACCGTCGGTGCTTGTGGACAAGCCGGCTGATTATTCGAGCTACATTGGCAGCATACTCAATATTACCAAATGTTATATAAAACTCGCCACGCTTACGTCCCGCAACGATTTTGCCGACAGTAGCCGGGTGTGGCTCGATTTTTTTATTAATCGGCACTATGACCCCAAAGAACTGTGGCACAATGTGGAGACTACGTTGTTAGGGTGCGAGATTGAGGTGTTCAGGGGCAATTTTGCGGCTTCGGTGCGCCCTCTCGAACGGTTGCTCAAAGAGATGCCTGCCGACACTCTTCTCCTGCAACGTGCCGAGGCGTGCAGGATGTTGTCGTTGTGCTACAATGCCCTCGGCGATTACAAAAAGGCTTATGAAAATACTGTGATGTTTCACGAACTCCAAGACAAGACCCACGACGAGGAGACGATGAAAAGGTTGTCTAATTTTGCCGCTCAGACCAATATCCAGCGCATCCACGACCAGCGCGAAATTACAAAGCAACAAAACGAACAGCACTTGAACGAGGTGCAGTCGCGCCAGCGGAATTTTTATATTTTGATTGGTGTGGCGTTCATCGTGTTGGCGGCTGTGGCTGTTGTGGTTGGTATGTTTTTGTATCGCAAACGTCGCCTCAATGCCCGCCTCAAAGCGTCGAGCGCACGTCTCGCCCAGATTTCTGCCCAACTTGCCACGCAGCGCAATGCCGAGGAGGAGGCGAAGAACGTTATGATTGGCAGTGTGGAGTATGCGTCGCAGATTCAGGCAGATACTATTGGCAACGCCGCCAAGGTGAGGGAGTTGTTTCCCGATAGTTTTGTGTATTACCGTCCACGCGACATTGTGAGCGGCGATTGGTATTATGCCGACATTGTGCGCGATCATAGGATTTTGGTTAATGCTGATTGCACGGGACACGGCATTCCCGGCGCGTTGCTCAGTATGCTTGGTGTTGCCGCCTTGAAAGACCTCTTTAACAAACTCGAAATGGCAACGTCGCCCATCCTGCCCGGCGAGATTTTGGACAATATGCGCATCCTCGTCAAAAAATCCCTCAACAAGACCACCGAGATAGTCAGCAAGGCGGATGTTGATGACGGTATGGATATGACAATCCTCGTTTTCCCGCCCGATGGCGACAAGATGCTTTTTGGCGGTGCCAATCAGAGTGCTCTCTTTGTTCATAATGGAGAAGTTATGCGTCTCAAAGGCGATTCCAATCCCATTGGCAATTATGTCCGCGAAAAGGAGCATTTCACCACCATCGAGAAGGCTACCACGTCCGGCGATGCTGTGTATGTATTCTCCGACGGCATCCAAGACCAACTTGGCGGCAAGGAAATCCGCAAATTTTCGCTCAAAAAGATTATGCAACTCGTCGCCGATAATCACGCCCTCCCGATGCCTCAACAGATGCAAATAATCACCTCCGCCCTCGACGATTGGGCAGGCGAAATAGCGCAGGTGGACGACAGGTCGATGATTGGGGTGAGGGTGTAATTTTTTTTTAAAATAACCAATTTTTTTTCTTTTGTCTTTAATCTTTTGTTAATTTCCGTAGTCATAATATTTGGAATAATTATTGATAATTGGATTTTCAATATTAACTAAAATATTATGAAAAACAGTAGCGGCAAAGGGCTGAAACCTTCGGAGCTGATACGCGAGATTTCCGCATCGAGTCAGGAGCAAGCACAGGCTGGCGCGCGCATCAATTCTGCGGTGCAAAATTTTACCCAAGTAACGCGCCATTTTGCCGGCATCTCCGACGAAGTGGCTCAAAACAGCGCAATCCTTTCCCACCGCGCCGAAGAATTGTCGGAGGCGATCAGCTATTTTAAGACCGAATAATGAAAATCCCCCGGAGATTTTCTTTTAATCTTCTCCAGGGGCATTATCTGTGAAGTTCGTTTAAGGTTTAGAATATCATTGTTGTTTCAGCGAGAAATATCCCGGATGCTCCTTGCCTCCATCTGGATGTGCTAATGTGTTGTCGGTTTGGTTGTTAGCAGTCCATTTGGTGCCTTTGCCGCCTGAAAGTTTTGGGCAGTTTTGGAATATATTGGTGTTGTTGTGGGAGTCTTCAATTGTTTTTGTCTCGATAGTGCCATCCAAGTTTTCAACTTCAAGTTCTTGTATATATTCAAAAAACCAATCGTGAGAAACATATATCTTTTTCAGTTTGGTGCAATTGGCAAACATGTATTGCAAAGACCGAGGAGAAGCCAATTTGTTCCACGGTGTCAAATCGATGGTTTTCAGTTGCTGGCAGCCGTAAAACATTCCAGACATATCCTCACCTGGGTTCACGTAGTACCCATCCTCATAGTATCCACTTGCAAAGAGTTTGATTGACTTCAGACTGCTGCATCCGAAAAACATACCATTGTAATAGTTGCCTGTGAAGTTGCTTACATCCAGTGTTTTGAGATTTTTGCAATTCATAAATATTCCCGATAGACCACCAGCCCATCCTTCGATTCCCCGTGTGTCAAAACGGCTTACATCTATATTTGTGATTCCGCTTTCGGCAAACATGAATGACATATTTTCGCATCTCAGGGTGCGGAATGTGCTCAAGTCGATTGTCTTGAGACTTTTGCAGTTGAAAAACATGTGTCCCATGTTTGTAACCGCACTCGTATTGAAACTGCTCAAATTGATGTTGGTCAGGCTGGTGCAATTGTCGAACATCATTGCCATTGATATGACATTTTGTGTGTCAAAACTGCTTAAATCAAGAGTTTGCAGTGATGAGCATCCCAAGAACATGCTGTGCATGTCGGTTGCGTTTTGTGTGTCGAATCCGCTCAAATCAAGCGACTTGAGTTGAGCACACCCCATAAACATCGCCGAGAATCGTTTGACATTTTGGGTGTTGAGGTTTTCCTTCATACCTACAATTTCCGTCAGATTGCCGAATCCCGCAAACCATTCGTAGCATGATTTTGGACGGTAATCTTTGAACGAGGGGTCGAATATCACTTTTTGTACCATGTTGGCGACATAACTCCATTCTGGCGTTCTTACGCTTTTGTCTTGTTGCAGGATGGAATATTCTACGTTAGCCTCATTTCTGCTTAGCGGTGTTATATCGTTGATGGAAAAGGCGTTAGCAGGTTTTTGCCCATAATAAAATGTTAGCACGGAGTTTTGCAAAATGGCATAGGGCTCTGCTTGCTCTTTGGTCTTGTTGCGGTAATAAAAATCTGATACTATAGCCAATTCGTCTCCATATTTCAGAGAGTCTCGGAAGAAGTTTTCAAATGGGGACGATTCGAGCAAATAGCAGTGGAAGAAAATATCGTTATAGGATACAGTATCAATATTGGTTTTTCGCATTTCTATGCGTTTGAGGCTGTTACATTCTGCAAACATTTCGGATAAAGACCGCACATTAGAAAAATCAAAACTGCTTAAGTCGATTTTTTCTAATTTTCGGCAGCCGGCAAACATCCTTTGCATATCAGCAACGTTTGCGGTCTTAAAATTGCTGACATTTATTGTTTTGAGGTTTCCACAATTGAAGAACATATTAGACATATCATTCACGCTGTCGGTATTGAGGTATTTGTCCATATCGACTATTTCTGTAAGGTTGCGTAATCCGGAGAACCAATTGATGCGACCTTTGGGATAGTGGTTTTGTAACGATTTGTCAATGATGACCTTGCTGATTTTGTTTGTTGTAGATGAATCTATATTGCGTATCTTATTGACATTGATGCTGTTCGGCACTTGCTCTCCATAATAGTAGGTGGCTGTTTTGTTTTCAATTTTTACAAATATGCTGTCTTGCAGGTTTAATCGGTTGTCAATAGTAATTGCAAATGTTGGTCCACTGACTATAAAGTTTTCTTTGTCGTTTTTTAGTTTGATATCCTCAATGTAGAATTTTGAACCATACGGAAGTTGGGATATTATCATTCGTTGTTGGTCGGTGATATTGTTTGAGTTGGAAACGGCGTCCTGAGTAAATCCTTTGACAGTTGCCGCCAATCTGAAACTTGCTACGCTGTACCCTTCGGGTATATTGGTCAGACCTTTTGCGCTGACTGCTTGTCCTTTGGATGCGTAATTAGAGCAATCCCCCAATTTGATATTCGCTAATGCATCCCATGATGGAAAATTTGGTCGCCTCCTATAAATGACTTCATTAATTGGTCGTCGGCGTGCGTCAAATATTTGGGTAGTGTCTTTAACATTTAGATAGTTGAGATTGTTGATGTTGGCAGTGTTGAGTAGTTCGCATCCATGAAACATTTTGTTCATATTCACCACATTGCGTGTGTCGAAGCTTGTTATGTTGATATTTTGGAGTTTACGGCAATATGCAAACATTTCGCTCATGTCCGTTACTTTACGTGTGTCAAAATGGCGTAGGTCAAGATCAACTATGGCGAAACATTTAAAGAACATTCCGCTCATGTCGGTTACTTCGGATGTGTTGAGGTATTCCAAACCTTTGATTTCTGTGAGGTTTTGGCAGTTGGCAAACCAATTTTTGCAGCTTTTTGGTCGGTAGTTTTTGATAGATTCATCGAAGATGACGGTGTGGACGCTTTCGTTCGGAAAAAACTGGTCTCCGTTCCAGTCTATAAAACGAAAGTTTTCCCCTTCTGGTTCGTTGGCATCATAGTACACCGTCAATATTCCATTTTGCTGAAACACAGCATGGAGATTAGGCGACTTCTGTGCTAATGTTGTAAGCGCAATGAGCAGCATACAAGCGATTGATAGAATTTTTTTCATATTGGTAGCTGTTTGGTTTATACTGCGACAAAGGTAAGAAAAAAATGTATATCGTAATAATTTTTATAAAAAAAATCCCCGGAGATTTTCTTTTAATCTTCTCCGGGGGCATTATCTGTGAAGTTTGTTAAGGTTTATTCGTTTACCGTCTCTGCCTTGACGTTTTCGGGTTCTTCGGCGTTGACGGGACCGCTGCCGCCGTCGGGTGTCGGGTCGGGTGTCGGCTTGTTGCCGAGTATCTTGTTGGCGTATGCGAGGGCGGCTACCATTCCGCCGAAGGTGAGCAACATTCCTGCTGCGAAAATCAGTCCTACTTTTGTTTTGGGTAACATGGCGTTATGTGTTTAATGGGTTAGACATTTGGTTGTATAGTTGAAACGTTGTCTCCACTTTGAAAATTATTTTGCAAACAATTGAAACTTACGCATTATCCTTTCTAATAGAATTTGCAAATTCTTCAGGATCTATACTTTCATACGGCCTCCAATACTAAATCATCTTCTATGCACATAGCCATCACTTCTTCCGTAGTGTAGCACTCGCCATTTTGAACTTGTCGTCTGCCTTTTTCTACAATTTGCTGGTATTCTTGCAGTGTATAACGACGTGGCGGTTGTTCTATATTGATGTATTTTATGTCCTGTTCCATAGTTGCCAACCTTTAATTGTTTTTCTTGCCGTCAAAGATAACAAAACATTTCAAAAATCAAAAAATTATTTTGCAAACAATTTTCCTAACGCGACGAGCAATGTGCCTACGGTGTCCTTGTCTGGCACGGGGATTTTCAGGTGCGATTGTCCTGTCTGCGTGTCGGTCTCCACGATAGAATCTACAAGTTTTTGCGTGTCTTCGGGCGATTGGAGGGTCTTTGCCAACCCTCTGAAAAATGCTATGCCGTGCGCCAATAGTTCCTGCGGCGTCATCTCTTGCGGTGTCTGTGGTGTGCTGATTGCGTTGTCAGGCTTGCTTGGCTTGGGGCTTGCGTCGGTATTGACATTGGTATTGTTAACGGCAAAAATATCACCCTCAACTACTGTCGGCGTAGGCTTGCGGGCGTCGTTGGAGGTGTGGCGTTTTGGCTTTGGGGTGTCGTCCATTGCCTCCGAAAGTGTGTCCATCATCATCTCAAAGTTAGACTTGTCGCCGAGGTAGATGGTATCTTCGCCGTTGTCGAGTACGCCCTCAAACATTGCCGACTTAAATTTGAGTTTGTCGAGCATCGACTCTTCTATGGATTCTTTGCTTATTAGGTTGATTACCTGAATGTTGCGTTCCTGTCCAAGGCGGTATATGCGGGCGATGCGCTGTTCGAGTACGGCGGGATTCCACGGCAGATCGAGGTTGATTACCATGGAGGCGGCTTGCAAATTGAGACCCGTGCTGCCTGCGTCGGTAGATAGGAATACGCGGCAGGTGCTGTCGTCGTTGAATACGGTGATGATGTCTTTTCGCTTTGACGACGGGATGCCGCCGTGGAGATAGACGTAGTGGACGTGGAGTTTGTCGAGTTCGGCGGCGATGAGGCGTGTCATACGTTCCCATTGGCTGAATACCACCACTTTTTCGTCGCCCTCTTCGAGAAATGGTTGCAGGATGTCCATCGTCTCATCTACCTTGGTGTCGTGGCGCGACTGTTGGTCGAGTATGAATGTAGAATCGCACACCATGCGCATCTGCGAGAGCAAGATGAGGAGTTTTTGACGGTCTTTTTCGGGCAGGAAGTGCAGTCGTCGCCATTTCAGGACGAGCTGAGCCACCTGCGATTTGAGTTCGTCGTGGATGTCCTTCTGTTGCTCGGTCATGGCTACGAGGAGGTTTTTGTCCATGCGGCGGGGCATTTGGAGGGCTACCTGTTTTTTTGTGCGGCGGATGAGGCGACCGCTCACTTTTTCGCCGATTTTATTAAGGTTTTGATAGCCAATTACTTTGCCGCTGCCGTCCGTGAGTATGCAATCTGCCTTGAATTGCCAAAACGGGCTCAGCAAAAAGCTGTCGGCAAATTCCATTACGGTGTAGAGTTCTTCGAGGCGGTTTTCCAATGGCGTGCCAGAGAGTATTACGGCGTAGTCTGACTGTATCTTGCGCGCCGCCATCGAAATCTGTGTCTTCCAGTTTTTTAGGCGTTGCACTTCGTCCATTATCAATACGTCGGCGTGTATCCTTTCCAAGAGTTTTACGTCCTTGGCGATGCAGTTGTAGGATACTATCTTGTATGTTTCTGACGATTCGTATTGCAACTTGCGCTTGTCGGGCGTGCCTTCCACCACAATGGTCGTAATTCCCGGTACAAATCGTTCTATCTCTCTCTGCCATTGATATTTGAGCGATGTTGGGCAGACTACGAGCACGCTCTCTGCGAGGCTCGAATCTCTCAGCATTTCGGCTGTTGCGATGGCTTGCACGGTCTTGCCGAGTCCCATCTCGTCGGCAATGATGGAGCGTCCGCAGCGGAAGGCAAATTTAACGCCCTCCTTTTGATACGGGAAGAGTTTTGTGGAGAGTAGCGAATCGAGTTTTTCGTCGGTGTAGCCTTTTACAATTTCCTCGCGGTATTTGCGTTCGCGTTGTTCTATGATGTAGTCGATGGCGTCCTGATAAAAACGGAACGACGGGTCTATCTTTCTGCCCTCGATGAACAGCACGTCAAATTCGTCCAAAAGGTTTGGCAGCATCACGCCATCTTCGTCAAAATAACGTTCCGCAAGTGCCAAAAATTCTTTTCTGCAATAGCTCCCGACGCGGATTTTTACTTGTCGCCCTTCGGTATATGACAGATATACAGACGAATACGGCGGCAGTTCGGTGTGTATTGGCAGGTGGTGTTCGTCTATCCAAATCTTGACGCGCTCGATGTGTTTGCACGTGCCGAGGTGCGAGGTCTTGAAGTCCATGCACGAGCAATAGTTCCATGTGCAATCTTCGCCACGATACACTACCTTGTAGGTCTGAGTCTTGGCGGCGTTGGTTACGTTGTATTCGCCGGGCAGGTGCTCGGCGTCTGGCTCGCTGCACTCCATATTTTCCTCCTGCGCCCCCTGTCTGCGCAACGCCCTCTGCCACTCTGTGAGCGAGAGTGCTTGTGGCTTTACAATCCACGAAATCCGTCCGGGACGTTTGGCTTTGGTATTGTTCTGTGATTGGTCTGTCATTTTTTTTGATAGAATGTGTTTGCGCTTAAATTATGAATTGTTGCCTAAAAATTGTAAAAGGCTGTACCTGAATGATTTGCCTTTCCCTTACAAACAGCCCTCTGAACACTTCCTCGATTTTTCCGCAGTGCACAATTTCGATAGACGATGTGCGCATTATTGCCGTGTTTTTGTTGGTGCGCGGCGAAGATAATGCCTTGAAGTTTTTCGTTTTGGGTTTGGAAGTCATTTGACGGCAAATGCTGTCGTTATTCCGGTTTCGTGCGGTTTGTAGCGGCGTGTCATATCCTCACGCCGAATATCACGACGTCGTCGACTTGCTTTTCTGCGGGTCCGCGCCAGTCGTCGAAAGTGTGTTCGAGTATTGTTTTTTGCTGTTCCATTGGCATGTCGTGGATTTCGAGAAGTAGTTCGCGCAGGTGCTTGCTCAGGAATTTTTTCTTTGTGACATGGTTGAGCTGGTCCTGGAAGCCGTCGGAGAATGTATAGATGCAGTCGCCTTTCTGGAGTTGGATTTCGGTGCATGTGAACGGGTCGAGCTTCACATAAATGCCCACCGGCATCTTGTCGGCTTTGTACACCTGGATTTCGTTGCCTCGGATGAGCACGAGCGGATTGTTGGCTCCGGCATACGAAAGTGTGAGGTTCTTTTCGTTGATTACATAGGCTGCGCAGTCCAGTCCGTCGCGGCTGCGGTCCATCTGGGTTGGCGGCACTGCGTCGAGCGGTTCGTCGTCCTTCTGCCGCAGTCCGGTGATGATGGCCTCCCTGAGCTTGTTGAGGATGCGGTCGGGGTCCAGGACGCGCCCCACTATATAATTGAGGTTGGTGATGCCAAGCATTGACATGAAGCCGCCCGGCACCCCGTGCCCCGTGCAGTCGCCTACGACGCAGACCTTGTAGTCGCCAAACTGGTCCATCCAGTAGAAGTCGCCGCTCACCACGTTCCTCGGCTTGTAGAGCAGGAAATGGTCGGGGAATATGTCGCAAATGACACATTCGGGCGTCAGGAGCGAGTGCTGGATGTTGTAGGCGTAGTTGATGCTCGACTGTATCTCGTCCTTCTGCTTCTGTATGCGTTCCTTTTGCTGCTCGATTTCACGTTTTTGTACCTGAAGTCGGGCGGAATACTCGGATAGCACCACGTTTTCGGAGATGACCATCTTCTTGTGCTCCTCGGCCCGTTTGTACTTGATGTCGAGCGCATTCTCTCTGTTGATCATTATGGTAAATAGTGAGAAGAGGAATATGATGGCTATCAGAATCACCACAAACTGCATTATGTCGGACCAGACAAGGATGCTCGGGATTTGGTCGGCGGCGTATATCTTGCGCAGCTCGTCGAGAAGGGTCTTCTGCGACCACATGACCGTCGCAAAGAACAGTATCCCAACCATTACCAGCCACATTATGGTCGATTTGCCAAAACGCCCTTCTTTGTCTTTCCAAAACATAAACCAATAGTACGCCATGCCCATCAGCGACCAGGCTGTGAGCAATATGTAAGATTCGCGGGCGATGAGGTCCTTGGCGAATATGTTGGGCAGCAGCAGGAATACAAACACCATCAGCATCATAAGGCTGCCCAGGAAGCCTGAGGCCTTGGTCCACTTGTTGCCGTCCGCCACCTTGATGGCACACACCGACATATAGGCGTAGGCTATGGCCGCCGCAAAGGACGACACGTCCCTGTTCCAGCCTATTACGGTGCGTCCGAGGAAAAACACAGGTATCGAGATTAAAAGGAGTATCAGGTTGGCATTCACCAATACGCCATGCCGGTTTTCCTTGGCAAAAGCCTTGGGCATGAGCTTTGCGTTGGCCATGATGGCGAGCACCCTTGCAGCCGCCCGGTGAAATCCGAGCACGCCCGTGGCCAGGGCGCAGAATGCCGCTATGCCCACCAGTAACAGCCCCGTGTCGCCCATCAGATGATATGCGTTGTAAAACACAGGCACCGACTCTACTCCTTGCAGATTTTTGAGGTCGTCCATGTACTCCATCCACGTGGAGTAACGCTCCGGCATTCCGGAAGATGCGGTAAGGGCAAAAAACACATACACCAGCATGCCCGTGAGAATCGCAAGCCCGGCATACAGGAATATGCGCCTGGACGGAAACTTGGTCATGCCTACGACGTGGGTAACAGATTCAAAACCCTTGAAAAGGAACGGCGCGAACACCGCTACGTTCATTATCTGGACAAAAATAGGTTCCTTGTCGGTGAATGCGGGTGAAAAAGAGCTGAAGTCGGCCTTGCCAACCACACCAACGAACAGCCACGCCACCGACACGAACAGCACTATGGCAAACAGCACCCGGAGGGCGTTGGCGATGCGCTTGGCAAACGTGGCGATGAGCACAAAGATAGTCTTGACTGCTATGGTGAAAACTACGCCTTCAAGATAGACGTTGTAGCCGGCTATGTTATAGAGTAGCGTGTCCTTGAATACGTCGCCGAACAAGGCGCGCGTGAGCACCACAAAATTGTAGGAGTTGGCCCAGAGGAGCGAGACGTAAGCCAGAAGAATAGACCATGTGACCAGGAAGGCGTGGTCTTCGCCAAGTATCAGACGTGTGTAGGTGTACGAGCCGCGCTGGTCGGGATACTTGGCTACGATGCATGAGTAATTGCGGCAAATGACAATCGCCATCAGCGATGCCAGCAGGATGCCCAGAATGGTGCCCAGCGGGCCTGCGTTGGGAATAAAAGTACTGCCTGGCATTACCACCGAACCCCAGCCCACTATACAGCCAAATGCCAGTGCCCAAATAGAAATGCCATTGAAATTGCGCCTGTTGCTAATATCGTTGCCAACCATCTATGTTTAATGTGTTATTTCTGTTTTCTCTGCAAAATGTGTACCAACTGCCTCTGCCAGTAGTGCAGAAACACGTCCCGAAATCTTGCCACAAAGATAAAAATAATTCTTAATATTTTGCATCATTTGTCGAATATATAGGTGTTTATTTGGTGTGCTGTGTCTACCTTTTGCCCACAAACAGCCCTCTGAACACTTCCTCAATTTTCCCGCAATGCACTATCTCGATGGACGATGTGTGCATGATTGCCGTGTTTTTCTTGTGGCTCGACGAGATTACGATGCGGCGAAAACCGAGTTTTTCGGCTTCGGTGATGCGCTGTTCTACGCGGGAGACGGGGCGGATTTCGCCGGTCAAGCCAACTTCGCCTGCAAAACAGGTCTGCGGGTCGATGGGAATGTCGAGGTCGCTACTGAGTACGGCAACCATCACCGCCAAATCCATCGCCGTGTCAATTATCTTGATGCCGCCCGCAACGTTGAGGAAAACATCCTTCGTGCCAAGGCGGAACCCTGCGCGGCGTTCGAGGACGGCGAGGAGCATATTGAGGCGTTTTGGGTCGTAACCCGTGGTGCTGCGCTGCGGTACTCCGTATGCAGCTGTTGCCACAAGGCTTTGGATTTCAATCACAAACGGACGCAATCCCTCCACCGCCGCCGCAACCGAAACTCCCGATGTATTGCCGTCGTGCTGATGCAGGAGCAATTCGCCCGGATTGGCAACTTCGCGGAGACCGTTGCTCAACATCTCAAAAATGCCCACTTCCGACGTCGTGCCAAATCTATTTTTGATGCCCCTCAAAACTCTGTAAACGTGCGAACTATCGCCTTCAAACTGCAACACCGTGTCCACCATGTGTTCAAGGATTTTGGGACCGGCGATGTTGCCGTCCTTGTTGATGTGGCCTATCAAAATAATTGGGACGTTGTTTTCCTTGGCGTGACGGATGAGTATGTCGGCGCACTCGCGGATTTGAGTTACCGTGCCGGGCGACGATTCCACGGATTCCGTGCGGAGGGTTTGTATGGAGTCTATGATGACAAGTCCGGGCTTGGTTTCGCGGATTTGTGGGATTATGTTTTCTACTGTTACTTCGCAGAGTATTAGGCAGTTGTCGGTGGAGGATTTGAGGCGGTCGGCGCGGAGTTTTATTTGGCTCGCGGATTCCTCGCCTGATACGTAGAGCGTCTTTTGGGGGATGTTGATGGCGATTTGGAGCGAGAGAGTCGATTTGCCGATGCCGGGCTCGCCGCCTATCAACGTTACCGAGCCGGGTACGATGCCGCCGCCGAGGACGCGGTTAAATTCGTTGTTGTTGGTGTCGATGCGGGCGGCTTCGGTGGTGGCTATTTCGGATATTGGCAACGGTTTGGCGATGGCGGCGCGTCCCGATGCGCTCACCCCGCCGCTGATGCGTGTCGTGGTCTGCACGATTTCCTCGTTGTAGGTGTTCCATTGACCACACGACGGACATTTGCCGAGCCATTTGGGACTCGTCGCGCCGCATTGCTGACAGATGTATGTAGTTGTTGGTTTCTTCATATTGCATATTTTTTTAACACGGAATACACGGAAAGCACGGATTTCCCTAAAACAAATAAAATTAAAAATTACAAGTAATTTTTAATTTAACTGAAAACACGGAATTTAGTTTCGGTAAATTTGTTCCGTGTTTTCTGTATCGAAACGCACCTGTGTTTTTCGATGTTTTATTAGTAGTCAATTCCGTGTTTTCTGTGTGTTACGTGGTTATATCCTAAATATTTTTCACAGTTTCCATATTAACTCCGTGGTCCACTTGGACTTAACCATCTGTTTCTTTGGGTATTCCACGGTGCGTTCGGGGTAACTTTGTTCGATGTATTTGCCGGTGTCCCACTTGCCGTTGGCGTTGCGGTCGTGGATGATTTTCACCTTGTATTCTGCCGGCAAGATGTACTCAAATTTCACCACGCTGTCGGCGGCGATTGATTGTTGGTACTTTATCTTGCCCTTGGCGTCGCAAAGACACACAAGCAACTGACCCTCATTGATTTGCGCGTGTTGTACAGCCATTGTGTCGCGTGGGTCGATGCGCTTGTGCAGGGTGCGTGAGGTGTCGAGATTTTCAAAAGGCGGTATGTCCTCGTCGATGTCGGGCGCATTCTCAATGTAACCAATATTTTGGAGGTCGATGGTCATCTGCCCGTAATAATCGAGTTCGCGGATTTTTGCCTTCGATGTCAGGTAAAGGTTTGGCGTGCCGTAGATTGACGTGAAGGTGGAGTCGTCGATTTCCATCATATATTGCTTGCCCGGCTCAAAGGGGTAACTCAACACTAAGTTCTTGTGGTTGAGGGAGTCTTGCTCCATTTCGTACTGCAACGGGAAACGCAGCGTCGCCTTATATTTGCCCTTCTCTGCCTCCGCCTTCTGTTTCTGACCTTCCTTGCCAATTTCGCTCCGGCGGCGGCGATCGGTCTGCGCCTCTTCCTTTTTCTCCTTGGGGCGGATGAGTTGGAGGGTGTCGGATTGGATGATTTCGTTTTCGTAACGGTCGAGGGTGGGGTAGGAGATGGCGTACTTGATTGTGTCCAACTGTCTGAAAACGTTGTCATTACTAATTACAAAAAACGTGTCCCGCTTGGCTGTAAGGCTGTCGCGATACCAGCGCGAGCCCCTCTCGGGATGGTCTATGAGCGATACTTCGGGCATCGAGGTCAACGCCCTTTCAAACGGGAATACTATCGTGTCGGTGCCGATGAGTTTAGGTTGGTGCAGACGTTGAAATTTGATTTTGTAAATCGCAAACAGCGTGTCCTTATATACCTTCTCAATCAGCTTGCCGCTTTTGTTGCGGACGAGGCGGTCGAAGGTGTTGAATTTCAATGCCAACGTGTCCTTGTGCGTAGCCGCCGTGTCGCGGAGTACGATGGTAATGCGGTCGTTGTTTTGGATGATTTCAAAGGCGTTTTGGGGGAGTTTTTCGACGTTAATTGCCGAAACCTCAACGCCTTTTGTCGGCGGCTTATCGAGGATTATTTGGATGGTGTCGCGGCTCGGACGGTCGTATTTTACCACTTTTTGGTTGATGATGACAGTTGATACAGAGTCGCGAGCCTTCACCGTTTGGTCGAGGTAATAATCGTAACGGTATTTCAGGAGGTTGGGGAATTTGGAGCGGTGTATCATCGCCGAATCGGTAACTTGGATGTTTACCGTGTCGCGATTTGCGCTGTAAGTGGCTGTGTACCAATTGGGACTTACGATGGAATCAAACGTCGGATACCAAACAATGTCGCCCAAAATCGGACGCTTGAACACAAGCCGGTAATTTGCGGAATCCAAGCGGACAGATTTTACGAGTTTTTGGCTCATATCGTCATTGAAAGAGCTGTCGATGATTTCGTAAAGCCTAAGCATCGATGTATCAATCTGTTGCAATGGCAATGGAATGGAGATTGTTATCTTCTTCTGAATGTCGAAATCGCCGCTGAAATTGCCCTTAATCCTGAATTGAAGGCTGTCGATGCCGGTGTCTTTGGGTTTTTCCGCCTTTTTGTCCTTGCTTGCCACTTTCTTGCGCGAGGTGAATTTTACGCTGATGGTGTCGGTTTCGGTAGTCGGATTTTTGAGACTGTCGAGGGTTGCAAAAGTAACGCGGAGTTTCAATGTGTCGTTGTTGATGTCTGCCGTGTCGCGCAGCCACAATGTGAGCGAATCGCGGGTATAATTATAATCAAACAAAATCTCCGGGATGCTCAGTGTGTCTTCCACGTGAGTTACGAGCACGGTGTCGGTGCCCATCGGCTTATTGAAGACGAGGTTTATTCGGGTGCGCAGGTCGCGGTTGCGTTCGGAGATGTATTGCACGAGGTGTTTCTCCTCAAATGTGTAGAGTTTAAGGTTGTTAGGCGTGGTGTGGAGGATGTTTTGTATGATTACGGTGTCGTTTAGGAGCGTGTCGAGTCGGCGTTTGCCCTTTTCGCCGACGTGCAGGATTGTGCCAGCGGGCAGCGAGTCGATGCGGATGTAACGCTCCGCGTGTGTCTCGATGGGCGTTTTGAGGTAGGCGATTTTTTCGTTTTCGAGGTCAAAACGCTGGGTCTCGTTTATGTCTTTGAGTGCCACGACCTTGTAACGTCCCGGGCGGATGTTTTCTATCTTGAAACGTCCGGCGGTGTCGGTGCGCGTGATGTAGTCGGGCTTGTACTTGATGAACGCCGAATCCGCAAAACCAGTCTGTTCACCATAGATGCCAACGAGTATATCTTTCTCTTTTTCAAGGGTTTCGGCGTCAAACACCTGTCCCGCAATTGCAAACGAATCCACCGTTGCGCCCGTGGAGAACGCAAATTTGAAGTCGGGGATTTTGTTGCCCTCGTTGAAGTCTTTCACCGCGTCAAAAAACTGCAATGTGTATGTTGTGTCAGGTTTCAATTTTTCTTTGAACTTGACTATCAAATACTTGCCTTTTGTCTTGATTTTGGGCTTGATGCTGTCGTGAGGCGGCGAGAGGAGAAATTTTTGCTCCACGTTGTCGAGTTGGAAATATTCGTCAAACTTGATTTTTACCTTCTTGCCGTCGTACTCCGCCTCGCCCACGTCGGGGGTGCTGCGACGCAGTACGGGCGCGGTGGTGTCCTTGTCGCCGCCGCTGATAGTGCCGATTTTGGCGCATTGCATCGTCATCGCCGCCATCAAAATCAGGATTGCCGTGGCAATAAAATTTGCTTTGAATTTTGGATTCATTTTTATTGTTCTTAATTTTGCGCAAAATTAGCGAAAAATATTCAAACACAATGAAAGTTGACATCAATTTCACCACATTGTCCGATGCTTTCGCGGCGTTGATGCTTGCGGCTCGGGGCGAGGAAGTCCATTTGAATGTGCCTGAGACGCTTTGGCAACTGCGGGGCGGGCTTATAATGTGCAGATTTTTGGAAGAAGGAATTTTTGGCGGCAATGATGGCGCGAAGGGGCTTTTTGATTACCGTCAATTGTCATCGGCGGCAGAATTGTTGCACTCGATAAGCCCCAATACTGTGTATCCTGAGGTGGTCTATGCCGTTCAGGACAGAAATATTCTGCGCGATTTTGCCAATCACTTCCGCAACAAGGCTTATCGCGACATTTCCCGACCCGATGGCGATGTGCAGGTATTGCGTGAGGGCGTCTCGCTGAAACCCGGCAAAGTGCTACGCTGCGCTCCTGCATATCGCGTTAATTATCAACGGCTTGTGGTCGCAATGCTGCGCACGTTGCGCAATATGGGCGGCTCATATACGGTGGGCAGTTTTGGCGTTGACGATGCCCATAATGTCGCTAATTATCAGTATTATAGGCTTGATGCGTCGATGTCGCCTACTGTGTGGAAGTCGGTGTATCTTCCTGGCGGCGTTTGGCTGTATTCGCGGAGTGGCGATTTTTATATATTGGCAAAGTCGGGTGTGGATGTAGCGGCGGCGTTGGATGATGCTTTTGACGGATTCCAACTGCCGGAAGGCGCGTTGCAAAATCCATTGGAGATTGCCTTGTCGGATTTTGACCTGCCATTCGAGGCGTTGCTCTCCGCAAGTAAAAAAAACGATTTCGACATCTCAAAAATGCCCGTCCTCGATGGCGGCAATTTTGAATTTAAGCCCTCGATGGCAGACGTGGTGGGCTATGCCGATTATTATTTTGATATGGTAAAGCGTCTCGACATCAACGTACACGAATTTCGTGATGCGGTCTTCGATTACGGTACTCACATCGAGGATATAGTCAACGATACGTATGACCTCTACCCAGAATATCACAACGGCGTGAAGGCATTTAGGGCGGCGGTGGAGAAGTGGCGAATGGGGGAGGTGTGAATTTTACCACCCAATATTCCTGCGTATCACCTTCTCAATTTTTCCCTTACATTCGTCGCAGAAGAACCTCATATCCAATGCCTTCATAATACATTCGCGGTCTGATTCTTCTTTTTGACCGATGGGGTTGTCGGGTTCGGCGTATTCGTCGGGGAGGTTGGCGAAGGCGTGTCCAAATTCGTGGATGAAGAGTTCCAAGATGTACGGGTTGCCGCCGGGGAACACGCTGTAAAAATTGTAGATGCCGCCGCCGCCATATTTTTCGTCGTTGACGAGGACAATGGCGTGGCTCCAAGTAGTATTGGACGCCAATTCGCTGATAGCCCAATGGTTGCGCGTGCCGATGTAGCGTTCGGAGTCAAAAGTGTCGTAGGAAAAATCCATCAGCGTATTGCGCTCGATGCCTTCCGACGGGATGTCGATGCTGCTTTCGGGCGAGGGGGCGAGGACGGCTTTGATGGCGAAATGCATATAATAATGCGAGAATGGCTCGTACTCAAAGAGCCCTTCTGCCATTTTCCGCGCCGCTGCCAAAAATTTGTCCATCTCGTCTTCCTTGTAGCCTTCTGGCAGGAAAACAAGGTTGATGCGGGTGAAGAACTTCGTAGCTTGAAGTAACTCTACTTGATATTTTGGACTGATGTTGATGGGTCGTGGGTGTTGTTTAGGATTGAAGGCAATGGTCAATACCGTGTCTTTTTGTCCTGAATCGTAATTTCTTATCAATGTGATTGTTGCTGCGCGTTTTGGCATTGGCATTCTCACGCACTCCTTGTAATCGCCGCTTGGGTTAGGGTCGTGCATCATCTGCCATTCGCAAAATAGTGATGAGTACGAATTGTGATAAATAATCTTGCCTGTTGCGTTGTCGCTCATTATGATAGACATACCGCTCGACGAGGGCAGAATGTCAAGATTGTTCCATCCGCCTGCCCAATAATTTTGGACCTCCAAATTCTTGAAATCGGCGCGGCAGTGAGTGCTGTCGCCGGAGATTGTGTATTTGAGATTGAGGGTTTGGGTGCGGAAATATTTGCCAAAACGCACTTGCGATGTCGCCGACGATATAAGGCAAAGTGTTGATATTAAAATGATTACAAAATGTTTCATTGCTTATGGTGGAGTTTGTTGCGGATTTTGCGGCTTCTGTAAATGTTTGATACGAGTGTTACGGTCTTGCGCAGCAAATCCATCCTAAGCGCGATAAACATTAGCACCGTCCATATCCAAAGTACCGCCATATTGAAGGTGTAGGTGGGTATGCGGTGGTTGCGGATGATTTTGCAAGGCGCGTAGAAGTGGGCGCGTCCCCAGTCGGACACCGGCTCCATAAATATCGGGTCTTTTTTCTGGATGAGGCGGTGGTTGGGCGCGTAATAGAACTTCTTGACGGCACGTTTGTTGAGCACGAGTTCGGCGAGTTTTTCGTTGTAATAATCTTTCTGCAACTGATACAAGCCGTCCTTGCCGAGTTCCTTCTCCATCTCTGCGAGTTTGCGCTGACGGATGGCGTTCACATTCTCCGCCGCCTCGTTGTAAAATTCCTTCTGCGCGCGGAGGAATAGTTGCAGGAAGTTGCCAATCATCGGGTTGAACCTTTCGGGCGTGATGTCTGCCGTGTGGTCGAAGTAGATGGACGGATTGCGGTAGTTGAGGTATTCGATTTCGTTTTTTAATAGCAACAGCAAATCCTCTCGCTCCTCCTGTTCTTCGGGTGTGGGGTTGTTTTTTTCGGTGATTTTGATGCAGCGGGTGGCGATGTTGTCGAGTTCGCTCATCAGGTAGGTGCTCAGGTAGATGTCGCGTGATTTTTCCTCGTCGAGGTCATAAAATTCGCGCTCGTAGGGGTTGTTTTCAAATTGGTCCACCGCCAACGCCTCGTAGCTCCACCTCGATACCATCAGGTCGCCGATGAAGGGGACGTTGATTTTGTCGGAGACCGATTCGTGCAGGTCGTCAAAATCTATCATCGCACCGCCCAAAAGCATCTGTGGCACAAGTATGAAGGGTATAAGCACGTAGATTGCAATTACGGAATCCAATGCCGACGAAATCAGCAATCCCATCATATTGGCGGCGCAGGCGGTCGTAAACATTACAAACCAATACGACCACAGCATCCCCTTGATTTCGAGGATTTGATTGCCGACAAGTATGAATGTAAGTGTCTGTATTGCAGATATTATGAATACCACACACACCTTGCTCGATATGTAGCTGATACGCGAGAGGTTGAGGAATTTTTCGCGTTCCAATATCTTGCGGTCGCGTATGATTTCCTCCGCCGAACACGTAAGTCCCGTAAACAATGCCACTACCACTATCATAAACAGGAATACTGGCAGGTTTCTATTGTCGGCAAAGACGTATTCGCCCTCGTCGTTGATGTATTTGGTGAAAAATCCAAGTATAAACGCCAATATCGGCGATTCCAAGAATGTAATCGCCATGTATTGGTGGTTGGCGAGTTTTGAGAGCACGTTT
>ODAI013462653.1_pt1 | contig 196677 bp, 191 predicted proteins | sample 1539321 | NCBI WGS metagenome assembly ODAI01 (sample SAMN02144231, study PRJEB22623) | gut metagenome | biome: sheep rumen | host: Ovis aries | place: New Zealand | reverse complement strand
TAGGTTTACGATTGGGGCGAAGGCGGCGGACGATCAGTTGGCCGGTAATTATAGCAACGTGATTACATTTACGGTGGTTGGAAATGCGGTGCCGGTAGTGACGCTATATGATATGGTGGCGGCGATGTCTAAGGGGACACAGACGACAGCTGATATATGGACGCCCACCGTGGTGACCGTTGAACAGTCTGGTGTTTATGAGTACGATGCTGGTGTTTTTGGAGTGGCGAGCGATGCGGCAAATACGCATAAGATTTATTATTATCGTGGTATTCTGGATAGCGATATGGATGGCACGGCGTCCACTTATGGTTCAGCTGGCGATGGCGCTTTGTGGCCGAACTATGTGATTCTAGACGCCGATGGAACCAAGACGACCGCCGACACCTGTTGGCGCATCGTGCGTACCACGGGCTCTGGTGGGGTGAAGATGATTTATAATGGAAAGTGGACGGGTTCTACTTGCGCGAACGCACAGGCGAATGCGCAGGTGGGCACGAGTGCTTTTAGCGGTAGTAGCTCCAGCAGCGGGAGGCAGTTTGTTCGCATCGGCTATACTTACAATGATGCCTATGCCAGCAATATTGAGACGGACGTTGCGCTTGGTGATTTGGTCGGGACGAATAATACTGCGTTTATGAACGACACCGACTCCGATATTAAAGCTTACTTGGAAGACACTTGGTTTGGCGGAATTGAGGAGTATAGGAGTTTCCTGGAGCCGAGTGCTGGCTATTGTAATGATCGTGCAGTATATAGCGGCGACACGTTATTGGGCGAAGATACATTGGTGGCACAATATACTAATAGTGCTACGCAATATTTCTTTGCAGCCGGCAAACGTTTTACGAGTAATATCACGCCCAGTTTTGGCTGTAGCCGTAGCGTAGTAGATCTTTATACCACTAGCAATGCGCAAAACGGCAATGGTCAGCTTAGGGAGCCAGTAGCGTTACTGACAGCGGATGAAGCGTACTTTGCTGGTGTTTTATCTGTCAGCTTCCCAAGTTATGATGTTTTCTTGCGGTCAGGGAACAATTTTTGGTTGCTTTCGCCGTACGCGCGCCTGTCGACTGGCGCGGTAGATCCCTATACGGTGACTCAGAACGGCGCCGCCGGATATAATGTTTTAAGTATACTAAATGGCGTGCGGCCGGTGATTAGCTTGATCCCGGGGATAATTCCGGCGGATGGCGACGGCACTGCGACGGACCCGTGGGTGGTGACGCTACGGTAGTTTTGCGTGGTTGACCTGGTTTCGGGCAATCTGTTATAATGGTGGCGTGAAGAAGACTTTTTTCTTTTATGACCTAGAGACTTCGGGGTTAAACACGCTGGAAGATAGGTTGATGCAGTTTGCTGGGCAGCGGACGGATTTGGAATTAAATTTGGTGGGCGATCCGGTGAATATTTTGGTGAGGATGAGCGAGGATGTCCTGCCGAGCCCAGCGGCGGTGGCGGTAACCAAAATTACGCCGCAAGATACTTTGCGGGATGGCATTTTGGAGGCTGAATTTTGCCATAAAGTGACCGAGGAAATTTTTACGCCGGGGACGGTGGCGGTGGGATACAATACGGTGAGATTCGACGATGAATTTATGCGGGCGACGTTTTGGCGGAACTTTTATGATCCATATGAGTGGGAGTGGAAAGATGGGCGAAGTCGCTGGGATATGCTGGATGTGGTGAGGCTGGTGCGGGCGTTACGTCCGAAAGGTATCAACTGGCCGGTTACAGATGACGGGAAGCCGACTAATCGGCTGGAACTTTTGACGAAGCTGAATGGATTAGAACATGCACACGCGCATGATGCGTTGTCCGATGTGTATGCGACGATTGCGGTGGCGCGGATGATCCGTGAAAAGCAACCAAAAATGTTCGAGTATCTTTTCAAAATGCGCGGGAAAAATGAAGTAAAAAAGTTAGTGAACTTAGAGAACAAGAAGCCGTTTGTTTACGCTTCGGGGAGATACTCGAGTGAGTTTAATAAAACTACAGTTGCGTTTCCGTTAACGACATCGCGGAATGGAAACATACTAGTTTACGATTTGAGATATAACCTAGAACGGGTGGCTGATGTTTCTTGGCGAAGTGGGGTCCGGAGCGCGGCAGCACGAGGGGTAGCGCCGGCCGCCCATGGCGCTCGCCCCTTGGGACGCGAATTGCCGAAGGCAAACGGGCCGGCCGGACGCGCCTCCGAGCGAGAAACGTCAGACGGGACCCGTTCTAGCATGTTTCCAATTGTAAAGGAGCTGTGCTATAACAAGTGCCCGGCGGTGGCGCCGATAGGAGTGCTTGATAATAATGATGGTTGGGAGAAGATTGGCCTAACGCCGGAGGTTGTACAGGAGAATTTGAAGACTTTGCTGGAGCATCCGGAGTTTGCGGAGCAGATGCGAAGTGAGTACGAGAATCGTCCGGAGTTCCCGGAAGCGATTGAGCCGGAGGCGGCGCTTTATGATGGCTTTCTTGATGATGCAGATCGAGTGAAAGTAGCGGCGGTGCGGAATGCGGATGGCAATAAGTTGGCGGATTTTTGTCCAGATTTTCATGACCCGAGACTGCCGGAACTTTTACTGCATTATAAAGGACGAAATTTTCCGGAGTCATTGAGCGAAGCGGAGGCGGCGAAGTGGGAAGAATATCGCCGCAAGAGGCTAGAACGCCAAGCGCCGAAGTTTTTGAAGGAACTCGAGGAAGTTTACAAGAAGGATGAGTTTATAGCGGAAGAATTGAAGCTATATTTTGAAAATGTTTTTACTTCGGATTATTAAGCTTGTGGTATAATAATGGCATGGATAATAACAAAGTGATGATTGTGGGGACGGGGAACGTGGGGGCGTCGATTGCGTTTGCGATTACGCAGCAGCGCACGGCGGTGAATGAAATGGTATTAACGGACATCATCGCAAAGGATGCCGAAGGTGAAGCGATGGATTTAGTGGATGCGCTCGCGGTGGCACCGAGTTATGTAAAAATATCGAGTGGAACATACAGGGATGCTAAAGATTGTGATATTGTGATCATTACGGCCGGGGCGGCCCAGAAGCCAGGAGAGACGAGATTGCAGTTGCTGAAGAAAAATGTGAATATTCTGAAGGGCATGGTGGAGCAGATTATGGAATCCGGGTTTGATGGGATTTTCCTGGTTGTAACTAACCCGATGGACGTGTTGACGTATTTTACGTTGAAGTTTTCAGGGCTGCCGACGGAGCGGGTGATTGGTTCAGGCACGGTGCTGGATTCGGCGCGACTTCGTCAGCGTACGGCGGCATATCTTAATGTGAATCCGAAGTCGGTGCATGCTTATCAAGTGGGTGAGCATGGTGACTCGGAAGTGACGTTGTGGTCGCTTGCGGATGTCGGTGGGCAGAAAGTGACTGATATTCTTGGTCAGGATGTGCGAAAGGACATTTCAGAGTTTGCGCGGACCGAAGCGTATGAGATTATTGAGCGCAAAGGTGCGACCTATTATGGTATTGCAAGCTGCGTGGTGCAAATTGTGAACTCTATTCTGAACGATGAGATGCGCGTATTGCCGGTGTCATCGTATGATGGATTTTCTGGGACATGTTTTGGTTGGCCGAGCGTGGTTGGTCGTGAAGGAGTGTTGAGGCGGCTAGACCTCAAGTTGTCTGAGAAAGAAGGAATTGACCTACAAAAATCGATCAATATTTTGAAAAACGCGCAGGACAAAATAAAATTTAAGAATTGAAAGGAAGAAGATGGATCCAACGAATACAAATCCAGTTCAACCACAAGCGCCAGTAAGTCCGGTGGTGCCGAGCGGTGGTGCGCCGGTAGATTTAGGAGTAGCGGCGCCAGCCGATGGCGCGGTAGTGATGACGCCAAAGATAGGGGGCACAGTGGCTGGCCAGCCGATTTCAGAAATGCCAACGCCAGTGAATCCGGTGATAAATCCAGGCGCTATGGCTGGGGCGGCCGTGCTTGGCGCAGAACAAAATGTCGCGGCAAATGCGCCAGTGCCTAATATGGGACAGAATATTGTGCCGAATGTGGCAGCGTTGGCAGCGGACGGTATCATGGTGGGCGCAACTGACCCGATTACGATGCCAAATCTTCCGAAAGCGCCCGATCCGGTTGAACAGGAGTTAAGTGCGCCGATGACGGCAGCGGCGCCGGTGCCAGGTTCGATTGGTAGTGCGATCTCGGTACCAGCTACGCAGGCTGCGCCAAAAAACGTTGCTTTTAATGATCCAGCCGGGAATTCAATGGCGAATACTGCGGCTCCAGCGAAGCCAGGCAAGAAAAAGATGGATCAGAAATCTTTGATCATGTTGTGCATTGCGGCTGGTATTGTTGTAGTGGCGTTAGTGATCACATTAATCATGACGATGAATGGTTAAATTGATTTTTCGGATATTTTGTTGTAGAATATATTTATGAAGAATATTTATATTACTACTGCTATTCCGTATGTAAATGGTGCGCCGCATATTGGTCATGCGATGGACTACTGCCTTGCAGATGTTTGTGCAAGATACCATACACTGCTTGGCGACGCGGTGCGATTCCAGGCGGGGACGGATGAGCATGGTAATAAAATTGATCTTAAGGCACGAGAGCTGGGAGTTTCGACGCAGGAATATGTAAATGAGAATGCAGCGAAGTTCCAAGATTTTGTGCGGAAGCTCGGAGTGGAATATACGGACTTTGTGCGGACGACGGATGATGATCACGTGCGGAGATGCCAAGAAATTTGGCGCAAATTGGAACCATATATTTATAAGGCAAAATACGAGGGTTGGTATTGTACTGGCTGTGAAAGATATGTGACTGATAAGGAATGCGAGGAAAATCATGGCACATGCCCAGATCACTTGAAAGCGTACGAGAAGTTGTCCGAAGAAAATTATTATTTCAGGATTGCAGATTTTAAGGAGCGGGTGCGAGAAGCAATTTTGTCTGGCGAAATGATAGTTTTGCCGGATTATCGTCAAGCGGAGATGCTGAAATTGCTCGATGAATCACCGGATGTATCGATTTCGCGGCCAGTGTCGCAGTTAAAGTGGGGCGTGCCGGTCCCGGGCGATGAGACGCAAGTTATGTACGTGTGGCTCGACGCGCTGTCTAATTATATAACAGTGCTGGGTTACCCGGATGTTGATATTTCTGATTGGTGGCCGGCAACAGCCGAGTTTGTGGGAAAGGATATTTTGAGGTTTCACGCAATTATTTGGCCAGCAATGCTGCTAGGATTAGGATTGCCGTTGCCACGGGCATTGGTTTCGCACGGTATGGTGCTGGCAGATGGCCAGAAGATGAGTAAATCGATTGGCAATGTGGTTGATCCGGTGGAAGTGATCGACCGGCATGGACTAGATGCGTTTCGCTACTTTTTCCTTCGGCACATCGATACATTTGCCGACTCTGATTTCACATGGGAAAAATACGACGCGGCTTACAATAACGAACTTGCAAACGATCTTGGGAACCTAGTGCAACGGTTGGCGACTTTGGCGCAGAAAAACAATATAGTAGTAGCAGAAACGGTCGACGACTTTGAGCTTCCGGCGGAATATTGCGAGTTGATGGACAATTACGAATATTCCAAGGCGTTTGATTATGCATGGGGGAGAGTGCAAAGCATTAACCGTAGCATTGATGAGTCTAAACCATGGGCGCTAGCTAAGAATGGCGAAATAGATAAGTTGCAGGAGTGTATGACGGGCCTGGTGCACGAGCTATTGAACGCGAATCGTTTGTTGACGCCGTTTTTGCCAACGGCTGCTGAAAAGATTGCCGCGATTTTTGCGGGTCCGGTGGTGCCGCCGGCGACTCCACTATTCCCGAAAACAAAATAGCCAGCGTTTATTTGCTGGCTATTTTTTGTGGGTTGATTTAGTCTTCCGCGCTAAGTTTGCCGATGAAGTCTGAGAGATAGAACCCGCAGATTCCGCCAACGGCTGGGAAGAGCGTGTAAATGGTAAGCGCTTGGCAAACGCCACTCATGATTTGGCCGAAATCATCACCAGCGGTCGGGAAGATTTGATACATCAAAGCGATGGCTGGGTTGAAGATGAAGTTGCCTTGGACGCCGCCGAAAGCGTATGAAAGCATGTAAGATGAAATGACGGCCAGGACGATGCCGCCGGTGACGGTCGCACCGAAGGTAAAGGCGCTGCGCTTGTACTTTAAAGCTCGAGCGAAGAAGAACGCAATGATGATTGCGCCAAGTAGCTCGATCATAGCGAAGAACCAGAATTGATTTTCGCCAACTGCTGTCATGGTTGGCATATCAGCGGCGATTTCTCCTCCGGCGAGGCGGAAGGAGTTGTAGATGAGCCAGCCGAGCCAGGCGCCAACGATCTCCGAGATGATGTACATTACGCCGCGGATTACCGACATACGACGTGATGCCACCATGCCGATGGTGACGAGCGGGTTGAGGCAGGCGCCAGAGAATGCGTAAACTGCAATCAGGATGGCGATAACAGCCCAACCAAAGGTTGCGATATTTGCGATGCTGACAAAGGCGAGCGAGAACATGAATAGCGTAAGTAAACAGGTTCCAACGACTTCGCCGAGTAGGGCACCATAGAACTTGTGGCTTTTGAACACCGTCAAGATTGATTCTTTTTCTTCATATTTTTTGCCGAAGAATCCCTTGAAGCAAGATTGTGACTTCTCGCTGTGGACAGCGGCTTTCTCCACCGTGTTGGTTTTTGGAGCCTCGGATACTGGTTTCTCGACAGTCTTCGCGGCAGTAGTTTTCGGTTTAGTCGTCTTTGCAGAAGACTTAGCAGTCTTAGCTGGCGACTTTGGCTTCTTTGTTGCCATTATTCCTCCTTTAATTTGATATCAACTGTATTATATCATAAATTTTGTATGCTATAATAAAAATTATGGCAATAATGATGAATCGTGAGGACGATAAGAATGAAGAGCTAACGCGAAGGATTAATGCGGATTTGCGAGCGAAAGTGCAGACCACGAAGGATGTGAGTGAAGATAAGGATTTCGTGGAAAGCTCCGAGTATGTGAAGGATTTTAAGAAAACCGGTAGCTTTGCGTGGCTTTGGATCGTAATTGTGGTAGTGATTTTGGTTATGCTTATTGCATTTGGCGTTGGTCGTGGTATATAATATATAGTATATGGCAGAAAACATGAAGCGCGGTGGCCAGGGCACGGATAGCGGCGGTATTAGGCCGGGTTTTTTGTCGCGCGGTAGTCGTGGCGGCGGAGAGGGGGGCTCGTCTTGGGCCGATAAGGAACGCGCTGCTGAGCGTGGTTCGTCTTGGGCTGAAAAAGAACGTGCTGCCGAGAGGGGTGGGCGAGATGAGGCGGCAGCTAATTTGCGTGAGGCGGAAGAGAATGCTGCGACTGAGGGCAGCCCGATTGCCGGTAGCGGATTATCTGCAGCGTCGGCGGGCGAAAGGCGTGGAGGGGTATTTACTGGTGTTGGCAAAAGCGCTGGTGACAAGAAGGGTAAGAAGAAGGCCGGCAGTTTCTTGAAGCGCAAGGGTCCGATGGGATTGATTTTTGCGCTGATTTTAGGGACGGGTGGATTTATGATGGGTACACAGAGCCTAATGCCGATGGCGATCGAGGAGATGATCCTAGAAAAGTTTAATTCGATTGGTATTTCGACCACAATGGCTAGTGATGCTTGGCTTGACGTGCAGTTGAACCAGGGCATAAAAGTTGGCGATACGCAGACTGGTAAAACTGGGGCTAGCCTTTTTGGGTTTTCCGAGTATCAAGTGCAGTCGTTCGAGTCTCATGGTTTGAAAGTGGTGCAGGATGTTGGGAACTTAACTCAGATAACGGCAATTTTGTACCAAAAAAATGGACTTTGGGTGCCGGTGGTTGGGAGTGATATATTACTCTATAATGGCTATTCGGAGAGCGATTTGATCAATGCCATAAAAGGTGCTAGCGGGTTAAACAATATAGGAAAGCCGATTTCGGCGCAGGAGGCGCTGAAAGACACAGATTTTAAGAACCCTTACACTGCGGCTTCTAGGACCTGGCGGGGTGGAATTAGCGGGTGGTTTGATAATATAATGTCCAGTTTTACTGAGACAAAGCTTAGCATAAACAGAAATAGATGGGTTAAGTGGGTGGCCGGAAACCTTAACGATATAGCGGATGCTTTTAAGGAAACCGGTAGCAGTGTAAACTTAAGTAAGACTAGCGATCGTGGCGTAGAGCGCGATCACGAGGTGGAGGTGTTGGCCGATGACGGTACGACCTCGGAAATCAAAGATGAAGAAATTACTAGGGTAACGGTTGAGAATGAAGACGGCATAGACGTCGACTCCGAGAATGTAAGTGACACTTCTATAACTGCCACTAATGCCACACTTGAGAAAGTAACGAATGTTTTAAATAGCAAAGCAGTAAAAGCTGCTTCTGCGATTGGCGCGTATGGTTGCGCTGTGATTGAAGGGTTGATGTCGATTTACACAGTCGTGTCGGCTTACCAGAGTTTGCAATTTCTGAATTTGATATCTGGTTTTTTGGAGGCGGTTGATAAGGTAAAGGCCGGCAATGGTAGCAATAGTCCGATTCACGAGTATGGTGAGAACCTGACTACTCCCGGTACGACTTTGGGCGATGATGGCGGTGTTGCGGTTAGCGGTAGAACTGCGGTGCAGTCGGCTGGTTTCGCGTGGTTGTTTAGTAATATCCCGATTAGTCAAGATAACGCTAGCGTGAGGAATGTAAACTTTGAAGCTGTTATGTCTGGCGCAAATGTACTCTTCGACAACATCGAAACGACGGCCGAAGCTTATGAGGCTTGTGGATATGTAAAAGCGGGTGTAGCTGCGGTAAATTTGGCGACGACGATCATAAGCTTTATTCCATTATTTGGCCAAGGTATCAAGGCGGTACAGCTTACGGTGAAAGAAAGCGTTAAGATTGCTATCAAGGTTGCGGTCAAGACGGTGCTGTACGCGATTATCCCAATTGCCGCAAAGAACTTAACCAAGATGTTGATACAAGATGCCGCTACGGAGTGGTTTGGCGAGGATCTTGGCAATGCATTGATATCTGGTGCGAATAAATATTTGGGTGGGAATGGCACGAGCGGGGCGGAGAGTCCGGCGAGCGAAGAAAAAGTGAGATCATACATTAGTATGCGAGACGTGGTGATTGCGGAAGAGGCAGAGTACCAGCGCAGCATTCGAAGTCCTTTCGATATGACTTCTAGGTATACATTTCTAGGGAGCTTGGTGCACGCTGCAATGCCACTGGTCTTTTCTGGCAATAGCGTGATGTCTAAAGCTACGGGGGCGGCGAATTTGATGACGTCTTCTATCGTGGGTCTTCTGCCTACGGCGATGGCGATCGGCGAGCAGGATGAGTTGGCGTCAGTTGGCGATTGCCCGCTGCTAGAGAGCACTGGGGCGGTTGGCGATGCTTTTTGCAATCCGTACATTATTACTGACACCAGCACGATGTTTGAGTCACCAATAGCAATTAACGATATTGTGCATAGAATTGGTGGCGGCTCTGAGATCGCATCGACTGGTGACGACTATGGTAGTGTAGTTAATGCGAACTTTGATGAGGACGGGCATATAAGACCCGATTCTAATTTGGCGAGGTATATTGTATACTGCGGGCAGAGAACTTCTCAGTACGGAATCAAGGATGCCGCAATCGCTAGCCGAATTACCGGGAGCGATAGTACCACCTCGAAGATAATTAGCTACATACCTTTACTAAATGACGTCCAAGACATCGTGAATGGGCTGAGTGAGGAATTGAAGATGGATTGGGTAAATGGTAGCGCCTGTGTAGCGTCTAGCGAAAATAAACATTGGGAGAATGAGTATAAGTATTACCAGAGGTTTATCGAAAATGAGAGGTTGCTTGAAAATATGGATCCAGATTATACATCTTCAGTGACGAAGCTTGGAATGGAGTATTATGAAGCGAATCCGGTAGACGATTCCTTTGAAGGCCAGTTGGCGAGATTTTCTGGCATGAGCAAAGAGGACGTAGTTGATACGTTAGCCTTGCTGGACTACTATAACTACGTCGCCCAGTACGACGCCGGTGAGCGGTATGCCTTTGGTGGGCCGGTAGTAGACTGGGAAGACAACGGAGCGATGTTTGATAACGAAAACGTATTGGCGGGCGCGTATATCTTGACGAACGACATTGTGTATGCAGACGTGCGAAATCGCGTGAATTTAGTGTAGCCAAAAAAGAAGCCCGAGGTGTGACAAAGCATTGATACTATATAATATAGTAAGATTTGGGGTGAGTGGTGGTATAATATATATTATATATGGACGAATTAGAGAAGCTAAAAGCTGAATTAAAGAAATTAAACATTGAGTACGAAAAGATTCGTGAGCTGCCGCCGGAGAAGCGAGGCGAGTTCGGACGTGAGTTAAATGCAAAAAAGACGGCAATCCTTGCGGCTATCCAAAAAGCCGAAGAAGCCGCCTTAGACGTAGATGTGGAGCCGATTGATATTACGGCTCCGTGCGACGTGAATCAGCCGCTGCCGAGTCTGTACCCAGTATCGCAGGGCTCGGCGCATCCATTGATGTCCGAACTTGACCGAGTGATTTCGATTTATCAGCTGATGGGGTTTGATGTGTTGGAGAGTCGGCAATTAGATGACGAATTCCACATGTTTGATTCGCTGAATTTCGCGAAGGAGCACCCGGCGCGGGATGGTTACGACACCTTCCGAACGGAAGAGGGTTTAATCCCGCCGGCGCACACTTCGACGATGCAGCATCGTGTGTTGAAAAAGTACAAAAACAAGTTGGACGATGGCGGCGAGATCGCAGTGGTGGTGCCGGGGCGAGTTTTTCGCAATGAAGACGTTGATGCAACGCACGAGCATACTTTCTATCAGTGCGAAGGCGTTTATGTGTCGCGTGATTGTACGATGGGACAGATGATTGGCATTTTGAAGGAGTTTTTCGAAAAGTATTACGAACAGAAGCTCGATATTCGGACGCAGCCTGGCTACTTCCCGTTTACGGAGCCGAGCCTGGAGTTCATGATTGAAAAACCAAAGGCGCTGGGCGGCAAGAAAGGCGATTATCTTGAGATGGGCGGTTGCGGGATGATTCACCCCAACGTGTTAAAGATGGCTGGGATTGATCCGGAGCAGTACCACGGGTTTGCGTGGGGTGGTGGAATTGACCGATTGGTGATGCTAAGATATGGATTGATGGACGTGAGATATTTTGAGAGTGGCAACCTTAACTTCTTGAAGGAGTTTTAATATGAAAATATCATTAAATTGGTTGAAAAAATATGTCAATATACCAGTTCCGGACGAAGAGCTGATTCGCTTGATTGGTGCACGGTTGGTGGAAGTCGAGGGCGTGATTGACGAGACACGCAAGTATGACAAAATTTACGTGGCGAAAGTAGTGACGGCAGAGAAAATTCCGGACACGCATCTCACGCTATGTCAGATTGACGTCGGCGATGTGGAAGTGCCGAAAGTTGAGAAGGACGCCAATGGTTTGGTGCAGGTATTGTGCGGGGCGCCGAATGTGCGGGAAGGCATGTTGGCGGCGTGGATTGCGCCTGGCGCAATCGTTCCAGCTTCGGTGCACGAGGATGCGCCGTTCGTGATTGGTAAACGCCGAATGCTCGGCAAGTACGACTCGAACGGGATGTTGGCTGGCGCGGACGAGCTAGATTTTGGCGACGATCACTCGGGGATTGCGGAACTTGACCCGCAAGTAGCGACGCCGGGCGAGTTGCTGGCGGACGTGTTTGAGCTTAAAGATTTGGTGCTTGAGATTGAGAACAAGTCGCTGACGCATCGGCCGGATTGTTTTGGCTTAATTGGCTTTGCGAGAGAAGTTGCAGGCATACTCGGAGAGCCGTTTGAATATAATGCTGAGACTGAAAAACATAGCATTGAAAATCAAAATCTTAGCATTACGATTGAAAATCATGACATTTGCGGTAGATATTCGGCGATGGTGCTTGAGAAACATGGAGAGATGAAGAAAAAGTATTTGACTTGGATTGACACTGTGTTGTCTAAGTCTGGGATGCGGCCGGTTGATCCGGTAGTGGACGCGACGAATTATTTGATGTTGCTGACCGGTCAGCCACTGCATGCGTTTGATTATGATAAGTTTGTGGCGGTGGGGGGAGCTAGCCAACCAGAGATCGTAGTGCGGTTGGCGCGAGATGGTGAGCAATTGACGCTGCTCGATGGCCGGGAAGTAGAGCTAAATCATAATGATATTGTGATTTGTAGCGGTGAAGTTCCGGTGGCGCTTGCGGGAGCGATGGGCGGCGCTACGACGGCGATTGATGAAAATACGCGAAATATCATTTTGGAATCGGCGACGTTCTCGCTATATAATTTGCGTAAGACGCAGATGGCGCACGGGATTTTTTCGGAAGCGATTACGCGGTTCACTAAGGGACAGCCGCCATACCAGACTTTAGCGGTGGCAGAGCAGTGCGCGGATATGTTGGCGGACGGTTTTAAGGTGGCGACGGTGGCAGATTCGTATCCGAATAAAGAGCAGCCGGCAGTAGTGAAAATAGGCCTCGAAGAGATTAATTCGTTGCTGGGCACGGATTATAGCTACGCGGAGTTTGAAAAGACGTTGAGAAATGTGGGGTTTGAGATTACTTGTGATTGCGGCAAGAGCGATAAGTGTGACTGCGAGAAGGTCAACGTCAAAGCTCCGGAGTGGCGCACGGATATTCACATTAAGGAAGATGTCATTGAGGAGATTGGCCGGCTGTTGGGCTATGATAATATTGCGCCGGTGTTGCCAAAGCATGCGACGGCAGTGCCAAATGCGATGCTGGGCCTCAAGACGGAAGTGCGGCGGCTAATGAAGTCGTTTGGCGCGAATGAGCTTCTCACATATAGTTTCGTGAGCGGGAGACTACTCGAGAAGGCCGGATTGGATCTAGAAAACTCGTACAAGATTGTAAACTCGATTTCTCCGGAATTGCAATATGTGCGGCAGTCGATTGTGCCAAGTCTACTGGAAAAGGCATACGTGAATCAAAAGATTCCGCATGATAACTTTGCTTTGTACGAAATGAACAAAGTTTATCAAAAGAAGGAATGGGGGCTTGATGACGAAGGCGTGCCAGTTGAAAAAATACGACTGGGCTTTGTGGTGGCGGAACGTAAGGGTACAGGTGCGGCGTATTACAAGGCGAAGTTTTACGTGGAGAACTTGCTTGGGGCGCTGAATATCGAGCCGAAGTTCTTGCCGCTGAAGGTGAATGGTGCGCCGGCGTTGCCGTTTGAGAAAAAGCGGGCGGCGGAGATTTGGGTTGGCGATAAGTTGATTGGCGTGGTGGGGGAGTTCAAAAACTCCGTGCGCCGAAGTTTTAAGCTCGCGGAATATTTGGCAGGATTTGAGATTGACATGGGGTTGATGTTGGAGCTTAGAGGCGCGAAAAAAGTGAAGGACAACTTCGAAGTGCCGGCGAAGCTGGATGAGACGGTGACGACTAATAAGACTTACGCTGAGGTCTTGGACGAAATAAAGTTGAAATATCCGGGTGCGCGAATTACGCCGGTGTCGATTTATCAGGCGGAAGGCGCACGAGATAAGAATATCACTTTTCACATTGAAAAATCATAGAGCTAAGATCTCAAATCATGGTGCTTAGTTTTTTGGAACATAGAACTAAGATTTTAGAACATAGAACTTAGATTTTGAAACATAGTACTAAGATTTTTAAGTCTCGGTTTTTGCTTGGCGAGTAGTAAAATAATTATGGTTGTGCTATAATTGAGCTATGATATTGCTCGATAATGTGACGAAGACCTATGTCGGCGATAAAGAGCCGGCACTTGATTCGGTGTCGCTACATATTGAGCCAAATGAGTTTGTGTTTATTGTGGGGAAATCTGGTGCGGGGAAATCGACGCTGATCAAGATGATCACGAAAGAGGAAGTGCCGGACGCGGGCAAGATCGTGGTGGGCGGGATTGACCTTGATTACGTGAAGAAGCGACACATTCCGGGATATCGGCGGCGGCTAGGTGTAGTGTTTCAGGATTTTAAGTTGTTGCCGCGGCGGACGGTGTATGAGAACGTGGCATTTGCACTTGAGATTGCTGGGATGAGCGGTAGGGAGATTCGCCGGACGGTGCCGAAGGTGCTGGAGTTAGTGGATTTGTTGGATCAGGCGAAAAAGTTTCCGGACCAGTTATCTGGTGGGCAGCAACAGAGAGTATCGATTGCGCGGAGTGTGGCTAGACAGCCGAAGATTTTGATCGCAGACGAGCCGACGGCGAACCTAGACAAGTTGACGACGGCGGAGATTATCGCTCTGCTCAAGAAAATTAATGATTTTGGGACGACGATCTTAGTTTCGACGCACGATGAGGAGGTGGTGAATAATTTGCAAAAGCGAGTAATCACACTAAAAGGTGGGCGCGTAGTGAGCGACCAAAAGAATAATGGTGTTTATAAACTTGACGCAACGAAGCCGGTGATGAAGCGGCCAGTGCAGGCTCCGGGTGCGGCGATGAAAAAGAGGGTGATTCAATGACAGAGGATACAACTAAGAATTTGAAGAAGGCGTCGAAGAAGAATTTGCGCGTGATGCGCAAGACGCGCGCGAAACATCCTTTGCGGGAAGAAGGACGGATTTTGAAATATGGCACGAAGGGATGGGCGCGAAACATTTGGCTATCGATGGCGGCGACGGCCGTGATGGCGATTACGATGATCATTTTGTTTATTACGATTGTGGCGAGTGTGATTTTGACGAACACGGCTGAGATGATGCGGGACAAGATTGACATTACGATTTATTTGAAGCCGGGAACGTCGGAGGCGGTTTTGACGGAGCTATCGACGACGATGCAGAATGATAAGAATGTGAAATCAGTGGTGACTTCGACTTCGGAAGAGGAGTATGAGAAGTTTATCGTGGAGAATGAAGGTAGTGATGAGGTTTTGAGCGTGCTCGACGATGAGATGAAAGAGTTGATGTTGTCTAAGATGCAAGCCACGATGCGGATCAAGGTGTACGATGTTGACAATCTCGATAGCGTGAAGAAATTAGTGGAGGAGGATCCTTTGTTCCAGAAGCATTTGGACGATGAGATGTCGCCGACGTATGACGTGAACCAGGTGGAGATTGCGACGATCACGTCATGGGCGAGGATTGCGCGGATGGGCGGGCTGATTCTTGCAGTGGTGTTTTTGGTGATTTCGGTTTTGATTATTTTCTCGACGATTCGGATGGCGATTTTCTCGCGGCGAGAAGAAATTTACATGATGAAATTGGTGGGGGCGGATCGACGGTTTATCCGCGGGCCGTTTTTGGTGGAAGCGGAGATTTGCGGTGTGATTGCTGGCGTGATCGCGGCGACCGTGAGTTACTTTGGGTTTATGGCGATGGCGCCGACGCTTAGCGATTATGGTATTAACGTAACGAATATCACAAAGATTTTGGAGTCAAATCAGCTGATTTTAGTATACTTGGCGTTCATCGCGGTGGGGGTGATTATTGGTCGAGGTTCGGCGCGACTGGCGGTGTCGAAATATTTGCACAAGACTTGATGCTTATGTTACAATATAGCTATGATAGCGCTTAAAACAAAAATGAAAAAAGTGGGGCTTAGTGCTGTAGTTGGTGCACTGATTTTGACGCCGGTGATGGTTGATGTTGTAATGGTTGGTGAAGCGAAGGGACTTTCCAAGGCGTGCCGGAATTCGCCAGAATGTATGGCGGCAGTTGAGCGTGAGCAGCAGGCTAATCAAAACGCGGCTTCGGCGGCGGCAACGGCCAACTGGTTTCAGAATAAAGTTTATGAGTTAAACAGTGAGATTGCGGCGAAGGAGCTAGAAATTGCGGAGACCGAAGCAGAAGTGACGGAGCTGGAGCGTCAAATCACGGTGACGGAAGCGAAGTTGGAATTGGAGCAGAATGCGCTAGTGGAGCTTCTAGTGGGAATGCATTTTGAGGCAGATTCGGAGCCGATTACGATTCTGGCTGGGTCGCAGTCGATTTCGGATTTGGCGGAAAGACAGGCGCGCAGCGAAGTGGTCAAGCAGCAAATTTCGGAAACAGCTAAGGAAGTAAAGGAAACTAAATTACAGCTTGAGGCCGACAAGGCGCAGGTGGAGGAGCTACTAGCGCGACAAAAGACCGCCAAGACGGAGCTTGAGAGCGCGCGGGCTGAGCAGCAGACACTAGTGGTTAAGTTCGAAAATGATGCCGCAGCGTATGCGGCGGAAGCCGAAGCGGCGCGGGCGGCACAGCGAGAAGCAGAGCGGGCGTATCAGGAAGCGCACCGGGAGTACTTTGAGGGTAGTAGTTTTGCAGGGGACGATACTTATCCGTGGCAGGCGGATTGTCCGGCGAAGCAAGATTACTATACGACATTCATTGAGGATGCGTATGGTGTGCACAAAATAGGTGGCTATGTTTGCGAGTGCGTGAGCTACGCCGGATGGAAGGCCTATGAGGCTTTTGGAATCGCGGTGGCTTGGGGAAATGCCTACAGCTGGGATGATGGTGCCAGGGCGGCTGGCTACGTAGTGGATCATACGCCAGCGGCTGATACGATTGGGCAAGTGGATGGATATCCGTATGGACACGTCTTTTGGGTGGAAAGCGTTAACGCTGACGGGTCGATTAACGTGACCGAATATAATAATTCTTATGCAACGTACTTGTATTCTGGGGTCTCGCAGCCGGGAAGTTTCGGCGCGCGGCGAATTGCGGCCAGTGAGGTCTGGCAGTACAATTTCATCCATTTACAATAATTATTATGGTATAATTAAGTGGTATGAAGGTAGAGTGGAAAGAAAAGAAGGTCAATCTCGGTAGCGCAATTGTGCTAAGTGCAATTTTTGCAGTGATCGGGATCGTTATTGGTGCAAACTGGAACAACATTGTCGGGAAGTATTCGCCTTATTTTGGTTTTAAGGCTTCGAGCACGGTGGATTGGTCGGAGCTTAACGAAGTCTATGATAGCCTGGCGGCGAATTACAATGGCGAAGTGAAAGTCGAGGACTTGATTGAGGGCGCGAAAGCCGGGATGGTGGAAGCGCTTGGTGATGTTTATACGGTTTATATGGATGCGGAGAAAACTTCGGATTTCTATAACGATCTGCACGGCAATGTGGGGAGTGGGATCGGCGTTGAGATGGGACTTCGCGATGGTTACGTGAGGGTGCTGCGGACATTACCGGACAATCCGGCGCGCAAAGCGGGGATTTTGGCGGGTGATATTATATATAAGGTCGATGGTGAGGAAGTTTGGGATTTGCCGTCTGATGAGATTGCGCAAAAAGTGCGAGGTGAACGCGGCACAGAGGTGACTGTTACGGTGGTGCGAGATGGCGAAGAGCGCGATTTTACGATGAAGCGGGAGACTATTAATAATGTTTCGGAATATGTAGAGTATGACGGCAAGACGGCGATTATCACGGTCACGAGGTTTGATAATGACACTGGGAAATTAATCCAGCAGGAAGCGGCCAAATTTGCCGATAAAGGCATTAATAAAGTAATCTTAGATTTGCGCAGCAATGGCGGTGGGTATGTGAGCGCGGCGCAAGATTTGCTCAGCCTTTGGGTCGATGGGAAGAAGATTTTGACGCAGAAGTCAGTGCACTATGGCAATACGACTACATCGGCGATGTCTGGCAAAGCGATCCTTGCGAATATTAAGACGATTGTGCTGGTGAACGGCACGACGGCATCGGCTTCGGAAATAGTGGCTGGAGCGTTGCAAGATTATGGCAAGGCGAAGATCGTGGGAGAGAAAACTTACGGCAAGGGCGTGGTGCAGACATTGCTAAATTTGTCGAATGGAGCAACACTCAAAGTGACGACGGCGGCATGGTATACGCCAAATGATCGTTCGATCAACGGTGAGGGGATTACTCCCGATATTGAAGTGGAACGATCGTATGACGACATTAACGCCATGCGCGATCCGCAACTAGATAAAGCTAAGGAGTTGTAACATGAAAATCGTGATTGCGACCGCGGTGTACTACCCAATGGTAAACGGAGTAGCGGTTTTTTCGCATAATTTGGCGCGGGGGTTGGCCGGGAGAGGCAATGAGGTGATAGTTTTGTGCCCGTCGCAGACTGGCAGATCATACTCGCGGACAGAGGACGGCGTGAAGGTTTTTCGTTTGCGCTCGGTGCAGGCAAAAGTTTATCCGGATCAGATTCATAAAGTGCCGAAGCGCAAGAAGATTTTTGGCATTGAGCTTCCGACTTTGATTTACAAACACGGTTTTCGGGTGTCGGTGTTCCCGAAGCGAGAGGTTAAGAAGATTCTTTCCAGCTTCCGGCCAGACGTGGTGCACGTGCAGGTGTCCGACCCGATTGGGCTTTCGGTAGTGTCATACGCGAGAAAACATGGCGTGCCGGTTGTAACGACGGAGCATAATCAGCCGGAGGTATTTACGGAGCCGTTAAAGGTGCCGGGGTTTGCTAAGAAGCCGATAGAGAATTTATTGACGGCTTATTTTGCCAACCGGCAGAGCAAAAGTGATTTTGTGACGATGCCGACCAAGAAGGCAATTATGAAGTTGCTCGATGGGCGGAATTTTACGGTGCCAATTGCGGCAGTATCGAATGGTGTAGATTTAAAGAACTTTAAGCCGGGGAAAGTGTCCCCAGAGATTTACAAGGAGCTTGGCGCGGATGCGGGGTTGTTGACGGTGCTTTATGTGGGGCGAGTAGACCCGGAAAAAGGCGTTGGCGGAGTGATTGAGGCGTTTTTGAGAGCCAACGTACCGAATGCGCAACTTTTGATTGTGGGTGACGGCGTGGACAAGGCGAGACTGGAGAAAGAATACGGTGACTATAAGAATGTGATTTTTGCTGGGCGCGTGGTGCCGCCGAAGCTCTATGATGTGTATCGGATGGGCGACGTGTTTGTGACGGCTTCGGAGGTGGAAACGCAGGGCATTGTGCTGATCGAGGCGGCGGCGTCTGGATTGCCGCTGATCGCCGTGAACGCCGGCGCCGTAAGCGAGATATGTGTGAACAACAAAAACGGCCTGCTATGCCAGGCCGGGGACGTGGCGGAGATGTCGGAAGCGATACGAAAGCTGCTCGTGGATGAAGATTTACGCAAAAAGTTTGCGGAGAAATCGATAGAGTTTGCAAAAGAACATGATTTTGAAAACACGCTGGACAAGTTCGAGAATATCTATCGGAAAGTGCAAGGAAAAACGGAGTCTTGCCGCTACTGATGTAGTGGCAAGGCTCCGTGGGTCGCTGGTTGCCGTGGAGGGTCAGTCCAGGATTCCTGGGTGTTGTGCCGCGAAGAGTTCTTGTCTTTCCAGGTACTCTTCGTACCAGTGTTTTGCTTTTTCCTCGCTGTTTTTCATGGACTCCTTCAGGCTCTTTCTTTTGACGTAGAGGTAGAATCGGCCGAGCCCGTAAAAGGCGAGGCCACCAATGCCGGTGGCGATGATTGCCACGACTGCGCCACAGAACCTCATCTGATAATCCGTCAACTGCCCCAGGGTCCGTTCAATGGGTAGCAAGGGGATTAAGAAAAACGTCATAATCGCTCCGATGATTCCTGTAATGAGCGAACGTCTCGTGGTAACGTTTTTCTTAGCCATGGTGTCGAGTTTTCCCTTTATGCGTTGGTACTCGCTGTGGTTGGTGTCGAAGTAACCTTTTGCTTCAAGAACTGGCCGCATGTCGACTACGAGACTACGAAGGTTTTCGTTTTTCCTTTCTATCTCGCTCTGCATGGTGCTCATATCGGGTTGTTGTTTTTCTGCGTTAGGTGCGCCAGGGTTCATCCGTTCACTCCTCCTCTCATGGATGACTGGTTTTTAGATTATAGCATTATTGGTACGATAAGTCAATAGTAATCATAAACAAGAATACCTCGCCCGAGGGGCGAGGTATTGGGGGTGTGGAGGTGGATATGCTACTTGCTGACCATGGCCGCTGCCAGGATCTGGCAGATGCCGCATGGCTGCCACAGGCCGTCGAGCTTATCCCACAGGCCATCGATGGTACTGATGTCATCGTAGTTGCGCACGTTACCGGTCTTGCAGGTCTCCTCGAGCTCGTCGTCGAGCTTTTTGGCGGCGGCGATGACCGCTTCGATACTTATCGGCGTCGGGCAGAGCGTTCTCATGAGGGTTTCAGCGGCGTAGGTGCTCACCTTCGTTCCCGCCGTCTTTTCGCTGAGGATATCGCGCAGGAACGACACGTCGCAGCTTTGGTAGCTGCCGGTAAATCCGAGCTCACTGAGGATGTAGTTTACGCTGGGGCCCTCATTTTGCTCGAGCGCGAGGTCGAGGACCGCAATTGCCATCGCGGTGAAGATGACCCCGTCGTAGAAGCCCAGGTTGTCGTCAAGAAGACGATTCCGTAGGTCTTCGGCGGTCTCCCCGGGAATGACCTGGACGTCATCGTAATACCGATGAAATACGGCGGAGATGGCCTCCGCAGTAATGATGCTGGGGATGAGTCTCTGGAGGGTGGCTCGCAGAATGTCTGTCCCGACTTGGCGCGTCACTCGCGTGCCCGCGTAGACTAAAGCTCCGAAGAGCTTACTGTAGTCGGCGGGTGCAGCGGTGGTGGCCTCCTCGATGACAGCTCGCATTTCGGTGGGGGCGAGATTGTCGATGCGGTCTTTGGTGGTAGTGGGGTTTTCGAAGTGACGCAACAGCCGGTTAGTCCGGAGTCTGTCGGGTTGCGGCATGTCCATATGGACACCTCCTCTTTGAAATAAAATGGATCAAGGTTCATTGGCAGCTAAAAAAATTGGCCAATACTTTGATTATACCACACATGCTTAAAAAAGTCAAGAAGAGAGGGAAAGTCAGGCCTCTTATCGACAAGCGAAGCGGAAAGTGGTATAATTCCAATATTATGGATAGATATGAACCGTTGAAGATTGAGGCAAAATGGCAAAAAAGGTGGGAGGAGACCGAGGCTTTCCGGGCGACAGAGGAGTCCGATGTGCCGAAGATGATGCTGGCCGAGATGTTTCCGTACCCTTCAGGGGCGGGGCTTCACGTGGGACATGTCAGAAACTTTACGATTGTGGATGTTTTAGCTCGTTTTTATCGGCAACAGGGTGTGAATGTGATGCGGCCATTCGGATACGATACGTTTGGGTTGCCGGCAGAGAATTATGCCATTAAAACTGGGCAGGCGCCGCAAGAGGTAACGAAGGTTAACATTGCAAACTTCAGAAAGCAAGCAAAGCGGCTTGGCTACGCGATTGACTGGTCGCGCGAAATAAATACGTCGGATCCGGAATACTATCGATGGACGCAATGGTGCTTTTTGCAACTTTACAAGAAGGGCTTAGCCTACCAAAAAGAATCTTACCAGTGGTGGTGCCCAGTAGACCAGACGGTGCTAGCGAATGAACAGGTGGAGAATGGCTGCTGCTGGCGGTGTGGCCATGAGGTTGAAAAGAAAAAGATGAAACAGTGGTTCTTCAAGATTACGGAGTACGCGGACGAATTGTTGGCTGAGATTGACGGGCTAGACTGGCCGGAGAAAATTAAAACGATGCAAAGAAACTGGATCGGACGGTCGGTTGGAGCGGAGATTGAATTCCCGTTAGCTCGCGAATATGCCTCATCTCGGGGCATCCGCGACGACGGGAGCGGGAGAAGCGAGGAGCCCCGTGACGACGGGCGCGACGAAGCGTCCCGAGATGGGGTGTATTCGCGAGCAATCACGGTATTCACTACCCGTCCAGATACAATCCTGGGCGCGACGTTTTTGGTGGTGGCGCCAGAGTACGCGGGGCTTGAATTTATCGTGAGCGATGACGCCAGAGACGCGGTGATGAAATATAAGGCAGAGGCTTTGAAAAAGTCTGAGATCGAAAGGCAGGAGAACAAGGAAAAAACTGGCGTATTTACCGGGGCTTACGCAATTAGCCCAGCGACGAAGGAAAAGATCCCGATTTATGTGGCGGATTACGTGCTTGCTGGTTATGGTACGGGGGCGATTATGGCGGTGCCGGCATATGATGATAGGGACCGGGAGTTTGCGGAGAAGTTTAATTTGCCGGTAGTGGAAGCAGAGCTGATTGATAGAGACCTTTATGGTATGCCGAAGGTGATGTATAAGATGCGCGATTGGCTGATTTCGAGGCAGCGATATTGGGGTTGTCCGATTCCGATTGCTTATGATGCGGAAGGCGAGCCGCACCCGATTCCAGAGGACCAGTTGCCGGTGATGATTCCGGAGGTGAAGGATTACCAGCCGGATTCAACGGGGCGTTCGGCGCTGGCGAAGGCGAAAGATTGGCTGAAGGTCGAAGTGTTTAATGAGAAGACTGGTAAAATGGAAACGATGACTCGGGAAACTGATACGCTTGACGGCTATGCCTGTTCATCGTGGTACCTTTGGCGATACGCTTCGCCACATGACGAGAAAGCGGCCTGGGATCCAGAGGCAATCAAATATTGGGAACCGGTGGACTTTTATTGTGGTGGCGATCATGCGGTGGCGCACCTGCTTTACGTGAGATTTTGGTGTAAATTCTTTGCGGACCTCGGATATCTGCCGTTCAGAGAGCCAGTGAAGAAGTTGCTATATAATGGCTACATCAATGCGCCGGATGGCAAGAAGATGAGTAAGTCAAAGGGCAATGTGATCGATCCGCTAGACGTGATTGATGATGGATACGGGGCGGACACTCTGCGGACCTACGAGATGTTTATCGGGCCATATGATATGGACGCGGCGTGGGATCCACGGAGCGTGGGTGGCGTTTATCGGTTTTTGAATAGGTGTTATAATCTGTGTTTTGACAGCAGTTTTTCTTCACTCGAGAGCGTTCGCGACAACGGGAGCGAGATAGCGAGCGAGCCCCGTAACGACGGGCGCGAGCGAAGCGGCTCGAGAGGGGAGAAAAATGCTGTCGTACGCAATAAGACCATCAAGAAGGTGACGACGGACATACATCGGTGCAACTTCAACACGGCGGTGGCGGCGCTGATGGAATACGTGAACGAATTATATAAGGTTGGCGCGACAGAGGAAGACTTGGCAGTGCTGGCGAAACTTTTGAAGCCGTTTGCACCACATCTCGCGTCGGAGATGCTGGAGAAACTTGGCGCCGATGATGAGTGGCCGAAATGGGACGAGAAATATCTTGTGCAGGATGTGGTGGAAGTAGTGGTTCAGGTAAACGGAAAACTACGCGCGAAGTTGAACGTACCGGCGGATGAAGCGACAGACGATGAAAAAGTGAAAGAATTAGCTTTGGCTGATGAGCGGGTGCAAAAATACACCGAGAGCGGGGTGAAAAAAGCGATTTTCGTGCCGAAGGCGAAACTTTTGAATTTGGTGGTGTAGGCTGTGACGTGGCGATGTAAGATGTTGGCGAGATGGCAAGATGCGTAACCATTTGCTGTCGCAGCATTTCCTGAGGAGTCCACGGCTAGCGTTGATTTTGATTGGTCACTCGAACTTGAAAAAACGGGACCTGGTGGTGGAAATTGGTGCTGGCTCCGGGGTAATTACGTCTGCATTGGCGCATCGGGTGAGAGAGGTGATTGCGGTGGAGCCAGATGCGGCGACGGCGGCGAAGTTGAGAGAAAACCTAGAGAAACGCGGAATTGTGAATGTGAAAGTGGTGGAACAGGATTTTTTGGAGATGGAGCTACCGCACGAGCCTTATAAGGTCTTTTCGAATCCGCCATTTCATTTGAGCTCGGCAATCGTGCATAAGTTGGTTGAAGCGGAAAATCCGCCAGAGGCGTTTTATCTGATTTTACAGAAACAGTTTGCTCTGAAACTTCTAAATACCGATCGACATTATACGTCGCAATTGGGGCTAAAATTAATTCAAAAGTATCAGACGAAGATTCGCTTGCCATTGAAATCGACGGATTTCACGCCGCCGCCAGCGGTATCGTGTGTATTGTTTGAAGCTAAAAAGATTGCAGATCAATCTTGAGGTTGCCTTGGCGCAGGATTTTTGGCGCGGTGGGGTCGGTAAAATCCACGATGGTGGATGGCAAGTGGCCGGTGAATGATTTTGGTGTGCCACCCTTGGGGTTGGCGGAGGTGAGTAGGACAGCTCCGCTTTTTGCTAAGAGATTTTCGAAAACGGGGTGGTCGGGAATGCGGATGCCGATGGTGGCGTAGTGATCGTAGTAAAAATGCTGGAAATTCGGATTTTTGGGCAGAATGATGGTGAGTTCGCCTGGCATGAAGCGGTCGATTAGAGCTTGTGCGGCGGTTGGCACGATGGCATATTTAGAAATGGCGGATTTTGATTCGGGGACGAGCGTGAAAATCTTGTCGGAATCAAAATCCCGATCTTTGATGCGCATGAGCTCGCGGATGCCACGTTTGGAGTCTAGAGCCACGGCGTAGCCTTCGACGGTTTCGGTGGGCAGGGTGGCGACCTCGCCGGACAGGAGTTTTTCGATTTGACTTTCCATGACTATTATTATATCATATTTGTATGGAAATGATAGTCGTGTTGCATAATATCCGGTCGTGCTATAATGTGGGCGCTATTTTGCGAACTTGCGAAGGATTCGGCGTCAAAAGGGCGATATTGTCCGGATATACGCCGAGGATAAACGACAAGAATTTGTTGCCGCATTTAAGGGAAAAGTTAAATCACGAGATTCATAAAACGGCGCTGGGGGCGGAGGAAATGCTGGATGTTTATGCGTCTGATGATATAATTTCTGAGTTGCGCCGCCTGAAGGGAGAGGGCTGGCAGATTGTGGGGTTGGAGAATAATATTGAAGAAAAGCTGTACCAACTGGGGAGTAGTGAGCTAAAAGAGCGGCTTAGTGGCAAAGTGGCTCTGGTTTTGGGTGAGGAGGTGAATGGGATTGACGATGCGCTATATGATATAATTGACCTGTTTGTGGAGATTCCGATGCGAGGTAGGAAGGAATCGTTCAATGTTTCGGTGGCGGCGGGAATTGCGATGTATGGTATAATGGCGGTATGAGTACGATAAAGGTTTACACAACGCCAACTTGCGCATATTGTCACGAGCTGATGAACTGGCTAGATGAAATGGGGGTAGAATACGAAGAAATGGATGCAACGAAAGAGCCAGACATTGCGGCGGTGCCGGTGACGGAGATTGACGGCGAGCGAATCGTGGGGTTTGATCGGCCGGCGATCAAGAGGGCGTTAGGACGCTAATAGGGAGCACACTTGACTTTTTTAAGCATATGTGCTATAGTTGTAAGATATATTTTGATCTTGCGAAAAAAGCCAAATAGTGGTAGAATGGTTAAAACTATCTATTAAATTCAAGGAGCAAAAATGCCTGAACCTAAAAAGCAAAGCAGCCCGAGAAAGACTGGTCTTCGTCGAAGCCACATTCGTCTTGAGCTCGCTCGTAGAGTGAATAAGACCTCTCCGGTGAAGGTCTTCGAAACCAAGAAGAAGACACCGAACCTCAAAGTAAAAACCATTAAGAAAAAAGAATCATAAAATGGCCAGTAATCGACATTTAGGTAGAGTAATTGTGTTACAAAGCTTGTATGAGTACGAGCTAAGGACACTTGCGAATGACCCGGAAGTCGATCTAGACATTATTGTTGCCAAAAACATCGAGCCATACGAGAAGACTCTGGGGGACACTGAGTTTGTGTACAATCTCGCGCGTGGCGTGAAAGCGAATTTTGAGTCGCTTGACAAGGTGCTGCAACCGATGGCGCCGGAGTGGCCGATTAGTTCTATTTCGGCAATTGATCGTAATGTCCTCAGGATGGGCCTATATGAGCTATCGGAGTGTCGGGACAAGGTCCCGCCGAAGGTGGCGATTAACGAAGCGGTGGAGCTTGCGAAAGCGTTTGGGTCAGACAACTCGTCACGCTTTATTAATGGCGTGCTAGGTACGGCGTATAAGCAACTCGGCATCAGCGAAGAAGAAAAACATGGATCAGATGATAAGAAAGATTCCCAAGCCGAACCAGAGTCTAATGGCGCGGACGGGAATAATGAGACAGGGGCGGACAGCGGTCCAGAGTCCGCAGAGCACGAATAATCTAGAGCCGACCGCAAGGCGGGCGTTTAAGGTGCCCGAAGCTTTGCCAGTGGAACAGCAAGTGAAGGAGTCGTCACTCCGGAAGCTTACCTCGGCGGTGTTTCGAAAGAAAATTGCGATTCAGGAAGTCGTGCGCGAGCCAACCTCTGGTGGGATTATTTTTCGGTTGACGGCCGACAAAAAAGACATTGAGGTGCTACTGATCCAAGATTCTAAAGGGCGGTGGACGATTCCGAAAGGCCATATTGAGCCGGGGGAAACGGCGAAAATGACGGCGCGACGTGAAATTGAAGAGGAAACTGGTTTGCGCAACTTTAATGTGTTGACGTGGCTGGGAAAAATTCATTTCAAGTACCGCCGTGCGGATAAATTGGTGCTAATGACGACACAGATTTATTTGGTGCAGGCGTTAGATGCGCGTGAAATGCTCGCTGGTGAAAAATGGATGCGGGGGATTCAGTGGTTTCCATTTGCGGAAGCATTGGACTTGATTGAATACGAGGATATTGAGAAGTTGATGCTGATTGCGAAGAAGAAGATTCGGGCGGGGGAGATTCAGTAGAAACGGGGGTGGGAGTTGATCGGCATTGACTTTTTAAGGCAAATGTGATATAATAAGAAGATATGGAGGAAAAAATGGATTTGACACCCTATCAAGAGTTTGCGAAGGAAAAGTTGGGGTTTGAGTTTAATGATATTTCGCTATTAGTGACAGCTTTGACGCATCGAAGCTATGTGAACGAACACAAGAGTAGCGTTAAGGAACACAATGAGCGGCTGGAGTTTTTGGGTGATGCGGTGCTAGAGTTAGTTTCTTCGGATTTTTTGTATCGAAATTACGACGAACCTGAGGGAATTATGACGGCGTTGAGAGCGGCGCTAGTACGAACTGAGTCGATCGGTGATGCTGGCAAGGAGCTGGGCTATGAGCCTTTGGTGCGGCTGTCGCACGGTGAAAAAAACGGCTCAGAACGGGCACGGGATGTGATTTTGGCGGATTGTTTTGAGGCAGTGATCGGGGCGATTTATCTGGATCAAGGCTATGATGCGGCGCGAGAATTCATCGCGAAGCATATTTTGGTGAAGATGGATACTATCTTGGACGAGGGAAGCTGGCGCGATCCGAAGTCGTACGTGCAAGAATTGGCGCAGCGGATTGATGGGATTACTCCGGTATATCGCACTCTAGAGGAGGATGGTCCGGATCACGATAAAACTTTCAAGGTGGGACTTTATATCGGGGATCAGCTAAAGGCGACTGGCGTGGGACATTCGAAGCAAGAGGCGCAGACCGAGGCGGCGCGAAAAGGGGTGAAAATGTATCGCGAGATTGACCGGCAGACCAAGAGTAAGTCGGCCTAGACTAGACGGGATGGACAAAAAACTGCCTTTGCGAGATGCTGGGGCAGTTTTTGTTTGTTAGGCTTCCGCTGGTGTTTCGGCCGGAGCTTCCGCTGGTTCAGCGGTTTCGGCTGGAGCTTCGGCTGCTTCAGCTACTGGAGCTTCGGCGGTTTCGGCCGGAGCTTCCTCTTTTGGCTGGTTCTTGCGAAGCTTGTCAGCGTGCTTAGCCTTAGCAGATTTCTTAGGGGCTAATTTGACCCATTTTGGTAGTTTGACGCCATTTTTGGCTAAGATGTAAGCCACACGAGTGGATGGCCGTGCACCGTTATTAAGATATTTTTCCACGGTCTCTTTGTCTAAGGTGAGGGCCTTCGTGGCTGGGTTGTAATTGCCGACCTCAGCTACGACACGACCCGAAAGAGGGTGGCGCTCAGCTTCTTGGACGACTATCCGGTACGTAGGATAATGCGACCGGCCATTACGTTGCATGCGAATTGCGAGCATTTTTTCTCCTTAAATTTATTAACTGTCTCATTATAGCATATTTTTGAGAAATTGGAAGAGGTAAAATCGGTCGTAAAAATGGGCTAGCGTTTTTAATATGACAATGTTATACTGGTAAAGTAAACTAAAAATGGAGAAAATATGGCTACTATTGACCAACAATTCGTAGAATACATCGTAAAAACCTTAGTCAACAATCCAGACAAAGTATCGGTGGAGCGCAAAATTGATGAGAAGGGGGTGTTGCTATCGCTAACCGTGGATCCGGAAGATGTCGGGCGAGTTATCGGCAAGCGTGGCGTGACGGCGCAATCGATTAGGATGCTGCTTCGAGCGCTTGGCACTAAACAGGATGCTCGCTATAATTTGAAGATTGTCAATACTGACGAAGATGGTGAGGAGACAGCCAAGAAGCATTCTGATGAAGGCTCGGCGCCGGTTGAGGCTACTGAGAACGTAGAGGCCGAAGAGGTGGTAAGTGATGGCAGCGAAACTGACGCTTACTATGCGGAAGAAGAGGCGGCTAGCGAACCGGAGTCCTCGGATCTTGCTGAAAAGACCCGAGCAGAGTTAGCGGACTTAGATGACCTTGATATCTAATTGTGGCTTGTACGAAAGATAGCACCCGAAAAAGGGTGCTATTTTTCGTAAAAACTGTTGACAATGCGGATATGAGCGCGTATAATCATGGTTAAGCTAACTAACTGCGAGTTCGCTTAAAACATATTAGTCAAAGTTGAGAGTTTTATATATGTTCAAAAATGTGTCTTCCGTTGAGGCACTTTTTTGGTGGTTTTTCTAGTTTTTACTGTTGAATTTTTTGTAGCGGTGTGATATTATAAATATAAGAAGTAGTGTGCCTTGTTTTTATTACTTGTGAGAGCTGGCGACTCTCAGGGGGAAGCAAGGCAGTAATCTTCGGCGCTGAAACAACCCATTGGGCGATTTGCCGCTCGTGACTTAGTGCCAAGTTCGGGCTGGTGTTCTTCATGGAGTTGTTTAAAAGATTAATAACACTAATAATAAAAGAGGTAGAATGGCTAAAAAACCAGTCGTAGGTGAAAGGGTATTTTTCACCGAAGGAGACCAGGCCTTGCCGATTCCGGACATGACTCAGCATCAGACGGACTCGTGGGAAGACTTTGTCAAAAATGGACTGCGCGAGGTTTTTGATGAGCTGAACCCGATAGACGACTATACGGGGCAAAAGCTTTCGCTAAGGTTCAAAGATTATTATTTTAAAGAGCCGAAAGAGACGGAGCAACAGGCAAAATATAATCTGGCGACGTACGAGGCTCCATTGCACGTGCTTGTCGAGCTCGAAAATAAGGTAACGGGGCAAAAGAAAGAGCAGGATATTTACTTTGGTGACTATCCATGGATGACCGATCGCGCGACCTTTATTATCAATGGTACGGAGCGTGTGGTGGTGTCGCAGTTGATTCGATCGGCTGGCGTATTCTTTAATGCCGAAACGATCGGGACGCGACGATATTATGGTGCGAAGGTGATTCCTGGGCGTGGTGCTTGGTTGGAATTTGAAACAGCAGCCAATGGCGCAATGTATGTGAAGATTGACCGCCGCCGAAAGTTACCGGTAACAACTTTCCTCCGTGCGCTCGGCATGAAAGAGAGCGTGATCAAGAAGACCTTTGCGGACATTGATACGGGGGATAAGAAGTACATCGAAGCGACGCTTGAGAAGGATACCACTTCGACGCAAGGTGAAGCTCTGCTTGAGCTTTATCGTCGGATTCGACCGGGCGACCTCGCTACGGTAGAAAATGCGCGCTCGATGATTGAAAGGATGTTCTTTGATCCGAAGCGTTATGATTATTCGAACGTGGGCCGATTTAAGATCAATCGCCGCCTTCACATGGATACGCCAAATGAGCCGAAATATCGCACTTTGCAGATGGATGATGTGATTGCGATTATCTCGGAGATGATCCGCCTGAATAATACGCAGGAAGCGCCGGACGATATTGATTCGCTTTCGAACCGTCGTGTGAAATTGGTTGGCGAGCTGGTGCAGCGCCAGTTCCGCTTGGGGATGCTTCGCTTACAGCGTAATATTCTTGATCGGATGTCAATGGCGAATGCTGACGAGGTGACCCCGTCACAGCTACTTAACTCACGACCAGTGGTGGCAGCGGTGAAGGAGTTTTTCTCCACTTCGCAGCTTTCGCAGTTGATGGACGAGGTAAACCCGTTCTCGGAGCTCGCTCACAAACGCCGTTTGTCATCGATGGGCCCTGGTGGTCTAACTCGTGAGCGTGCTGGATTTGATGTGCGCGACGCTCACCCGACGCATTATGGCCGTATCTGTACGGTAGAAACTCCGGAAGGTGGCAACGTGGGTCTGGTGCTTAACTTTGCTACTTACGCCAGGATTAATAAATATGGTTTCATCGAGGCTCCTTATCGCGTCGTTAAGAACGGCAAGGTGACCGATGAGGTAGTATATGTTGATGCTGATACTGAGCACGAGATGGTGATTGCGGACGCTTCGGTGAAGCTAGATAAAGATGGTAAATTTGTGGAAGATTGGGTTTCAGCTCGTGTGCACGGAGCGCCGGCTCACGTTGAAGCCTCCAAAGTGACACATATTGATGCGGCGCACAAGGAAATTCTTGGCGTGTCGGCTTCGTTAATTCCGTTCGTGGAAAAGAACCGCGTTGACCGCTCGCTCATGGCTTGCGCCATGCAGAAGCAGGCAGTGCCGCTACTGCGCCAGGATAATCCGATTGTCGGTACCGGTATCGAGGGAGAAGTGGCACGTAATACTTCTCAACTCGTGATGGCTTCTGGTAGCGGTGTAGTCAAAAAAGCCGATGGTGAATCCGTAATTGTAACCTATGACAAGGGTGGAGACGTTGAATACAAGCTGCAGCATTTTGAGAAGACCAATGACGATCGTTGCTACAATCAGCGCTGTGTAGTGGCGAGAGGCCAGAAGGTCAAGAAGGGCGATACTCTGATCGAGGGTGCTTCAGTTCACAATGGCGAACTTGCCCTTGGGCGAGATTTGCTAGTGGCATTTATGCCGTGGCGTGGTTACAACATGGACGACGCAATCGTGATTTCTAACCGCTTGGTCGAAGATGATACTTTGACTTCGATTAACATTAAGGATTTTGATGTGGAAGTCCGCGAGACGAAGCTTGGGCCAGAACAAGTGACGCGGGACATCCCGAACGTTTCAGAACATTCACTCAGGCATCTTGGTGAAGATGGTATTGTGACGGTCGGTTCGGAAGTATCGAATGGCGATATCCTAGTCGGCAAGATTACTCCGAAGGGCGAGCAAGAGCTTTCGTCTGAGGAACGCTTGCTCCGCGCAATCTTTGGCGAAAAAGCAAAAGATGTTCGCGATACTTCAATCCGAATGAACGGTTCATCAACTGGTAAGGTCGTGGACGTACGAGTTTACACTCGCGAGCAGGGCCATGAGTTGAAGGCCGGCGTGATTATGCAGATTAAGATCTATGTTGCGGAAATGCGAAAGATCGGCGTGGGCGATAAGTTGGCTGGCCGACACGGTAACAAGGGCGTGGTTTCGCGCGTGTTGCCAGTTGAGGATATGCCATTTATGGAAGATGGAACACCGATTGATATCGTGTTGTCGCCAATGGGCGTGCCGTCACGTATGAACTTAGGCCAGCTCTTTGAAACGCATCTTGGTATGGCAGCAAAGGCACTGGGCTATCATGTGGCAACCCCGTCATTCAACGGCGTGTCGGATGAAGTGATTTCGGACGAGCTCGAGAAGGCTGGTTATGCTAGAGATGGTCGTGTGCAACTTTATGATGGTTTGACTGGTGAACCATTCAACGAAAGAACTAGTGTTGGTGTGATGCACATGCTGAAACTCCATCACATGGTGGAAGACAAGATTCACGCACGTTCGACTGGCCCTTACACGATGGTGACTCAGCAACCGCTCGGTGGTAAAGCTCAGAATGGCGGTCAGCGCTTCGGGGAGATGGAGGTGTGGGCACTTGAAGCTTATGGCGCAGCCACGACGCTTCAGGAAATGCTCACCATTAAGTCAGATGACGTTTATGGTCGTGCGAAGGCCTACGAATCTATCATCAAACATGAACCGATCGAAGGGCCGAAGCTACCAGAAGGCTTTAACGTTCTAGTGAAGGAGCTACAGGGTCTCGGTCTTAAGGTAGATCTTCTAGATCATGGCGAGTCAGCGGACGCTGGTGACGTGATCGAGAAGACTTCACGCGAGATAGAAAGAGATAAAGACGACCAGTCAATTTACGATCAACATAAGAAAGATACCGCGCCGGAGATTCTTGATCTCGATGATGAAGAGGCCGAGGCGATGATGGCGGAAGAAGGTATTGATATAATGGAGGCTGACGAAGAATCAGATAGCTTTGATGACGGGCCGGGGGAAGAAGTTGACGAGCTAGAAGAAGGTACAGTTGACCTCGGAGAGGAGTTCTAATATGGCGTGGATGGATAATTTCATTTCTGCTTCAGACTTTGACTCCATTCGCTTGTCGGTTGCGAGTCGCGACGACATCCTGAACTGGAGTTATGGTGAAGTAACCAAGCCGGAGACGATTAACTATCGGACTCAAAAACCAGAGCGTGATGGGTTGTTCTGCGAACGGATTTTCGGGCCAACCAAGGATATTAATCCGCACGATTCGAAGCTTAAAGGCGTTCGAACGCGTGAAGCGGCGGTGGACAAGGAAGGTAACCTTGTTACTAAGTCGATTACGCGACGTGAACGCATGGGTCATATTGCCTTGGCGGCTCCGGTGGCGCACATTTGGTTTATGCGCGGAGTGCCGTCAGCGTTGTCTTTGTTGCTTGACATTACGGTCAAGAATATTGAGAAGGTAGTGTATTTCGCGACTTATCTCATGACTGATGTTAAGTCGGACGAAATCAAGAAAACGTTAGAGACTTTGGAATCGCAAACTGCGGCGGCGCGGGAAGCAATTGAGATTCGCTACAAGAACGCAGCGGAAGCCGAGAACGCAGACGTGAAGTCGTTGGCGGAGGAGCGCAATCGTGAGCTAGGGGAGCTAGAGTCGGATTTCCAGATGCGAAAGAACTTACTCGAGTCCTTCAAGAAGGGTGGCGTGATTACGGAAGTCGAGTACCGCAATTTGCCAGAAGAGTATGAAGACCTAATCACGGTAGAGATGGGCGCGACGGCTATCAAGAAGATGCTTGATGAGATTGATCTTGACAAGCTGATCGAGACCTTGCATGCTGAGGAAGCAGAAGCGAAAGGCCAAAAGGAGAAGAAGATTCAGAAACGCCTCAAGACTCTTGAGGGTATGCAGGCAGCTGGAATTCGGCCAGAAGATTTGATTTTGACGGTAGTTCCGGTCATTCCGCCGGATCTTCGCCCGATGATTGCACTTCCGGGTGGACGTTTTGCGACTTCGGACCTTAACGATCTTTATCGTCGCGTGATCAACCGCAATAACCGTTTGAAGAAGCTGTTGGATTTGAATGCACCGGCGGTGATTTGTCGAAACGAAATGCGCATGTTGCAGGAAGCAGTTGATGCGTTGATAGATAACTCAGCGGCACATGGTGCTGGTACGACCAACGGTCGCAGAAAACTGAAGTCGTTGTCTGATTTGCTCAAGGGCAAGCAAGGGCGCTTCCGCCAGAACTTGCTCGGTAAGCGTGTGGACTACTCTGGGCGCTCAGTGATCGTGGTCGGTCCGGAGTTGCAACTTCACGAATGTGGTTTGCCGAAGCAAATGGCGCTAGAACTCTTTAAGCCATTTGTGATTTCGTGGTTGATTAGCAATGAGCATGCAAATAACATCCGTTCGGCTTCACGACTTATCGAAACGAAAGAAACGGTGGTTTGGGATGCGCTTGACGAAGTAATTAAAGGCAAGTATGTATTGCTTAACCGTGCTCCGTCGCTTCACCGTTTGTCGGTGCAGGCTTTCCAACCAAGATTGATTGACGGCAAGGCGATTAAACTGCATCCGCTCGTGGCGTCCGGCTTTAACGCCGACTACGATGGCGACCAAATGGCGGTACATTTGCCGTTGTCTGATGCCGCGCAGCTTGAAGCCAAGGAGCTAATGTCGGCATCGAAGAATCTTTTGAAGCCGGCAGATGGTGCGCCAGTGTTGGCAATTTATCAGGACGTAGTGCTCGGCGCTTATTACTTGACTTATGACAAGCCGGGAACTGACACCGATGAACCGAAGGCTTTCTCCTCAGTCTATGAGGCTGAGATGGCTTACGATCAGGGCATCATTCGACTTCAGACTCCAATTCGAGTGTTTGCAAAGCGTGAGATTCGTGACACAACTCTTGGACGAGTGATCTTTAACGAGATTTTGCCGAAGGATTATCCGTATGATAACTCAGTGCAGACCAAGAAGCATTTGTCTAAGGTGATGGCTGACATTTTCGACCTATATGGTTCGGAAGTGATGGTGCGCACGGCAGATGCCTTAAAGGATTTGGCGTTTGAGTATGAGACGATTGCGTCGATTTCGACGGCAAAGGATGATTACCCGACCTATGATGAAATCGATGATTTCATTGCAGAGGGTGATGCTAAAACAGCATTGATCCAGCAGCAGTTTAATGATGGTTTGGTGACCGAAGATGAGCGACACAAACTAACGATTGCAAACTGGCGAGATATCGACAAGAGAATTTCGGAGTTCTTGCAGGGTAAGTTGGCTGAGATGGATACCGACATCGCAGTGATGGTGAACTCGGGCGCTCGTGGTAATATTTCCAACATCAAGCTCGCTTCGGCGGAGATTGGTATCATGGTGGATATTAACAACAATGAGATCGAGCTTCCGGTCAAATCGTCGTACAAGAAGGGTCTTAACACCTTGGAGTCGTTTATCGCAACGCGAGGCGCACGTCAGGGTCAGGTCTCTACGGCACTTCGTACAGCAGACTCTGGGTATTTGACGCGCCGTCTCGTGGATGTGTCGCAAGATGTGTTTACGACGGACGAAGAGGCCGAGGATCCAGGCTTTACGGTTTACAAGAGCGAAACGGAACTTTCAGGCATTTCGTTCGTGGCGAGAATCTCCGGACGATATACTGCGGAAGTGGTGCCGGGATACCTTGAAGCAGACCAATTGATTACGAAAGAAGTTGCGGAGCAGATTGACGCTGATCCAGCAATTGAATCAGTGAAGATCCAGTCAGTATTGTCGACGACGGCAGTAGAGGGTGTGCCAAGGAAGGCTTACGGCGTGGATATGTCTACGCGATCCCTCGTGGCGGCGCATGAGCCGGTGGGTGTGATTGCTGCGCAATCGCTTGGTGAGCCAGGTACGCAGCTAACGCTCGACACTAAACACGGTTCTGGTGTGGCAGGATCGGGCGCCATTGCGCGTGGTCTTCCTCGTGTTGAAGAGTTGCTAGAAGCAAGAACTCCGAAAGGCCAGGCTTACGTTTCGCCAATCGACGGCGTGGTGGAAGTTTGGGAAGACGGGAATCGCTACATGGTACAAATTACGCCGCAGTCTGGCGAAATCGCACGAATTGCGCTCGATGGGCGTGAGCCAGCCGTGAAGGATGGTGAGAGCGTCAAGACTGGCACTACCCTGATCAAGAAGTCTGAGGGTAAGGCTGCAGTTAAAGCTAAGCATGACGGCATCGTTGAGCTAGTGAAGGATGCAATTATCCTGGTTGGCTCAAGCGTTTCTCCGGTAAAGATGGAAATCCCGGGTGATGCAGAATTAGTCGTGAAGTCAAACGATTCGGTGACGGCTGGTGATAGATTGACGACGGGTTCGCTCAATTTGCAAGACTTGCTCAAGTATAAGGGTATTGAGGAAACTGAGCGCTACATCATGAATGAAGTGCTCTCCGTGTACTCGGCGCAAGGCCATGAGATTTCGCCGAAGCATCTAGAGATTCTGGTTCGACAGATGTTCTCTCGCGTGCAGATCAACGATCCGGGTGATTCGGAGTTTGTGTCTGGTGACATCACTTCGAAGGCTTCGGTCGTAGCGGCTAATCGAGAACTTGAAGCGGCGGGGAAGGCTCCGGCCACTTACACCAACTTGCTACTTGGTATTACGAAGGTGTCGATCTTCTCGGATTCGTTCCTGTCGGCGGCGTCTTTCCAGGACACGACGCGGGTACTGATCAATGCGGCAATTAATGGTCGCGTGGATCGCTTGAAGGGTCTGAAAGAGAACGTCATCATTGGTCGCAAGATTCCGGTAGGAACCGGGGTTGCACCGCTGATCGATTTCGAAACGCCGGATACGAAAGTTCCGACCGAAGAGGATCTGGAAAATCTATAAAAAATAACAACTGGAAAATATCATTCGGGGTCGCGTCCGGCCGACCCATCGCCATGGGCGGCCGGCGCTAATTCTCGCGCTGCCGCGCTCCGGAATCCCCCGAATTGATATTTCTCTAGTTGTTTTTTTGTTTTTTAGGCTTCCATAATTCCTCAATGTGTGGTATTATAATGGTAGTTATAAAGAGGTTTTTATGCATTTCAAGACGATCTTCAAATCCCTGAGAAATAAGGACATGCTAAAGAGGGTAGGCATTATATTTGGTATTTTGGTGGCTTATAGATTATTGGCGCAGATTCCGGTACCGATGGGCGATGCTTCGACGTTCAAAGAGGCCGTATCGAACTTGATGGAAAAGTCCGATTTTTCGAACTTCTTAAACCTAATCTCGGGTGGCGGTTTAGCATCGTTTAGTATTATACTAGTGGGCTTGTCACCATATATTACTGGCTCGATTGTGATTCAGTTGCTTACGAAGGCGATCCCGCGGCTAGAAGAATTATCAAATGACGGCGAGAGCGGCAGGCGCAAGATTAATCAATGGACGCGCATGCTGACGGTGCCGCTGGCGATTGTGCAGTCGGTTGCTTACATTTTTATCTTGTACCAGTCGGTAGTGTCGGCAAATATTGCTACGGAGTTTGTACCGACGGCGGGAGATTGGATACTTTCCGTGGTGGCGATGACGACAGGCTCAGTGATTTTGATGTGGATGGGGGAGTTAATTACGGAGCAGGGGATTGGAAACGGTATTTCCACACTTATCTTCGCTTCGATTATCTCGCAGCTGCCGACGACGATGGCGTCGCTTGGGGCGGCACTGTTTGACACGAGTGATGGGGCTTTAAATTTGTTCGGCTGGCTGGAATTGCCGGTAAACCCAGTGGTGTTCTGGATTATGCTGGGCTTTGCGATTGCGATGCTGGTGGTGATTTATTTCTTGGTGAAGTTAAATGAAGCGCAGCGGGTGATTACGATTAATTATGCGAAACGCGTGCACGGTAATTCGTCCTATGGCGGGATTCGATCGATTTTGCCAATTAAGTTGATTGCGGCCGGGGTGGTACCAGTGATTTTCGCAACGGCGTTCCTGTCGCTTCCGGCTCTGGTTGGGCAGGTGGTAACTTCGATAGACCCAGGAAATGAGTTTGGTGCAATGTTGACCACGGTATTCTCAGCGCCGAGCGCGAGCAACTTCGCAACGCAGTATCCGGATGGGATTACTGGCCAGTGGTTTGTGTACCCAGCGCTCTACTTTGTGTTGGTGTTTGCGTTTACGTATTTCTACACCTCGATTATTTTCAACACGAAAGAAATCGCAGATAATTTGCAAAAACAAGGTGCGTTTATCGAGGGCGTGCGGCCAGGTGGCAAGACGGCCGAGTATCTTGGCAAGGTGGTGAACCGGCTGGATTTGTTTGGCGCGTTGGCACTCGGTGTGATTGCGATGCTGCCGTTTATTACTGATTATATATTCATCTTGGTGACTGGCGCGCCGATTGGTTTGTCGATTTCCGGTACTGGTCTTCTCATTGTGGTGACGGTGGCACTAGAGAATCTAAGGTCGGTGGATTCTAGGGCACTGATGATAACCTATGACGACTTCAAAGATGGCCCTCAAGCTTAAGATGAGCTGGAAGACGATTGCAAAGTGGGTGGCGCTTGGAATAGCTGGCGTGTTTTTCCTGGTGTTTTTGATAAGAGTGGCGACGTTTGAGCATGCTTACTATGGCGAGATGGAGGGCAGTGAGCGGGAAGAGGTAGCGCAGACGGTCGAGGAGCCGGAGGAGTTGATTGAGGAAGAGCCGACCGAGCAGGAAGTGGTTGAATACATGGTGGCGCCGGATCGGCCGAGGTACTTGTCGATCGCACGCCTGGGTGTAACTAACGCCAGGATTTTGCCGATGGGCGTGAAAGCTAGCGGTGAACTCGGCACGCCGAATAATATTTTTGACGTGGGCTGGTATGAGTTGTCTGGGAAGCCGGGCCAGGGTGGTACGCTAGTGATTGATGGCCATAATGGTGGGCCACACGTGCACGGCGTGTTCAAGGATCTGCCGAGCTTGGCTAATGGCGATATTATCGTGGTGGAGCGGGGGGATGGCGTAATTTTTAACTATCGGGTGGTTGAGAATAAGACCGTGCCACTTTCGGAGTCGGATGCGTACATGTCAACGGCGCTAAAAACGCCGGAGCCGGGCGTGGAATCCGTGACGTTGATATCTTGTACTGGTGAATGGTCCGACAAACAAGGAACTTATCTTTCGCGTCAATTTGTGCGGGCCGTGATTGTAAAATAGCATTACGGTTGCAAGCGGCCGAAGGCCCCACTTTGCTATTTACAAACGTATTTTTTTGTGCTAGAATGGAAAAGTAATTTATGGCTAGTCAAAAGGAAGTGATTAAGCTCACTGGCACCGTCTGTGAGGCGTTGCCTAATACCCAGTTTCGGGTTGAACTCGAGAATGGTCATATTATTGTTGCTCACATGAGCGGGCGAATGCGGAAAAACTACATTCGTTTGGTTCCGGGCGACAGAGTCGAAGTTGAGTTAACTCCTTACGATCTTACAAAGGGCAGAATCAGCTTCCGACTCAAAGATTAATATCAACGGGGTTTTGACTAAGATTTTTCCGAGTTAGAAATAACAGAGGTAAAAATCGAAAAATCATAGTCCTATGTTTTTAGAACATAGAACCATGAAAAAAGTCAAAGCCTATAATAGGAAAGGATAATTTTAACACAATGAAAGTACGTGCAAGTGTTAAAAAAATCTCGCCTGATGACATCATTGTGCGCCGGAAGGGTGTGCTTCGTGTTATCAACAAGAAAAAACCTAAGAATAAGCAAAGGCAGGGTTAAGAATGGCTAGAATAGCTAGCGTTGTGATTCCGTCCGATAAGCAAGTGTGGATTGCCCTCACTTACGTTTATGGGATCGGCAGAACGACCAGTAAAAAAATCCTTGCGGAGGCTAAAATCGAGCCTACCACTCGGGTGAAAGATCTCACCGAGGCTGACGAACAAAAAATCAACGACATTATTTCCGCAAAATATCATGTTGAAGGTGATTTGAGACGCCTCGTGAGCAATAATATCAAACGTTTAAAGGATATCAATTCATATAAGGGTATCCGCCACAAGGCTAAATTACCAGTCAACGGCCAACGTACTCGTACGAATGCACGTACTCGTAAGGGTAAGGCGATCGCGGTCGGTGGTGCACAACCAAAGGCAGCAAGTAAGACTTAAGGAGTAATACTATGGCAGAAGAAGAAATTAAAAATACTACTGCTACTTCAGACGTTGAAGCTCAGGCTCCGAAGCCCAAGGCAGCAAAGAAGGGTAAGCGGATTGTGAACAGCGGTGCTGTGCATATCCAGGCTACCTTTAATAATACAATAATTAGTGTCACCGATAAGACCGGCGCGGTACTATCTGCGTCTTCGGCTGGAGCCAATGGCTTCCGTGGGTCGAAGAAGGGCACCGCTTTCGCAGCTGGTGTAGCAGCGGAAAAAGCGCTTGAAATCGCGAAGAAAAACCACGCTTTGAACTCAGTTGACGTTTATGTTTCTGGAATTGGGCTGGGTCGCGATGCGGCGATTCGTGCAGTTTCGACGGTTGGCATTAAGATTGATTCGATAACAGATGTAACCCCGATTGCGCACGGTGGTGTGCGACCGAAGGGAGAAAGGAAACCGTAATGGCACGCGATAAATCTCCAATTGGCAAGCAGAGCCGTCGTGAGGGTTATGCCCTGGCGCCAAAGGCTCACAAGGTAATGGCGAAGAAGTCCGGAATCCCGGGCGAGCATGGTGACATGCGAGTGCGTGGCGGTAGCCTTTATTTGACGCAGCTTCGCGAGAAGCAGAAAGTTCGCCGGACTTATGGTCTGCTCGAGAAGCAATTCGCAAAATTGATGAAAGAGGCTCAGAAGGCCGAAGGTCTAACTGGCGAGAAGTTGCTTGAATTTCTTGAGCGACGAGCAGATAACGTGGTATACCGCGCTGGTTTTGCGACGACTCGTCGGCAGGCTAGGCAGTTAGTGAGCCATGGACATTTTCTTTTGAACGGTCGGAGAGTTGACATTCCGTCAATTCGACTGAACCCGGGTGATGTTCTGGAAGTGAGGTCCAATTCACATAAATCAGAGTATTTCAAAAACCTCCCGAACGTAATGGGTGCGGCGGCAGCGACGCCACTTTCGTGGCTCAAGGCCGATGGTAAGAAGATGAAGATTGAAGTTACCGGTCTTCCAAAGCGCGAAGAAGCGGAAGCTGGTATTAATGAACAATTAATCGTTGAGTACTACTCACGCTAAGGAGACGAATATATGACGACAAAAAATATTCACGAAGCAACTCTCGCCGAAGTACGAGAAATTAGCGAAACAAAAGCTGAGTTTGTGATTCGCCCGCTCTATTATGGGTATGGCAACACGCTAGGCAATTCGCTTCGTCGAGTGCTTCTTTCTAGCGTGAAAGGCGCTGCGATTACAGCTTTTTCGATCGAGGGGACGACACATGAATTTACGGCAATCCCGGGTATTCGGGAAGATGTCGTGGACATCATGCTAAATCTCAAGAATATTCGCTTCAAGCTTCACACTGATGCTCCGGTGGAACTCGAGCTTGAGATGCGAGGTGATAAGCAGTCTGACAAGGATGGCGACAAGCGAGTAGTGGCTGGCGACATCAAACTTCCGGCTGAGGTTGAGATTGCAAACCCGAACCAAGTGATTTGCCACATTGATGATCCGAAGTACACGCTCAAGATGCATTTTGTGGTGGAATCTGGACGTGGCTATCTCACAATTGATCGCGCAGCGGCAGACCGCATCCACTCGGATATGATCGCAATAGACGCAGTGTTTACGCCAGTGCTTCGCGTGCGCTACAAAGTTGAGAACACGCGTGTTGGACAAGACACCAACTTGCAACAGTTGACGCTCGCAATCGACACCGACGGTACGATTACGCCGAAGGACGCTTTCGAAGAAGCAGCGGCGATTCTGGTTAACCAGTATACTGCACTCGCTGGTTCGACGAGAGTAGAGTCCACCCCGGCGCCTGGCGCCAAGAAAGAGGAGGAGGATTCTGGGCTGCTACTTCCAATTGAGGAGCTCGATCTTTCTGCTCGGACGGCTAATGCACTTCTAAATAACGACATCAAGACCATTCGTGATCTTGTCACTCTCTCGGAGAGCGATCTTAAAGATTTGAAAGGCTTTGGCCAGAAGGCATTAGACGAAGTTAAAGAAAAGTTAACGGAGTTAAATATTTAATATGCACCGACACGGATATAAGGGCCGAAAGTTCGGCCGTGAAACCGATCAGAGGTTGGCGCTAACTCGGGGGCTGATGTGCTCTCTGATCAAATATCAAACTATAACCACGACTCTTGCACGAGCGAAAGAAATTCGTCGTGGCACTGAGAAGTTGATTACGCTCGCAAAAAAAGGCGACCTCGCATCGAGGCGGTTGGTGATTGCGCGCTTAAACGATCTCGAAACCGCAACGCTACTAGTCGACATTATTGCACCGCAGGTTAAGCGTGATTCTGGCTATCTCAGGATTGAGCATGCTGGCTACCGTCGAGGCGACAACGCCGAGATGGGGACGATTTCCTTTGTAGATGAATTCAACTTTGAGGCTCCGGCTGAGAAGCCAGCTGCAAAGAAAGAGGAAGCGCAAAAGAAGGCTGACAAGAAGCCGGCGGAAAAGTCGAAAAAGGAGGATAAATAATGAAAACTTATTCTCAGAAGGCAGCTGAAATTAAGCGCGAATGGTGGGTGATTGACGCTTCCGTCTTGCCACTTGGTAAACTCGCGGTAGTAATTGCCGATAAACTGATGGGTAAAAGCAAGGTGACCTACACTCCGCACATCGATAACGGTGACTATGTGGTTGTAACTAACGCTAAGAACCTCAAGGTGACCGGCGACAAGATGGTGAAGAAAATGTATCATCGCCATAGCGGATTCCCGGGTGGCCTCACTTCTCTCAAGCTTGAAGAGGTGGTCGAGAAGAATCCGTCACTCGCTATCACCGAGGCGGTAAAAGGAATGTTGCCAAAGAATAAATTGGCAGCTGACCGCTTGGCGCGCCTACGCGTTTTCGACGGAGTGGAACACGCTCACATTGCACAAAATCCGCAAAATATTTTGAAGGAGATTAAATAATGGTAGCCACGAAGAAATATGTTTACGGGTTGGGCCGCCGAAAGGCCGCAACTGCGACCGCACGGCTCTATAAGGGTAAAGGCGAAATCACTATTAACGGCAAACCGGCACTTGATTACCTTTCTGGCAACAAGACTTTGCTTGCCGAGGTGACTGATCCTTTGGCGATTGCTGAGAAACAAAAGGAGTACGATGTGTCAATCTTGGTTAAAGGTGGTGGTTTGGCCGGCCAGGTAGATGCAATTAAGCTTGCTATTTCAAAGGCTCTTGTACTTGAGGCGCCGGACCTTCGTCCAGTGCTCAAGAAGGCAGGCCTCACTTCACGCGATCCGCGCGAAAAGGAACGCAAGAAATATGGCTTGCGTTCGGCTCGCAAGAAAGAGCAGTTCAGCAAACGTTAGTCGTTTGGCAAAAAGTAACCCCATTACAGGGGTTATTTTTTGTGGGCAGGGATATGCACCAAAAAACAGCCTAAGCTGTTATTTTTTTGGGTTGGTGGAGTATGCGGGACTTAAACCCGCGACCTCCGCAATGCGAATGCGGCGCTCTATCAGCTGAGCTAATACCCCAAATATGCATAGAGTGCTATCAGATGCTTTTCTTGAACACACTCAAGGCCGTTCGGCCAAGCTTATGGTCCAAGAAAAGCATCCGATAGCACTATTATAGCATACTTTAGAGACTTGGTACAGGGAATTTTTGAGCTAGGGCTTTAACTTCGGTGTGGATTTGGTCGAGTTCAGTGGCGTAGCCAGACAAGGCTTCTTCGGAGCCGGCTTTCTGGCAGATATCGGCGACCTGTTTCATCCAGTGAGACAATTGCCGCATTTCTTTCGCGCCGAGACCGCGAGTGGTGATGGCTGGGGTGCCGAGTCGGACGCCAGAGGGCCTAAAAGCGGCGCCTTTGTCGTGAGGTAATGAATTGGCGTTGAGCGTAAGACCGACGAGATCGAGAGCCTTCTCGTAGAGTTTGCCGTCGAAGTCGAATGACTTTTGAACATCGATGAGGATGAGATGGTTCTCGGTGCCGTTGCCCTGCAAAACAAAACCTTCAGATTTGAGGGATTCGGCGAGGGTTTTGGCGTTTTCGATAATATTCTCGGCGTAGGTTTTAAACTCCGGCTTTAAAGCTTCGCCAAAAGCGACAGCTTTGGCGGCAATGACATGTTCGAGCGGTCCGCCCTGGGTGCCAGGGAAAACGGCACGGTCGATTAAAATTGGGATATTTGCGAGGTTTTTCTCGGGTTTCTTTAGCGGGGAGGCGACGTTGCCTTTACTCAAGATGAGCCCGCCTCGAGGTCCGCGGAGGGTTTTATGGGTGGTGGTAGTCATAACATTGAAGCCAAAGTCTAGTGGGTTTGGATGCACGCCGGCGGCGATGAGGCCAGCGACGTGGGCCATGTCGGCCATCAATAGAACTTCATGGCCGGATTTTTTTGCAACTTCATCGCGGATTTTGGTAACGCGGGCGAAATCCGGGATTTTCATGAAGGCAGAATAGCCGATGAGGATGAGTTTCGGCTCGTGTTCGAGGGCTTTGGCCTCGAGGTCGGCGTAGTCGATGTCACCGTCACTTGTCACGCCATAACCAATAAAATGGTAGGTGTGGGCGCTCTGGGTGACGGGTGCGCCGTGAGTAAGGTGGCCGCCAGCCGGAAGTGACATGCCGAGCACGGTGTCGTCGGGTTCTAACCAGGCGAAATAGACGGCATTGTTGGCTTGGGCGCCGGAATGAGGCTGGACATTGGCGTGGTCGGCATGGAAAAGCCGGCAAGCGCGGCTAATGGCAAGGCGCTCGATACGATCAACGTTAGTTTGTCCGCCGTAATAACGATAGTTTGGTAAAATTTCGGTCGCGATTTTGTCTTCGCTCCAGCCAGGGATGCCCTCAAAACTAGGATAGCCCTCGGAATACTTATTGGTGAGGACGCTACCCATGGCCTCTAAAACAGCGCTCGACACGTAATTTTCGCTTGGAATAAGCTCTAGCCCTTCGCTTTGGCGGGTCTTCTCCGCGTTAATCAAGTCAAATACTAAATCTTTCATATGTCTCCTTATTTTTTAATATACTTGACGAAGGAATAAGTTAGATCATTTTCCTTTCCTTTCCTAATTACTTCACGGGCATATTGTGCGCGGTCAAAAGCGGGGAAGAAAGCGTCGGCATCGGGTGCGACGGCGTCAATTTCGGTGAGGTAGAGATTCTTCGCGTATGGTAAAGCAAGCTTGTAGATCGTAGCTCCGCCGATCACAAAATACTCCGTGGAGTCGGCCTCGTGTTCTTTTAGAAAAGCTACGAGGTCGTGGATGGTCTTAGTCCCAGCTGGGGCGGGGTCGTTGGAGCGAGAGGCGATGTAGTTGTCGCGTCCAGGCAATGGTCGGCCAATACTTTCGTAGGTTTTGCTACCCATAATGATGGGATGGCCTAGCGTGGTTGACTTGAAGAATTGCATATCTTCTTTGATGTGGAAAACTAGCTGGTTAGCCTTGCCGAGTTCGTAATTTTGACCAATGGCGGCGATAATACTAATCATGATTATTCCGTGACAGACATCGATATTTTGCCCTGATGCTGATAGTTGATTAACTTGATGTCCTTGAGCTCTTTAGAGTTGTCAAAAGCGAAGAAGTCTTTGATGTCCGGGTTGATCCAGAGTTTGGGCGCTGGATAGAGGGTGCCGTCAGCTTTTAGCTTCTCGTCTCGGCGGCGGATTTGTTCTTTGATACCGTCAATTTGATTTTCGTAGATGTGGGCGTCACTAATAGAATAGGTCAGTTTACCAGGCTTCAAGCCAGTGACTTGGGCGATGAGGTGGCAGAGCACAGCATATTGAGCAATATTGAACGGTAGGCCAAGCGGGACGTCGTTGGAGCGGGAATGTACCATAATATTAAGCTTGCCGTTTACAATAACCCCCTCGTTGCTCCAAACGCAGCTTGGTAAAGCGGCGGTGGGAAGCCACTCATTTTGCCAGAGGCTCATAATCATGCGACGGTTGTAGGGGTCGTTCTCGATGGTCTCAATGAGGCTTTGGGTGAGGTGATATCTATTAACGACCCAGCCATAGGCAGTACCGATGGTGCCGGCGAAGTCTTCTTTTGGCTCATTGGGGTGAAGCTCGGAGAAGAGCTTGTTAATGTCACGACCATGATAGGTGCCGTCTTCGGCAATACACCACTCATTCCAGATTTTGACACCACGTTCACGGAGCCAATCTACGCGATTGCTTTGAGCTTGCCAGATCCAGAGCATCTCAAGAATAGCGCTTTTAAAGGCGACAAATTTGGTAGTTAGAATAGGGAACTCCTCTGCCAGGTCGAATTCGAGGACGGCGTGTGGAATATGAATGGTGAGGGTCTCTTGCTCAGCCTGAGAAACGTGATTTGGCATGGCAAAGTTGGTAGACCGTTTTCTAGCGGTGTCGGACTTGTCTTTATAGTTAAGAACTCGATCGCCTTCGTGTAGGATCTTGTCGCATAAGTCTAGGTATTGTTCGTCAAATTTGCTCATTTTTCCCTCCGTTTGGTCTATTGTAGCATATTTTAGAGGGTTTGTGGATGGCTTTATCGTGATGCTTCTACGCCAGTGTTCTGCCTTCAAAATAGCCAGGGTATACCACCTGGCTATTTTTGTGTCGGCTATGCCAATTAGGGCTAGAATTTCTTTCTTGCTTGTGATCTGGTAAGACCGTAGATCGCCATTGCTACGATTGGCACTAGCACACAGAGGACAATGACAAGGTTCTGTAGGCTCACGTTGTCATTATTGGCACCTGTTGTGAAGCCGGTGTTCGGTGCCTTGATTGTGGGGCTAGTCTCGGAGTTCGCCGTTGGCTCTGGATCAGCGGTTGGCTCTGGATCAGTGGTTGGCTCTGGATCAGCGGTTGGCTCAGAATCATCAACGTAAACAACGGTTAGGGTAGAACCATCCGCCAGGCCGCCAACGATTTCGATGGAAGCTGGTTTGGTTGTGTCTTGAATGGTGATGCTTTTGCCGTCTGCACTGAGGGTTGCATTGTCAAAGATGAAGTCCTGGTCGGTATATAGCGGTATCAGTATGTCCTCATCGGTATTCGGATTGTAGGAATCAATCATGAGGCCGGGAGCCCAGTTTTCGGTTTTAACTTGGGTGAAGAGGGGTGGCAGTTCGTAAGTCGTGGAGTCTGTCTCGACTGTTTTCTTCTGGGCCTGAAGTAAAGCTGATAATTGTCTAGTGCGGCCTTCGAACGGAGACAAGTCAAATATGGAATTGCCCATCAAAGCAAGAATATATCGGCATTGGCCATTATTGAGATTCGGAACGGTAGTGAAGTAGTTGCCAGGGAGAGCGCAAGCCTGTAGCTCTAAATTGTTGGAAAGGTCTATATCCGTGAGACTGCTAGATGAGATCTCCAGATATTCCAACTTGGTATTCTGAGTGAGATCGATATCCGTGAGGCTTCCTCTTTCGAAGGTCAGATTGCGATATGCATCCATACCCTCCATTTCGGATGGAAGGTTACCAATAGCGCCATTGTAAATCTCTAGTTCTGATAGTTCGATGTTTTTTGATAGGTCAATATTGACAAGTGCTTTGTCGGCAATAAATACAGTCGATAGCATTGCGTTGTATGACAAGTCAAGATTGGCGATTTGCTTACTAAAAATCCTTAGATGGATTAGTTCTGTATTATTCGAAAGGTCGATGTCGTCACTGGTGCTTAAGGATAGCTCAGCGAGCCCGGTCATTTTCTCGAGCCCCTTGGTGTCAACAACGTAGTCGCCATCAAACGACCCGGCATACAGAATGCGTTCGAGATCTCTTCCTCCTCCTGCACGCAGATTTGGCTCTACGCACGTTATGCCCGTGATCTTCGCCAGCTGCGCATCGGTGAGGCCGGTCTCTGGGATCTCTTCGGCCGGGAATTGGTCTGAGAATGCGCTGGCGGCACAATCGTAGAAATTGGCATCGACGATTGTGGTGTATCCATCTGGGATGGTGTAGGTGAGCGCGGAGGCGCTGCCAGAAGTTATTATGCTGTTTGCCGCAAACATCGCAGGCGTAGCGGCCAGGACAGCAACAGCGGCTGCCGCTTTTTTATGAATGTGAAGACTTGACATTATTTCCTTTCTTTTAAGTGTCCCTTCTTAGCTTTTATTATATATGTAGCTTATGGTTTTGTCAACAACTTTTCGGGGCGGCTAGCCGCACAGTGGTAGCTATTGACAAAAATCGATAAGTGTGGTATAATGGAAGTATAAACCTAATTTTTGGTATCTTTATGAAGCCTAGGATATTGGGAGTTTTGTTTTTTGTGATGGTCTCTAGCCTGCTAGGAGCGCTACTAAACCCTGAGATTTTGATGGCATCTGATTTGGTGAAAGTTGCAGGGATTGATGTGCCGAAAGGCGCTCGAACAGTGATTCCGGAGCAGGCGACGGAAGCGAAAGAAGCTGTTCCCGTCGCTGTGGCGACGATGGACACCGTAGCAGTTACGAATTTGGCAGCGACGGCTGGCACCACGGCGTTGAATAGTGGGGAAACGGTGCCGACACCAAAGTTGCTAGCCGATAATGTGGAGTTTGCTTGGGGCGTACAAGGTCTGACGCGAGTTGCTTCTACGGCGATAGATTCTGGCCTAGGTGTGGCTAGGGTTGGTAAACTGGTCTGGGGGCACGAATATACGGATTTTGGTAACATTACGAAATTGAAAATTGGTGATACTTTCATGGTGACTGAAAGTGGGGTGAAGAGAGCCTACCGGGTAGCAGCCAATCCGATTAACGGACAATCCGGCGTGGTGCTACTAAAGAAAGGGGAGACGGCGCTATCTTATGCTGAAGATGCCAAATATAGCAGCATTGACATGAATGCATTGGTGAATTATGGAATGGGCCATTCGCTAGTACTGTTGACTTGCCAGGGCCAAGGTATGCGATACGTAGTGGTGGCGGACGCTATCTAATTTAACTAGAAATAAACATAAGCGTCTTTACGGGCGCGATTTTTTATAGTAAAATGAGGATGTTAATCAAGGAGGTTTATTTATGTGTACCGGGGTGCGGTTTAGTGATGATAAAGGTAACATGTATTTTGGGCGGAATTTAGACTGGTCGGAGGGTTATGGCCAAAAAGTAGTGATTACGCCGCGAAAGTTCTCTTATAACTCGGCGTTTCTTGGAACCATGAGCCCTAAGCAGGGCGCGATTATCGGTATGGCTATTGTGGCCGAGAACGTGCCGTTGTATTTTGATTGTGCGAATGAGGCGGGGTTAGGGGTTGCAGGACTCAACTTCCCAGGATATGCGGCCTATGCGCTAGCGGCGATTGAAGGTAAGACTAATGTGGCGGCCTATGAGTTCCCGTTATGGGTGGCAATGAATTTTGCGACGGTGGATGAAGCCGAGAAAGCCTTGAAGGACGTGGCAATCGTGGCGAAGCCGCTAAATGACCAGCTTCCGGTGTCGCAGCTTCACTTTATCATCGGTGACGGTAAGCGCTCGATCGTAGTGGAATATACCGAGAACGGAATGGAGGTCTTCCACAATAGTGTGGATGTCCTAACGAACCAGCCGGGTTATGGGTGGCACGAGGAAAACCTGCGCAATTACATGAATCTATTTCCACAGATGCCACCGGCCATTAAGTGGCGCGGAACGACGGTAAAGCCGTTCGGATCCGGATCGTTAATGCGGGGCGTGCCAGGTGATTATTATTCGCCGTCGCGGTTTGTGCGAATTGCGTATCTCAATACGCACTATCCGATGAAGACGACTGAGGCGGAGAATGTATCGCGGTTGTTCCATACCTTGGCGGGAGTGGCGATGATTGATGGTGCAGCGGAGATGGCCGATGGCAAATGCGAGATGACGATTTACACTGGGGGGTATTCGGCGGCTAGCAGGACGTATTATTATAATACTTACGAGGACCCGGCGATTACTAGTGTGGCAATGAAGGACTACAATTTGGATTCGGCGGAGTTGGTGCAGGTTTAGATTGATTGTCACTCAAAAAATCGCCCCGCGAAGGGCGATTTTTGTTAGCGAAGGCCAAAGGCGGTCTGAGCCTGCAGGAGCTTAGCATTGGCGACTTTGTTAGCGTAGGTCTCGCCGGTTTGCAGAATGGAAAGAACCTCTTCGTCTGTGATGGTGGCGAGTTTGGCTTGAAAATCAGTAAGCATCTTGGCGACGTCTTCGCTGACGGTGCGTTTAAGCTCGCCATAACGCGTCTCGCCGCTCCAGCGCTGGATGATGGTCTCGAGTGGCGTATCGGTAATGAGCGCTTCGATTTGAAGCAGATTTGAGATGCCGGGTTGAGTGAACATGTCGTAGCGAATGCGCCCGACGGAATCGGTGGTCGCAGACATGATTTTTTTAGCGGCGCGAGCTGGGTCGTCGTCAAGCATGATTTTGGAGTTTTCGGCTGGAGTAGATTTGCTCATCTTTTTTTCTGGGCTTAGCAGATCGCGGATGCGGATACCATTTGAAAGCCCCATAAACTTAACTTGCTCGGTGGTTCTGGCCGGGACGGTAAAAACTTCGCCGTATTTGCGATTAAATCGCATAGCCAGATCGCGAGTAAGCTCAATATGTTGAAATTGGTCCTCGCCGATAGGAACGAACTCAGCGTCGTATAGAAGAATATCGGCGGCCATGAGGACCGGATAGTCAAAAATGCCGACATTGCAAGTGTCTTGGCCTTTAGATTTTTCTTTAAATTGAATCATGCGCGAGGTCTCACCCATGGTGGCGACGCAGTTTAAAATCCAACAAAGCTCAGAATGCGCAGGAACGTAAGACTGACGATAGATGTGAACATTGTCATTGATAACGAGCCCGGCAGCAAGCCAATATTTCAGAGTGCGGATGATGTTGTCCTGGAGTTTGCCGTCGATTTCGGAAATGATGGAGTGGAGATCGGGGGCAAAGATATTGACATGGTATTCGTTTGAATATTTGTTGGCGAGTCGTACCATGGGCGTAATTACGCCCAAATAGTGTCCAAGGTGGAGCTCGCTATTTGCCCTAATGCCGGTTAGAATTGTTTTCATACTTTTATTTTAGCATACTTTGTGATAAAATGAAAATGCGGGGCGGGAGCGATGATTGGGGTGTTAGCTCATTTGGTAGAGCGCTTCCATGGCATGGAAGAGGTGAGGAGTTCGAGCCTCCTACACTCCACCATTTTTTTAGAAATGAAAGCTTAGAAAGCGAGCTCGGTCTTGTAAAACGAGCCCCCTATCTTCATCATTTTTGCGATGGACTATAATAAGACATGATACGGACTGGAAAAAAGTTTAGTAAACCGGAGATGTCGCGCGTAATTAATGGCGACGTAGTCTTGGCTGAGGCAGAAGCGGCGCCGGAGAAGGTGCGGCTGGATATTTTGATGAAGGAGATTTATAAAAGCTATAATCGGTCGACGCTGCAGAAGTTTATTGAAAGTGGGTTTGTGACGGTGAATGGCGAGCTGGCTACGAAGCCGAATTTTAAAGTTGAACGAGGCGTAAAAATTGATCTCAAAGTGCCGGAAGTCATGAAAAATGCCGATTTAAGGCCAGAAGTAATTTATGAAGATGATAATGTTTTGGTTGTAAATAAGCCGGCTGGGTTGTTGTCTGAAGCCAAGGGCGAGTATTGTCCAGAGAAAACTCTTGCCGACTATGGCTTAGTGGCTCACAGGTTGGACAGGGATACGTCTGGGGTGATGATATTGGCCAAGAACGAAGAAACGCAGAAATTTCTGAAAAAGCAATTCCAGGATCGTAAAGTGCACAAGACTTATTATGCGGTGGTTTCTGGGCAGCCGAAGCTTAACGAAGCGCGGATAGATTTACCGATGATAAGAGACCTTAAACGTCCGACGACGTTCAGAGTGGACGCAAACGGAAAAGAGGCCGAGACGTTTTATAAGGTTTTGAAAACTGATGGTCAGCATTCGCTGCTAGAGCTTCGGCCCGTGTCTGGGCGGACGCATCAGCTGAGGGTACACATGAAGTATCTTGGACATCCGATTGTTGGCGATGCGGTTTACGGTGGGGAAAAGGCGGAGCGACTTTATTTGCACGCTGGGTCATTGGAAATTACTTTGCCGGGTGGGGTAAGGAAGGTATTTGTTGTGGATCGACCGGCGGAGTTCGATCAGTGGTTTGATGTCAAGGAGTAGACTCGATGTTTTTTGATGATGTAAATGAAATTCCGACGATAGCAAAAAGGTCGGGCTGTTCAGTGTTTGTGGCGCCGGATGACGTAAAAGTGGATTTACCGCGTGCGGTAGTTTTGACGCCGGAAGGCAAAACCGTGATTACAATTGAACAGGTGCGCGGCGTACTTGCGCGGCTGAGCGTCAAACAGAAGACGGACCAGTTTATCGTGGTACGGCCGGCAGAGACGTTGGGTGAGGAGGCGGCAAACGCGATGCTGAAGTCACTGGAGGAGCCGGGTGAGAAGGTGCATTTTGTGTTGGTGACTGATGCGCCGTCTCGGCTTTTGCCGACGGTTTTGTCGCGGTCTGCGGTATACGTGTTGAAAAATACACCAGGGGTGAATGCTGGCGTGATGGCAGACGAGAAAACGAAGGCGCTCGCTAAACGCCTGATGGTTTGCCGCCCGACGGAGTTACCGGGGCTTGCAGATGAAATTTGCAAGAAAAAAGACGGCGTACGCAGCCAGGCTTTGTCGGTGCTCGCGGCAGCGATCGAGATGTCCTACAAGACGTATTTTGTTACAGGAAAGCTCGCATTTTTGAACCGAATACCGAAATTTTTGAGGGCATACGAGGCGATTGAAAAAAATGGCCACGTGAAATTGCACCTAGTGGCAGATTTGTTGTAGTTATGATATAATGGTGCCATGATTGCGATTTTGGTAATTTTGGCTCTAGCGACTTATTTGGCCTTTTTCTTTCCGGTGGCGCCGAAAGAGAAGCCGGTAGAAGAGCAATCGCCGAAATATAAGGCGCAAATGAAAAAGTTGTGGTCGGTGGCGCAGACGGCCATGAAGGAGCGAAAGCCGTTCCGGGCCGAGAAGGCCTTGCTGACGATTTTGAAGTTTGACGAAAAAAATGCCGCGGCTTATAACCGGCTGGGGATTTTGTATGCCAAGGGGCAGCGGTATGATGAAGCGGTGGAGTGTTTTGAGATTGCACAGTCGCTAGATAACAATCCGGCCTCGATTCATAATGCCGGGTTGATTTATTTGGAGATTGGGGAATACGAGAAGGCGGAGATGGCTTTTTCGCAGGCGATTGCGCTCGAAGGTGATGTGCCGGCGCGCTATATAGCGTTGGCGAAGGCGGAGGAAAAGTTGGGGCGTCCGCGTAAGGCGATTGAGGCCCTGGAGAATGCCTACGAGCTGGATCCGTCGGTATCGACATTGCGGCAGATTTTGGCGATCTACGAAGCAACTGGCGACGTGGAGGCGGCGACGGCGACGACGGCGCGAATTGAGGCGCAGGTGACGCGCGATAATGAAGCGAAAAAGCGCAAAAATAGTAAGCGGATGGGTTCGGTAGTACCAAAAATCGTGGGCTCCCGGGCTAGACAAAAACGCGTCTAGCGTGTATAATGATCACAGTGCCGTGATAGCTCAGTCGGTAGAGCGCATCCATGGTAAGGATGAGGTCCCGGGTTCAAATCCCGGTCACGGCTCCATTTTTGTGTAGAAAATTTTTGACAAAAAAGTGACCCCTTGCTACGTGGGGCCATAAATATCCAGAAACGGGAAACCCCCGCACCTGGTTTGGTGCGGGGGCGGGGGGGGATAGTGACCGCGGCATAGGCGGTCAGATTCGGCCATCCTTCTTCTCCTTTGCGAGCGCACCCCAGACGATGAGCGTCAGGATGAGGAATCCGGTAGATATGCCGGCCGTAAAGCTGTCTTGGAAGAGATGGTAAAATCCAGCCGCACACAGCTCCATGAGCGAAACGATGGCTGCGATGGATGCCATCGCTCCGCGAGTGACCGCGAAGTAGATAATCGCGGCCACGAAAGCTGAACCCGTAGCCAAAAGGCTGATCAAGCTGTTGCCGGTGATGGCAAAGATCAGCCCGGTAACCGTCACCACGGCGAGGGACATGTGGACCCAAAATACCTCCGGGTCCAGGTCAAATCCGATGCGGACCCCGATGAGCATTCCGACGAGGACGAGCACTGCGGCGGCGAAGCTTGCGTACTCGTTGTCGAAGAAGTGGCTGACGCCGAACGCGATGGCGTTGCACAGGGCGACTGATATTGTCATCCTGGCCGTATCGGTATCGGTATCGTTTTTGTACCGCTTGGTCAGCGCGGACGCGATCATGGCGACGAGCATTGCGATGGCGATGCTGAAGCTGAATTCGCTGTTGCCGTTGAGGGCGATGGCGGCCTCTACCACCGTTACCACAGCCAATACAGCAACGGTCTTAATTTTAATGTTCATTTTTTTATCCCCTTTGATAAAGTATACTAGCGTCAACTGGGTGACTGGTAGTACCATCTACCATTATATCACATATGCTTAAAAAAGTCAAGATATACATAGGCGAGGGCTATTTTTGTGGTTTTTAGTCATTTTTTTCGTAAAAGTATGATATAATTGAGGGAGAACGGGCCGTGCGCTTGCAGTTGTTTGCGCTGAGCGGCGACGTTATCGTTCTAGTTGGGCCGGAATCGTCTAGCGGCAATGACAAGAGACTGTAAATCTCTCGCCTTCGGGCTTCGTAGGTTCGAGTCCTACTTCCGGCACCATTGTGAAAAAACGGTCCTTAAAGGGTCGTTTTTTCTCTGTTGAGAGCCGGTTCGAGCCTCGCTGAGCGGGCGTGAGGTTTCTGGCTGGCTCTTAGGGATGCTTCTGGCGCCGGATGGAGACTATTGGGAGTTGAATTGTATTTTTCGGTGATTATGTTATAATTGAATTGACATTGGATTCAAGCCAAAGCCCTTTAGCAATTTGCAGGTGTTGTTTTAAACGGTTTTGCTTGTTTCCGGACTGAGGTGATTGCCAATGAAAGAAACATTGGCGGCGATCTTGATGACGGCCCTAATTTTTGTTATCGTGGGCCGTCGAGCATACATTGTGGGGCATTACTATTGGAACCCAATTACGAGGCGTTATTTTCTCTGCGAGTTTGAGCACCGCGGCTTTTTCCACTTCCGCCGGGGCGGGAAGGGCTCTTTTCGCTGGGACGAGGAGGGCCAGGACAATCTGGGCGATGAGGCAAAGTACGTCGTCGTCGATGGTGAGGGATGGTATGTTGTGTGTGAGGTACACGTCCTGCCGATTAATGGGAGTACACACGTCAACTATTATCATGACGATATGGCGTATAAGGCAGCCGAGCGGGCGAAGACTGAGGCCGTCGAGAAATTGCGCAATTGGGTTCAGAGTGGTGCGCAGACAGGAATCCTTGAGCATGAGTTGCGCAACGTCATGTTGTCTGTGGGGGATTTCTGCCGCGAGAACGGCTTTAACCTTCGATTGAAGATGTCCTGCACAAGACAGCCGGAAGGGACTACAGTGGCATCCGTGAAACGCGAGTACCAGGGCACCTGATTCCCGTCTGAAATTTAACCTGCACACAGCCCCGCCAAAGAAACTGGCGGGGCTATGTTTATTTGGGGCTGGTTGCTGGTTTTGTGTTGGTTTTATGCTCTGAGCTTGGTGACTCTGTTGATTTGTTTGGTGGCTTGGTATGAGAAACGCCCCTTCTGGGAAGGGGCGTTTGCAGTGTTTGGTGAAAGGAGGTGTCAACCGGGGATGGTGACAGCCGGCTAGGCGTCGGCGGTCTGCTGGGTGTCGATGATTCGCATGGCTTCCGCAGGGCCGAGGAGTATAGCCGCGAGGCGGACCACGGCTTCGGCGTCGTTGGCACCAACGATGTCTTTGGAGTTGGCCGGGCGTGTGCCGACCAGCGTCAAGGTCTCCTCGGTGAGTATAGCCGCGAGGCGGTCCACGGTTTCGGCGTCGTTGGTGCCAACGATGTCTTTGGAGTTGATCGGGCGTGTGCCGACCAGCATCGAGGACGCCTCGGTGATGATTGCTGCGGCTCTTGCCCTTCCGACCTTTTTCGCGGCGGTTTTGAGGGTCTGCGTAACATACTCGCGCACGTGGCGTAGGGGATCTACGGGCTGACGCAGGCTGGCCTGCATGAACTGATAGATCACAGGGTCGCTTAATTTGATGTTGCACCCGCGCGCCACGACGAATACGTATCGCTCCGCGACTTTGGCGGGAAGCTCGGTGGCGGTGCCATTGATGACATTTTTAATGGCGCTGCATGTTTCGGCGTCGATGAGGTTCAAACCACTTTGCCAGTCAGCAAAGTTGGCCACCTGCGTACGCACGAAGTCGTTGGAACAACCATAGCGTTTGACAGCTTCCTCGATCATGAGGTCTAGGAATGGCCTCGGCTCGATCATGGTGCCGATATATTTGCAGACCATGTCTTCTGCAGTGGTTTCGTGCTCTGGGTTGTTTGCCGCTTGTAGAAGGGCAAAGGTTAGCATCATAGACAATAAATCGCGCTGTTCCGAGTTGGCTGGGGCCAGGACGCAAACGCTTTCGACGTTACAGCCCAGCGTTTGTAGGGTTTCTGGCAGCTGATCGGGTTTGTTGAATGCGTTGACGAGGCTGGGCATTTTAAGTTGGTCCATATTTGGGACCTCCTTTCCAAAAAATAAAGATACTAGTTGCCGGTGCGAATTTTCACCGGATCCTCTTACTATTATATCATACTTGTGGCTATTTGTCAATGCTTGCTAGTTGTGCTGGCGCACATTTGCAGATTAGCAACGTTGGTCTGGGATGGAAAATCCCCCGTCCAGTATATTTTGGTTGGTGGACGGGGGTGCGTGGCGTTAGGAATCGTCGATGCCGGTTAGGGCGTTCGCGATGACCTCGAGAATTTCGCCGTCGTCGAGCCCCTTTTCGGTGCTGTCGGTGAGGATATCTTCGAGGTTTGGCACGAACGGCCCGATGGCTCCCACGGCTTGGTCGTAGAAGTCATTTGGAAAGACATCAAGCTCTTCCGCAATAGCACGCAGGAGCTGTGCTCTCCTTGCGTTATCGGTGAGCCCCCTTGTTAATTTTTTGAGCTCTTCCGATTCAGCGGGGCTCTTGAGTGCTTCTATGACGACCGTCGGTTGGCCGCGGTGTTTCTTGACGAATTCCTGGATGGGGGTTCTGGAAAAATCGTTTAACGGTTCTGGCATGGTTTTCACCTCCTCAATGCCTAGTTGGTGCACGAGTATTCCGTGTCTTTTGTATACCACGCATAGTCCCGGCGGTCAAGAGGGTTGATGAAAAAAGTCTATTTTTAGCCGATAAGTCATCAACTGACTAGAGTGTTTTGCCGCAGTGATCGTGGTCGGGATTTTGCTCGAGAGGGTGGTGGTGATGGCGCGACAAATGAGGAAAGATGAACTCCAGGCCGACTTTGATGACGAGCGCTGCAACAACGAGGCCGATATAGGCTTCGATGTCGAGATGCCAAATGAGGTAAATAAGGACAGAGGCTAAGACGGCGACGGAAATCCAAGTGTCGTTCAAGGTTTCGGCGCCAGAGGCAGTGAGCACGGAAGATTTATGAATGTGACCTTGTTTTTTGAGATAAACCGCCAGGGTTAGTTTAAGGGCGATACTGATGGTGAGTACGATGAGCGTGTGTGTGTCGTACTCGATCCAGGTGGGGTCGGCGATTTTTTCGATCGATTCGATGATAATCTGGATGCCGGTAATGATAATGATTAGGGCTATAATGATGGTGGTGATGCGTTCGATTTTTTTACGATAGTCGGATTTATGGATTGCTAGGCGTTCGCTAACGATAATGATAAGCCCTGAAATTGCGTCGATGAAACTATGTGCAGCATCGGAAACGATGGCAATAGAGTTTGAAAATATCCCAATGGCGATATTGATGATACCAAGTAGGAAGTTTGTGGCTATAAAGAGTGCACCAGCCCGGATGATGGTTTTTGAACGTACATTTTTCTTGGTAGCTTTCATGTACTATATTTTAGCATAATTTGGTATAATGAAATTAAGAAAGGAGAGAAATGTTTGATCTTAAAGGTAAAGTTGCAGTAGTAACTGGTGCGTCTTCTGGCCTTGGAGTGCAGCTCGCGACGGCGTTTGCGAGGCAAGGGGCGGATTTAGTGCTTCTAGCGCGGCGGGTGGAACGATTAGAGGAGCTGGCTGACAAATTGCGCGATGAGTATGGCGTAAAAGTGCTGCCGGTGCGCTGCGATGTGACATCGACTGAGGATATTAATGCGGCAGCGAAGAGCTGCGAGGAAAAATTCGGCCGGTGCGATATTTTGCTGAACTGTGCGGGCTCATCGAAGGATAAAGGTGTGCTCGAAATGAACGATGAGGAGTGGGATTTCACAATCGCGACGGACGAAACTAGCGTATTTAAAATGACGCGGGCGTTTGCGGCGTTGATGAAGAAATATAAATACGGGCGGATTATTAATATTGCGTCGATGTATGGGCTAGTTGGTAATACCGAAATTCATACGGTGGCATATCATGCGTCCAAAGGCGCGGTGGTGAATTTCACGCGGGCTGTGGCGGCGGAACTTGCGACTGATGGGATTACTTGCAACGCGATTTGTCCGGGGTATTTTGAGACGGAGCTTACGAAAGCCGTGCTCGATACGCCGAGATTTCAAGAGTTTGCTAAGACCCACGTACCGATGCAGCGCTACGGCCAGCTGGGCGAGCTGGATGCGGCGGCGGTGTTTTTGGCCTCCAAGGAGGCTTCGTATGTCACGGGCGCGATTTTGCCAGTAGATGGCGGATATACTTGTGTTTAATAATATAGAAAGGACGATATGAAAACTAAATATGATGGCACTAAGACTTATGAGAACCTAAAGAAAGCGCTTGCTGGGGAGTCGGAAGCGCGGAATAAATACGATTTTTATGCGTCAAAAGCAAAGAAGGATGGTTTTGAACAGATCGCGGCGATTTTTGCCGAAACTGCGTTAAATGAAAAAGAGCACGCCAAGATGTGGTATAAGGAGCTTCATGGTGGCGAGGTGGAGCCGACGGAAGTAAACCTCGAAGCGGCGGCAGATGGCGAGAACTACGAATGGACCGATATGTATGCTGGGTTTGCCGAGACGGCGCGGGAGGAAGGCTTCCCGGAGCTGGCGGCGAAGTTCGAGGGTGTGGCGGCAATTGAGAAACATCACGAGGAGCGGTACCGCAAGTTGCTTTCTAACGTGCGTGACAAAAAAGTGTTTTCGCGGGATGGCGATATGATTTGGGTTTGCCGAAATTGCGGACATGTGGTGATTGGCAAGAATGCGCCGGAAGTTTGTCCGGTGTGTGCGCATCCGCAAGCGTATTTCGAGATTAAGCCTGAGAATTATTAATTATGTAGATGGGGGGTTGAAAATTTGAAGAAAAAATTTGACTAGCCGAGGCTAATCAGAACCAACTTTAGAAAAGCTTTTCCTAGAGGGGATTTTCTTATAATTCAATTTTAACATGCTGAGCAGGAAGCGTACAGTGAATAATCTGGAGCCGACTGTGCTGCGCACTCTGCTCCACTCGGAAAACAGAATGCGAGCATAAATGCTCGCTCTTGTTTTCTCTCGTGGAGCCGACTGTCGGGCTTGAACCGACGACCTACGGTTTACAAAACCGTTGCTCTACCAACTGAGCTAAGTCGGCGCTTTTGATATTATAGCACATTTGCCTAATCTGTGCTATAATTTTTTCATGGATATTGCGTTAATGGTTATGGGGGTAATAATAGTAGTTTTGTTGATTGTCTTGATTGTGAGAAAGCCGAAGTTGGAGAACAAAGCGGATTTTAAGGCAATGGAAGAACGTCTGATTCGCATGGAGGGCGAGATGGCGAAGATTAACCCAGAGATCGATCGCAATTTTCGCGAAAACCGGAAAGAGATAGCGGAGAATTTGGAGAGACTACAGACTGGCAACGAGAAGAAGCTGGAGGAAATGCGCGAAACGGTAGACGAAAAGTTGAAGGCTTCGGTAGAAAAGAGATTTAATGAGAGTTTTAAGTCTATCTCGGCGCAGCTGACGCAGGTATACCAAGGTTTAGGAGAGATGAAGAATCTGGCAACTGGCGTGGGCGATCTTAAGAAAGTGATGGAGGGTGTGAAAACGCGGGGTATTTACGGCGAAGTGCAGCTTGGCGCAATCATCGCGGATATGCTGAGCAAGTCGCAGTATGAGGAAAACATCGCGACAAAGCCGGGTTCGAATGACCGCGTGGAGTTTGCGATCAAGATGCCGGGCAAAGAGGATAACGTATATTTGCCGATTGACTCGAAATTCCCGGTGGAGAATTATTCCAGGCTGATTGCGGCGTATGATAGTGGAAGCAAGGACGACATTGCAACCTATCAAAAGGCATTGGCCAATGACGTGAAGGAACAGGCCAAGAAGATTTCCACCAAATATCTTGAGCCGCCGATGACGACGGAATTTGGCGTGATGTTTGTGCCGACCGAATCGCTGTATGCGGAGATTATTCGGATTCCGGGGCTGTCCGATGAGGTGCGGAAGAAGTTTAAAATCACGATTGCGTCGCCGTCGACTTTGCCGGTAATGCTAAATGGCCTGGTAATGGGATTCAGGACACTAGCGATCGAAAAACGTTCGGCGGATGTGTGGCAAACGCTCGGTGCCGTTAAGACTCAGTTTGGCAAATTTGGTGATTTGCTAGAGGGAGTGCAGAAAAAATTGCAGGAATCTGCTAATAAGATTGAGTCGGCGAGGACGACTTCTCGGCAGATTGAGCGGAAGCTGAAAGATGTCGAAGAATTACCGGAGAATGATTCGGTGAAGTTGATTGGCGAAGTTTAGACTAAGTTTATTTGGCTAGAATAATTTGATTTTATCAAATGGGAAAATACGGACGGCGACGGGGCCGATAATGCGGCAGTAGGGAATGGTGCCGAGTCCGTTACGGGAGTCCCAAGAGTTGTTACCTTCGCGGTTGTCGCCGGAGACAAATAATTCGCCGCTTGGTACGATTACGTCTACTTCACCGGAAGTGTATGTTTTTGGCCCTTCGGTTTCTGAAGTGCGCCACTCGGCGTCATAGATAAACCCATCGGGGTGTTCTTCGTTGTAGATTGTCATGACGCCGTCTTTTACGACAACCCTTTCGCCGGGGAAGGCGATGACGCGCTTGATAATATATTGGTCGGTAACATTGTTTGGCACGGTGCAGGTCATCGGGTTTTTGACGCCAGCGGCTTTATATTCGGCGACGGCGTCCTCGTCTTCATTCATGAAAACGATAATTTGTCCGCGCTCCGGGACGTAAGGCTGTCCAAGAAAGTGAGCCCAGGTAACGGCTGCCCGGTTGACGATAACGCGATCGTCGTTATGCAAGGTGTTTTCCATGCTAACGCCGACGACATTATAGCTGCGGTAAATGTAGGTGTTCAGAAAGAGGGTGCCGAGTATGATGGCGGCAACAAAACAGCCGAGGCTTAGAAAATCTTTAAGCAGTGGGTGTCGATCGAAAAATTTTGATTTCATCTTATGATTATAACATAAACTCGAAGTGCTAAGAAACAAATTTTAAGCATAATTTAATAAATTTGGTATAATATAATATGTATTATGGCTGATTTTGTACTTGCGAGAAAATCTAGGAATATTGCCTCAAGCGCAGTACACGTATTTTTGAACATCCTGCTTGGGATGTTTGCGGTGCTGGTGACGGTGTTCAGCGGTAGTCCGGTATTGGGGATCGTTTTAGTGCTAGTGTCGAAATGGCGAATTTTTGCAGTGCGGAGCCGGTATTTGTTGCTAAATATTAAATCCAATTTGGTAGACTTAATCGTTGGCATTTCGGTAGTATTGATTTCGTACTATGCTGGAAGCACTTTGATGCCAGTGCATTTTATATTGATTGCGCTCTATGTGTTGTGGTTGCTGGTAATCAAGCCAATGTCCACGGAAATAGCGAACTTAGCGCAGTCACTGATCGCAGTGTTTCTTGGGATCTCTGCTAGCACGATTGCGACGGCGAGCGTGGACGCATTGCCGGCGGCGGTGTTGGCTTTCATTGTTGGTTATGCGGCGAGCCGGCACGTGCTAGCGCAAACGAGCACCAAGGATTTTACTTTGACGACTTTGGTGTGCGGTTTAGTGTTTGCGGAAGTGGCCTGGATGTGCCATCTGTGGGCAATTGTTTATACGTTTGGCGAGACTGGAATTCGTGTTCCACAGGCTGCAATTATTTTGACGATTTTTGCGTTTGTGTATAATTATGCACGACAAGCAATGGTGCGGTATCAGGAAGATTTTCGATTTCGAGACATTATTGGCCCGGTGTTGTTCGGCATGGCGCTGATTGGCGTGATTGTAATATTATTTAGTAATCCAATATTCAATATCTAGGAAGGGAGAGTATGGAAGAAAAGCAAATGACTACGGTCAAGATAAAACCAGTTGCGCCAAAGCGCGGCGGTGCTAGTGCGAAAGGCCTTAGTGTGGCAGCGCTCTTGATTGCGAGCGCAGCGATGATACTTTCTGGAGTGAGCGCGGTATTTTCTTATCGTAGCTACGAAAAAGCGTCGACTCCGATTACGATTTTGGGTTCTGGCGCGGACGGCAATTCGGCAAATTTTGTGGAAGGATCAATCGCGGATATTGCTGAACTGGTATCTGAGAGTGTAGTGTCGATTGTGACTTCGACCACGGCGACGAACTGGTTTGGGCAGAGTTATGCGTCGGCAGCGGCCGGCACCGGAATCATTGTGACAAGTGATGGTTATATCTTGACCAATAAACACGTCATTGATGGCGCCAAGGAAGTGACGGTGATTTTGGATGATGGTACGACCTATGAGGATGTTAAAATAGCAGCCGTTGACGCTTTGAATGACGTAGCATTCTTGAAGATTGAAGGTGTCTCGGATTTGAAGGCGGCACAGCTGGGAGATTCCAAGACGATTACGGTTGGGCAGCAGGTGATTGCGATAGGAAATGCGCTAGGCGAATATCAAAACTCGGTCACGGCCGGTATTATTTCTGGAACTGGTAGATCACTAACGGCTACTGACGCGAGCGGAGGGATGGCCGAGAGGCTGACGGACATGATTCAGACGGATGCCGCGATTAATTCCGGTAATTCTGGCGGGCCGCTAGTCAATGCCGCCGGCGAAGTGATTGGGATTAATACTGCGACCTCTTCAACGGCTGAGAATATGGGCTTTGCAATTCCAATCGCTTCGGTGAAAGGTATGCTGAGGCAGCTAATTGAAACCGGTGAAGCGGCGCGCTCATATCTTGGCTTATACACGGCAGAGATCACGCCAGACGTAGCGGAGGAGTATGACCTACCAGTTCGGGCGGGAGCCTATGTGTATAGCGAGTCTAAGTATTCTGGTGTAATCAAAGATTCACCGGCTGAAAAAGCTGGTATCCAGAACAAGGACATTATTACGGCGGTAAATGGCGTTAAGGTTGGATCTCAGGGTTCACTTTCGACGTTAATCGGTGAGTACAAGCCTGGCGATACCGTACAATTGACGATTATCCGAGACGGGAGAGAGATCGCTGTCAACGCGGCTCTGGGCGCCTACGAAGATTAGTGTTTCTCCAACGTAAGGATGTAGCCTCTGGTCTCGAGGAGGCTATATTTTGGCTCAGCATACTTTATGATGGCTTCATGCTGGCTAGGGTCGGCTTCGAGGATGAGGTATTGGGCGTTGGCGGTATCAATGAGCTCTTTGATGAGTTTTAAGCCATGATCTTCGGCGTAGAGAGCAATGGCTGGCTCATAGGATAAAGCTTTCTTATCGAGCCAATCCCAGGTTTTGTCAACATATGGGAGATTAGCGACAATTAGATCTGGAACCTCATTGATATTGTCGAGTAGGTTGGATTTTTTGAAATCTACAGTGTTAATATATCCGCCATTGGATTCTTGGGAAGCGGTGCGAGCGAGGTTGTAATCTTTTTGGTCTTTGACTCCTACTCCTAGAGACCAAGCGTTTTCACGGGCGGTGTAGAGAGCATCTTCGGAGATATCGCACGCGGTGATTTTTGCCTGCGGAAGTTCTAATGCTAGAGTGATGGCGATGCAGCCGGAGCCGGTGCCGACATCGAGGATTTTTGGATGGTTTGGCAGTTGGTTCGGGGTGGCTTTTACGCCCGGGAGATAGGCTACTCCGGCGAGGCTAAGGACGGCATCGATAATTTGTTCAGTTTCGGGGCGGGGAATGAGTGTCTGCTCGCCGGCATGACCTAACCAGAACTCACGACCGTAGAAATCAGATGAGCCTGTAATATAAGGTAGTGGCATACCTTCGTTACGAAGCTTTACGTTATTATTGGCGCTATTGATGATGTCGTCCAGATTTATTTCTCCAATAATTTCTTCGCCATGTGCCTTTAGCCAATTCTCATCAGCATCGAAGTAACAACTGGAAAGAAGGATTTCGATGGCCTCATCTCTAGGAATAATCGCGCCGGCCTTGGCGATCCAGTCGTTCCAGGTCATATAAGAATCATCATACTGTTCCGAGTTCGCGTTCATGCCTCATTAACTCGTGAATAATATCGTCGATGTCGCCGTCCATGGCGGCTTGGATATTGCTTCTGGAGTAATGGATACGATGGTCGGTGATGCGGTCTTGCGGAAAATTATAGGTGCGAATTTTTTCGCTACGGTCGCCGGTGCCGATGAGAGATTTGCGAGCTTCGGAAGCGTTTTTCATGTCCTCTTGTTTTTTGCGTTCGAGCAGTCGGCTGCGGAGAATATTCATGGCCTTGATGCGGTTTTGCTGCTGGGAGCGTTCGTCTTGCATAGCGACGACGAGGCCGGTTGGAAGGTGGGTAATGCGGACGGCCGAGTCAGTGGTGTTGACGCCTTGACCACCGTGGCCGCCGGAGCGATAAATGTCAATGCGGAGATCTTCCGGGTTGATTTCGAGGTCGTGTTCGTCAGCTTCTGGTAGGACAGCGATAGTAGCGGTGGAAGTGTGGATGCGGCCCTGCGATTCGGTGACGGGAACTCTTTGAACGCGATGGACGCCACCTTCGAATTTAAGCTGGCCGTAGGCGTTGTCGCCGCTGATTTTGAAAATGATTTCTTTCATGCCGCCAGCTTCGTTTTCGTTGCTGCTCATGAGCTCTAATTTGAGGCTATGAGACTCGGCGTACTTTTGGTACATACGATAGAGTTCGCCGGCAAAAAGACTGGCTTCGTCACCTCCGGCGCCAGCGCGAATTTCAAAAATGGCTGGCTTGTCGTCGGCGGGGTCGCGCGGGATTAGGAGCTCTTCGAGCTTGGCTTTTAGCTCGGGGATTTCGGTTTTCAAGCGCTCGATGTCTTCGCGGGCGATTTCGCCGAGGTCGGGATCCGACGCGAGAGATTCGACCTCTTTCAGGTTGGCCTCTTCAGTGGAAATCTTAGCATCAAGCTCGACAATCTCGCGCAAAGTTGAGGCGCGCTTAGCTTTGGCTGCAAAATCTGGATTGTTGTAGGCGTCCGGTGATGCGAGAAAGCCTTCGATTTCGACAAGTTCGGCTTTTATTTTTTCAATATCCATGCTATAATTATAACATACATTTATGATTTGGGGATTTAGCTCAGCTGGCTAGAGCGTACGATTCACATTCGTAAGGTCATAGGTTCAAGCCCTATAATCCCCACCATTTTTTATTCCACAAAAATATCAAAAAGACAGGCATCGTATCTCGCTCTGCTCGATGTGAGCCCTGTAATCCACACCAAACGGTTTATAAAATAGTTTTCAACTATTCCGCAATCTGTAAATGTCTGTTAAATCCCTCGGAAAAATAGAGGGCTATTTTTATGTCATTTTTGCGACGAGAACCCGCCAAAAACCGCAATTTACCTCTATAATTTTTCTGTTAAATCCCTAAAATTCTTCTTCTACTAATAAGCTACCGTCTTCGTCGTAAATTGTAGATTTTGCATTAGCTAGACGATAAAGAACAAAATCTGGAGCATCTAAAGTATGGCCAGCCTCTTCTGCCCAATCAAACTCAGCAATAACAGCTTTCTTTGCTTAATGAATTTAAATCTAAAGGTTCTGGTTTATAGGCGCGCAAGATTGTTCGTATTGTAGCCGATGCATTTTACGCATTTTATATGAAGCGGTCATAAACACTATTTTTCTATGGTATAATGGTTGACGTATGAGTATTAAAGTAGAAAATCTTGTCGTGAAATATGGGGATTATTGTGCGGTTTCCGATGTTTCTTTGGAGATTTCTGATGGTGAAGCGCTTGGAATAATAGGAAAAAATGGCGCCGGAAAAACTACGCTTGTTGAAACTATGGAAGGCTTAGGAGATAAAACTAGCGGAAGTGTATCCATAAACGGGATTGACCCATCAGATAATAAAAACAGAAAAAAATTATACAATATGATTTCTGTGCAATTACAGAGCACAAATTACCCAGACAAAGCAAAGGTTGAGGATTTGTGTAAATTATTTAGTTCTATTTGTGATAATCCGGTTGATTATAAAGAGTTGTTGGGGCAATTTGACCTTACTGAAAAGGTAAATAAATCAGTAGGTAGTTTATCTGGTGGACAGAAACAAAAATTATCCATCTTGCTTGCTCTAATATCGCATCCTAAAATCATATTTCTTGATGAATTAACAACAGGCTTAGATCCTGATGCGAGGCGAGAATTATGGAAAGATTTGAGGGATTTGAAGAAAAAGGGAGTGACAATTATTCTGGTGTCTCATTATATGGATGACATTGAAATGGTTTGCGACAAAATCGGTATCATGAAAAAGGGGAAATTAATAACCGTAGGAACAAAAGAAGAACTGATTAAGGCTTCCGGTCTGTCAAGAAGAATAACTTTTACCTGTAATGACAATGTGTCGGTGCTATTAGATAAACTAGATGGGGTTGCTAACATTGACGTTCTTGGAGACCAATATACAATCGTAGTTAGTAAAGAAAGCGCCGCTAAAAAATGCTCTGAGATTTTAGGTAAAAACAAAATCAAATATACTGATTATGTAGTTAGCCGACCAACATTGGAAGATATCTTTCTTCATTTAATAAATAAAAGTAATGGGGATGAGAAATAATGAAAAAGGTTTTGTCTTTGTTTGCATTTGAGTTAAAAATGTTTTTTAAAAATGTTACGAACATTATATTTGTTTTGATATTTCCAAGCGGTATGATATTACTATTTGGTGGTATCTATGGAAACGAACCGAGCGAGATGTTTGGCGGATTTGGCACGATTGATGTTATGACACCTAGTTGTATTTGCTTGATAGCAGCGGTCACCGGATTAATGAGTTTACCGATAACGCTTTGTACTTATCGCGAAAATAAAGTCCTAAAGAGATTAAAAGCCACTGCTCTAAGCTCTTTGAGCATCATAGGCACACAATTTGCGGTTAATTTTCTAATGACAATCGTAGGGATTGCGTTACTTCTTTTAATAGTATTGATTGTGTTTCATTTTGAATTAGTAGGTTCGGTCTTCGTAGTTGCATCGTTAACTATTTTAGTAATATGTTCTACGTTTAGTATAGGCTTGCTAATAGCGAGCATTTTCAAGAGTGCAAAAACAGCGACAACTGTTGCGATGATGGTTTATTTCCCAATGATATTTTTAAGTGGTGCTACTATGCCTATTGAATTGATGCCTGATACGGTACAAAAGTGGTCTAATGTTCTACCACTAACCCACGCAGTAAATGTTCTGAAAGGTGGCTGGCTAAACGCACCCTTTAGTGAATATTACGTTTCAGTCCTCGTGTTGGTCGCTATATTTGTAGTATGTAGTTTCTTGTCGGTGAAATGTTTTAAGTGGGAATAATAAACGCAATAACCCAATAATAAAACTGTTTGTTCTTAAGCACTTATCTATCTTTCTAAGTTGATAATCGCGAGAGTTTCCGGCGAGACTGGGCGCGGGCGGCCCCCATTTCAGCCCGCTAAAAGCCCCACCCTTTATTTATTGATCTTTGCTTGCTATGGACATAAAGGCTGGAGAGATTATTGATGTTAGTATAGGGTAGCCAGCTACTCTTCGTATATACGAGTTGAAACCTTTCCTCTTTGTACGCGATAAAACCTGGTCAATAAAGTCCCACCAAACGGTTTATAAAATAATTTTTAACTATTCCGTAACCTATAAATGTCTGTTAAATCCCCTCGTTAGTATAGAGGGTTATTTTTTATACCATTTTTGCGACAAAAAACATGACAAAAATTGCGGTTTACCTCTATAATTTTGTCCGTTAAATCTCCAACAATTTGGTCTGCGTTTCATGTTATAATATAAGGGATGGGATGACCGAGAATAGGTGGTAATCCGCAAGGCTACAACGGCAAAGTAATGACTGCCTCCCATCTCCAGGATTATTATGAAGGCCGAACAATACATACAACTCGAACTAGAAAAACTCAAACAACCTCTCAATTTACAACCAGAGGCGGATTTAGAGACTCAAATCGTTCGCCTACTACTTTCTAAGAAGTTCCGCAAATATTCAGCAAATGAAGATTTAATCCAGCATGTCAAAGACTCAGTGCGTGAGTGTGTTAGCAAAAACCAGCCAATCAATCTTACTTTTCTGCATGGCGCATATAAATTATGGCGGTTAGAAGAAGCTCCTGAGGTAGACTTCGCAGAACTCTTTGCCTTAATGTATTACACAAAATACGTTAAACCAATTTGCGAGATCTATGAGCCTGGAGTTTGGTTTGATTTCTTTGTGGATGATTGGATTGTCGAGACACTAGATAATCTTAAGTCGGAGGAAATTTCAGCATATTTAGAGTCCTATCAAAAACTAATAGGTTTTCTAAAACCATATCATCCAGATAACCTCAAGATGACAATTACGCCAGTCAGCTCGTGTTTTAAATCGCGGTCAGAATTCGATAACAAGATTAAAGAAAAACTTTCTACGCTCCAACTCCCAGAGTTATCGGATGCGGCTAGACGCATGGTGGAACTAAACGTGCGCCCCATTCAAGGACAAACTGATGACCCACTTTGGCGCGAAAAAGTATACCAAATTCATGACGCATATCTCATCATAAAAGGCGAAACTGGATACCATAAGAACCGTCTAGATAAAATTCTCGTTTTTAATCAGCCGTTACCACCAGGCACGACCATTTCTCTAGGCACAACTAAATCGTCTATTGCTAAATTCTGGGTGGGTGTGGGCGCGCTAAAACCAGATGGCAATTCCTATAAAATGATAATCTTATCTCCAAACCAAATCAATACAACAAAGTTTGAATGGCAGGTTATAAATATTGGATTGCCTGGCAAGAATTTTGGCAAAATTAGGGTATTAGAAAATTAGTATAATTTTGTAATTTTTCCCGTGAATTTTCGCTATACACTGCTAATACCTGGTTAATCGATCACCACACTTTTCCGTAAAAATAGCGCGCAGTGATTAATTCGCTCTGTCCCTTATCTATATGTTATAATTTAAATATGCTGATTATTACTTCCGGGCGCAAATATCTTGATATTGATGCTTATGCCAGCATGATAGCTTATCGTGAGTTATTGAAGGCCCAGGGCAATGTGAATGTCACGGCGTCTACTACGGCTCCGTTCAACCAGAGTGTTCCGCCGTTGGTTCTAGATTTGGGGTATAGCCTGGATGAACCAATTGAGGGCGAAAACAGTAGGTATATACTATTAGACGTATCTAATCCTGATTTCTTCGATAAACGAGTAACCCCAAGTGAGATAATCGAAATCATAGACCACCATACTGGTTTTGAGCAGTACTGGACTAATTATCCTAACATTAAAACTCAGATTGAGTTTATTGGTTCCGTGTGCACCCTAATTTACGAGAGAATTATTCAGTCTGGACATACCGAAATTCTGGATACTGATATGTGCAAACTACTAATTGCGGGCATTTTAGACAACACTCTTAATCTTAAGGCCAGCATTGCTACGGACCGTGACCGTAACGCGTATCATGGATTATTGAAACTGGGTAATGTCTCCGAAAATTTTTATAAAGAGTATTTTTCTGCGTGCGAGGCCGGAATTATGAAAGATTTCGAAAAAGCCGTCAAGGACGACCTGAAAATAGAGAAAGTTGGAATGTTGCCTGAGGTCATTGGGCAGATGATAGTGCTAAATCTAGATAATTTTAACCATGAGAAGATGAAGGAAATCTTTGCTGATTATCCAGAGTGGATGATGAATGTCATATTGCTGGAAGACGGCAAGAGTTATATTTATTTCGGCGGCGATGGTGTTAAACAAAGATTAGAACAATTATTTGATAAAAAGTGTAAAAATGATGGCCTGCTGATTATAGATAAGTTTTTGCTCAGAAAGCAAATCATGAAGAAGGCAAGAGACGTCAGGCCTATAGGATGCTAAAACCCATCAGAACCAGAAGAAGGGCCCGCGGGGCCTTGTTTACGACAAAATAGTTGTTTTTGCGCCGTCAACTATCATCGCGGAAAGCTGATTTAATAGAATCGCCTTCTTGCCATCACTTTCGATGTGTTCACGATAAGTATTGGTCGTGTCAAGACATTCGGGGACGTCTGCATGGGGAACAATGTATCCATCTATTAGCCCAAGGCCATTAAGCACGGCATTAACCCTGTAAATGCTAGGTACCATTTCTGGCGAGAGCTGATCATGGCCGTAGTATTTTAGAGTATCCGCAGTCACCATAGCGCCAGCGCTACCGCCGCCATAGACATATTTATCCTGTTTCAAATCCTCAAGGACAATTTCATCGAAGCCGCTAAGATGGCACGCCGTTGACAACAAGAACACATTTCCTCCTATGGCGAAGATTAGGTCGGGCTGATAGGAACTGATAAATGAAGAGAGCTCGTCTTTCTTCCCAAAGTATTCCCTGAGGTCTAGTTCTTTTGCCTCAATGCCCGCCTGCTTCATGATATCAATTTTTTCAGATATTTTAGATAGCTTCTTCTCCTTCGGGCAATAATCACGCGCGTTCGTAATCATCAAGGCTTTTCTACCTGGCCCCATTAACTTCAGCAATTCATCCTTGTGATTTCCAAAATCATGGCTAGCTAAAAATAATCTCATATGGTGATTATACCATATCTCAGTTTCGCTAGTGCAGAGTGGGGGCTGGCAGGGCCCGCGACTATATTCTCGTGATATGTTCTTCGTGATATAATACCGTTAAGGATAGCTAAAATGAAAATCACCGTCGTTCGCCATGGGCAAACAAATTATAATGTCGCTGGGCTGCACAATTCTGACCCGTCCATAGATGTTCACTTGACAGATATGGGCGTCTTTGAAGCAAAGAGGATTGCAGAGCAACTGAAAGACGAGCCTTTTGACGCAATGTTCGTTTCCGAGTTACCGCGAACCAAACAGACGGCGGAGCATATTAATGAATACCATAAACTGCCAGTACAAGTTGATGCAAGATTGAACGACATTGACAATGGTTTTGAGGGTCAGGCGGTCAAAGAATACCACGCAGAACGGGATGCATCGCCAGATGCTTATACCTATCGCTGTCACGAGAATGCCGAGTCGCCCGAGGACGTTTTGAAGCGAACTAAATCGTTCATTGATGATTTGAAAAAGTCAGGCTATAAAAACGTGCTAATCGTAACAAGCAAGCATAATTTTAGACATTTTCGCAATATCATTGATGGGCGTGATCCGCGCGTATCGCTACGCGAGCATATCCCTAATGCCGAAATATTAGTGAGAGAAATTTAGCTTTACCCATTCTGGTGGGTCCATGTCGAACAGGGGTGACGCGGGGCCTAATCTTGACAAAAATAAGCATATGTGCTATAATAAGAGTAGGAGGAGGTCCCTATCTGAGTGTTTATGCTATCCGGGGCTGAATTCGCAAGTTTCGTGTACGGAGGGTGCTGTATGAAAAAGTCTGTCATTGTCGTAGTGCTTACGATGGCGCTACTACTGACCGCCTGCGGGTGGTCTGACGTTGTCCTCACCGGCGGCGTGGTTGCCGCTACCGAGCTGTCTGAAGCGACTGAAGAGCTTTCGGTCGAGATGGCCAGCGCGGTCGTCACCACCGAGGCGGTTGCTACCGAATCGCCGGTGTCGACCGAAAAGCCCCTGGCCGAGAAAGTCGACGACCTGCAGGAGTTGGTCCAGGCCTATGCCTGGTCCGACTATCAGGGCGGGTATCTCGCCCAGAAGGAGGCTTACGCCGCGGCATACGCCGAAGCCGCTGCCTCATTCGTGAGCAATCACGACAAGGCCGGCAACGACTGTGGCGTTTTTGTCCTGATCCTGATGAGGAACAGCGGTTGGGACAAGAATTATCCAGATGCCCGAACGGCTGGACAGTACGAGTATCTGTCCAACCCGGAGAACGGGTGGATCGACATCACAACGTCGATCCGAAGCAATGACGACGCTCTCCCCGGCGACGTCATTATTACGAGGGGGAAAGGGCACGTGGTCGTATACGTGGGCAACGTGCCGGGCTTTGGGTCTGTGATGGCGTCCGCCTCTTATGGCAGGCGTGCGCCCATGGCAGACCGCAGCAATGATATCATGGAGTATGTCGTTGCTGAGTGGGGGTATGACCACCGCGAATATGCGGTGTTCAGAAAAGCCGGCTAGCCGGCTCCCCCCACTGCACAAAACTAAAATGCCCCGCAGATCGATCTGCGGGGCAAAATTTTTTCTGGCCCCTTTATGGGGCTTTTTTCCGGCTTCGTGCATCAGCGATGATGGCATAAACCAAATAGAAGAGGTTCATGTTCGCCGTTAGTGCGCCGGAATAGAGCACGGCTGGGCTTGGCTTAGCCGGCCCTATGCTCCTAGTCAAATGATACAGGAACACCACTACCATGCTAGCGGCCATGGCGATTGTACAGTAGGCCATGGCATTGTCTAGCTTCGTGGCGGCGTTGTGGTTTAGTTGACACGCTGCAATGATGCCGATCGCGCCAACGACCATGATGACACTGCCGGCTATTGCCGAAGCTTTATTATTGGGTGCAGTGACGAAGTGGAACCTTACGACGTAAACGCTAGTGGCGAAGAAGCCAACTAGGAACAGCGTTGCGCCCACTACCAGGACGATCCTTCGTTTTCCGTGAGGCATTTTCTTTCCTCCCCTCAGTAAATACTCGACGGAGCTTATATTATACCACATTCTGGTGCGAGTGGACTACGATTATTGTTTGGTATATGGTATAATGGCCTTATGATGATTTTGGAGGTCGAGTTTTGAGTGAGTTTCTGAATGGCGACCCAATTGGCGTAGCTTAAAGACCGCCCCTCGGGGCGGTCTTTGAAGATTAAAAGGGGGATGCTATTCTTGCTGCGGCTCCGGCCCTACTATTGACCAGATGCCGTGTTCGAGGCGCAGTGTGCTGCCGACTGGACAGTTCGGCAAGAAGTCGAAAATCTCGATTTCTTTGCTGTTATTGCAGGCTTGTAAGCGCGTCGAGCGATTTGACTCGTCGATTGCGATAACACGGAAGCGCATTTCGTGGACTTGGCTCCAAATCTTGATCGGATTGACCAGTCGGGGATCTTCGGGAAATATTTTCCTGGATTCTTCGATGATCCTCAATATCTGCGGAATGTCTTCTTCTTTGCAGCCTATACTGCCGACGCCGCATAATATGATGCGCTGATGGCTTTGCGGCTCACCGGATACGGGCGTCCTCGTGACGGTTTGCACGATCTGCATGGGTTCGAGCCCGGGTATTGGCGGTAAAAGGCAGATTTTCGCCTTATCGGTACAATATTTCGCGCTCCTATGCCTTCCGCTGCCGAGACTAACGTAAAACTCGCCATTTCCGGCCCCTGCGTCATAGTAGTTGACGTGAACGGGCTTTAGCCAGTTGGATGCCCAGCAACTGGGGCCGATTAATGGACTCTGAGCGTCAGTCTCGCCATTCGGCGCCAATATGACAGCGCAGTTGTTTTCGTGTGCTAGGGGCGTGAGCTTGATGCGATCGCTCCCGTTTTCTTGAACTGATTCTTGGGATGATCGCTTATCGTCTGAACGACAGACGATAAAGACTGCGGCGATGATTGCCGCAAGCAAAGCTACGTATGGTATTAAATTGCCCATTTCTACCTCCATGATAAGACATTATCGCGTATCTTCGTGGTCGGACTAGCCGTTGGTGGTGATCATCACGACCAGCAGGACAAGCACAATTGTCGCCAGGACGCCGATTACGATGCGGTATTTCGTATCGTTGGACACTTTGGACGATTTGTGGCGAGTGGCAATTCTGGTCTTGCGATAGGGGTGGGGAAGGTCCCACAGCATTGCGACGAAATCGAGTACTAGGGCGATGGCTGCCAAGACCATGATGATGCCACCAATCCAGGGCTGATGATTATATAGCAGCCCGCCCAGGATTGCGATCAAGATCGCGCCAAATGGAATGACTTTCTTTAGCTTGGATAGAAGCACCGGATGGATGATGGCGTGGTCGTCTGCGATCTCCTCCTTGTACCACTGATCATGGTCCATGATGGCGGCGCAGAGAAGATTGTAGGCGTAGTCTTTTACCTCGCAGCTGTTCTGCTTGGGCATCCGCCAGTTATTTTGGGATGCCTGCTCCAGTTCGTGGACGAGATCTTCCTCGATGCTTGAGGGAATTCCTTTCGCGGTCACTTGCCAGGCTTTCCTGTGCCGGCGGGCCATATAGGCGATAAGCTTGGCCAAGTCCGGGATGGACATGGCCTCGTATAGGTTGCGCATTTCGTTTCCTCCTTCCTGATTTATAATGAGCGCCACCCTTCTTTTTTTATTGTACCATATCTTGCCCGAAAAGTCAATCTGGCGTGGCGGGGTGGGCGGCTTGCCGCGAGGAATGTAGGGAGCCTCTGGCATGAAAAAAACCGCACGAACGACAACGGGTGTCGTCCGTGCGGGCGGGGGAGGAAAAGGATTAGCGCCGTCGCCTATGGATGGCGATCGCTACCGAAAGCGGAATTGCTCCGCTGCACATGATAGCGGCACTAATCCAGTCGGTGGGCTGTGTCTTCATGGCCTCGATAGTGGGGGCTTTGATGCCGGCGCAGATTAGGCCCGCGACCAGCAATGCATAAGCCATCGTTATCCAAGGCCATGTTTTGCGGCCGTAGTTCGTGGTGCTGTGGCGCTTACTGGGTTTCGTCTTGCTCTTCGCTGTGATTTTTTCGATGAACAAATCGCAGAGAAACGGGAAAAACCATATCGTCGCAGAGGATAACCCAGCGATTACGGCCACGGCAATGTCTGGACCGTCAATACGTCTATTAAAGACGGCGACGAGTGCGAGGAACATAAGCGTGGTCGCTACCATAATGTCTGCTGAGACCGTGGCCGAAAAGAGTGTTTGGGCTGCCACGGTGCGCAAGATCGAGGCCTTGCAGCGCATCAAAATCGTGGTTATCGCCAATAATGCTGCCGATTCGATTACGCCAAGTGCAATGCCGATGGTCGGGGGCATGGGCTTACTGCTGAGTGCCAGGTGACCAAACGTCACTGCCATGGCGATCAGGAATACGCAGAGCATCGCTTCCGCTGCCAGTATGCTTTTGGGCAGAATTGGGTTCAGATTCGGCGGAGACTCAAGCTCGCCATTCCACCAGCCCGGCCTATTGTCGTTTTGACGGGCGGTCGAGATTGCTAGCTGGATCAGGCGGCGTTCATGGCAGTCGCATTGGTATGATTTGGCTAATTCGGCTTTCAGGCTGTCGGTGAGCTGGAAGCCATACTGTTTGTTGGCGTAACTAAGCCAATCGTTGGCTCGCTCCGCAACTCGCCGGAAACCCTGCTGGTCGCCCGCGGGGATTTCGCCCCTAACTCTGCAGCAGTAGGCGATTCGGTATGCCATGACGCCAGTTGAGATGTGGCCTCCGAGATCCAGCGGACAGTTGCGTCGCCAGCGTTGGCGGATGGCAAACGGGCTCTTTCGTTTCATATAAATTCCTCCTTTTGAAAGAGCGAGATTCGTTGAGCTTGAGTGTAGGTACCCAAGCGCGAGTATCCGTCTTTCCATTATATCACATTCTGTCCAAAAAGTCAATGCTTATGCGGTGATTTGCCGGGCGCAAACAGGGGCGAGAAATGGGGTGTTGTAATTTTTACATTTTTAGCATAAAAGTCTTGCAATGCTAAATGTGGTGGTGTAGAATATATGCAAGACACTAAATGTAGGGTGCTAGAAATAGCATTACCACCATTTGCTCGGAAAAGTTGGTCAAGTCCAGTCGCTCAGAGCAAAACTAGTCGCCCGCAAGAAGGTCATACAATATACAACCTAATATTTGAACGAAGAAGGAGGTATCTATCAATGTTCAAACGTATTATTAAGCGAGATGGGAAGATTGTAAAGTTTGACCCAGAGAAAATTGCCAATGCAATCGCTAAGGCCGGTCTCGTGACAGAAGAATTCAAGTATGATCGGGCGAAGGCGCTAGCCGATAAGGTTCTGAAGCGTGCGGAAGAGACAATCAAGGAGCGCACGCCGCACGTGGAGCAAATCCAGGATATTGTGGAAGATGTGTTGATGGAATCTAGCTTCAAGAAAACGGCAAAGGAGTATATCCAATATCGCCAGGAGCGGTCGCGCCGACGTGAGGCGAAGTCTGACCTCATGAATATCTATCGAACTATCTCTCATGCGGATGCGAGTGAAGATTCCGACATCAAGCGCTCGAATGCGAACGTGGATGGCAACTCAGCCATGGGCAAGATGCTCCAGTTCGGCGCGGAGGGCTCGAAGGTGTTCGCGAAAACCCTATTGATTCGTCCGGATATTGCGGCGGCACATGACAACGGCGATATTCATATCCACGACCTTGATTTTTATGCAACTGGGACCTTGACTTGCTGCCAGTCTGATCCATTTGTTTTGTTTGAAAATGGCGGCTTCAATACTGGTCATGGACATTTGCGTACGCCGGCGTCGATTACTTCCTATGGGGCGCTCGCGGCGATTTTGTTACAGGCGAACCAGAACGAGCAACATGGCGGCCAGTCGATCCCGAATTTTGACTACGCGATGGCTCCGGGCGTGAATAAGTCATTCCGCAAGGCTTTAAAGCGCAATTTGGTTAAGTACAACAAGTTTGCCGGAAAGAAATTGGATCTTGAGGTCAAAGACACCTACGAATACGGCGATGATGCGAAACTTGAGAAAGATAAGTGGCCAAAAGTAGTGGTCGAAGCCTCGAATGAGGACGTCGAGCGCGAAACTATGCAGGCGATGGAAGGCTTTGTGCATAATTTGAACACGATGCATTCTCGTGCCGGCGCGCAGGTGCCGTTTACCTCGATTAACTTTGGCACCGATACTTCGCCGGCGGGGCGTTTGGTCTCGATGGATCTTCTGCAGGCAACCGAGAACGGTCTTGGCAAGGGCGAGACGCCGATTTTCCCGATTTCGATTTTCAAAGTGAAGTCTGGCATCAACTATGAACCGGACGATCCGAATTATGACTTGTTTAAGAAATCTATGGAAGTCAGCGCTAAGCGTCTGTTCCCGAACTTCTGCTTCATTGATGCACCATATAACTTGAAGTATTACAAGAAGGGCGATTACCGCACTGAGATTGCGACCATGGGTTGCCGCACGCGAGTCTTTGCGTCTGTTTTCCCGGAATCTGATGGCATTGTGACTGGGCGAGGAAACTTGTCATTTACGACGGTTAACTTGGTTCGAATTGGCATCAAGCATGGCGTCGCGCTTGGTGAACGTAAAGAAGCGGACTGGGAAGGTTTCTACAAAGAGCTCGACGAAAAGCTAGATCTAATAAAGGACGAGCTGCTCGAGCGCTTCGAGTTCCAAGCCAATCAGCACGTACGCAACTTCCCATTCTTGATGGGACAAGGTAACTGGTTCGGTTCGGAGAAGTTGGGCTGGAACGATACGGTACGCGACGTGATCAAGCACGGAACATTGTCAATTGGTTTCATTGGATTGGCTGAAACGTTGGTCGCGATGACCGGTAAGCATCATGGTGAGGACGAGGACTCGCGTGAGCTTGGTCTTGATATTGTTACTCATATGCGCGAAAAGTGCGATGAATATTCGAAAAAATATAAGCTCAATTTCTCGCTACTCGCAACACCGGCAGAGGGAATTGCTGGGCGCTTCACTAAGATTGATCGTAAGGAATACGGCGTCATCCCTGGCGTGACCGACCGCGAATTTTACACCAATTCGTTCCACGTGCCGGTGTATTATCCGATTTCGGCCTTTGAAAAAATCGACATTGAGGCCCCCTATCATAATCTCTGCAATGCTGGTCATATCACCTACATTGAGCTTGATGGTGATCCATCGCAAAACATTGCGGCGTTCGAGGCGGTGATCCGCAAGATGCATGATGCCGGAATTGGCTATGGTTCAGTAAATCATCCGGTAGACCGTGATCCAGTGTGTGGTTACTCTGGGATTATTAACGGCACACGATGCCCACACTGCGGTAGACTTGAAGGCGATGTGCCATTTGAAAAGCTTTGTAATTGTGCTAAGGGCAAATAATGAGCGATTGGGACAAAATTGCCGTTAAAAATATTCAGTCGGCACCACAACCGAAGGATGGCTACATTCGTCTGTCTGGGCCGCTTGAGCACGACAATATCGTGAACGGCGATGGTCTTCGTGCAGTGGTTTGGACGCAGGGATGCCCGAACCACTGCAAAGGCTGCCAAAATCCGGAGACTTGGGATTTTGCGGCGGGCTTCGAGGTGACCACACAGGAGCTCTGTGAGCGATTGGCGAAGTTTCCCGGGCAAAACGGAGTGACGTTCTGTGGCGGCGAGCCATTTGTCCAGCCAAAGGCCTGCAAGGAAATCGCTGACTGGGTCCGAAAGAACTTGGGCTGGAATGTTTGGAGCTTTTCGGGGTTTACCTATGAGCAAATCAAGGCGGCCGGTGGCGACGCCTGGGAGTTTCTGAAGTCGCTGGACGCGTTGATCGATGGCCCGTTTATTCTATCGCAAAAAGATTTGAGTTTGCGATACCGAGGATCTAAAAATCAGCGTTTGCTACATCTTGAACTTGGCACTGGCAAAATCTTGAGCCAAGAATAGTTTCGTGCTATACTTGAGGTATCAATATTAGTGGAGGAGTATGGATACAACGAATATTTTTACCGTTACACCGATGAGCCAGGACATTACTCTTGATGCCGGTGATGTTTACGAGGGCTCTGTCACGGTGGCGAACCCGGCGAATGCGTCCGAGGATTTTGAGTACCGGGTAGTTGTATCGCCTTACGCGGTAGAGGGGGATGATTATGAGGCGGATTTTCTGTCGGAATCGGTACGAACGCAGGTTGTAGATTGGATTACGGTTGAAAATCCGACCGGGACGTTGAAGCCAAATGAGACTGTAAGTGTCAAATTTACGATCCGGATACCGGAGACAGCGCCGGCAGGCGGACAGTATGCGGCGCTTTTGATTTCTTCGAATACGGACGCTGGCCCGAGCAGTGGCATTTCGGTAAATAACGTTTTTGAGATGGCAAGCCTCATCTATGTTAATATATCGGGCGAGACGATTGAGGATGGCGCGGTGCTTGAGAATAAAATTCCGGGGTTCGTAACTGCGTCACCAATTCGGGTGAGCGCATTGATCACTAATAACGGCAATTCTCACCAGATTGCTAGGGTTGGGCTGGAGGTGAAAGACGCCTTTTCGTCAACGGTCGTGTATCCTACGCCGGGTGACAGCGGAGCAATTAACGAGGTGATTATGCCAGAAACGTCGCACACGGTGACGCGAGATATTTCTGGTGTTTCCACGATTGGTGTTTATGAAGTGACGCAGACGATTGATTATCTACATGAAAGGCACCAAGCGAAACAGATTGTGGTGGTCTGCCCGATTTGGTTCATGACGCTAGTTTTGATTACGATAGTGACGGTAGTGGCGGCGATTGTGTACCGCATTAAGTCGGTACGCAGAAGGAAACGGGTGCTTTAGATGAAAATTGCGGTCTTGGGGGCTGGCGCTTTTGGTACAGCGCTAGGCCAAGTGTTGACTGAGAACGGGACTAAAGTGCAATATTATGATCCAGCTTTTAGTGACGTGACGTTGATCGAGGCGCTAAGCGGAGCCGGAATGGTGCTTCTCGCGGTGCCGTCCGCCACCCTTAGCACGGTTTTGCCAGAGCTACCGAAAGATGTACCGCTGATCGTGGCGACCAAGGGAATCTTGGACGACAGGATTTTTGATGATTTTAGTGACGTGATGATATTATCTGGTCCTGGATACGCTGAGGACATCAAAAGTCATAAACCGGCGGTTTTCACCGTAAGTGATACCAGACTGCGCGAGATATTTGCTGCTGTTTATCTGAAGTTTGATTTGTCGCAAGACAAGAAGGGGATCTTGCTTTGCGGAGCGCTGAAAAATGTCTATGCAATTATGGCTGGGCTGTTAGATTTGGAGCCGGGAACCACGCAACATGAGGAGTTCTTGACTGACGTGGCGGCGGAAATGAAGGCGGTTCTTGAGGCTAATGGTGCAAAGGCTGAGACGGTGGATTTGTCTTGCGGCAAGGGGGACCTTCGCTTGACTTGTGGCGTTCCGTCTAGAAATTACGAGTTTGGGCGAGCTATGAGGTTGGGCGATAGTTGTCTTCCAGGTAAAACGGTGGAGGGAGTTACGGTGCTTGGCAAAATTAGAGAAGGCGACCTCATAGTGCCAGAATCTGCGAAATATTTGCGCGATCTATTGGAGAAGAGCGAGGCATGGAGCTAAACGAGCAGCAACGGAAGGCCGTAGAATATTTAGATGGGCCTTTGTTGGTGTTGGCGGGCCCTGGTACTGGCAAAACCCAGCTTTTATCTAGGAAAGTAGAATATATTTTAGAAAATACGGATACGAATCCGGAAAATATTTTGTGCTTGACCTTCACGGAGTCGGGGGCGGCGAATATGCGCGAAAGGCTAAAGACCACAATCAAAAGCGCGGCAGCAAAAGTTAATATTAGCACCTACCATTCTTTTGGTGGAGAGATCTTGGCGCAATACAAAAATTATGAGCCGGAATACAACCGGCGTTTCGATTCGGTAATAGACGATGTGGCAAGATTTAAGATCGTGAAAAAAATCCAAGGAGCGCTACCTGGCACAGATATTTTGCGTGGTGATCGAGTAAAAGACATCCTCAGTGTAATTGACGAGGCAAAATCGGCAAATCTTTCGGCGGATGATTTAAGTACGGTGGCCGAGTGCAATCTAAAAGATTCGGCAATGATCTCGGAAAAGGTATCGCCGTTGCTTAACAATATTGTGCCACGAGCATTCAAGGAGTCGTTCGAGAATGCCTATAAACCGATCTACGCCGTGTTGCAACAGTACACGGAGGCGCTACCGGACGTTCGGCCCGGACGGGTTGAGCGCAGTGTTGCGGTTATTGGTCGGGCATTAAAAGACGCGTTGGCTGAGGCGACGAGCACTCAGAAAATTAAGCCGCTGTCTGGTTGGAAAGATGAATTCTTCGAGAAGGACGACCGTGGGAGCTATCGTTTGAAGGACCGCGTGGCAAATTTGAAATTAAAATCGATCGCCGAGGTGATGCAAAAATACCAGGCATATCTTCTAGAAAACGGGCTATACGATTTTAATGATATGATTCAAGAGTCCGTAAGAGTCCTTCGCGAGAATGATGGTTTCAGAATGACTATGCAGGAGAGGTATCAATATATTATGTTGGACGAGTTCCAGGATACAAATCCAGCACAACTTTCGATCGTGCAGGCCTTGACTAATTATGAACGCCCAATGGTGATGGCGGTTGGCGATGATGACCAGGCAATTTATGAATTTCAGGGGGCGCTGTCGTCCAATCTGTTGGATTTTCAGAAGCATTATTCGGCCAACGTGATTCCATTGGTGGAAAATTATCGTAGCACACAGGAAATCTTGGATTTTTCACGTAAAATTATCGCTCAGGCACCGGATCGGTTTGCAGATAAGGAGTTGATCGCACATAAGCCAGACCCGAAGGTCACCCAGGTCCATCGATATGAGTTTTTAGGGGCGGATAGTGAATGCGGATTTGTAGCGAAAAAAATTGCGGATCTTGTGGAGTCTGGCGTAAAACAGAGTGAGATCGCGGTAATTTCATATAAAACAAAATATTTCGAGCCGCTCCTACCCTACTTAAAGGCTTATCCGGAGCTCAAGATCGCCTACGAAAAGCGCGACAACCTATTTGATGATGAAAAATGCCACCAGTTGTTGACAGTTTTACGGTACGTTTATGAGATGGCAAATGAAAAACGAGTTGACGTGTCGGCGATGGAAATACTATCTTATCAATGTTTCAAATTGCCCCCTATAGAAGTATTAAAAGTTGTCGATAGTGCTCGACACGATAAGAAGCCAGTGATAGAGATTGCAAGCGCGTCAGAAATTGCCGAGATTCGTGATGTGGCAGATCTGCTTCTAGAGCTCGCTGGTAAATCATTTACGGAACCATTGACGACGCTAATATTGCCAGTAGTAGACAGGATCGAAGCCACCATTCAGGATGAGTATGAGCGTTTTCGGTTCTATGAGAACTTGGCGGCTTTGATGGAGGCAGTGCGGAAACATTTTGGTGATGGAAGGCCACTGCGACTAAAGGACCTAATTGAGTTTGCAGACGATTACGCCGCAGCAGAAATGCAACTACCTGTAAAAAGCCCGTACCGCGATGCTGATGAGGCGGTGCAGATTATGACGGCCCACAAAGCTAAAGGGCTAGAATTTGAACATGTGTTTATCCTGTCGGCAGATGATACGGCATGGGGTAAAGGTGGTGGCAATAACAACCTGTTAAGTTTACCGAAGAACTTGATGCATATTCGGCATACTGGTTTGTCGGATAGCGAACGCCTCCGCATCTTGTATGTAGCATTAACGCGAGCAAAAAAGGCCTTATATATTACGAACTCGCTGAGAGACTTTGGCGGGCGGGCCCCAAAGCGTCTGGAGTATTTTAAAGAGTATGTCGAAAAATCTAATGACGGTTCAGAAGTAGTGCGATCGCCATTGATCCCTAGCGGGAAAGTTGAGCAAAGGTACGATCTTCTGCCAATCAATATTCGTGGGGAAAATTTGAGGAATTGGATTCGTCCGTTTATGCCTAACAGCCCAGACATGCTGGCTATTTACCAAGAGCGGATGAATAATTGGCGAATGAGCGCCTCGACACTGACATCATTTATCGACATCGCGTACTCTGGCCCGCAGGAATTTTTTAAGTCTACCGTCTTGCGGGCGCCAAAGGAAGCCGAGACGGAAGCGATGGCGTTTGGAATTTTGGTCCATGAAGTATTTGAAGCGGTGACCAATCTGGGGATATCAGACGAGGAGGCAATCCAGCTGTTCCTAGATGAACTGGCTAAATGGGATTTGCCGCTCGAGAGCGTCCAGAGGCTACGTGAAATTGGGCCGCGCGACCTTGCGACGTCATTGGAGTGCTTTCGGGACATCTTGCGAGCGGGGCAAGCAGAGGTTAACTTTGCAGCCGAGAATCTTGTGATAGACGGCGTACCAGTGACCGGCAAGATTGACCACATGATAGTAGATGAAAAATCAAAAACAATCGAGATCTATGATTTTAAAACTGGTGGGTATCATAAGGAAAAGTGGACTTCGCATGCGACCCTATTCAAGTATATGTTGCAGCTTGGGTTCTATAAATTATTACTGAATGCTTCGCCCAGATACTCGAAGTATCATGTTCTCCGCGCACATATACTGTTCGTGACTCCGGATAAAGATGGGGAAGTGCATGATAAGGTGTACGAATTCAATGACGCAGATGAACAAAATCTAAGGCAATTGATCGTGGCAATATATGGCTTGGCTCATGGGCTAAAATTTATTAATGATCCGGAGATTTTTATAGAGTCCGACAATACGCGCGGGCTTAGGGATATTAAGGCTTTCATTGAAACGCTGCTTGCCAAAAGCAGGGAAAAGTAGTATACTGCTTGACTGTATGTACCGTAGCCTTCGCTATCAATGAATGTGAGGTGATTACATGGCTGGATATGTTGTTCTTTGTGTGATGGGGAGGCCGCAAGGATTCGAGCCAACGTCGGTTGGTCTGCGCAAGGCAGCATCAACAATTATTGAAGAGTCGAACGCTGGGCGCGGGCGTTGTCTCAACAAATTTGATCCAGATGTCCAGAGAGTATTGAACGAAGTCCGTGATCCAAAGCTACAGCGCGACTTAGTGGATTCCCTCCGGAGATAGATACCATTTGGGCCTCTACACCATCGCGAAAGGCAAGCCCGGAAGGACTTGCCTTTTTCTTCCATCTGTGATATAATGGAAGGAGTTATGGCAAAAAAGAATAATACTAAGCGCAAGTTGGTCGGTCTCGTTTCTGAGGAGTCTGGGGTGCGTGCTTATTACACCAAAAAGAACACGATGAACACTCCCGATAAACTTAGTCTCAAGAAGTACGACCCAGTGCTCAAAAAGCACGTCTTGTTCGTCGAGACAAAGAAAAATCTTGGTCGCAACGAAGTGAAAGAAAAGAAGCGTTAAAAATAGCCCCGGCCAGGGGTTATTTTTGTGCGATGCGGTATTCGATATCTCGAAGTACATTCATGAAATACATAAATGCTTCGTATGGGGAAGCATAAGCTGAGAAATAGGCGTGGACGTCGCCGTCATTCCAGTACTTGGTGCACATAGCATAGGGGTGGTCGGAGGTAGTGAGATGTCGCCAGTCGGAAATCAGCGCGCCATCATGCGTCGCAAGGATCGCTTCGCGTAGGTTATATAAGTCGGTCTCGGCGGAAGATTGCATCGAGTTGGAAGCCCAAGCCGAAAGGTCGCGTTCAGTATCGGCCCAGGTAACGGTTTCCGGCATAGAAATTTCGTCCACGGGCGCCATCAGATTGCAGGCCTCGGAAACTGTCACGAATTTATTTTCGTACTGGCCAAGCCAAGAATCGATTAGTCCGTCGATGAAATTGAAGATCCCGGTGTCTTGCCACTGGTGTTCGCCGAAGGTTTCAAAGTCCATGAAGAGATTGATTAGGTTGCCGTTTAAGCAGGCATCGTCAAGCCAAGTTTGATATTTTGGTACGGTAAGCGGCCACTCAGCCCAAGCACGATTGGAAAAACGAAATGCGATATCGTCCGAAAGGCGATAGTTCTTGAGCAACAGTCGGAGATTGTGACAGCCGGCCGGGCGGTAAACGTAATTTGGTGAGCGCCAGCCGAGAACTTTACCCCAGCCCTCTGCAAGAATGCCGTGATAGCCAGCCCCTTCGGCCCACTTAGCGAGCTGGTCGTTGTAGGCAAACTCGGTATTACGAAAAACGCGTGGTTTGACACCGAAAATTCGCTCAATCGTTTCGGCGTGCATTTTGACTTGGTCTTCAAATTCATTCCTGTCATAGAAAAAGGCTAGCGAATGATAATAAGTCTCGCCGACGATCTCAGCTTGACCGCGGGAAACCATTTCGCGAATTGTATCGATAAGTTCGGGGCACCAGCGCTCAGCCTGTTCCAGCCAAGTGCCCGTAATGCTAAACGAGACTTTGAAATTCGGCTGCTGCTTCATTTTATGGAGCAAGAGACCGAGCATTGGGCGATAGGATTTTTCGGTAACCTTGCGGAAAATGCGTTCGTTGCTTTGTCGGCCATTATAACTATCAGAAAAATAATTCGAGTCATTCCCGACGTTAAAAATCGAGTACTCGCGATAGCGAATGGGCTGATGAATGTGGAGGTATAAACAAATTGCCCGCATGTTAAAACCTCTTATGCTTCATGGCTTTATTATATACCTTCAGACACTTTTTCGCAACTTGATCCCAGGAAATTTGATTGTACTCGCGGGATACATTTTGTTGTAATGATTCGCGCAGGGCTTGGTTTTCGGCGACGGCAAGGATCTCGTTGGCGAGTTTTTCTTCGTCCCAAAAATCATAAGTTAGAGCCGACCAAATTACTTCGGAAACACCAGACTGTTTGGTTAAAATGAGCGCATCGCCGTGGTGAGCAGCCTCGAGGGCCGTGAGGCCGAAAGGCTCAGAAATAGAGCTCATCACGAAGATGTCGGAAATCGAATAGATGTCGCGGAGCTTTTGGCCGCGAATGAACCCGGTGAAAATAACGTTTTTAGCAATGCCAAGATCGGCGGCAAGCTCAATCAATTCATTACGCTCTTCGCCGTCGCCGGCAAAGACAAACATGAGTTTAGGGTTTTTGTGAATCGCGAGCTGAGCTGCGCACATGAGGTTGTGCAGACCTTTTTGGACAGTGAAGCGTCCGACCGTGGAAATAATGGTGTAGCCGCGAGACTTCAAGCTAGTGACGTATTTATAAGCATCGCTGGAGAAATGATAGTCAGTTTTTTCGTAATTTTCGTCGAGTGAGTTATAAACGACGTCGATCTTATTAAGCGGAATATGGTATTTTTCGTGGACGATGCGTTTAGTAGCTTCAGACACCGCGACGATACGATCGGCGAGCATCAAACCTTCGTGCTCAATTTCATGGATGAGCGGGTTTCCGGTGTGCATACCGGCGCGATCGTACTCGGTGGCATGAACGTGAGCAATTAGCGGCAACCCGTAGTGGGTTTTAGCGATGATGCCAGCTTCGTAAGTTAGCCAGTCGTGAGCGTGGACGACTTCTGGCTTGGCAGTTTTTAGATACTTCTCGGTGAATTCACAGTAGGTTTTTTGGACGTCGCGAATAGAAACAAGTCCATTTGCGCCCGGAGTGGTCGGGATAATTTTTTCAAGAATTCGAAGCGATTCGTAAGATCCGCCACCGTAGCGATAAATCGGGTCGAGATTCGTAGCTGGCAGAATATGCATAAATTCGGCGCCGGGATGTTCGGCCTTATAGGGAACTACAAAATCAATGTCGGCACCTTGACGGCTCAAGGCTCTCGCCATGTTCAAGCAAGCTACCCCAAGACCGCCACTATTGTGAGGTGGCAATTCCCAACCAAGCATTAGTATTTTCATCATATATAATTTTAGCATAAAATCTATGTTTTGTAAGAAAAATATGATAAAATGGTGGCAGTACTTCAAAGGGGTTTAGCTCAGTTGGTAGAGCACTGGTCTCCAAAACCAGGTGTCGTAGGTTCGAGTCCTGCAACCCCTGCCATTTTTTGTTCAAAAAATATCAAAAAATGACCTCGGATCTCGCTACGGCTCGATGCGAGTCCTGCAACCCCTGCCATTTTTTGTCTAGTTATTTACGCCGTGGTGCGCAGTGAAAGAATCCGCGGTAAGTTTATCAAAAGTAAAGCCATTCGCGAGCCCCCATTGAATGATGCGCTCGACGGCCGCGACCGAAAAGGCCTTGATGTCATGCTGTAAAACAACCGACTTGCCGTCTGAATAGACACGGTTTATAACATTGTAATAGACGCCGTCAGCGGTCGTGGTGCCGCCAGCGTCGCCGGAAGTGACATTCCAGTCAAAATAGGTGAAACCTCTGGCCTCGACTTCGCGCGTGAGCGTGCTCATGATATGTGTGCCACCATCATAACTGGCACTGACAAGATTGGAGCTGCCACCCGGAAAACGCATCAAGTAGGATGTATAGCCGGTGGCATTTTTAACGCGATTTTGAACGCAGTAAAGATCAGCAAAGAAATTATCGACGCTGGTATAAATTTGCGCGTAGTTATGCGTGCAAGAATGTAAACCAATCGCGTGACCTTCGTTGTATTCCCGGACGAGCATTTCATCGCTACCGGCGGCCGTGACAAAGAAAGTAGCCTTTACATTATACTTCGCTAGTACGTCGAGCAGTTCGGCCGTGTAGGGGCTGGGGCCATCGTCGAAAGTCAAGTAGATAACGCCGGTGCTACGCGGTAAGACGGTCACAACGCGAGAAGCAAGCGTAGTATTGTCCGCATCGTCGGTGGCGCTATAAGAAATTATATAGTCGCCGGGCGTGTTGGTGTCGACTTCGCCGCTGGCGAGGATCGGAATAATGGCGGTCGGGTTGTCGGCATCATAAACGGTGGCGCCGGGATCTTCATAAACGTCGCCGGCACGAATAGTAATATGCGAATCGCCAATGATGGCGAGTTCGGGCGCTAAGGAGTCAGTCTCGGGGTATTCGACGGGCGAATTGACTAGTGAGACGACACCGATAAGACATATGATTAATACCGCCGCGCAGATGGTTGCGACAAAGCCATAGGCAAAAGGTTTAATTTCTTTAAGCACACTGACCATTTACCATAATTGTATCATTTTATGGCGGGTTTTTCCGAATTTCTTGCTATATTATAATATTTTGTGATACAATTATTTTGTTATGGAAGGTAAGAAGTCAAAACCGCGCGCTCTACTAGTTTTCGGTGCGCCCTGCAGTGGGAAGACATTATTTAGCGAAAAGTTCTCGCGTAAGTTTGAACTTGCGTACTTCAATTTGGACGACCTGAAAGCGCAGCAACGTTTAACTCGCAAGAATATTCTTTTAATCGTCGAGCTACTGGCTCGCACTAAAAAAGATCTCATTTTTGAGGGTGGTGTGGGCACGGAAAAGGAACGCACTGAGATTCGCAATATTTTGCGCGCTGCTTCGTATGAGCCAACGTTGATTTGGATTCAGACTGACCTTTCTACGATTAGGCTACGGATGAAGATGCGGCACCGCTCTATTTCGGTGGCGCGGGAAAAGTACGATGAAGCTGTTGCGACACTGGAAGCGCCGACCGATGTAGAAAAACCCCTGATCCTTTCCGGTAAGCATACTTTCGACACCCAGACCAAGCATGTATTGGCCGGCCTGGCTTCTCCTGAGCAGAAATAATGAAGATTCAAGACAAAGAATTTGGCGAAGTAATTGTTCGCAAAAGTCCTTTGGTGCGCGGGGTGCGGTTTTCTGTTTCGACTTCAGGCAGATTGGCAATGAGTGTGCCGACCTACACGACGGAATTTTTGGCTAAAAGATTCTTAAATTCCAATCGCAAAGTGATTCGTGAAAAATTGCCAATCAAAGATCCCGGCGAACAACGCGCGCGAGATTATCAGAAAAAGTTGTTGATGAAAAAGGCGCGCGAATATTTGCCGTATCGACTGGATTACTATGCAAAACTCTATGGTTATTCATACGATAAATGCCGTTTGACGCACGCCAATACGCGTTGGGGAAGTTGTTCAAGCCGACGGACAATTTCACTTAATATCGGACTAATGAAAGTGCCGGAAGTTTTGCGTGATTACGTGATCATTCACGAGCTGGCACATTTGAACCACATGGACCATTCGAAAGAGTTTTGGGCAGAGGTCGGAAAACATGATCGCAATTACAAAAATCATGAGAAGAAACTCAAAATGTTTAGCCCGGGAATTTAAAATCTTAATATTATAATTTTTTAATTAAGCTTGTGCTATAATAGTTGAAAAGGAGTGGTGTGGAACTAAAAAATCGTTGGAGTTTGCGAAGAGTTGTGCCCGCGGTTTTTGGCGGGGGCGTGATTTTGTATTTGCTAGTCGGCTTAACGCCGGCTCAGGCGACCGATTTTGAGCCAGCGACCGAAATTGAAATTCCAAGCATCGGCCTACACGCCGACGTGGCGCCGATGACGATGCGAGACGGTGTCTTGAAGACGCCCGACGCTATGGTTGGTAGTTATTCGCGGGCAAAAAACAAAACTTTTTTGGTGGGGCATTCTGTAGGCGTGTTCCAAAATCTTTCCAATGTAAACGTGGGCGATAGCGTCGTCTATGATCTCGTGCACTATACAGTGACTAGCGTAGACGTGGTTGAAAAATCTGAAATTAAAATGGACGAGCTGCTTTTGCCGTCCGAAAAAGACACCATTATGATAATGACTTGCGCTGGTGAATTGCTGGGTGGCGGCGATGCGACGCACCGGTTAATCATAACGGCTTCAGCTCAATAGCAAATCCGCCCCCGGGCGCCATGTAGACATCGATGGGGTCCTTTTTGCTGACGCGACGAGCTGTGATTTCGTGACCAAACGGGTTGTCGCGATAATGTGCATCCGCGGAATCGGTATAGATGGTCGCATTATAAACAAAGTTGTCAGCAAGAAAACTAAGCTCTAAGTGCGCGCGACGTGCTACTTCGTTGGTAACGCCAGCGATGAACCAAGTTTTGAGATCACGCGCTAAACGAGCCACAATATAATACTCGCCAATCTCGCCGGCGATTGGGATCGTGCGTTCAAAAGTCGTCGGCACATCACGAACAAAATTGAAAACGTCTTGGAAACGCTCTTCGTAAATTTGCGGGCGATCGGCCGCCATAGTCATGCCAGAATAAATCGTCACGAAATAAGCAAGCTGGCGAGTAAGTGTGGTGGAAATTCGTTTGACGCTGTTGGTGAGATCAAAGATGCCTGGGGTGTAATCCATGCCGCCAGCCAACATGCGCGTGTACGGCAGAAAACAAGTATGCGACGGACTAAGGGCACCGCCTTCATATTCTTGTCCTCGGGCACCTTCGCGGCTGAGCAGATTCGGCCAGGTGCGCTCGATGCCAGTGCCTTTGATAGGCTCATGAATGTCGAGGCAAATGCGTTTTGCTGCTGCAAGCTCGACGGTTTTTTGATAGTGCAAGACGCCGAGCTGAGAATGATGGAATTCTTTGCGCCCGTTGATTTGCATCATGCTGCCAGCGTAGCCAGTTTTGATATAGTGAATATTATTGACTGCATAGTAGTTGTAGGCGGCGCTGAGTTGTTTTTCGTAGTTATCGACAAAGCCTACCGTCTCGTGGTGGCCGACCAATTCGACGCCATGGCTCCGCGCATAGGCTGCAACTTCGGCCAGAGTAAAGTCGTCGGTAGTTTTGACAAAATTATTGCGGATGCCGTTTTCGAGCCAGTTACCCTCCCAGCCGTCGTTCCAGCCCTCAATCAAAAGTCCCCGAATGCCTAGTCTAACTGCGGCATCGACGTACGCTTTGGCGTGCTCGGTGGTAGCGCCGTGGCGATCGCCAGGCGCCCAAGTCCACTCACCAACGTACATTGCCCACCAAATGCCGATGAATTTCAAAGTCTCCACCCAGCTAAAATCTTGCGCCGGCGGGTCATTCAGTGCATACATTGTGCGGTTGGCCGTGAGACCGATAGCCGAATCGGCAACCATGATTAGCCGCCAAGGAGTCTGAAAAGGCAAAGACACGTGAGCGCAAGTGCCGTCAGAAAGCGGCGTGATGTCGGATTTTAGAACATTGTCTTCTAGCTTAATGGTCATGGAGCCGTAGTTGTAAAGCGCGGCCTCGTGAAGCGCGAGATAGTAGCCGCTAGGAGTTTTAATAGTGAGCGGCGTGTGAACTGCATGAGTCAGCTCATAAACGCCGGCGCGTTCATAATTGTATTCATAACGATCTGGTTCATAGGCAGGGATTTTCCAGGCGAGGGAATTCAAGTTGATGTTGAACTCGGTCAGCTCGTCGGCAATGGTAATTTGTTGAAATTTTGGTTGTGGCGGGATTTCGTAACGGAAGGCAACAGCATCGTCAAAGACGCGGAACCTTAAAGTCAGCAAGCGACGCACGCTTTTGGTTTCAGCAAGATAAAAAGTAGCTTCTTGGTAATTGTTGGGAATGAAATGGTCTTCGCCCCACGGCAACTCGATCGTTTCGGTGTGGCTGCTGGTGATGGCGCGGACGAGTTTTAGATCTTCGCCGACCGGCTCTTCGCCACTAATCAAAAAGCCGAGCGCGGATAAATCCACGATGATTTTATCGTCGCGCGTGACTTGGTAAAAAATCTTACCGTTTTTTAAAATAAACTTGCATTTATTTCTGCCGTTTGGTGAAACAATTTCACGCTCGAGATTTAGCTTGTCACTCCGCAGGTTTGCCCACTTGAACATATAATCATTTTACCACACTATGTTATAATTGTGGTTATGAAACGGCGGAGAAAACATCGTCATCATCCCGTAGCTATGATGAGCGGGTTTTTGACTATGTTTTTTGTAGTATTCTTCGGTATACAACTTATAACTAAAACGGGAATTTTTTGGGCGCCGGGCGTGGTAATGTATGATGGATCGGTATCGGAGGCCGAACGAGAATTTGTGGCGGCGATTTTTGACCAGCAAGACTTGCCGGTGGATGTAAAAGTTTCCGCTCGGAATGTGCTGGAGCTTCCGGAACTAGCGGAAAATGAGTTTTTGTTTGAGATTTATGTGCCGGTGACTGATTTTTATGATTTTAACGGCAACATTCTAGTCGAGTCTGCTGATCAGCTGTTGACCGATTATATGGTGGTGCCGATCGGTGAGCTCGGGGCGAGCCAGAGGTTGCTTTCAGTAAACGGGAAAAATTATTTGGAGGAATTTAATGCGGGCGCCGTGTTTCGGATTATTAGTTTCGAAGCTCGAGAATTCGCAGAAAAAATTCGACCGCTGGTGGCAGAGAAAATGACGAGAGAGTTTCCGTCACGGGAGTCGGTGCTGACTTTTGCGCAGACTGGTGTGACGGCTTTGTCGCGAGGGATGAATGCCAAGTTAGGGCAAGTAGGTGATGCGGGATACTTTTCGGAAAAGATAGCGGAGTTTTTGTCGTCGTTTGACCTTACGCACACTTCGAATGAGTCGTCATTTACGGATTATGCCACGTCGCGGAACATTTGCTCGGATAAGCGTTTTATTAACACGCTGCTTGCGATTGGTTTAGACATTGTCGAATTAACCGGGAATCATAACCAAGACTGCGGCGACGTGGCAGCGAGCGAGACAATTGACGTCTATACAGAAAATAATATCCGGATTGTGGGTGGCGGCAAGACTGCTGATGAGGCGGCGCGGCCTTTGGAAATTGAGCAAAAAGGTTCGAGCATCACGATGCTGGCATATAATTTATCTACCGGCGGGGCGACTTATGACGCGACACCAGGCGCGAATCAGTATTACGAGGAAGTAGCGGCAAGGCAAATTGCGGCGGCAAAGGAGCGGGGCGATTTTGTGATTATGGATGTGCAATACTACGAGTGCAACGGCTACGCTTCTACCTATGAAGACACAACTTGCGACTATGCGGACTCGGCCGCAGGAGATCAGGTCGGGTTTTTCCGCCACCTCATCGATCTTGGCGCGGATGTCGTGGTCGGAACTTCGGCGCATCAGCCGCAGACTTTTGAGCTATACGGAAATGGCGCGATTTATTATGGACTTGGGAATTTGTTTTTTGACCAGGTTTGGTGGCCTGGTACGACTAGAAGTTTAGTACTGGCGCATTACTTTTATAACGGCAGGCTTTTGCAGACGAGAATCGTGCCGACTGTTTATGACGCAAATATGCAAACTGCAGTGATGAATGAGCCCGAGTGGTTTTTGGAACGCTTAGCAAAGGCGCGTCCACAGGCGGCCGAGAGTGGCGATACGGTGCAGGCAAAAATTAACGCCTGGGCGGCGGCAATCGGCGGGGCTAAGGGCGTGATTCTTTACGACCTTGACGCTGAGCGGGTGCTGGGCGAATATAATGCCGACAAAAAATTCGCTACGGCATCACTCTATAAATTGTTCGTTGTTTATGAAGGCTATCGGCGTGTGCAGAGTGGGGAATGGGATGGAGATGCGGCGGCTGGGAAGACCGGGCAAAGCATCAGAAAATGCCTCGATCTCGCAATCCGCGAGTCGTATTCGCCGTGCGCGGAAACCTTGTGGGATATGATCGGTCCGGAAACGCTCGATGAGATTGTGCTGGGCCAGTTTGGTATTAATTTATCGGTGGAAGATTTAGTGGCGACTCCGCGTGAAATTATGCGGATGATGCGGATATTTTATAAACATAATGATGTTGCAAGCGCTGATCTAGTTACGGCGATGTGGGATTCGTTTCTGAACCAGCCGGTAACGACCTACGATTGGCGCCAAGGTTTGCCGAGTGGATTTTCCGGCAACGTATTAGTGTATAACAAAGTTGGATGGGATTATATCAGCAACCGGTGGAATGTTTATGATGATGCTGCGATTCTAGATTTTACGCAAACTGGCCGACATTTTATCTTGGTAGTTATGACTAATAATGTGGGTCCGGAACAAATCCGGGAGCTTGGCAGGACAATTGAGCGGCTCTACGGTGCTTAGTAAGTACTGAAAAATTGCGACCAGTAAGTTCGGTAGGTAGTGTTCGGGTCATAAGAAAACCCGACCGCGAGGTTGGTGTAGTTGGGATTTAAAATGTTGTTGCGGTGAGACTCTGAGCTCATCCATAAAGCTACGACCGTAGCTGGCGAGACTGCGGCGTTGCCAATGGCGAGGTTCTCGCCGGATTCGCCGCCGGATTCCGGCGCCGGACAAGCAGTGGACCAGCTTGAGCCATCCGGCCGGTCGTGGCTGTATAAGGTTTTAGTTTCTTCGGCCCGGATGTTCGCGGCCTCTTCGCAGGTGTATCCCCAGGCGAGTTGCGAAAGGTTATTTTTGATGCGGATTTTATTAACTAGCGTTAGGACTTCGTGTTCCCATTGCTCAACCGGCGGGTTGATCACGTTGACAATGATCGAGTCGCGGCGTTTGCCATCATAGGTGCCCGCGGTAATTGTCGTAGTGCCAGCGCTTCGGATAACTGGATAGCGGCAGGTGGCATTATCATAACCAAGCCAAGTACGCGAGGAATCATAGAAACCGGCGATCACGTCGGGGTTTGAAGTTTGCCAGTACATTGAACCGAGATTAGAAAGGCTGCCATTTACACAAATATCGACGTCTGGAGTGGCATAAATAGTAATGGCTGTCTCATTCCATAGTTCGCCATCGGGAACCGCTGAGCTATCAAACTCGTGGCTCGAAGTCGAAATATAATCGTCATTTCCGGTGATATATTCTATTGGCTCAGCCGCGGAATCCGAGGCCGACTCGAGTAGGCTAGATTCTGGCCTAGTGCCACCTACGATATCTGAACGTTCGCCGACCATGCGAAATTCAAAGCCATTACCAGAAATAGCCATGGCAATTAAAATTCCGGCCACTAGTATTGCTGCAGCGTTAATTGACAACAATATCGTAACGCGATGAGACTTTTTGGCTGGAGCCGTTTTAGTCATCGTTCTCCTTTTTATCTTCTTCACCATGAATCAGCGAGCGGATAAAGGCGGTCAGCTCGCTCATGGCTGGCATGAGTAGCAAGAAGAATAGCACCATGACAAAGTTTAAAGCAATCACCTCAATAGACGGAGTCGACCCGCGGAACATCGCTAGGAACACAATATAAAATACAATCATATAAATAACTGCCGCGGAGGCGATGATGACGATGTATGACAAAATGCGCAGCCAAGCTGACCCAAGTTTAAGTACTCGGTAACGCAGAATGGTGTAATAAAACGCGATGATGGTTGCGGAAATGGCCAGTGGACCTAGCCAAATATAATCCCAGGTCCAAAACGGAAGAATCAAATTGAAAATCAGTGACATGGTGCCAGAGATACCAAAGCCAACCAGAAGGACGATATCACCGTTCTTGACGCGGTCGGACTTCGACTTGATAATTTGGCGAAGCAAGGTAATGAGCACGGCTGGGACCAACGCGCAGAAGAACGCAATGTAGGTAAAATAGAACAGCCCGGTGTTTGTGATTAAGCTATTGCCAGCATTGGTTAACACGATATCGGTGTAGAGAAGGCTAGGATTTTTAATAAAGAAGCCGGCAAAGATGATACCAGCAATAAGGAAAGCTAGTGTTGTGATTTTGCCGTATTTATATTGCCAGGCGATGTATCCAAGTAGAGCAATGTCGATGAAGATCGCACTAATATAAGTTAAGTCGACCAGGATGGTCATTATGTCATTCGGCCAGTCGGCTGCAGCGGTGAGAAAGAGTGAGATCGACACCATCCAAACGGTTGCAAAGATAGTCGCGAGAAAAAACCACGCGGAACGGGCGCGATCCGCCTTTTTGGAACCGGCAAAAACTGCGATTCCGGATAGCAGTGTCAAAATCGACACCGTAGTAAGTAAAATTGCTATTAGTTGCACATGACCTCCTTCTTATAATAATGATTATAGCATATATTTGCGGAAGTAAAGTGCTAATGCTGTGCCAACGGCTATCTATGGTTTAAGTTGGTCGTAGCGAAGCGGCTGACCTGGTCCGGCGGAAGGATTTTCGCGCATGTCGCCACCCGGCATTTGGCCACCAGCAGACGAGCCAACCGTAGTGGTGACATCCGAAATTGTAACTTCGTCATATTCCGCGTCATCAACATAGATGGTGTAAGTTTCGCCGAGCTCGAATTTAGCGGTGCCGACCGCCAGATGACTGAAAGATTTAGCGGCAGTATGCGACACAATGGTGGTGCCCGTAGCATCTTTGATTTTAATTTTTGTCCCCGCGGGGAGCGTAGACGTGAAATAGATGCTGAGGTTATTCACGCTGGAATTTGAGCTAATGGATTCTGCCATCCCGGATGCGCCGACGGCGATAATCGTGCCGCCGAGTTGGCGGATATCGCCGTTGCTGTCTAGCGCACCGTTACCATTGGTGGTCGGGCCATCAATTACAACGGTGCCGCCACTGACGTCGATGTAGCCGTTAGAATCTATGCCGTCACCCGAAGCATTGATATAAATATCGCCACCGCTAATCGCGACGATGCAATTAATATCCACGGCAAACGGATCGGCGCCGCGACGATCGTTAGCCGAACCATCGGCACCACCGCCGGCGTTGATTCCGTCGTCAAAACTAATAACCGAAATTTCGCCATCGTTAATGATGACGGCTTGCGCTTCTAGGCCTTCGTAACTTTTGTTAATTTTAATCGAGCCGCCGTCAATAATGAGTTTTTTGTCGGCATGAATACCATCGTCGCCGGAATTAATCACAAAACTCCCGTTTGATACGCCGATATAGTTATTGGTATGAATCGCATCGTCGCCAGAGTTAATTAAAAAGTCTCCACCATATATTAATATACTATTTATGGCCTTAACGCCCTTGGCAGCGGCATTAATATTGAAGTTGCCATCCTCGATAAGCACGAAGCCCTTGCCGTCGACACTACTATTGGTGGACTTAATCGCGTCGGCTTTCGCGGTGATGACAAAGTCCCCGTCTACAATGTAAACGGAGTCCTTGCCCCGAATGCCATCGTCGGCAGCGGTAATTTCGTAGATACCGGAATTAAACTTGAGGTCGTCCTTGCCGACAATGCCATCTTGATAGTTTGCGATGAGTTGCAGTTCACCATCGCCCTGGAACGTGAGATCAGCCTTGGAATAAATTGCGCCAGCGACGTCTTCGTCGTAGCTTGAGGCGTACGTTTCGCCATCTTCTATAACGTTTTCGCCAACTAGCTCAATCACGAGATCGTCTGCCGCATAGCAAGCAATCGCCGGCCCGGTAGAATTTTTGATTGTAACATTATCGAGGATTAGCTTGACTTTGCCGTCGACGGTATTCACGCTAATGTTTTGATCAGTAAGCGATCCGGTAAGGTGGTAAACGCCAGAGCTAGTGATACTAAGATTGTCGGATAATTCTATGTCGTGATAAGTAAATCGCTCCCATTTGATTTTGAGATCGCCGTTGTCGACGTCGATTGTGCCTTGGGCGACGCTGGCATTGTTATCTTGGTCGTGGGTCGAGTTCATCGCGAACGTCGTGAAAATGGCAGAGAACATTGCAACGCCGATAAGTAGCCACCTAGCGTCTATTCCTGAAGCTGAGCTAGTTGTCTTAGCTTTAGACATTAGATTTCCTCTTCACAGCACGGTTCGGAAAGTAAGACTTTGAGGTTCATATTTTTGACCCGGATCTCGTCAAGAAAATCCTTTTCTCTTACTCCATGCCTTATCTTGACATCATAAGTAAGTTTGTAGAGGCTGCCCATGTTCATGGTTTTCATACGCACCAAACGATGGCGCGAGGTATATTTTTTGAAGATCTCGCTAAACGCGTCGTCATAGTCAAGATCTTCCGGAATGACGATTTTGAGCACGCGCTCATGGCTGTCCGGCTCTAGTAGCTTAGTATAAGTGAATAGCAAGGTCGCCACAATGTAAATAGCCATCACGACCGTAGCAAATAAGACGTGGCCCATGCCACAGGCTAGACCGATCATCATGGCTGCAAAAACTGCCAATAAATCTTTGGCGCGACCAGCAATGGAGCGGAAGCGAATTAGCGAAAAGGCACCAAGAATCGCAATAGAAGTGCCGAGATTGCCGTTAATCATGATCATAACCGCCATTACTAGAACTGGCAGAACCGCCAAGGTTGTCATCATGCCTTTGGTGGTTTGGCTAGTCTTTGAATGCGTAACGGCGAGAGCGATGCCGAGTAGCAAAGCGACTCCAGCCGCAATTAAAGCCGACGATATTTCGAGGCCAGTGGCGTTGATATCAAATATGCTATTAAACATAGTTCTCCTTCCTTAATAATTCATAAGCTTTACCAATTTTACTAAACTGGACTGGGTAAAGGTGCTCGGCCGATAAATGTTTTACCAGCCAGAGTGGCATACCGCTGCATGCTTTGATTTCCATTATAATACTATTGTCGGCGTTAAGCAAAATTTTGTCTCTCGGCTTTTTCAAGAAGGTTAAATTCTTGGCGCGGTAGCGCATATTGGTGTCGAAAGTAATCCGTAAGCCATCATCGCCAACATAGCTTTCGCGGTCATAATAAAGTAGAATTTTGGGCTTTAGGCCGAAATGCTGCATGGCGTAATCAATTTCTCTAGCGATTTGGGCGACGGTGCCGTATTCGGTCACTTGGAGCGCAAGCTCTTCGGTGGTGGCGGCGCCAGACAAGAAGCGTTCAAAGTCGGCGCGCGTAACTAGCACGCGACGTTTGTGGCCTTGGTTGTCGTCTTTCGCGGCGTCCTCATCTTCTAACAAATCGTGACGATAAGCAAAGCCGCGGAGTTTGGTTTTGATTTCCAGAAAAACCTTGTCGTAACCACCATAACTTCTGGCGCGAACTTTTTGCTTAAATACTGGATGGTCAATGGATTGAATAATGAGATCATAATTGTCGGTATCAAAATAAATATTGTAGATTTCGGAATGAAAATATAAGTCTTCGCGCAGATGATTTCTAATCAAGTCTCTCAAAGCGTCTTGCTGGCTTTTGGTGATGAGATATTTTTTCTCAACTCGATTAAATATTTTTTCATCCATGAATCTATTTTAATATATTTTGTTGAAAAGTTATGAGTTTTGACAAACGTTATTAGCATAAACGCAAAAAGCCATGTTATAATTATTAACATATGTTGGAACTCAAGGGTGTGACGAAGGTCTACGAGACCGGTGGACTGGTGAAACGTGCGCTGGATGGCGTGACGGTAAATTTTCGGACAAGTGAATTTGTGGCAATTCTGGGCCCATCCGGTTCTGGTAAAACTACGTTACTAAATATTATTGGCGGGTTAGATCATTACACTTCGGGAAATTTGAAAATCAACGAGGTGTCCACGAAATATTTTCGCGATAAAGATTGGGATGCTTACCGTAATCACCGGATTGGATTCGTGTTCCAGGCCTACAATTTAATACCGCATCAAACAGTGCTTGCAAACGTCAAACTGGCGTTGACGTTGTCTGGGATTTCAAAACGCGAAGCCGTGCAGCGCGCCAAGAAAGCACTTGAGGACGTCGGGCTGGGTGACCAGCTCCACAAAAAGCCGAATCAACTATCCGGCGGACAGATGCAGCGCGTGGCGATTGCGCGGGCGCTGGTCAACAATCCAGACATCCTGCTCGCGGATGAGCCGACCGGCGCGCTGGATTCGGAAACCAGTATTCAAATCATGGAGCTGCTTAAAGAAATTTCTAAGCAGAAGCTAGTGATTATGGTGACTCATAACCCGGAACTGGCAGAAACTTACGCAACCAGGATCGTGACGTTAAAAGACGGTAAGATCACTTCCGATTCCAATACTTACGACGGCAAACGAAAAACTAAATTAGACCAGAAGCTTGCGGAAAGAAAGAAACGCAAGACCAAAATGTCGTTTTTCACGGCGTTTACTTTGTCGCTGAAAAATTTGCTGACCAAAAAGGGCCGCACGGTGCTAGTGGCTTTTGCTGGGTCGATTGGGATTATTGGGATTGCCTTAATCGTTGCGGTGTCAACTGGGTTCCAGGCTTATATTGACTCGATTGAACGTGATACTTTGACATCTTATCCGTTGACAATCAGACGCGAATCGAGCGACATGGCTGGAGCGATGCTCGGCGTATTGGGCAGCGAAAGCCCGGAGGTTGAAGACGGCAAAGTACAAGAAAGCCAAATGCTGTCAGCGTTTTTGGGCGGAGTTACAATTAATGATTTGCGAACTTTCGGTAAATATCTAGATAGCCATGCTGGCGAGGTTGAAGACGACCTGAGGCTAGTAGAGTACGGTTATGATGTGGAGCCACTGATCTACACCGTCGATGCGGTTGGGACGATCGCCAAGGTCAATCCAAGTAGCGTGTTTTCGTCGTTACTTGGCGATTCAATTTTAACTTCGAGTTCGTATATGTCGATGACGTCGGCGTTTGAACAATATGCCCGCGAGAATATGGAAGCCGACCTCACGCTCATGACGGGGCGGTTCCCGGAAAAATACGATGAAATGATTTTGTTTTTATCGAACACCGCCCAGATTTCTGATTACCTGACTTATTCACTGGGTTTCCATGACTCAGAAAAGCTGAATACTATTTTGGCGCAGAGCTTGGCCGGTGAAAAGGTGGAGTTTGAAAGCGAGCCGCTCACCTTGAGCTATGAGGAGCTAATGGACGTGGAACTAAAACTAGTTAAGATGGCCGACCTCTGCCGCTACAATTCTACATATAATATATATGAAGATATGAGCGGAGATAAGGAGTGGCTTGAGAAAGCTTACCAATCGGCTGAAAAGCTCAAAATTGTAGGCATCGCAACGGCGAAAGACGGACTTTTAGCTGCCGGTAGTGGGGTGCTTTATCTGCCGGAATTGACGGAACATATTATAAACCAGGCCGCAGAGACCGACATCGTAAAGAAGCAGCTGGCCGATCCTTCTATTAATGTTTTTACTGGGCGGGGATTTGGCGAGGAGCGTCAGGCCGAATTAGAGTTTTCGGATCTAGTGTCGATCGACACCAACAAAATTCAGCGCGCCTTTTCGTTCAATCTCGATAAGGAAGCTCTGAAGACGCGAGCGGAAGAGTACATCAAGGTGGCGGCGGAAGACCTTGTGAAACAATTATCCGAGGATGTGAAAGAAATGTTGCCGCTCATCGAGGACAAAGCCACCGAAGTACAAGGTTTATTGACGGAAAAAATCGTAGCGTTAATTGAAAGTGGGGAAGTGGATTTTAGCGCGCTGAGCGAGGAAGAACTTAGCGACTTGCTCGCTACGATAGTAGAAGAAGCCGTCGACGAGGTTGATTTTTCGGAGCTAGCCAAGCAAATCGAAGCACTGGACCTTAAGGGCAAGATTAACGCGAAGGTGGATGGCCTATTAGACTATTTGTCGGCGACAGTGGAAGGCGCTTTCACCGTGGATGAAAATATGTTGATGAGCGCGTTTTCGCTGAACTTTTCGGAAGAAGAGCTGACGCGCCTAATGACGGCCATGTACAGCAAAAAAGAGGCCACCTACCGGTCCAATCTGATGCAGCTTGGCTATCAAGCGCTCGACGATCCGTCGCATATTGCGTTTTACTTTACTTCGTTTGACGGTAAGGCAGAGTTTATGAAATTTTTGGAAGATTACAATGCTATGATGGAGTCGTACGGGCAGGATGATAAGGTGCTCGAGTATGCGGATACTACGGCCGTCTTGATGTCGTCGGTTAAGTCCATCGTCGATGCGGTGTCGTATGTGTTGATTGCGTTTGTGTCGATTTCGCTCGTGGTGTCATCGATCATGATTGGCGTGATTACTTACATTTCGGTGTACGAACGCACCAAAGAAATCGGCATCTTGCGTGCCATTGGCGCCTCGAAGCGCAATATCTCATCGATCTTTAACGCAGAGACGTTCATTATCGGGCTGCTATCTGGGCTGTTCGGGATCGGAATTTCCTATCTTCTGATTCCAATCATCAATGCGATCTTACACCATTACATCGGCTCGATACCGTTCTGGGCACAGCTCGATCCGCGTAGCGCGCTGATTCTGATTGGGCTGTCGGTGATTTTGACTCTGATTGGCGGGCTTATCCCGGCTCGCGCGGCCAGCAAAAAAGACCCGGTCGAGGCATTGCGCTCCGAATAAGTTTGTGGTATAATGAGATGGTCTTGGGGATTCGCCAAGTGGTAAGGCAGTGGGTTCTGGTCCCACCATTCGGGGGTTCGAATCCCTCATCCCCAGCCATGAGAATATTAAACAGTAGAAACTAGGAAAGCGAAGCTTTCCGAAGGATACGAAGTATGCAAAAATCTAGAGCTTGCTCTAGTGTTTTTTTGTGCGAATAGACAGTTTGAGGGGGGCGGACCATCAAGCCCATCCGCTTGCCGATTGTTCGGTTAGCTGGGGATGTAGGAATAGCACATCGCTCACCCCCGTTGACGTTGACAAGAGTGCTTATATGTGATATAATCGGAGTGGTGAGCGTTAGAAACTTAGGCTTGAGGCGCTCACCTAATCAACAGTCTACGGACTTTAAAAGAACAGGTGGAACATGGAATATGGTATTCAATTTCCCAACGCACACTTCGGCACCGATGGTTGTGTAGCCGAGGACGCGGCAATCAACTCCGCGTTGACTCGTGTGCTGTTCAATCATCTTGCCATGGACGTCGACCCCAGTATCGGCCCAACGGTTGGTTATGGCTGGGCAGCTGAAGTTGTCGACACCCACCCCGGCGAGCTCATGATGGAACCGGACAGCCCGACGGGGAAGACGGCCCACTACGCCTTTAGGGCAGGGGAGCGTGTGGGTGTTCAGATCGGAACGCGAAATCTCCCCGCCCACAAAACGATCAAGCTGGCAAACAGCGATCAACCCCAGACGGTAGACCTCCGGGGCCGGAGCTACGTGATCCTCCGGAGATACGAGGACGCCCACTCGGTGGTCGCGGACGGCGCGGGGGATGGAATTGAGCGAGCCCGCGGCGTCTACAAAATCACCGTATGGGTCAGTGAGCAAGCTCCGTCTAATATTGACCCCCGTATTATCGCGTTTGTGCTGGAGGATGCCTACTGCAAAACGATGGGGCAAAATTTCCCCAGCTACGCGGTGCTGGTAGGGAAGCGTAACTACGCCACCCAACCCTCCAAATAGTCCCCTCTCCTGCCTGAGCCACCACAAAAACATGCCCTGGATCCCGAAAGGGAACCAGGGCTTTTTGCTGCCTTTCGAGCTGACCGGGGCGCAATTTTGTTTACAAATAAGTAAATCCCGGCAAATCAAATTTGCCGGGATTTTTTCAGGAAGCTCTGCTGGCGAGCCCTCGGTACCCGCCGTTAGACGGTGTTTGTAGAAGGTCCACTAGCCCCCATGTTTATGATGAGGGTGCAGGACCAGGTTTTTGGGGCTCGTGGCTTTCTGAACCGTTGAGACGGCCAGAGTTCCGTGCTATGATGTTAATATGGATTCTTTTAAAATACTACAAGTCAATGTTTGGGGCGGAAGAATTAAGGATGGCCTGACGCGATTTATTGCTGATGGTGGTTACGACGTGGTTTGTATGCAGGAGGCGACCTGGTGCGAGCCGGATACTGGATTTATGGACCTCTTTGTCGACACGGTGGATAAGATTAAGCGGGCTGGCGGTTTCTCCTATGACCTAAGAAGTTCAAACTATGGCGTTTCGCTACTTGGCGGCGAGGATCGGCGCCAGCTCGGAAATGTGATTTTGAGCAAGATTCCTTTTCTGGAGGCGCGTGAGGAGATCATTGTTGGGGATTATGGTGTGGCGACCGGCCCGCAAAACTTCGAGAGTGCGGTTTGCCGGCACCGGTACACTGCGCAAAAGGTGGTCCTAGAAAACGGCTTCGCGGTTGTGAATTATCATGGTTATTATCTGAAAGACCCGCTCGGCGACGAGACCACGGTGCGTTGCATGAGGGCCGTCGCTGAAATGGCGCAGGACGACCAGCACCCGGTGATCATGTGTGGCGATTTGAATGTGGTGGCGGAAGCGCCGGCGATGCGGGAGTTGGACTTTTTAACTGACCTAACGGCGCTAAATCATGTGAAGACGACGCTCCGTAATGTCAGGTTTGTCAAGGATGTGGCCTGCGACCATATTCTTGTGAGCGGCGATGTTCGTTACCAGGATTTCGGGGTGATCGATGCGCCAATTTCCGATCACCGGGCGCTCGCGGCGAGAATTTTGACCGGCGCGTAAAAGTTGCAGAATCGGGGGATTTTAGTATATAATGTGGTTATGAGCAAAAAGAAGTTTGATTTGGAGGAGTTGGCGAGCCTTAGCGCCGAGGAGATTATCGATAAAATTCAGCATGAGAATTACTCGTTGCTTGAGACTTTGGGTGCGAGCAAACTGCGGCGCGAAATGGTGCCGGTAGGGAAAATCTGCAATGCGGCGGTGAATTATGTGCTCGGGGCGACCGCGAAAGGCGAGTCCGAAGAAGAACACGCCAGGCGGGCGCGCGCCAAACTAGTGAAGAAATTGCGCAAACTAACGCCGGGGACCTACGCGGGTTTTCCGCAGGATTCCGAGAATGGGCTGGTGGTGGGTTTTAATCATCCGTCGCTCGGCGAGATTGCGCGGATTTTGATGATGAAAATGGACGTAATGGGCGATAAGCCGATGCTATTTCCGGTGAACCTGCCGTGGTATGAAGCGATGGCGCCGGATTACGATAGGATTCGGCAGCTTGGTATCATTATTACACCAACCATTACGCCGTCGACTTGGGCTAAGTTGAAACTGGTTGAGGGGACGCCACTGTTCGAAGAGGGCACGCGAATCAAGCGAGCGTTTCGGGATTTGTATACTAAGCTGTCGCACGACACTATCAAGCAGGGTGGCGTGATTTTTGTGGCGCCGAGCGCTACAAGGCAGGCCACTGTTTTCCGATCGCGGGCGGTTTACGATAAAAAAGACCCGATTATTCCGACGATGTCGATTCTAGCCATTCAGCTATTTAGTGACCCGAAGATGAAATGCGATTTTTTGCCGATGGCGGTTTTGCCACCAGACGGTTATAAGCGCGGGCTAAACTTCCGCAAAAAGTACCAGCTGATTCCGGGCGATTTATTTACCGCCGCGGAGATTCGCAAAAAGTATCTCAAAAAGAACGCGACCAAATTGCCAGATTTTGACTGGGATTTTCACATGAGAATTGCTGAAAAACTGCCGAAAAAATATTGGTATTTATGATATAATCATAAGCGACATGGAAGACGCACAATATTTTTATCATCCGCTCGAAAATATTGAAGACGTTGAGATTTTTGAAGAAGCGGTAGAGCGCAAAAAGCTGACGCCGGCGCTGTCGGCAGAGCGGCCGTATACTTATTGGACACTTGAGCTTTATGACCAAGAAAATGGCATCCGTGGCGGCGGCGGGCTAGGCGTACTGGCTGCGGACACTCGGCGCGTGGCGGAGCAGATGGGCGTGCCGTTTACGTTGGTGACGCCGTTTTATCCGAGCGAAACGCACCAGGTGATCCGTGATGGTAAGATGTACGATGATCACGTGCGGGTTGGCTATGCGAACTTTGGCTACCGCTACGTCGATACTGTGAATATTAAGTGCGCAGATACGATTTGCCATCTGGATGTGATTGAAAAAGTGTTCGAAAATACCCGAATTTTATGCGTGACGGAGCCGAACTTTGGGGAGCTATATTCTGGGCTGAGCGGCTCGGACCATCGACTGTATCAGGAAGTTTCGCTCGGATTCGGCGGCTACCAGGCTTTGAAGCTACTTGGATTGAAGCCAGCCATCATCCAGCTGAACGAGGTGGCGACGTTTTTTGCAGCGCTGGCTAGGCTAGACGAGCTCGCAAGCAACGGTATGGACTTTTACGAGGCAGTGGTCTACACGCGGAAGCACACTCTCTACACGAATCATACATTGGTGCAGGCAGCCGAGGCGGAGTTTAGCTATGACCAATTCGAGCGTTTTGTGTTTCCGAATCTGAAGTCGGCGGCGGTGCGAAAATGGATTTCGGATAAGTTTACGGACGGACGACTGAGGTTGTCGTCGGTAACGATCGAAATTGCCGAACTGCGCAGCGGAGTGTCGAAACTGCACGCCCGGGTAGCCAATTACCACGATATTGCCGGCAATAAAGTGAAGTTTAAGGCGATCACTAATGGGATTGATATGGAAAAGTGGGTAATGCCGGACGTGATGGCATTTTATCGTAAGAGCGGGGTGGTCGACGAGATTGGCTTGCCGAGCGCCGGATACGAAGACCAACTGGAAGCCTTGTCGGCGGGCAAAATCCGGGCCCTGAAGAGCACCGGACGCCAAATTTTAAATCAAGTTTTGTCCACGCGGCCGGATCAGAATGGTAAAATCTTGCAGTTTAAGGACGATGATTTTATTTTCGATTTTAAGCGTAGATTCGTGAATTATAAACGACCGGAGCTGCCGTTCAGAAATACAGCGAAGCTGCGAGAAATTTTGGAACCAAGAGGTGCGCATTATATTATTGCCGGACGCGTACATGCGGGTGACAGCGTGATGCTAAAGAAACTGCACGATCTCTTGTGGGCCGTGTCGCGCGACCCTTATCTTAAAACGCACGTGCACTATCTTGCTGATTACGATGAGCGGCTGGCTTACGGGCTGTCGTGCGGTTCAAACGTAGCGATCAATGTGCCAATCGTAGGCCTTGAGGCTTGTGGCACGTCGTGGATGAAAGACGTGACAAACTTGAATCTACTAATTTCCACGCACGATGGCGGCGTGGCAGATGTGTCGGCGGAAAATTACCTAAATGTGCACGGTGCGAACGAATCTGAGGAGCTAAGCGAGCTATATCACCGAATGGAAGAGGCGATTTCAGCGTGGGACAATGATTTTGACTTAGAGTTTTTGATACGCAAACAACTAGTCGCTTTCTTGCCGGTAATATCTGGCGCGCGAATGCTGCAAGACTACCTTGAATACTTATTCCCGCCGCGTACGTAGATAGGCGGCGATGCCTAGTAGTCCTCGTAATAATTGAGGATTTTTTCTTTGGTGCCGTTACTTGAAATGCGGTTCCATTCGGCTTGGTAAATTGTCCGAGCCAAAGCCTCGTTGAGAAAGTCTTTCTGGAACTGGTTGCGCCGCTCTACCAAAATCGGGTTATTGGTCCAGAGGTTAAAATTGCCGGCGCTGTTGATACGGCGCAGAAGGTACTGGTAGCACCTCTCAAAATGCTCATCGAAGGTGCGAAGATCTGGATAGTTTTTGAGCGAGGTGGCGAGTTGTCTTTTGGCGAGCAGTGCGATATCGAAATCTCGGTCGGCGTCGGACACGCATTCACCGTAAAAATTCCGTGGGCGCGTTTTGCGTGAGCCGCGGTGGTCCTCGACGGCTTCTTTCATGATTTTGATCTGGGCTTTGTCGAAGAATTCGCCAAGTCTGGCGTCGTTTCCTAGCAATTTGCCAGATTCAAGCTCGTGATGCTCGCGGTCGACATTTAGGCCGGCGTCGTGGTAGCTGGCGATCGTGTAGGCCATGTTTTTATCCAAGTCGTAGTAGTCGGCGAGCATCAACATATCGTCAATGACTTTTTCGACGTGCAGCATACCGTGCGAGTAATAACGGTCATACCTTGGAAAAATATTATATATAATATATTGTTTTAGCGTGTCGTCTACGTCTTTCATCCGTGATATTATTATACTACTATTTAGTAAAACTCTTGATTTTTGCGATAAAGTGCGTTATACTATTGACAAGTCTAGGAAATAGACTATTTTTATTGCAAAGGAGTAAAATGGCAAAACCAAAAATCACCCGCATTAAAGCAGGCGAGTCGAACGCGAAGGCCGAAGCCGAGCGTGACGAGACGCCGATTACTCGTAAAAAGGTAGTCATCAAAGACAAAAAGCAAGAAAAAGCCAAGCTAAAGGAAACGCGCGCTGAGAAAAAGGCCGCAAAAAAAGCCGAGAAGGCTGAGGCGAACAAAAAAGTATTTATCTTGTTTAGGCCGTTTGCAGCGTTTTTCCGCTACTTGCGCGATTCGTGGAAGGAAATTCGCCAAGTGCGCTGGCCGAATCGCAAAGCCACTTGGAAAATGGTGCTCGCGGTGCTAGTATATACGGTGCTGTTTGTAGTACTAATTTCGGTGCTAGACTTGTTCTTCACGTGGTTATTTAATTTAATATTAGGGAATTAGAAAGGAATTAAAATGGCAGTAAACCGTTACGATGATACCAGGGCGTGGTACGCAATCTCGACCTACTCTGGCTATGAGGACAAGGTCGCGGATTCGATCAACCAGCGCACCGGCACCGTGGAAATGAGCGGCAAGATTTTTGAGGCGATTGTGCCAAAAGAGAAGCAGATTGAAATTAAAAATGGTAAGCGCAAGGTGGTGGACCGCAAGATTTTGCAAGGCTATGTACTGGTGGATATGAAGCTCTCGGATGAGACGTGGTATATTATCCGCAACACGCCTGGCGTGACTGGGTTTATCGGGACTGGCACGCAGCCGACTCCGGTATCTGAGAAGGAAATCACTAAGATTAAGAAACGCATGGGCGTTGAAGATCCGAAGTTTTCAGTGAAGTACGAAGTTGGCGAAGTGGTTTCAATCACCGATGGGCCATTCAAGGGCTTTGACGGCACCGTATCGGAAATCGATCCGGTAAAGGGCAAGCTCAAAGTGATGGTTTCGATGTTTGGACGCGAAACACCAGTCGAGCTTGATGCGCTGCAAGTAAAGCAATTGAACTAAAATATTGGGCTGGATTTCCCAAAGAAGCCAACAATAGTTATGCCAAATAGAAACCCCCGCCTTGCACAGGCGGGGGTTTGGTTTGATTCAGAGATTGCGGCCGGTGTTCATGGGCCGAAGCGTCGCTCGATAACTCTGCTCAACAGCAGACAGATTGTATCCGGCTCAAGACGACGCACGCTTGTCCACAGCTCCTCTGCGGTGCTCACGGTAGGGTCGATGATGACTCCGCATACAGACTTGCCATTGCCCCGCTCGACGAAGCTTTCAACCGTCATATATGCGGGGCAAATCGCCCTGAATATGATAGCGGCGTTTGTCGGAGCCATGATCTTTCCGCATCTGTATTGCAGCAGCAGCTCGCGTGCGTACCGCCAAAGCGGATAGCGAAAGAGACACGGACCAGATTGGTTGTATTTTGGTTCTTCCTCGAACTCGAGGCAGCCAACGATCCGGCTGGTCGTGTCCATGGTTAACCGGTCGACGTCTTTTTTTGCCAGATCGATGACGGTCTGAAGCGTGGCCCTGGCCAAGACAGCGTAGACCCTCCAGTTATACTTGTCTTCTGGACGGATCCTCTCCAAGACTTGCTCGGGGTTGGCGCGTCCTCCAAGGGCGATCCAGTAGTATGCTCCACCAACTTCCATCGCCTCATCGGTCAAGAACTTCGGATAAAGCCGATGAAAAGCATTGGTAGTCATATCGCTGCTCTGGGAAGCGGAGTTGGCGACAACGATATCCTTAGCTTGCCACAGTACGTCATACAGATTTAAGTACGACTCGAGGGGAGGCAAGTTGGCGTGGCCACCGCCCCCAGCACCGGCGTTGTTCTCCTGCGAGAAGCCGAATTCGTCAAGAATACGAGTTACGGCTTCTGGTACCCCACTCGCAATCGCTGACACAGCGAGTCTGCCGAGCTGGTAAACATATTTTCGCGCGAAAGGCATGCTAGTATCCTCCTTTATCATTTTTGGAAATTGCAATTACCGCAATGGCCATAAGAAACCACCAAGGATTAAAACTAGGGGCGCAAATGGGCAATGGGCTCTCTTTTAGTTGTATCATACTTATACTAAAATGTCAAGATGCGGAAAACACAACTTCAAGCTTGCCTGCTGGGTATTATCCCTGCTCCCGGACTGTTTATTTTGTATTGCTTTTTTGTTTACGACGTGCTATAATATAGGCGTTACGCAAAAAGCTTCTAAATAAATTTAACAAGGATTTTTATGGCAGAAAAGAAAGTTATTGGAAATCTTAAGCTGCGCATCCCTGGCGGAAAGGCGACAGCGGGACCTCCGGTTGGTTCAACACTTGGCCAATGGGGCCTAAACATGATGGATTTCATCAACCCGTTCAACGAGAAGACGAAAGAATTCATGGGCAAGAATGTGATTGTGCACATTCGCGTGTTCGAAGATCGGACGTTTGACTGGACCTGTCTCGGGCAGCCAGTGGACGATTTGATTCGCGAAGCAATTAAGATTGAGAAGGGCTCTGGCAAGCCGAATACCGAAAAGGTCGGTAAAATCACCCGCGCCCAGCTCGAAGAGATTGCGCAGAAAAAGATGGATCAGCTCAACGCTGTCGACCTCGAGGGCGCAGTCAAAATTGTGGCTGGCACCGCACGCTCAATGGGTGTGACCGTCGAATAGTTTTCAAAGAGAGTTCGCTTGACGCGGGCTCTCTTTTTTGATATAATTGTACGAGTTAATTTAATTGTGGGAGAGTTTACTCGCTAGCACCACAGAAAGGAAATTATGGCCGAAGAAGAGGTCAAACTTAATGAAAACGTTGAGGCGACCGAGGTCGCAGAGACGGAAGAGACTTTTGCAAAATCTGGCAAGAAGTCTAAGAAACATATCGAAGAAGTAAAAGCCGAGGAAGAGCGCCAGGCCCGCAAGGCGGAGCGCGCAGCTGCTGAGGCGGCTGGCGAGAAGCCAAAGGGTGCAAAGCCAGTGACTCGCCCGCGCATTGAGCGCCGTGGTCGCAAGTACCAGGATGCTTACAAGTTGGTCGAGAAGGGCAAAGTTTACACCTTGAAAGAGGCCCTCGAGCTTGCGACGAAAACCAGCCCTGTGAAATTTGACGCTTCGGTCGAAGCACACGTGCGACTTGGGGTAGATCCGCGCCAGGCGGATCAGAATATCCGCACTACCATCGTGCTACCAAATGGCAATGGTAAGACCGTGCGCGTAGCAGTATTTGCGCCGCTTGATGTTTGCAAGGCCGCTAAGGCTGTTGGTGCCGATATCGCTGAGGACGAGGAATTCTTGAAACAGCTCGAGAAGGGCGAAATTAACTTTGACGTGCTGATTTCCACTCCGGCCTATATGCCGAAGCTTGGTAAATATGCACGTCTACTTGGCCCGAAAGGCTTGATGCCAAATCCAAAGGCCGGTACCGTGACCATGGACGTCGAGAAAGCCGTGAAGGATTCCAAGGCTGGTAAGGTTGAGTACCGCGTAGACAAGCAAGCTATCGTACATATTGGTCTTGGTAAGGTCTCGTTTGGCGCCGATAAGTTGCTTGAGAACGCCAACGCTTTCTTTGATTCGTTGAAGGCACAGAAGCCAGCATCGCTCAAGGGCACCTACGTGAAGAGTGTTTTCCTCACGACCACGATGGGCCCGTCGATCGCAGTAGAAAACCTGTACAATTAATGCCTTTTGGCTCGTTTTCGCCCCGTACATTTATATAATAGTGCGGGGTTTTTGGATGTGATATAATGAGCTTATGGAAGTTAGTGATATTGAACAAAACTTAAGAAAAACTATAACTAAATTTTCGGAGGCAGAGTTGGTCATCCTGATGGCGGCCGGCGCAGCGGTGCTGCTAGCGGGATACCGCATCAAAAAAATTGCTTTTTTCGTCGTCTGGTTTATCATCGGGCTCAACTTGGCGCATTTTCTAATGCCGGTCTTTGAGAATATGGTGCCAGAGATCGCGGGGAATGATTTGTGGCAAAATCTGATTCCAATTGCTGGCGGTTTGTTGCTCGGCCTGATGGGTTTTTCGATCGAAAAAGTCTGCGTCGGCGGCATTGCGTTTGCTTTAGTCGTGATGACGATAGCACAGTACTTCGGCACGGACCTACAAACGCTAGCGATTGGCGCGGTGATTGGCGTGATTGCGGCCGGCGCGGCAGTGATGATGATTAAGCCAGCCATTATTATCGCGACGTCGCTAGCCGGATCCTACGTGATTACGATGGGCATCATACAGCTCTCTGATGTAGGGATGAATATGTATTTTCCCTTGCTAATTGGCATCGCGATTTTTGGCGCGGTAACGCAATTCTTGACCACAAAAAGGCTCTAGATCTTGAATTTTTGCTAAAAGTGTGATATAATGGGGGGAGTTACCAAAGACAGTGGCTGCTTCAAAGCTTAATTTGCCACCGAGGATTCTTCTTATAGATTATTTGGTGACGCTTTTTAACAATTAGCTAATCCAAAAAATTTTAAAACTAACCAAAGGAACTTTTTATGGCAATTTCAAAGGATAAAAAGAATACGTTGGTTGCTGAATTAACTGCACTGCTTAGTGATTCTAAGATGGTGGTTTACGCGAAGTATCAGGGTTTGACCGTTAAGGAACTCCAGGAGCTCCGCAAAGCCGCTCGTGAAGCTGGTGTGAAAATCAAAGTCGTCAAGAACCGTCTCGTTAAGGTTGCGATGAAAGAAATCGCTGCCTACAAAGATACCGAGACTTCTGGCCTCACTGGCCAGTTGCTCTACGCGCTTGGCACTGATGAAGATTTTGACGCGGCTAAAGTTCTCACGAAATTCGCGAAAACTCACGGCAAAATGGAACTCGTTGGTGGCTTTAACGCCGAGGGCGCTGCGCTCTCTACCGACGAAGTTAAGACGCTAGGCTCGCTCCCGACCAAGAACGAACTCATTGCCCAGGTGGTGGATACTCTACTTTCTGGCGTGAATGGTATTGTCTCTGGCCTCGAGAAGCACGCAGAGGAAAAAGCAACCGCTTAAATTAAGAAAGGATTTAATTTTATGGCAACTGATATTAAAAAGTTGGCCGAAGAGCTTGTCAACTTGACCGTGCTCGAGGTCAATGAACTTAAAACCGTCCTGAAGGACGAATATGGTATTGAGCCAGTCGCGGCTGTGGCCGTGGCGGCTGGTGGCGCTGATGGCGCTGCTGCCGATGAAGGCAAGTCTGAGTATGATGTGGTCCTCAAGGACGCTGGCGCTCAGAAGATTGCCGTCATCAAGGCCGTGAAGGAAGCTACTGGACTTGGTCTTGGCGAAGCTAAGGCTATCGTCGATGGCGCTCCGGCCACCGTTAAGGAAAAGGTCGCTAAGGCTGATGCCGAAGCGATGAAGAAGGCTCTTGAAGAGGCCGGCGCGACTGTTGAACTCGCGTAAGTTATCAAGGATTAGCTGATTGTTATACTACATTAAAAAACCAGAATTAGTGCTTTTAAGGGACTTCCGGAGCGCGGCAGCGCGAGGATGAGCGCGCGAGCCACGTGGCGCTCGCCACTTGGGACGCGAATTGCCGAAGGCAAACGGGCGCGAGCGACGCGGCCCGTAAAGCACTGTTCTGGTTTTTTGATGTGTTATAATAATTAGTATGGATGATTTTGGTTATTTAGGGGAGGGGGAAGTTTATTTAGATGCTGCATGTCAGAGTTTGAGGCCGAGATGCGTGATTGAGGCGGTCAATAAATACTACACCGAGCATAATTCTTGTGGCGAGCGCGTAAAGTATAGGTGGGGGAGGGAAACAGACGCCCTAGTTGATAACTGCCGCGAAAAGGTATTAAAGTACTTGAAACTGAAGTCGCGAAAATACACAGTGTCGTTTACGCTCAATACGACCTACGGGATCAATCTGATCTTGTCACAGATTGATGCTTCGAAATTTAAGAAGGTAATGACGAGCGATATCGAGCACAATTCGCCATTTCTCGGCACAATGGGATTCTCTAAACGGACCGGTCTGCCGCGAGAAATCATGAAGCGAGACGAGGACGGGTCGATTGATTTAGGCGCCTATGATTTTGCCGATGCGATCGTGGTCGTCAACTGCGCGTCTAACTTTGACGGGAGAAAATTGACAAATCTTGCCGAACTCTGCAAAGCCGTACATAAGGCCGGCGGAATCTTGATTGTGGACGCAGCACAGGCGATGGCCCATTCGGTGGATGTATTGAAGGGCGTAGAGGCAGACGCGATTTGTTTTTCGGCGCACAAACTTTATGCGCCATCACTTGGCGTGATTGCGTGGCGCGATGAGCTCGAGTCCGTACTGGAGCCGTTGTGGCTCGGCGGCGGCATGGTTGATGACGTGGAGCGCGATTCGTTCAAATTGTCCGCTGAAAACAAAGACCATCGTCACACTAGGTTTGAATCCGGGTTGCAGGCCTGGGGAGAAATTATCGGTCTTGGCGCAGCTTTGGATTGGCTTGAGAAAGTACCAAAAAGTTCTTGGAAGACTTTCGAAAATAATTACCGCGATCTATACGAATTTCTCAAAGCGTCGCCAAAAGTCCATCTAGTCAATCATGAGGCAAATCCCACGATGACTTTTTATGTCGACGGAGTGGACTCGCATTTGCTCGGCGAAGCACTGTCCCGCGAAAATATCATGGCACGGACCGGCTACTTCTGCGTACATTACTATCTCGATCACGTGTTGGGGTTGCCGCCACTGATAAGATTTTCTTTGGGGCTACATAATCGACCAGCCGACATCGCCAAGGTCAAGCAGGTGCTTGGCAGAATAATAAACTAATGGTAAAATGAATTTGTTATGGTGTGTATAGCTGCGTTTATTATATTGGCTTTAATCGGCGTGTTTGTGGCGTTGATTTCAATTTTTAAGCCACAAGTCGGTAAAAGTTACTGGAAAATGTTTAAGAAGGCTTGGGGTTGTCTTTGGGAAAAGGTAAGATTACAAAAATGCGAAACCGGCTTTAAGGACGACGTCAAAAACACTATTTTGTCTCGCGTGATTGTGAAGCACCCGAAGTGGGTGAAGCCATTATCGGTGGTGATTGAAATAATATCAGTGGTAGTAGTCGTCGTGGCGGTATGGGCGATCTTGACCGCCGTCAAGTCGTTGCTTGCGCTATGGGCGCTCGGTTCGTGCAATGTAACTAAGCCGTCTGCCTGCTCACTAGGCGCGGAAGTTTGCTCGATTGACGAAGAAGAGCCATCTAATATTATAGAGGCTACTGGGCGCTGGTTCACGGAATGGGGAGAAATTTTTGAGGCCATTCCGGATAAGTTCCGGACCTACAGCGCCGATGAGTATGATTTTGACTATGTGGCGATGCTGGGCGATGGGGCTGATAAACCTTTGGCGGTCGACATCTTTGATCCTGGCTGCTCGGCCTGCATGGTCTCGTATCGCAATCAAAAGGCGGCCGGGTTCTTTGACCAATACGACGTGCGGCTAGTTCCATTTGCCATCCAGGATGCCGACGGGACTTATAAGTTCGCGAATTCCGAAGTAGTCGTGCGTTACATGCTCGCAGCGGAGCAGCTCCGCAGCGGCTGGGCGGTAAAGATTCTTGATAAGATTTTTACCGGCAAGAATAGTGCCGGCGATTCGTACCAAGATAAATTCAATAATGACTATTCTCGTGATGAGGCGGCGGCTAAGCTGGAGTCGTGGCTGATGGATTTCGGCCTGGACGAAGACGGAATTGCTGAGGTACGCAAGATCGCTTACTACCCAGAAACAGACGAGAAAATGTCTAATAACCGCCAGATTATTGAAAGCCAGCTTCGCGTAAAAGGCATCCCTACCATGATCTATGATGGCGCGCGGCATACCGGCCTTTGGCAGGACAAGTAATTCTTACAACATTTTGTTTCTGACCGGTGTTAAATTGGTGGAAAACTCTGCAGTGAAAATGGTTGACTTTTGCATGGCTTGGGTATAATATAATATTAATACTATGTAGACAGGATGCGAGGTGATGTCTGAAATACCAGAAAAACAAATAAAAAGACTCCGGGGGCTTATTAGTGACGCAGAGACTAACTTGGCTGCGGCGAAAGAATTGTTGATTTCGATACTTGGTGATGGCGAAGTAATCACGGCTCCGCGTGAAACGATTGCGTCAAGCCCAGATGGCAAGGTGATCGAGGGAATTTTTGACGGGCAGATTATGATTGGCCCGGACGGCAAGAACTACCCAGTACCAGCAAACTACGCCTCTAAGTCTAAGCTCGTTGAAGGCGACATTTTGAAATTGACCATTTCCGAAGACGGTAAGTTCATGTATAAGCAGATCGGTCCGGTAGAGCGTAAGACTGTAATTGGCACTTTGACTAACCATGATGATAAATACTTCGTAGAGGTGGCGGGTAGAGAATATCAGATTTTATACGCCTCTGTGACATATTTTCGTTTAAAAACCGGCTCACAAGTATCGGTGACGATTCCTGCAGCCAACGATGATGCTACTTGGGCGGCCGTAGAGGCAGCGTTGTAGTGAAGAATCTATATCGGAGATACCGACCACTCACATTGGGCGAGGTGGTTGGCCAACCGCAAGTTACGGAGCCTCTGATGGCGGCACTAAAGGCTGGGAAAATTAGCCACGCTTATCTTTTTGTAGGCCCGAGGGGATGCGGAAAAACGAGCGTAGCGCGAATTTTGGCGCATGAAGTAAACGGGTTTTCGTATGAGATTGAAGATGATTATGTTGACATCGTCGAAATCGATGGGGCAAGCAACCGCGGGATTGACAATATCCGGGAATTACGCGAGAAGGCGGCTATTGCGCCAACGGCCGGAAAATATAAGGTGTACATCATTGACGAAGTCCATATGCTAACCAAGGAGGCATTTAACGCCCTACTAAAAACGTTGGAGGAGCCACCGAGCCATGTGATTTTTATTATGGCCACTACCGACGCCTATAAAGTACCGGTGACGATCACGTCTAGAGCGCAAACTTACGCTTTTAAACTTGCGGACAAACAGACGATGTTTGATTTTCTTAAGTCCGTTTGCGCGAAAGAAAAGATCGCCGTCGAGGATGCTGCACTGGAAATTATAACGAAACGCGGTGGCGGCTCGTTCCGAGATTCGCTAAGCTTACTAGATCAGGTCTCGACCCTTTCGACCGAAAAAATCACTAGAGAGTTAGTTACTATGGCAATGGGGCTACCGGAAGATGAAAAAATCGCACGCCTGTTGGATGCCTACACTTCGCAAGATGTTGTAAAAATTACATCAATTGTTAAAGACCTTCTGTCGTCTGGCATCAAACCGGAAACTCTAGCGGAAGAACTAATTTCTACCATTATTGACGAACCGGTGCCGGAAAGACTGTCGCTACTAGCCAAGCTACCAGATGTCAAGGCACCATTTGCGGAGGCGAAATTGCTAATTTCTCTGCTCGGCGATATGCAATGCAGTGCGCAGAAGTCTCAAATCACGCAGCCCGCTAATACTTCTCCGGTGATGGCCGAGAAGACTAAGCGAGACGATAGCACTACATTAACTAAAGAGTTACGACAAGACGCCGTAGCCCCAGTAGAAGATATAAGTAAACCTGTGGACTTTAATTGGGCGAATTTTTTGGAGCGCGTAAAAGCTCTAAACGACGCGGTTTACTCGCAAGTCGCGAAAGCAAGCTATACGATGAGTGGTGGGATTCTGAAAATTGTTCCAGACAAGAAGATCGCAAAGACCATTTTATCGCGGCCCAACAATAAAAAGATCTTGATCGATGCGGCCGAAGGGCTTAATGTGGCAATCGAGGATCCTGACGATAAAGTAAACGTAAAAAACGACGAACTTATTTCAAGAATTTCTGATATAATGGGTGGAGAGGTGCAAAATGACAGAGGAGGTAACCCATTCTAAAGCTAGCGGCAGAATACCGCCGCAGGATCTAGAGGCCGAGAAATCGTTACTTGGTGCGATTTTGATTTCAGATGGGGCACTGCCGGAAATTTTGACTATTCTTAAGCCACGAGATTTTTACGAAGAGCGTCATCAGTTGATTTTTGAGGCGATGACGAGTTTATACGATCAGCATAAACCGGTAGATCTACTGACGGTCACAACCGAACTTAGAACAAAAAAACAGCTCAAAGAGGTTGGCGGTGCGCCCTATCTCACCGAACTTTCAAATTTTGTGCCGGCGGCGACGCATGCGAAGGCCTATGCGGAAATCATCGAGAAAGCTTCCACTAGGCGCCGGTTAATAAAGGCCGGCAACGAGATCGCGAATAAAGCGTTCGAGGACGACGCAGATGTGCAGAGTCTAATTGGCTCGGCCGAAAAAGAACTATTTGAAGTGTCAGATAAAATCGTGCGCAGTGATTATGTTGCGATGGATGAATTGCTGGCGGACGCGTTTGACAGAATTGAGGAATTACACAAAAACAAGGGCACTCTCCGCGGCCTTAAAACTGGCTTCCGGGATCTTGATAAGAAGACGGCTGGTTTCCAGAAAGGTGATTTAGTCATCATCGGTGCACGACCGGCGATGGGTAAGACTACCTTTGCACAGAACTTGACGTATAACATCGCCAGCATTAACAAGAAGGGCGTTTTGTTCTTCTCGATGGAAATGGCGGCTAACGAAATCGTGGACAGAATGATTTCGGACGTGTCAGGCGTGGACAACTGGAAGATGCGGACTGGCAACTTGTCGGAAGACGAGTTCCAGCGAATCGGTGAAGCGATGGGCGAAATGGACGAGCTGCCGATTTATATTGACGACTCCAGCTCGATGACAATCATGGACCTTAGAAATAAGGCTAGGCGGGCCATGCACGATAAGAACATCGGTATTATAATAGTGGACTACCTACAGTTAATTCAAGGGTCAGACCGATACAAGGGGAATCGCGTTCAGGAAGTGACTGAAATCTCACGGGGCCTTAAGATTTTGGCAAGAGAGCTTGAGGTGCCGGTGGTGGCGCTAGCTCAGCTGTCCCGTTCTGTAACTGGACGAGACGACCCGAGGCCGGTGCTATCCGACTTGCGCGAGTCTGGCTCCATCGAGCAAGATGCCGACCTTGTGATGTTCCTGCATCGGCCAGATTACTACCGACAAAACGACGACAATTACGAGGAGACGCATATTACCGAGCTCCTTATCGCAAAGCACCGCCATGGCGCGATTGGCAAAATCGAACTCTATTTCCACCCAGAGCTACTACGTTTTATGTCGCTTGATAAAACACGAGAAGAATAGTATAATTGAATGGTGAAGAAAGTCATTATTTCTAAACTCTTTTTATACCGGCATCGATTTGTGATTGGTTACACCGTGCTAGGATTAGCATTTGTGGCGCTGCTATTTGGGTTGCCACTAATTGCTCAAACCGGACTAACGGACGCCGAAATGGATTCGGCGGTAATTTCTCACGCACTCAATGCCAACGCTCCGCTCGAAGGGGATTTGGTGGATTTGCCGTATCGCCTACTCCAAAAGGCGTCGATCGCCATTTTTGGACTTACGCCGTACTCTGTGAAGCTGCCTAGCATTTTAATTGGACTACTACTTGGTTTGCTATTGATTTTGCTACTAAACCGGTGGTTCAAAAACAACGTTTCGCTCTTAGCGTCATGTCTCGTGGTACTATCGACGCCATTTCTATTTTTGGCTGGCTCGGGAACGCCACTGCTAATGTTGGTATTTTGGCCGACGTTGCTTTTGTGGCTGGGCTCCAAGATTCACGGTGAAAAACGACCACAACCAAAGTATTCGTTCTTTTTCGCAATTGCGTTGCTGCTCTCAATCTTTACACCATATATGATATATTTTGCGATATTTTGCGTGATCTTTGTTGCAGCGCAGCCACATCTTAGATTTATTGTCAAAAATCTGCCAAAACCGATATTGGCGTTGGCTGCATTGATCATACTGGGCGGAGCGACGCTTTTAGTCACGAACGTGATAAATCGGCCCGATACGCTCATGGAATTGTTTTTCGCAAAAAACTTTGATGGCAACGCGTTCTTCAATAATATTTATTCTGGGCTGGCGCCAGTATTTTCCTGGAAGGAACAGCCGCAGGGAGTTTTCTTGGCGCCGCTGATGAGTCTACCACTAATGTCGTTGGCACTGATCGGGCTCTTCTCGACGACAAAAGGCTTCTTCGCATCGCGAAATTCAATTGCCACGCTTTTGCTTGTTTTTACTCTGATTATTACTGGCTTCAACCCATCGGCGGTGGTATTCTTCATATTGCCGATTACAATTTTAGTGGCGCATGGCTTAAAATATTTGCTTGAAAAGTGGTATGGCCTGTTCCCGGAAAACCCTTATGCACGGATCTCGGCGCTTTTGCCGTTAACAATCCTTTTTGGCGTGATGATCGTGCCGAGCTGGCTGCAATATCTCTATGGCTATCGTTATAATCCACAAATCGCAAACGAGTTCCATTATGATCTCGCTATCATTCGAAAGAACTTGACCGACGAGACCTTGCTGGTGGATGAATACTATGATTTCTACAAGATTTTGGAAGATTCTTCTGATATCACTGTGTTACCGATCAACTCACCATACTTTACGGATAAAGTAGCTATTTTGCACGATGAGGCTAGTCCTTCCGAAAATTATGCATTAAATCGCATAATCACCTCACCGATGCGCGAAAATTCTGATATAATATATTTGTATACAGTAAAAGGAGAATAAGTATGGGCCAAACAATGGACCAAATGAAGCTGATTAATCAGCTGCGTAAGGCGCAAAAAGAGCTAAAGAACGAGATTGTGGAAGTCGAGGCTGGCGACGGTGCCGTAGTGGTGCAGATTTCCGGTGAACTAAAGGTCAAGAAGGTGACGATCGATCCAGAGCGAGTTGATCTAGATGATATTCATGAGCTAGAGCGCTGGATTGAGAACTGTATGCGCGACGGCTTCGCGAAGGCACAAGAAATTGCGACCGACAAAATGAAGCCGCTGATGGGCGGACTTTCCGGACTTGGCATGTAAGTGCGACTTGGAGGTAAAATGGTCGCGCAGAGAAAGGTGCAGTGATGTTGCCACAGGCTTTGACGGACGTCATTAATGCGCTCGGGTCCTTGCCGGGTGTCGGGCAGAGGACCGCGGAGCGCTACGCTTATTATCTTTTTCGTGCCAACCCTAAAGTTTCCGAGTCAATTGTTGAGGCCCTAGATAAGCTCCACGACGGCGTAAAGTCCTGCCCGGTGACTTTTGCTTTGATGGACGCTAGCGAGGAAGTGTCGCCGCTTTATGCCGATCCAAAGCGCGACAAAAAGACTGTTCTAGTCGTAGAGGAACCGCTCGATATCTACGCGATCGAGTCGACCCACGGCTTTCATGGCGTATATCATGTGTTGGGCGGCGCGGTGTCGCCGATTGATGGAGTGACGCCAGAACAACTACATATTCGTGAATTAGTGTCTAGGATCGACTCAGATGACGTCTCGGAGGTAATTATCGCAACCAACCCTTCGGTAGAGGGAGAATCAACCGCTTTGCTGCTCGAGAAAGTGTTGCACGAAGCGAAGCCGTCACTTAAAATCACTCGCCTAGCGCGCGGACTGCCGCTAGGCGTAGACCTGTCGTACGCTGACCAAATCACGCTGTCCGCAGCGTTAGAAAATCGCACTGCATTGTAGCTCCATGGCTACATTTTCTCTAGCGCAATAGTGTCAACTTTGCCAAGTTTGGTTTTTGGAAGATCTTCCACAAAAGAATACTCGCGGGGAATTTCGTACTTAGCGAGGTACTGATGATAAATCTTTTTGAGGTCTTTTCGAATCGCATGCTCTGAAGCGGATTTGCCATTCGGCACAATGAAAATTTTGACAATTTCACCGCGGAGTTTATCCGGCACGCCAATGCAAGCGCATTTGCTAACGAGTTTAGACTTGCGGGTAATGTCTTCCACGTTGGACGGGTAAACATTATAGCCATTAGTAATAATAATGCGTTTAATGCGGCCTCGAAAATGTAAAGCCCCGCGCTCATCGAGATAGCCGAGGTCACCGGTACGCAGATATCTTTTTGCTCCAATCTTAATGAATGTTTTTTCGGTCTCCGCTGTGTCGTCCAGATATCGTTTCATCATCGTGAGACCACTAAGAAGGATTTCGCCGTCCTTGCCGGTGTCTGCTGGCTTTTGAGTTTTCGTATCCAAAATTAAGATTTTAGTGTCCGGCATCGGAAAACCAACCACATCGCCCTCCCGCGCTATCCTAGAAGGTGGGAACACGGCGCATCCACCGGCCTCGGTGAGGCCATAGCCATTGTACATACAGCCCTTGGATCCGTGTGCCGCCAGAAAATCGTTAAGATTTTTCTTGAGCTCGGGGCTAACCACGTCGCCACCGGAGCCGGCACCTTTGATGCGACGCAGTTCGCGTTTCCCAAACTTCTGCTTAATCATGTAGTCATAAACTGTCGGCACCGCTACGAAAACGTTTAGCTTGTATTTATTAATATACTGCCGAATCTTCTTTGGATTAAACTGCGGGATCAAAACCATGCGCATGCCAGAGTAGAGCGGCAGGTGCATACAAACGGAAAGTCCAAAAGCGTGAAAATTCGGCAAAAAAGTAAGCATCGAATAGCGAGGCTTCAGGAGCTCAGGAACAAGATAATGCGCCCCTAGGGCCTGAGAGTTAAAGTTTAGGTTCGAGAGCACAGCACCTTTTGGCTTGCCGGTGGTACCACCAGTATAAAGAATTACGGCATCGTCGTCCGAGTTCACCCTTTCGTGCGGATTGCCGACGAACTTATTTGCAGTGGCTAGAAAACGGTCCCAGGTCATCACGGTTTGAGTCTTCTTGATGTGCCCCTTGCGGCCACGAGTTAGGCGGTACACCAACCGCACGACAAAATCCATCGAGCGAGTGGCGGAAACCACTATAACTTTTTCCAGACCAGTGTTTTTAATAATACTTTCGACTTTGCTATAACTAACATCAATTACGAGCATTACTCTGGAGTTAGCTTTATTGACGTGATCTTCAATTTCTTTCTCGGAACTTAGCGGATGAATCATGTTTGCTACAGCGCCAATTTCAGATATCGCATAAAAGGTATACACTTCTTCCGGCGTGTTTGGCATGCAAATCGTCACTCGTTCACCTTTTTCGACACCGGTCTGCTTTAAAGCGCGGGCCACACGATCAATCCTTTTGATGAGATCCTTGTACGTGATGTCCAAATCGTAGTAGGAAAGCGCGACGTTGTGGGGCCATTTGCAGCTGGCTTCGTAAACAGCATCGTAGAGGCCGCCTTCTGGGTACTCGATGCCGGCAGGGAGCTTTTCGATGTAGCCATACTTACTACGTTCAATATACATATCAAGCCGACGAGCGGTTTTTTTGAGCTTGCGATAGAGAAATTCAAGCATGTTTATATTATAGCATGTTATAATGATGTCATGGATAGGAATTTCAGGGTCCGGGTGTTAGTGGGGGCTGGGATGTTCGCCGTGGCGCTGATCGGACTATACACTTTCGACGCAATTCCTTTTAAAATCATCTACACGATATTCTCATTCATATCGATGGTTGAACTCGTAAGTTTCTTTAAAAATAAAGTGACCCCGGCTCGCGTAGTGTTGGCGTTGCTTGAAACGGTTTTTCTGATCGGCGGAATAATATTCGTAGCCAAAGTGGACGTAGTGCACTTTTGGTATATTATTCTCGGAGTGCCTGGCTATGATATCTTTGCGTATTTGTTCGGCAAAATGCTAGGCGGTCGAATTATCAAAAAATCGCGGCCATTTCCGAGAATTTCCAAAAATAAAACCTGGGAGGGAACGGTACTCGGATTGACGCTTGCAACTTCGATGGTGACCGGGCTGATGGCTGCGAGGGGGGCCTTCGCTACAGAATGGATGTATTTATTGTGCGGGCCGCTAGCACTGATCGGTGACTTGTTTGAAAGTTCGCTCAAACGGAATTTCGAAGTTAAAGACTCTAATGAGATTCTAATCAAAAACAAGTGGTTCTCGCGACTAGAGATGCTGGTTGGCGGGTCGGAGGGGCACGGCGGGTTCTTGGACCGGGTCGACTCGGCCGCGTTTACGATGGCGGTCTTACTGGCTATTTCTTTGGTTTCATAAAATTGCGGTAGCCTTTCGCCAGGTAGTCGATGCCGGAAACGACCGTGAGGGCTAATGCAACATAAAGCACCACATTCCCAGCGGTTACGATGGCCTCATCGGCTAAAACTAGCCCGAGTAGTATGATGGCAAGTGCAAGCATTTGGCAAGCGGTTTTGAGTTTGCCAATTACGGAAGCCGCTATGGTAACTTTGTGGCGAGCCACGGCCATGCGCACGCCATCGACAGCAAAATCGCGAACCAGGATCGCTGCGAAAACCCAGAGCGGTACAACATTTTGATAGACTAACGTGAGCAAGGCGAGATTGACCAATATTTTATCGGCAAGCGGGTCTAGGAAGGCGCCAAGTTCAGTAACTTGATTGGTTTTGCGCGCCCAAGCACCGTCAATTTTGTCGGTGATGGCCGCAACAACAAATAGCACCAAGGCGATAACCTTCGCCCAGCCGGCCGGCAACATAACAAAAATTGCAAGTGCAGACGCAAGAATTATGCGCACGATAGTTAAAACGGTCGGCCCGGTCATACTACGTCCCTGCGGTGGTCAACTTTCCAGGCGCGCACACCGGCAAACTTGGCTGCCAAGACGTCGGTGGACCATTTGTCGCCCAGCATTACAGTTTCGCTCGGCGAAATTTCGTACTCAGCCATCGCCTCAGTGAGTTTTTTACTCATGGGCTTCTTCGCCCACCAGACACATGGTACATCGATCGGTTCGCAAAACTTTTGCATCATTTTTTTGCGACCGTTATTGCTAATAATTACGATTTGCACGCCGGCAGACTTGCAGTCGGCAATCCAGTCGGCGAGTTCATCGGCGGGCTCTTTTTCGGAATGAAGTCTAAGGGTATTATCAAGATCACAAAGAAGTAGTTTGACGTTTTCGGTTTTTAGAATTTTTGGCGTGACATCTTCAAAGCGTTCGAATTTTTTGTCTGCACATAAAATAGCCATATTTTTATTATACCACAATGCGGAGCCACCGGTAAACAACAAGATATGATATAATTAATAATATGTATAATAAGTTCGGTGAGTTTATAAAAAATAAACAGCGGATTTGCATTGTTCAGGCGGAAAACCCAGATGGGGATTCGCTCGGAAGCGCAATCGCTTTAGATTATTTGTTGGACGACAAAGAGATTAGTCTCTATTGTCCAGTGGATATCCCGAAATATTTGCGGTATTTCGACGACTGGAGTCGAGTCACGAACGAATTTGATTTTAAAGCCGACGGTTATGTAATAGTGGACACGGCGGCGACAGTACTGCTGTCGAAATTGCTTGATGATGCCGCGATTCGCAACCGGCTATATAGCGCTCCGGTTTTAGTGCTAGATCACCATGAGACAGACGACGATATTGAATTCCCACACGAAAGTATCATTGAGACACGCCCAGCCTGCGCAGAATTGATTTACGAGATCGCCGTAGACCAGAAGATCGCGGTTTCAAAGCCCGCAGCAGAGACTATCATGCAGGGAATCATGTCGGACACGTTGGGGCTTACCAGTGCGTCGGTGACGGCGCGGACATTCGAGATCTGCGCAGAGTTGACAAAGCTTGGCGCCAATGTGGCAGAGTTAGAAGAGAAACGCCGCGAATTTATGAAAAAATCGCCGCGGATTTTGAGTTACAAAGCGGAACTAATCAAGCGCATTGAATACTCACTCGACGGCGCGCTAGCCACGGTGCACATCCCGTGGGATGATATTGCCGAGTATTCAGACGAATACAACCCAAATGTGTTAATCCTGGAAGAGCTACGACTGGTAGAAGGTGTCAAAGTGGCTGTGGCGATTAAGACCTACCCGGATGGCAAAGTGACCGGCAAGATCCGTTGCGCCGGCAAATACGGTATCGCCGACAAGGTGGCTGGATACTTTGGCGGGGGCGGACATCCATACGCTTCCGGATTTAGAACCTATGACACTTCGTACGAAGATGTGGTGCGAGATTTGATCAGAATCGTGCCTGATTTATTGGCAGAGGTCAGCAATGATTAGCCTACGCTATGATTTATTAAAGAAACCCCTCGAGCTAAAGAAAACCCATGATTTTTGTCCATCCGGGAAGCCCAGGCTCACGGTGGTTTTTATTCATGGTATCGCCTCGAGCTCGGCAGCGTTTGCTAAAACTTTAAGTTATCTAGAAGGCACGGTGCCGCTCAGGGACGTGCGATACGTGACTTATGACTTACTGGGCTCAGGCGAATCCTACAAAAGCGACAAACTAGACTATGGATATTCTGATCAGCTTGGGGCGTTGGAAAAATCGCTTGACAACCTGAAGTTGTCTACTCCGCTGGTGTTAGTTGGGCACTCGATGGGCGCCATGATTGCTGCGCGATATGCATACGATCACAAAAAGGTAGTCCGGAAATTAATTTTATGCTCTTTACCGGTTTACACTGAAAAGGATTTAGACAACCCGGCGTTCGAAGTGGCAATGGCTGGGTTCAGGGAGGCGGTGGGGATTAAAAATCGAGCCGTGCTCAAAGAAAAGGCCTTTAATCAGTCACTTAACAAAATCGTCAAAAATCGCAAAAATTACAAGCGCCTGGTCGGGCTGACAACGCCAGCGATATTAATTCATGGCGATCTCGACCGATTTATCGCAGCGCATAATATCCCGAAGTTAGTCAAATCTAATCCCAAATATTTATCCGACATCAAAGTCCCAGGAGGACACAGTATGTCGCGAGAAAAATATATTAAGGTAAAAGAAATTCTGGAAAAAACTTTGAATGAAAATTCTTAAGGAATCGGAGGAGTAAATGGAAATTAAACTATACAACACGGCGACACGCAAACTAGAAAACTTTCGGCCGACCGGCGAAGTGGTAAAAATTTATACTTGCGGACCGACAGTTTATAGCGAACCGCACATCGGGAATTTCGCAGCCTACGCGTACTGGGATCTGCTGGTGCGGACACTGAAAGCTAATGGCCTGAAAGTAAAGCGAGTACTTAATCTGACCGACGTAGGCCATTTGGTTTCCGACGGCGACACTGGCGAGGACAAACTGGAGAAAGGCGCAGCCAGGGAAGGCCTCAGCGTTTGGGAGGTAGCCGAGCGATACACCAAGATTTACCTAGACAGCTACGCCAAGATGGAGTTCTTGCCGGCGGACGTAGTGGCGAGAGCAACTGATTACATTAAAGAAGACATCGAGGCGGTGGACTTGATGACGGCGCATGGATTCACTTATGAAACTAGTGACGGCGTATACTTTGACACTTCGAAGTTTGCAAAGTATGCGGATTTTGCAAGGCTAGACGTTTCCGGATTGCAGGCCGGCGCACGGATAGAGTTTTCGAATGAAAAACGTAACGCGACGGACTTTGCGGTTTGGAAATTTATCAAACCAGGAGAAAAGCACGCGATGCGCTGGGATTATCTTGGTCGACCTGGCTATCCGGGCTGGCACCTAGAATGCGCTACGATTATCCACAAGGAGCTCGGCGAGCCAATCGACATTCACACTGGCGGCATCGATCATATTCCGGTACACCACACGAACGAAATCGCTGAGACTTTTGCGGCCTATGGTAAAAATCTGGCCCGGTTTTGGCTACATTGTGGTTTTATTACAATTGACGGGCAAAAAATCTCAAAATCGCTTGGAAATATTTACTCACTCAGCGACTTGGAAGCGCGTGGCTTTTTGCCGATGGACTATAAAATGTGGTTAATTTCCGGTCATTATCAAGGAACACGGAATTTTACGTTTGATTCGCTTGCCGCAGCGAAGCAGCGTAGGCTAAATTGGCGAAATCGCATCGCGGAATGCTATCAGAATAGCGCCGCAAAAACTGACAGCCAAGTCTTTAACAAGATCCTCGTGGCTATGAATAATAATCTGAACTCCGCCGAGGCCTGCGCGATAATTGAGCAGTCCGAGCTAACGCTTAGTGACTGGAAGAAAGTTGATAAGCTGTTTGGGCTCAGGTTGGTTGCGGATACGCCGGATGTTGACGCTTCGGCCTACGATTTGCTTCGCGAGCGTGCGGCGGCGAGAGAGAAAAAAGATTTCGTTAGGTCAGACCGGATTCGAGATGATTTGTCGGCGCGCGGGATCACCATAAAAGACACGCCGGCTGGGGCGATTTGGCAATACGCTGATTAGCGTTGGTCAGCGTAATAGCGAGCTAGGAAGGTTTGTTTATAACCCTTAAATGTTCCGTCGGCGAGCGATTCACGGATATGGTCCACGGTCGAAACGATAAAATGCTCGTTGTGAATAGAGGCGAGGACTTTGGCGGTGATTTCGTCGGTCCTAAATAGGTGATGCAGATAAGCTCTGCTGTAATTTTTACAACATTCGCAATCACAGCCATCCATCAGCGGCGTAAAGTCGCGGGCGTACTTGGCGTTCTTAATATTGATGCGGCCGTCCTTAGTGTAAAGTGAGCCGTTTCTAGCCATCCGTGTCGGGCCGACGCAGTCAAAAGTATCGCAGCCATATTCGGCACCGACAAACAAATCAATCGGTTCTTGGCCCATGCCGAGTAAATGGCGGGGTTTGTTTTCCGGCAAGATGCTATTGACGGTCTTCAACATTTCGTCCATGTCTTTAGCGGTGAAAACGCCGCCAATGCCAAAGCCATCGACGTCTTTGCTCGCGCAGTAGCGCGCTGACTCGGCGCGTAAGTCGTTAAAGGTGCCGCCCTGAACGACAGCATATAAAAACTGTTCATTAGGGCGCCAGAATACTTCCTCTTCGGACACGCTCAAGGGCGCTCGCCCAAGCTTACGGTCCTCAGAGGAAGTATTGCTGGCGCCGTTAGATACCGCGATATTTCTAAGCCGTTGATGCTCGGCGACGCAGCGGTCGAGCCAAGCGTGGGTGCGCTCCATGGCGATTTTCATGTCTTCATAATTCTCGGACTTGGCGAGGTGATCAAAAGCCATATGGATGTCAGCGCCGATGGCCCACTGTGCTTGCATTGAAGATTCCGGAGTTAGCTCGAAGCTAGCGCCGTCAATGTGGGATTTGAATTTGACGCCGTTCTCAGAGATTTTGACGTTTGGCAGGGAAAGAATCTGGAAGCCGCCAGAGTCGGTGAAAGTTGGCTTGTTCCAGCTAGAGAACTTAGCAAGGCCACCGGCCTCCTTGATAAGCTCAGTGCCGGGGCGGAGAATCAGATGGTAAGTGTTCGCGAGGATGGCCTGCGAGCCGAGTTCGTTCATTTCCTTCATGGTGAGTGCTTTGACCGTGGCGCGCGTGGCGGCGCCGACGAAAGCCGGCGTTTTAATGTCGCCGTGTGGAGTGTGAATGACGCCGACGCGGGCAAGGCCGTCTTTATGTTCGATATCGAACTTTAGCATATAAGCATTGAGTCTCCGTAGCTTAGGAAGTTGTATTTTTCTGCGACCGCATGGTTGTAGGCGGCGTGGAGATGATCCCAGCCAGCAAAAGCGCTCGCGAGCATAAGAACAGTCGACTTCGGCGCGTGGAAATTTGTCAAAAGTGCATCGACAATTTTGAATTCGAAGCCTGGATAAATAAAGATGTCATCCTCGCCGGAAGTTTTGCCGGTCCTAGCGTAGTATTCCAAAGTCCTAGCCACCGTCGTACCGAGCGCAACAATCCTTGGGCGCGAGGAGGCCGATATCTCACTTCGGGACGCTTCGTCGCTCCCGTCGTTACGGGGCTCCTCGCTTCTTCCGCTCCCGTCGTCGCGGATGCCCCGAAGTGAGGCATCAGCTTCCTCGCGCGCCTGCTTGATTGCAGCTAGCGTGTCGTCGGGGATGTGGAACCACTCGGAGTGGATTTTGTGGTCTTCGACGTGTTCGGTGCGCATCGGCAGGAAAGTACCGAGGCCAACGTGGAGGGTGAGATATTTGATAATTACGCCTTTTTGCCGAAGGCGGTTCAACAAATCTTCAGTCATGTTGAGGCTGGCAGTTGGCGCGGCGGCGGAGCCCATGTACTTAGCCCAAATAGTCTGGTAGCGCTTTTTGTCTTCCTCGGTAGCGTCGCGGTGAAGATAGGGCGGTAAGGGAACTGTGCCGTATTTTTCGGCAAGGTCAGCGAGCGGGACGTCGGACTCAACTTCGGCGATGCCGTTGCCAAGAATGTGCTCGACTCTAACTTTCGACACGCCGTCGCCGAGAATGAGCTCGTCGCCGTCGTGGAGTTTACCACGATACATAACGTGCTGCGGTTCGTCGCCGTGCTTTTCGAGCACGACAAGTTCACGCTCGCGGCCGTCTGGTAGGTTACAAAAAAGTCGCGACTGCATGACGCGGGTGTCATTTAGAACTAGCACGTCGCCCGGGTTTAGAAACTCATCCAGATTGCGATAGTACGAGTCAGTGGTTTTACCGGTCTTGCGATCTAGCACTAGGAGCCGTGTAGAGCCACGCTCCTCTGGTGGGAACTTAGCGATACGCTCTTCTGGTAAGTTATAACTAAAATCTGAAACTAACATATTATATTATTATAACATATTTTTAAGAAAAAGCCCGAACCCCGGCTTTGCTGCCTTGCTTTTTTTGATTTTTTGTGTTATAATTTTTTAGTGGATACGTCCACGATAGCACAAGAATCTTAACATGTTGCCGCAAGGAGGTGATATTATGTCAAAATGTGGCGACCCAAAATGCGCTCCCAAGCAGCTACTGAACGACGCGCTGAATGCCGTCCGCTCTCGAGCTGCAACATACGCTGATTGGATTGACGGCGGCGCGGTTTCCGTCTCGATTTACCTGGAGTGCCCGGCGGCTGCGCTGTATCTCAGCGACGGCGAGAGCACGAACCAAACCATGCTGTCCGACACCCGCCGGCTCGTCAAAGACAAGGGCATGTTCGCCTCCAAGGGCGGGACAACCGTTCCTTGCGACGAACGGGCACGGGGAAAAGCCCAATACGTGCTGGCACTTTTTCTTGCAGACAAAAACGTTCGCACGAAAGAAGAGGTGCGGCTGTACGGTGATGCCGAATGCGAAATTCCGCAAATCTTCAGAGGCAGTAAGTATTGCCCGGAGTTGGGCGGCGCGATCATCATGGTCTATAGGGAATCTCGATTCCTGCGGCGGCGAACGCCCTGGTTTAGAATTCTGGTCGGCGTAGACCACGCCGGCAACGGAAACCTTGACCGAGCACTTACATACAACGTTAGAAACGCCGTCGTGACGGCTCTCGGCAAGAGGTTCGAAGCCGAAGAATATTATGTATGATGCGCTATATACTCCACAAGGCCTGGCGGTCAACCGCCAGGCCTTTCGCATGCTTAGGAAACGATGATAGACTCAGTTAGGAATGTTTGATTTTAGATAAATCACCGTCTATCACCACAATGTCGAGCGACATGATTTCGTCGTGGATATAAGCCTGATCCGGCAAGGGATTTAGTGCGTAGGTTGGACGGCCGAGATAATAGGCAAAACCAGCTTCGAGGAAAGTGTTGGCGCCGATGTAGTTTTCGATGCCTCGCTTAGTGAAATTACAAATCAACACAGCGTCGGCCTGCTCGATTTTCTTGAAATGGTCACGGATGGCATCGTAGCCGCTGTTGCGTTTGGCGGCCACTGGGTCGTAGCCAGGCTTTTTAGTGATTTCTTTAATGACGCCGTTCGGGAGTAAGACCTCAAATCCTAAATTCCTTAGCTCTTGATCGATAGCCTTGATCTCATCCGTGAAGGCCAGGCTGCCACAAATGCAAATTTTAGTCTTTCCACTTTTCATGACTACATTATAACATAGCGAAGCCGTGCTATAATGTGGATATGAGCCGTCGCGCACAGGACAAGGTGGAGACAAAAGAATACTTCAAGGTGCTGGAGCCGGATTTTCCGGAGTGGCTAAATGACTACATTGCGACACCGGCGATGCAGAAGCAGGCAAAAATCAGCGTTTCCTGCGGCATTGTTTATTCGGATCTGTTCCCAACGGTTAGGTTTTATTCTAGCCTGGATCATTCCATCGCCGTGGCTCTCATTATTTGGCATTTTACGCATGACAAAAAGCAAACTTTGGCTGGGTTTTTTCACGACATTGCTACGCCAGCGTTCAAGCATTGTGTTGATTTTTTAAACGGCGACTATTATAAGCAGGAGTCGACCGAGGCCCTGACCACTAAGACCATCGCAAAGTCTAAAGAAATCATGCGGCTACTAAAACGTGACGGAATCAGCCTTGACGAAGTGAACGATTACCACAAGTATCCAATCGCCGACAACGATACGCCGAAACTTTCGGCCGACCGGCTGGAATATTCTTTGTCCAATTCGCTTTTCATGTACCCGCAAAACACACTAAACCAGGTGCGCGACGCCTATAATGATATCGCCATTCAAACTAATCCTGTCGGCGAGACCGAACTCGGATTTAGGACCATGGATCATGCGTGCGACTTTGTGAAGGTGACCAGCAATATGTCGATGTCCTATCGCGCTGACCGCACAAGATACTCGATGCAGTTCATTGCTGATGTGCTCAAATGCTTAAATCGAGACAACATGATTACGATCGACGATTTATATAGACTAAGCGAAGAGGACGTAATCGAAATTGTCAAAAAATCAAAATATGGCAGGGCGTTTGAAACTTGGACTAATGCTAAGGAAATCAAGACTTCGTTAGCGGAGCCGCGCGACGTCTACTATGTACATCACGGTGCAAAGATTCGTTACATTGACCCGCTAGTGAGCGGCGAGCGCGTCTCGAAACTTTCGAGTCTCGCTAATGATTACATTAAGCAAAACTTGGCTCAGGATATAAACAACTACGTCTACCTGGACGGAATTGCCAGCAACTTGGCGTAAGCCAAAGGCGTGGCCTTCAAAGCATTTCTGCAGTTTTCATCTCGCAAACATAATTTTTATGGTACAATTGTTATATAAAGGAGGTGTATGACGAAACAAATCGAGACAGACTTTAAGACCTTTGTGAAGTTTTGGTCGGTGCCGCTAATAATTGCGGGAATTTTGTTTTTCTTATATTCGGCGCGGACTGGACTAATCATTATTGGGATTTCTATTTTCCTTGCCCTGGCACTAAAGCCATTGGTGCGCAAGGTGAACGGGTTTTTTACTAAACATTTTGGTGCCGAGAAAAAGCACCAAACTTTGTCGGCAGCGCTCGCCTACCTTATTGTGGTTCTAGCAATTGGCGGTATCCTCGCGGTCGTAGGCCCGGTGGTGGTAAACGAGACTGCAAACTTCGTCCAGCACTTCCCGGAGACTTTTGAAAAGACCTTCGGTGGCTGGGAAGGTATCAATAATTTCGGTAAAGCGATCGGCGTCGAGAACCTGCAGAGTGAAATTAATAATGCTCTTAGTGGTTTGTCTAAGGATTTGCTCGGCTTGCTTGGCAACAACCTAGTTTCTAGTGTGAGCGGCATTGCAGACATTGTGATGAAGGTTGTACTGACTTTAGTCTTGACACTATTATTTATGCTCGAGGGGCCGGGACTGATGGCTATGCTGTGGCAAAACGTAGAGGCTGGGGAAGAGAACAAACGACCGATTGCGGTAGCGAAGCGGATCGTCGCGAGGACAGCCAATGTGATTTCGACTTATGTGTCTCGGCAGGCTATCGTGGCTGTAATCGATGGCTGCGCGAGCGGTCTGATCGTGCTAGTATTGTCGCTCTTCACAGACGTGCCGATAAACATTGCGGTCCCGATGGGTATGATCACGATGTTGTTCTACCTGATCCCGATGTTCGGACAGTTTATCGGTGGAACGCTGGTGACGCTGATTTTGATTTTCAATAGTTTGCCGGCTGGGTTGATTTTCGCCGCGATCTACATTATCTATGCACAAATCGAAAATAACGTAATTGCGCCAAAAATCCAGGGCAATGCTTTGAATCTGCCGGCCGTAATCATTTTAGTGGCTATCGTGATTGGCATGTACATGTTTGGGTTGCTCGGGGCGATCGTGGCGGTACCGATTGCCGGGTGTGTGCGGGTGTTAATCGACGAATACCCGAATATCAAAGCAGCAAGAAAGTAAACTTTAGTCATGACGAAGCTTAGCAAAAAGCAGCGAAATTTGATTTTAACGGTGGTTTTTGTGGCAATCAACGCCATAGTGATTGCGGTGACGGCGATCAATGAATTTGGCAATTCTGAAAATGCCGCTGCGCTGTCCGAAGTGAAGCTCAACTGGTGGATGTTAGTTCCGGCGGTGCTATGTTTTGGCCTGGCGATTTTGTTCAGTGTGCTAAAATACGTGATCATGATTCTGGAGCTGTCTAAGACGAAATTGCGAGTTTCTAAGGTTTGGCGCGTGTCCTGGCGCGTTCTGATGCTCGGCCGGTATTATGACTGCGTAACGCCGGCCTCAATTGGGGGACAACCATTCCAAATCTATTATATGTACAAAAACAGCGACTTAGAGTCCGGCCACGCTACGGCTATTCCGATTTTTTCGATGATCGCTAGCCAGACCGGGTTTCTTGTGGTGGCTTTTTGCTGCCTGATTTCCGGCGAGGTGTTCCGTGAGAATCCGGCTTTGATTTTGACGTCCGTGATCGGGCTGGCGTTTTATGCCTTTTGGCCCGTGATGATTGTCGGTACGATGTTCTTCCCAAAGGCAACTTCTAGGTTCATACAATTTGGCGTAAAAGTCTTGGCGAAACTAAGGCTGGTTAAAAATCGCGAAGCTGCGCTGAAGAAGGTTGAGAGCAGCGTCACGAAATATGCCAGTTCCGTCAAAACGATCATCAAAAATCGCTGGCTGTCGGCGCGGATAGTTTTGCTTTCAGTAATTTATAACTTTTTGATTTTGATTATTCCATACTTTGTGCTGAAAGCCTTTGGCGGCGATATGGATTTTTTCCGCTGCCTCACTACGACAGTGGTTGTGACGGCCGCGGTGTATTTCGTACCGACGCCGGGCAACGCCGGAGCGGCGGAAGGGACGTTCTACGCGGTGTTTTCGTCACTGTCGACCGGTTACACGTTCTGGGCAATGCTGGTGTGGAGATTGTTGACGTATTATTCGTATGTGATCATTGGTCCGTTGATTTATTTGCATATGCATATTGAAAAAAGACGCCTAAAAAATCTTAGTCAAAAACCCGATGAACATAGTAAAGGTGTAGTATAATATAGTATATGCTTAAATTAATCCGTTTCTTGAAGCCATATTGGTGGCGAGTTGGTCTGTTGCTGGTTGCAACCGGCGGGCAAGTTTATGCCACGTTGCAACTACCTGCGCTGATGGCAGACATTATCAATAACGGCATTGTCGTTGGCGACATGGACCATGTGTGGCAGGATGGTTGGTGGATGTTGCTGCTGGTCGCGATCTCCGCAGCGGCGTCATTTGCAGCGAGTTATTTATCAGCAAAAGTCGGCGCCTACTTTTCGCGCGACCTTAGGGCGGCGATTTTTGCAAAAGTGTTGCAATTCAACATGAACGACATGAAACAATACAGCACCGCGAGTCTGATCACGCGTACAACAAATGACGTGAACCAGGTGCAAATGATTATCACGTTGATGCTAACTATGATGCTAAGAGCGCCGCTGTTTTGTATCCTCGGTCTCGTGATGGCAATTCAGACGGCGCCGGAAATGAGTTGGATTATTGTGGTCGGGATCACTGCAGTGGTGGCATCGTCGGCGATCATTTTGTCGATCGTCGGGCCGAAGTTTAAAATATTTCAAGGCTTGGTCGATCGCGTGACTTTGATCACGCGCGAGAACCTGACTGGCCTTCGGGTGATCCGAGCCTTCAATAATGAGGAGCTAGAGCGCAAAAAGTTCAACAAGACAAATAGCGAGCTGACGCGGCTTTTGATCTTTATCGATCGTGTGTTGGAGTTACAAAACCCGTTGATCAATATTATTTTTAACGGCACGTCACTTTTGTGTGCGTGGGTGGGGCTGTCACTGCTTAACCAAGATTTTGCCTACCTCGGAAACATGACGGCATTTTCGGAATACGTGACTTTTGTGATGATGTCATTCTTGATGTTGTCGATGATGTTTGTGATGTTGCCGCGAGCGAATGTGTCGGCCGGTAGAATCAACGAACTCTTGAAGGCGAAGGATTCAATTCGGTGGCCAGCGGAGACTAAGGGTGTGCCAGAAAAACAGCCATCGGTCGAATTTAAGAAGGTTTGCTTCTCGTATTCCGACGCGTCCGAAAAAGTCTTAGATAACGTGAGTTTTAGGGCGGAAGCTGGGCAGACTACGGCCTTCATTGGCTCGACCGGATCGGGCAAGTCGACTTTGATTAATCTGGTGCCAAGATTTTACGAAGCGACGAGCGGGGAAATTTTAATTGACGGGATTAACATTCGCGATTTTGCTAAAGACGATCTGATGCGGCGGATTGGTTTGGTACCGCAGCACGGGGTGTTATTTGCCGGAACAGTACGGTCAAATATCGCGTTCGGGGCGCCTAATGCTTCCGACGAAGATGTGAAGCACGCGGCGGAGATTGCTCAGGCGACAGGTTTTATCGGCCGTATGTCTGGTGGCTATGATGCACACATTTCGCAAGGCGGCACCAATGTCTCCGGCGGACAAAAGCAACGGCTCTCGATCGCGCGGGCAATCTGCAAAAAACCGGACATTTTTATCTTCGACGATTCATTTTCGGCGCTAGATATGAAAACCGACAAAAAGCTACGCGAGGCTTTGAAGCCGGTGACAGCAAACGCTGTGGTGCTCATCGTGGCGCAACGCGTTAGCACTATTCGCGACGCGGGCCAAATTGTTGTGCTCGATAAGGGCAGGATGGTAGGGAAGGGCACGCACCAGGAACTACTGCGCGACTGTGAGGTTTATCGATCGATCGTGAAATCACAGTTGTCAGACGCGGAGTACAGAAAGGAGATCCATGGGGCCGCAAAATAGTTACGGACGAGCAAAAAATAAAAAGTTTGCTTGGAAAGAGTTCCGGCATTCGATTAAGCCTTATGTTTGGCCAATTATCTTGTCGGTGCTGCTCGCGATTGGCTCGGCGATGTCTGGTTTGTTCATTCCGAAGCTACTTGGCGACATGACCAATATTGCAGTTTCGACCTACCCAGAGATCGATTGGGGAGCAATTTCCGGTAAAGCTATTACGGTGGTGGTCTTGTTCTGTATTGCCGCGGCGCTAAATTACGCGCAGGCCTTTATCCTAGCCGTGGTTTCGGCAAATTATACTAAGGACTTAAGGAACCGCGTGCTGGACAAAATTGGCCGCTTGCCGATTGCGTATTTTGACAAGCATAAATACGGCGATACGCTGTCGCGGATGATGAACGATATCGATGTGCTGACGACATCAATGTCACAAGAAATTGCTGATGTGTCATTGTCGATCACGATGCTAGTTGGCGTGATGACTTTGATGCTAACGATTTCAGTACCGCTGTCATTAATTTCTTTTATCGTGGTGCCAATTTCGGTCTTTGTGGTCGGGAAGATCGCCACTTTCGCGCAGAAATACTTCCGCGAACAACAAGCAACGCTTGGCGTGTTAAACAGCAAGATCGAGGAAGATTATGCTGGCCATGTGATTATTAAATCGAACTCGTATGAGGGTGCGGCGATGGCGTCATTTGGAGAGACAAACCAAAAACTAACCCGGGCGGCAACTTTGGCACAAATATTCTCGTCGCTATCGTTTCCGGTAACTCACGTATTTACCAATATCGGCTATATTGCGGTATGTGTACTTGGCGGTATGTTTGTGATTGAGGGGCGAATGGACATCGGCAGTATTCAGGCATTTATCCAATACGTGTCGCGATTTAATCGTCCGATCACGGAGGTCGCCTCAACGGTTTCGACTATCCAGGCTTTGCTGGCAGCGAGTGAGCGCGTTTTTGAGTTTCTGGCCGAGCCGGAGGAGGAGCCGGATGCGGAGCCTGCTCTCACGGTGCCAAACGTAAAAGGTGAAGTGGAATTTCATGACGTATGCTTCTCTTATGATGGGACAACCCCAACCATTAAGCATTTCTCGGTCAAGGTGGCGCCAGGAACAAACGTCGCGATCGTCGGCCCAACTGGAGCTGGAAAAACCACTATTATTAATTTGCTGATGCGTTTTTACGAGCCAGATTCGGGATATATTACGGTCGACGGCGCTCCGATTCGAGAGATGCGACGCTCCGATGTGCGGGCGATGTTCGGGATGGTGTTGCAGGATACTTGGCTATTTTCCGGCACTGTGGAGGAAAATCTCCGCTACGGGAAGCGCGGCGCCACTTTGGAGGAGATTAAGCGAGCAGCCGATTCCAGCAATGTAGAGCATGTCATTGAGGCCTTGCCAAAAGGCTACAAGACCGAAATCTCCGAGGATTCCGACAATATCTCGGCCGGGGAGAAACAGTTACTCACGATCGCGCGTGCCATGGTGGCAAATCCGCCGATGATGATTTTGGACGAAGCGACTTCCAATGTGGACACCAGAACCGAGCATTTGATTCAGGATTCACTCGAGAATCTGACCGAGGGACGGACCTCATTTGTGATCGCGCACCGGCTGTCTACTATTCGTAACGCTGATCTAATACTGGTGATGCGAGATGGGGAAATTGTGGAGCAGGGGAATCATCATAAATTATTGGCAGCGGGCGGATTTTACGCGGAGCTGTATAACTCGCAGTTTGCTGAGAATTAAACAAGTGCCTCCTCGAACGACGCGTCCTTGGCGTAGCTGGTTTCTTGTTTAGTTCTTTCAGAATCTTGTCAAAAACTTCATCGATGGTGCCAGAAGCGTCGACCGCGTCGATATTATATTCTTTAGCAATTTTGAGGTAAGCGGCGTTGATTTTTTGCTGGAATTCATTGCCCTTGGATTTCCAAACCTCTTCCTTACGATTCCAGTTCTTGTCGGTTTGAGTGCCGAGACGCTTGGCCTGTTCAGCCTCATCTAAAGTCAGTAGAATAATCTTGTCTGGGTGAAAATATGCTTCCGGCATTACGAGTTTGTGTAGTTTCGTGATCAGGGAACGGCTGACTCCGCCGCCGTATCCTTCGTAAACCAACGTCGAGAACCAATAGCGCGTCGCAATAACTACGCCACCCTCCTTCAGGACTGGCTCGGCGAGCTTACGCCACTGCTCATAGCGGTTGACTAAATACAATAAAACTCGTGTGCGGTGGTCAATGTCCTGTTTGGTGCCATAATTTAGCTTTGCGATTTTGGCGATGAAAACGTCTTCGCTGGCCGTACCGGACTCAGCATAAGCGACAACTTTTTTGCCTTGCGATTCGTAATATTCCTTGATCTTCTTGGCTTGCGTGTCCTTGCCGGTGCCGTCTTGGCCCTCAATGGCAATAAACATTATTTCTTCCTCCTCAGATATTTTTCGTAGCAAGCCGGGCAAATTGCGCGATACGTAATGTCGCTGGTGCCATCGATGAGGACGTCAGGGCCATCGGCGACCAAATTGCCGTCGAGAAATCTCGCGTTGTAGGTAGCCTTACGGCCACATTCGCAAATGGTCTTGATTTCTTCGATGTCGTGCGCAATTTGGAGGAGCCTGGTAGCGCCGTCAAAACCGCCGTCCTCGCGACGAAAGTTGAGGCGGAGACCATAGCACATTACTGGAATATCGAAGTCAATCGTCACCAACATTAATTGATTAGCCTGTTCCTTTGTCAAAAACTGCGCTTCATCTACAAGGACACATTGAACACCTCTGTATTCTTTGGCGATTTTGTCATACAGGTTGGTTTTTTTATCAAAACAGAAATCGGTCTCGCGCTCTGGCCCAATGCGAGTGAGCAATTTCGTGCCGTTCTTGGTGTCGGTCGCCGGCTTGATCACGCAAACTTTATGGCCGCGTTCTTCATAATTAAATGCAACTTGAAGCAACTGCATAGTCTTGCCGCAACCCATTGCGCCATATCTAAAATACAACTTTGCCATGACTATCTTTCCTCCATCTCATTTCTTATAATTTCTTTAATAATACCACGAACACAGCTCCAGCGGTGAGGAAATAAAGTGCCTTGCTGGTTCATTTGGTCCACTTTATCAAAGTCAAACCAAGCGGCTTCGGATACTTCGCTACTTTGCAAAGTAGCAGCGGAGAGATCGATATCCTGTCTGGTGAAAAATATATCGGCCCAAACATTGCCGGTACGATAGGCTGCCAACTTTTCGCATCGGTCGATATCTAAATCAATGCCCATTTCTTCTTTGAACTCACGCGCTATCGTCTGCCGTGCGTCCTCACCCTCAATGGTGCGCCCGCCGACCATGGCCCACTTACCGGGCTGGAAAGATTTGTTTTCGGAGCGTTTTTGGAGCAGGATTTGGTTCTTTGAATTAATGACCCAAACATCGGCTACGGCAAAATATAAATCTTGCGGCAACTTTCCGCCAGACGGTATGGTCAATTGCATCACGTTGTGGTCCGCATCTAATACGACTCGCCGCTCTGTCATGTGGCCTCCATTGTTTACATCTTGATTATATCATATAATATAATATATGCACGAGAGTTGGAAGGAGTTTCTAAATAGCGAGTTTGAGAAGCCATATTTTAAGGAGCTCTCTAATTTTTTGCACGAGGAGTACGAGAGAAAGACCATTTTTCCGCCCAAGGGCCTGGTGTTTTCGGCATTTACAACCGACCTGAATGAAGTGAAGGTGGTGATTTTGGGACAAGATCCATATCATACTCCTGGGGCAGCAGAGGGCTTGGCTTTTTCGGTGCCAAATTCACAACCGATACCACCATCGCTTATTAATATTTATAAAGAAATTGACGCGGATATCGGCCATCACGAGAATAAATCTGGAAGTCTCCGGGCGTGGCAGAAGCAGGGCGTACTGCTACTAAATACTGTGCTCACGGTGGAGGCGCATCGTGCTGGATCACACCGCGGCAAAGGTTGGGAAACTTTTACGACTGCCACAATCTCGTATCTGAATAAAACGCGGCCACATTTAGTTTTTCTGCTTTGGGGGAGAGACGCGCGAAACAAAAAACCTCTAATCGACACGTCGCGCCACTTGGTGTTAGAATCAGCCCACCCGTCGCCACTTTCCGCAAATGCTGGCTTCTTTGGAAATCACCACTTTTCGCGATGTAATGAATTTCTGAAACAAAATGGCATGACGGAAATCAAATGGTGAGCTTTCGCTGCCCTATGCGGATTTGGATTTAGACTTGAATTTAGGCTTGATCGGTTCTGCCCATTTAGCCAGCCTGGCATATTCTGGCGAATCTTTGTCGTAAGAGTCTAGGATGTCTTCAGCGTAGGTTTTGCCATTCGTAATATTTAGGGTCTCGACTTCCGGCTTGGAGGCGAGGAGACGAATGATGATTTCGTCGGTGTCGACGGTATTCATGGATTTTGACCGGCTGTGCGAGTAGGAATGTACGCGAAGTTCGCTATAGACGAATCTCGTGATGCCGGCCTGAAGGCAATATTTCAGACAGTTTTCGCAGGTGGCTATTTGATCATACACGGTACAGCCCGTAAGGTCACGGCGCGCAAAAATCAAGGCGTTCATCTCAGCGTGAATTGAGAAATAATATTTTGTCGGGTATTCAGTGAGCGTCATTTTTGATTCGTCGGCACCTTGCGGGAGCCCATTGTAGCCAAGCGAAACCACACGGTTGTTTTTATCCACGATAACGCATCCGGTTTTAGTTGATGGATCCTTAGATTTAGTCGCTACAACCTCGGCGATTTTCATAAAATACTTATCCCACTCGGCTTGCTTACTCATAATACCTCTCCTTTTGAAGGATTATAACATGATTTTTTACCAAAAGAAAGCAGAAGCGACAAAAGTAAAAATGAATTTTTCTAGTCTCGTACGTCCAGCCTTCTTGGGGTAAAAAAGTGGGGGATTGCTTTCGTCAAAAACTTGTGCTAGCGTGGCGAAAATTAAGAAAGGAGTGTATGTATCAAAAAATCAAATATTTATTAATGGCAATGGTACTGACATGTGCAACATTGACACCACCGACGACCTTAGCGCAAGCCGAAAGTTGTCCAGACCTAAGAATCATCTTCGCTAGGGGCTCTGGCGGGGTACGCTGGGAAGATCAGAATTATCTAGAATTTCGCAGTCAAATCGACGGGAAGCTATCAGGGACCGGTATAAATTATGAATTCATAGATCTGGACTACCCGGCGGTCGGCGTGGGAATAGATAATCTTGCAGTGGCAGTCGGAGCGCTATTCAGCGGTGGCGAGTCGTATGAGTTTGGCGCGAGTGTGGACGCCGGCGTAAATGAGCTAAAGAGGATCGTTAATGACGCAGGCTGCCAAGATACAAAATACGTGCTCGGCGGCTACTCGCAGGGAGCAATGGTAGTGTCAAAATCGCTAGGTGAGCTCATGCCGGACCGGATTATTTTTGCAGCGACTTTTGGGGACCCGAAACTATTTCTACCGGAGGGGGCTGGGCTAATGCCGGAGGCCTGTCGGAACCGAAATCTGTCAGATTACCGGATGTATGTGCCGGATTGTTATGCCTTTAAGGGCCTCCTCGGCGCCTACATCCCATATCGACCGGAGGATTTTGCTGGCAAGGTTGGGACTTGGTGTAATAAGCGCGATATTTTTTGCTCTTCGCGCTTTAGTATCTCGGACCATGTGTCATATATATCGGATAATCTATACGAGGATGCTTCTAGGGTAATCGCGAGTAAAGTGACCAAAGCGTTTGGTGTCGTAAATGAATACACCTCGCCGCACGATACTGCCATTTTAATTGATTCCAGTGGGTCAATGACTTGGTTGTTAGAGCAGACTCGAACCGAAATTATAAAACTCGCGAACGAGACTTTTGCGGCCGGTGGGCGCGTGGCGCTGTATGACTACCGTGACCTCAACGATCCGTATGATCCGCGGGCGTTGTGCGATTTCGACACGTGCAATGCGGAAAATTTTCAATGGTATTTATACAGAATCATCCCGGAGGGCGGTGGCGACGATAAGGAATCGCTGCTTTCGGCTTCTGTTCGGGCAATGAGCCAACTGACCTGGCGTCCCGGAGCGACAAAGTCACTCGTGGTACTAACCGATTCGCCATTTCTTTCGCCAGATCGCGATGCAACAACAATGGCGGACGTGATCGAACTTAGCAAGAGCATCGATCCGGTGAATATGTACATAGTCTCCTGTCTTCCGGCGTCTGCCGATCCGGATATGATTGAGCTGGCCGAAGCGACTGGTGGTTTTGTGACATCTAATTATCGGAATTTTGACCCCCTGATTGAATACGTCATGGAGCGATACGATGCTCTGCCCAGGGTGGAAGAAGAAGCTGGCGAGGGCGAGTTCCCAACGATTGAGGTTGTCGACATTATTGATGATGGTAACGATGTCACCTTGACACTCGGCGGCACCGCAACTAAGGCAATCGTGATCGCAAACGACACAGTGCTCGGCATCTCGGAAGATAGCAGCATTACGATCCGCGACCTCGATCGCGATGTCAATAATACGCTAAGATTGGTGCCGGCAAACGAATCGCTAAAAGGTGCGGCGATTGATATTACCATCGTAAGAAGACTACCCGTCTGGAGCGGCGAACAAATTGGCGAGGTTGAGGAGCCTGGCGGTGATCCTGCTGGACAGCCTAATGACACCGAGGAGCCGAGCAGTGAACCCGTTGAGCAACCTAGCGGCACTGAGGGGCCAAGTGGTGATTCGGCCGAGCAGCCAGACGATGCCGAGGAGCCGGACGATGCCGGCGGCCAGCCTATAGCGACAGACGACAGCGATACGATCACGCTAAATGGCGCATTTGTTGACACTACAGAAAAATCTGATCTCCAAATAGGTGGGGCGCTGGGCGGTAATGGCGGTGGTATCTGGTTAGTCCCAGCGACGGCTAGCACGATGCGCACGCCTCAGGCTGAAAGTGACAACGCGGCAATAATACCCAGAGCCCCAGACACCGGCATGCCGAGGAGCTAAGGCTCATCACGTGGCCTGGCAGCGCGGTGCATTATGACGCCAGGTGCCAATGGTTAGCGTATGAACATTTATACACTTTGGGCACCGTTTCTAGGCCGTGGTCGTAGGCAGCCACTTTGGCCGCCAATTCGGCCTCGGCCTCGGTGTTATAGATGATTTTGTGTGTATCGCCAACCCAGCAACGAGGCGGATCGTAAGACGAGTTCGGATTTAGGTGCTTATTCCGATTGGCCATATAGCGTATTATAACACACTGTCCGCGCGCCGTGCTATGTCCACGCGCTACTACGTTACGGCACGAGTTAATACAAAACTCTTGACTTTTTTCCAGCTTGTGCTATAATTATCCTGGAAGCATACGTTGTCATATTCTGCCGTAAAGGAGTGATTGACATGAGAAAGACAACTTTGCTCTTGCTAATACTGCTTTTAGCGGTATTTACAACTGCGTGCGCGACGACAACCAGGCCCAGCGCCACCGGCGCATCGACCCAAAAACCCGAACCGGAGACCCAGCCCACCAACAATGAAGCGGCGGCCACCTTTGTTCTCACCCTCGGCGCAGATTCCGCAACGTACGAGGCATATGGCTGTCTTGTTGAAGGTGACATCTACTCGATGCCCTACAGTATGGGTCTCGCAACGGCAAGGCTTCTGGGAATGAACGCCGACGGGGAGGCTTGCACCGAGTATGGAGCAGACGGCTTCGTCACCGTGTTTCTGAGCATCTCGTTGCTCAGCAACGTCGGCGCAAAGCCGTACGAGTCCCATGGCACAGAGTGGTGGAAACTGCCGCCCGAGTACCAATACTGCAGGATGACGGTACGCACATTGAGCGACTTCTCCCACCCTGGCTGGCACTTCGGGTTCGTTGAAGCGATTGAACCGATCGCAGTTGACGAGATCCCAGCTGACTGGATTCCGAGAGGGAGTAAGTATTAGCGCATGCCTAGGCCGGCCCCAATGCGGGGGCCGGCCTTTTAAATGTTCCCAGTTTATGCACGCCATTTCGCTGTGGCTTAATCGTAGCCCTGCAGCCTTGTTTTTATCCCTAAAATATGGTAGAATATATAGCATGACTCTAGACAAAGATAAAATTCGGAACGTGGCAATTATTGCGCACGTTGACCATGGCAAAACCACCTTGGTGGACGGTCTTTTGAAGCAATCGCACACTTTTCGCGACAACCAAGCGGAAATGCAACAAACGCTGATTATGGATTCCGGCGACCAGGAACATGAACGTGGCATCACCATCACGGCAAAGCAAACCTGCGTCTATTACAACGGTTACAAGATCAATATTATCGACACGCCAGGGCACGCGGATTTTTCTGGAGAAGTAGAACGCACACTAAATATGGCGGACGGCGTGCTTTTGATCGTAGACGCACAGGAAGGCCCAATGCCGCAAACGAAATTCGTATTGTCAAAAGCCCTGAGTCTAAAGCTAAAACCGGTGGTAATTATCAATAAAATCGACAAGCCAGCCGCCCGAATTGACGAGGTAAAAAGCGAAATTGAGAGCTTATTTTTGGAACTTGCCACCGACGAGTCGCAACTCAATTACCCGATCTATTACGCCATCGCCAGAGAGGGCAAGGCCGGCAAGACTACCGCGCTAGACGATGATCTGCATGTAATTTTCGACGCCATTATCAATGACATCCCGGCGCCAAGCGTTAAGCCAGACGCTGAAAATGCGCAGCTACTAGTTGCGGCACTCGCGAGCGACAATTATCTCTGCAAATACTGTATCGGGAAAATTTTTGCTGGTAAATTCAAAAAAGGGCAAACTGTCAAAATCTTACAACGAGACGCGGTTAAAACTGGAAAAATCGAGAACTTATTCACCTATAAAGGCCTAGGGCGCGAGGAAGTACTGGAAGCAACCGCCGGCGACATTGTATCGATCGCTGGTATTGCTGAGGCCAGTATTGGCGACACCATTGCGACCGGCGAAAAACCCGAGGCCCTGCCGACAATTGAGCTCGAGGCGCCAACGCTATCTATCTACATTGGCCCCAACACTTCGCCATTAAAAGGTCGCGAAGGCGAATTTACTACTTCTAGACAAATTGCAGAGCGCCTAAATAAGGAGCTCGAGACTAATATTGCGCTAAAGATTCAGCCCGATGGCTTAGGCTATAAGGTTTCCGGTCGTGGCGAATTGCATTTGTCGGTGCTGATCGAGACTATGCGACGAGAAGGCTATGAGCTAGAAGCTGGACGCCCAGAAGTGGTGTATCGCGAGATTGACGGAAAAAAACAAGAACCAATCGAATCTCTGACGGTTGAGGTTTCACCGGAATTTGTGGGAGCAGTATCGCAGGAGCTGGGCATCCGCAAAGCAGAAATGAAGTCCCAGGAACTGACTACGACCGGAACCACCAGATTTGTCTACGAAATTTCGACGGCGGCATTGATCGGCCTTCGTAATAATCTGTTAACCGCGACAAAGGGAACCGTAATTATGTCCAGTATCCCATCCGGTTATCGGCCATTGGAAGGAAAGTATCGCCCGGAGAGAAATGGCGCCCTGATCGCGTCCGAGAGTGGTGTTTCGACGGCTTACGCGCTAGATGGCGCACAGGCGCGGGGAATTTTATACATTCCGCCGCAGGTCCCGGTGTATCAAGGTATGATCGTGGGGCTTTCCAACAAAAAAGATGATCTCGATATCAATATTTGCCGTGAAAAACAGCTCACTAATATGCGTACACACGCATCGGACGGCGCGATTCAGCTCACTCCATACACGCAGCTCTCGTTAGAGCAGTGCTTGGATTTCTTGCTTGACGACGAGCTACTCGAAGTGACACCAAAATCACTGCGTCTACGCAAGCGACAACTTGATCCGATTAAGCGGAAACGAGAAAATCGCGGCTACTCTAGTTAGACCGGTTGCTCCGCTATTTGTGCTATAATCACAGAATGGGATATTTAATTGATTCGCATTGCCATTTGCACGATCGGCAGTTCTTTACTGAGGATCAGGCAGAAGAAATGTTAAAACGTGCACACGAAAAAGGCGTCAAGAAAATCGTCTGCATTGGGACGGACCCCCAGGATTCGCTCGCAGCGCAAAACTTTGCTGCCGCCCATAAAGATACATACTGGACTTATGGCACGCACCCAGAAGAGGCCGGAAAGAGCCAGACTGCAGCGTTTTCACTAGGGGGCAACTCGCCACGACCGGTGGCGGTCGGTGAAGTAGGGCTCGATTATCATTCGGACGGGTATGACCGCGCAGCGCAAATCCGATTATTTGAGGAAATGTTACAACTAGCGCTCGATGAAGACCTGCCAGTGGTGTTTCACGTAAGAAATGCCTTCGACGATTTTTTCCCGGTCGTGGCAAATTTTCCGAGCGTAAAAGGCGTCGTACACTCTTTTACGGATAGCAAAAAGGCATTAAAAACGATTCTTGAGAATACAGATTTCTATGTCGGGGTAAATGGCCTCGCGACCTACTCGACCCTGCCGACACCGCCTTTGGAAAGAATTTTGCTCGAAACTGACGCTCCCTTCTTGACTCCAGCGCCGTTTCGTGGTATAATTAATGAATCGGGGTATATCCGCGAGATTGCCCAGTGGCTAAGTATTAAGCTTGGCGTGGAATTTGAGATAATAGAAAGAGAAACTACTCGCAATGCAGAAAGATTGTACCGTCTTCAAAATACCGAATCAGCCGACGCAAACGGCGAGTGATTTTGGTGACACAAGAATCGAAACGGTAAAGACTGGCAAGATCGCAATGGGCGATTTGGCGATGAAGACAACTACGAGTAAATTCCCGTATTTTGATGAATTAAACAACATTGCGGAGGAGCTGGAAAAATGTCGCTTAAAGATGCTATAAAACTCGGTTTTTCGCCAATTACCGACTTATGGATGAAAAGCGATGCGTCGCGCCCGGTTGGACAAATGACATATGACGACTTACTAAACGCCGAGAGTGAAATCGGGCGAACTCTGTTCGGACCGATCCCGTACGGGCACCAACGAGAATTTTTTGAATCGAAGAAAAATGTATGGATTTGGCATGAAAACTGGCTAGACGAAGCCGGCGCTCAGCGTGGCATTACGATTCGTTACGAAGTGCGGCCAACCGGCGTATACAAAAAGTCAAACGGCGAGAAATACGTCTTACTCGAGGGCGATGAGCTCGAAAATTTTGTGACCGCAGTGCGAACCTACTACGACCTTGCGAAACATAGACTTTATTGTTAAAATGAAGCTATGGAAGCAGAAGAGAAATCACCAAAAACAACTAGCAAATCCTTACCTGAAAAACCGAAGAAGAAATCTTCTGGTTTTTTGGCGTTGGTGCTCGGGGCGATAGTGTTGGTCATCGGCGTAGCGCTTCTGATTGTTAACCTGAATCGTGGGCCTAAAATCCATGATGCCGAAACTTTGGTCGCAACCGGTCAATGGCAGCGCGAAGACGAGCCAGATGTAGTTTGGAATTTTACAGAAATCGGGAAAGGGTCGCTCACGACTAATGCGCATACGAACGACTACGATTTTATTTGGTCCATGAAGGGCGATAAGTTGCTCGTCGAGACGGATTGGCTATACAAATTAAACGACGAGTTTCAATATAAACTCGAGGACGGCAAGCTAATCCTGAATGACAATATCGTGTTCGTGCCGGCGGCGGAGTAGATTCCTTTATAGCAAAAGTAGATATTGCCTTTTAAGCGATGTCTACTTCGGTGCCGGAGGTGGCGTTAATGCCGAGGTTGGAGAGAATCACCAGTTCATCGTCCGTGATCATGTGAGTGGCGTGAAGCTCAGCTCCGCTCAATTTGTCTAGGTTGTCGAGTATTGTTTTGACGACTGGGTTGGTGGTAGAGCAGATGGAAAGGGCGAGCAGAACTTCGCCTAGTTTCAGATATGACTCCTTGAAGTTAGAGATCTTATTCTTGACTTCGAGAATCGGCTCGAGAACAGTCGGCGCGATCAAATCAATTTTGTCCGGAATGTGATTGATCTCTTTGAGCGCATTTAAAAAAGTGGCTGAAACTGGCGAAAGATAACCAGTTTTGCGCCCCGCGATGAATTTTTTGTTAACTTCAAGGCAGGCGCTGGGAAGACCATGGGCAGATTTACGTTTTTCGTCTGCGTGAGCGGCCACCGGGCGGTCAGCTTCCGAGATGCCGAGTTCGTTCATAAGTAGCTTGATTCGCTCAGGAACTTCCGGGGTCACTGCGCCTTTTTTAAGATCAGTGAGTGCGCGATAGTAGCGCCGAACGATTTCGTCCTTCGCGGCTTTGCGAATGGCCTTGTCGTCGGTAATGCACTCGCCAATGACGTTTACACCCATGTCGGTGGGGGAATAATAGACGGTTTTACCGGTAATGCGGTTAAGAATTTCACGAAGAACCGGGAAAGTTTCAAGATCACGGTTGTAATTCACGGCCTTTTCGCCGTATTTTTCGAGGTGAAAATGGTCGATCATGTTGACGTCGCCGAGGTCAGCGGTAGCCGCCTCGTAGGCAACATTCACCGGATGTTTTAGCGGCAAGCTCCAGACTGGAAAGGTTTCGAATTTGGCGTAGCCAGCGTTGACGCCGCGTTTGTACTCGTGATAAAGCTGTGACAAACTGGTTGCCAGCTTGCCAGAACACGGCCCCGGCGCCGAAACTACTACGAGCTTGCGAGAGGTTTCGATATACGGATTGGCGCCATAACCCTCGTCAGACACAATCGTATCAACATCGGTTGGATACCCTTTGGTAAAGGTGTGAAAATAGGTATTCACATTGTAGTCTTTGAGCTTCCTGGCGAAATCGGTGGCTTTTTTCTGCCCATCGTAGAGGGTAATCACGACCGAACTCACGTAAAGTCCTTTCGCACGCAAAAACTCAATGAGCCGCAAAATTTCGGTTTCATAAGAGATCATGTGGTCGGCGCGAATTTTGGATTTTTCGATGGCGTTAGCATTAATGCAGAGAATCACCTCGGCGTCGTCTTTAAGCTCTTGCAGAAGCCTGATTTTGAGGTCCGGCAGAAAACCTGGCAACGTGCGGGCAGCATGTTGGTCATCGATGAGCTTGCCGCCGAACTCGAGGTAAAGTTTGTCAAACATCCCGATACGACTTTTGATGATTTTTTTCTGGACTTTAAGATATTTATCAGCATCAAAGCACTTCTTCATTCAAACCTCCTTGTTGTTGATTCAATTATAACACAAGTGCGGTTAGCTACCAAAAACACAGCGCACGCTAAATCCGCGCCTGCGAAGGGTGCTATTGGCGGAATTGACATAGCTGGAATTGAAGTTGAGGTAATAGGCGTAAGTGCTGAAGCTGGAAGTAGCCGACCAGTAGTAGCCGTAGGAACCGCTATAGTCGAACGAGCCGGAGGTATAGCGGCCGGCGAGCAGGAAATTCGGGGTGGTACCTGGGCCAGCATTGTTATAGAAGGTAGCAGCCCTTTGATAATAGTTACTTTCTAGGTTAGCACCATATGCGATAGCAAGAGCATACCAGTCACCGGTTTTCCAGTTATTGTCGATTGTAGCACGTGCATTGCTAGTAGTAGAAGTTGGTAGTCTCCAACCTTTCGGGCAGATGGAGTAGGCAGTATTATAGCCATCAGTGGTTACTGCATTGCCACTGCTGTCTTTACCACCAGCTGTAGCAACTAGCCATGAGTAGTAGGAGTTACATGGAGTACTGCTGTTGCAGGTATCAGTGTTATTGTTGGTGTTGAAGACGTATTGGCCCGAGTCGCTTGAGAATTGATCGGACGGGACTGATGTGCCGCTAGAGATAGCTGTAGAGGCTGGAAGAGTGTAATATGGGTCACTCTGAGTATAGCCAGCTGGGACATTGGAACCGGCGCTGTCTAGCTTAGTGCCACCAGCTAGGTTGAGGTTTGACGTCATCCAGCACTGGCCATCTGCGAGTTTGGCAACTTTATATGGTTGTTCGTCGCGGCTGTCGTAAACTACCGTCGGAAAAGTATGGCAATCCGAAAGGACCATCGATTGCATGTAAACTTTAGGCAGAGGATTAGTAACCGCAATAAAGTTGATCGTAGTATGATAGGCGCCGATTGGCTGGCTGGAGTCGACCTTGGCGGCAAGCTGCACCACTGCCTCCGAGCCAGTGGAATTAGAAGCGGCAGAGGTCTGGCTTAAAACCGGCGCGGTGGCAAAAACTGCCCGGAAAAAATTACCCGACGTCCCTATGCGAATGCCCCATTTATTGACGGGGAACGTATCCTGCGTGTAGCCGTCTACAGACTGTGCGAGCGTCTCGATCGTGGGGTGGTTTGAGCTGTCTACGGTGATGCCGGGATAATCGGCCGGCGTAATCGTGACGTCGTCGTTGACTAGGGCCGAATTATTAGCGTCGACATTCATACTAAGCGTATATCCGGTCGGGTTATTGGTCCCCACTCCGATCGCCAGATCAGCAACACCAAAAGCCGCACCGGAGGTCGGAGCGAGGTTGAGATAGACATTACTTGGAACAGTAACCTCAAGAATCGGCGTGGTATTGTCGACTTGAAAAGTCAAAGTTTCCGCCGAGGTTGGCGCAGCGTGCCTAGCGATGCAAAAAAGGATCGCCAAAAAACCGACGAGTATCAGAAGAACTTTGTTACCTAACAACTTCTTGACATAACGCGACTGCATGCATCCTCTCTTGATTACGGGCTAGAATCTGTTAACCTAGATCGTACCGTTAGCATTTTTATTATACCGCGTTACCGCTAGTGGTTCAAGGCCTATTTTTTAGCGAAAAATATGTTATAATAGTAATTATGATCTATCTCGACCACGCGGCGGCAACGCCAGTTGATAGTAGAGTGCTCCAAGTAATGGAACCATATTTTTTGACGGATTTTTTCAACCCTAGTGCGGCGTATTTGCCAGCTAAAAAAGTGGCCGCCGACTACACAGTCGCGAAGGCGACCATTGCGCACGCGATCGGCGCGAAATCTTCCGACCTCGTCATTACTGCCGGCGCGACCGAGGCCAATAATTTGGCGTTCTCGAGCTTGTCGTCAGACGCAGCCACGCAGGCGTCCGTGTTATATCTTGAAACCGAGCATGATTCCGTGCGCCAAGTGGCGAAGAAGCATGGTGGCCAAGCGGTGAAGGTGTTAAAAAACGGCTTGATCGACCTCGATGATTTAAAAGCCAAAATTACCGATGACACGGAGCTCGTCTCGGTATCGCTGGTTAATAACGAGATCGGCGTCATTCAGCCCCTAGCGGAAATCGCCAGCGTGATTCGCGAGGTAAAATTCGACCGGCTAAAACGTGGCCTAAAACGCCAGTTGTTGCTACATTCGGATGCGTCGCAAGCGCTCAATCTGCTCGACATCAACGTGGCCAGACTAGGAGTAGACCTGATGACTTTAAACGCCGCAAAAATTTACGGCCCGAAAGGCGTTGGAGCGCTCTATGTGTCGCACGAAGCCAAGTTGCAGCCTTTGACCTACGGCGGGGGCCAGGAAAATGGTCTACGCTCGGGCACCGAAAATGTGCCTGGTGTAATCGGCTTCGCTAAGGCCGTCGAACTCGCTAAAGAACATTTGAATGGCAATCGCAAAAAATATGCTACCTGGCGAAAGGTTTTATTGTCGGAATTACAGGGGTACGAGCTTATCAACAAGAAGCACTCTATTGACAATTTCATAGTTTTGTGCTATAATGGTATAGATGCGGAACGTTTAGTGTTCCTTCTTGAAAATGAGGGGGTTTACGTGTCGACCGGAGCGGCTTGTGCGGCCTCAAAGGGCGTAAAGTCGCACGTACTGGCGGCGATTGACCTTTCTGATGCCGAAATCGCAGGCTCGCTGAGACTTTCGCTAGGCGAGACTAATGACGAAGACCAAATCCACCAGGCTGCACGAATCATCAACGATGTCGTAGCGGCCGAAAAAGAAAGGCTAAAAAATGCCTAAAGTTTTTGTTGGAATGAGCGGCGGCGTGGACTCGTCGGTTGCGGCGATGTTGCTAGTAGAGCAGGGTTACGACGTGACTGGCGTATACATGAAAAACTGGTCGCGCGACCTTCCTGGCATGAAGTGTCCGTGGGCGGAGGACCTTGCCGATGCAAAGCGCGTAGCGGTAAAACTTGGAATACCGTTTGAAGTATGGGATTTTGAGGACGCCTACCGCGAAAAAGTTGTCGAATACATGCTTCGCGAGTTTAAGAACGGCAACACGCCAAATCCGGATGTAATGTGTAACCAGGAAATCAAGTTTAAGTTGTTCTTTGATGAAGCGATGCGGCGCGGTGGGGATTTTATCGCAACTGGGCACTATGCGAGGATGGCTCCGATATCCCGACTTGGGGGATTCCGGAGCGCGGCAGCGCGAGGATTAGCGCGCGAGCCCCATGGCGATGGGAGCGAGCGACGCGACCCCGAGTGGGATATCGGAGCCGTCTTGCTTAGGGCTGCCGATGAGAACAAGGATCAAACCTACTTTTTATATCGTATTTCGGACGAAGCGCTCAGCCATACACTTTTTCCGGTCGGCGAAATGTTAAAGCCGGATGTCAAAAAGCTTGCGGAGCAAAAGGGCCTCCACAACGCTTACAAAAAAGAGTCCATGGGCGTATGTTTTGTGGGCGAGGTCGGGATGAAAGATTTTCTGAAAGAATATATCGACGTTCAGCCAGGCGAGATTCGTGAAATTGAGTCCGAAAAAGTGCTAGGCTATCATGAAGGTGCCATATTTTATACGATCGGTCAGCGCCATGGGTTATATATTTCAGGCAATAAGGGTGAGGTAAATGATGGGTTGCCGTATTACGTCGTGAAAAAAGATTTGTCGAACAACGTTATATACGTATCCAAAAACTTAAATGACCAACATATCTGGACGAAAGAACTAGGGCTGAAGGATATTGTGCTGCGGGTGAGCCATTTGCCGGATGACGGCGCCGTAATGGCGCGGCTGAGACATCGTGCGCCGCTGATTCCGGCGAAGTTCGACGGCAAGGTGCTAAGTTTTGAAAATGAAGTGAAGCGCCCGGCGGCGGGTCAGTCGGCAGTCTTATATGACGGCGAGGTCTGCCTCGGCGGTGGTATTATTGCTAAATAATTTAATCCGCACAAAAAATGCCCGCACGGGAGTGGGCATTTTTCTAAAAGCTATTAAGCTGTCATCATGAGCAAGTCAGCGAACAGCAAAGTTGCTGCGAGCACACTCATGGCTACAACGAAAACTGCATTTGGCTGCTCATCGCGATTGTACTTTTCGTAGCAAAAGCGCTTCTTCGACGCAGTCTTGCGACACGTCGTGGTCTTCTTTGCGGTTTTAGTTGCTTGTTTCTTTTTTGCTTGAGCCATTTTAATCCTTTTTTAATCCTTATGGTTATTTTAGCACAAAAAATCTGACTTTGCAAGGGATTTTAGGTATTTTGTAGATAAATTATGACTCCAAGACGGCCTTGATTCGGCGCACGCCAGCAGACGAAGACTCTTCTTTGACAATCTTGAACGTGCCCAGCAAGCCAGTACGTTCAACGTGCGGGCCGCCGCAAACTTCGCGAGAGACCGGCGCATCAAAATCGCCAATCGTATAGACCTTGAGTTGGTCTGGGTATTTATCCCAGAATTGGCCGTGCGCGTGCAAGGCGTCGCGAGCATATGTCTTATCGTATTCATCGTAAACAACCGGCAGGTCAGCCTTGATCCAGGCGTTAACTTGGTCTTCCACGGATTTTAGCTCTTCTGGCGTCAATTTGTGATCGCAGTTAAAGTCAAAACGTACGCGGTCGGCAGTGATATTGGACCCTCTTTGGGCAATATCTTCACTGATGTGCTTCTGAAGGGCTGCCAATAAAAGATGAGTGGCCGTATGGTATTTAACGGTTTGCTCGCCGTGGTCTTCGAGGCCACCTTTGAACATACCCTTGCTGGCCGTCTGTGAGCGTTCGCGTTGCGCTTTCAAGGCTTCGTCAAATTCTTGTCTGTAATTTTCGCTCAGGCTAATATTCTGGTGATAGCATTCTTCAATGGAAATTTCTAACGGAAAGCCATAGGTATCCTGTAACTTAAACAAATCATAACCGGACAGGCTACCCTCCGAAAGCCCTCGCGAAGCAGCCTTCTGGTTGTTTGCCGCTAGCTTGGTGAGTTCTCTCAGACCTTTGTTTAAAGTGGCACGGAAAGCGCGTTCTTCTTTCAGCAAAACGTCGAGGGCCTGGTCGCGGTGAGTCAAAATCGAATCTGGCAGGCCGGCATAGTTTGCGGCCACGATCGGAACAATTTCGGAAAGGAAGTTGGCCGAAATGCCGAGGTCCAACGCCCGGAGAATGGCCCGGCGCACCAAACGACGCATGGCGTACCCTTGCGTTTTGTTAGAAGGCGTCAGACCCTGAGCGGCAAGAAGGTAAGCGCCGCGAATATGGTCGGCAATCACGCGCATCTCGTCGGTATTGGCATCATAGGCTTTGCCGGAAAGTTCCTCTAGTTTATCGATAATTGGTTTCATCGACGAAATCTTAAACACGTCGAAGCTATCAATTGAGGCTGCGGTGATTCGCTCGAGGCCGCCACCAAAGTCGACGTTCTTCTTTTCGAGCTCGCTGAAAGTGCCGTCGTCGTTGCGCCGATATTGCATAAAAACTTGGTTGCCAATTTCCATGAACCTGGCACCGTCCGAAGCCGGGTGCGACTTGCCATACCTCTCTACATCCTGCTTGTCTTCGCCAAAATCGTAAAAAACTTCCGAATCCGGGCCACACGGATCGCCGAGTGGCGTATCTTCAATGCCGCCGCCACGGCTCCACCAGTTTTCGTGATCGTCATAGAAGAAGATTCGCTCTCCGTCTTTGATGCCGCGCTCATCGCCGTACTTCGCCGAGCCAATTTCGGCAACTTTTGCCTCAATGCCGGCCTCGCGGAAAACTTCCTGCCAAATTTCAGCCGCCTCTGTGTCTTTGGGAATACCATATTTTTCGTTGCCAATGAAGCAGCTAACATAAATCTTGTGCGGATCGAGCCCGATTTCCTTAGTCAAAAACTCAAAAAAGTTACGGATCTGTTCGCGTTTAAAGTAGTCACCAAGCGACCAGTTACCAAGCATTTCAAAAACCGTGGTATGGCGCGGATCACCGACATCCTCAATATCCTGAAGGCGTAGTGATGGCTGCGAATCTGTAAGACGAGTGCCGTCCTTGTGGGCCTTGCCGAGAAGATAGGGAAGTAGCGGCTGCATACCGGAGCCCGTGAAAAGCGTGGTCGGATCGCCCTCGAGCACCAGTGGTGCCGGCTGGATAACTTTGTGGCCATGTTTAACTTGAAAATCTAAAAACTTTTGACGAACTTCATTTGCATTCATTCTGTAATTATACCATAAATTGGACGCATGAAAAAGCCCGCTCGCATGGGAGAGCAGGCTTTAGGCTCCAAGGAGCCTTTCCAGGGCCTTCTTAGTTTGGCGCGGAGTGCGGAATCTGATGGTTTTCATTCCACAGCGCCGTGCGGCCCTGATGTTGAGCGGGTTGTCGTCGACGAGAATAATCTCGCCCGGCGGCACGCTAAGTGTGCTCGCAATAGCGGCGAAAGTTTCTGAGTCGCGTTTCGTGCCTCTCAGCTCGTAAGAGAAAAATTGACTCTCTGGCGCAAAGAACGCAAATAAGGCGCCGTAGTCTGAGCGGAGCTCCTCGATCCGTTCCTCCGTGATGTCGGAATGTAAATAAATTCTATAGTCCGACCGACGCAGAGTTTTCAGCAGACCGAGCATCTCATCGTTAGGGGGCCTTTTGGTCACTGTAAGAGCTTCGTATGCCTCTTTGGCGGTGACCCGACCCCTGACGGTTTTTCTCCAGAGCTCTATCTCCGTCATATTGCCTATAAGCATGTATTTGTACATTTTATGGTTGATGAGATATGCCATAAAAGTCCGGGCCGTGCTCATAAGGCCGCATTTACGGATCAGCCACCACGCCGCTCGCTGACGGCTGAAGCCGCCGAGCGGACCATTGAGGTCCACAAGGATAACCTTGGATTGCAAACAGATCACCTCCGGGTATGTTTATAGCACTTTTTACCGTAATTGTCAATTTTGTAGTAAGCGGCTAAGGCGGGATTTGAGGTTTTTTGATTCTGGAGCGCTTGATAGCGTATCTGCGCCAACTCGGAGCAGGCCAAGCGCTGTGGCATACGAATAGTCCAGTTCGACGTCGTCCGGAATATCGAGTTTCGGCAACGTCAGAATATCGATCAGGTTCACGACTGGGCGGCGCGAGAATGGCAAACGGGTGTACCAGTCGGAAAGGGCGAGTTTTTCTTGTAATAGCGAGAGGCCAGCGCCGCCGCCACAAAGCAAGACGCTACGCGGTAGCGACCCGGCGGAATAATTTTCGAGTGCAACCTCGACACCGGTCAGCCACACTGATAAATTGCGCGCAATTGCGGCTTCGACCTTGGATTTTAGGGCGTCATCAAGTGTGCCAGAATCATAATCGAGCTTATATTTTTCGGCAGTGGCAAAATCAACACCGAGTGCTTCGGCGATTTGGTGAGTGAAGCTACGGCCGCCGATCGAAAACATTTCTGTGGCCTCGACACCGCCATCCTCGACGACGGCAATGTCCGTAGTGCCGCCACCAATATCCATTACGATGCCGGAGAAATTGGAATCCAAATCATCGCCAAGGCAAGCGCGGCAAACTGCAAACGGTTCCACTGCAAGCGTCAGAAGCTCCAGGTTGAGTTCGGCGCAGACTTTCTCGATGGCTGCCACATGGATCATCGGAGCAAAGGCCGTATATATCAAGATGGAAACCTCCGCGCCTTTGAAACCGATCGGGTTGCTGACTTTGTAGCCGTCGATGGTCAGGCTCACGATCGCGGAATTAATGAGACGCACCTCAACGTTGTCGTTGCCGGTCTCGAGCGCAACGGTCCGTCTGGCCACTTCGCCAGCCTTCAATTGAACTTTTTCGATAATTTCATTCATCTCGGATTCGGAAATGGGCGAATTGGGGTTGCGACGGGTATATTTGACCGAAGTGGTGTTACCTTTAATCAGCTCGCCGGCGATACCAACCACCGTGCGTTCGGCGCGTTCGCCAGCCTTGTCCTCGACCCGCACTAGCGCGTCTTCACAGGCGGTAATCACGGCCGGAATATCAGAAATAGCGCCGGCGTGCATGCTACCTTCCTGCTGGTGAGTCTTGGCAGCAGCCAAAATTTTCAACTCGCCGCTAGCGCCCTGCTTTGCCAAAACAGCTTTGACGAACTCGGTGCCAATATCTAGGCCAAGGATCGTGTTCATGGTTTAATTGTAACACACTTTCCGGGCTCTAGGCCACTTAGTTCATATTTACCGAAAACGGTACGATGAAGCGTCTCGACGCGGTAACCAAGCGCCGCAAAGGTACGACGGATTTGACGGTTGCGGCCCTCGCTTAAAGTCACGAGGTACGAAGCCGCCTCGCCGTTGCGCTTGACGACCATGAATTTCGACGGACCGTCATCAAGCATGACGCCGTAATCGGAAATCATTTGTTGGTGGAGCGGCTCGAGCGGCCGGTCGAGCGTGACTTCGTAAACTTTGTTTTTGCGGAATTTCGGATGTGTCATTTGGTAGGCAAAATCGCCATCATTGGTCAGCAAAATCAAGCCGGAAGAATCCTTATCGAGCCGGCCTACAGTCTTGAGGTGTTGATACTCTTTCGGCAACAATTCATAAATCGTCGGGGCCGGGCCCTGAGCATTGCGTGAACAGACATAGCCCACTGGCTTGTTCACAGCAAGATACAAGTATTCCGTATCAAACGGGATTATCTTCTTATTATAGCACACTTTGTTCGATTTGTCAATACGGGCGCCCAAACTGGCCGGCTGATCGTCGACCAACACCTTGCCGGCGGCGATTAAATCGTCGGCCTCGCGACGCGAAATACCGATCCGCTCAGCGAGAAATTTATTGAGCCGGACCGACGGGTTGTCCATAATTTACCTGCTGAGGCGGTAAGGGCTGCGCGGGTTGTGCGGGGGCTGGAGCCGGAGCGGATGCTGGTTGACTGGGGGCCGGAGCCGACTGCGGCTGTGGCGTCGGAGTCGACGGTCGCGGAGCTGGGGCTAGCTGTGAGGCCGGCTGCGGTTCGGAGGCTGGAGCTGGCGCTGGCTGAACCGGCGGAACCGGCGCCGGTTGGCTAGGAACCGGGGCTGACTGGCCGGACGAGGCTGGCGCGGACTGCGGCACAGCTTTGTCACCCAGAACTTCGTGAATCGTATTAACTACATCTTCAATCCCGACTTGTGATTTCACTAGGTAGCGGTCACAGCCAAGGCTTTCGCCGCGGGCGCGCTGCTCGTCGCCGGAAAGGGCGGTCATCATAATGATTTTAATGCCAGCGGTTTCGGGCGTGTTGCGTAAGATATCTAGCATATCAAAACCGGAAATTTTCGGCATCATAACATCGGCCAAGATCAAATCTGGCTTTTCGCGCACTGCTACTGCAAGAGCTTCTTCACCATCGCCGGCCGTCACCACCTCGTAGCCCTCAGCAGTGATGCGGATGCTGTAGATCTCCCGCAAGGCTGCGTCGTCTTCCACTACCATTATTTTCATTGTGTACCTCCTTGTACCTTATTATTATTGATCATGCGTTTTTCATATTCCTCACCGGAAATGCGTGGCAAGGAGACATAGAAAGTTGACCCCTCTCCGAAAGCCGATTCGGCCCAAACGCGGCCGCCCATAGCCTCTACGCGTTTTTTGACGATGTAGAGACCGAGGCCGGTGCCGCCAATGGTGCGAGTATCAGAATTGTCGGAGCGATAGAATTTTTGGAAGATGTGGGGCAGGTCGTCGCCGGAAATACCGAGTCCGGTGTCGGTTACATTGATCAAAATATGGTCGCCGTCGCCACGAACATTGACATAAATCGAGCCGCCAGCTGGCGTATATTTGATGGCATTGCCGACCAAGTTGTCGATAATTTCGCCGATAAAGCCAGTATCAACATAGCCGTAAACCACCTGATCAAGGCGACGCGCAGTGTTGATGCCGGACTCCGCAGAGCCAAATTGGTATTTCAAATTGGCGGCATTAATCTGCGGATAGTACTGGTCGGCGATCTGTTTGACGAGGCCGACCATTTCGACCGGCTGCAAATTCGGGCGCAAATGGCCGTCGTCAAGTTTCGTAACGTCGAGCAAGTCATGGAAAAGCTGGCCGAGGTGCTTGGCGGCAGCATGCGCGGCGTCAAGATAGCTGCGGGCACGTTCGTCGATGGTTGCGGTCTGCGGGTTGAGCGCCAGCGAAAGGTAGCCTTCGATTGACGCTACCGGCGTACGCATTTCGTGCGAAGCAGTTGAGACAAACTCAGCTTGCTCGCCCTCCTCGGCGAGTTCTTTGGCGATATTGCGGAAAGTGATAATCCGGCTGCCATTCTGGTCGTTCACCGGTACTAGTGAAACTGAGACCGGAATACGCTTGCTAGCTCGGCCGATGACGAAACAAACTTTGTAGTTTTCGAGTGGCTGGCCATCGCGGATGGCACGCAGTAAAAGATTTTTGTCGTCCGGGAGCGGGGCGTCTTCGATGCTTTCGACTTTAAGTAGCAGACCAAAATCTAGACTGACTGCGTCGGCAGCTTTGGTTTCGAGCATGGTGGCGGCGGCGGGGTTAAGATACTGGATTTTGCCGTTACGATCTAAAATGATGACGCCGTCGTGGATGTTGATGAGAGCAAGTTCGGCAAGCGAACTTTGTGGCGCGACCGGCGTAGCTGGCACAGAAGTAGTTTGGCGTTTAAATAAACTCATATTTATATTTTAACACAAGCGTGAAAAAATGTGCTAAAATTGATACATGAACAAGGATGTAATCTATATTGAGCCAGAAGATGATATTACCGATATCATTACTAAAATCGAAAATTCAAAAGAAAAAATCCTGGCCCTAGTACCGCCAAAGAAGTCGGGGGTCTTTCGAAGCATTGTAAACATTAAATTAATTGCTAAAGCTGGGCTCAATGCCGGTAAAACCATTGTGCTGGTCACGACCGACCCGGCCATTATTAAGCTCGCCGCAGCGACCAAGCTGCCCGTGACCAAAAACCTGCAGTCCGCCCCGGCTATCCCGAAAATCGATGAGCTAGCGGATATTGAGACGGCGTCGGTGGAGGAAGTAGTCGCGGAGAGCGAAAAGCCAAACGCTAAGGTCGTAGCAGCTACTGAAGATGAAGCCGAAACGACAAAAGACGAGAGTGACGAAGCTGCTAAAAAAGATACCGATAAGTCGGCTAAGCCTAGCAAGGCGGAGAAAGAGGCCGCGGTCGCTGAAAGTGATGACGCCGCAACGGTTGAGAAAGACACCAAAAAGCCAGCCGATAAGAAAAAGCCGAAAATGGGCGCCAAGAAGCGGAATATTTTGATCGGCGTCGGCATCGGGGCTTTTGCAATTTTGTGCCTGGTGGGATTTTGGGCCTTCGCAATCGCGCCGGCCGTGACTGTCACCGTAGCGATTCGTACTGCGACCGATAATTTTTCGCAAAACGCCACTTTTACTACGAAAATTACGGAAGAAAACGCCAGTGAGGGGAAGTTTTATCTGGACGAGAAGAAATCTGAAACTAAAATCGAGGCAAGTTTTGACGCGACTGGCACTAAGGATGTCGGCGAGAAGGCCACGGGAGAGGTGGTGGTTTACCAATACTTCCGTCAAAAAGGCAACATCGCGATCGAGAAGGGTGCCACCTTTACCAACAGTGGCCTGACTTTTGTCGCCAGTGAAGGTGCTGTGCTTTCATGGGATGGTAATGGAGCAGACGAATGCATTAATAACAATAAGCCGGAGGAGTTGGTGCTTAGTGGCTGTCTAATTTCTGGCCGAGTTAAAGTGGTCGCGGCGGAACCCGGTGCGCAATACAACATCTCTGCTGCTCAATCTGGCTGGTCAATGACGGCAAATGTAAGCGGTGTCTATAGTGACTCGGCGATGTCCGGTGGCACTAGCAAAACCGTGACTATTGTGACGCAGGCCGACATCGACGCGGCGCTAGCTAAGGTAGTTGAGAACAACGCATCCTCGCAGGCCAACCGCAAGAATAAGTTGCTCGAGCAGGTGGAGGAGGGTGCCTTCATTATTGATTCTAGTTACAAGCAAACCATCAGTGACCCAGTATCGAGCCCGGCGGTAGGGGAAGAGGTAAAAGCAAATGAGAAGCCGTCGCTCACCGTGACGGTAACCGACACAATTTACGTTGTTGACAAGACTAAGGTCGAGGAATTTATCACCGAGAAGGCAAAACTAGCTGATAGTTACAAGATTTACAAGATGAATGACCCCTTTATCGAAAACTTCACTGAAGTCGGCGAGACCTATGTAGGTAAAATCAAGACTTCTTACGTTTCCGGCCCGAGGATCACCGAAAACGACGTCATTGAGACGATCGCCGGCAAAGGCATTGGTGAGGCGCGGACGGATTTGATCGCTAAATTCAGCGGGATCGACAGCAATAACACCAAAATTGAGGCGTCGTACCCCTGGGTATTCAGCGTGCCGAGCGACAATACTAAGATCACCGTCAAGATTGACGTAGAGGAATAATGAAGATTATCGGTCTCGATGTCGGCGAGAAACGCATTGGCGTGGCCCAGGCGGATTCAAGCACCCGGATAGCCGTACCAGTCGGGTTTTTGACGGTAGACGGCTCAGAGTGGCAGGAAATCGCCAGGATTGCCCGTCTAAATGGCACTAATTTGTTCGTTCTAGGGCTTCCTAGGAGCAATGAAGGCAACGAGACGGCTCAGAGCCAGTATGTGCGTGACTTCGCGCGAAAACTAGTCCAGAACGTGCCTGAGGCGAAAATCCAATTTCAGGACGAGTCTCTGACCTCAGTTGAGGCCGAAAAACGTCTGAAAAGCCGCAAGAAAAATTACCAAAAAGGCGACATCGACGCCGAGGCGGCGAGTATTATCCTGCAGGATTTCGTCGAAAAGTTTACAGAGAAGGCTACGCTACGCGTTGGTAGCTCGCCCGCCAATAACCCGCCCGCGCCGGCCGGCAAAGCCAAGGCTATTGTCGCTGTTGTGATTGCAGTAGTGGCTCTAGGGTTGATTGGCGCAACGGCGGTGCTAAAGATTAGGGATCACGTCCGAGCTAAGCGCGAAGAAGAGTACGCCAAACAGGAGGCTGAGATGAAAGCCGAGGTGTTTAATTTCACCATCCGGCCGGGAGAGACGATCTTCGACGTCAAAAAGCATCTGGTGGAAGCAGGGTATGACGCATCTGGGGTGGAAGCGGCGCTGAGCGCAGATTATGATTTCGACTTTTTGAAGGAGCGGCCGGAGGGGGCAAGCCTTGAGGGCTACCTCTATCCAGAGACGCACGAGTTCTACGCCGACGCCACAGCGGAGGAAGTAATCGCGAAGTTTCTGATTGGGATGGGAGAGGTCATCAGCGCCAATGATCTAGCTGCGAAATACGCTGCGCACGGGCTGACCCTACACCAAGGAATCACTTTGGCCTCTATTGTGCAGAAAGAATCTGGCGCGCCCGCGGACCAAAAGACGGTGGCACAGGTGTTTTACTCTCGGTTGGCTTACGGGTGGCGACTCGGGAGCGATGTGACCGTTTCGTATGCGCTTGACGTGGTGGACCCGGAACGGACGACCTATCGCGACAATGCGGCAGCGCTGACGATTGATTCTTGTTACAACACCAGAATCTACACCGGTTTGCCTTGTGGCCCGATTGCCAATCCAGGGCTTTCGGCACTCTTGGCAGTAGCAGAGCCATCAGATACGGCTTATCTTTATTTCTTGACAGGCGATGACGGTTTGATGTATTATAGTTATACAGAGGCTGAGCACAATCAGAATATTTACCTACATTGCCAGACGCTCTGTGATGTTTCGTTATGAAAAAGCAAACTAAGATGCGGATCAAGCGTTTTCGGCACATGTTGCCGTATGTTTTGACGGCAGTCGCGACTATCGCCATCGTTTCGGTGGGGTCGCTCGACAAGCAAAGCTCCGGAATAAACCTGAGCTTGAATGTTTTTGCCGAAAACAACTACAAAGTCTCGGTGGACCAGTTGTCTGAGCTGTACATGGTGGCGGATTTGTCAGACGCGTTAGGGCTAGCTTCAGCATCCGACGTCGCAAGCAACTACGTGTTGACCACTTCGATGTACGAAGCCGGACAGACTTCGGCCGGTAAGACTGAGAAACCCAGCATTATTGACCTGCCAACCGAACGCGGCGTGATCGAGTATATTGTGAGCGAGGGAGAGACGATGGATTCGATTGCCGCAAAATACGGCATCACGACCGACCAGATTCGGTGGTCCAATGGCCTGAAAACCACTGCCGTTTCGGCCGGCACCAAACTTTACGTGCCGAGCACGGCCGGGATTGTTTACACGGTTAAAGCTAGCGATACCGTCGAATCAATCGTGGCAAAATATGGCGGAACGGCCGAGGAAATTATCGCCTTGAACGACCTTGAAGTGTCTGGCATTTCGGAAGGAATGCGCATTTTAATTAAAAATGGGTCTCTACCGAATACCGAACGGCCGGAATATGTGCCGCCGGTGGTGCAGTACTATTACACCTATCTCGGTAACACTTCGGAGCGCCAGAATATTCAGGTAATTGGTTATAAATACGGCCTCGGCGGCCCCTATGGCGCCGGGCAATGTACGCAATGGGCTTGGTATAATCGCAAAGATTTGCCGTCTAACCTAGGCAACGCCAATACTTGGGCTAGAAATGCAGCCGCCGCTGGCTACACGGTGAGCCGAAAGCCCGCCGCGGGAGCAGTTTTCCAAACCACCTCTGGTTGGTACGGCCACGTTGGCTACGTCGAGGCCGTCAATGCCGATGGCTCAATCATTGTAACTGAGATGAATTATAACTACCGACCCTACATGGTGATTCGAGCGACGATTCCGGCCAGCGCCGTGGGAAATTTTAACTACATATATCGCAAATAACCTCTGTTTTAGCATTAGCACATTGACTTTTTAGATAAAATATGATATAATAAGGAGATATATGTTTAGCGATACGGCAAAAGTGAGTTTGAAGGCAGGTAAAGGTGGCGATGGCGCGGTCTCTTTTCGTCGGGAAATTTATATTCCTAAAGGCGGGCCGGATGGGGGCGATGGCGGAAAGGGCGGCGACATTATTTTTCGAGCCGACAAAGATACCAACACGCTGATTGACTTCCGCTTTACGCCAATTCTCACGGCTGAGGATGGCAAAAATGGGTCTGGCACGCGTTCGGCTGGCCGGTCGGGGCGTGATCTTATCGTGGAAGTGCCGATCGGTACGATGGTGTACAGACTTGGTGGCGCCAGTAAAGACGACTCTCGACTCCTGATCGCCGACCTTGTACGTGATGGGCAGACCGCCGTAATCGCAAAGGGTGGCGACGGCGGGTTCGGCAATGCGCATTTCAAGAGCTCGACCAGGCAGGCGCCGATTATCGCTGAGATGGGTGAGCCGGGTGAAGAGTTTGAAGCCGAGTTGGAACTGAAGTTGTTGGCCGATGTCGGCCTAGTGGGCCTACCGAATGCCGGCAAGTCGACTTTTCTTTCAGTGGTGTCCAATGCGCGGCCGGAGATTGCCGATTATCCATTCACGACCCTGACGCCGCAACTCGGTGTGGCCACAATTGATGATCAAGATATTCTGATCGCTGATATTCCGGGCTTGATTGAGGGCGCGGCGGAGGGCAAAGGCCTTGGGCATGATTTCCTCCGGCACGTGGAACGAACCGCGGTATTGCTACACCTAATAGATGTTTACAATAACGACGCCGGTGAAGCCTACCAGACGATCCGGGGCGAGCTAGAAAAATACGGCGATTTGGCCTCGCGGCCAGAGGTCGTGGCACTAACAAAGTGCGAAGGCGTAGACGAAGATATTATTCAGATGCAAATGGCGTCAATTTTGGCGATAAATCCAGCCGCCAAGGTTTTTGCGATTTCGGCGGCCGCACATCAGGGGATTACGGAGCTATTAAGGGAACTTCAGAAGGAACGTTTGGCGAACACTGAGCGAGCTCGAGAGAAATCTGAGACGGTGAGCCGAGGCAAGCACAGTGCTGAAATACCGGCGCAGTCTCGATTTGGCGACGAGGTTTTTTCCAAACGCGAAGCGTGGCGCGGGGCAAATGTTTCTTCCGAAGTTCCGACCATTTCGCTTTCTCCAGACGCGGTGAAATCAACCTGGAAAGTCGAGAAGACTGAGGACGACAAGTTTATTGTAACGGGCGAAAAGATTGAGAAATTCGCCCGGCGGACTAATTTGAACAACTACGAGAGCGTGAACCGGCTACGCGACATTATGAAGAAAATGGGGATTCGGGCGGAGCTCACCTCGCTCGGCGCCGGGCCAGACTCAATAATTTCAATTGCCGGCAAAGAGTTTACTTTAGTTGAAGATTGGTAAAATCGCACCAAAAAAGGCTTGACTTCTAGCTGCTTATGCTTTATTATGGTAATAAGCTGGTACGCTTCACAGGGGTTCCACTGATTGATTTAGTGGAGTGTGGAGACTTACATTAATAATCAAAAATAAACAGAGGATTAAAACAAACCAATGTGCCCCAAGGGTGGGCGCGCATCAGCGCGAAAAGACCGGTCGTCAGGCCGGTTTTTTGTGGTATAATGGGCTGAGATAGGAGGTATAAATGAGTGAGAAATTAAACCTGACGTCAGCGCCAACCGAAACGGTAAAAGATCCCGAGCAGGTGGCGGAGCAGTTCCAGGTAGACCCGAATGATTATCCAATTTTCTCGCGACAGACCATTAAAGAGTTCGGGGGAGACACGCGAAGCCGCATAAACAGACTGTCACCCAAAATCCAAGAGACAAAATTGGGCATCGATGAGACCCTTGGGCTATATGTGAGAGATACAGCCGACCTTATCACCGTCATCAACGGCGAAGGTAATGCAAAAGCGGCAATCAATGAGCAAGGCGAAAAAGTCAAGAATCCGCCGATTGACCACGTGATCTATCTCGATAAGTCTGCGCGGCCAGTAAGCTGGCTTGTTAATACTTTCTGGGGCGAATTCTCAGATGACCAGCATCCCCGGCCAGAGCATTCTTATCTGTCCATCGATCGCGGGCCGTGGGAGAAGTACGTTGGGCTCAAAACTGACCCGAACGACTACATAAAGGACCACGGAAGACTGGTGGAGAACAAGGACTTCGATAAAAAAATGGAAGAACCGGGGAATGAGCCTCTGCTACGTGAATTTGCCGCACGCATTCGAGCAATTTATCTAGAGTCCGGACTGACTGAAGATATAGACGATTTACATAAAATTCCTGATCCAAAGGGCGCACCAATGTCCGAAGAAACGATTAATGAAATCCTGGCCTCGCCGACTAGCCTAGATGGCAAAAATATTCTAATCGTGGACGAAGTGGCGCGTTCTGGTTTGACTTTGCATATCGCCTCTCGGATCCTTAAAATGGCAATCCCGGAAGCAAATATTTATAGTACGTACTTCGTCCCAGAGGTGGATAACCCAGAGCCAAGGAGGATACAGCGCTTTACGCCAATATGGTATAGCCATCATACTATAAACGGTCGCGGCATCAGTGATGCAGACTCCGCTAGCGCAATAACAGACTATGAACATTTCTCCGATGACGAGAAGATCGGGGCCGAAAAAATCGGCGTGCATTATAGGGCGAGAGTACTTGGAGCTTTTGCACTTGGCCGGCCCCGTGCGTTATCGCAGGAAACTGGCGATATCAAATCGCGCGACGTCATGAAGGAGATTCAGCAGATGCTTAAAGATTATAGGGGCCATAAGATTTTAATGCGCATACCACAACAATATGATCAAGACGAGTATGCCGACAAACTGGAAGATCGTGGCGTAGTGTTTATGCAGCCAGATGAAAGCCAGGCTGGCCGAGCACCAAATGTGTTTCTTAATATCGTAAAAAAGCAAGAAGGGGAGCGAGAAAGGTTGTAATTTTTTTCTGACCAGAAATGCAAAACCCCCATTCCGAAGAACGAGGGCTAGCGTAGTGGCGGCACGTCGTAGTAGACGTCTATGTGTGATACGCGGTCGTCGATAACGTGAATTTCGGCTTTGTAGCCGTCTAAAGCGTTGCGCCAGTACCCGATTACATCGTACTCTTCGCCCATGATGCGCAGCGAAAGCTGATGCATGACGAGGCTGTTCCCAAATTGGGCCTGGGTTTGCTCAATGCTTGTTACGAGTTGAAGTTCACAGACTTTCAGCTCTTGTTCTCTCGCGACGGGAGTTTGTTGCTGCCTCAACATCTTGAGTTGGGGCATAATAGAGTCGCCACCGTCGGGAAGAGTAAACTGCCACACAAGATCACCCCCTTGTTGTAGTTTTTAGCAGTATACTCTAATTATACCACAACCTTTATAAAAAGTCAATAGCAAAGTCCTACTTTCTGATATCTTGCAAATGTGGTACAATGTAGTAGATGATTAAATTTACGATAATTACGCTGTTTCAAGAGGCGATTGAGCCCTATCTTAAGGCCTCGATGATGTGGAAGGCCGCAGAAAAAGGCTTGGCGGAGTTTAATTTTGTGAATCTCAGGGATTTTGGCCTGGGGCCACATAAATCTGTCGACGACACACCATATGGTGGTGGCGATGGGATGTTGCTGAGATGTGAACCGGTTTTTAATGCCATCGAATCTATCAAGGCTGTCAATCCGGAGGCTAAAGTGATTCTGCCGACCCCGGTCGGTGAAATTTGGGCCCAGGCCAGAGCGCGAGAATTCGCGGCCGACACGGACGCTCATTACATCATTCTTTGCCCGCATTACGAGGGTTATGACGAACGGATTTTGTCGATTGTGGATTACAAAGTCTCGCTCGGCAAATATGTGCTTACCGGTGGCGAGCTCCCGGCGTTGACCGTGATAGATTCGGTGGTGAGACTGATACCAGGCGTACTGGGCGGGGAACAATCAGCGGAGATTGAATCTTTCTCGGATGGCGATAACTTGGAATACCCGCAGTACACCAAGCCGGCGGATTTTCGCGGTATGAAAGTTCCGGATATCTTGCTCTCTGGTAATCACGGTGAAATCGCCAAGTGGCGTGCGGCGCATAGCGGAAAAGTCGAATAGTTTACTGTCTCTTATCGCGTATCTGGGGTGTGTTATAATGTGAGGTATGGATTTGTTTGAGGGCGTGGAGAGTCTGAAGGGGATCGGTCCAAAGCGGGCTGAGATCTTGAAAAAAGCCGGTATCCGAACGCTGCGCGATTTTTTCTATAATTTGCCGCGAGACTACGAAAACTATCAGGCCGCGACTTCGATTGCCGAAATGCGGCCCGGCAAGGTGGTGGTGCGCGGAAAAATTTCGGAGCTTAGAACTCGGCGAGCTAGACGGCGCAATCTCAGCATTACAGAGGGCGTCGTGCTAGATGATACTGGCGCGGTGCGAGTCGTGTGGTTTAATCAGTCATACCGCGCGCGGCAGTTCGAGCCGGAAAAAGAGTATTTTTTCTCCGGAATGTACGAAATGAAAAATGGCCGCTGGCAGTTGACGGCGCCGTCGGCAATGCTGGCGGCAGACGTGGACCCGTCATCGTCGCTAAATCCCGTGTACGTAGCCCACGGCAAAATCACTTCGCGGGATTTTCGGCGGCTTTACGCGGCGGCGAGGGATAAATTCGCAGAAATACCAGACTTATTGCCTGGCGTTCCGGCCGGCAAGCGAAGGGAAGAGTTGTTCACAGCACATTTCCCAGAGACGATGGCGGACGCAACAAAGGCACGAAAGTATTTAGCTTATGAGGAATTGTTTGAGCTACTACTCGCGGCGCGATTAAATCGCCAAGAAAACGAAAAACTACGGGCGGAAATAATTCCATTTCCGGAGGCAAAAATCCGGGCCTTCGTGAATGCGCTGCCTTTCAAGCTGACCGGGGCGCAAAAACGAGCCACTTGGCAGATTTTTCAGGATATGGGAAAGCCGACGCCGATGAATAGGCTGTTGCAGGGCGATGTCGGCTCTGGAAAGACTATGGTGGCGGCACTGGCGACGTATGAGGCGACGCTGGCGGGCGGACAGGTGGCGATTCTGGCGCCGACTGCGATTTTGGCTGCACAACACTATGAGAATATCGGGCCTCTGCTTGGCAAGTTTGGAGTGCGGACGGCTCTACTGACCGGCGCGACTAAACACAAGCCGGAGCTCAAAAAGCAGATCCGGGCCGGCGAAGTAGACGTCGTAATTGGGACGCATGCACTGCTGACCGACGATACGGAATTTGCGCAACTTGCACTCGTAGTAATTGATGAGCAACACCGGTTCGGAGTTGGGCAGCGGCAAAAGCTGATGCTAAAGTCGCCCGCCGGACTCGCGCCGCACCTCTTAGCGATGACGGCGACGCCGATTCCACGCTCGTTGCAGCTGACCATCTTCGGCGATCTAGACGTTTCGATACTGGATGAGCTGCCGTCCGGGCGACAGCCGGTCACGACTAAGATTTTGACCGAGGTGGAGACGAAAAACGGGTTGTATCCGGAAATGTTGCGCGTTTTAAGCCTGCCGCCGGATACAAAAAAACACGGTGCTAAGGCCCACGGGCAACAAATTTATTGGATTTGCAAAGCGATCGAGGATGGAGACGGCCGAGAATCCGAACTAACGTCCGTCAAAAAACGGGCGCGCCGGCTAAGTGAAGTTTTCCCGGACAAAGTGGTGGAGTTTTTACACGGAAAAATGAAGCCGGCGGAAAAAGACGCCGTGATGGCGCGATTTAGCGCTGGGGAAATCGACATTCTAGTTTCAACAACGGTGGTGGAGGTGGGGGTAGACGTGCCAAACGCGACTCTGATGGTGATCGAAAACGCCGAATCCTACGGGTTGGCGCAGTTACATCAATTGCGCGGTCGGGTCGGGCGAGGAGCGTCGGCGGCTTTTTGCTATCTTATCACTACTGGCGATGCGCGCCCGTCTCGGCGTCTCTGTGAACTTGAAAAATCGTGCGATGGTTTTTATCTCGCGGAGGTTGACCTGAAGTTACGCGGGCCGGGCGAAATTTATGGTGCTTTGCAACATGGGGCACTAGACCTCAGAATCGCCTCGCTCACCGACACGAAGCTGATCGCTCAGGCGCAAATTGGCGTGAATGAGTTTTTGCAATCTGGAGAAAATATGTTAAAATATCAAGAGTTGATGGCTGGGATTAAGAAATACCAGCAGCTGACAACACTAAACTAGGAGAGAAATGGGCGAGCTAAAAATTACCAGCGGAGAGTTCAGGGGCAGAAAGATTAAAACCCCTGGCGACAAGACACACCCGATGGGCGAGCGCGAGCGGTTGGCATTATTTAATATGCTGGCTGGCGAGATAAGTGGAGCCACGATTTTGGATGCCTACGCCGGTAGTGGTGCACTTGGAATTGAAGCTCTGTCTCGCGGGGCAAAGAAAGTAGTTTTTGTAGATAATAGTCGCGCAGCGATACGGACGATTAACGAAAATTGCATCCTACTAGGCGTGTTAAAGGAAAAAACTGCGTTTTGCTGCAAGCCCGTGGCAGATTTTTGCGGTGGCAATGCGCAGGCTCAGAATGCAAAAGATTCGCCTAGAATAACAGCGGAGCCTGAGGCGTTTGACCTCATCTTGGCAGATCCGCCATATGACAACTTCGATGCCCCGGGGATCCGCGAGCTAGCTCATTGTCTCCGACCCGGCGGGATACTTGTCCTGTCCCACCCGGGAGAGGCACCAGAAATACCTGGTCTGATGCTAGAAAAGACCCGTTCGTATGCGGCAGCCAACATCTCAGTTTATCAAAAAGGCCCAAAATGAAGAGTCCAGTTTACGGGGGTACAACAAGCTTAAGTACAATATATTCTTGCTTTTTTAGCAATTGTGTGATATAATGGGGGTATAAGGAGTTTTATTTTGTATGTATAATCAGGAAGCTGAAAAGAAGCAGCGCCATAAGTTACTTGCTATCGCAGGTGTGATGGTGGCGGTGATTATTTTGTTGATCGCTGGCATCATAATCGTGGCTAACCATAAGAGCGGAAAGAAATCCGACGAAAAGCCAGGCGCCGAGTTCTCCATCGTCGAGAGCGACAAGTCGAAATCTACGGAGTCCGATAAGACAAGTGACTCTGAAGACAACGACAAAAGTGCGTCAACTACGGACACGGACGCTAGCAAGGAAGACAAATCGCAGGATTCTCAGAGTGAGAGTGACAAGAAAAGCGATTCTAGCATCGGCACGATTTCAGCTAAAACCAGCGACAGCAGCAATGAATCCGCGACCGATTCTAAGTCTAGCAGCTCTAGGAACACCACTCATGATGAATCTAGCGATCGTGTCATTATGACCACGGACGAGACTTTGCCACAGACTGGCCCAGAAGACCTGTTGCCACTCGCGCTAGTGCTTGGCATTGTCGCTACGGTTGCAACCGCAGTCGTGATGCGCAAGAACAAACGCTAATTTGTTTTTGAATACCGGATTGGCCTACCCAATCCGGTATTTTTGTGGTATAATTAACCCGTCGTTTGCCAGGCGTCTGGCGAGCGGAAGTGCCCGTGTGGTGAAATTGGTATACACGTATGCCTTAGGAGCATATGCCGCAAGGCGTGCTGGTTCAAGTCCAGTCGCGGGCACCATAATCGAAATCAAATCGGCCTGGCCGATTTTTTTAGTGATTGTGGCCTAGCGCTTCCTTAAAAACTTCGGCTTCACGATGCTGAAGTTGATGGCGTTCTTTTGGAAGGTTTTGACGGCGAGGCGGATGGCGATAACAGCAAACAATACGACCACGCCAATACCGATGCAAAATTCCGGCACGCTAATTGTGCCAAAGCCATTTCGGAGCATCAAGGCCACTGGGGCGGAGAGCGGGAAATAAGTGAAAAGTTGCACGATGAGGTTTGGCTCTGTCATAAACATCTGCATGAAATAAAGTGGGAAGACCATGATAATGATAGCTGGGCCGATAAACGAGGACGCGTCGCGCGCGGTAGAAACTAGCGACCCGACAAAGGTGCAAACTCCGGCGTATAGAACCGCCGAGGCAATGAAAAGCAGAACGCTCAGCGCAATCGACACCGGGTCAATTTCGACCATGGCGAGAATCGACGCCACCATAGCGTCATCGCGTTTAGCGAAGACCAAGAGCAGCACCGGTATCACAAGCGCCGCAATTTGGATGGCACCGAGGGTGAGCATAGCGATGATTTTGCCGACAATCAAATGTTTAGATGAGATTGAGGTAAGAATCATCTCGCTGATGCGATTTTCTTTTTCTTCTACCACGGTGAGCAAGAACCGGTTGCCGCAAAGTGCAATAAACATAAAGAACACTATCCCAATCGCGAAGGGAATGACGGCTTTGCCGAGCGCATTGGAGTCCGCGCCGTCTTTGGTGAGTTTATTATCAACCACTTCGTATTCACCGGTCAGGGCGATAGCGTCAAGTTCGCTCACCCTTGTCGTAGCATCTTGCGACAAGATGAGTTTTAGGATACCGCTGTCAGTATTGAAGATTTCTAACCCCTCGGAAATATGATAAAATTCGGCTTTCCGGTTTTCGGCAAAATCGGCGGGGATGTAAAAGTATAGATCCGCCTCACCGTTTTTAACCATTTCGATGCCGTATTCTTTGTCGCCGTTGATGACGTATGGCGCGCCGGGCGACAAAATGCCGGCGTCGTCGGTAATTGCGATTTTGGTTTCTTCGTCAAAGTGCACGTCGGTGTCGACACTCGCGGCCGAAATAAAGCTGACAAAGTAGACAACGCCGATAAATAGAGGAATGAGTAGCGTCGCTGCCCAAAAGGCCGGCTTTTTGAGCTGGCGAACGATTTCGAATTTAGCAACTTGCAAAATGTGTTTATTCATAGTTTTCCCCATAAACATCTACGAAAATTTGGTCGAGGCTTTTGCCGCCAAATTCTTTTTTAATTTCAGCGATTGTGCCGTAAGCGCGAGCGGTGCCGTCTTTGAGCAGCAGAGCGCGGTCGCAGAGTCGCTCAACTTCATCCATATAGTGCGTAATCATAATAATGGCGGCACCTTTTTGGTGAAGCTCTTCAATGATTTCCATGAGCAGCCGGCGATTCATCGGATCAAAACCCTTAGTGGGCTCGTCTAGAATCAAAAGCTTTGGGTCGTTCATGATAGTGATACCGAGCTGGATTTTTTGTTGCTGGCCGCCGGATAGTTTTTCGACTTTTTCGTTGATTTTATCGAAAAGCCCGACCCGCTTGAGATATTTTTCGCTCCAGGCACGCGGGTTCTTCAATCCTTTAAGCTCGCCGAAATAAATCATGGTGTCGATGACATTTTCTTTACGATAGAGCCCGCGCTCTTCCGGTAGATAACCGATCGTTATGGACGAATCTTCGGAATTATACTTTTTGCCGTCAACAAGCAATTCGCCGGCGGTCGGCTGGTAAAGGCCGAGCAAGGCTCGTACCGTAGTGGTTTTCCCGGAACCATTAGCGCCGAGCAACCCGAAGATTTCACCTTTTTTAACGGTGAACGATAAGTCTTTGATCACAGTCTTGCCGCCAAAGGACATTTTAAAGTGGTTAATATCAACTATATTCATAGCTTCATTATAGCATTACTTTCGATAGTAGAGTATAATTTAGATATTATGGTGTATTTGGATTTTGCGGCGACGGCGCCGCTGATTGCCGATGCGAGGCGGGCAATGCGAGAGGCGGAGGAGAAGTTCTACGCCAACGCTTCGGCGCTTCACACGCCAGGTCATCTCGCGATGAATGAAGTCGAAAAAGCGCGAGAGCTGCTGGCACAAGTGATCAACGCTGAGCCGGAAGAGATTATTTTTACCTCCGGCGCCAGCGAATCTAACAATACCGTGATTCGGACCTTTGAGGGGCACCAGATCGAAACGTCGCCACTGGAACATCACTCCATCATCGAAGCAGCGAAAGTATGCCATGGCGATAAGCTGCCGAAGCTTTACTCTTATATGTTGGCCAATAATGAAACCGGCGAGATTCTAGATCTCGAGGCGATCAAGAAAAAATCGGCAAAAAGCCAGGCGCCAGAATCGTCGGAGCTTTTCGACGCCAAAAACGACTGGGGAAAGCCTCTGGTCACTGAACGACGCGGCGCGTATTTGCATTCTGACCTTACACAAGCACTCGGCAAGATCCCGGTCGACGTCAAAAAACTCGGCCTGGATTACGCTACTTTTTCAGCGCACAAGATTGGTGGCCCGATTGGAGTTGGCGCACTGTATGTAAGACGAGGCGTGCCGCTGAAGCCGTTGATTATCGGCGGCAACCAAGAAAATAAACGGCGCGGCGGGACCTATAATACCGTAGGCATTGTCGGTTTTGGCGCAGCGTTATCTAAGCTGTGGACTGAGAAAAGTTGGGAAATTTATGATACGAAAGTCCGCAAGCTTCGCGACAATCTAGCAAATCGAATTTTGAGGGAAATCCCCGGAAGTAGTTTAAACACCGACCTTACGCGCGGCAAATCGTTGCCGAACATTTTGAATGTGTCATTTCGCGCAGCCGAAGGAGAGTCTATTCAGCTTTACCTCGACGCGGAAGGCATCGTGGTATCTACCGGCTCGGCTTGCGCGGCTGGCGACACTAAGCCATCACACGTTTTGATGGCCAAAACCGGTGACGCCGAAGTGGCGCATTCGTCGATTCGTTTCTCGTTCGGTCCAGAAAATAGCGCGACGGACATCGAAAAAGTAATGGCCGTTTTGCCCGGCATTATTGACCGTTTACAAAAAATTAGTACAATCAAAATGTAAGGAGCGCCATGGAGAATCAAGATTGGGTTTATACGGAAAAAGTTAAAGACCATTTTTTGAACCCGCGGAATTATTTGATGGGTGATGAGGCTGCTTTCGTAGCGGACGCAGTTGGTATCGTGGGGAATCCGGTTTGTGGCGACCAAATGAAAATGTATATCAAAGTGGACGACGACGTAATCTCGGACATTCGTTGGAAAACTTATGGCTGCGCTTCGGCGATCGCCTCAACCTCGGCTTTGTCCGAGCTCGCAAAAGGTAAGACTCTGGACGAGGCCCTCAAGATTGATGCAAAGATGATCGACGATTATCTTGGTAATCTGCCAAAACATAAGTTCCACTGCTCGGTGCTGGGCCACGATGCGCTACGCGAAGCCATCACGAATTATCGCGAAAAAACTGCGAAATCGTAATTTTGTGTGTTATAATCATAAGCAGGATGGGAAAAATTGCGCGATATTTGAATCAGCTGATTGTTGGTAACGCCTTTGATTCATTGGAAATGTTGGAAAAGTATGCTACCGACCAATCAGTACTTTTTGTGAAGCCTAAATTAGTAGCGGTGCCAGAGTCGACTGAAGATATTCAAAAGCTCGTGCGTTTTTGCGGACAACTAGCCGCTAAGGATATTAAGGTGCCAATTACCCTGCGTGGTTCTGGTTCTGATTCCACTGGCGCCGATCTCGGGAGTGGAATGGTCATCTTGACCGAGAAACTCAACAACCTACTGGAGGCCGATAAGCGCGAGCGGTTGGTGCGCGTCCAGGCCGGGATTACGCTAAGAGAACTCAACACGGCATTGTCCGTGAATGGGTTGACCATTCCAATTGCCGGACACGAATCTGAAACTATTGGTGGTTTGATTTCAAACTGCCCACTAGATGATTATGCTAAATTGCACGGCGGAATCGGGAATTTTGTGGAACGAATCGAAGTGGTGCTGGCGGACGGATCTATTTTGCAGACCATGCGGATGAGCGGCCGAGCGGCGAAGAAAAAAGCCGCTGAAAAAAATACCGTTGGCAAACTTTACAGTAAGATTATTAAGTTGGGCGATAAGCAGGCAGCCACGATCAGAGAACTTGACAAATCGCCCTGTGGACGAGCGGGTTACCCCACTATCGCGAAGGCGTTGCAAAAAGGTTCGGTAAATCTTATGCCGCTGTTCTTCGGCGCCCAGGGCACACTAGGCATCATCACCGAAGTGATTCTCCGAGCTGTGCCGATTGAAAAATCGACTAGGCGCATCCTGGCTACATTTGACGAGTTTGAAATGGCGCAAAAATTCTTAGAAATGGTGAACCAGATGAAGCCTCAAAGGTTAAATGTTTACGATGTGCGTGCCATTAAGATCACTGAAGAAACCGGCAAAAAGCTCGGCAAGATCATCAGCAAGCTGGAGACCGGATTCGTGGTGTACGCCGAAATCAGCCGTCGGGCCGGCGCGACGCTGCGCAAGATCGAGAGCGTGCGAAACGTTTTGCCAAAGACCACGCGGCTGTTAGTCGAATCCAGCAAGAATAAGCCCGAGCTGGACGAGTTCGACAATGTCTTGGCAAATTTTGCGGGGCAATTGCAAAGCGATGACCGGCCGCCGCTGATGACGGATTTCACCGTTCCAGCCGAAAACCTCGGAAAATTCATAGAGGATCTCAAAGTTCTGGAGACTAGCATTGACGCTGAGCTCGCGCTGTACGGTTCATATGCAACTGGATGTTATAGCTTGCGACCGAAGTTTAACGTGGCGGACAAAGATTTTAATAAGAAAAGCGTGGCCTTCGTCCGGGCTGGTAGCTATATAATTCGGCGACAAGGCGGCAGACTGGCCGGCGGGACACCAGAAGGACGCATTAAAGCGCTGGCGACCAATGATGAGATGACGCCAGACGAAATGTTGCTTTACGCCGAAATCAAGAACGCGTTCGATAAGTACGGAATTCTCAATCCGGACATTAAGCTAGGCGCGGATGCCACTTTCACGGTGCGACACTTCCGCAAGAACGGCGCTTAATTTATTGGGATTTTAGTAGTACTATGATATAATTTAACAAATTAGAGGAGTTTTTTATGAAAACGAAAGTAAAGAGATTGTCCGATTCGCAGATCGAAATCACTGTCACATTAGACGGGAAGGACTTAAGCGGCTTTGAGGAAAAGGCCCTGGAGCGACTTGCCAAAGAAGTTAGCGTTACTGGCTTCCGTAAAGGCAAGGTGCCAACCGATGTGGCGAAAAAGTTTATTCCAGAAAATGATTTGAACGCCACCACGGCGGACATTGCGATCCGCGAAACTGTCATCACGGCTTTCATGGAGAACTCTCGTCAGCCGCTCGCTTTACCAGGTGCTAATGTGACGAAATATGTGCCGCACGACATTTTGGAGTACACCGCCACGGCGGAGGTTTTGCCAGAAGTGAAGCTTGGCGACTATAAGAAGCTCGGCGTGAAATACGAGCCGGCAAAAGTTACCGCAAAGGACATTGATGGTGTACTCGACAATCTTGCAACTTCGTTTGCAGAAAAGAAAGTCACTAAGCGCGCCGCGAAACTCGGCGACGAAGTGATCATTGATTTTGTCGGCAAGAAGGGCGGCGAGGTTTTCGACGGCGGCTCGGCAAAGGATTATCGTTTGACGTTAGGTTCCAATACCTTTATTCCTGGGTTTGAAGACGGCGTGGTTGGGCATGAGCCGGGTGACAAGTTTGAACTCGCGCTCACTTTTCCAAAAGATTACGGCGTGAAGGATCTTGCCGGCGTCAAAACGACCTTCGAGGTGCTTTTGAAGCAAATCAATGAGGTAATTAAGCCGGAGATCGATGACGCGCTGGCCAAAAAATGCGGGCCGTTTGACGACCTGAAAGCCTTGAGGGAAGACATCAAGAAAAACTTGACGGCGCAAACCGAACACCAGAACCTCGAAAAATACAAGAACGATCTCGTCGAGGCGCTAGTTAAAAAATCCAAAGTCACTGCGCCTGAGATATTGATCCGCGACCAGCTGAGAATGATTCGAGATGATATCACGCGAAACGCTGCTTCGATGGGCCTTGATTTTGATAAATACATCGAGCGCGCGGGTGAAACGACAGCATCGTGGGAGAAAAAAGCTCGCACTATGGCTGAATCCAGGGTCAAGGGATCATTGATCCTGCAGAATTTGGCGCTCGCCGAGAAGATTTCAGTTTCAGACGACGAGGTCGCCGCGAAAATTGCCGAACTACGCGACGTTTACAAGAAATCCCCAGAGGCGCTGAAATCATTAAAGGATCCGAACGTACGTGGCGACATCTATAATCGAATGATCATTGAAAAAACGCTCGATTATCTTGTCAAAGTAAACAAATAGTGCTATAATCTAGTTAACGAGTTTCGGCTGGTTCGTAATTGCTGTGAGCGAACTGGCAAATGGTGGACGCTAGATATAGCGTTTTGGTGGTAGTTTCTGAGCCCAGAAACACTACATATAGCGTGTCTACGTCACTATTCTATATAGTATATAACGTAAAAAAGGAATTTAGATGCCAACTATTAATCAGTTGATTCGCAAGCCTCGTAAGAAACTTGCGAAGAAATCAAAATCTCCGGCTCTCGGCTCCATCGTGAATACCTTGAAGACCCGACGCTACGAGATTGCTGCGCCTTTGAAGCGTGGTGTATGTATCAAAGTAACCACTAAAACCCCGAAGAAACCGAACTCCGCTATGCGAAAGGTTGCACGTGTGCGCCTTACCAACGGCCAAGAAGTTTGGGCTTACATTGGCGGTGAAGGCCACAACCTGCAGGAGCACGCAGTAGTGTTAGTGCGTGGCGGTCGCGTGCCGGATCTTCCGGGTGTGCGCTATCATATCGTACGCGGCACGCTCGATCTTCAGGGCGTACAAGGTCGCAAGCAGGGCCGTTCGAAATACGGCGCCAAGAAGGAGGGTAAGTAAATGCCACGAAAAACTACTAAGTCTCTGGAGCGCAAAGTCAATCCAGATCGCAAATATCAGTCGATTTATGTGCAGCGGCTTATTAATAAGTCGATGCTTGACGGCAAGAAACAGGTTGCTGAACGCGCAGTTTACACCGCGATTGAAGGCGCTGCTAAAAAGCTAAAATCTGAGAACCCAGTTGAGGTGCTTGAGAAAGCTATCGCTAATGTTTCGCCAGATTTTGAAGTAAAATCTCGCCGAGTTGGTGGTGCTAACTACCAAATTCCGTTCCCAATCGCTGGACACCGCCAAATGCATTTTGCTTTCACTTGGATGGTGCAGGCTGCTCGGGCACGCAAAGGCATGCCTTACGCGAAGCGACTCGAAGCTGAGATCGTCGACGCCTACAACGAGACTGGCGCCGCTTTCAAGAAGAAGGAAGATTGTCACCGCATGGCAGAAGCAAACCGCGCATTCGCGCATTTTGCACGCTAAAATTGCAGCTCTCACAAAAAGAAGGCAGGATAATCCTCGCCTTCTTTTTTAAGAAAAACTTCTTTTTTGTCTAGACATGTGCTATACTTAGCATAAGTATGTTAGGAGGTTCATGGTCAAAGTAGCTATCAATGGTTTCGGACGAATTGGGCGAAACGCATTTAAAATTTTGCAGGAGCGAAAGGACACTAAAGTAGTTGCCATCAACGATATTACCGATGCTAAGACTTTGGCGTATTTGTTGAAACATGATTCCGCCTATGGCGCATACGATAAAGACGTAAAAGCAACCGACAAAGCTATAGTGGTAGACGATAAGGAGATACCAGTCTACGCCGAAAAAGAGCCAGCGAACTTACCGTGGAAAGATCTCGGCGTCGATGTAGTGATCGAATGTACTGGCCTTTTCACTAAACCGGAGCTCGCTCGTGCTCACATCGATGCTGGCGCGAAAAGAGTGATCATCTCGGCACCGGCGAAAGGCGATGGCGCAAAGACTGTAGTGCTCGGCGTTAATGAGGAAGTCATCGAGGACTCCGACGAGATTTTATCAAACGCATCGTGCACGACAAATTGCATTGCGCCGATCATGAAAGTCCTAGAAGATAACCTCGGCATTGATAAGGCCATGATGACGACCGTACATTCATACACCGGATCGCAAAGGCTGCTCGACGCTCCGGCAAAGGATCTGCGCGAGGCGCGTAGCGCGGCCGAGAATATTGTGCCGACGACCACTGGCGCATCAAAGGCTGCCGCGCTTACTATCCCGTCGCTAAAAGACCGCTTCAATGGACTTTCGGTGCGCGTACCAACACCGGTCGTATCGTTGGCCGACATCACCGCCATCGTAAAACGTGACACTACCAAAGAAGAGTTAAACGAGCTCTTCACTAAGATCGCCAAAGATCCATACTACGAAGGAATCATCGGGGTGACCAATGAAGAGCTGGTATCGTCCGATTTTATCGGTGACCCGCGCTCCTCAATCGTGGATTTACCGCTGACCGATGTGGTGGGCGGAAATATGATTAAAGTCGTGGCGTGGTACGATAACGAATGGGGGTATTCTAACCGACTAGTTGAATTAGCCTTAAACTACGGGAAGGCCTGACATGAAAATCTTTGTGGGCGCAGATTACCGAGGACTTGAATTAAAGAGTAGAATGCTCCAATTTTTGGCTGAAAATGGCCACGACGCAGTTGATGAAGGCGCCTATGAATTTGCCGAAGGCGATGACTATAATGACCCCGCTATCAAGGTGGCGACTGACGTCCGAGAAAATCCTGGGGCGTATGGCGTTTTGATTTGCGACTCGGCGCACGGAATGACAATCCAGGCCAACCGATTTAAGGGCGTCCGAGCGGCACATTGCGGGTCGGCCGAATCGGCTAGGCTCGCTAGAGAACACGATGACGTGAACGTGCTATGCCTCTCGGCGCATTTCACGGATTTTGAAAGGGCAAAAGAAATTTTGCAAGCGTTTTTACAAACTAATTTTGAGCCGCTAGAAAGACGGGTGCGGCGCATAAATCGCCTAGACGAAAGGAGCGACTATGATTAGGGAAGTAACCATCGTGCCGGCAATCTTGACCGACAATAAGGTCGATTACCGCACGCAAATAGAAAGGATCAATGTCTTCACGCGCAGGGTACAGATTGACGTGACAGACGGGGTGTTCACACCAGCGCAGACGCTGGATATCACTAATGTGTGGTGGCCACGAAACTGGGCCGCGGACCTACATTTGATTGTGGCGAAACCTTCTGAGTATCTAGAGACTGTCTTGAAGCTAAGTCCGTCGTTATGTATTTTGCATGCGGAAGTTCAAGAAGACCTTTTGCCGATTTTCTCGACTTTAAAAGAGCACGGCATCAAAGCCGGGGTAGCGTTACTTCCGGCTACTTACCCAGGAAGCGTTAAAGGCTACATTGAAGCGGCAGACCACGTGTTAATTTACGCTAGCGGTTCGCTCGGCGTGCAGGGCTCAAAGGCAGACATGATGCAAACCGAAAAGGTCCAGTTGATCCGCGCGATAAAGTCAGAAGTCGAGGTTGGCTGGGATGGCGGAGCAAACATGTCGAACATCCGGGCTCTCGCCCATGCTGATATTGACGTGATCAATGTTGGTTCGGCAATTGCGCAAGCGGAAAACCCAGCGGCGGTGTTTGATGAGTTAGTGGCCGAAATCGATAAAGGCGGGGTGGTTTTGTAATGGCCAGAATTGTGTCGCTGGGATCAGCGCTACAGGACATCTATTTGGTTGATCATGACGACCTGAAACCAACCGCAATTGGCGGCGAGGCAATTTTCGGGAAAATCTTAGTCGGCGCAAAGGTTGACATTGACCAAATTCGTTACAGCGTTGGCGGGGGAGGGATCAATTCGGCCACAACGTTTGCGAGATGTGGGCACGAGGCAATTTTAATGGCGAATATCGCCCACGATTCAGCTGGTGATGCTATTCTTAGAACTCTCGACAATGAAGAAATCGACAGTAGCTATGTGGAATTCGTAAGTGGCAAAGCGACTGGCACGTCGGTGATACTGCTTGACTCTGGTAGCGGCGAAAGAACGGTGCTAACTTGCCGCGGCGCGAGTGAAAAGTTTAGCAACTTTATGGCCAGCGACTTAGAGCGATTGCAGCCGGACTGGCTGTATATCACCACCTTGCGCGGTGACCTAGCGACCTTGATGGCGTTTCTAAAAAAGGCCGCAGCGATGGGAGTGAAAGTGATGCTTAACCCAGGCATACGCGAGTTGGCTTACCCAGAAGAGCTACTCAGATTGATGAAGTATGTTGAGGTATTACTAGTCAATCGATCCGAAGCATCAAAATTAGTACCTGGTGTGGCGCTTGAGGAATTGCAATATCATTTGAATGGGTACGTGCCGACGGTTATTATTACGGACGGGGCGATGGGCGGTATTGCCGGGAATCGTGACACGCGCGAGACTTACCGGTTTGGCATTTACGAGGATGTGAAGATTCGCGATGCGACTGGTGCTGGCGATGCGTTTGGATCGGGATTCCTCGCGATGTACGCTGGCGGAAAGAGTTTTCGGCAGTCCCTAGTGTTTGCTTCGGCAAATTCTACGGCGGTAGTAGCAAAAATTGGTGCTAGCGCTGGCATTTTAAATGGCCACGAGGATTTACATCCAATGCCGATACAAAAAATTTAAATGAAGGAGATTTATGTTAAAAGCTGAGGAAGATTTACTGAAGAAACTGTCCATTGCCGACATTGAGCGTGCAAACGCCTACGCGAAAGACTTGGGGCGCGGCCTGCAGATTGTGCGTTCATTCCCGCAGGGTGTAACGATCTTTGGATCGGCGAGACTACCGCAAGATAATAAATACTGCAAAATGGCTTATAAGCTAGGTGGGCTGCTAGCTAAAAACGGCCACGCGGTAGTGACGGGCGGCGGGCCTGGTATTATGGAAGCCGCTTCTCACGGTTCGTACGAAATTGGCGGCCGCACAATTGGTCTGAACATCACGCTAAAGCACGAACAATTTCCGAATCCGTATCTCACTGATTGCTTGACGTTTGAATACTTTTTCGCCCGCAAAGTCAGCTTAGCGATGGCGGCAAAGGTTTTTGTATTTTTCCCGGGCGGGTTTGGGACGATGGATGAGCTGTGGGAGATTTTGTGTTTAATGCAAGAAGATAAAATGCCAAAGATGCCGGTTTTCTTGATTGGTAAATCTTATTGGAAAAACTTTGATAAGATTATCCGAGAAATGATTAAACTAAAAATGATCAATACTCGCGATGTTAACATTTTTAAAATTACAGACGACGTAACCGAAGTTGTAAAAGCTGCTAATCGAATCGGGCATCCGAAAATTTCGGAAAACTTTTATGATGGTTTCCGTGAAGCCAACGCGATGCGGTAAAATAAACTGCGCAAAATGCTGGGCGAGATTAGAACGGATCACAAAGGCCAAGGCGCGGGTTGGTGTCGGCGATACGAATGAGCTCGTTGTATTTTGCGATTCGTTCGCTGCGCGAAAGGGAACCGGTCTTGATCTGCCCAGCGCCAAGTCCAACCGCAAGGTGAGCGACAGAAACATCCTCGGTTTCACCGGAGCGATGCGACATCACGGTGCGGTAACCGGCTTTTTTGGCCATTAATACTGCGGAGATAGTTTCGGATAAAGTGCCGATTTGATTTGGCTTGATTAGGATTGCGTTAGCGATGTCGTCTTCGATGCCGCGAGCGAGCAACTCGATGTTAGTGACGAAAAGGTCATCGCCCACCAATTGGATGCGGGGGCCGAGGCGCTCTGTCATGATTTTCCAGTTCGCCCAATCGTCTTCAGCGAGACCGTCCTCGATTGAAACCACTGGGTAATTATCGATGATCCAAGTATACCAATTGATTAAATCGTTAGCGGTCTTCCAATCACCATTAGTCTTTAGAACGTAACGGCCATGATCGTAGGGTGGGTCGGCCGGGGTGTCGTCATAAAATTCGCTAGCCGCAATATCCATAGCAATCGCAATGTCTTCGCCAAAACGATAGCCAGCTTTCTCGACCGCTAACTTGATGCACTCGAGCGGCTCGTTGTTGCCGTCGCGTACAAGCGGGGCATAGCCGCCCTCATCGCCAACCGTGGTGTGATAGCCACGATCTTTTAGAATTTTACCGAGAGTGTGAAAAACCTCCGCGCCCATCCTAACGGCGTCAGCAATGTTGCCGGCAGAGCGGGGAATGATCATATACTCCTGAAAATCGGTAGCCCAAGAACCGTGCTCGCCGCCATTTACTACATTCATCATCGGCATCGGGATCGACATTTCATCCACTGTCCCGGAAAGCTCTGCGACATAACGATAAAATGGCAGCCGGAGAGCGCGGGCATTAGCTTTGGCGTTGGCAAGCGAAACGGCCAGAATCGCATTGGCGCCAAGTGAAGATTTGTTCTTTGTGCCGTCTAAGTCAATCATGATTTGGTCAACGACGGCCGGATCGGAGGTGTTGCCCACGAGCACGTCGCGAATTTTGGAATTGACGTTCCAAACCGCCTTCAGCACACCTTTGCCGCCATATCTCGTGGGGTCGCCATCGCGAAGCTCCAGAGCTTCACCAACTCCAGTCGAGGCGCCGGATGGCACAATGGCACGGCCAGTTGCGCCGTTTTTCAGCGACACTTCTGCCTCAACGGTCGGGTTGCCGCGCGAATCTAGAACTTGCCGTGCTTTAATATTCGAAATTTCAAACTCATCCATATTTACAATGTTATCATATTTTGCTAGAATTAGCATAAGAATTATCAAAATAAGGAGTTTTTATAATGAATGAAAATCCAGGGGAGACGCCGAACCCGTTAAACCCAGGCCCAGCGCCAGTACCAGCGGAGCCGGCACCACAGCCAGCACCGGTTGGCCCGGCACCGACACCAGAACCAGCGCCAGCAGCTCCGGCGCCACAACCGTTGCCGGCCGAGCCAGCACCGCAGCCAGCGGCAGTTGAGCCAGTCGGGCCAGCGCCGGTCGAGCCGGCGGTACAGCCAGCGGCAGTTGACGCGGTGGCCGAGCCCAAGAAATCCCACAAAAAAGCTGTGATTATTTCCGTGATTATAGCGCTTCTCGTGGCGATCGGCGGCGGAGTAGCAGCAATTGCGATTTTGAAGCCGTTTAATAAGGACGCCGTACCAGCAGCAATCTCGAAGTTGATGAACGGCGCACCGAATTACGTGACTATGTCTGGTACCATTAAGAGCGTGCCAAACGTCGAGGATAGCGCATTCTCCAAGTTAGATGTTAGCTTTTCGGCTGGAGTAGACAGCAAAAAACAGCGCAACTACGCCAAGGCGGCGATTTCCGCCGAGTTAGCAGACGGGCAGGATTTCACTTTCTCCTTGGACGAGGTCCACACTGAGAGCAAAAATCTGTATCTAAAACTAAGTGGCATTGCCGCAGCACTAGAGCAGTTGGGGGCCATCGACGCTGAGGTCAACGACACGAACTGCCTCGATAATGACCTGGAGACTAACTGTGAATCTTCAGAGGTGATACCGCCATCAATTATGACCGCCCTCGGTCTGCTTGATGTAATCGACGGCGAGTGGATTGAGATCCCGGACAGCACCTTCAGCGGTATAGCGGATCTCCAGACGCTCGACACCGAAACCGCGTGTTTGATTGAGGCTGCCGGAAAGCTCGATGAATATGGTAAAGATTTTGCTAATATCTACAATGCGAACCAGTTCATCACGTATTCCACGGACAATCTCGCGATTGCCAAGAAAAAGGATACACTCTACCGATTGAATTTCGATGCCGAGAAAATGACTGGCTTCATCAACGCCATCGGCAACTCCGGTTTCATGAACGAAATGCTAGCCTGCACGGGCGAAGCCGCGACTAACGTTCCGGCTAAGGTTGAGGATGTGGCTGAGATTTTGGCTGAAGCCCCGGCGGTGTATGTCGAAATCGATGAAGATGATAACTTTACTCGAGTTTACATGACGACCGTCGATGAAAACGTCTCTACGACGGTAGATATTTCGTTTAGCTACCCGAGCAGTATTACGATCGAAGAGCCAGAGTACTACATCGAGTTTAATGATTTGCTCTCGCAAATCCTGGGCCAGTTCTACGGTATCGAAGAACCAATCCAGGAGCTATAAGCCTTTGAGCGTCCAGTGCCAGCGTGGTATTAAAGCGCTGGCATTTTGGTCGTAAAGGTTGACTTTTTTCGCAAAGTGTGCTATAATTAAAGGATGGATGAGAGGTTAAAACAAAAACTTAGCAAACTCCCGGCCAGCCCAGGGGTTTATTTTCATAAAAATAAGACTGGTGAGATTATTTATGTGGGAAAGGCGGCAGTTTTAAAGAATCGCGTGCGACAATATTTCCAAAAGTCGCAGAAAGACGCGAAGACCGAGGCGCTAGTCGCGGAAATTTTTGATACCGATTGGATTGTAGTGGATACTGAGATGGATGCGCTGTTTCTGGAGTCTGAGATGATTAAGCGGTACATGCCGAAATGGAATATTTTGCTACGCGACGACAAGACTGTGTCGTATGTACGCGTGTCGATGGGCGACGAAGTGCCGTATGTTTCATTTACGCGCACGCCGATGGATGACAAAGCGGTATACGTCGGGCCGTTTTACGGCAAAACGGCAGTGGAGAAAGCGGTGCGGAGCCTCAGGCGGGTTTTTCCGTACTACGTGAGACCTTATGACGGTAAGAAAACTCTAGATACTGACCTCGGCCTGACGCCGGGAATTGAAATTGGAAAGTGCACGACGCAATATTATAAACGCAATCTCCGGAAGTTAATTCGTTATCTTGAGGGCGGGCGCGAGAAGCTCATGCGCGAACTTGAAAAGACCATGTACGATGCGGCTTCCCGTGGCGAGTACGAACTGGCGGCAGAGGCTAGAAATCAGTTGTTTGGTCTTAAGGAGCTGCAGAAAAAGATTGTTTTCTCGGACAAGGAATTCTTGGATATTTCGTCGGATCAGGCGCTTTCGGAGCTACAAAAGATGCTGGGGCTGGAGAATCCACCCCGCCGAATTGAAGGCTACGATATTTCGCACCAATCTGGCGAGAACACCGTCGGGAGTATGGTGGTATTCATTAATGGGGCGGCGGCCCGAAGCGAATACCGGAAGTTCAAAGTGCGAAGTTCGCGCGCGGATGATTTGAAGAGTTTGCAAGAAATAATCACGCGGCGCCTAAAGCACACCGAGTGGGACTACCCGGATTTGATTATCTTGGATGGCGGCGAAACGCAGGTGAAGGCAATTTTGCCGCTGGTCCAACCTCTTGGCATTCCAATAATCGGCCGCGACAAGTCGGGCGACCATAGCAAGTCTGCAAATGTGAAACTGGTAATTCCAGCAAAAGTCGATCTCGGGCCGCGTCCGGCCGGCCCATCGCCATGGGCGGCCGGCGCTCATCCTCGCGCTGCCGCGCTCCGGAAGTCCCTCGATCCGACTTTTTGTCTGGAATTACCAGATGGTTCGCATGTTGCAAGGTTGATCGCCAGAATTGACGAGGAGGCCCATCGGTTTGCCATTACGTACCATTCTTTACTCAAACGCAGAAGTATGCTAAAATAAACTTACATAGGAGTTAATATGCAGATAGGAAATTTCTTAGAAGTAGTAATATTCATCTCGGCATTTCTTACGATCTTGCTGATTTTGTTGCAGCAGCGTGGCGCGTCGCTTGGTGCAGGGTTCGGCAGCTCTGGCGAACTTTACACGACGCGACGTGGACTCGAGAAGTCGATGTTTGTTGCGACAATTGTAACTAGCGTAACGTTCGTTGGTTCAATCTTAGGATTATTATTAATTCCGGCATAAATATGGTAAACTCCCTCAAAAAGCGTGGGCAAAGATTAGTGCGGCGGTTTTCGCGCGTGTCAGCGCGAGTGGGTGAAGAGAGCCGCGAACGAATCGAGGAGAATTTTATTCAGCGACTGGCGCACATTAAGAATGTCAAACTTTTGGTTTTTGAGTGGACGCTCCTGGTGCTTGCACTTATTATGCTCGCTATGACGCAGGCATTTTGGTTTAGCAGTTCCTATGCCGAAGATGTTTTTGTCAATGGCGGCGCCTACACTGAGGCGACACTCGGGAGAGTAAACTCGATGAACCCATTGTTTGCAACAACCAGTAGTGAAAAAACGCTTAGCCGCCTAATGTTCGCAACGCTTGTCACTATAGACTATTCTGGCCATCCGCGAGCCATGCTGGCGGAATCTCTAACGCCGAGCGAGGACGGAAAAGTCTGGACGATGCGACTGCGTGACAACCTGAAATGGTCGGACGGCGAGCCGTTGACTAACGAAGACGTGCTGTTCACGATCGATTTGATCCAGAATCCAGCCGTCAATACGATTTATAACTCAAATCTTGCTGGCGTAAAGGTAGCGGAAAAAGATGGTGAAATTGTGTTTACGTTAAAATCGGCCTACGCGGATTTCATGACAGCGCTCGAAATTCCGATCGTACCGAAGCATGAGCTCGAAGACGCCAACCCAAAAACTCTGGTAGAAGATGATTTTTCAAACGCGCCGGTCACGAGCGGGGCGTTCACCTTTAATGCGCTACAGACCGCTACGGCGGATGGCGAAGAGGTGATCTACATGTCGGCTAACCCGTACTACTATTTAGGCCGGCCGATGCTAAATACTTTCGCCGTGCATTCTTTTGCAACTAAAGACGAGATCGTCTCGGCATTGAACGCCGGGACCGCGACTGCAACGGCAGAGCTATCTGGTCTAGATGCGGAGCGAGTGACCTCAGAGAATTACTTGCGAAAAGAAACACCGATCAATGCTGGTGCATTTATCTTCTTCAATACAACGAGCTATTTCTTAAAGAACCGCGACTTGCGGCAAACAATCCGCGAGGGGATCAGTCTTGAAAAGTTACGCGCGGCAGGGCAGAGCCAAGTCGCCCTGGACTACCCATTGCTTAAGTCTCAAATTGAACTTGCTAATTATCCAGCGATTCCAGCCGAGAATTTTCTTGAAGCAACTGAAAAGATCGAGTCAATGTCGGAGAACGGGACAATCGCTTTGAATATCGTAACCGTAAGTTCCGGTTATCTGCCAGCGGTGGCCGAGGAATTAAAGAATGAACTAGTGGCGCTGGGGATTGATGCCAATCTAATGGTGTACGAAGAAACGCAAGATTTCATTGCAAACGTGCTCGCGAAACGTAGCTACGACATATTGGTATACGAAATCGATCTTGGCGCTGACCCAGACCCATTGCCATACTACCATTCATCACAGGCTTCGGCGGCCGGGCTAAACTTATCGAACTACAGCAGCACAATGGTAAATGACTTGTTGGTGGCAGCACGCGAGACCCTGGACGCCACGTTGCGCGCCAAGAAATATGAGTCATTTCTCAGTCACTGGGTGACTGACGTGCCGGCGATCGGGTTATATGAAACGAACACATGCTATATCTATAATCGTAACGCCAGAGCGTATGGTGACAGCGTGCGGCTCACAACGGCTCTAGATAGATTTTCCGATATATTAAATTACGCCACCGTCAAGGAAACGCGAAATCTAACTCCGTAATTATTGCTTACTATTTGTTTGCAAAAAATAGTTATGACTAGTATAATAGATGCTAGAAAAGAAAAGAGAGGAGTGGAAATGGAACAAAATCCAAGTAATTTTAACCAGGCCAATGGTACTGTTGGCGTTGCTGGAAGCGTCACGCCACAGCAGGTTACACCGGCGCCGAACAACAAGCCAAAGAAGAATTTGTGGCTGATAATTGCAGCCGCGGTAGTAGTGTTGGTTGGGATCATTGTGGGCGTCGTCTTGGCGACTAAAGGCAATGGTGGCGGTAGCGATAATGGTGGCAGTGACAACAATGGCAGTAATGGCGGAAGCGCCGTTGGGGCAAACCAAATATCCAGCATCAGCGCTGATTTCACTACGGTCGTTGCCTTATCTGGTGATGGTACCTTATATGGGGTTGGTGAAGTAGAGGGGCTCGGCGGGAACAGTACCGCTAAGGTAGAAGAGCCGGCCGTTTTGGCCAAAAACGTTTCGTCCTTCATTGACGACAACACGCTATATTATCTAGATAAGAGCGGGACGCTATATCGAGCCGGCTTGAATTACGATGGCGGATTATTGCATACGTTTGAGGAGACCTATAGTAATGTCGTAAGCTATGACACCTTCTCGGGCTTTTGCTTGGCGGTCGTCACAAAGAGCGGTGACGCATACATCACTAATGGTAAGCTGGGAACCAAGAACTATTGCGGTTTGACCGAATCGACTGATGGCTTCAAAAAGGTAGCATCTTCGGTTAAGAAGGTAGTTACCGGCTATCACTTCAACGGCTATATCAATAACAACAACGAACTCTGGATAGCTTCATCATCCGACAAAGAATATAGCAAGAAGCTCGATAACGTGATTGACGATGGCTATGATCAATTCACTCATTACTTCCTGACGAGCGACGGCAATCTTTATAAAATCGATGCCTCTAGCTACGATACTGAGCTCGTTGAGACTGGCGTAGCGAGCGTCGGAGACGGGTTCATTAAGAAGAAAGATGGCGATTACTATATCTATGTAGATGAAGGCTACTATTATCCATTCGATTTGACGGAAGTAACTGAAAAGGACGGCTATTATAAAGTTTCGTTTGAAGACGGCATTCAGGAAATTTATTATGTCTACTTCGTAAATTCTATGAAGATTGTGTACCTAAATAAGCAGGGGAAGATCGTCATGGTCAGCTACAACAAAGAGCCTAAAGTTGTCGACAACACAATCAGTAGCATAAAAGACATCCTCGACTTTATCAACAACAAGTATTAGGATTAAAACTGCATCAAGACAATGCCTACGACCACGAGAATTGTGGCGACAAGGTGAACAAGCACACTTTTCTTATTGAGTTTCTCGCGGCCAAACTTAGGCCAAATCAGGGTGAGCACGATACCCATAAAAAAGATAACGATTGGCTCAGCAGAATCCGACGCGGCAGAAGCCATCGCTACAACTGGGGCCATGATTAGCCCAAGGCGATAAGTGAGGTCCTTCGCAACATCAACTAAACAATTGGAGATGAGCGGGCGAAGGACCTTTTTGCGGCTCTCTTTCAACACGGCATGGAAACGCCGGCGCCATTTCGGTCTGGCATAGACGATGATAAGATTGCCGAGGCCTTTTCCTAGTATGACCAGCGCCATTTCGGAAAGAAAATTAAGCTCGGCGACATTTTCCTTGACAAAGAGTAGGTTGCCAGCGACGGCGATTAGCACATAGAGAAACGCATACAAAACGGCTTTGATTTTGATTTTGCGGCTGCGCTTTCTAGTGGTTCCAATAATGATGAGCGGGGCAGAGAGAATAATAAGAAAGGCCACCAGTTGCAGTGGGGAAAGCGATTCGCCAAAGAACAACCAGCCGAAGACTAAATAAAGCACCGGAGCTAGTTGCGTAAAGATGCCGATGTTGGTGGAGTCGTCTAGTTCGAGAGCCCTGTAATACGGAATCCCGGAGAAGGCCGATAGTAAGCCGGAGACGAAGAAAAATGCGAAGTTGACGAAGTAGTTGGCGTTAAAATCAAACCCGGTAATCGCGGCCATCACAAAGGCGACCACGATGAAGGCGTAGCCGTAGAAAAGTTTCTGCGAGACGGCGCCACGACCCTTGAAATATACGTCAGATGAATAATTGTCAATAAAAATCCGGGTTGAATCAAGAAAAGTGGCAAGACCAACAAAAATTAACCAGCCCATGATATCCTTTCGCGCTTACATCTGGTACGCGTGGTGATATGCTGGTTTGTGTTGCGTGTTTGTTTTGGGAGGCCCATACTTCCATTATATCACAGATTGTTATTTTTGTCAATAGCATAAGCACAAAAATGGTGCGAATGATATCTCAAAATTTAAATTTTTCTAATCCAATTAAATCGTATGATTTTGATATGTTTTAGCGGGTACTTGCCAATCTATTGGCTTTGTTTGAAATTGAATGTTATTTTATTAGCTGATAGATGCGCGCTATTATTAATTCTTATCCATTGTTCTAGTGATAATGAGTCTGCCGTCTTATCTTCTAGCGTGAGTTTTGTGGCGGCCTTATCTACTGAAAAACCATCCAAGTTTATACCGGACTTCAATAAGTACATAAACATTGCCCTTTCACTGGGGCATTTCTCCAAATCGATGACACCGTCAGAAGATTTTTCTAGCTCATTTGTATATTCCTTAAGACTCATATACCAACTCGCACTACCAAATAACCCTGGGATGCCACTATCGAGGTCGTTTAGCTCTTCCTTAGAGAAGTTATAGTCGGTCGAAATGCTAAAATAAGGATATTGGCGGCCTAGGCTTTGTTGGCCAAGCATTGATTCGGAGATTAAGTCGCTGTATTCGTTCCAATCAGGATTGCCTTCGAGGGTTATATTCGTTAGTTTCTCCACCGATGAATAATCTATCGTTTTAGCGCCGCAATCTTTCAAGTTGATTGTCGCGACCGCTCTTGGAATTACGACATTCTCAATAGGATTGTTCTCAAGTGCCAGATAAACATTCACTTGAGTCGTGAAGTTGGGGACTGAAGTGAGTTTGTTATTGTTTAATGAAACAAAGTATAGATTTTCTAAATCGACTAAGGCGTTTGCGTCAGAGATATTGTTGTTGTCCGCCGAAAAAGTAATGAGCTTTGTCAGTTTTGCCACTGCATCCAATGATGAGATCTGGTTATCTGCTACATTGAGACTCTGCAGATTTTCGAGTTTTTCTGAGCCGTTAAGGGACGTGAGTTTGTTATTCTTGATGTTGAGGGTGGTGATTTTTGAAAGATTTTCTGCGCCATCAAAAGATGATATTTTATTATCATTCAGAGTTAATGCTTCGATTCCATCCATGCCATCAAGTTCTGTTAGTGAGGTTATGCCGCAATCTGAAAGGTTGAGGTTTTTAACTGTGCTAAGCGCCGATAAATTAGAAAGATTTTTATTTCTAGAAAGATCCAGTTGCATTACTTTATCATTATTAAAACTGGATAAGTCGCCGAAGTTATTGCCGCCAGCAAGTACTCCGTTGGCTTTGATGTTGTTTAGTATTGAGATATCTGTTAAATCAGCGTCTTCTATGAGCAGGCGGTACACTGGCTTATCGAATGCGAGGTCTGCTAATTCTTTATTGCCAGATAAATCGAGGTCATATAGCACATCTACGTCTGTATTGAGCCCCGCTAAGCTTTTGATATTATTGTTGCGGACTGAAAGCGATGTAAGCTTATTAAAGTTACTTAACGATTCAAGGCTTTCAAGACCTATATCGTTTGCGGTTAGGCTAGTTAGCGTGGTTAGTTTGTCAAAACCGGTGATCCCCTTATTGCCAGAAATGTCGATATACGCATAATCGTCAAGCTTGCCTTCTAGACAGCTGACGTCGGCAATCTTATTATAGCTCAGGTCGAGGCTGCCTATCTTGTCCATAGCACAAAGAGCCGAAATATCCTCAACGTTGTTCTTTGAGAAAGAAACCCCCCTTAGATTTTTCAAGTTGGCAAGTGAAGACAAATCTGAAATATCATTGTCGGAAATCATTAATGACGAAATATTTGAGAAGATTTCGGTAATGCCTTCGAGGTCGTAATCCGTTAAACTGCGAGATGATAGGTCTAAATACGAAACGCGATCCAGCGCGTAGTCAGATATGTATTCTTCGCCATCTTTCTCGATAATATAAAAATTGAGTTTTTCACTTACGATATCCTTTGCGGCTTGAGATGCGATCGAGCTCATCTTTTTCGCATCATCAAGTGTCGTAGAGACAACTCCGGAAAGTTGGGCTTCGACATTATAATCATCATAAGACACCCAAATTGCTCCCCCGTCTGTGCCCCAATTCTCGCCATACGAGTTTAGCAACAAATACGCGCCGTCGTGCTTCGGATGTTCGTCTGTTAAATAGGCAGTAGTTTCGTCAATTTTATGAAAATTCTCTTTCGGGAAATTATCGTCCCAACCAATAATCGACATTGCGTGGTCAGCGGCGCAATATGCAGAGCTGGAGCAGTAGCCAAGCCTTCCGTCTGCATAAAAGTGAGCGCTTATTGCGGTATAGAGTGACCCGTTTGCCATAATATGAGCTTTCACGAGATTGCGAAACTCCTCTAGTTCTTCGTCAGTTTTGCCGGATGCCTCGCCATAATACTTGTAAACTGCTGGAAAGTCAACGGTTTTTGTGACGTAAATTGGGTTATCGTTTTTAGCAAGTTTAAGGTGGTCAAAATTATCGCTGGCAGTACCATACCATGCGTCTAGATCGATGTTTAGACCAGAAAAAGCATCTTCGGAAATTGTACCAATTGATGAGGCTATATCGGCAAAATATTGGAATGTACCGCCATCGTGCAAGTTACGACTGTCATACATTAAGCTAGAAGACAGAAAGTCGATTTGTAATTCGGATGGGTTGTAATCTATCCCACGAAGCTTGAGATGAGTTTCCAATGATGTACTTGAGGCGTAATCCCAGCAGAGTCCATAGCCACCCTGGTTGCCAACGGTAATGTCTATCACATCGCGAAGATCAAATTTCTCAGGTAGGGTTGTGATGATTTCTTCGTCAGTATCTTCTTTGATTTCGTCGATCTTTCCATCTGGCACTTCTTCTTTTCTCGGGATCACTTCAAGCTCAGCTTTTTCCTCGTCAGAAAGTTCGAGATATTTTTTATACTCGTCGGAATAATTATTCTCATCTTCAATTCCGGACGAATCCGCACCTTCTCCTTTTACCAGCTCGACCCCGAGCTTTTCTTTTTGTTCATCCGTTAGGTCATTAATAGAGATGACTGGCCCTGATTCTTGTTTTTGATTTGATCTTATTATAATTGCCACAGCGATTCCAATAACAACTACAAAGCAAGCGACAATAACGAAGAGGCCTTTCTGGGGTTTGGGTGGACCGAGGGCCACGGTGCCTTCGCTGCCATCTTTGCTAGATTCTTCTTGTATTTTCGCATCGTCTTCTTCTGCCTTTGGTTCTGGCCCCACAAAAGCAGCGGCCACCTCTTCTTCTGTCGGTGTCCCATCGTTCTCTTTGCCTTCTACATTTTGCTCGTCTTTTTTTCCCGCTGTTCCTACAAAGGCGGTAGCCAATTGCTCCTCCGTCATCGGCTCGGCTTTATTTGAAAGATTCTTGTCTCTATCCATATATAATATTATAACATAAAACTATTGTGCTTATTCATGGGATTTATTGTTATGAAAGCTAGTCGCGAAGCTTGTCGCGCAATTACTTTATGGGCGTAAATTGGGCGCTAATTATGCTAAATTTCTACGACTAAACTCATTTTTGCACAAAAATGGTGCGAATGAAGAGACTCTAACTCTCGACCTCTTCCTTGGCAAGGAAGCGCTCTAAACAACTGAGCTACATTCGCACGTACGATTGATGTTTTTATTATAGCACAGGCAGCGAATTTGCACAACAGCAAAATGCTGTGATATAATGGTAGCTGTAATAAATAAAGGAGTGGTAATGAGCCCAGCAGTAATAATAGCAATTATAATAGTCGTGGCGCTGATCGCGGTCATCGGGGCGATTGTAGGAGTATACAATAGCCTGGTGGGTCTAGATGAGCAGGTCAACGAGGCCTGGAGCGACATCACGGTCCAGCTAAAACGACGTGCCGACCTTATCCCGAACCTGGTAGAGACCGTGAAAGGTTATGCCAAGCACGAGACTGAGGCCATCAAGCAAGTTTCTGAAGCCAGAGCGAAAATGATGGGGGCGCGAAGCGTATCGAGCGTGGCCGAAGCCGACCATTCGTTCCTTGGAGCGCTTTCTCGAATCATGGCAATCTCGGAGTCCTATCCGGAGCTCAAGGCCGATAAGAATTTCCAGGCTCTCACGCAAGAGCTTTCCGACACGGAAGACAAAATTCAGGCATCTCGTCGGTTCTATAACGCAGGCGCCAAGAAGCTTAACACCAAGATCAAGACTTTCCCGACCAACGTCATCAACAGCTTGTTTGGTCACTTCAAGAAACGCGACTACTATGAGGTAGCCGAGGCCGAAAAGGCTCGCATCGACAAGGCTCCAGAAGTAAAGTTCTAAGACCTAACTGTCCAGTGCCGGCGATGTCCGGCACTGGGAATTTTAATTGAGAGTAGAAATGTATAAGCAGATTGCTGAAAATAAACGGCGCACCATACTCATTATGGTGATTTTTGTGGCGATGGTTGCAGCGATCGCCGGCATCTTTGCCTGGATTTACCGAGACCCAGGAATTGCGATATGGACGCTTCTGATTGCAGCGGTTTATGCCGTAATTCAATATTTTGCGGCCGGGTCAATTGCCACGGCGATGACCGGAGCGACTGAGATCGCCAAGAAAGACAATCCCAGGCTATATAATATAGTAGAGAACTTATCAATCACCACCGGTCTGCCGATGCCGAAAGTTTATATCATCCACGACTCGGCGCCGAACGCCTTTGCCACCGGACGCGATCCGGAACATGCAACTGTGGCGGCAACAACTGGTCTACTCGACATCATGAACGACAACGAGCTCACGGCGGTGATGGCCCATGAAATATCTCATGTGCGAAATTACGATATCCGGGTGTCGATGATCACTTTTGGATTAGCTTGCGTGATCGGGCTAATATCGGATATTGCTTTTAGGATGGTGTTTTACGGAAACCGGCGGCGTAATGATGAGGGGAGCCCGATGGGATATCTCCTGATATTAATCGTGGCCGTTTTGTCGCCAATTTTGGCGACGCTGGCCCAAATGGCAGTCTCGCGCGAACGAGAATATCTGGCGGATGCTTCGGCGGTTAATATTACGCGCTATCCGGAGGGGATGATCGGAGCGCTAAAAAAACTGCAATCTCATACTCAGCCCATGAAGAGCCAAAATGTAGCAGCTGCGTCAATGTACATTAATAATCCTCTCAGAAAAGGATTCTTCAATAATTTGTTCAGCACTCACCCACCACTAGAAAAACACATTGAAAAGGTAGAAAAAAACAAAAAAAAAATATAAAAAAAAAAAACCCAATCGCAAAAAAAAAAAAAAAAAAAAAAAAAAAAAAAAATATCATACTGTATATATATTAGATGTATGATGTGGACTTTGTTGTTTTCTTATGTCTGTTCTCTTCTTCTTCTTTTGT